>Ga0308161_1000027_pt1 | contig 471764 bp, 422 predicted proteins | sample PhyFR2_FD_201034 | JGI IMG/M metagenome (GOLD analysis project Ga0308161, IMG submission 201034) | Phyllosphere microbial communities from UC Gill Tract Community Farm, Albany, California, United States - DLSLF.R2 | ecosystem: Host-associated > Plants > Phyllosphere > Unclassified | place...
CCCATTGCTAGTCTCCAGAGTCTCAGCGATCGGACACAACCACAGTAATGTGGCTGGTGCGCTTCAGGATGCGATCTGCACGACCTTTTGCACGCGGCATAATGCGCTTCATGCTTGGGCCTTCGTCGACGAAGATTTTCGTGACTTTCAGATCATCAATGTCAGCGCCATCGTTGTGTTCGGCGTTAGCAATGGCAGATTCCAGAACTTTCTTGACCAGTACAGCCGCTTTCTTATTGGTGTAGGTCAGAATGTCCAGAGCCTGCGACACTTTCTTACCGCGTACAAGGTCAGCCACCAGGCGAACCTTTTGAGCAGAAGAACGAGCGTGGCGATGTTGAGCTAAAGTTTCCATCTCTTCCTCCTGCCTTAGCGTTTCTTGGCTTTTTTGTCGGCCGCGTGTCCGCGATAAGTACGAGTCGGCGCAAATTCACCCAGTTTGTGACCAACCATTTCGTCGGAAACAAAGACTGGAACGTGCTGACGACCATTATGGACAGCGATGGTCAAACCGATCATGTTAGGAAAGATCGTTGAACGACGGGACCAAGTGCGCAGGGGCTTCTTGTCACCGCTTTCCACCGCTTTCTCTACCTTCTTCAGCAAGTGCAGGTCAATAAAAGGACCTTTCTTGAGAGAACGTGGCATGGCTTATCCTCTAAAATTATTTGCTACGGCGACGTACGATAAATTTATCAGTACGCTTGTTGCTACGGGTCTTCTTACCTTTGGTCTGAACGCCCCACGGGGTTACCGGGTGCTTACCAAAGTTACGACCTTCACCACCACCGTGCGGGTGATCGACTGGGTTCATCGCAGTACCGCGAACGGTAGGACGAACACCACGCCAACGAGTTGCACCGGCTTTACCCAGAACGCGCAGCATGTGCTCAGCGTTGCCGACTTCGCCCAGGGTCGCGCGGCAGTCTAATTCGACTTTACGCATTTCACCTGAACGCAGACGCAGGGTAACGTAGGAACCTTCACGCGCAACGATCTGCACGTAAGCACCAGCAGAGCGAGCAATCTGACCGCCTTTGCCTGGTTTCATTTCTACGTTGTGTACGGTAGAACCCACTGGGATGTTACGCATCGGCAGGGTGTTACCCGCTTTAATCGCAGCATCAACGCCAGACTGAATCTGGTCGCCAGCTTTCAGGCCTTTAGGGGCCAGGATATAACGGCGCTCGCCATCTTTGTACAGAACCAGCGCGATGTTCGCGGAGCGGTTCGGATCGTACTCAAGACGTTCAACAGTTGCCGGGATACCGTCTTTGTTGCGTTTGAAGTCAACAATACGGTAAGCCTGCTTGTGACCACCACCGATATGACGGGTAGTGATGCGACCATTGTTGTTACGGCCACCGGATTTGCTGTTTTTTTCTACCAGCGGGGCAAATGGTTTGCCCTTGTGCAGCTCTGGGTTCACCACTTTAACTACGTGACGACGACCCGGAGATGTCGGTTTACATTTAACAATTGCCATTGTTCTTCTCCTCCGACTTACTCAGCGCCGCCGACGAAGTCCAGATTCTGGCCTTCTTTCAGGGTGACGTAAGCTTTTTTCCAGTCGCTACGACGACCAATACGCTGTCCGTGACGTTTTGATTTCCCTTTAACTAACAGGGTATTCACGACTTCAACTTCAACTTCGAAAAGTTTCTGAACAGCGGCTTTGATTTCTGCTTTGGTCGCGTCTTTAGCAACTTTGAGAACGATGGTGTTGGTTTTTTCCATCGCAGCAGATGCTTTTTCAGATACGTGCGGCGCGCGCAGTACTTTCAGCAGACGTTCTTCACGGATCATGCCAGCATCTCCTCAACTTGCTTAACTGCGTCAGCAGTCATAACGACTTTGTCGAAGGCGATCAGGCTAACTGGGTCAATGCCCGCTGCATCACGAACGTCAACCTTGTACAGGTTACGCGCGGCCAGGAACAGGTTCTCTTCCAGTTCGCCAGTGATGATCAGCACATCTGCCAGAGCCATGTCTTTCAGCTTCTCTACCAGCAACTTAGTTTTAGGTGCTTCCAGAGAGAACTGCTCGACAACGATCAGACGTTCTTGACGTACCAGTTCGGACAGGATGCTTTTCAGCGCGCCGCGGTACATCTTTTTGTTAACTTTTTGACTGTGGTCCTGTGGCTTCGCAGCGAAGGTCACACCACCTGAGCGCCAGATTGGGCTTTTTACAGTACCCGCACGCGCACGGCCGGTGCCTTTCTGACGAAACGGCTTTTTACCGGAACCAGTTACTTCAGCACGGGTCTTCTGAGCACGGGTACCTTGACGGGCACCTGCTGCATAAGCAACAACAACCTGGTGTACCAGCGCTTCGTTGAAATCACGACCGAAGGTAGTTTCGGAAACAGTCAGCGCGCTTTGCGCGTCTTTCAATACTAATTCCATGGCTATCCCCTTACGCCTTCACAGCTGGTTTAACGATCAGGTCGCTACCGGTAGCACCGGGAACTGCACCTTTAACCAGCAGCAGGTTGCGCTCAGCGTCAACACGCACAACGTCAAGGCTCTGAACGGTTACGCGCTCATTACCCAGCTGTCCTGCCATTTTCTTGCCTTTAAACACTTTGCCCGGAGTCTGGTTCTGACCGATAGAACCCGGAACGCGGTGAGACAAGGAGTTACCGTGGGTAGCATCCTGAGTACGGAAGTTCCAGCGCTTAACAGTACCGGCAAAACCTTTACCTTTAGATGTACCAGTCACGTCAACTTTTTTCACTTCAGTGAAAATATCGACATTAATGCTCTGACCTACGGTGAATTCTTCGCCTTCAGCAGTACGGAATTCCCACAGACCACGGCCAGCTTCAACACCAGCTTTAGCAAAATGACCTGCTTCAGGCTTAGTTACACGGTTTGCTTTTTTAGCACCGGTAGTTACCTGGATAGCAGTGTAACCGTCGTTTTCCAGGCCTTTGACCTGAGTAACGCGGTTTGCTTCAATTTCGATCACGGTTACTGGGATAGAAACGCCATCTTCAGTGAAGATGCGGGTCATGCCCACTTTTTTACCGACTAAACCAATCATTGTTTCAACCTCTCAATCGCTCAATGACCTGATTAACCCAGGCTGATCTGCACGTCAACACCGGCAGCCAGATCCAGACGCATCAGAGCATCAACCGTTTTCTCAGTTGGCTCAACGATGTCAACCAGACGCTTGTGAGTGCGAATCTCGTACTGATCACGCGCGTCTTTGTTGACGTGCGGGGAGATCAGAACGGTAAAGCGCTCTTTGCGGGTCGGCAGCGGGATTGGACCACGAACCTGCGCACCAGTGCGCTTGGCAGTCTCAACGATTTCCGCAGTTGATTGATCGATCAGACGATGATCAAACGCTTTAAGACGGATACGGATTCTTTGGTTCTGCATGAGACCAGAGCTCCAATTATTTATAAACGAAAAAAATTACTACCCACATCCATTACGATTGATGGAGGAGTGTAATCGTTCAGTACATAACTCCCCAATTGGGAGTATTGTCTGGCCAGATGCCGAAGCATCCGCCGTGCGACTCTGATTGAATCGCGCCTGCTATATATCACAGGCCGGCGTATTATACGTAATTCTGCTCATGAAGCAACCCATATTCCGTGATTGATCTCTGACATCTGGAAGCGGGTGCAAATAAATCCTGACAGTTACATTAATTGCGCAATCCGCTTGTGCGCTGCTTTCCAGTTCAGCGATTGCGCCAGTGACAGCGCAGCTTTTCGCGCCCTATGCTGGCGGACAGCGAATGGGAGAAACTTATGGATGAGTGGCTGATTATAGCGGCGCTGCTGGCAGGCGCCATTCTGGGCAGTTTTCTCTGTCTGGTGATTGAACGTTTTCCGGTTGATGCCGATGGGCGTCGCTGGCTGGCGCGTATTTGCCATCCCGCTTCTGCCTGCTCCATGTGTGGTCACAGACTGGCGCTGCGCGATTTAGTACCGCTGTTGAGCTGGGTGATACTGCGCGGTTGTTGCCGTTATTGTCATCAACCCATTTCGCGCTACCCTTACTATCTCGAGTCAGGTACTGCTCTGTTGCTGGCATTGATTGCCTTCAGTTGCCCGCCCCCTGCCCTGTTCGCATGGTTAACCCTGTTCAGTTGCGCAGTTCTGGTTCTGAGCGAAATTGACCGGCGCCATCTGTTACTGCCGGATGCGATAACACTGCCGCTGCTCTGGTGCGGACTGCTGTTTAACTGGCAACTCTCCCCACTGCATCTGCAACAAGCCGTAGCTGGCGCGATATGCGGCTATCTCAGTTTTCGGGGGCTTAACGAGATCTATCTTTGGTTACGAAAGCAGGATGGGATGGGACTGGGCGATGCGAAATTTTTTGCAGCGCTGGGTGCATGGACCGGCTGGCTATCGCTACCCTTGATCGCCACGCTGGCGGCGGTTATCGGGATTGTCGTCTGTCTGGTAAGCCGGCTGAAGGGGCAAAAAACCATCCGGCAACCGTTCGGACCCTGCCTGTCAGTTGCTGGATGGTCGCTGCTTATCGCTCAACATGGGGAATCTGACTGGTTTAGTTTTATTGTTTAATTTGTGACTGCAGGTAATTCTGAACGCCGATTTTCTGAATCAGATCGAGTTCGGTCTCAAGGAAGTCGATGTGGTGCTCTTCATCCGCAAGGATTTCGATCATCATATCGCGACTGACGTAGTCATGAACCTTGTCTGCATAGGCGATGGCCTCACGCAGATCTTTGGCACCTTCCAGTTCCAGCACTAAATCTGATTTCAGTATCTCCTCAACATCTTCGCCAATGCGTAGCCTGCCGAGATCCTGCAAATTGGGGATGCCTTCAAGAAAAAGAATGCGTTCGATGTACTTGTCCGCATGCTTCATTTCATCTATTGACTCGTGATACTCAATATCATTCAGGCGCATCAGTCCCCAATTTTTGAACATTCGCGCATGCAGGAAATACTGATTTATCGCAACCAGTTCATTACCCAGTAATTTGTTGAGATGGTTTATGATTTTAACATCGCCCTTCATTTTGCTTCCTCCGCTTCCAGTTAATAACAGCGTAGATGCGGAATGAAGGAAGTCAAAAATCCATGACAAAAAGCATGGGTATTATCAGGCGATCTCTTTGTACTGCGGAACGTGTTGCAGTTCTTCGTCCATAATTTCGCGCGCGGCACGGATGCATTTACCGCACTGTTTCCCTACTGGAACAAACTGACGAAGATGTTGAATAGATTTTGGCTGATAGTGACGCACGACTTCACGAATAGTTTTATCACTTACGGCATTACACAAGCAGACGTACATTTCTAAACTCCAGTACAATTTCTGATCATAGTGTAAATGCGAATCGTTTTTATTACAAGTACGGCGAGAACGTCACCTTATAGGTTTACCCAAATTACAGGCATAAAAAAAGAGCACCGAAGTGCTCTCTTTTTACTGCAGTGGTCAGTTAATGAAAACTGACCACCTCAGGTTATCAGCAATTAAGCGATAACTTTAGCAACAACGCCCGCACCAACAGTACGGCCGCCTTCACGGATTGCGAAACGCAGACCGTCATCCATCGCGATTGGGTGGATCAGGGTAACAACCATTTTGATGTTGTCACCAGGCATCACCATCTCAACGCCTTCTGGCAGTTCGATGGTACCGGTCACGTCAGTAGTACGGAAGTAGAACTGTGGACGGTAGCCTTTGAAGAACGGAGTATGACGGCCGCCTTCGTCTTTAGACAGGATATAAACTTCAGACTCGAACTGAGTGTGAGGCTTAATAGAACCTGGCTTAGCCAGAACCTGGCCACGTTCGATGTCTTCACGTTTGATACCACGCAGCAGAACACCAACGTTCTCACCAGCACGGCCTTCGTCCAGCAGTTTGCGGAACATTTCAACGCCGGTACAAGTAGATTTCGCAGTATCTTTGATACCAACGATTTCAACTTCTTCACCAACTTTAACGATACCGCGCTCTACACGACCGGTAACAACAGTACCACGGCCGGAGATGGAGAATACGTCTTCGATAGGCAGCAGGAATGGCTTATCAATCGCACGCTCTGGCTCAGGGATGTAAGAATCCAGGTAACCCGCCAGTTCAACGATCTTAGCTTCCCACTCTGCTTCGCCTTCCAGCGCTTTCAGAGCAGAACCGTGAACGATTGGAGTGTCATCACCTGGGAAGTCGTACTGTGACAGCAGGTCACGTACTTCCATCTCAACCAGTTCCAGCAGCTCTTCATCATCAACCATGTCACATTTGTTCAGGAACACGATGATGTAAGGAACGCCAACCTGGCGACCCAGCAGGATGTGCTCACGGGTCTGAGGCATTGGGCCGTCAGTCGCAGCAACAACCAGGATAGCGCCGTCCATCTGAGCAGCACCGGTGATCATGTTTTTGACGTAGTCGGCGTGTCCCGGGCAGTCAACGTGCGCGTAGTGGCGGCTTGGGGTGTCATACTCAACGTGAGAAGTGTTGATGGTGATACCACGAGCTTTTTCTTCTGGCGCGTTATCGATCTGATCGAATGCACGAGCAGAACCGCCGAAAGTTTTAGCCAGTACGGTGGTGATTGCTGCAGTCAGGGTAGTTTTACCGTGGTCAACGTGGCCGATAGTACCAACGTTGACGTGCGGTTTTGAACGTTCAAATTTTTCTTTAGCCACGACAATATTCCTTACTTTAATGCTCTCACCTAAGGTGAGAGCATATGATCAATATGTTAAAACTGTAGCTTATTTACTACGAGCTTCAATAACGGCCTGAGCGACGTTGTTTGGCGCATCATCATACTTCAGGAACTCCATGGAGTATGAAGCACGGCCTTTGGTCAGAGAACGCAACTGAGTCGCGTATCCGAACATTTCAGACAGCGGAACTTCAGCGTGAATCTGAACGCCAGTAGCGTTAGATTCCTGTCCTTTGAGCATACCACGACGACGGCTAAGGTCACCGATAACGTCACCGGTATTCTCTTCAGGAGTCTCTACTTCAACCTTCATGATTGGCTCAAGCAGTACCGGAGTCGCTTTCTTAAAGCCATCTTTAAAGGCGATAGATGCTGCCAGTTTAAATGCCAGTTCAGATGAGTCAACGTCATGGTAAGAACCGAAGTGCAGACGCACACCGAGGTCAACTACCGGATAACCCGCCAGAGGGCCAGATTTCAGCTGTTCCTGAATACCTTTATCAACAGCAGGGATGTATTCGCCAGGAATCACACCACCTTTGATGTCGTTGATAAATTCGTAGCCTTTCGGGTTTGAACCCGGCTCCAGTGGGTACATGTCGATAACAACATGACCGTACTGACCACGACCACCAGACTGCTTGGCGTGTTTACCTTCGATATCGGTAACTTTTGCACGAATCGCTTCACGGTAAGCAACCTGAGGCTTACCGATGTTCGCTTCAACGTTGAATTCACGCTTCATGCGGTCAACGATGATGTCGAGGTGCAGCTCACCCATACCGGCGATAATAGTCTGGTTAGTTTCTTCGTCAGTCCATACGCGGAATGACGGGTCTTCTTTAGCCAGACGGCCCAGAGCCAGACCCATTTTTTCCTGGTCAGCTTTGGTTTTCGGTTCTACGGCGATAGAAATTACCGGCTCAGGGAATTCCATACGCTCCAGAATGATGACGTTATCCGGGTCACACAGGGTGTCACCGGTGGTCACTTCTTTCAGACCGATAGCAGCAGCGATATCGCCTGCGCGAACTTCTTTGATCTCTTCACGTTTGTTAGCGTGCATCTGTACGATACGGCCCAGACGCTCACGCTGAGATTTGACCGGGTTATACACGGTGTCACCGGAGTTTACGATACCAGAGTACACACGGAAGAAGGTCAGGTTACCTACAAACGGGTCGGTAGCAATTTTGAACGCCAGCGCAGCAAACGGCTCTTCGTCATCGGAGTGACGCACAGCCGGAGTATCTTTGCCATCGTCCAGGATACCGTTAATCGCGGTAACGTCAGTCGGTGCCGGCAGGTATTCAATAACCGCATCCAGCATCGCCTGCACACCTTTGTTCTTAAATGCAGAACCACAGGTTACCAGGATAATTTCGTTATTCAGAACGCGCTTACGCAGAGCAGTTTTGATCTCTTCTTCGCTCAGCTCTTCGCCGCCAAAGAATTTCTCCATCAGCTCATCAGAAGCTTCAGCTGCGGCTTCGACCAATTTCGCGCGCCATTCTTCAGCCAGTTCCTGCATATCTGCCGGGATATCTTCGTATACGAAGGTCACGCCTGCGTCAGCATCGTTCCAGTTGATGGCTTTCATTTTCACCAGGTCAACAACACCGGTGAAGCCTTCTTCAGCGCCAATAGCCAGCTGCAGAGGAACCGGAGTTGCCGCCAGACGTGATTCAATCTGACCAACAACTTTCAGGAAGTTAGCACCCATACGGTCCATTTTGTTAACGAACGCGATGCGTGGAACTTTATATTTGTTTGCCTGACGCCATACGGTTTCAGACTGTGGCTGAACACCACCAACTGCACAGTAAACCATTACTGCACCGTCGAGAACACGCATGGAACGTTCAACTTCGATGGTGAAGTCAACGTGTCCAGGGGTGTCGATAATGTTTACGCGGTGTGGCTCAAACTGCTTAGCCATACCTGACCAGAACGCAGTGGTCGCTGCGGAGGTGATGGTAATACCACGCTCCTGCTCCTGTGCCATCCAGTCCATGGTGGCTGCGCCGTCATGAACTTCACCGATTTTGTGGTTTACACCGGTGTAGAACAGGATACGTTCGGTAGTAGTGGTCTTACCGGCGTCGATGTGTGCACTGATACCGATATTACGATAACGTGCAATAGGTGTTGTACGAGCCATTTGATTCCTCTGATTCTCGGACGTTCAAGGTTAGTTAACCCAAGCGGGTTGGCTAGTTGAAGCGCCCGCTTGGTTAGCTTAACGACTACGTGGCTATTACCAGCGGTAGTGAGCGAACGCCTTGTTGGCTTCAGCCATACGGTGAACGTCTTCACGTTTCTTAACTGCAGTACCTTTGTTCTCTGCAGCGTCAGAAAGTTCGTTCGCCAGGCGTAAAGCCATAGATTTATCACCGCGTTTACGAGCAGCTTCTACGATCCAACGCATTGCCAGGGCATTACGACGAACCGGACGGACTTCAACTGGTACCTGATAAGTAGAACCACCAACGCGGCGAGACTTAACTTCGACAGTCGGACGCACGTTGTCCAGAGCTACTTCGAAAGCTTCCAGTTCGTTTTTACCAGAACGCTGAGCCAGGGTCTCCAGCGCGGTATAGACGATTGCTTCAGCAGTAGATTTTTTACCATCTACCATCAGGATGTTTACAAATTTAGCCAGCAGCTCTGATCCGTGCTTAGGATCTGGCAGAATTTTACGCTGACCAATAACGCGACGACGTGGCATGGAAATACTCCGTTGTTAATTCAGGATTGTCCAAAACTCTACGAGTTTATTTTGACATTTATTTAAAACGTTTGGCCTTACTTAACGGAGAACCATTAAGCCTTTGGCTTCTTCACGCCATACTTGGAGCGAGCTTGCTTACGGTCTTTAACACCGGAGCAGTCCAGCGCGCCACGAACAGTGTGGTAACGCACACCTGGCAAGTCTTTAACACGACCGCCACGGATCAGGATCACGGAGTGTTCCTGCAGGTTATGACCTTCACCGCCGATGTAGGAGGTAACTTCAAAACCGTTGGTTAAACGAACACGACATACTTTACGCAGTGCGGAGTTCGGTTTTTTAGGGGTAGTAGTGTATACACGAGTACATACACCACGTTTCTGCGGGCAGGCTTCCAGCGCAGGCACGTTGCTTTTTGCAACTTTGCGTACGCGTGGTTTGCGAACCAGCTGATTAACTGTTGCCATTAAATAGCTCCTGGGATTTGCTTTTGCTTCGTAAACACGTAATAAATCACCTCGCAGTATCACGAGGACGCAGAATTTTAGAGCTGAGCTTAAAAGGTGTCAAGAAATAACCAGGATTACCGTGTTTACCAGGTCATTTGCTGAGAATGTTTCACCGTCAGCGCGACGAACTCAGTATAGCTCACTGACGTCAGACTGGCTGAAATTTGAGCAGCAAGACCGCGCGCATCAACGTCGTCCTGCAAAACATACAGCGTCACCGGTGCCGCCAGCAGCGATGTCAGTGCGCTACTGCCCTCTAAAGCAGCCAGCACACCATCTTGCAGCAATAACAGTTCATCTCCGGCTTTCAGCATGCGTAACAACAAATTGAAGTCACACTGAAACGGAGAATTCATCAGGGTATGCAGCATCGACATTCCTTAAAAAGTCAGCAGCCGGTCAAACTGAGCGAGGCGTTCACGCAGCGCATCGCTGCTCAGCACCTCTGCATTCAGCACGCGCGGAGCATCAGCTGACAGGCCACGCTCGGCAAGCGATGCCGCGCAGAGATAACACTGACTGACGTCGTACAGCGGCAGCACACCAAAGGTGGCGATGTAATTACGCGCCAGTATTTTCTCTGGCTGCTGGCCTGCGGTGAGTTGCAGCACGCCATCTCCGATAAAAAACAGCGCGACATCATCACTGAGTGCCGACGTCGCCAGCACCGCATCCAGCGCTTCACGGCCAGCGCTGCTGCCATGTGGCGCCTGAGTAAAGATAAAGGCGATCGAATTCATTAAAATTGCACCAGTCGTTCGCAGCTCAACACCGCTTCCGCCAGCGATCCCAATCCGGTCAGCTCAAAGCCCGGTTGCAGATTGGCCGTCGGCAGCGCGAGACTCTCCGCCTGCTGCCGATCGGTAACGCCACGCCGTAACGCCGCAGCCACGCAAATATGCAGCGCGGTACCGTGATCGGTATGTAATTTCTGCCAGCCACGCACCAGATCAAACTCATCGCTGGCGGGCGCAGTCAGCTGATTAGCATTCAGCACGCCTTCCCGATAGAAGAAGACACTGGACAGGGTATGCCCTGCCGCCAGCAGCGCATTAGCAAACCGCCATGCGCTGCTCGCCTGCTGAGTGCCATAGGCCGGGCCGGTAACCAGCAGCGTAAAACGCATTAGCGCTCTTGCCCCTGAAAATCGCCGCTCTTGAACTGGCGAATGTAAAGGTAAACGGTGTGCTTGGAGATATTCAGACGGTCGGCCACCTGATTAATCGCATCTTTAATATCGAAAATGCCCTTCTCATACAGGTTGAGCACAATCTGCCGGTTCTTGGCGTTGTTCGACACATTGCGATCGGCACTGACCTCTTCAATGGTGAACTCCAGCGTTTGCATCACCAGATCCTCAACTGAGGAGGCGAAGTTAACCGATGAGGCGACCTCTTTGATTTCCGGCGGCATAAACGTCGACATGATTTGTGAGAACGGCACATCGAGGTTCATGTTAATGCACAGTAAACCAATCACCCGATGTTCCCGGTTGCGAATGGCAATGGTGACCGATTTCATCAGCACGCCACTTTTGGCGCGGGTGAAATAGGCTCTGGAGACATTGGTATCCGCCCCGGTCATATCATGCAGCATACGCAGCGCGAGGTCGGTAATCGGCGAGCCGATTTTGCGGCCGGTATGTTCGCCATTGGCGATACGCACCGCCGAACACTTCAGATCTTCCAGCGAGTGAAGCACGATTTCACAGTGGGAACCGATCAGCATCGCCAGGCCATCGACCACCGCTTCGTAGGACTTCAGAATATCGTGGTCGGTCTGGACGAACGGATGTTGCTCCAGTAAGTCTGACTCGGTTAGCTCACTGGGACTGAATGGATTAGACATGAAAGAGACACCCTAATAGTGGCTGGAGCCTGTCTCAGCGCGGCCTGGGCAGACTCATCATCAGAATTTTGCGCGATAAACAGTTTAGCAAATCTGACAAAGTCATGTCCTGGCGTTTGTTGCTAATTGCGTAGAATCTCGAAAAGTGGTGAAACGCGGGGCAGAAAGTGACACAGAACCGCCGCAGTGGCTGCGGCGGTTCTTCCCGTCATACCGGGAACAAACTCAGCGATTACTGTGCTTGTTTGTCAGCAGCGGCAGGGGCTTGTGCCTTTTCGTCTGCTTTTGGTGCTGGTTTGATATCAAGCAGTTCTACATCAAATACCAGCGTGGAGTTAGCCGGAATACCCGGAACGCCATTTTTACCGTAAGCCAGCTGTGGTGGAATCACCAGCTTGATTTTGCCGCCTTTCTTCACGTGTTTCAGACCTTCGGTCCAGCCAGGGATCACGCCATCGAGACGGAATGACAGTGGCTCACCACGGGTGTAGGAGTTATCGAACTCAGTACCGTCGATCAGCGTACCTTTGTAGTTCACGACCACAGTATCGCTGTCTTTTGGCGCGTCACCGGTCCCCTCTTTCGCTACCTGATACAGCAGGCCAGAGTCGGTTTTCTTCACGCCTTTTTCTTTAGCAAATTTCGCTGCGTAAGCTTCACCTTTACCGGCGTTCTCTTTCGCATCTTGCTCCATCTTAGTCTGAGCAGCGCCTTTCACACGGCCTTCGAAGGATTGCAGAGTTTGCTCGATCTCTTTATCAGAGAGTTTGCTCTTACCGGCAAACGCATCCTGCACGCCGGCGATCAGCTGGTCTTTCTCCAGTTTGATACCCAGCTTTTCTTGCTCCTTGAGGGAGTTTTCCATGTAACGGCCTAAGGATGCACCCAGCGCATAAGCGGACTGCTGATCCTCATTTTTAAACGCGGCGTTTTTAGGAGCCTGAGGCGCGGCCTGTTGAGCAGGTGCGGATTCTGCTGCCATTGCCAGCGGTGCATTCAGCGCAACGGCCATGGTGGTAGCTAACAATGTGACTTTAAACAGTGATTTCATCCATTTCTCCAAAACCGAAGCCTCTCACCTCGGAAATCATTTTAACCTGTCGGTCAGTACTAAAACTGTGCGCGAGTAAACTACCTGGTTCTGCGACAGATTACTCAGTTAACCTACGACTGTTGTAATGCCGTTAAGTTTCAAAGAGTACATGAAGACAGCAAAACCATTTTTCAATCGTTAGCTCGAAATTAGCTGCTTTTGCCTGTGTAAAGCAATGCTTTTACCGTTAGAATCAGATGAATCGCCCCGAAAACGCTGCGCATGCAGTAACAAGAGGAAATAGTATGCAACAATCATTGTTTGAACAGCGGCTGGAGTTGCTGGAAAGCAAGCTGGCTTTTCAGGAGCACACCATTGAGGAGCTGAATCAGACGGTGGTGCAGCATGAGCTTGAGATGGCGAGAATGCGTGAACAGTTACGCCTGATGCTGGATAAATTAAAAGCCGCAGCACCATCAATGATTGCTTCGCAGTCGGAAGAAACCCCACCACCTCATTATTAATGAGTGGTAGCGCATGACTGCGGCCAGGTGCTGCCAACAGAATCTCCCCTTAAAACAAAAAAGGTCGCCGAAGCGACCTTTTTATTAAGCATCTGATGCTTAGTGGCAGCCACAGCCGCCGGTACCGCAACCACCTTTACCGTGGTCATGGTCGTGATCGTGATCATGGTCGTGATGATGACCATTCTCGCCGTGAACGTGGCCATGAGCCAGCTCTTCCTCGGTTGCTTCACGAATCGCGATAACTTCTACGTTGAAGTTCAGGTTCTGACCCGCCAGCATGTGGTTACCGTCAACCACAACATGCTCATCTTCAACTTCAGTAATTTCAACTGGAACCGGACCCTGGTCGGTCTCAGCCAGGAAACGCATGCCAACCTGCAGCTCGTCGACGCCCATGAACACGTCTTTCGGTACACGCTGCACCAGGTTTTCGTCATACTGACCGTAGGCTTCGTTAGCCGCGATATGCACGTCGAATTTATCACCCACTACGTGATTTTCCAGCGCGTTTTCCAGACCAGAAATCAGGGAACCATGACCGTGCAGATAGTCCAACGGTGCGCTCACCGGAGACTCGTCAACCAATACACCGTCTTCTGTACGTACCTGATAGGCCAGGCTTACCACCAGGTCTTTTGCTACTTTCATGATATCTCCTAACCGTTGAGAACTTCGATCCTGCCTCATTGGTCTATTTTTGCGTGCAATAATACCAACCAGAGAGGTTTTAATGGCGGCGATTGTAGCGGAATTCAACCCCGCTGTACGCTTAAGCTTAAAAAAAGCCGGGCCATTACGCTACTCGGGATGAAAAATACCGATCACTTGCTCATTCGTGCGAACCTGATCGCGTACCTGCTTATCCGCTTCACGCATCTGATGACCACATTTTACACATTCAACGACATCAACATTGTTTTCCCGCCATAGCGCGAGAGTGTCTTTTTCCTGACAGTGCGGGCAAACCGCACCGGCGATAAAACGTTTACGCATGTTTTTTTCCATATTGCGGCGGCGCTAACGCCGCCCCTGGATGAATTATTCGAACTCGTCCCAGCCATCATACTGCCGCTTCTCATGCTGCATCTCCGTCTGGAAAATGTCTTCCAGCTCGCGGCGCGCTTCCCGCACGCGCGATATCTGCGCGCTGTCGCCGTGGTTTGGCATCAGGTCGCGCAGCATGCGCATATCCAGCCGGCGGAAGTGCAGTTGTGCACGCGTCGCCTGATGCGGATGCATGCCGACCGTCATCAGCGCCTTACGCCCCAGCTCCAGCGCACTGGAGAAGGTTTCGCGCGAGAATTGCGTCACGCCAGCCTGCAACAGCTCATGGGCTTCAACACGGCCCCGCGCGCGCGCCAGAATTTGCAGATGAGGGAAGTGCTGCTGACAAAGATGCACAATGGTCATCGAATCTTCCGGCTCATTGCAGGTAATCACGATGGACTGCGCACTCTCCGCTCCTGCCGCACGCAACAGCTCCAGCTCGGTAGCATCGCCATAGTATACTTTATAGCCATATTTACGCATCAGGCTGACCGCACTGATATCGCGTTCCAGCACGGTAATGCGTTTTTTATTAGCCATCAGTAAGCGGCCAACCACCTGCCCAAAGCGGCCAAATCCCACCACGATAACCTGAGGTTTGTCATCTTCAACAAAGGGTTTTTCTTCGCTGGCATCGGTCTCATTAAAGCGACGGGTCAGGATTTTATCGATGCCCTGCATCAGTAGCGGCGTGGTCATCATCGACAGCGTGACGGTAACCAGCAGCAGCGGCAGTTGATCGCCGCTAAACAGTTTTGCCGACGATGCGGCAGAGAACAGCACGAAAGCAAATTCACCGCCCTGGCTCAGCACCCCGGCAAACTGCAGACGTTCTGAACTGCGCAAGCCGTAGATCCGCGCCAGCAGATACAGCACCGCGATTTTTACCAGCACCAGCGCCACGACGCCGATCAGGATTTCAAGAATATGGGTGTAGAGCACGCCGAGATTCAGCGCCATGCCGACCGAGATAAAGAACAGGCCAAGCAGCAAGCCTTTAAACGGCTCAATGGCGATTTCCAGCTCGTGGCGGTATTCGCTCTCCGCCAGCAGGATCCCGGCAATAAACGTCCCCAGCGCCATCGATACGCCAAGCATATCCATAAATAATGCCGAACCCAGCACCAGCAGCAGCGCCGCCGCGGTAAACACTTCGCGCACGCCGGACGCGGCGATAAAGCGGAAAATCGGCCGCAGTAAATAGCGGCCACCAATCAGCATGCCGCCAAACGCCAGTACCTTCATCCCGACTTTCATCCAGTCGATATGGCCGCTGTCGCCACCGGCCAGCAGAGGCACCATCGCCAACGCCGGGATCACCGCGATATCCTGGAACAGCAATACCGAGAAGCCGAGTTGCCCGGATTCGTTGCGGTTCATGCCTTTGTCGCGCATCAGTTGCAGCGCCATCGCCGTCGAGGACATCGCCAGACCAATACCGCCGATCATCGCCGCCTGCCAGGAAAAATCGGTCAGCCACAGCAAACCGCCGAGCACTGCGGCACTGAAAATCACCTGCGCTGCGCCGACACCAAATATCGAGCGCCGTAATTCCCAGAGCTTAGAAGGATTCAGCTCCAGGCCAATGATAAACATCAGAAACACCACGCCAAGCTCGGAGAAATGCAGGATCTCATCAACGTCACTGATAAATCCTAATCCCCACGGGCCAATCGCAATGCCTGCCAGCAGATAGCCCAGTACCGCCCCAATGCCCAGTCGTGCGGCAATCGGCACCGCCACCACGGCGGCAAACAGATACAGCACGCCAGCCGTCAACAGGGTTTGTCCTTCCATTTAACAACCTCCATGCGGCAACGGTGACGCCAGCCAGTCACCGTATGCTCGCGCATAATTTTTCATGACTTCCGGTGTCTGACGGCGCGCCCAGTAAATAATCATCGGCGTCATCCAGTGCATCCGGCACATCTGTGCGGTGAGTTCAAACGGCCGCATAATTTCCGACAGCGGATAGCGATTCAGCCCGTGCTGATGATAGGCCGCTTCCGGCTCGCCGGTGGTAATCACACTGCGCCAGTATTTACCTTCCAGCACATTGCCGCCGACGCCGCTGGCGAAGCCACGCGACAGCACGCGGTCCAGCCACTCTTTCAGCAGCGCGGGGCAGCTGTAAGTGTAGAGCGGGTGCTGGAACACAATAATTTGATGCTCACGCAGCAGTTGCTGCTCGTAGTTCACATCAATAAAAAAATCAGGATAGTGCGCGTAAAGGTCGTGCACGGTGACATGGGCTAACTGCTTTGCCGGCTGTAACAAAACGCGATTAGCTATCGAATCTTGTGATTCCGGGTGAGCATATAGCAGCAAAACTTTAGGTGGCTGCGACATCTTGTCCCCTTCAATCGTCGTCATGGTGTACGTTTTCAGCTACCATGCTCGACGCAACGGAATAGGTCATTCCGAAATTCTGATTATGATGACAACAAATTAACATATTCTGACGATACGGCGCTTATGATTGTATTTTCCTCGTTACAAATTCGTCGCGGCATCCGCGTGCTGCTGGACAATGCTACTGCCACCATTAACCCAGGCCAAAAGGTCGGGCTGGTGGGTAAGAACGGCTGCGGAAAATCGACCCTGCTGTCGCTGCTGAAGAACGAGATGAGCGCCGACGCGGGCAACCTCACCTTTCCGACTAACTGGGCGCTGGCCTGGGTCAACCAGGAAACACCTGCGCTTGATATGCCAGCGATTGAGTATGTTATCGATGGTGACCGCGAATTTCGTCAGCTGGAGTCCGAATTACAGCATGCCAATGACATTAACGATGGGCATGCCATCGCTACGCTGCATGGCAAACTGGATGCGATTCAGGCCTGGACCATTCAGTCGCGCGCTGCCAGTCTGCTGCACGGCTTAGGTTTCAGTCAGGAACAGTTGCAGCGCCCGGTCAGTGATTTCTCCGGTGGCTGGCGCATGCGTCTGAACCTTGCACAGGCGCTGCTGGTTCGCTCCGATCTGCTCCTGCTGGATGAACCGACTAACCACCTTGATCTTGACGCGGTGATCTGGCTGGAGCGCTGGCTGAAAAGCTATCCCGGCACGCTGATCCTGATTTCCCACGACCGTGACTTCCTTGATCCGGTAGTGGATAAAATTTTGCATATCGAGCAGCAAGCGCTGTTTGAATACACCGGCAACTACAGCTCGTTTGAACGTCAGCGAGCCACCAAGCTGGCGCAACAACAGTCGCTGTTTGAACATCAGCAGCAGAAAGTCGCCCACTTACAAAGCTATATCGATCGTTTTCGCGCCCAGGCCACCAAGGCTAAACAGGCGCAGAGCCGTATCAAAATGCTGGAGCGCATGGAGCTGATTGCCCCGGCGCACGTCGATAACCCGTTCACTTTCAGCTTCCGCCAGCCGGAAAGCCTGCCGAATCCGCTGCTGAAAATGGAAAAAGTCAGCGCGGGTTATCACGACCGGGTGATTCTTAACTCGATTAAACTGAACCTGGTGCCCGGTTCGCGCATTGGCCTGCTGGGCCGCAACGGTGCGGGTAAGTCGACACTGATCAAACTGTTGGCCGGTGAACTGATGCCGTTGCAGGGCGATATCGGGCTGGCCAAAGGGATTAAGCTTGGTTACTTCGCCCAGCATCAGCTGGAATTCTTACGGGCAGATGAATCGCCATTGCAGCATCTGGTGCGTCTGGCGCCAAAAGTGCTGGAACAGCAGCTGCGTGATTATCTCGGTGGCTTTGGCTTCCAGGGCGATCAGGTCAGTGAGAGAACCGAGCGCTTTTCCGGTGGTGAAAAAGCGCGCCTGGTGCTGGCGCTGATTGTCTGGCAACGCCCTAACCTGTTGCTGCTTGATGAACCGACCAACCACCTCGATCTGGATATGCGTCAGGCGCTGACCGAGGCGTTGATTGATTTCGAAGGCGCACTGGTGGTGGTGTCGCACGATCGTCACTTATTGCGTTCAACCACTGACGATCTTTACCTGGTTCACGACGGTAAAGTGGAAGTGTTTGAAGGCGATCTGGAAGATTATCAGCAGTGGCTGAGCGATGTTCAGAAGCAAGAAGCCCAGCAGGATGCGGCACCGAAGCTGGATAATGCCAACAGCGCCCAATCGCGCAAAGATCAGAAGCGGCGAGAAGCCGAACTGCGCACCCAGACGCAGCCGCTGCGTAAACAGATTACCCAGCTGGAAAAGCAGATGGAGAAGCTGAATGCGCAGCTGGCAGCGGCGGAGGAGCAGCTGTCCGACTCGACGATTTACGAGCAAAGCCGCAAAGCCGATTTAACCGCCGCGCTGCAACGTCAGGCCGAGAGTAAATCCGCATTAGAAGAGTGTGAAATGGCATGGCTTGATGCGCAGGAACAGCTGGAGAATATGCTGGCAGAATAATGGGTTAGCGGGCGGCGTTTTCGCCGCCCTTCGCCTTAACCAGCACGATAAAACGGTTTATCACCTAAAATCGTGGCGCGATGCATAATGCGCCTTTGCGGCAGATAGTCAGCATTCGCATAGTGCTGCGTCACTCGATTATCCCAAATCGCCACATCATCCTGCTGCCAGCGCCAGCGCACCTGAAACTCAGGTTTCGTGATATGCGCAAACAGAAATGCCAGCAGCGCATCACTCTCTTTCTGCGTTAAATTGACAATACGCGTGGTAAAGCCCTCATTAACAAACAGTGCCTGCTTGCCGCTGACCGGATGGGTGCGTATTACCGGATGCAACAGCGGCGGGTTACTGGCCACCGCTTTTTTCCAGCGTGCATGCTCCTCTTCGCTGCCACGATGTTTAAACTCCTGGAACGATTTGGTGAAGTCATGCTCGGCTTGCAACCCACTCAGCAAGGTCTTAAACGGTGCGGAAAGAGCTTCATACGCGGCAATACCGCTGGCCCACAGGGTGTCACCACCGGTTTCCGGCAGCTGCTTAGCGGCAAGAATCGCGCCGGCGGGCGGGGTGTCGATAAAGGTGACGTCGGTATGCCAGTTATCATTATCCGGCGGATTATTGTCATGAGTATCCAGTACGATAATCTCTTCAACATCAGCGGCATGCGGATAGACCGGATGAATATGCAGATCGCCAAAACGCGCGGCCAGCGCCCGATGCTGCACCGGCGTCAGCGGCTGCTGACGGAAAAACAGCACCTGATGGCGAATCATCGCATGATACAGCTGTTCAAACTGGGCATCGCTCAATGGACGAGCCAGATCAAGATTACTGACTTCAGCCCCGATATATGGGCCAAGCGCGGTGATAGTGAGACGTTCGTTCATTGTACAACTCCATGCCAGGGTGTCAGACGACGCTGTAGCGCGCGCAGACCCAGTTCTAAGGTAAAAGCGATTACCGCAATCACGGCAATACCTGCCAGCACCACATCTGTGGCAAGAAACTCACCGGCAGACTGCACCATAAATCCCAGTCCGCGCGTGGCCGCAATCAGCTCGGCAGCCACCAGTGTCGACCAGCCGACACCCAGTCCGATTCGCAGCCCGGTTAAAATCTCCGGCAGCGCGCCGGGCAATACCACATACCACAGCACCTGCCAGCGGCTGGCTCCCAGCGATTGCGCCGCACGCAGCCGCACCTGCTGCGCGCTTTTCACTCCCGCCAGCGCCGAGAGTGCCACCGGGGCAAAGATCGCCAGATAGATCAGTAAGATTTTTGAGGTTTCGCCGATGCCAAACCAGATCACCATCAGCGGCAAATAGGCCAGCGGCGGCACCGGGCGATAAAGTTCAATCAGCGGATCAAGAATGCCGCGCACCGTTGAGTTCAACCCCATCGCGATACCTACCGGGATGCCGATTAATGCCGCAGCGAACAGCGCAATCAGAATTCGCGTCAGGCTGGCAGCCAGATGCTGCCATAAAGTCGCATCCATAAATCCTTGCGCGCTGGCAACGGTCAGTAACTGATGCAGTACTTGCTGCGGCGCGGGCAGAAACAGCGGGCTGATCAGTTTCAGCGCGGTAACGCCCCACCAGATAGTCAGCAGCACCAGCATCGTCGCAACACTCAGCGTCAGCTGGCGCGACAGCGGCCAGCGCAGACGTGATGCCGCTGGCGTCGTCACTTTGTCATTAATCAGTGAACTCATGAGAACACCTCGCGTTGCTGAAATACCCGGCTGAGAACATATTCACGGCGTTCAATAAAGCGCGGGTCTGATTTGATTGCGCGGCAGGATTCACCGGCAGCATAGCGACGGCCGAAATCAAGCGAAAGCCGTTCGATAATACGACCCGGCCCCGGCGACAACAGAATCAGCTCGCTGGCAAGAAACACCGCTTCTTCAATATCATGCGTTATCAGCAAGACCTTTTTGCCGCTTTCACTCCACAACTTCAGCAGCAGCTCCTGCATCTGCTCGCGGGTAAAAGCATCCAGCGCGCCAAAGGGTTCATCAAGCAGTAACAGCTGCGGATCGGCGGCCAGCGCTCGGGCAATCCCCACGCGCTGGCGCATCCCGCCGGAAAGTTGCCAGATATAGCGCTTTTCAGCACCTTCCAGCCCAACTTTTTTCAGCATGCGCTGCGCAGTCGCACGCCGTTCGGTTTTGCTGACGCCAGCCAGCTGCAGGCCAAACGCCACGTTATCCAGCACATTACGCCACGGCAGCAATCCCTCATGCTGAAACACCACGCCACGCTCAGCCCCCGGTCCGGTAATGGCTTTACCTTCGAGGGTAAGGGTGCCGGATTCTGGTGGTAAAAAACCGGCAATCAGGTTGAGTAAGGTGGTTTTGCCACAGCCCGACGGCCCAAGCACCACCAGTAACTCCCCGGAATCAATGGACAGATTGATATCCTGTAGCGCCAGATGACCGTCGTAGCGGGCATGCAAATGAGAGACTGATAACATAGGCGTGCCTTACTGATTAGCGAGGGGTTTAACAAAACGATCGGTAACGTAATCGCTATAATCCGTTGCCACCTGCGGCACTTTGCCCTGCTCTTTCAGGAATTTCGCGGTATCCACAATCGCTTTATCGACCGGCTGCGCCAGCTGCGTGACCTGTTGCGCGGCGGTCAGGTAGGTATTGCCTTTTACCAGCCCGGGCACCTGTTCATTTGGCACACCGCTCAGGCGCGACAGTTTGCTGAGGTTATCTTCCGCTTTCAGCCACTGCTCCGGGTTATCGAGATAGGCTTTCTGCGCGGCCAGCGCGCTGCGGGCAAAGGCGGTTACGACTTCAGGATGCTGCTGCGCGAAGTCTTTGCGCACCACCCAGACATCCAGCGTCGGCGATCCCCACTGACCCACCTGGGCGGAATCGGTCAGCACATGACCTTCCTTCTCCAGCTCGTTAACTGCCGGTGCCCAGACATAAGCACCATCAATATCGCCGCGCTGCCAGGCGGCTGTGATCGCCGCAGGTTGCAGGTTGATGATCTGCACCTGTCCAGGTTTAATGTCCCAGTGTTTCAGCGCTGCCAGCAGGCTGTAATGTGTCGTTGAGATAAACGGCACCGCGATACGCTTGCCAATCAAATCTTTTGGTGAGGTGATGCCTTTCTTCACCACCAGTGCCTCGGAGTTACCCAGCTGCGAAGCCAGCAGGAACACTTCGATCGGCACCTGCTGACTGGCGGCAACCGCCAGTGGGCTGGAACCAATATTACCAATCTGCACATCACCTGAGGCCAGCGCGCGAACCACGCTGGAACCGCTGTCAAATTTGCGCCAGTCAACTTTCGCGCCACTCTCTTTGGCAAAGGTATTGTCTGCCTGGGCAACTTTTGCCGGTTCGGCAGAAGTCTGATAAGCCACAGTGACATCGACGGCGTGCGCATTCAGCGCTGCCAGTGACAATGCTGCCGCAACCAAAGATAAACGCCATTTTCCCGTCATGTTTCACTCCACTGGTTATTGTTATCAGGTGATTTGCTGATAGTTTTAACCGACAGAGAGCACGGCGATAAGTAATTAAAAATTCTTTTTAAGCACAAAATCGCATTAGAAGTTATTGCGCATAACTCATGCAAAAAATGGCAAAGCGCAACGGCGGATTTATTCAGGCATAAAAAAACCACCGCTAAGCGGTGGTTGATTAATTGTGCCGGGAAGTTAATGCCAGATCAGTAAAACGCAGGCCGCGGTGAGCAGCCCCATCGAAATATTGAAAATCGCCCAGGCACGGCGGCTGCGCAGGATACGACCAATCAGCGTACCAAAGCCCAGCCAGATGACTCCGGAAATAATATTGACCGAGACAATACCAATACTGATCGCCACCACCGAGCTGCGATAAGCCTCGCCTGCCAGACTAAAACTGGCTACCGCACCCAGCGCCATCAACCAGGCCTTCGGGTTGATTAGCTGTAATAGCCCTCCCTGCCAGAACGGCATCGGTGCTGCCGGCCCTTCGCCAGTCTCAAGCTTTTCGTAACTGGCTGAACCAATTTTCCACGCCAGCCATAACAGATAAAGGCTACCGGCGATTTTCAGGATAAGATGCAGCGAAGGGTAAATCAGCAACAGACCACCGACGCCAAACGCCACCAACAGCAGCATCGCCTGCATACCGAGCATAATTCCGATCATCAACGGCAATGAGCGAATAAAACCGAAATTGGCACCGGAGGCGGTGAGTAACATATTATTAGGGCCGGGGGTAATTGCGGCGACCCACAAAAAGCCCAGCATCGACAGAAAAAGACTCAGTTCCATGAAACGGGTGCTCCTCACCCCCCAAACGATTGCAAACCCATCGAAGCTAACAGTGTGATATGGATCGTACAAGCCCTCTGAACATGAAATTTAGTCCCACAGGTGATTATTCATTTAACCCGATGCCTGGCATGGGTAATCCACATCTGCAAACCCTGTTGCCTCGTCTGATTCGGCGACGTATTTATCTGCAACCCCACTGGCAGCGGCTGGAACTGCCCGATGGCGATTTTGTTGATTTAGCCTGGAGTGAAAATCCGGCACTGGCGCGCGATAAACCGCGTGCGGTGCTGTTTCATGGCCTCGAGGGCAGTTTTCACAGTCCTTATGCTCACGGACTGTTGCAGAAATGGAAAGAATGCGGCTGGCTCGGAGTGGTGATGCACTTTCGCGGCTGCAGCGGTGAGCCTAACCGTATGCAGCGCATCTATCATTCCGCTGAGACCAGCGACGCCAGCTACTTTCTGCAGTGGATGCAAGATACGCTGGGGAAAATGCCGACCGCGGCGGTTGGCGTATCGCTGGGCGGCAATATGCTGGCTTACCTGATGGGTCAACAGGGTAACGACTGCCTGCTGGATGCTGGCGTGGTGGTCTCAGCGCCACTGATGCTGGAGCCCTGTAGCGAACGCCTTGAACAGGGGTTCTCACGCGTTTATCAACGCTACCTGCTGAATCTGCTGAAACAGAATGCCGAGCGAAAGCTGCGGCGCTGGCCGGGAACGCTGCCGGTGGATCTGCTCCAGCTAAAGGCGCTGAAGAAACTGCGTGACTTTGATGATGCTATCACCGCGCGCGCCCACGGCTTTAGCGATGCGCTCGACTACTACCGTCGCTGTAGCGCACTGCCGCTGCTGCCAGCGATCACTAAGCCGCTGCTGATCATCCATGCGCAGGACGATCCCTTTATGACCGGCGCCGTCATTCCCGAACTCAGCAGGCTACCTGCTAATATTGAGTATCAACTGACCCAAAATGGCGGACACGTCGGCTTTGTCGGCGGCACCCTGCGCCAGCCGAAAATGTGGCTGGAACAGCGCATTCCGCAATGGCTTTCTCACTATCTGGATAACTAAGCTGTGATTATTCCCTGGCAAGATCTGACGCCTGAGGCGCTGGAAAACCTGATTGAATCCTTTGTACTGCGTGAAGGCACCGATTACGGTGAGCAGGAGCGCTCACTGGAACGTAAAGTTGAAGATGTCCGACGCCAGCTAAAAAGTGGTGAAGCGGTACTGGTGTGGTCCGAACTGCATGAAACGGTCAATATTATGTCGCGCGGACAGTTGCGCGAATAAAAAGGCCGATGACTTTACTGCAAGAAACATGTTAACAATGCGTATCGCCCGCATCTTCACAGGGAGCTAATTATGTCAGCCAGACATCCGGTTATCGCCGTCACGGGTTCGAGTGGTGCAGGAACCACCACCACCAGTCTCGCCTTCCGTAAAATCTTCCAGCAGCTGAATCTGCACGCTGCCGAACTTGAGGGCGACAGCTTTCACCGTTTTACCCGTCCTGAAATGGATATGGCGATTCGCAAAGCACGTGATTCAGGTCGCCATATCAGCTATTTCGGCCCTGAGGCGAATGATTTTGGCCTGCTGGAGCAGACCTTTATCGAATATGGCCTGAATGGCAGCGGAAAATCGCGTAAATATCTGCACACCTATGATGAAGCGGTACCGTGGAATCAGGTACCGGGGACATTTACCCCGTGGCAGCCACTGCCGGAACCGACCGATGTGCTGTTTTATGAAGGACTGCACGGTGGTGTGGTAACTCAGCAACATAACGTGGCGGAAAAAGTGGATCTGCTGGTCGGCGTGGTGCCCATCGTTAACCTTGAGTGGATCCAGAAACTGGTGCGCGACACCAGTGAGCGCGGCCATTCGCGCGAAGCCGTCATGGATTCCGTGGTGCGTTCGATGGAAGATTACATCAACTTTATTACGCCGCAGTTTTCACGCACCCATATCAACTTTCAGCGTGTTCCCACGGTCGATACCTCGAATCCGTTTGCGGCGCGCGACATCCCGTCGCTGGATGAAAGTTTTGTCGTGATCCATTTCCGTGGTCTGGAAGATATCGACTTCCCTTACTTGCTGGCGATGCTACAGGGCTCCTTTATTTCGCATATTAATACACTGGTGGTGCCGGGCGGGAAAATGGGGCTGGCAATGGAGCTGATTATGGGGCCGCTGGTAAAACGGCTAATGGAAGGTAAAAAGATCGAGTAACCGATTATTCAGTCAGGAAGCGGACAATTTCGTTCCTGACTATTATTTATTATATTAACCTTTATCAATAATCTGTTAATTAATATCTTTAGAAGTTTCTGCAACGCTGAAATCAGTCGCGCCATTATTTTGTGAAGCCGCAGGGTTTTTTCTCATTTTATACTGTTAAAGCACTATTTCTTCCGCTAGCATTGTCTTCAGGATGCCGGACAGAATAACAGGATGTTATTTATGGATGCTGAGATCAAAAAAACTAAGCAGGAACGCCCTATAGGGTTGCCAACTCGTCTGTTTGCAACAAAGAAAAAGATGGATGACTATAAAGCCGCAGATATGCGCTGTGGTGATCTGACTCAGTATTACCTGCAAGAGTATTATCAGCTTAATGATATCTCAAAAAATATTAATCCTTTTACCCATCCGAATCGTGATGAAAGCGCGCGTATACTGTTTGATGAGTTTCGCCTCTTGTCTGATTCATTTTCGTTTGTCGGCCCCTACAAAACGTTGATCCGCAGTTTGATTGATCATATGCAAACTGATACGGGTGAAACATTTACCGATAAACTGATGAATGAAGCGCTGGCTGAGCATAGTTCGATGGCTGATTCGTTGAATAAGATAAATAAAGCCATGATTAAACTCATTGACTGGGATGAAGAAATTTATCCCCGGAAAAATTTCTTCGGCCTGGAAGATGCCGTAATGAAATCAGTTCTTCCTAAATTTAATAAGAAAGCGGATCGTTTTAATGGGTTGACAATTTCAATTCACGATACATGGTCAACACAAATCACCCTTGAGTCACTTGAGATTGCCGGAGATCGATATAAGGCAAAATTGCATTATCGCATTCAAGATCACTTTGGTCTTGATGATGCAGATATTAAAGACTGGCTTTACAAACAGTTTCGTATTTTTCGCATCTGGTTTACTTTACAACGCTGGGAAGGTTACGGATTTAAGCCGTTTATCACTGAAATGAACGCGACAATGACAATTGAAGGTGGACGGTTTGACAAGATATAAATGGATAATACCCTTTATTATCGCCGCAATGGTTTTTTTTACATGGCGTTTACTCGTTCCTGTTGAAATCATTGATGTCCATCGCATGAGCTCACAAGATAGTTTTGACCTGGTCGTAAAAAACTTTCCATTAACAGATCAAGGAAAAATGGATTGGTGGGAAGAAAACAAAAAAATATTACAAGATAAATATAATATTCCTGATGAACAAAGTGATTACAGCATTGGCTTCTGGGTCGGTGATTACAAAGTCGAGCCTGATACCGATCAAGGAAGTGATCTGCTTTGCTTTGATGACATGCCCACTCCAAAAAAATGTATAGAAAAAGATAATCAGCCTTTACAAATCTGGTATCAAAAGAAACAAAGGGAAACCATTTTTCTTTTCGATAACTGGAAGAGAACATATGTAAAAAAAGACGCCACTCAGTAATGACAGCAATTAACTATATGATTTTAAGAAATATACATATGCAATGACTATTGATATCCAAAAAATCACTTAAGCATAAAATTATTAATCGAACACCTGTCGTCAAATCATAAGGAGCAAGGATGAATACCGATATCTATATGAAAATCGATAATATCCAGGGAGAGTCACAGGATGCCAACCATAAAGGCTGGATAAAGGTCAGTTCCTTTAACTGGGGAGCGACCCAGCCAGCCAATATTAATGTGGGCGGCGGCGGCGGTACCGGACGCGTGCAGTATCAGGATTTGCAGGTTCATGCCGAGGTCGATAAAGCCACACCCGCCATTATGCGTTATCTGTCGAATGGCAAACATATTAATAAAGTGGAGCTGTCTGCCTGTCACGCCAGTGACGGTCAGATTGAATACCTGCGCATCACGCTGGAAGAGGTGCTCATCACCGGAGCCAGCTACAACGGCACCTCTCATACAGATAAAATCGGTATGAGCTACAAATTCCAGGCCGCGAAGGTTGGGCAACAGTACTGGGAACTGATGGCGAATGGCGGCAAAGGGCCAGAAACCGCGTCCGGCTGGCATATTAAAGAGAACCGCGAAACCTGATAACTGGCGGTTAAAACAGGACCCGTCACAGGTCCTGTTTATCACCACCGAGACGGCTTAGCCTTCAATCACTTCATAGCTATGAGTAATCTCAACGCCTTTACCCAGCATGATCGCCACTGAACAGTACTTCTCTGCCGACAGGTCAACTGCACGTGAAACCGCTTTATCGGTTAACGCTTTGCCGCTGACCACAAAGTGCAGATTAATGTGGGTGAAAATACGCGGCGCTTCTTCCCGGCGTTCTGAGGTCAGTTTGACTTCGCAGTCGGACACATCGTTACGCCCTTTTTGCAGAATCGACACTACATCAATCGCGCTACAGCCGCCCGCAGCCATCAACACCATCTCCATTGGGCTTGGCGCTTTATCGCCGGAATTGCCATCCATCAACACCTGGTGGCCGGATGCGGATTCTCCTAAAAATGTCAGCCCTTCCACCCACTTTATACGTGCTTGCATAACATTATCCTCTAATTCATTCAGTTATCGTCAGAGTACGCCTTCGGCTGAAAAACGGCAACGGTGAGCGATTCCCGGTATGCTGAAGCGAGACAACAGGAGACACTCGCTGAAAGCTGTGCTACAAACAAAGCTGTAATATTTTCGTTGGCATGTAAAAGCACGACGGAAGCGGGACGACATAATGAGCTATGCTCTGAACAGAAGCCCGGACAACTTTCCTTACCCGGAAAACGCTTGAATATTTCATCGCCTGCAGGGAATTGATCCCCCTGTATTTAGGGCACGATTACAACAGAGGATAAAAGCGAATGGTTCTCGGCAAACCGCAAACAGACCCTACTCTCGAATGGTTCCTGTCACATTGCCATATTCACAAATATCCATCCAAAAGTACGCTGATTCACCAAGGTGAAAAGGCCGAAACGCTCTACTACATCGTAAAAGGCGCTGTAGCAGTGCTGATCAAGGATGAAGAAGGCAAAGAGATGATTCTTTCCTATCTTAACCAGGGTGATTTTATCGGCGAGCTTGGCCTGTTTGAAGAAGGTCAGGAACGTAGTGCCTGGGTAAGAGCAAAAACCGCCTGCGAAGTGGCTGAAATTTCCTATAAAAAATTCCGTCAGCTGATTCAGGTAAATCCAGATATTTTGATGCGTCTCTCCTCTCAGATGGCCCGCCGTCTGCAGGTAACTTCCGAGAAAGTGGGTAATTTAGCTTTCCTCGATGTTACCGGACGCATTGCGCAAACCCTGCTTAACCTGGCTAAACAGCCAGATGCGATGACACATCCGGACGGGATGCAGATCAAAATTACCCGTCAGGAGATCGGCCAGATCGTTGGCTGCTCACGTGAAACCGTTGGCCGTATTCTGAAAATGCTGGAAGATCAAAATCTGATCTCCGCACACGGCAAAACCATTGTCGTTTACGGCACGCGCTAAGCATTTCTGAATCCACGGCGTGAGGCAGCTGCTATCGCGCCGTTTTTTTATGTTGTGATGACCTGATGTGGCGGAGAATTATTTATCACCCGGAAGTAAACTACGCACTGCGGCAAACGTTAGTGCTCTGCTTACCTGTGGCTATCGGCTGGCTGCTGGGTGACTTACGACAAGGCCTGCTGTTCTCGTTAGTGCCTGCCTGTTGCAATATTGCCGGTCTCGACACTCCGCATAAACGCTTCTTTAAACGTCTGATCATCGGCGGCAGCCTGTTTGCCCTGAGCAGCTTTCTGATTCAATGGATGACCCTGCACAGCATTCCGCTGCCCGCGATTCTGTTTGCCATGGCAATGTTGCTCGGTGTGACCGGCGAAATCAGCCCATTGCACGCCCGCTTACTGCCGGCTTCGTTGATCGCCGGCATTTTTACCCTCAGCCTGGTCGGCCATATGCCGATATGGCAGCCGCCACTGCTCTATGTGCTCGGCACCATCTGGTATGGCGCATTTAACTGGTTCTGGTTCTGGCTGTGGAAAGAGCAGCCAATGCGCGAATCACTGAGTTTACTGTACCGCGAGCTGGCGGACTATTGCGATGCCAAATACACCCTGCTGACCCAGCTTACCGATCCCGAAAAAGCCCTGCCGCCGCTGCTGGCACGTCAGCAAAAAGCCGTCGATCTGATTACCACCTGCTATCAGCAGATGCATATGCTGTCAGCAAACCGCGATAACAGCCACAAGCGTCTGACCCGCGCCTTCCAGGTTGCGCTGGATCTCCAGGAGCATATCTCCGTCAGCCTGCACCAGCCGGAAGAGGTGCAGAAACTGGTGGAGCAGAGTCATGCTGAAGCGGTGATCCGCTGGAATTCTCAGGCCATTGCCGCACGGCTGCGCGAACTGGCAGATGATATTCTTTATCACAAGCTACCCGGCCGTTTCACCATGGATAAACAGCTGGGCGCGCTGGAGAAAATCGCCCGTCAGCACAGCGATAATCCAGTTGGTAATTTCTGCTATTACCATTTCAGCCGGATTGCGCGCGTGCTGCGCACTCAGCGTCCACTCTATCAGCGCGATTTGATGGCTGACCGTCAACGACGCCTGCCACTGCTTCCGGCGCTGAAAAGTTACCTTTCGCTGAAGTCGGCGGCGCTACGCACCGCGGCGCGCTTTGCCGTGATGCTGATGTTTGGCAGCTCAATGGCGCTGTTTTTTAATATTCCCAAACCTTACTGGGTGCTGATGACCATCATGTTCGTCAGCCAGAATAGTTACAGCGCGACGCGAGTACGCATTCAGCACCGGGCGCTGGGGACGCTGGCGGGTCTGGTCATTGCGGCGGCAACCCTGCGTTTTCAGGTGGCGGAGAGCTGGGTGTTAATGGCCATGCTGGCCATCACGCTGGTCAGTTATCTGTTTATCCGCAAGTTTTACGGCTGGGCCACCATCGGCTTTACCGTCACCGCCGTCTACTCCTTGCAGTTGCTGACGCTTAACGGCTCACAATTTTTGCTGATGCGCCTGCTGGATACGGTGATGGGCTGCCTGATCGCCTTTGGCGGCATGGTCTGGCTGTGGCCGCAGTGGCAGAGTGGCCTGATGCGCCAGAATGCGCACGATGCGCTGGAGGCTTATCAGGAAGCATTACAGATGCTGCTGGGCAGTGAACAGGGTGCAGACAAGCTGGCTTATCAACGCATCCGGGTTAACCAGGCACACAATGCCCTGTTTAACTCGCTGAATCAGGCGATGCAGGAGCCGGGATTCAACGATCGCTATCTGTCCGATATGAAATTGTGGGTAACGCATAGCCAGTTTATTGTCGAACATATTAACGCCATGACCATCCTGGCGCGTGAACATACCATGCTCACGCCAGCGCTGGCTGAAGGTTATCTGCAATCATGCGAGATTGCGCTACAGCGTTGTCAGCAGCGGCTGGAATATGACGGGCCAGGATCTGAAACGAATATTCTTGAAGCGCAGGAAAACTTCCATCAGGGTCCGGTGACCATTATGGAACGACATGTGAAGCGGATTCTTGGCCACCTGGGTGTGATGCATACCATTTCATCGCTGGCGTGGAGTCAGCGCCCGCAGCATGGACAGTGGCTGGTCAGAAAGTTACGCAAGTCCTCTAAATAGGGTGGCGAAACCGCCACCCTGCAATAACACGCCGCTCTACACTACGCTCTCAACCGCTCGTGCAAACCGCGCCATCCCTTCTTCGATATCCGTGGATTCAATCACCAGTGAGGGGGCAAAACGGATGACATCAGTACCGGCATTCAGAATCATCACACCCTGCGCCGCCGCCGCATTCAGCAGGTCGCGCGCTTTACCGGCGTGCTGTGGTTTCAGCACCGCGCCAATCAACAGACCTTTGCCGCGAATTTCACTGAAAATATCAAACTTCGCGTCGATGGCTTGCAGCGCCGTCACAAACTGCTGGCGACGCGCTTCAACACCGTCCAGCACTTCTTCAGTGTTGATGATATCCAGCGCCGTTTCGGCAATCGCGCAGGCTAAAGGATTCCCGCCGTATGTGGTGCCATGTGCACCAGGCGCCATAACGGAAGCAATTTCATCAGTGGTTAACATAGCGCTGACCGGGAAACCGCCGCCGAGCGCCTTGGCCGTGGTCAGGATATCCGGTGCCACACCGTAATGCTCATAAGCGAACAGCTTACCGCTACGCCCCATGCCGGTCTGCACTTCATCAAATACCAGCAGCGCTTTATACTGGCCACAAAGCTCACGCAGACCCTGGATAAACTCAGGCGTCGCGGGCATTACGCCACCTTCACCCTGGATCGGCTCGACAACAATCGCACAGGTGTGGTCATCAATTACCGCCTTTACCGCCGCCAGATCGTTAAACGGTACATGCACGATATCGGCCGGTTTCGGGCCAAAGCCATCAGAATATTTTGGCTGGCCGCCGACCGATACGGTGAACAGGGTGCGGCCATGGAAGCCGTTGTGAAAAGCGATAATTTTGCTTTTATACGGGCTGTGACGATGAGCAGCGTAGTAGCGCGCCAGTTTAAAGGCGGCTTCGTTGGCTTCCGCGCCGGAGTTAGCGAAGAACACACGTTCGGCAAAAGTGGCGGCAATCAGCTTGCTGGCCAGCCGCAGTGCTGGCTCGTTGGTAAAGACGTTACTGGTATGCCACAGGGTTTCGCCCTGGGTTTTCAGCGTTTCCACCAGCGCCGGGTGACAATGTCCCAGCGCCGTCACCGCGATCCCGCCGGAAAAATCGATATACTCTTTACCCTGCTGATCCCACACGCGGCTGCCTTTGCCTTTTACCGGCACAAACTGTGCTGGTGCATAAACAGGCAAAATCACTTTATCAAATGTTGCGCGCGTGACCGTCATCTTTTCCGCTGTCATTCACTACCTCGCCTGATTTTTCTTTCTGGATATGTGAAATAATAATCAAGAAATATGCATAAAAAATCAAACAAAGGCAAATATAAACTCACTGACGGAGGAAATTCGCCAGCAGCTGATGACCCTGCTCGCTAAGAATGCTTTCCGGATGAAACTGTACCCCTTCCAGCGGAAGCGACGTGTGGCGGAACCCCATAATTTCGTCTGGCACGCCGTCACGCAGGCTCCAGGCGGTCACTTCAAAGCAGTCTGGTAACGCGTTTTCTTCGACAATCAGCGAATGGTAGCGGGTAACGGTAAGAGGATGATTGAGGCCACGGAATACGCCGCCATCATTGTGTTCGATAGCCGAGGTTTTTCCATGCATCACCTGACGTGCGCGTATCACCCGTGCGCCAAACGCCTGGGCGATGGCCTGATGACCCAGGCACACCCCAAGAATCGGTAACTGGCCGGCAAAGTGGCGGATTGCCGCCAGCGAGATCCCCGACTGGTCGGGAGTACAGGGGCCTGGCGAAATCACCAGATGCGTCGGCTGCAAGGCCGCCATCTCGCTCAGTGAGATCTCGTCATTGCGACGAACACAGACCTCACTCCCCAATTCGCAGAAATATTGGTAGAGATTCCAGGTAAAGGAATCGTAGTTATCGATAAGCAGCAGCATTCTGGTTCCGGGCTAAATTCAGACGCCGCCATTCTAGCATTTTAGACCGGGCTGCTTACCACTTTGCCAAAGATATCGATTAATCCGCGCAGATCGCCACTGACTCCATCGCGGTTCGCCTTTAGCCAGGCTTCACGTTCAACATGCTGCCAGTTAATCAGCCAGCCCGCATGCAGTGCCAGCTGCTCAAAGAACAGCCGCTGCGCACGGCCATTACCGTCGCGAAACGGATGCAGCATATTGATTTCACAGTAGTAATGCGCCAGGCGTTCCGTGAATTTTTCCAGCGGAAGATCGGCGAGACCATTTTCCGCTTCCAGCGCCGCCATTAAGGCGTTGCCCTGTTTTTCAAGATATTCGAAATGGCAGAACGGCGTATCGTCGAGGTAAATATCAATCTTACGCAGCTCACCGGCCCAGTCATACAGATCCTGAAACAGCGTGCGATGAATTGCCCGCAAATGCGGGAAACCAGGGTTACGCGCGCCAGGCCCAATGGTCGCGGCACGCAAGGCGGTAAATTCCAGTTCAGCCTGTTGCAATCGCTGCGCCTCACGGATATGCAGGCGATTCTTCAGCACCTTGATATCCTGCCAGTAGTACGGATCGCGTTCGGACATGGCATTAGCGCTCATAGTGCCTCCTCAATGCTTCCAGCCGCTCGGTTATCTGTTGCGCCGATAGCTCGATCCGCTCGATCTGATATCCTTCAAGACGGTTACTGGCCTGAAAATTGGCAGTGTGATGCTCCAGCCACAGCGCCGCTTTCTGCTTGTCTGTCAGTTGTTTACTCATAAAGCCTCCGTGGCTGTGTCATTCTGAGACGGTGCCACGATCGATTACGGGCACAGCCTTAGTATAAGCAGCAAACTTCAGCTCTGCAGGACGCAGAAAGCAAACCGCCGCAGGCTTGCGGCGGCGAGGGATTAAGGCAGGACTTTGGCGGAAAGGATCACCACCGGCTTGCTAGGGACATTCTGATAAGGCCCCACATTGTCGGTTTTCACCTGGGAAATTTTATCGGCAACATCCATTCCTTTCACGACCTTACCGAATACTGCATAGCCAAAATCACGCTGGCCGTGGTCAAGGAAGGCATTATCCGCAACGTTAATAAAGAACTGGCTGGTGGCACTGTCCTTCTCGGCGGTACGCGCCATGGCGATAGTGCCACGTGCATTGCGTAAACCATTATCCGCCTCATTCTTGATAGGCGAGTTGGCAGGCTTCTGCTGCATATCAGTAGTAAAACCACCGCCCTGCACCATAAAGCCAGGAATCACGCGGTGGAAAGTGGTGTTGTTATAAAAACCATTATTGACGTAATCAACAAAGTTCTTCACCGAAACCGGGGCTTTTTGGTTATCAAGTTCGAGTTCGATATTGCCAGCTGAGGTGGTTAACAGCACATGCGTATCACCTTTAGCGGCGAAAGCAGAAGCCGGGATAGTGGACAGCGCGAGTACCGTCGCAACCGCTGTCAGAGTACGTTTCAACATGAAAGATTCCTTACTGAGGGGCAACAAGCTCAAAAATCGAATTTGATTGTAAAGAGGCTGTTATATAAGAGCCAGCGTTTTACCTATATTTACTTAGTCCATGCTGTCAATGAGACGGGGTGTCACAGCGCCAAAAAGTGACGAACATCACGCTATAAGTGAAAGCAATCACCCCATTTTCAATATATGTTTAATTGGGTCACATATAACTTTACAATTCTGCCGTTTCCCCTCGGCTACCTTGCCGCAGGTTTCATCGACACACAGGCCTCCAAAATGACAAATCGTAATCGAATCGGTCTCACCTGGATAAGTTTCTTCTCCTATGCACTGACAGGGGCATTGGTGATTGTCACCGGGATGGTGATGGGTAATATCGCAGAGTATTTCCAGCTGCCGATATCACAAATGAGTAACACTTTTACCTTCCTTAACGCCGGTATTCTGGTCGCTATCTTCCTGAATGCCTGGCTGATGGAAATCATTCCGTTAAAGCGTCAGCTGATTTTCGGCTTTGTGTTAATGATTCTGGCCGTTGCCGGTCTGATGACCAGCCATAGCCTGAGCGTATTCTCGCTCTGTATGTTTGTGCTGGGCGTGGTCAGCGGTATCACTATGTCGATCGGTACTTTCCTGATCACCCATCTGTATGAGGGACGTCAACGTGGTTCGCGCCTGCTGTTTACCGACTCCTTCTTCAGCATGGCAGGCACCATTTTCCCGATTATCGCCGGTGTGCTGCTGGCTCGCCATTTGCCATGGTACTGGGTCTATGCCTGCATCGGCCTGATCTATGTCGCGATCTTTATCCTGACCCTTAACGTTGAGTTCCCGGCGCTGGGTCAGAAAGCGCAGTCTGATAAGCCGTTGGTAAAAGAGAAATGGGGTATCGGCGTGCTGTTCCTGTCGATTGCTGCACTCTGCTATATTCTTGGCCAGCTGGGCTTTATCTCCTGGGTACCGGAATACGCCACCAAAACCATGGGCATGGATATCGTCAGCGCCGGACAGCTGGTAGGTAATTTCTGGACCGCTTATATGGTTGGGATGTGGGTATTCAGCTTTGTCCTGCGCTTCTTCGACCTGCAACGCATTCTGATGGTGCTGGCCGGACTGGCAACGCTGCTGATGTACTGGTTTGTTAAAACCAGCGACGCCGCGATGCTGAAGTGGATCATTATGATTCTCGGCTTTAGCTCCAGCGCTATCTACACCACGATTATCACGCTGGGCTCACTACAGACTAAGGTCTCGTCGCCGAAGCTGGTGAACTTTATTCTTACCTGCGGCACCGTTGGCACCATGCTGACCTTTGTGGTCACCGGCCCGATTGTTGCCCAGGGTGGCGCGCATGCGGCACTGGCAACCTCTAACGCGCTGTACGCGGTGGTATTTGTGATGTGTATCTTGCTGGGTATGGTAACTAAGCATCGCAGCCACGGGCATGTAATGCATTAATTGCTGTTGAATGGGCGACAGCTTGTCGCCCATTTTCTTCTGGCTATCGTGACAACCGGCAAGCCTGCCAGTATCCCGATAAAATAATCAACGCGGTACACAGCATTACCAGCGCACCATGGCGCTAAAGCATAAACAACGACATAAGATGATTTAACGTCAGTATCGCCAGCACCATGCCGCCTGCAACCAGCACTGCCAGTAATTTCCAGAAAACATATTTGATAGCCTCTTCGGACTGATATGTCGCCCACTCTCTGAGCAAAATCAACACTGCCAGCAGTGGGATGATCACTATCAGGATCTTTTTTCCCATCAGAGAATTTTCCAGAACCAGATTTCACGTCTGTGACAAGCGCAGCGGCGTCGATTTGCACATTTTGCAGAGAATACACGCCTTCTGCGCGGAACATTACCGCCGGAAGCTGACCGCTTCCACCTCATCAAGAAATATTTCACTCTGCGCTGGCTGCGTAGCGGCAATCACCCGCCCGTGACGAATGGAAAAACGCGTTGCCACCTGTCGGCGCAGCGCATCAAAACCGTTATCGGCGGGCAGAATTACCAGGTTAGCGCTGTTGCCGCTCTGAATACCGTAATCATCCAGCTGTAACGTTCTGGCGCTGTTACTGGTGACCAGATTGATGCCGGCATCGATCTGGTCATAGCCCATCAACTGACAGACATGCAGCCCCATATGCAGCACCTGCAACATATTGGCGGTTCCAAGCGGATACCAGGGATCAAACACATCATCATGACCAAAACAGACGTTAATTTCCGCTTCCAGCATCTCTTTTACCCGCGTAATACCACGCCGTTTCGGATAGCTGTCAAAGCGCCCCTGCAAGTGAATATTAACCAGCGGATTAGCGACAAAGTTAATGCCGGACAGCTTTAGCAGGCGGAATAAGCGCGAGGTATAAGCGCCATTATAAGAATGCATCGCGGTGGTATGACTGGCGGTGACGCGCGCGCCCATATTTTCGCGCAGTGCGAGCGCGGCCACCGTTTCGACAAAGCGCGACTGCTCGTCGTCGATCTCATCACAGTGAACATCCACCAGCCGGTGATATTTCTTCGCCAGCGCAAAAGCGATATGCAGCGATTCCACGCCATATTCGCGGGTAAACTCAAAATGCGGAATGGCACCGACCACATCGGCTCCCAGCTGTAATGCCTGCTCCAGCAGCGCCGCGCCATTGGGATAGGAGAGAATCCCCTCTTGCGGAAAGGCCACAATCTGAATATCGATCCACGCTGCCATTTCCGCCTTCACTTCCAGCATCGCTTTCAGCGCGGTCAGGCTGGGATCGGACACATCGACATGGGTGCGCACATGTTGTATGCCGTTAGCGATCTGCCACTTAAGCGTTTGCTTCGCACGCTGTTTAACATCCTCATGGCTGAGTAGCGCCTTGCGCTCGGCCCAGCGCTCAATACCTTCAAACAGAGTACCGGACTGATTCCATGCCGGTTCGCCGGCGGTTTGCGTGGTATCCAGATGAATATGCGGCTCGACAAACGGGGGATATGCCAGCCCGCCTTCAGCATCCAGCGCATCATCACCACGCGCCATGTTCTGCGGCTGCTGAGTAATGCGCGCAATCTTGCCGCCATCGATTGCGATTTGCCACAGCCCGTCACGCCACGGCAAACGCAGATTGTTGATCCATTTCAGCTGAGCGGAAACCATGCAAAACCTCCTGAGTGATAAGCGGGACTGTTTTTAATCCTGGCATGGATTAGTCTGTTAAACGAAGCGGAATTTCAGCGGGTTGCTGATTAAAGCTGAACATAATCTGCAACTTATGATAATTACTGTAAAATCAGCAATATAACCATAAAGAGGTATATCAGGGGTCAATTGATATACGTCAATAATCCCCCTGCCCGGCGCGCTATTGTAGCGGTATAAAATAGCAATCTGAGGCAATCATGAGCAAAGTCAAACTCGCCATTATCGGCAATGGCATGGTGGGTCACCGCTTCATTGAAGAACTGATCGATAAAGCCGAACCCGGTCAGTTTGACATCACCGTGTTCTGTGAAGAACCCCGCGTGGCTTACGATCGTGTCCATCTCTCCGCTTATTTCTCTCATCATACCGCTGAAGAGCTGTCGCTGGTGCGTGACGGCTACTATCAGAAACATGGCGTGCAGCTGCTGTTGGGCGAACGCGCGATCACGATTAATCGTCAGGATAAGGTGATCCATTCCAATACCGGACGCAGCGTCCACTACGACAAACTGATATTAGCCACCGGATCTTACCCGTGGATACCGCCGATTCAAGGCTCCGAAGGCCAGGGTTGCTATGTCTATCGTACGATCGAAGACCTGAATGCCATTGAAGCCTGTGCGCGCCGCAGTAAAAGTGGCGCAGTGATTGGCGGCGGCTTGCTGGGTCTGGAAGCCGCAGGCGCGCTGAAAAACCTCGGTATTCAGACGCATGTTATTGAGTTTGCGCCGGTGCTGATGGCCGAACAGCTCGATCCCATCGGCGGTGAACAGCTGCGACAGAAAATCGAAAGCATGGGCGTACAGGTTCACACCGGCAAAAATACCCGGCAGATTGAACATCTCGATAATGGCGCTAAAACGCTGCATTTTGCCGACGGTAGCCAGCTCGACGTCGATTTTATCGTGTTTTCCACCGGCATTCGCCCACAGGATAAGCTGGCAAAACAGTGCGAACTGCCACTGGGACAGCGCGGTGGCTTCCTGATTAATGACCAGTGCCAGACCGCCGATGCGGATATCTATGCCATTGGCGAATGCGCCGCCTGGAACCAGCGAATTTACGGTCTGGTCGCACCGGGCTATAAAATGGCACAGGTCGCCAGCGATCATCTGCTGGGCAAAAGCAATGCGTTTACCGGTGCCGATATGAGCGCCAAACTGAAACTGCTCGGCGTCGACGTCGGCGGCATCGGCGATGCGCATGGCCGCACGCCGGGTGCACGCAGCTACGTCTGGCTCGATGAAAACAAAGAGGTGTACAAACGCCTGGTGGTCAGCGCCGATAACAAAACGCTGCTGGGCGCGGTACTGGTCGGCGATACCAGTGATTACGGCAACCTGTTGCAGCTGGCGCTGAACAAGATTGAACTGCCGGAAAATCCGGAGGCATTGATTCTGCCCGCCAGTGCGGGCGGTGATAAACCCGCCATCGGCGTCGAATCGTTGCCGGACAGCGCGCAGATCTGCTCCTGCTTTGACGTGACCAAGGGCGATATCGTCAGTGCGGTAATGAAAGGCTGCCATACCGTGGCGGCACTAAAAGCTGAAACCCGTGCCGGCACCGGCTGTGGCGGCTGTGTGCCGTTAATCACGCAGGTACTGAACGCCGAGCTGAGCCGCCAGGGTATCGAAGTGAATCACCATCTGTGTGAACACTTCGCGTATTCGCGCCAGGAGCTGTATCACCTGATTCGCGTTGAAGAGATCAAAACCTTTGACCAGCTACTGAACAAATATGGTCAGGGTTATGGCTGTGAAGTGTGTAAACCGACGGTCGCCTCACTGCTGGCCTCGTGCTGGAATCAATATGTGCTGGAACCGCAGCATGCGCCGTTGCAGGACAGCAACGATAACTTCCTCGGCAATATCCAGAAAGATGGCACTTATTCGGTGATCCCGCGCTCGCCGGGGGGTGAAATTACGCCGGAAGGGCTGATTGCGGTGGGTAAAGTCGCCGAACAGTATCAGCTGTATACCAAAATCACCGGCTCACAGCGTATTGGCCTGTTCGGTGCGCAAAAAGATGATCTGCCGGCGATCTGGAAACAGCTGATTGATGCCGGATTCGAAACCGGCCATGCCTATGCCAAAGCATTGCGCATGGCGAAAACCTGTGTCGGCAGCAGCTGGTGCCGCTTTGGCGTCGGCGACAGCCTCGGTTTTGGCATCGAACTGGAAAATCGCTACAAAGGTATCCGTACTCCGCACAAAATGAAGTTTGGCGTTTCCGGCTGTACCCGCGAGTGCGCCGAAGCGCAGGGTAAAGATGTCGGGATCATCGCCACCGAGAAAGGCTGGAATTTATATGTCTGTGGCAACGGCGGTATGAAGCCACGCCACGCCGATCTGCTGGCTGCCGATCTCGATCACGACACGCTATTGCGCTATCTCGACCGCTTTATGATGTTCTATATCCGCACTGCCGATAAGCTGCAACGCACCTCGCTGTGGCTGGAAAGCCTCGACGGCGGTATCGCCTGGCTGAAAAAAGTGATTATCGACGATAAACTGCAGCTTAATGCTCGGCTCGAAGCCGATATTGCCCGTCTGCGTGAACAGGTGGTCTGCGAATGGCGCGAAACGGTTGAGCATCCTGAACATCAGGCACGCTTTGCGCACTTTATTAACAGCGCGCTGCGCGACCCGAATGTGCAGGTGGTCAACGAGCGGCAACAGCATCGCCCTGCTCGTCCGCAGGAACGCATCGCGGTAACCCTGATTGAGATGGAGGAACACCTATGAGCCAGTGGCATAGCGTCTGCGCACTGAACGATATCCTGCCCGCGACCGGCGTGTGTGCGTGGATTAATCAGCAACAGATTGCGATTTTCCGCCCGCGTCAGGACGATAAGCTGTATGCCATCAGCAATATCGATCCTTTTGCCGCCGCCAGCGTGCTATCACGCGGTATAATCGCTGAACATCAGCAGGAGCTGTGGGTCGTCAGCCCGCTGAAAAAACAGCGTTTCCGTTTACGGGATGGCTTATGCATGGAGGATGAAAGCCGCTCGGTGGCACATTTTCCGGTACGTGTTAATGACGGGCGTGTTGAGGTCTGTGCTTAATGCCTGGTTCTGCAAGGATTTGTTATGGATTACCTGCCTCTCTTCTGTCAGCTACGCGGTAAAACCTGCCTGTTGGTGGGTGGTGGTGAAGTTGCCGAGCGCAAAGCGCGGCTGTTACTGGATGCCGGTGCCGACCTGCGCGTCTGCGCCACGGCATTCGCGCCACAATTTATCCACTGGCAACAGGCAGGCAAGCTGAGCTTAACTGAACAGCCTTTCAGTGCCGGGTTACTCGACGACTGCTGGCTGGCGATTGCCGCCACCGACGATGACCAGGTTAATCAGCAGGTCAGTGCCGATGCCGATGCGCGACGTATCTTCTGCAATGTGGTCGATGCGCCGCAAAGCGCCAGCTGTATTATGCCGTCGATTATCGACCGCTCACCGCTGATGATTGCCGTCTCTTCCGGCGGCCGCGCACCGGTGATGGCGCGCCTGCTGCGGGAGAAACTGGAAGCGATGTTACCCCAGCAGCTGGGTAAAGTAGCCGCTTACGCCGGCAGCCTGCGTCAGCGGGTAAAAGCGCACTATCGCGACGGGGGTTTACGCCGCCGCTTCTGGGAAAAACTGTTCAGCAACGATCGACTGGCGCAGTCGCTGGCGAATGACCAGCATCAGCAAGTCAGCGATCTTACCGAAAGGTTGTTCAGCGAACCGCTGAATCATCGCGGCGAAGTAGTACTGGTCGGTGCCGGGCCGGGCGATGCCGGTTTGCTGACGTTAAAAGGGCTGCAACAGATGCAGCAGGCCGACGTAATAGTTTATGACCGGCTGGTTTCGGCTGAAGTGCTGAACCTGGCGCGGCGCGATGCCGAGCGTATTTTTGTCGGTAAGCGCGCCGGTTATCACTGCGTACCGCAGTCGGAAATCAATCAGATTCTGCTGGAGCAGGCGCAGTGCGGTAAACGCGTGGTGCGACTCAAAGGGGGCGATCCGTTTATCTTCGGGCGCGGGGCGGAAGAGCTGGAAGCGCTACTGGATGCCGATATTCCTTTCTCGGTGGTGCCCGGCATTACCGCCGCATCGGGCTGCTCGGCCTACGGCGGCATTCCGCTGACACACCGTGATTATGCGCAGAGCGTCCGACTGGTTACCGGCCATCTGAAGCAGGACAGTGAACTGGACTGGGCGCATTTAGCCGCTGAACAGCAAACGCTGGTGTTCTATATGGGATTATCACAGGCGGCGGAGATTGCGCATCAGCTGACGGCACACGGTATGGATGCCAGCATGCCGGTGGCGCTGGTGGAGAATGGGACATCAACCCGCCAGCGGGTAGTGAGTGGCGAACTGCATCAGCTGGCTGAGCTGGCGCAACAGGTGGCGAGCCCAAGCCTGATTATCGTCGGACGCGTAGTGGCGTTGCGCGATCGACTGCGCTGGTTTTGACCCAGATTGTGAGTCTTTGGCACCGGCGGCGAAAACGCCGAACTTACAGGGGAGCCGCTTTCGGCTCCCTTATTACAGCGATCACAATTTACGGCTGTGCGACAAATCCTACCGCTTCATACACCTTTTTCAGCGTTTCCTGGGCATGGGCACGCGCTTTGCTGGCACCGTCACGCATCACCTGCTCCAGATACGCTTCATCATTACGGAAATTGTAGTAGCGCTCCTGCAACTCGGTCAGCATCCCGGAAACCGCGTCGGCTACCGCACCTTTCAGGTGGCCATACATTTTGCCTTCGAACTCTTGTTCCAGCTCAACGATAGTTTTACCGGTTACTGCAGAAAGGATATCCAGCAGGTTAGACACTCCGGCTTTCTCTTTCACGTCATAACGCACCACTGGTGGCTCTTCGGAATCGGTAACCGCACGCTTGATCTTCTTCACCACCGATTTTGGATCTTCCAGCAGGCCGATCACATTGTTACGGTTATCGTCAGACTTGGACATTTTCCGCGTCGGGTCGAGCAGTGACATCACGCGCGCGCCGGATTTCGGAATAAACGGCTCAGGCACTTTAAACACATCGCCATACAGCGCGTTAAAACGGTTGGCGATATCGCGGCTCAGCTCTAAATGCTGCTTCTGATCTTCGCCGACCGGAACCTGATTGGTCTGATACAGCAGGATATCGGCGGCCATCAGCACCGGATAGTCGAACAGACCGGCATTGATGTTCTCTTCGTAACGCGCGGATTTATCCTTAAACTGCGTCATACGGCTGAGTTCGCCGAAATAGGTATAACAGTTCAGAATCCAGCTCAGTTGCGTGTGCTCCGGCACATGGGACTGAACAAAGATGGTGCTTTTGCTCGGATCAATTCCGCAAGCCAGATAGAGCGCCAGAGTATCCAGCGTGGCTTTGCGCAGTGCAACCGGGTCCTGACGCACAGTGATCGCGTGCAGGTCAACGATGCAGTAGATGCAGTGGAAATCATCCTGCATCTGCACCCACTGACGTAGCGCACCCATGTAGTTACCAATGGTCAGTTCACCTGAAGGCTGTGCGCCGCTAAATACGATGGGTTTGCTCATGCTTTTCTATCCTGATAATTACAGCCCTAACGCGGGCAGAAGCTCGTTAAAATCGTCCAGAGCGAGGCTCGGATGGCTGGTGGTGATCGATTCACCATAGTTATAACCGAAGGTCATGCCAACACAGGGGCAGCCTGCCGCCTGCGCTGCCAGAATATCATTGCGTGAGTCACCGACAAACAGCAACTGCTCAGGCAACAGACCAAAATGACCTAAAACTAAGAACAGCGGTGCCGGATGCGGCTTTTTCACCACCACGTCGTCGCCGCCGATAATCAGCGAAAAGTGCTGAGCAATACCCAGCGAACGCAACAGTGGCTCGACAAACGGCGTGGGCTTATTGGTGACCAGCGCCAGCGGCAGATTGTGCTGCGCCAGCGTCGCCAGCACCGTGGCGACATGCGGAAACAGCGTACTGCCGCTCTCGACGGTCTGCGCATAATATTGATCAAACAGCGCACGTGCGTCGCGCGCCTGATCGTCGTGCGGCGATTGGCCCAATGCCCACGTCAGGGCGCGCTCAACCATAATATCGGCGCCATTGCCGATCCAGGTCGCCACCCGCTCAACGCCAGGCGCCGGAAGCTGCATCGCTTGCAGCGCCTGATCGAGTGCACTCGCCAGACCTGGCGCGCTGTCGACCAGCGTACCATCCAGATCAAACGCTAATGCGCGAATATCAGTGAAATGAGCCATGGCGCGATTTCTCCAGTTCATTGCGCATATCGTCGATCACTTTTTTGTAATCCGGATGACCGAAGATCGCCGATCCGGCAACAAACATATCCGCACCCGCCGCCGCAATTTCTGCAATATTATCGATCTTCACGCCGCCATCGACTTCCAGGCGAATATCGTAACCGCTGTTATCGATCAACTTGCGCACCTGGCGCAGTTTGTCCAGCGTGGAAGGAATAAATGACTGGCCGCCAAAGCCCGGATTCACCGACATCAGCAGAATGATATCGACTTTATCCATCACATAATCGAGGTAGTTCAGTGGCGTGGCAGGGGTAAACACCAGCCCGGCTTTACAACCGTGCTCTCTAATCAGTTGCAGCGAGCGATCCACGTGTAATGAGGCTTCAGGATGGAAAGTGATATAACTGGCACCGGCTTTGGCAAATTCCGGAATCAGGCTGTCGACCGGTTTTGCCATCAGGTGGACGTCAATCGGCGCAGTAATGCCATAGTCGCGCAGCGCTTTCAGCACCATCGGGCCCATGGTCAGATTGGGTACGTAGTGGTTGTCCATTACGTCGAAATGCACTACATCGCCTCCGGCTGCCAGGGCTTTAGCCGTATCTTCGCCAAGGCGGGCAAAATCTGCAGACAGAATTGATGGGGCCAGCAAAAATCGTTTCATCCGTTTCTCCCAATTGATGTGCCTGTGACCGGCACAGGCATAATTTCCAGGTCGGCGAACGAAACGCTCTATACCGCAGCTGTGCTGGTTTAGCTATAGAGCGCCAGTAATTCGTCCACTTTACTGCGACCACTAATACTTCTGCTGATTGACCGCCGCGCTTTCACCACATGCAGCACCGCATCCTGATACCAGAGGCGGGTTAATTCGGTGTCATGGTTGGAGATCAACACCGGAATATGGCGCTCCTGCGACAGCTTTTCCGCCAGTTCCGCCAGATGCTGCTGCTCACGCAGGCTAAAGCTGTTGGTGTGGTAGGCGGTGAAATTCGCCGTGGCCGACAGCGGCGCGTACGGAGGATCGCAATAGACTACCGAACCCGGACGCGCGTTGTTCAGGGTAACATCGTACGATTCACAGACAAAGGTGGCTTTTTGCGCACGCTCGGCAAACCAGTACAACTCATCTTCCGGGAAGTACGGCTTCCGGTAGCGGCCAAAGGGCACGTTAAATTCGCCACTGAGATTGTAGCGGCATAAGCCGTTATAACAGTGACGATTCAGCCAGGTAAACAACACCGCACGGCGATAAGCATCGCGGCTGGCGTTAAACTCGCTGCGCCGTGCATAGTAGAAGTCAGCATCGTTAGCCTCCGGAATAAACAGCTGTCGCGTATCGTTAATAAACTCAACGGTGCGGGTTTTCACGATGTTGTAGAGATTGATGAGATCACTGTTGATATCAGCCAGTATGTAGTTGTCATAGTCGGTATTAAGAAAGACCGACCCGGCACCCACAAAAGGCTCAACTAAACAGTCTCCCTGCGGAAGATGACGTCGAATATCGTCCAGTAACGGGTATTTGCCACCCGCCCATTTCAAAAAAGCGCGATTTTTTTTCATGCCGTCGTTATTACTTTTACTCTTCTGGCTGTGGATTTACCCGACAGCATATCTGCGCTTGAATTTCATCTCGGGGCCGTAGCATTACGGCCCCGACAGATTAATTAACCGATTCCTTTTTTACCTGACTGACCGGCTTGACCCATGGACTCTGGGCACGAACCTCAGCAGGCAGTGAAGAGACAGCACGTTTGGCATCGGCTGGTGTGGCGTAGGAGCCGCTAACCAGCACATACCAGGGTTGACCGTTACGCGTGGTTTTATACACGTGATAGCCATTCAGATTCTGTTTTTTCGCCCAGGCATTCAGCGTATCGGAACGTGAAGCGCTGCTCAGCTGCAAAGTATAGTTACCGCCCGGTGTCGACTGGCTGGCCGTCGCAGGTGCGCTGTTGCGGCTGGCGGTCGCTGTCGGCTTGCTGGTTTCTTTAGCTGCGGGTTTAGTGGCAGCCGGTTTCTGCGTCGCCGGTTTGTGCTGCTGGGCGTTGGCCTGATGCTGCGCCGGTTTCGCCGCCGGTTTTGACGCTGGCTGACCAGACGGATTACCGCCCGCGACCGTCGCCGGTGCAGTTGGCAATGAGCTATTGCCCGACGCGGCGTTATTGACTTCGCCCTGCTGCGAGTTAAGCGCTGTGTTCAGATCGCCAGGCAGTTCAACCCGCTGTTGATTCGCTGGAGTCTGGACTGGCTCAGCCTGAGTCGGCGTCGACGAGATCGGTGGCGCACTCAGTTGCTGACCGCTGTTGGAAGCATTCTGGCTGGATGAGTCAGGCAGCGCACCTGGCGTAGTAGCGGATTGATCGTTGGCCTGGCCGCTGATTGATGAGGAACCGGAGAGATCGATACTCTTTTCCCCGCCATTGCCATTGCTGCCGGTATTACCGCTCACTGGCTGCTGCGCTTGCTTATCATCGCTCGGGCCATTCAATGCCGAGCCAATACCAATCACTAACAGCAGCAGCACAAGGATACCGATGCCCATCATCATATGCTGACGGGAAACCGCAATCTTCGGCGCCGAAGACGTTTTACGCGATCGCGTAGGGCGACGGTCACTGGTGTCAGGTTTTAACTCGTCTTCCGGTTTAAACTCGTCCATTACAACCTCCTCCCGTTTAACAGCATACGCCGCCCACCTGGGTGGACGGCGTCTGGATCATATTCAGGCCGGCAACGCCGACGCTATTTTAAGATTTCTGGCAATCTTCAATTGCTGCCAGAACAATATCATGCGCGACACCGCCACGCACTTCGGCTTTACCGATTGCGAGAGGCAACACCAGCCGTAACTCCCCGGCTAACACTTTTTTATCGCGCATCATATGCGGTAAGTAGTCCTGCGACTGCATGCTTTCCGGACCGTTAACCGGCAATCCGGCACGCGTCAGCAAGGCAATAATGCGGTCAGTGTCCGTCGCGCTGAACTGACCAAGGCGCTCAGCCGTTCGTGCTGCCATCACCATTCCGGCGGCAACCGCTTCACCATGCAACCAGTTACCATAGCCCATATGCGCTTCAATCGCATGACCATAGGTATGACCCAGGTTCAACAGCGCACGCAGACCGGTTTCACGTTCGTCGGCCGCAACCACTTCAGCTTTCAGTTCGCAGCAGCGACGGATGCAATACGCCATCGCAGCCCCATCCAGCGCCATCAGCGCATCGAGGTTCTGTTCCAGCCAGTCGAAGAAGTCAGCATCGAGAATGATGCCGTATTTGATCACTTCCGCCATGCCTGAAGCCAGTTCACGCGGCGGTAAGCTATTGAGGCAATCCAGATCGACCACCACCGAAGCAGGCTGGTAGAAGGCACCGATCATATTCTTGCCAAGAGGATGGTTAACGGCGGTTTTGCCACCAACCGAGGAGTCGACCTGAGATAATAGAGTGGTCGGCACCTGAATAAAGCGCACGCCGCGTTGATAGCTGGCGGCGGCGAAACCGGTCAGGTCGCCAATCACCCCGCCACCGAGGGCAATCAGGGTGGTATCGCGACCATGCGGTTTTTCCAGTAGCGCGGTGAAGACCTGGTCCATAACCGCCAGGGTTTTATACTGCTCGCCGTCAGGCAAAATAACCTGATCGACTTTGATGCCCGCGCTTTCCAGCAGGTTACGCAGCGTGTCCAGATAGAGAGGAGCCAGCGTCTGGTTCGTCACCAGCATGGTCTGATCGCCCGCTTTCAGCGGCCAAAAAGAAGCCGGATCGTTAAACAGTCCGGCAGCGATGGTGATGGGGTAACTTCTTTCCCCCAGAGTGACGGTAATCCTCTCCATGACGCTGTATAACCCTATGTGCTATGCCCATTGTCTGGGCAGGTATGTACAACTGAGTTGAAATCGACCGCGCCTCAGGATTCGGCGTCAAACCAGCATGCAATACGCAATTATCAGCAATAACTGTCGCAGGCTTACTGGTTCTGACCTTATCTGAAGCCGCACGAGCCTCATTCCAACGCGTTTACACTAATCAGTTCTTTTCCAACATATTAATGATCTGATTAGCGACTACTTTGGCACTTTGATCGTCGGTGCGAATCGTCACATCTGCAATCTCTTCATACAGCGGATTGCGTTCGTTCGCTAAAGCTTCCAGCACTTCACGCGGAGGCGAATCAACTTGCAGCAGCGGACGCTTTTTATCACGTTGCGTACGTGCCAGTTGTTTCTCAATAGTGGTTTCCAGATACACCACAACGCCACGGGCGGAAAGACGATTACGGGTTTCACGTGATTTTACAGAGCCGCCGCCAGTTGCCAGCACAATGCCCTGTTTTTCGGTGAGTTCATTAATGATTTTTTCTTCGCGATCACGAAAGCCTTCTTCGCCCTCAACGTCGAACACCCAGCCCACATCCGCTCCGGTACGTCGCTCAATTTCTTGATCAGAATCGAAAAATTCCATATTGAGTTGCTGAGCTAACTGACGACCAATAGTGCTTTTGCCGGCACCCATAGGCCCAACCAGAAAGATATTGCGTTTCTCTGCCATTTTTTCGGTATTACTAAGACAATTCGTTGATGATACCCCGCGTTCAACGATGCTGCCGCTGGCGGGACATGAACTGAAACCTCATGAGCGATAGTGCGAGAGTCAGACTGAAAATTATCTCAATACTCAAGGTCGTTTGGCAACCGAATAAATTGCCTGCTCACTGCGCGCTGACATCGGCGCGTTTCAGTCCGCTTTATTTATCTGACCGATTTCACATGCATCGGAACGCTGCATTAGCGCGATATAAAACGGTTTATTGCATTTTCTGCAACCGGCACGATGGCCTAAAATTCAAAATCGCTAAACCTTGTAAGCTAATTCCGCTCTTGCGTCAAACGCATATGTTAGCAATCAATGAAAAAACGTCCAGCTAAGACGCTTTCCTGACAAAAAAGCATCATTCGTCACGGATCAGTCGTGGCGTGATAAAAATTACCAGCTCACGCCGCTTCTGCTGACGAACGTCATGACGAAACAGCGCACCCAATAGCGGAATATCGCCTAATAATGGCACTTTATCGCGCCCCGTCGAGTTCTGTTGCTGGAAAATGCCGCCAAGTGCCAGTGTCTGACCATCTTTCAGGCTAATCTGGGTTTCAATCTCCTGTTTATCGATAGTCAGTACCTCAATTTCACCGCTGTGCAGATTACGCCCAGGCACATTCTGGCTGATGCGCAATTTCAGCATAATTCGCCCATTGGGTTGCACTGACGGCGTCACCTCCATGCCCAGCACCGCTTCCTTAAATTCGATGGTTGTCGCCCCGTTGTTGCCGCTGGAAACTTCATAGGGAATTTCAGTGCCCTGTTTGATGCTGGCAGGCTGTTGATGCGAGGTAAACAGACGCGGGCTGGCGATAATTTCAATCTGATTTTCGCGCTCCAGCGCGCTGAGCTCCAGATCGAGCAGGCGGCCGTCCAGCCGCGCCAGGCTGAACCCGGCGGTAAAAGTCGGTTTGGTCACGCCAAGATCAATTCCCAACTGCGTCGAGCGCAGTGCGCGGGTGATCTGCTCTTCGCTGCTTAACCCCCAGCTGACACCCAGTTCACGCAGGTTCTCTTCACTGATCGTCACGATATGCGCTGCCAGTTCAATTTGATCAAGCGGCACATCCAGCGCACGCACCCACTGCTCGGCCTGCTGTAGCGCGGAACGGGTATCGCGCAGCAACAGCGCATTCATGCGGGTATCGACCGTCACGCTGCCACGCGGCGTCAGCAGTTTGTCCCGCTCCGCCAGCAAACTGTTATTGACCGCCGTGGCATCGGCGTACAGCAAGGTTAGCGTGCGCGTCTCCAGCGGCAGATTTCGTTGCTGTTCCTCGCTGCGCTGCGCGGCACGCTGCTGCTGCTGCTGTTGCCAGCTTTCAGGATAAACCAGCATAACGTTGCCTTCGGTTTCGATATCCAGCTTTGCCATCCGGGTGATTAATGTCAGTGCCTGTTGCCACGACACCTCTTTCAGCCGCAGCGACAGCGTGCCCTGAACGCCGGGAGCCACCATCAGATTAAGCTGCTGATAGTCGGCCAGCGCCTGTAATACCCGCTCAACCGGGGCGTCATCAAATGCCAGCGTGATCGGTGCCTCATTGGCGCGGCTGCTGGTCATCAGCAGCCACAGCATGGCGGTGATTATCCTTTTCATATAAACGTCCTTTTAGTCGCAGGCTGAATTGCCGCTCTTCACAGCTTTCCGTGGCGCGAAAGCGGATACTTTGTCCATTGATCTCACCGATCTGCCAGGGAGAAACCGGAAAATGGCTGTCCGGCACCACCGTCAGCGCCTGCCCCTGTGGCGACAGCAGCCAGCCGCGCCAGTCACTTTCACGGCCAATCACGCCCTGCAAACGCCACTGGTTCAGCGTCGGCAGCTCAGTGACGCAGCGAATCACTTGCGGAGGGACGAAAGGATCGCGCGCCTGCGCATCAGCCACCACCAGCACCATTAGCCACAGCATCCGACTACCCGTCATCACTGGCTCCCAGATTAACTGTCATCCGTAGCCGCTCGCCGCTGCGCCGTAGCTGAAACGTATCGACCGTAACCGGCGGCTGACGTGAGGCGAGATACGCCATCAACTGTTGAAACTGCGGCCAGCTCAGCTGTAGCGTGAATACACCGCCCTGCGGAGCGGGTTGCCATGCCTCAAGCACCGCACCATGCGCCAGCAACGCCACCAGTGAGAAAGCCTGCTCGCCCGCCCCTTGCAGAGAAGCCCGCAACTGCTGATTGCGCTGTTGTTGCGTCAGCAGCGCTGGCTGACTGCGTAACTGCGCCAGCTGCGTCTGATAGTGCGCCAGCCGCTGTTGGCACTGATTAATCAGCGCCTGACGCTGCTGGTACTGCGGTTGCAGCCACCATCCGGCCAGTAACATCAGTAACAGCACCGGCAACACCAGCACGGTGCCCCACTGCCAGTGAGGCGCGGCATATTGCCAGCGCAGGAGCCACTCACTCATTCGGCGTTTCCTCCTGCAGGCTGGCAAGCAGACTAAACTGCATCTCGCCTTCCGCTTGTCGCTGCACCGGGCCATGACTCACCTGCTGAAACAGCGCCTGCTGCTCAAGCTGATGACGAAAAGCGCTGATATCAGCCATCTGCTGGCCGCTGCCGCTGACGCTGAATCCCGATATCGCCTTACTGATGCTGGTAAGCCACATGCCTTCTGGCATCAGCTGCGGCAACGCCAGCGCAAACTGATACCACTGCTGATTACGCTGCCAGCGTTGTTGTTGCTGATTCTGAACCGCCAGCAGGCGTTGCTGCTCCTGCTGCGCCTGCGTCAGCTTCTGTGCCAGCGTATCGGCCAGTGCAACCGCTGCCTGTCGCTGGTTCAGCCGCTGTTGCCATAACTGATTTTCCGCCGCCAGACGATAATGCAGCAGCGTCATCACCATCACACCTGGCACCATCAACCCCGCCAGCGCCCACAGCCAGTGACGCTGGCGCACTGCCCGCTGCTGTTCGCGCCAGTTCAGCAGATTTACCCACACCATTAACAATCCTCCGGCCGCAGCGCCAGCCCTGCTGCCAGCGCAAAGCTGCCGCTGCTGTGCGGTAACGGCGGTTGCATCAGTTGCAGAGCATCCAGCGGCAGCAGGTCGCGCGCACCTTCCGGTAAACTGTCGGCTTCAGCCGCGCTGTAATAGATCACTTCGGCAGCAGGCAGATAACGCAGGCGCAGCGCGGTGTAATCAGCAGCGTCATCCAGCGTGCACCAGCCGCAAGGTTGCTGCTTATTTTCCGGCGAAAACCACAGCCAGTGATCGGCCAGCCGATGAATCAGCGTTGCTGCCGGATCAAGCGCCAGCGCCAGTGCCAGCGAACGCAGCGCCGCCGCGGTTAACTCAAATACCTGGGGCAACAGTCCGGCCTGAGCAAAACACGCCAGCCACTGTTCCAGCATTTCGCGCCGTGCCGCCGTGACGCATAGCTGGCCGGGATAGTCCGGCGATTCGCGGTAGTCCAGCGCCAGCGCATCCGGCTCAATTGGGAAAAATCGTCTCGCCGCCGCCCGCACATAGCTGCTACGCTCCGGTTCGCGTAATGGCTGGCGCGGCAGGTCGATTTGGCGCTGCAACACCAGTTGCGGCGGGAAGCCGACACGCAGGGAGATATCACGGGGAAGCTGCTTACGCCAGCATTGCAGCACCGCAGTGAGTTCGGCGGAACGTTGCAGTGCGCCGTTTCTTAACGTATCTTTCGGCAGCGCATGTTGCCACCAGTGGCGCAACTGCCAGCCGTTACGACGGCGCTGGATGCCTAAGGCACAGAGCTGTCCGTTCTGGATATCCAGTCCAATTTGCCATGTCTGAAAAGCCATTTCGCGCGATCTCCATATCGTCAGAGGTTGTTATCCGGTTTCGGGTACGAAGGATGTATCAAAGCTACTGGCTTGCCTTTATACTACCGCGCGATTGTTTATAAACTGCCCAATCGACATTAAATGGGAAATCTCAGGTGAAGTTCGTAAAGTATTTTTTGATCCTTGCAGTGTGTTGCATTTTGCTGGGAGCCGGCTCGGTTTATGGCTTGTATAAATATATTGAGCCGCAGCTGCCCGATGTGAACACGCTGAAAGACGTCCGGCTACAGACCCCTATGCAGGTCTACAGTGCTGAGGGCGATCTGATTGCGCAATACGGTGAAAAACGCCGTGTGCCGCTAACTATTGAGCAAATGCCACCAGAAATGGTGAAAGCGTTTATTGCGACGGAAGACAGCCGCTTCTATGAGCATCACGGCGTCGATCCTATCGGTATCTTCCGTGCTGCCAGTATTGCGCTGATGTCCGGCCACGCCTCGCAAGGTGCCAGTACTATTACTCAGCAGCTGGCGCGTAACTTCTTTCTCAGTCCGGAACGCACACTGATGCGTAAGATCAAGGAAGCGTTTCTGGCGATCCGCATCGAGCAGTTGCTGAATAAAGACGAAATTCTTGAGCTGTATCTGAATAAGATCTACCTCGGTTACCGTGCTTATGGCGTTGGTGCAGCGGCACAGGTCTATTTCGGTAAAAACATCGACCAGCTGACGCTGAGCGAAATGGCGATGATTGCCGGTCTGCCGAAAGCGCCGTCAACGTTTAACCCGCTGTATTCGCACGATCGGGCGGTGTCGCGCCGCAATGTGGTGCTGGCACGTATGCTGGATCAGCACTACATCAGTCAGCCGCAGTATGACGAAGCGCGTAACGAGCCCCTGGTTGCCAGCTATCACGGCCCTGAAATTGCCTTCTCAGCGCCTTACCTGACCGAAATGGTGCGCCAGGAGATGATTAAACGCTATGGCGAGAATGCTTACACTGACGGCTTTAAGGTCTACACCACCGTTACCCGTAAGCTGCAAACGGCGGCACAGGAGTCCGTGCGCAATAACGTGATGGCTTACGATATGCGTCACGGCTACCGCGGCCCCTCGAATGTGCTGTGGAAAGTCGGTGAAACCGCCTGGGACAAAGCCGAAATGCTGAAAACGCTGAAGTCGCTGCCGGTTTACGGGCCGCTGCTTCCGGCGGTGGTGACGACGGCGAACAGCGATGAAGCGACCGCGCTAATGCGCGATGGCAGCAGCGTGTCACTGGGCATGGCCGGTATGCGCTGGGCGCGTCCTTACAAATCGGACACCCAGCAGGGTGCCACGCCGAGAAGCGTGACGCAGGTGGTGCAACCGGGTCAGCAGATTTGGGTACGTAAAGTTGATAATGACTGGTGGCTGGCACAGGTGCCGGATGTTAACTCCGCGCTGGTATCACTTAATCCCAAAGATGGTGCGGTACGTGCGCTGGTTGGCGGCTTTGATTTCAATCAAAGCAAGTTTAACCGTGCAACTCAGGCACTGCGTCAGGCCGGTTCCAATATCAAACCGTTCCTGTATACCGCTGCAATGGACCGGGGCTTAACCCTCGCCTCGATTCTTAACGATGTGCCGATTTCTCGCTGGGATGCGGGTGCCGGTTCGGACTGGCGTCCGAAAAACTCTCCGGCGCGCTATGATGGCCCTATTCGTCTGCGTCAGGGCTTAGGCGAGTCGAAGAACGTGGTAATGGTTCGCGCCATGCGTGCGATGGGCGTCGATTACGCTGCGGAATATCTGCAACGCTTCGGCTTCCCGGCACAAAACATTGTCCATACCGAGTCACTGGCGCTAGGTTCCGCTTCCTTCACCCCGCTACAACTGGTACGCGGCTATGCGGTGATGGCTAACGGCGGCTTCCTGGTCGACCCTTATTTCATCAGCAAAATTGAGAATGAACAGGGTGGCGTGCTGTTTGAAGTGAAGCCCAAAGTGGCCTGCCCGGAGTGCAATCTGCCGGTGATTTATGGTGATACCAAAAAAGCGCTGGCGATGAACGAAGACAGTGTAGAGAACGTGGCGGTTTCGCAAGAAAACCGCAATGTGGCGGTACCGCAGCCACAGCTGGAACAAGTGCCGACAGGGCAGCCACAGCAGGATGGCGAGCAGCAGTATGCGCCACACGTGATTAACACGCCGCTGTCGTTCCTGATTAAAAGCGCGCTGAACAGCAATATCTTCGGCGAACCAGGCTGGATGGGAACCGGCTGGCGTGCCGGGCGCGACCTGAAACGTAATGATATCGGTGGTAAAACCGGTACCACGAACAGTTCAAAAGATGCCTGGTTCTCGGGTTACGGCCCTGGCGTTGTAACGTCGGTCTGGATTGGTTTTGACGATCACCGTCGCGATCTGGGTCGTACTACCGCTTCAGGTGCTATCCCTGACCAGATTTCTGGTTATGAAGGCGGAGCGAAAAGCGCTCAGCCGGCATGGGATAACTATATGAAGTCGGCGCTGGATGGCGTACCGGTGGAGCCGCTTACCCCACCAGAAGGCGTGGTAACGGTCAATATCGATCGCAGCACCGGTAAACTGGCTAACGGCGGCAACTCCCGTGCGGAATACTTTATCGATGGCACCCAGCCAACCGAATATTCCGTGCATGATGTCGGCACCACCCTGATGGACAACGGCGAAACTCACGAGCTGTTCTGATGGTAATGGGGCGGCAAGCACGCCGCCCCATTATGATTTCTGGCGTATCGGTGGCGATTTCGCCGCCCCTGCCTCTCAGTAATCCAGCCTGCCCTGCTTCACTAACCATTCCCGCACTAAGAACAGCGCACTGACATTGCGTGCCTCGCGAAAATCCGGTTCTTCCAGCAGCGCCAGCAAATTATCCAGCGGCCAGCGCGTCAGCGGCAACGGTTCAGGCTCATCGCCTTCCAGCTTTTCGGGATAAAGTCCCTCCGCCACCACGATATTCATCTTACTGGAGAAGTAAGAGGGTGCCATGGTCAGCTTGCTAAGCGCTTCCAGCGCCGTCGCGCCAAAACCCGCTTCTTCTTTCAGCTCGCGATTCGCCGCTTCAAACACCGATTCTCCTGGATCGATCAGGCCCTTGGGAAAGCCCAGTTCGTAATTCTCCAGCCCGACGGCATACTCCTGAATTAAAATCAGGTGGTTATCAATAATCGGCACAATCATCACTGCTTCACGACCGGAAGGGCGCATACGTTCATATACCCGGCGCGCACCATTGCTGAACGCCAGGTCGACCGCTTCAACGGTAAACAACCGTGAACGTGCAACAGTTTCTACGTTAAGTATCTCAGGTTTCTGTAATTGTCTGGTCATCATGGCCCCAGGGAATAGCCGAATAAGGTGCATCTTCGCCATTGTTATACGAAGCGCAGAATGTGATTAGATTCCATTGTGCGATAGCCACCAGCGGAATCCAATCATCGGATGCTTTAATTTACTTTCTTATAACAAATGGTTGTAAATACTAAGAAAAAGTTTTGCATAAAACACCGTTTTCAGGGATAAAAATAGGACTATGCCGATATTTTTGTGCGTACATGCCTGGTAACATTTACGCAAGGCTACTTGTAAAACCCTTCTAATTTCATGATTTTGTGCGCAATTTTGTATATAAGGCCAGTTGCCAGATCTGCCCTGCCACGCCAAAATTAATCTTAAGATATATTGCACGCCGGAGTGAGCAAGACAGTGACGGGAGTACAGAGGCTGGGATGAGCAAAGCATGAGCACAATAGTCATTATATTGGCTGTAATGCTAACCTGTTCGATCGTGGCAGGTTGTTTCTTTTGGTACGCTATGCGGCATCGTCCGCCGTTGGCGAAACCACTGCCGTTTATCAGTCCCCCTCACCGTAAGCTCACTGATGAAGAGCGTGCGGCTGTTGAGCGCTACGTCGAATCGCTGGCGAAAAACGGTGCCAGCATACTGCCAGGCGGAACCAGCGCTACGCCGGTTAAGCTGACACTAAACTCGCAAAGCAGTAACGTCTATCCGGTCACTCGTGCGATTACCCGTTACGGGCTCTCTACTGATGAGCCGCATAAATGGCGTTATTATCTTGATGCCGTTGAAGTGCATCTGCCGCCGCTGTGGGAACAGTACATCGCCGATGAAAACTACGTTGAGTTGATCAAGACTCAGACCATCCCGCTAGTGATCTCGCTTAACGGCCATTCGCTGACCAGCTACGCCTTTGAACAGCGCGCGCTGCCACCGATGGTACGCCCGCTGGCACCTAACGCATCGATTCGCAAAGAAGAAGGCGAAAATATTGAGCTGCTCAATGTGCGTAAGGAGACGCTCGAAGAGTACAGCCTGTCGCGACCGGATGGCACCCGGGAAGCGGTAGTGATCGGTAGTGCACTGCTGATGTTCTTTATCAGCCTGCTTGCCCCTGCACTGCTGATGCCGTGGTTGATTACCGCTGGTATTGCGATGATCGCCGTCAGTTGCTGGTTCCTGTACCGTCGTCCCACGGAAAAAGATTTGCGCGAAATCCACTGCCTGCGCGGTGCACCAAAACGCTGGGGACTGTTTGGCGAGTCAAATCAGGGCCAGATCAGTAATATTTCCCTTGGCATTATCGACCTGATTTATCCACCGCACTGGCAGCCTTACGTCGCGCACGATTTAGGGCAGACGACTGAAGTCGATATCTATCTGAATTGCCAGGTGGTGCGCCAGGGCCGCTTTCTGTCATTGCAGGATGAAGTGCGTAATTTCCCGATTCAGCGCTGGCGTAAAAATCTGGTGCTGGCCTGCGGTTCCCTGCTGGTGCTGTTGCTGCTGGTCAGCTGGATACCGCTTAGCATGCCAATCAAGCTAAGCATGGCGTGGATTAAAGGCACTGAGAGTATCAAAGTCACGGCAGTTGACGATCTGCAGAAAATTTCACTGCGGGTTGGCGACAGCTTGCATGTCACTGGTAGCGGCATGTGTTCAGTGCCCGCTAACTATCAGAGCAACCGTTCTTACGCCTTTATGCCGTTCGACTGTTCGGCGATCTACTGGAACAATGCCGCGCCGTTGCCACAGCCACAATCCGAGATTATTGATAAAGCAACCGCGTTGCAGCTGACCACCAACCAGCAACTGCACCCGCAAACCAGTACCGACCCCAAACTGAACCCGCAGCTGGCGACCGCGATTCAGAAGTCAGGCATGATTTTGCTGGACGATTTTTCTGATCTGGTGCTGAAAACCCAGGATCTCTGTAGCCAGCCGCAGGACTGCGTGCGCCTGAAGAATGCGCTGGTGAATCTCGGGAATGCGAAAGACTGGGAAACCCTGATTGGCCGGGCGAATTCCGGTGCGCTGAACGGCATGAACGTGCTGCTCCGACCGGTCAGCGCTGAAGCGCTGGAAAACCTGGTGAATACCGCCACCTCATCCTTCTTTTATCGCGAAACCCATCGCGCAGCGGAAGCGCTGAATAGCCCACCGCCGGGCGGCTTCCTGATTCTCAGTGATGAAGGCCGCCAGCTGGTCAGCCAGCCGCAGCCGCCGGTTTCGCTGTTTGACTACAATGCCCCGGAACAGTGGAGCGAGCTGCAACGGCTGTCATCAATGCTGCTGCACACGCCATTTAACGCCTCGGGTATTATCACCAGCATCACTACCGATGCGAATGGCACCCAGCACGTTGCCCTGCATAATGAACCGGATGCGATCAGTCTGTGGCGCTATCTCGGCACCAGCTTACTGCTGTTAATCGTCAGCATTATTTTGGTGGCAAACAGCCTGCTGACTCTGAAGCGAATTCATCGTAACCGCACGCGCCTGGTGGAAATTCAGCGCTATTACGAACACTGCTTTAACCACTCACTGACCTCCATTCAGGCGGTGCGGCCGCTGTTCTGACCGCTGCATAACTGTGCTACCCTGTCGCCCGGTTTTTTACCTCGCGCGGAGCACGTATGCCTGATTCCCTGAACTGGTCTGAAATTGATACCGTCCTGCTGGATATGGACGGCACCCTGCTTGACCTCGCTTTTGACAGCCATTTCTGGCTACAGCACGTGCCGCTAACGCTCAGCGGCCAGCGTGGCATTAGCATTGACGCCGCCACGCAGCTGATCAGCGATAAATATCAGGCGGTGCAGCATACGCTGGACTGGTACTGCCTGGATTACTGGAGCCGGGAACTGGATCTCGATATCCGCGCGATGACATGGGCGATGCGCGAGCGGGCGGCGATGCGTGAAGACACGCTGCCATTTCTTGCCGCATTGCGCGCCAGCGGCAAACGTACCATTCTGCTGACCAATGCGCATCCCTGGAATCTGCACGTCAAGCTGGAGCAAACCGGCCTCGACCAGCACCTTGATTTATTACTTTCTACCCACACATTTGGATATCCGAAAGAAGATCAGCGTTTATGGCAGGCGGTTCAGCAGCACACTGGCTTTGAGAATGCGCGCACGCTATTTGTTGATGACAACGAAAGAATTCTCGATGCGGCAAAAAGCTGGGGAATTGGCTACTGTTTAGGCATCAGCAACCCTGACTCAGGGCGACCGGAAATCACCTTCGCCCGACATCCGGCGATAAACGACTATCGTACCCTGCTATCCGCATTAGCGCGCTAGCGGCAGGAGATCGTTAATCAGGAGCAGCAATGAAAGAGAAAAGCCCCGAGGGCGTCCGGCTCGATAAATGGCTGTGGGCTGCACGCTTTTATAAAACCCGCGCGGTGGCGCGCGAAATGATCGAAGGTGGCAAGGTTCACTATAACGGTCAGCGCGGCAAACCGAGCAAGCTGGTGGAAGTGGATGCCGAACTGACGCTCCGTCAGGGCAACGATGAACGCACCGTGGTCATACTGGCGATTACCGATCAGCGTCGTCCGGCGACGGAAGCGCAGCTGCTGTATGCCGAAACGGCACAAAGTATTGAGAAACGCGAAAAAGTGGCGCTGGCGCGCAAAATGAATGCGCTGACGATGCCCCATCCCGACCGCCGCCCCGATAAGAAAGAGCGCCGCGATCTGATGAAATTTAAATATTCAGGCGATGAATAGATCGCAACTATGAGAGAAAACTATGTCCCATCAAGACCAAATGCATCGTTACCTGTTCGAAAATCATGCCGTCCGCGGTGAACTGGTCAACGTCTCTGACACCTGGCAAAAAATTATTGAAGGCCATGATTACCCACAGCCGGTTCAGCAACTGCTGGGCGAACTGCTGGTTGCCACCAGCCTGCTGACCGCAACGCTGAAGTTTGACGGTGATATCACCGTACAGTTGCAGGGTGATGGCGCGCTGAATCTGGCGGTGATTAATGGTAACAACCGTCAGGAAATGCGCGGCGTGGCGCGTACGCAGGGTGAAATTGCTGAAGGCAGCACGCTGAAAGAGATGGTGGGCAATGGCTACCTGGTGATCACCATTTCTCCGGAGCAGGGTGAGCGCTATCAGGGCGTGGTCGGGCTGGAAGGCGATACGCTGGCGGCCTGCCTGGAAGATTACTTTATGCGCTCCGAACAGCTGCCGACGCGTCTGTTCCTGCGTACCGGCGAAGCGGAAGGCCAGAAAGGTGCCGGCGGTATTCTGCTACAGGTATTACCGGCGCAGGATGCCAGCACGGATGACTTTACCCATCTGGCCACCTTAACCGAAACCATTAAAACTGAAGAGCTGATTACTCTGCCCGCTAACGAAGTGTTATGGCGTCTGTATCATCAGGAAGAAGTGACGGTTTACGACCCGCAGGACGTGCTGTTCAAATGCACCTGTTCGCGTGAACGCTGTGGCGAAGTACTGAGAACGCTGCCGCAATCCGAAGTGGATGAAATTCTTGCAGAAGACGGTGAGATTGATATGAACTGTGACTACTGTGGTAGCCACTATGTTTACGATGCTATCGATATCGCCGCCATCCGTAACGACTCCGCGACCGGCAGCGAGCAAGTGCATTAAAAGCGTATTTTCAGTCAGGGTGGCGTTCTCCGCCGCCCATACTGGATCCAGTAACATTTCCCGGTAACTCTCTGTTATTATCACCAGCGTCGATATTTTAACCTACCCTGGCCGACGGTTACGATGCATTCCCGCCTCAGATTGCACTGAATTACATCATTAAATCGTTTCGTGTCTCATTTCTACCGCTTCGCTCTTTCGCTGAGTCATCACAGGTGTAAACTGCGCGCGATCGTGATTATCCCTGCCCTGTTTTCAGCTTCTCTGTCGATGATCACGGTCGGTGAAAGCGAAATACCCCTACACTTTGTTGCAGTAAAAAAACCGATAAAGGAGCAGTAATATGCGCGCTAATGGCCTGACCGCCCAGGACCTCGTCGCTTATGGCATCACTGATACGGTTGAGATTGTCCATAATCCCGATTATGACACCCTCTTTCAGGAAGAAACCCAACCCGGTTTAGCAGGTTACGAGCGCGGTATTCAGACGCAATCCGGCGCTATCGCCGTCGATACCGGCGTCTTTACCGGACGCTCGCCGAAAGATAAATATATTGTGCGTGATGACACCACACGTGACACCCTCTGGTGGTGCGATCAGGGTAAAGGCAAGAATGATAACCAGCCGCTGTCGCAAGAAACCTGGGATTCACTGAAATCGCTGGTGACCAGACAGCTGTCCGACAAACGCTTGTTTATTGTTGATGCGTGGTGCGGTGCTAACCCGGATACCCGTCTCAGCGTGCGTTTTATCACTGAAGTTGCCTGGCAGGCACATTTCGTGAAAAACATGTTTATTCAGCCAGATGAAGCCGGACTGGCCAGCTTTAAACCCGATTTTGTGGTAATGAATGGCGCGAAATGCACTAATCCGGACTGGCAACAGCAGGGGTTAAACTCGGAAAACTTTGTCGCGTTTAACCTGACGGAAAATATCCAGCTGATCGGCGGCACCTGGTACGGTGGCGAAATGAAGAAAGGTCTGTTCGCCATTATGAACTACCTGTTGCCATTAAAAGGCATAGCTTCGATGCACTGTTCAGCGAACGTCGGCGAAAAAGGCGATGTTGCGGTGTTCTTTGGCCTGTCCGGTACCGGCAAAACCACCCTGTCTACCGACCCACAGCGTCAGCTGATTGGCGATGATGAGCATGGCTGGGATGACGACGGCGTATTTAACTTCGAAGGTGGCTGCTACGCCAAGACCATCAAGCTCTCCGAGCAAGCGGAGCCGGAAATCTATCACGCCATCCGCCGCGATGCGCTGCTGGAAAACGTGGTGGTGCTGAGCGATGGTTCGATTGATTTCGATGACGGCAGCAAAACCGAAAACACCCGTGTTTCCTACCCAATCCATCATATCGACAATATCGTCAAACCGGTATCGAAGGCGGGTCACGCGAAAAAAGTGATCTTCCTGACTGCCGATGCGTTTGGCGTACTGCCGCCGGTCTCGCGCCTCAGCGCCGATCAGACGCAATACCACTTTCTGTCCGGCTTTACCGCCAAGCTGGCGGGTACCGAACGTGGCGTGACTGAACCAACACCCACCTTCTCAGCCTGTTTTGGTGCGGCCTTCCTGACCCTGCACCCAACGCAGTATGCCGAAGTACTGGTGAAACGCATGCAGGATGCTGACGCCGAAGCATATCTGGTCAATACCGGCTGGAACGGCAGCGGCAAACGTATTTCGATTAAAGACACCCGGGCGATTATCAATGCCATTTTGCAGGGTGAACTGAGCGACGCGGAGACACAAACATTGCCGATTTTTGATCTGCAAATGCCGGTGGCGCTGAAAGGCGTCGACAGTCAGATTCTCGATCCGCGCAACAGTTATCAGAACGCTGAAGAGTGGCAAGGCAAAGCACGCGATCTGGCGCAGCGCTTTATCAACAACTTTGATAAGTACACCGATACGCCTGCGGGTGCCGCGCTGGTTAAGGCGGGTCCACAGCTTTAAAGTCAGACTGTAGGGGCGGCGTTCTCGCCGCCCGTGCCGAAGATTTGCACCCCGCATACCATCAGGACGGGAGCCGAAAACCGCTCCCTACAAGATTCCAGCCTCTGTCAGGATGGCGTGGTGCCTGACGGCAACGCCACCGAGGTTTGTTGCGGCAGCGGCAAGTAAGCGCGGATACGTAAACCACCACGCTCACTGACGCCAATATCCAGTGCTCCCTGATGCGCATCAATAATTCGCTGCACAATCGCCAGCCCCAGCCCGGTGCCGCTGGTACTGCGGGCACTGTCACCGCGCACAAATGGCTGGAACAGATGCTTGAGCTGGTCAGGCGCAATCCCCGGCCCGTCATCTTCCACCTGGAACCAGGCACGTTGCAATTCACTGCCGCTGCTGACTTTAATCCAGCCATTACCGTAACGCGCAGCGTTAACCACCATATTGGCCACCGCACGTTTGATCGACAACGGGTTGATCTCCACCAGCAACTCGGCGGGCATCACTTCGTTTTCAATTTCGCGTTCGTAACCACTTTCTGCGGCCACCACTTCGCCTAACACGCTGTTTAAATCAGCCAGTTCGGTCTGCATCTCCTGGCCGGTACGCAGGTAGTCAATAAACTGTTCAATAATCGCATTACACTCTTCGATATCTTTGTTTATCGACTCGGCCAGATAACCATCTTCTTGCGCCATCATTTCCGTCGCCAGACGAATACGGGTTAGTGGCGTACGTAAATCATGACTGACACCAGCCATCAGCAGGGTACGGTCATCCGCCAGCTGCTTCACGCCCGCTGCCATCTGGTTAAACGCACGCGTGACCGAACGCACTTCCGAGGCTCCATACTCGCGCAGCGGCGGCGGAATAACCCCCTTCCCGACCTGCAATGCAGCATGTTCCAGTTCCACTAAGGGTCGGTTCTGAATACGAATAAACAGCCACGCTCCGCCGATAGCCAGCAGCATAATCGCCAGCGTATAGCGGAACAGCGGTGAGAAATCACCCTGATGAATTTCGGTCAGCGGCACCCGCACCCAGATATCCGGCGACAACCAGGTTTTCAGCCACACCACCGGCGAGTTTTTATTCACCTCGACCCGGACGTCGGTCGGCCCACCCAGTTGCTGCGCCATCTGATCGCTGAGGAACTTATAGTGTTGCGCCCAGCGTAATCCGCTCTCTTCCGCCGCTGCATTGGTATACAGCGAAATACCCAGTTCGCGATAAATCTCGCGCCGGAACGCCGGTGGCACTTCAAGCTGCGTACCATCTTCCAGTTGCAGCCGATCGGTCATCAGCATACGCACTTCGTATGCCAGTACCTTATTGAACTGTTGCAGGCTGGGAAGAATGGCGAAGTTAAGCACCACCAGATAGGTCGTGACCAGGCTGACAAACAGCAGGGTCACGATCAGTAACAGCGTTCGGGCAAACGAACTGCGCGGAGAGAAGCGGAATCGCCTCATGCTTTACTGCCGTCCGGCACAAAGACATAACCCAGGCCCCAGACGGTCTGGATATAACGCGGATGCGCCGGATCTTCTTCCACCATACGACGCAGACGTGAGATCTGGACGTCGATAGAGCGTTCCATCGCGCTGTATTCACGGCCACGCGCCAGGTTCATCAGCTTGTCACGGGACAGTGGCTCGCGCGGGTGGCTGACGAGGGCTTTCAGTACCGCAAACTCACCGCTGGTCAGCGGCATTGGCTCATCTTCACGGAACATCTCGCGGGTGCCGAGATTCAGTTTGAATTTACCAAAAGCAATCACCGCTTCTTCCTGTGAAGGCGCGCCCGGCAGCTCATTAGCCTGACGACGCAGCACTGCGCGGATTCGCGCCAGCAGTTCACGTGGGTTGAACGGTTTTGGAATATAGTCATCCGCACCAATTTCCAGCCCAACGATACGATCGACTTCTTCACCTTTCGCGGTGACCATAATGATCGGCATCGGGTTGCTCTGGCTGCGCAGACGGCGGCAGATAGACAGACCATCTTCACCTGGCAGCATCAGATCCAGCACCATCAGGTGGAAAGATTCACGGGTCAGCAGGCGGTCCATTTGCTCAGCATTGGCAACGCTGCGCACCTGAAAGCCCTGCTCGGTCAGATAACGCTCCAGCAGCGCACGTAAACGCATATCATCATCAACGACGAGGATTTTGTAGTTTTCTTGCATTTCGATACTCCCAAAGGCGCTATTGCCTGAGTGGCTATTCTTAAAAAAGTTGCCGTACAGTGACAGTCATTAATGGTTTATATTGTAGCCGAAATTGTTACAAAGCATATTAAACAGGGGCTTAACTTTATAATTTGCCCTGCCGGTGCGCAATTTTCCGCCGATGTCACCTTAGCCCGGCGGATTATCACAGCTTAACCTGATCGAGGTTGAAGCTCTGACAATATTCCCTCTAAAATCGCAGTAACAGCATGCCATAACCAACAGAGCTAAAAGCCGATGAAAACCAAACTCGTGACCCGTGAAGGCTACAACCGGCTAAAAGATGAGCTGGATTTTCTCTGGCGTGAAGAGCGGCCGGAAGTGACCAAAAAAGTCACCTGGGCCGCCAGCCTTGGTGACCGCAGTGAAAATGCCGATTATCAGTACAATAAAAAACGCCTGCGCGAAATCGATCGCCGGGTGCGCTATATCACCAAAAGTCTCGAATCCCTGCGTATTGTCGACTACTCACCGCAGCAGGATGGCAAAGTGTTCTTCGGTGCCTGGGTCGAGATTGAAAATGATGACGGCGATATCAAACGTTTTCGCATTGTCGGCTACGACGAAATTTTTGGTCGTAACGACTATATCTCGATTGACTCGCCAATGGCGCGCGCACTGCTGAAAAAAGAGGTCGGCGATGCCGTCACCGTTCATACGCCAGCGGGCGAAGCACTGTGGTACGTGAATGAAATCAACTACGTCGGATAGAAAATTCGGATTCTGGCGCAATCACCGCCAGGCGGCTGGCAATTTCAGCCGTCGATCCGTATAACTGTCCCCTGATCCTCAACCCTGTGATAGCAAGATAGTTGAACCGATGATGAAAGATTCGCTGAGCCGCATTATTGCAAGTGAACTTCAGGCACGGGCTGAACAAGTTGAAGCCGCTGTTCGCCTGTTGGATGAAGGGAATACCGTGCCGTTTATTGCACGTTATCGTAAGGAAGTGACCGGTGGTCTGGATGACACCCAGCTGCGCCAACTGGAGACACGTCTTGGCTACCTGCGCGAACTGGAAGATCGCCGTCAGTCCATTCTGAAATCCATTGACGAACAAGGCAAACTCTCCGAAACCCTCGCGGCCGCCATTAACGGCACGATGAGCAAAACCGAACTCGAAGACCTTTACCTGCCGTACAAGCCGAAGCGCCGCACCCGCGGACAAATCGCGATCGAAGCGGGCCTGGAGCCACTGGCAGATACACTCTGGCAGGATCCGTCACATCAGCCTGAGCAGCTGGCCGCTGAGTTTGTCGATGCCGGGAAAGGCGTGGCCGATGTCAAAGCCGCACTGGATGGCGCGCGCTATATCCTGATGGAGCGCTTTGCTGAAGACGCTGCGCTGCTGGCGAAAGTCCGTGAATATCTGTGGAAAAATGCCCACCTGGTTTCCCGCGTGGTGGAAGGCAAAGAGGAAGCGGGCGCGAAATTCCGCGACTATTTCGATCATCACGAAGCGCTGTCGACGGTGCCTTCACACCGTGCATTAGCTATGTTGCGTGGCCGAAACGAAGGCGTGCTGCAACTGGCGCTGAATGCCGATCCGCAGTTTGATGAACCGCCGCGTGAAAGCCATGGCGAACAGATCATCACTGAACACCTGAATCTGCGCCTGAACAATGCCCCGGCTGACAGCTGGCGTAAAGCGGTCGTCAGCTGGACATGGCGTATCAAGGTGATGCTGCATCTGGAAACCGAGCTGATGGGCAGCGTGCGCGAGCGTGCGGAAGATGAAGCGATCAATGTTTTCGCCCGTAACCTGCACGATCTGCTGATGGCAGCTCCTGCCGGCATGCGCGCCACCATGGGTCTCGATCCTGGCCTGCGTACCGGCGTGAAAGTGGCAATCGTCGATGCCACCGGCAAGCTGGTCGCGACCGATACCATTTATCCGCACACCGGCCAGGCGGCGAAAGCCGCCGCCGCGGTCGCCAGCCTGTGCACCAAACATCAGGTAGAGCTGGTCGCGATTGGTAACGGAACGGCATCACGTGAAACCGAGCGTTTCTTCCTCGACGTGCAGAAGCAGTTCCCACAGGTGCAGGCGCAGAAAGTGATTGTCAGTGAAGCGGGTGCATCGGTGTACTCTGCATCAGAACTGGCGGCACTGGAGTTCCCGGATCTGGATGTGTCACTGCGCGGTGCGGTTTCCATCGCCCGTCGCTTGCAGGATCCGCTGGCCGAACTGGTGAAAATCGACCCGAAATCAATCGGTGTCGGCCAGTATCAGCATGACGTCAGCCAGAGCCAGCTGGCGAAAAAACTTGATGCCGTGGTTGAAGACTGCGTAAACGGCGTGGGTGTCGATCTGAATACCGCGTCAGTGGCGCTGCTAATGCGCGTCGCCGGGCTAAGCAAAATGATGGCGCAGAATATCGTCGGCTGGCGTGATGAGAACGGTCGCTTCCGCAATCGCCAGCAGCTGCTGAAAGTCAGCCGTCTCGGGCCGAAAGCCTTTGAACAGTGTGCGGGCTTCCTGCGTATTAACCACGGCGATAACCCGCTGGATGCGTCAACGGTTCACCCGGAGGCTTATCCGGTGGTAGAGCGTATTCTGTCTGCTACCCGTCAGGCGCTGAACGAACTGATGGGTAACCCGTCTGAATTGCGCAACCTGAAAGCGGTCGATTTTACCGACGAGCGTTTTGGTGTGCCTACGGTCAGCGACATTATCAAAGAGCTGGAAAAACCGGGTCGCGATCCGCGTCCTGAGTTTAAAACCGCGCAATTTGCTGATGGCATCGACACCATGAACGATCTGCAACCCGGCATGGTGCTGGAAGGTTCCGTCACTAACGTCACCAACTTCGGTGCCTTTGTTGATATCGGCGTGCATCAGGATGGATTAGTGCATATCTCTTCACTTTCCGACAAGTTTATCGACGATCCGCATAAAGTGGTGAAGGCCGGTGATATCGTCAAAGTGAAGGTGATGGAAGTCGATCTGCAACGTAAGCGTATCGCGCTGACCATGCGTCTCGACGAGCAACCCGGCGAAAGCAACGCCCGTGCAGGCGGCAACGCGAAAAGCGCACCGCGTGACGGCGCTCGTCCGGTACAGGGCAAACCCCGCCCGAAAGCCAGTCAGACGCCAGCAGGCAATAGCGCAATGGGCGATGCGCTAGCCGCTGCCTTCGGTAAAAAACGCTAATCTGCCCGGGTGGCGTGCTGATGCTCGCCGCCCGTTCCCGGTTGCGAATTTAGTCCAACGGTCTACAGTGGAAAAGAGTGCTTTTTCATTCTTCACGCGGTGGCCCGTTGGATTAAAATGCATACTATCAACACGTTAATAGATGAAATCTACCCATCGACCTTCCCGCAAGCCAGTCGCGAGCGGCTGCTTTCCCATATCCGCGAGGCGCGCCAGTCAATAAAAACTGCCCGTAAGTCTCACTGGGATGAGAAAGATGTGGTGTTGATTACCTATGCCGATCAGTTCCGCGAAAGCGAAGCGCCAACTTTGGCGACCTTCTCCCGCTTTTATCAACAGCATCTGCACAACACCTTTAATATCGTCCATCTGCTGCCGTTCTTTCCGTGGTCATCCGACGATGGCTTTTCAGTGATTGACTACCACCGCATCGATGCCATCTGTGGCGACTGGACAGATATCGCGGAATTACATCGCCACACGCGTCTGATGTTCGATTTTGTCTGCAACCATATGTCAGCACACAGCGCCTGGTTTAAACATTTTCTGGCGCTGGATCCCGGCTGGGACGACTTTTTTATCAGTATGTCGCCCGCCACCGATCTCAGCGCGGTGACCCGCCCGCGCACTTCCCCCCTGCTGACGCCATTTGATTTTGCCAATGGTGAAAAACGCTTTATCTGGACCACCTTCAGCGCCGATCAGATCGACCTGAATTTCGGCAACCCGGAAGTGCTGATTCGCATGGTGGGCGTACTGCTCGATTACCTGAAAAAAGGGGCTGATTACGTGCGGCTTGATGCAGTGGGTTATATGTGGAAAACGCCGGGCACCCGCTGTATTCATCTGCCGAAAACCCATCAGCTGGTCAAACTGTTTCGCGCCATTGTCGATGAGGTGGCACCCGGCACGGTGATCATTACCGAAACCAATGTGCCGCATCAGGACAACATCAGTTATTTTGGTAACGGCGAAGATGAAGCGCAGATGGTGTATCAGTTTTCCCTGCCGCCACTGGTGCTGCATGCGATCCACAACGGCTCCTCACGCGCGCTGCGTCAGTGGGCCGCTTCGCTGGATTCTGGCGGCGGCACCACCACTTTCTTTAACTTCCTCGCTTCCCATGACGGGATCGGCCTCAATCCGGCGCGCGGCATTTTGCCGGAAGTAGAGATCGTCGCTTTGGTGCGCGATTTGGCGATGGAAGGCGCACTGATCTCCTATAAAAACAATCCAGACGGCAGCACCAGCCCGTATGAAATAAACGTCACTTATATGGATGCGCTGAATCAGCAGCAGGACGACGATGACACGCGTTTGCGTCGCTTTATGCTGGCACATGCGCTGCTGCTGGCTTTTCCCGGCGTACCGGCGATTTATGTGCAGAGTATTTTAGGCTCGCGCAACGATAGCGAAGGGGTAAAAGCCGCTGGTCATAATCGCGCCATTAACCGCGAGAAATTTGCCATTGCCGATATTGAGCAGCAACTGACAGCAGAGAACGGACTGCGTCATCAGATCTTTACCCAGCTCAGCGCGCTTATCCAGCTGCGTACCCGCCAGCCCGCTTTTCATCCGGATAACCCGATGGAAATTCTCGACAGCGACAACTCGCTGTTGATGCTGCGCCGCTACTCGCACGACGGGCAAGCCAGTTTGCTTTGCGTCTATAACCTGAGCAGTAAAAACGTGGAAACCCGACTACCCGAGCAGAGAAAGTATCGCGATATTGTGCGCGGAGAAGTGATTGAGGGGAGTGAAATGCTGGTGTTAGCGCCGTGGCACTATCTGTGGCTGAAAACGGGCGTGCCTTAATTCGGCATGCCCGGCGAACGGATTACTTATAAACTTCGGCTGTCGCACTGATTTTACCGTGCTCACGTCCGGCGATAACCAGGAAGTATTTCCCGCCTTTTTTATCGGCCTCTTTTGACAGCACTTCTTTCGCATCCATTGGTGAAGTGGTTTCCGCGGTAGTGGTTACTGTACCGATTTTCTCCAGCTTCATCTGTTCAACCTGCTCTTTGGTCACTTCTTCCGCTGCCAGCGCGCCGAAAGAAACAGAACCCACCACTAATGTTGCAGCAATAGTTTTTAATACATTCATATAAAGCCTCTCCATAGATCGATATTGAGATGTGCAATTACCACTTCAGAACACGTTAACAGCCAAAAAAATTATTGCCCGGCTCCGTGGACCACTCAGACTGATGAGATAATTAGCAGCCATGCCTACATGAGAAAGTATTGCTGCTATTTTCAAATTCGCCAGTTATATGACCAAATGTTACTGCGTCAGCGGCTGCGTAAAATCAATAACATGCTGGCAGAACGCCTCGGGATGGGAGATAAAAGGCGCATGCGCCGCTTTCTCTATCACGCACGATTCGCTGTGCGGCCATTGTTCATCGAGCAAACTGGCGACCTTGCGTGGTACCAGCCCGTCGAGATAACCATACAGACGCAGCATCGGCACCGTCAGCGCGACCATTTCAGCACGCAGATCGACCTGCCTGAGAATCTCCAGCCCGCCTTCCAGTACCGCCACCGACGGCATCGGCTGCGACAGCACCACACTTTTCAATACACGTGCATCCTGACGCGCCGATTCAGTGCCCAGCGTTTGCAGCGCCAGAAAGCGCTCCACCGTGCGCTGGAAATCATCACTTAGCTGCTGCTGAAAACTTTGCAGAGTGTGCGGTTTAATCCCCGGCCAGTCATCGCGGGCGGTAAAACACGGTGAGGAGGCGACGCTGATTAACGCCTGCACCCGCTGCGGATAGCGCAGCGCCAGGCGACTGGCGACCAGACCGCCCAGGGACCAGCCCAGCCAGATTGCTTTTTCCGGCATCTGCGGCAGCAGGCTGTCTACCATCTGATCAAGCGTCAGTGCGCCATAGTCGCCGCTGCGGCCAAAGCCTGGCAGGTCCACCAGGTGCAGACGAAAATGCGGGCTGAGCCGATCAATGATGCAATGCCACACTTCGGCATTCAGTCCCCATCCGTGCAACAGCACAAGATCGACTTTTCCTGTGCCTGCGGTCTGCCAGTAAAGCTGCGCCATCGGTTATTGTCCTTTTCTTTGCTATAGAGCGATTCTGGAGGCCGCTATGCTACCAATGCCGGGATGTTGTTGGCTATGTCTGATGCCGCTGGCGCTGCATCAGCACGGGATATGCAGTTTCTGTTATCGCCAGTTACCGCGTCATCCGGCGGCCTGCCCGCGCTGCGGTTTGCCAGCAGTCTGTCGCACTGAGCAATGCGGCCGCTGCCTGCGCCGCCCGCCGCCGTGGCAGGCGCTGTGCTTTGTCAGTGGCTATCAGCCACCACTCAGCTTGCTGCTGACGCAATTCAAATTTCATCGCACAACAGCACTCTCTGTGATGCTGGCGCGGCTGATTTTGCTAAGCTGGTGGCATGAACGACGGCTGCGCCCGTTAGCCAGGCCCGCCATCATCATGGCGGTGCCACTGCACCAACGACGCGCCTGGCGACGTGGATTTAATCAGGCCGACCTGCTGGCGCATTTACTGGCACACGGGTGCGGCAGCGATTATCAGCCGCAAGCACTGCGCCGTGTACGCGCCGGAAACGTGCAGCATCAGTTAAGCGCCAGTGCACGGCGCAAAAATCTGCGTGGTGCGTTCAGGCTTGAAATTGACGTTCGCGGACGTCATATCGCCGTTGTTGATGATGTGGTCACCACCGGCAGTACCGTTGGCGAAATCAGCCGTCTGTTAATGGCTGCCGGAGCCGCCAGCGTGCAGGTCTGGTGCCTGTGTCGAACCTTGTAGCGCGCCAGTGATGGGCGTATTATAACCAATTAAATGTGTTAACTATTGAGCAATCGCCATGATCCGAATTTCTGATTCTGCGCAAGAACACTTCGCAAAACTGCTGTCAAACCAGGAAGATGGCACCCAGATTCGCGTATTCGTTATTAATCCGGGTACGCCAACCGCCGAGTGCGGCGTCTCCTACTGCCCACCCGATGCAGTAGAAGCCACTGATACCGAGCTGAAGTTTGAAAAACTGTCCGCTTTTATTGATGAACTCAGCGCACCATACCTGGATGATGCTGAAATTGATTTCGTCACTGACAACCTCGGTTCCCAGCTGACGCTGAAAGCACCTAACGCTAAAATGCGTAAAGTGTCAGACGATGCGCCACTGATTGAGCGTGTTGAATATCAGCTGCAATCACAGATCAACCCGCAGCTGGCAGGCCACGGTGGTAAAGTCTCGCTGATGGAGATCACCGATGAAGGCTATGCCATTCTGCAATTTGGCGGCGGCTGTAACGGGTGTTCAATGGTCGATGTCACACTGAAAGAAGGTATCGAGAAAGAGCTGTTGCAGGCTTTCCCGGAGCTGAAAGGCGTGCGCGATCTGACCGAGCACCAGCGCGGCGAGCACTCCTACTATTAAGCATTACGCACCGATCACCTGTAGGGGCGGCGTTTTCGCCGCCCGTGCCGAGGGTTAACCCCCATCAGGAGGGGAGCCGAAAACGGCTCCCCTCCTTTATTTCAGTAACTTAGCGATAAATAACTCGTATCAGACGACAACACCACTGACAAATACTGACAATACTTTTCATTCCCGTACGAAAGATCTGTAAGGTTTCTGCCGTTTTCATAAGTCACTTCCTCCTTCTCTAATTACAGTTCCCTGATAATTTTCCAACAGGGTAGACTCAAGGATGACGCTCAAAAACCTGACACTTTCCTCCGTTACTTATTCATCCCCAACAACCATTAACTGCCCAGCGCCAATTGAAACCGCCGTCGCTGACGGCCCTGAGTTTCCGGCAATCCCTCCTGAAGCTTTAGCCACCTTATTTAACGCCATGACTCAGGCAAAAGATGTCGGGCATAACTGGACGCAGGATGAGTACGTTGGTGAATTAGCTGACCGCTGCTTCAGACTGAGCCCCTCTCTCAGGGACTGTCTGAACCAGCAAAGCGGCCTGCAACTGACAGAGCCGCAGAATGGTCAACCGAAAACCCTTTCTTCGATGGTGGCGGGCCTGCACCTGACGTCATTTGAAGCCAATAATTTGTGGAATGCACTGGAAACGATTTTCTGGGACGGACTGAGCCAGCCCGCCATTCCTGAACCTTACCCTGACGGAGAAAAAAACCAGCTGGCGCAGTCAGAAAAAAGGTTCAGCCGGATGCTAGCCGACCACACGGAGCCAGACTGGGAGATCAGCGAAGCGTTAAGCGCTTTATTTGGCCAGGAAGAGGTCGCTACACAAGGAAATATGCCCGCAGATTCACTGGATACCGTCTGGAAAAAAGATCTTGCGATGCTACAAGAGTTTCGCAAATTGGGGCAGAACCACGCGTTTCTGTTGCTGGACAAACGCCCGCTGGAGGCCAGTGCGCAACAGCTCTCACGGGTGGCAGACAGACCACATAACGGCGTTATCGGCGAGGCGGCTGCCGCACTGCGTGATATCTGCCTGAAGTTAGTGAGCAACCAGCCAGCGGAGACGGGAGACCAGAAAAAGTCTATGCGTGAAGTCATCGAAAAACTGACCGCAATGTCTGCCTCACTGCTGAACGCAGACGCGGTGCTTTCTGAAGCCCGCGAATACTATGCCAGCGGTAAGAATGGCGATACCGCTACCCTGCCCGTCAGGCTGAACGAAGCCAAAGCCAGCCTCAGACATGCATGGAAAGAGCTACAGAATACTGTCACCTGGATAGGCCAGCAAACCGATCATGAATGGAGCAAGCGTTTTCTCAGTAATCTGAGAGTGAGCTACGCCAGGCTCGAGATAAAGTCGCTGAGGACATTAAAGGCGCTTAAGGAGGCAAAAAGCCAATCTGGAAAAGATTTGCAGGCAGAGAAAGTCCGCATGGAAAAAGAAGCCGGAACCTTATCCCTTCTGGCAGAGAAAACGTCCAGGCCGGTTATCCGTGTGGCGGCAGAAGCGCTAAAAAACTGCTGCGACCTTGCAGGAAGTGTCATGCGCCAACAACCGCGTGACTCTGTTCTGCCAGAGATAAAGAAAACCGCTGAATTGCTGTTTGAACTCTCTGAGTCACTACAAAGTGCCGATATCACGCTGCCAGCGGCCCGTGCGTTACTGAAATCCGGCGCCGAGCCAAAAGCGCTCAATCGTATGGCAGACCAGTTGGAAACGCAGAGAAAAGCGCTTGATAACACGCTGACGTTACTCAACTCGTATGCCGGCGCGATGGAAGAAGCGCTGCCAATGGGGAAAGCATTGTCTCCCGGAGAACAATCACTCAGTAAACTTATCAACAAAATCCGCACCCAGGAGGAACGGTTTCTGCAGGTCGATGATGCGCTGAAAAAGGTAAAGCACGACTTAAGACCTCAGAAAAGCGCCGGGGAAATCGTCATGAAGAAAGCCGCCGAAGGGGCTGAATTTGCGAAAATCCAGCTGTCCCAAACATTTTCTGCCATAAAACACACGTTCCGGCTGGCGGCCCGCACTGCTGATCTGGGTGTCAGACACGTTGCCCACAGCGAGAAACAGAAGGGCGACCGCCCTGACTCAGTGGAAACCCAACGATTTAATGGCCTGTTGAGCGCGACAGCCTACGGGCCGCTCAGCAACATACAAAAACTCTGTGAGCAGGCAGAAAAACTGGCGGCGGCAACCAAAAAAGTGGGGAAATCTGACGGAGTACGCGACAGAAACAAGCAATACGGCGTGCTGGTCAAAGGGGAAAACAAGAATGCGCCGGGCACCACCCAAGCGGAGCGACTGGTAAAAAAACTGGCAGCACTCAATGAACCACGGGATGCGGTACATGCTGCGCTGAAGCGCGTCACGGCAGAGATCGATCAAACACAAAAAGATCTGACCTTACTGGAGCGGCAATATCCGCAGCAATTCACCGAATTAAACGCGTTCCGCAAGCAACTGCTGAACGCGGAAAAAACCTGCACCGAGGTGGTAAAAACCCTCGATAACCAAGTAAAAATGCTACAGGGAGAGAGCGAAGCGGCAATCCCCCCGGCTTTCGCCGGGACATTTAAAAAAATGCGCACCAGTATGGATGCCGTGCAAGACGCTATCACCGCTGCGGTTAAGCGCTGGGAAGAACTGCCCGAAGCGGCGCAGGAACTGCTGAGCGATACCGAAATCGCGGTGAAAAAGGTCGTTTCAACCACCAGTCAGGCGGCAGAGTTGTTAAATCATCAAAAGCCGGATGCAGAAAGCTTCGAAGCTGCCGCCGCAGAGGCGGTGAGCGCCCTGGAAGATCCAGCATTGATTTCTGTTGAGCTGACCGCCGTGGCGGGCTTTATGGCTATCGTCGAGGATCTTCATCGGGCTTGCCAGCTTTTGCGGGACATTAAACGGGAAGCCGGTAGCTGGAAAAAAGCCAATGTTGCCGCTGCGCCACATCAGCCAATCCCTCTTCCGGTCGAAAACGATTTCCGCAAGGCCTGCAAGAAGATAATGGACGCCGTATATCAAGCCGCCAATGCCAGGGGGGCTGTCGAAAGTAGCATTACCCACATTACCGGAAGTCGGCTGGAAGTCTTTTCGCCTGATGCGCGTATCATCAAACATCTTGCCGGGATACTTGCCGGGCAAACAGCGGCCCTGAATCACAAATTTTTACCGGAAGAGCGGGAGAACTATGCGGGAGCGGTTGACGGAAGTATTAATGACATTGCCCAGCATTTCCGCAAATCCGGCGACCCCACTGGGGACAAATTCGCGCTCCGACTGAAAAAAGAGTATCTGAGAGAACTGGAAGGCAAGGTCGTGTTGCCGCAAAGCACCCGCGAGGTGTTAGAGCAAAGCCAGACGTGGGCAGAATATATGGTGCAATCAGGCGCCAAAAACCTCCAGTCACGGCTGATTTATACCGCAGCAAGTCAGGCAGTAGACGCCGCGCTGAGTAGCGCCCTGCCCGCGATCTCAGGTACGGCCGCCCTTCGAGCAATAGCCAAGTTTGTGATAACACCCTTACCTTTAACTATTGAGCTTGGGAAACTGGATAAGTCGCTTATGCCGGGAGATGCCCTGCCGCGCAATGCGAAAAGCAATATGATCGCCAACTCAGTGGGCATCGCGGCAACAAGATTGCTGTCGCCTTTGCTGCCGCCGATGGTCAAGATGATGCAGGAGGGGGCATTAACCGGAATCCAGCTCTGGCGTGACGGATCAGTCGAAGTCTGGGATAAGCTGAAAGAACGTTTGCCAGAAGATATTGCGGGTGCGATAGCCCTCCGCCCGGTCAATGAAGCAATAAAAAGTGCCTTTGCCGGAAAATTAACGCCAGAGGATATGCCGCTAATACAGCAGCCGTCGGAGACAAAGATTGATGTGGCCACTGAGCTGAAGCAGAACCAACAACTTTATCAGGAATTGAAGCAATATCTATATCAGTACGATGCCGTTATGATCACCAAAGATGGGCACAGAATCGAAGCGCGAGCGTCAGCAGATGAGGCAGGAGAACCAATATTATGTTTAGATGGTAAGCCATTGATTGACCCGAACGGAATGCAGAATAAGGTTGCTGATGACGGCATTGAGCAATCAGCAGAATCAGGCAGAAAGGAAAATAGCAGGAAGACACGGGGGCTGTTTGGCAGAGCCCATAAAATCGTCAAGGACTATAAGAAAACAGAAGAAAAAAAAGTGATGACCCTGGCGTATAACAATAATGCCAAAATTACGACACAAACAGGGCAGGTATTGACGGTAGATAAGGTACAAGACGGTTCGGAAGACTTGATATATATTGCTGATGGAAAGCGGATACTAACAAAAGCGCAAGCCTTGAGCGAATATATCGCGCTGGCCAATAAGTTAAAACTGTCGACGAGTATGAACCTTTCGGCAGAAAAGACGGCAAGCGATATTTATAACAGAGCTTACCCACATGAGTTGAATATAAAAAAGATAAGTCAGCAGTCACTGACTGATATTTTCAGGGAAAATAATGAGCATACGTTGACCCCGAATTCAATAGTAAGAATTAAAATACAGAGATTCGACACTGATGGTTATTTAGATGAAGGCTATTACAAAACGGCCAGCCTTTATGATATTGCCCGCGGCGCTTTAGTCGATCCATCAGGAAATGGCCATATTACCGTCGAGGGGCTGCCCCCTACCATTGCGTCTATTTTTCACACCTATCCTTATATTGGCAGGAAAACATTTTCTGTCACTACCATGCTCAATGATAAAATTCAGGATAAAATATCAGAATTTGAGACCAATGATTCTTCAGTATTCCGTGGTCAGGTCTGGAAGGGTAGTACTAAAAACATACTAACGGAGATGAGTAAAACAAAAAAAATACCAGAACTCAAAATGGCAGCCGATTCAGAGATAAAATCCGGGCATGTCACTTTTAGGTATTCTGATGAAAAAATACCAATGCCGGGCATCATTGCCATTCCAAAAACCAATGGCAATACGATTTTGGTTAACCTTCTGACCCGGGAAACACTGGAAGTCAAAATTGATAAGCAATATGATTCAGATAAGAGCGCGCATCACGAAGATGCCAAAAACCTTAAAGCGTTTTTGCTGCCTAATTTTGACCTCAGAAGAAGCCAACTTTTCAGAGAATCAGATGAAAATTCAAGTGCTTTTCATTCAAAGTTAACAAGTTTGAATGGAAATAATTATTATCATCAACCTGGCGCAGACCTGTATAATTATGTCAGTCCGCTGAATGTTAATATGGTTAATTCACTGGATGAGCTGGGCAGCCAGTTGTCAGCGTCAGAAATAACAGCAATTAAGTCAAATGCTGAGTTTTTGATTACCACAGAAGGGGAAATATGGGCAAAAGCGCTGATTGCACAGGGTCAGAAATTTGTTAATGGCCTGGCGATGCTCGCTGCGCCGATTTCCGGCGTACCTGCCGTTTCTGCCTTTAATATCGGTTTGACTTTTCTCTCACATTTACTTGCGGCGGGAGAAATAAGTCTGGCCGATGACAGCAAAAAAGATGCGCTTAAAAAAGATTTGCTGATGGATATCGCGCTTTCTCTTCCGGGTCATGCCGGAGATACCGCTGAGATAATCAACCGCTTTAAAAAGATGAAAAAAGCCATTCCGGTGGTGTTCGATCCATTTTGGCAAAAGTTAGATAACGCGGCACCTCAGCCGGCAGTGTTAAAACCTGCCATAAGTGTTACCCCTCAACGAGTAACAGCTTCAACATTACCAGACAAGGTACTTGACGAGCATTTTGAGATCCCAGACTCTGTTTCTCCACATTTAGGAAATCGCTATATTTTACAAGTTGGTGAAACAGGCAAAAAAAAATGGAGAGCCTTTGAAGGATATGCAAAAAGCTCCATCACGCAGCATAATATTCCGCGAAGTAATATTTATGGTGAGTTAGGTACTAATCGTCCAAATTCTTTTTTACAGAGACCCGACAGCACCACCTTTTCGGGTTTAACTATGAATGACAGGCTGGATGTTCCGGTGCACGGCAGCATACTGGACCCCTCCAGTTCCAAAGTAAAAGGCATCCAGGGTGCAGAAACATTTGTATACTATTCCCCTGAAGCATTAGCTAAGAAATTATATAGTTATGGTTTACGGCAAGTGGGTATCCTACGCCTTGAATCCTGTAATGTCGGCTCCGGGGATTATGTTACAGCATTCAAGAAAGAGCTGGATAAGCTTGGTATTAAAGTGGGTTATCTGGCTGCGCCAAATGGTTATTTAACGGCGTCGAATTTACCTTATTTGCATATCAGACCGATATGGCAGTTAGATTTTAAGCACCCATGGAAAGTGATTGAAGTTGATTCAACCGTCAATTTACCGGGTAAGAAAATAGATGCCAGGGTTAATACCAGCGATATCGTGATCAATTTCAGCAAGCTTGAAGAGGCTGAAAAAATCAGTTATCTGACAAAAATTGGCCTGGATTTAGACGAAGCCAAAAACCTGATAAAACACATTGGCAGCACAGAAGTGTGGAAAATTATTCGTGCAACCATTCTCAATTCAAACTCTCTGGATTTACCAGATGATATCACCATTGCGATAAAATCATCTTTGCAGGATGAGCTAATAAAGCGAGGTATGAGTGTAACTTTATCGCAAAGCGAGGAGGCGGAAAAAGCAGATACAGAAAAAAGCACGCCGGTGGCGCCTGACAGTTTTCATCTTTCAGGTGGGGAAATCATTCTTAATCGCTTCCAGAGTTTAAGCGAGATTTCTAAAGAGTTTCAAGCCAAATACGGCAATATCATCAATTTCCACGGCAAATTGCAGCAGGCAAATCCTGCTGTGGTGGTTGATGACATAAGAAAGCGTGGGCTTCCTGCCGGAACAAAATTAAAGCTACCACCGCTGGAATTATCCAAAAACTCAGCCTACATCACGAAGGGATATGAAACCTTTAACCTTGTGGCGCTTCAATATGCAACCTCTTCAGGCTCATATGATGCCGAAATACAGAGTAAAGTAGAGTCACGAAATTTACCGCTTTTGCGTCAACATCGCTACGCTAAAGATATTGTCCTGCCAGTCGGTACACGTATTGTCTTACCTTAAACTTAACACGGGCGTTGTTATCACCGCCCGTGTTAACAATTACCCCTTACGCCGCCGGTCGAGATCGTTAATCAGGCGATTAATAGGGGCATCGGCGAACATCGCTTCCAGCGTCATACTGAGCTTACGCCGCCAGTTGGGATATTGATCGGTCGTGCCCGGTACATTCACCGGTTTTTCCATATCCAGCCAGTCTTCCGGCTGTAAACCCAGCAGCGCACTGTGACTGTCGGCGATATAACGCTGCATACCGCGATTCAGCTCGGGCGTCATTGGCAGTCTCAGCGCACGTTTACCCAGCCGTTTTGGTACACAGCCGTGCTGATGCAGGGCATCGAGCAACGCCTGTCGCTGCTGCTGACGATTTTCATACAGCCCGCGCAAAATGTCTTTGTCAGGATACAGCCCCAGCTCCTCACCAAGGGTCAAATCACCGGCGCTCCAGAAACCGCGCAGCGTCGGTAAGTCGTGGGTGGTGGCGCTGGCCATCGACTGCGCTGGCCAGGCATCCGGCGCACGATAACGTTCGGCCGACTCCTGTTCGAAATAGAGCACTTTCCACGAATAAACGCCGCTGTCGCGCAGTTTGCCGATAATCTCCACCGGCACGGTACCGAGATCTTCGCCGATGACCATACACTGATTACGCTGACTCTCTAACGCGAGGATCGCCATCAAATCCTCAACCGGATAATAGACATAGGCACCGTGGTCGGCGGTTTCGCCATACGGAATCCACCACAGCCGCAGCATCGACATCACATGGTCAATACGCAACGCACCACAGCTGGCCATATTGGCACGCAGCAGGTCGATAAACGGCTGATAACCGCGCGCCGCCATCACGTGGGGATCCATCGGCGGCAGACCCCAGTTTTGTCCCAGTGGACCTAAGATATCCGGCGGTGCACCGACCGAGGCTTTCAGGCAATAGAGTTCCCGGTCACACCAGGTTTCCGCCCCGCCTTCGGCCACGCCGACCGCCAGATCGCGATACAGCCCGATGGACATATTACGCTGCTGACTCTGCTGCCAGCACTGGTCGAACTGACGATTCGCCAGCCACTGCAACCATAGCCAGAAACGCACTTCCTGCTGATTTTTCTGGCAGAAAGTCTGTACGGCTGCGTTATCGGCATGCTGATACGCTTCCGGCCATACCGGCCATCCCCAGCGCTGCGCATCTTCTTTCAGCATCGCTGCATGCATGGCGTCGTAAGCCGCCTGGTAAAACAGGCTACCGCCGCCAAGGGTGATAAAGCGCTCAAAATCGGCGCAGGTTTCGTCCTGCTTATCGCGGGTGGAAAACTGCTGCCAGGCAAGGCGCAGCGCGGCAATTTTCAGGTCACTGACCGTCTGATAATCGACCCATTCACTGTCTCGCGCGCGGCTCAGCGCCTGCTGAGTAGCACTCTCCTGCCACCAGCGTTGCGCCGCTTCACTCTGCTGAAAATCCGTTACCTGTAAAACATCGATATAAATCACATTCAGCCAGCGACGCGAAGAGGGGCTGTACGGGCTGGCACTTTCCGGGTTGGCCGGATAGAGCGAATGGATTGGATTGAGGCCGATAAAATCACCGCCGCGATCGGCAATCTGATCCAGCATCATATGCAAATCGCCAAAATCGCCAATGCCCCAGTTTGTCTCGGATCGCACGGTATACAGCTGGACGCAGGCTCCCCACAGCTTTTTTCCGTCACGCAATGTCTGTGGCTCAAAGCAGCGCTTCGGCGCGACAATGATTCGGCATGGCCACTGCTGCTTGCCCTGCGTCAGGGTTAGCTGGTGGTAGCCGGTTGGCAGCCGGGAGGGCAGTGTCAGGGTCTCGCCCGCCGCAATTTCGCCCTGATACGGCTTGCCGCTTTCAGTCTGCAACTGCCAGTGAAAATCCCCCTTGCCGCCCACCGGTAGCGTCAGCTTACCGGTGCCGCTGAATACTTTGGCCGCCGGCAGCGGCGCAGCGCTGACTGGCTTCGGATTGCCCATCGCCGCCAGCAGACGCTGTTTCGTCGCGTCGGCAATCGCCTCTGGCTGACCTTTCGCATTGATATAGCTGGATGCAATACCGGCCGCTGTCGCCGCCTTATTAAGTTGTTTTGAATCCATTATTCACCTTGACCTGCCCAACAGGCGTCATTGTCGCAGCGAGCCGGAGCAGCGCCCGACTCGCCAGTAAAACAGCCTGAAATCAGCCCTGCCGTTTGGCCTGCCAGATACGCTGCTGATAGTCGCGGATTGAACGATCTGAACTGAACATCCCGGTACGCGCGGTATTCAGAATCGCGGTACGGGTCCAGGCTTCCTGATCGCGCCACAAGGCTTCAACCCGCTGCTGCGCCGCACAGTAATCGGCGAAGTCTGCCAGCACCAGCCACGGATCGCCGCCTTTGGTCAGGCTGTGCAGCAGCATATCGAACGCGTGTTTATCGCCATTGCTGAAGAAGCCGTTTTCCAGCTCTTTCAGCAGGCTATCAAGATGTTTATCCTTCTTGCGCAGTTTTAGCGGGTCATAGCCTTTCGCTTTCAGCGCTTTCACTTCATCAACGGTATTACCGAAGATAAAGATATTCTCTTCACCCACCTGCTCGGCAATTTCGACGTTCGCGCCATCAAGCGTACCAATGGTCAGCGCACCGTTTAGCGCCAGCTTCATATTGCCGGTACCGGAAGCTTCATAACCTGCGGTGGAGATCTGCTCAGAAAGATCGGCGGCCGGGATCATCAGTTCCGCGGCGGTAATGCGGTAATCCGGGATAAACACCACTTTCAGGCGATCGCCAACCAGCGGATCGTTATTGATCTTCTCGGCGACTTTATTGATCGCATAGATGATATTTTTTGCCAGGTAGTAGCCCGGCGCGGCTTTCGCGCCAAACAGGAATACGCGCGGCACCATATCGCTTTTCGGGTTATCGCGTAGCTGGCGGTAGCAGTGCAGAATATGCATCAGCCCAAGGTGCTGACGCTTGTACTCATGCAAGCGCTTAATCTGGATATCAAACATCGCATCCGGATTCACCGTGATACCGGTTAGCTGATGAATATAGCTGGCCAGCCGGGCCTTGTTGTCATGCTTAATCTGGCGATAACGCTGACGGAAGGCGGCATCATCAGCCAGCGGCTCCAGCCCTTTCAGCGCATCCAGATTGTTCGCCCATTCCACTTGTAACGTGTTATCAATCAGCGACGCCAGCGCCGGGTTACACTGTTTCAGCCAGCGACGCGGCGTGATGCCGTTGGTGACGTTATGGAATTTATTCGGCCACAGCTGGTGATATTCCGGGAACAGATCCTTGACCACCAGCTCAGAGTGCAGCGCCGCGACACCGTTAACCGCAAAGCCGCTGACCACGCACAGGTTCGCCATCCGTACCTGCTTGTCATACACCACCGCCAGCTTCGCCCATACCGCTTCATCGCCTGGCCACTGTTTGTCGACCAACTTTTTAAAGCGCTTGTTAATCTCATGGATGATCATTAAATGACGCGGCAGCAGGCTGCGTACCAGCTTCTCATCCCAGCGCTCCAGCGCTTCCGGCATCAAGGTATGGTTGGTGTAGGCGAACACTTTACTGGTAATGGCCCATGCCGCATCCCACTCAAGCTGATGCTCATCCAGCAGCACCCGTAACATCTCCGGGATGGCGATGGTCGGATGAGTGTCATTCAGCTGAATCACTTCGTAATCGGCCAGTTCGGCGATGGCGCGTCCCGCCTGGTGATGACGACGCAGAATATCGGCGACTGAACAGGCACACTGGAAATATTGCTGCATCAGGCGCAGGCGTTTGCCCTCCTGATGATTGTCGTTGGGATACAGTACCTTGGTCAGTTTGGCGGCATCAATGCCCTGCTGCTCGGCCTGGAGAAATTTGCCGTCGTTAAACAGCGAGAAGTTAAACGGATGCACATGGGTTGCCTGCCACAGACGCAGCGGCTGCGCCACGCCATTGCGGTAGCCAATCACCGGCAGATCCCAGGCCTCACCACGCATCACAAAGCCGGGCTGCCAGCGATACCGACCGTCGTCACCCCGCACCACCTTACCGCCAACCGACACATCCACATCCAGTGCGGCATTATGGCGGAACCACGGGTAAGAGTGACGATGCCAGTCATCCGGCGCTTCCTGCTGATGACCATCATCAAATGACTGTCGGAACAGGCCATACTGATAATTCAGGCCATAGCCGATCGCCGACTGCCCTACCGTCGCCATTGAATCAAGGAAGCAGGCAGCCAGACGCCCGAGACCACCGTTACCCAATGCCGGGTCAACCTCCTCCTCCAGCAGTTCAGTCAGGCTGATCTGCTGGTCGGCGAGCACCGCCTGCACGTCATCATACCAGCCAAGGTTCAGCAGGTTATTGCCGGTCAGACGACCAATCAGAAACTCCATCGAAATGTAGTTAACATGACGTTGCTTTTTATCCGCTTTCGCCACCGGCTGGGCGGCAAGCAACTCTGCCAGCGCTCCGCTCACCGCCTGCCAGCGTTGATGGCTGGTCAGATCCTGCAACGAAGTCAGACCCAGATGTTGCCACTGGCGCGTCAGCGCTGCCTCAAAACGTGCCTTATTAAATTTTTGCTGCGACATAAATCTCTTCCGGTAAGTGAATAGTTTCGCGAAAAATTGATGCGCACATGCTGACGGTTGCGTTATCGCACAGCATCATCCTGTGAGGGGCTTAGACGGGGATGAGTTGCAGGGCGTAGCCATAAATGTGATCGCCAGCACTTAATTTAAGACGGCAATGCGAAAAAAAGCTCATTACTGGCCGCAATGAACAAAAAAAACTGTCGGCGATGCGGGTTTGAACGGTGAGCCGTTTTCGACTGCCGTCAGGGTGCTAACCTTCGGCACGGGCGGCGAGAATGCCGCCGCTACATATAAAACGTTGATAAAATTGATGACCACAGTTGATTATTTCGTAATGGGCGAGTCAGAAAGCTCTATGAAATATTAAAATTTGCGTAAGGAAGTGTGATGAGGTGCAACATAATGAATTCTCATTATCGCCCGTTCTTGCAATAGCCTGCCGACTGGCGGAATGTACTTAATTACACGCTGTAAAATAATTCCTTTTGTATCCTCCTATTTCGCACAGTGAAGTGTAAGCCATGCTGATACCATCGAAACTCAGCCGTCCATCGCGGCTTCAGAACACCATTGTTCGGGAGCGTTTGATTGCAAGGCTCACGAACATTAATTTTTATCGTCTGGCGCTGGTCACCAGCCCGGCAGGATATGGCAAAACCACGCTGGTTGCTCAGTGGGCCGCGGATAAAAGCGATCTGGGCTGGTACTCTCTGGACGAGAGTGACAACTATCCCGAACGCTTCGCCACCTATTTTATGGCGGCAATCCAGCAGGCGACCGGCGGCCACTGTGTTCGCAGCGAGGCGCTGGCGCAAAAGCGTCAGTACGCCAGCCTGAGCGCCCTGTTTTCCCTGCTGTTTGTCGAACTTTCTGAATGGCACCGTCCGCTGTTTCTGGTGATAGATGACTATCATCTGCTGACTAACGATGCCATTCATCAGGCGATGCGCTTTTTTATCCGTCATCAGCCGGAAAACCTGACGCTGGTGATCCTGTCGCGCAACTTGCCTTCACTGGGCATTGCTAATCTGCGGGTGCGTGAGCAACTGCTGGAAATTAACAGCCAGTCGCTGGCCTTTACCCACGGCGAGGCGAAACAGTTCTTTGATTGCCGTTTGCAGCAGCCGATTGATGCCACTCACTCCCAACGTCTGTGTGATGAAGTGGCCGGATGGGCGACGGCACTGCAACTGATTGCGCTGTCGGAACGCCAGTCCAATACTCCCACGCACCAGTCGGCACAGCGGCTGGCGGGCATCAATGCCAGTCATCTGTCCGATTATCTGGTTGATGAAGTGCTCGACTGCGTCGATGAGGCCACGCGTAACTTTTTACTGCGCAGCTCCGTGCTGCGTTCGATGAATGATGAGCTGATCGCCCGTATTACCGGCGAAGAGAATGGTCAGTTGCGTCTGGAAGAGACCGAGCGGCAGGGGCTGTTTTTGCAGCGGATGGATGACAGCGGCCGGTGGTTTAACTTCCATCCGCTGTTTGTCAGTTTTCTGCGTCAGCGCTGCCAATGGGAACTGGGTAGCGATCTGCACCAGCTGCATCGCGCGGCGGCGGAGGGCTGGATGGCGCTCGGGTTTGCCGGCGAAGCGATTCACCATGCGCTGGCCGCAGAAGATACTTTGTTGCTGCGCGATATCCTGCTTCAGCACGCCTGGTCACTGTTCAATCACAGTGAACTGGCGCTGCTGGAAGAGGGTCTGAAAGCGCTGCCGTGGCAGTTGCTGGTGGAAAATCCACGACTGATCTTATTGCAGGCCTGGCTGGCGCAAAGTCAGCATCGTTACAATGAAGTTAACCTGCTACTGGCACGCGCTGAGCAGGAGATGGCGATGCAAAAGGTCGCTATTGATGCGGTGCTGAGCGCCGAGTTTGATGCACTGCGCGCGCAGGTGGCGATTAATGCCGGTAAGCCCGATGAAGCGGAGTTGCTGGCCACTCAGGCACTGAATACGCTGCCGCTGGCAAACTATTACAGCCGTATTGTTGCCACTTCGGTTAAGGGTGAAGTGCTGCACTGCCATGGCGAATTAAGTCAGGCGCTGATAATGATGCAGCAAACCGATCAGATGGCGCGTCAGCATGATATCTGCCACTACGCGCTCTGGGCGCTGTTGCAGCAGAGCGAAATTTTGATTGCTCAGGGATTCCTGCAAACCGCTTTCGAAACCCAGCAAAAAGCCTTTGATCTGATTGATGAACAGGGACTGGAACAGTTACCGATGCACGAATTTTTGCTGCGCATCCGCTCACAGCTGCTGTGGTCATGGTCGCATCTTGATGATGCCGAGGCCGCCGCGCGCAACGGGCTGGAAGTGCTGGCTAACTTCCAGCCGCAGCAGCAATTGCAATGTCTGGCGATGCTGGCGAAATGCGCTCTCGCACGAGGCGATATGGACAATGCCCGTCGTCATCTTAATCGCTGTGAAAACTTGCTGGGTAACGGCCAGTATCACAGCGACTGGGTGACTAACGCCGACAAACCGCGCGTCATTTACTGGCAGATGACCAATGATAAAGTTGCTGCGGCTAACTGGCTGAGACTGACGCCAAAACCGGCGGATGCCGACAACCATTTTCTGCAAGGTCAGTGGCGCAATATCGCCCGCGCGCAGATTCTGCTCGGGCAATATGATGAAGCCGAAGTGGTGCTGGATGAGCTGAATGAAAATGCGCGTCGCCTGCGTTTAATCAGCGATCTCAACCGTAATTTACTGCTCAGCAACGCACTTTACTGGCAGACCGATCGGAAAAGCGAGGCGCAGAAAGCCCTGATCGAGTCGCTGTCGCTGGCTAATCGCACCGGCTTTGTCAGCCATTTTGTGATTGAAGGCGAAGCGATGGCGCAACAGCTGCGGCAGTTATTACAGCTGAATACGCTGCCCGAGCTGGAACAGCATCGTGCGCAGCGGATTTTACGCGATATCAACCAGCATCATCGGCACAAGTTCGCCCATTTTGATGAGACCTTTGTCACCCGGCTGTTAACTCATCCGCAGGTGCCGGAACTGATTCGCACCAGCCCGCTAACCCAGCGCGAGTGGCAGGTGTTAGGGCTGATCTATTCCGGCTACAGCAACGACCAAATCGCCGGCGAACTGGACGTCGCGCCAACCACGATTAAAACGCATATTCGTAATCTGTATCAGAAGTTAGGGGTGGTGCAGCGTCAGGAAGCAGTGCAGCAGGCGCAGCAGTTATTGCATTTGATGGGAATGGGTGTGGCGTAATGACTGACGGGCGGTGTTCCCACCGCCCGCAATCACTGATTCAGCACAGTTCCAGATGAACGTCATGCTGCTCAATCACTTTCATCACGCCCGGCGGTGGCGGCTCATCGGTATACAGATGGTCGATCAGGCTCATATTACCGAGGTTCACCATCGCATTACGACCAAACTTAGAATGGTCGGCCACCAGCATCACACAGCGCGAGTTCTCGATGATCGCACGCTTGGTGCGCACTTCATGGTAATCAAACTCCAGCAGCGAACCGTCCATATCGATGCCGCTGATCCCCAGAATGCCGAAATCGAGACGGAACTGAGAGATAAAATCGAGCGTCGCTTCTCCCATAATACCGCCATCACGGGTACGCACTTCGCCACCGGCCAGAATCAGACGGAAGTCCGGCTTGGACATCAGCAGCATTGCCACGTTGAGATTATTGGTCACCACCCGCAGATTATTATGGTTCATCAGCGCATGGGCGACAGCTTCCGGCGTGGTGCCGATATCAATAAATAACGTGGCGCCATCGGGAATCTGGCTGGCCACCCGCTGAGCGATGCGCGCCTTTTCCGCTGACCACATCATTTTACGATCCTGCCACGCGGTATTTTCGGAGCTGGAAGGCAGCGCCGCGCCGCCATGATGACGCTGAATTTTATTCTGATCGGCCAGATCGTTCAGATCGCGGCGGATAGTTTGCGGGCTGACATCGAAATGCTCCACCAGCTCTTCAGTACTGACATATCCCTGACGACGAACCAGATCGATAATGGCGTCGTGACGTTGCGTTTGCTTCACAAAAATCTCCGGACATTAACCTTTTTATTTGCGTACATGCCGCGTATCAACCAATGCCATTGCCAGCCCCACCAGCAGGCCGGTAACGTGCGCAGCATTGGCAATTGATAAGCCGAACACGCCGAAGTATCCAATAACCAGCCACAGGATAGCGAAAGCCATCAAACCGCGCTCAAGGTAAATTCCACTTTCGGGATCGCGCTCGCCTCGCAGCCACGCATAACCCATCAGTGCATAGACCACGCCGGATAAGCCGCCAAACCACACGCCGCTAAATTTTGCCTGCATCCAGCCGCTGAGCAGCGCCGAAATCAGCGTAATCACCACCAGTTTGCCGCTGCCAATACGCTTCTCTACCGCGCCGCCGAGATACCACCACCACATCAGATTGAATAAAATATGCAGCAGTGAGAAATGCAGCAAAGCATGGCTGAACCAGCGCCACAGCTGGAAATACTGGCCTTCTCCGGCTGGCCACGCCAGCCACGACATCACGGCGCGATCGCCGAGCAGCTGCATCAGAATATAGACGGCCACGCAGGCAATCATCAGCGTCATGGTCAGTGGCCCGGCGCGCTGGCGAATATTATCGAGCAGCGACACGCTGGAATACTGTAAGCCACTGGCGGTATTGCCCGACTGCCAGCTGGCATCCTGATAACGCGGATGCAGCGGATCGCGGATAAACTGCTGAAGTTCGTTTTCGACCATCGCGGCTTGCGATTCATCCTGCAACAGGATATTCCAGCTGCCATCCTGATGTTCAATACGCAGGGTGACGCCGCGCGTCACCATATAGTCGACAAACGCCTGCGCCAGACGCGGATTGTTAAAATGAGTAATACGCATCATTGTTGCTGTCAGCCCTTGTGCTTGCCTGTATTAGGAGAAAGATTAACGCGTTCCCGCTTCAACCTGCTGCGGAAACGCCGCACGCCAGGCGTCAAAACCGCCGTCAATGCTGTAAGCCTGATCAAACCCCTGAGTCAGCAGATATTGCGCAGCACCTTTACTGCTGTTGCCGTGATAGCACATCACCAGCACCGGCGTATTGAGATCGACCTGCTGCATAAAGGTGTTAAGTGAAACGTTAGTCAGATGGAAGGCACCGCTGGCATGGGCGGCTTCAAAGCTTTGTGGGTCGCGGATATCAACCAGCCGCGCCGCGCCTTGTTCCAGACGCTGTTGGGCCTGCTGCACACTGATACATTCAAATTGTTCCATGGTGTTTTCCAGTCAATAACGAAACGAATTGACGCTATTGTAACCTGAACCCGGCCGGCAATAACCAGACAAATGTTATGGCTACCAGGCTTTTATGTCGCTAATTATGTTACCTGCATCACGCATAAATGTTTTTATTCGGTTAACACTAGCATCGATGTTGGTTTCCGACTAATATAATGTTCGAAAACGAACATAATTGAGCTATTCCGAACATCGGAGGAGATGACGTGGAAACCAAAGACTTGATCGTAATCGGCGGCGGCATCAACGGTGCCGGCATTGCAGCAGATGCTGCAGGACGCGGACTGTCTGTGCTAATGCTGGAGGCGCAAGATTTGGCCTGTGCGACCTCTTCCGCCAGTTCAAAATTAATTCACGGTGGCCTGCGCTACCTGGAACACTATGAATTCCGCCTGGTCAGCGAAGCGCTGGCTGAACGCGAAGTGCTGCTGAAAATGGCGCCGCATATCGCGTTTCCAATGCGCTTCCGTCTGCCGCACCGCCCGCATCTGCGCCCGGCGTGGATGATCCGTGTTGGCCTGTTTATGTACGACCATCTCGGCAAGCGCACCAGTTTACCGGGCAGCAAAAGTTTGCGTTTTGGCTCAGATTCGGTGCTTAAACCTGAAATCGTGCGCGGTTTCGAATATTCCGACTGCTGGGTCGACGATGCGCGCCTGGTTGTGCTGAATGCTCAGGAAGTGGTGAAACGCGGCGGTGAAGTCCGTACCCGCACCCGCGTTACCCGTGCATGGCGCGAAAAAGGGCTGTGGATGGTAGAAGCAGAAGACGTGGACAGCGGTAAAACCTTTACCTGGCGCGCCAAAGGTCTGGTGAATGCTGCCGGTCCGTGGGTCAAGCAACTGTTCGACGATAGCCTGAAGCTGAAATCGCCTTACGGCATCCGTCTGATTAAAGGCAGCCATATTGTGGTGCCACGCGTTCATACGCAGAAACAGGCTTATATTCTGCAGAACGAAGATAACCGCATCGTGTTTGTGATTCCGTGGATGGACGAGTTCTCAATTATCGGTACCACCGACGTGGAGTACAAAGGCGATCCGAAGAGTGTCAAAATTGATGACAACGAGATCGACTATCTGCTGAACGTGTTTAACGCTCACTTTAAGAAAGATCTGGCGCGTGACGATATCGTCTGGACTTACTCCGGCGTGCGTCCGCTGTGTGATGACGAGTCCGACTCACCGCAAGCAATTACCCGCGATTACACGCTGGATGTGCGCGATGACGAAGGCCAGGCACCGCTGCTTTCCGTGTTTGGCGGTAAGCTGACGACGTATCGTAAGCTGGCGGAACATGCGCTGGAGAAACTGTCGAAGTATTACCCGACTATCGGTCAAGCCTGGACGCGCAACTGTGTGCTGCCGGGTGGTGATATCGCCGGTAGCCGTGAAGATTACGCTGCCAGCCTGCGCCGTCGTTACAGCTTTATCACTGAGGAGATGGCGCGTCACTATGCGCGGACTTACGGCAGCAACACCGAAAAGCTGCTGAAAGATGCTACCAGCCTTGAAGATTTAGGTGAGAACTTTGGTCACGACTTCTACGAAGCCGAGCTGCATTACCTGGTGCAACACGAGTGGGTGCGTGAGCTGGATGATGCTATCTGGCGTCGTACCAAACAGGGTATGTGGCTGAACGAGCAGCAGCAAGCGCGCATCAGCGAATGGCTGGCTACCCATCAGAAAAAACCGGCGTTATCGCTGGCGTCATAAACCCCCGCTCTGACCGTAGGGGCGGCGTTCTCGCCGCCCTTCTTCCAACCAATACCCTTTTCTACAATCTTATCGGCGAGATATGCCATATCTCATCGGCATACTCCTGAATGGTACGATCCGACGAGAAGTAGCCCATATTGGCGATGTTGTAAGCCGCGCGGCGCTGCCACTCTTCCGGATGGCGATAGAGCTCATCCACCTTATCCTGTGTATCAACATAGCTGCGGTAGTCAGCCAGCAATTGATAGTGATCGCCAAGATTCACCAGCGAATCAAACAGGTTGCGATAGCGACCCGGTTCCTGCGGGCTGAACACGCCAGTGGCGATTTGCGTCAGCGCCTGGCGTAACTCAGGATCTTCATCATAGTACTGATGTGAGTTATAGCCGTTGCGTCTCAGCTCCTCGACCTGCGGCGTGGTATTGCCGAAGATAAAGATATTTTCTTCTCCGACGTGCTCCAGCATTTCGACGTTTGCGCCGTCCAGCGTGCCAATCGTCAGCGCGCCGTTGAGGGCAAACTTCATATTGCTGGTGCCGGACGCCTCAGTCCCTGCCAGCGAGATCTGCTCGGAAAGATCCGCCGCCGGAATAATGATCTGCGCCAGACTGACACCGTAGTTCGGAATAAACACCACTTTCAGTTTATTCTTCACCTGCGGATCGCTGTTGATCACCTTGGCCACGTCATTGATTAAATGAATAATATGTTTGGCAGTGTAGTAAGCCGACGCGGCTTTACCGGCAAAGATATTGACGCGCGGCACCCAGTTAGCAGTCGGATCGGCTTTAATGCGGTTATAGCGCGTAATGATATGCAGCACATTTAGCAGCTGACGCTTGTACTCGTGGATACGCTTAATCTGCACATCGAACAGCGCATTAGGATCGAGCACCACGTCGAGATTTTTTGCCACCCAATCCGCCAGCCGTTTTTTATTGTTCAGCTTGGCGTTGGCGATATCCTCGATAAAGGTCGGATAATCGATATGTTGCTTAATTTCACTCAGCTCACCGAGATCGGTACGCCAGGTGCGACCAATCGCCTCATCCAGCACACTGGACAGCGGCGGGTTAGCCAGCGCCAGCCAGCGACGCGGTGTTACACCATTGGTTTTATTGCAGAAACGGCCGGGGAATATTTTGGCGAAATCGGCAAACAGCGACTGCACCATCAGGTTTGAGTGCAGCTCTGAAACGCCATTCACCTTATGACTGATCACCACCGCCAGCCACGCCATACGCACCTGACGACCATTATTTTCATCAATAATTGAGATACGTGACAGCAGATCCCAGTCGTCGGGATAGTGCTCCTGAACGGTTTTCAGGAAGTAGTCGTTGATATCAAAAATAATTTGCAGATTGCGCGGCAAAATTTTGCCAATCATATCGACCGGCCAGGTTTCCAGCGCCTCACTCATCAGCGTGTGGTTGGTGTAAGAGAACACCTGACAGGTCACTTCAAACGCCTCATCCCAGCTAAATTTATGCTCATCAATCAGCAGGCGCATCAATTCAGGGATCGCCAGCACCGGGTGAGTATCATTGAGGTGAATCGCGATTTTATTGGCAAGATTGTCGAAGGTCTGATGCATCGTCCAGTGCCGATGCAGAATGTCCTGCACCGTGGCCGACACCAGAAAATACTCCTGACGCAGACGCAGTTCCCGCCCCGAGTAGGTCGAGTCATCGGGATAGAGCACCCGCGACACGTTCTCCGAGTGGTTTTTATCTTCTACCGCAGCGAAGTAATCCCCCTGATTAAATTTACCAAGGTTAATTTCGTTACTGGCCTGCGCGCCCCAAAGCCGCAAGGTATTGGTCGCATCCGTATTGTAGCCGGGGATTATCTGGTCGTAAGCGGTCGCCAGCACTTCCTCGGTTTCGACCCAGCGCGCCTTACTGCCTTCATGCTGAATACGGCCACCAAAGCGCACTTTATAGCGGGTGTTAAAACGCTGAAATTCCCACGGGTTGCCATACTCCAGCCAGTAATCCGGTGACTCCGCCTGACGGCCATCGATAATATTCTGTTTAAACATGCCGTAGTCGTAGCGGATACCGTAGCCGCGCCCCGGCAGGCCGAGCGTTGCCAGCGAGTCGAGGAAACAGGCAGCCAGTCGGCCTAAGCCGCCATTGCCCAGTCCCGGATCGTTCTCCTCTTCTATCAGCTCGGCCAGGTCAAAGCCCATCTCTTCAAGCGCCCGGTTAATATCATCATAGATACCCATCGCCAGCAGCGCATTCGACAGGGTGCGTCCGACCAGAAACTCCATCGACAGGTAGTAAACCTGGCGCACATCCTGTGACAACTGGGCACGATTAGAACGCAGCCAGCGCTCCACCATTCGGTCACGTACTGCCAGCAGCGTTGCGTTAAGCCACTCATGTTTATTGGCAATGGAAGGATCTTTACCCAGCGTAAACATTAACTTATAGGCAATTGAATTCTTCAGCGCTTCAACACTGAGTGTCGGTGAGGCGTAGGTGAATGGTGCGTTCATATCAAGTATCCCCTGTGCTGTTTACAGCAAGCGTTGATAAAGATCGCGGTAGGCACGTGCGGCCACCTGCCAGCTAAAATCCATCCCCATCGCCTGGCGCTGTACATAGCGCCAAAGTGAAGGACGGGACCACAACACAAAAGCACGCCTGATCGCCCTGAGCAGCGACCAGGCATTACTGTCCTCGAAGGTGAAACCACTGGCGATACCATCAGCCAGATTCTCCAGCGAGCTGTCATTAACCGTATCCGCCAGCCCGCCGGTACGGCGCACCAGCGGCAACGTGCCGTATTTCAGACCATATAATTGCGTCAGCCCGCAAGGTTCGAAGCGGCTGGGCAGCAGAATGACATCTGCACCGCCGATAATGCGATGCGAGAAGGCTTCGTGATAACCAATTTGCACACCCACCTGTCCCGGATGTTCGGCCGCTGCGGCGAGAAAACCTTGTTGCAGCACCGCATCACCGGCGCCCAATAACACCAGTTGCCCACCCTGCTCCAGTAATCCAGGCAGCGACTCCAGCACCAGATCCAATCCCTTTTGCCGGGTTAAGCGGCTGACCACCGCAAATACCGGCACTTTGTCATCGACTTTTAAGCCCATGGTAATCTGCAACTGACGCTTGTTCTCCGCTTTGGCTTCCAGCACGTCGCGGTTGTAACGCGAACCGAGCAACAGGTCGTGCTCCGGATCCCAGATCGCCGGATCAACGCCGTTAAGAATACCGCTCAGTCGCCCTTCCCGTAGCCGCAGCTCGAGCAAAGACTCCATGCCGTAGCCAAACTCCGGCTGGGTTATCTCCCGCGCATAAGTCGGGCTGACCGCCGTAATATGATCGGCATAGAACAGCCCGGCTTTCAGGTAAGAGATCTGCCCATAAAACTCAAGGCCATGCATAGAAAAGAATGACCATGGCAGTTGAATCTGGTCCATATGGTGAGCCGAAAACAGCCCCTGATACGCGAGGTTATGTACGGTAAATACCGACTTGGCCGGTCGCCCACGCGCGGCCAGATAGGCGCAGGTTAAACCGGCATGCCAGTCGTGCGCATGCACCACATCCGGACGCCACCAGGTATCCAGCCCACAGGCCAGTTCACAGCCGATAAAACCCAGTAACGCAAAGCGCAAATAGTTATCGGTATAAGCGAATTGTGATTCATCGTGATAAGGACTGCCTGGCCGATCGTACAGCCCTGGCACTTCAATCAGATAAATCCCCACGCCATTGAAATGCCCAAAATGCAGCCGAACATAACCGGCAAAGGTTTGTAGTTCCGCGACCACTTCAGTATTGGTAATGCCTTTACGCAAATCAGGAAACATCGGTAATAACACCCGAGTATCCGTTCCCTCGGCAATCTGTGCTGCTGGTAATGCCCCGACAACATCCGCTAAACCCCCGGTTTTGAGCAGCGGAAAAAGTTCTGAACAGACATGTAAAACCTGCATTCTGGGCTCCTTAACTAGGCTCTGGCACGCTCCAGCGCGCCAACAGCGATAACCGTTTTCATCCGTCAGCCAGCCGCTTTGGCCAGTCTGGCCAACATCGCTCGCGTAACCAGCACGATCCCTTCTTCCGAACGATAAAACCGGCGGCTGTCCTCATCAGGATTTTCACCTATCACCATGCCTTCCGGCAGTTCGCAGGCGCGATCGATAACGCAACGACGTAAACGACAGGAGCGGCCAATTACCACATCAGGTAACAGCACCGAGGAATCAATATTGCAGAATGAGTTCACCCGCACGCGCGGGAATAACACCGAGTGCACCACCACCGAGCCGGAGATAATGCAGCCGCCAGAGACCAGTGAGTTCATGGTCATCCCATGGCTGCCGGAACGATCCTGGACAAATTTTGCCGGGGGGAGCTGTTCCATCTGAGTGCGAATCGGCCATTCATGGTCGTACATATCCAGTTCCGGCGTGACCGTGGCTAAATCAAGATTGGCACGCCAGTAAGCTTCCAGGGTACCGACATCACGCCAGTATGGCGGTGCGCTGTCGTCACTCTGCACGCAGGAAAGATTAAATGAATGGGCGTAAGCCTCACCGCTGGCGACAATTTTCGGCAGCAGGTCTTTGCCAAAGTCATGGCTGGAGTCTGTCCGTTGAAGATCGTCTTCCAGCAGTTGGTAAAGATAATCGGCGTTAAAGACGTAAATCCCCATACTGGCCAGCGACTGCGTATCATCGCCCGGCATTGACGGCGGGTGTTCCGGCTTCTCGACAAATTCGATCACTTTATGGTTGTTGTCCACCGCCATCACGCCAAAGGCGCTGGCTTCGGCAATCGGCACCGGAATACAGGCAATCGTACACTGCGCGTCGTTATCCACGTGATCCAGCAGCATGCGCGAGTAATCCATTTTATAGATATGGTCGCCCGCCAGAATCACCACGTACTGGGCGTTATAACGCCGGATAATATCGAGGTTTTGCGTTACCGCATCAGCGGTTCCGCGATACCAGCTTTCGGTCGAAAAACGTTGCTGAGCCGGAAGCAGATCAACAAACTCGTTCATCTCATTATTGAAAAAGGACCAGCCACGCTGAATATGCTGCACCAGCGTGTGCGACTGATACTGAGTAATCACGCCAATGCGACGGATACCGGAGTTAATACAGTTAGACAGTGCGAAGTCGATGATGCGGAATTTGCCGCCAAAATGCACCGCCGGCTTGGCACGTTTAGCGGTGAGATCCCGCAGGCGCGTACCGCGTCCGCCAGCAAGGATCAGGGCTACAGTTTGCGTTGGCAGCTGTCTTGCCAACATCAGATGGTCTGCTCTTTCTAATTTAACCATGTCTGACTCCTTATGATTGCTTTTGGAACACACACACGCCGTGCGCGGGACCATGCCAGACGGTTGAAAGGATCGGGTTATCATCCCCGGCAAAAGGAGGAATGGCGTACCATTCTCCATCAGGTAGTGCGATGTCACTCACCTCTTCGGAGGCGTTTATTGTTATTAACCAACGGCCTGAGAGCAGAATTTGCAATCTGTGCAGCCCCTGTTCCCACTGTTCACTGCTCAGTGGCTGGCCGTCAGCATTGAGCCACTGCACATTGCCGTCTCCTTCCTGCCACCAGCGATCCTGCTGCAACGCCGGAATACGGCGACGCAGATGAATCAGCGCAGCGGTGAAGTCGAACAGCCCACTGTCATTATCCTGCCAGTTCAGCCACGTTAGCTGGTTATCCTGACAATAAGCATTGTTGTTGCCATGCTGGCTGTGACCATGCTCGTCACCGGCCAGCAGCATCGGCGTACCCTGTGACAGCAACAGCGACGTCAGTAGCGCGTGTACGCTGTTGCGGCGACGTTCAATCACCGTCAGCGGCACTTTCAGCCCTTCAGTGCCGTGGTTATGACTGTAATTATTGTTGCTGCCATCGAGATTATCTTCGCCGTTAGCCTGGTTATGCTTACGCTCATAACTCACCACATCGCGCAGGGTAAAACCGTCGTGAGCGGTCACCAGGTTGATGCTGGCCGATGGCAGACGATTTTGCTGCTGGAAGACATCACTGGAACCGGCAAAACGGCGGGCGAATTCGCCGTTAGAGATATCGCCATACAGCCAGAACCGGCGCATGGCATCGCGGAAATGATCATTCCATTCGGCAAACGGCTCGGGGAAATTACCGACCTGATAACCGCCGGGGCCAATATCCCACGGCTCAGCGATCAGCTTGACCTGCGACAGCAGCGGGTCGGCTTTCAGCGCCGCAAACATCGCGGCCTGCGGATCGTAATCCGGCGTGCGGCCCAGCACCGTCGCGAGATCGAAGCGGAAACCGTCCACATGGCAGACTTCCACCCAATAACGCAGGCATTCCAGCGTCCACTGCATGACTTCGGGGTGGCTGATATTCAGGGTGTTGCCGCAGCCCGTCCAGTTCTGGTACTCACCTTTATCGTTCAGCCAGTAGTAGCTTTTATTGTCAACGCCGCGCTTCGACAGTGTCGGGCCGGTCTCTTCCAGTTCGGCGGTGTGGTTAAACACCACGTCGAGAATCACTTCGATACCGGCGCTGTGCAGCGCTTTGACCGCCTGCTGAAACTCATTCAGTGGATGAAGCTGATCAATACCGGAAGCGTAACGCGCGTCGAGCGCGTACGGCGCCAGCGGGTTATATCCCCAGTAATTGGTCAGCCCCAGCCGCAGCAGCCGTGGCTCGCTGGCAAAATAAGCCACCGGTAACAGTTCCAGCGCGGTAATCCCCAGCCGTTTGAAATAATCGATCATCACCGGATGGCCAAGCGCGGCATAGGTGCCACGGATCGCTTCCGGAATATCCGGATGCAGTTTCGTCAGGCCGCGTACATGCGCTTCGTAGATCACCGTCGATCCCCACGGCACACGCGGCGGCACGTCGTCATCCCAGTCGAAATCGTCGATCACCACCACGCTTTTTGGTGCGATGGCGGCACTGTCCGCGGTGTCGGGTTCATCAACACCACACTGGAAGCGCGGATCGTCGGTGACTTCGCCGATCACTTCACGGGCGCAAGGATCGACCAGCAGTTTTGCCGGGTTAAACCGATGCCCCTGCTGCGGCTGCCACGGGCCGTGCACGCGATAACCATACAGCTGGCCGGGGGTGGCGGCAGGCAAGTAACCATGCCAGATATCGCCGCTCCGCGAAGGCAGGTCGTAACGCGTTTCGTTGCCCTCGGCATCAAACAGGCACAGCTCCACACGTTCGGCATAGTGGGAAAACAGGGTAAAATTGATGCCCTTACCGTCGTAGCAGGCACCCGACGGTTCAGGACGGCCAGCCAGTAATGCGCTCATTCTCCCTCCCGCATCAGCCACACGGTTGCCAGTGGCGGTATCACCATACTCAGCGAATGCTCACGCTGATGACTGTGAACCGGCTGACTGTGCAGCAGGCCGTTAGTCAGGTTACTGCCGTGGTAATGCCCGGCATCGGTATTCAGAATTTCACGCCAGCGGCCTGGCTGATTGATGCCAAAACGGTAGTCATGGCGAGCCACTGGCGTAAAGTTGGCGACAACAATGATCTCATTGCCCGCGCGGTCGCGGCGGGCAAAGACAAATACTGAGTTGTCATGATCGTCGACCACCAGCCATTCAAAACCGCGGTGGTCGAAGTCGAGCTGATACATCGGTTGGTGATGGCGATAGGTCAGATTCAGATCGCGCACCAGTCGCTGTACGCCGTTATGCCAGTTATCCTCGCCCTCCAGCAGATGCCAGTCGAGGCTGGTGTCATGGTTCCACTCGCGACCCTGAGCAAATTCGTTGCCCATAAACAGCAGCTTTTTACCGGGGAAGGCCCACATCCAGCCATAATAGGCGCGCAGGTTGGCAAACTTCTGCCAGGCATCGCCCGGCATACGATCGAGGATCGAACGCTTACCGTGAACCACTTCATCATGGGACAGCGGCAACACAAAGTTTTCGGTGTAGTTATACAGTAGCCCGAAGGTCATCAAATTGTGATGATAGCGGCGATGCACCGGATCCAGCTTCATATAGTCGAGGGTGTCGTGCATCCAGCCCAGATTCCATTTAAACCAGAATCCTAATCCGCCGGATTCAGGCGGACGCGAGACGCCGGGATAGTCCGTCGACTCTTCGGCAACGGTAATACTGCCCGGTGCCGCATTGCCCAGCGTCCGGTTGGTGTAGCGCAGAAACGACACCGCTTCGAGGTTTTCGCGCCCCCCATAAGCATTGGGAATCCACTCGCCCTCTTTACGGCTGTAATCGCGATAAATCATCGACGCAACCGCATCTACCCGCAGGCCGTCGATGCCAAAGCGCTCCATCCAGTAGAGCGCATTGCCCGCCAGATAGTTACTCACTTCACGGCGGCCAAAGTTGTAAATCAGCGTATTCCAGTCCTGATGATAGCCCTCGCGCGGATCGCCGTGCTCATACAGCTCCGTGCCATCAAACTTTGCCAGCCCAAACTCATCGGAAGGAAAATGGCCCGGCACCCAGTCGAGCAGCACATTCAGCCCGGCGGCATGCGCGGCAGCGATAAAATAGCGGAAGTCATCACGGGTGCCGAAACGGCGGGTCGGGGCGTACATACCCAGCGGCTGATAGCCCCAGCTGCCGTCAAACGGGTGTTCATTAATCGGCAGCAGCTCAATGTGGGTAAAGCCCATCTCTTTAACATAGGGAACCAGCTGTTCGGCCAGCTCGCGATAACTGAGCCAGAAGTGATTATCGGTATGGCGACGCCAGGAACCGAGATGCACTTCATAGATGGAGATCGGTGCGTCAAAGGCATTCGCCGTTTTACGCTCCGGTTTCATTTCCACTTTTTCCGGCAGACCACAAATCATCGAGGCGGTTTGCGGTCGCATCTGCGCTTCAAAGGCGTAAGGGTCGGCTTTCAGCCGCAGCTGGCCGTAAACATCAATGATTTCGAATTTATACAACTGTCCCTGCCGCGCGCCCGGAATAAACAGTTCCCACATACCGCTTTCACGCCGAAAGCGCATCGGATGGCGGCGACCGTCCCAGTAGTTAAATTCACCCACGACCGAGACGCGCCGGGCATTCGGTGCCCAGACGGAAAAACGCGTGCCGGTAACGCCATCAATCACGTCGGCATGGGCACCCATGGTTTCATACGGACGCAGATGGGTACCTTCCGCCAGCAGCCAGCTGTCCAGCTCGGCCAGTAGCGGACCGAAACGGTAGGCGTCATCAATTAAATTCTGTTCACCATGCCAGATCACCGCCAGTTGATAGCGAAACGGGTTTTTACGCCGTGGCACCACCGCACTGAAAAAGCCGCGTGAATCGAGGCACTTCAGTTGCACACACTTACGACCGGTTTTGGTCTCAATCACCCAGACTTCTGAAGCATCAGGCAATAAAGCACGCACCTCCAGCCCGGCGTCGGTTTGATGCATACCGAGCAGCGCAAAAGGGTCGGCGTAATGACCAGAAATAATCGCATTGATCGCGTGGCGATCGGGAAGCTCAGACATGACATTCTTCCTGTGACATTTGGCAAGCGAATCAATGACGCATCGACAAACGGTGCATCAGCTGAGTGCTGCTCTTCGTTGAGCCATCAGCTCGCAGGCAAGGTGAGTATCCATCCGCTGGAACAGAAAACCATTGCCGCGAACAAATTCAATTCAGTTGGAAAGCAAAAACAGTCAAAAATCAGAACATCTGTTCTAAGCATAGCTAAGGGCGACAATTAGCCTGGTAAGAATGCATAAAATAATTTTTGTCAGTGCTAAAAAGGAGAAGCATAAAGGGCTTAGTGGGCGCAGGAACACAGGTCAGTTGTTCCGAAATGGACAGAATTTTCCTCGGTCAGTTAAGAATTATCGATTAACAGGCCCGGTTAGCCGGGCCCGTCAGTACAGGATTAATCCACCAGCAGACGCAGCATGCGGCGCAGCGGTTCAGCCGCGCCCCACAACAGCTGATCGCCCACGGTAAAGGCCGAGAGATAATCCGGGCCCATATTGAGTTTACGCAGACGGCCAACCGGCGTGTTCAGCGTGCCGGTCACTGCCGCAGGAGTCAGTTCACGCATAGTGATTTCGCGGTCATTCGGCACCACTTTAACCCAGTCGTTATGCGCTGCCAGCAGCTGTTCAATTTCACTCAGCGGCACATCTTTTTTCAGTTTCAGGGTGAATGCCTGGCTGTGGCAGCGCAGTGCGCCGACGCGAACACACAGACCATCAACCGGAATGGTGCTGGCAGGTTGCAGAATCTTGTTGGTTTCCGCCTGGCCTTTCCACTCTTCGCGGCTCTGGCCATTTTCCAGCTGTTTGTCGATCCATGGGATCAGGCTACCCGCCAGTGGCACACCAAAGTTATCGACCGGCAGCACGCCAGCGCGGCTCATTTCGGTCACTTTGCGTTCGATATCCAGAATCGCAGAAGCCGGGTTTTCCAGCTCTTTTGCCACATGGTTATGCAGCATCCCCATCTGGCTCAGCAGCTCACGCATATGGCGCGCGCCGCCGCCGGAAGCCGCCTGATAAGTCGCCACCGAGGCCCACTCCACCAGATCGTTAGCAAACAGGCCGCCAAGTGACATCAGCATCAGGCTGACGGTACAGTTGCCGCCAACAAAGGTTTTGATGCCGTTATCCAGCCCCTGACGAATCACATGATGGTTAACCGGATCGAGAATAATGATCGCATCATCATTCATACGCAGCGAAGAAGCCGCATCAATCCAGTATCCCTGCCAGCCGCTGGCGCGCAGTTTCGGATACACCTCATTGGTGTAATCGCCGCCCTGACAGGTAATAATGATATCCAGCGCCTTCAGTGCTTCAATATCGAAAGCGTCCTGTAGCGTACCTGCGGACTGACCGGCAAACTCCGGCGCGGCCTGGCCGTGCTGTGAAGTGGAGAAGAACACCGGACGCACCACATCAAAGTCGCGCTCTTCAATCATACGCTGCATTAATACTGACCCGACCATGCCGCGCCAGCCTACTAGTCCTACATTTTTCATGTCCTGGTACCTGCTTCAGGCTGCGCCAACATCGCCTGACCTGTTAGAGTAAGTAAAACAAAAGAAAGATACCTACCACCTTACAAAATGCAGCAAAACAGGCAAGTGAATTAAATCGATGGTCCGCATTTTTTCAGCAGTGCGGCTTATAACCGATGATTTTGGTGATGGAAAAAGAGAACCACAACGATGACTGAGATGATCTCCGCAACAATATTATTGTTGCTTATTATGGATCCACTGGGCAATTTGCCGATTTTTATGTCGGTTTTAAAGCATCTGGAGCCGAAACGTCGACGAGTGGTGTTAATCCGCGAAATGTTGATCGCGCTGGTTATCATGCTGCTGTTTCTGTTTGCTGGCGAAAAAATTCTGACTTTCCTTAATCTGCGTACCGAGACGGTATCGATTTCCGGCGGCATCATTTTGTTTCTGATCGCGATTAAAATGATTTTCCCCTCGAATGAGAGCAACAGCAGCGGCTTATCAGCCGGGGAAGAGCCATTTCTGGTGCCGCTGGCCATTCCGCTGGTCGCCGGGCCGTCGCTGCTGGCGACCCTGATGCTGTTATCACATCAGTATCCAAATCAGATGGGGTATCTGGTGGCGGCACTGATGATTGCCTGGGGCGCGACGGTGGTGATCTTGCTGCTTTCCGGTCTGTTTCTGCGTCTGCTGGGCGATAAAGGCGTTAACGCGCTGGAACGTCTGATGGGGTTGATTCTGATTATGCTGGCAACGCAGATGTTTCTGGATGGGATTCGGGCATATTTAAAAATATGACAAGCGGGTGGCGAAAAGTTAACCCTGCAAAAAAATCATAGTGTTATGAAAGGGCTGCGTTCTGACTCGGGATTTCAGCAGCCACTTTCAATCTGATTAGCTTCATGTTAAATTTTGAAAAGATAAGTTCATTATAAGGGAAGATAATGAAAAGAACTGATCACCAAACTAAAGAAATTCGAACAAAAATACTGAATAATGGATTTCAATTAGAAGAATTATTATCTCTAAAAAAAACACACAAAGACCTCAAAGAAATACACAATAAAAAATTAACCAGTAAAACCCACTTTCAGCAATCAATAACGTTTATTGCATATGATGCACTAAAATCATTACGCGATGTCACGCTGATAGCGCTAATCCCCTTAGTGCTGGCTATTTATTTCCATAAGGCATTCATTTTAACATTTACAATTTCATGTTTTATTATTGCATTATCAACTCTGTTAAATGCCAGAGAAAAAGGCTGCAAACTCATTACGGAATTAAAACTTATTAAGTTAGCATTAAGGCTCATCTTCTGATTCATTAAAGCGATAGTTACCTTCTACAAATGACATTCTGAATTTATTAGCAGCATAACCAAATTGAAATATCCTCATTGGCCTGTTCATTCTGGATATTTTAGAGGAAAAATCCTGACTTACATTTCTGAACAGCTTTCCTGTTCCCGGTTTCTCAAACTTGCCTTTTTTCAATATGCTTTTATGACTTCCCGTTAGTACGGGCATTTTGAATGCAGAATAGGCTGTATGTGTAAAATCAATTGCGCTATAGGAAAAATCCCCTGCGGAGTCTGAACCACCCAGATTCCCTGAGATTGAGCGATATAAGTCTCTTAACGGACCAGAATCCATACCTTTATAGAAAACAGGGTATAAAGTCTCATATAAATTATTCCCCCCGTGAGCGATAAGAATCACCCCCATTCCTTTCATTCTTTTACTGTTCAGCACCCCACTTAACCTGAAAATCTGTAAACCAGATGCTACCTGAATACCACCAGACAACACACCACCGCCAATTTTCGCATACTTAACCACCCCCTGATCTTCAAAAATATCCGTTACAATATAGGTGGTGTAATCCTTCATCCGAAGTATCTGATACTCTTTTTCTGTCAGTTTTGTTTCTGCTTTTAGCTCCTCAATTATCGCTATCTTCTTTTGTGGATAAAGCTCACTTTTAAATCGTTGTTCAATGGATAAGATGAAATCTTCAACCTCGGTAAGATACCCCTTGCGGATTAGAGAGTCCGATATCAGAAACGTTGCCGCGAGACTGGAAACTCTGCGCAAAGCATTAATATAATTATCCAGATCATATTTCAGATGTGCGATAGCACCGGTCGCCATGTTTCATCATCCTTGCCGGCTTAAAAATATGAGGTTGAGTTTTTAATATCCCATCCCATCCCATTCTGGTTTCCGCACCTTTACCGCCGATGGCATCCTGCCCCCAATGCTGAAACTTCACTTTATCTGCCTGAAACTCATATTCAACATCCGTAGTCGTGCCGCTGTCTCGCAGAATAACCTCCATAATAATAGCATTTTCAAGAGTAATCCGGTAAAACTCCATCTGACCATCGCTGGCTTTACATGCTGACAGCTCAACGGTTTTTACATTCTTCCCATTGGATGAGAAAAGCAAAGCACTTGCCGTTGCCTTATCTACAACACAGTGAACCGAAAGATTATGATAATTCGCTACTCCCGTCCCTGAACCGCCGCCATTTCTTTTCGTCCCCCATGCATAAGCCTCCACATCAATCCATCCCGGATAGAGTGAGTTTTTAGACTCTCCTTTTACGCCATCTATTTTAAGGAAGATATTATTCATATTTTTCTATCCAATAAACATTTCCTTCATTCCTGATCTCAGCAGGAATGAGTAATTCAGCCATAATTAAATCCTTTTAATAGACCCAGTAACTCTATAGAAAATGAAGTAATAAAATAAAGCCCGGCCATCGTACGATAGTTAAACAAGGGGTTCAATAGCAGATCAGTTAATGATATCTGGCAGGAAGAGGCAGGTTTTTGGGGCAGAATGCGGAAGTTTTTAAAAATCTGAAAGGCGGGCGGCGAAAACGCCGCCCAAAATATTACGACAACAACTCAAACGCGATCATCCCGACCACCGCACCAACAGTACCGAGAATGGTTTCCATCAGCGTCCAGGTTTTCAGCGTCTGCGCTTCGGTCGCACCGGTAAAGCGGCCAAACAGCCAGAATCCGGCATCATTGACGTGGCTCAGCACAATTGACCCACCGGCAATACAGATCGACAGCGCCGCCATCTGCGCCCCCGAGTAGTGGAGAACCTCAATCACCGGCATCACCAGCCCGACGGTGGTCAGGCAGGCAACCGTTGCTGACCCCTGAATCACGCGTACCGCGGCAGAGAGGATAAAGCAGGCCAGCGCAATCGGCAGCCCGGCACCGGTCAGGGCATTGCCCAACGCCTGTCCGACGCCGGAATCCACCAGCACCTGCTTAAATACGCCACCGGCACCAATTACCAGCAGAATAATCCCCGCCGGTTGCAGCGCGCTGCCGCAAATCTCCATCACCCGCTCTTTATCCATCCCCTGACGATACGCCAGGCCATAAATCGCCACCAGGCATGCCAGCAGAATCGCGGTAAACGGATGGCCGATAAACTCGAGCCACTGATACAGCGTGCTGCCTTCGGTGGTAAAACGCGCCCCGATGGTTTTCAGCCCAACCAGCACCAGCGGGAACAAAATCAGCGCCAGGCTAAAGCCAAATGATGGCAGTTTGCTGCTGTCATACTCCGGCTGCGAAACGTCATCCGGCACGCGAAATTCGACATAGCGACTGATAAAGTTACCAAACAGCGGACCGGCAATAATCATGCTGGGTATCGCCGCACACAGGCCGAGCAGAATCATCCAGCCAAAATCGACATGCATCTGCGAGGCCAGCAGCATCGGAGCCGGGCCAGGCAGCAGAAACGCCGCCGCCGCTGCCACACCGGCAAACAGCGGGATCACCAGCTTCACCAGATTATCGTGGGTGCGACGCGCTACCGCAAAAGCAATGCTGATCAGCAACACAATCGCCACTTCAAAAAACAGCGGCAGCGCACAAATCAGGCCAGCAATCCCCATTGCATAGTGCGCACGGTTTTCACCAAATGCCTTTAGCATGCGAATGGCTATCTGATCTACCGCGCCGGTTTCATGCAGGATTTTACCGAACATCGCGCCCAGCGCGACCACAATGGCGAGAAAACCGAGGGTGCCGCCCATGCCTTTTTGCATGGTGTCAGCAATTTTGTCGAGTGGCATGCCGGAGAAAATTCCGGCACCGATTGAGACTAACATCAGCGCCACGAAGGCGTGCATGCGCGCTTTCATCACAAGAAACAGCAGCAGTAATACCGAACCTGCTGCGGTCAGAACCAGTGTTGCGGTACTCATTACAACTAATCCTTTTTGATCGCACCTTCGATGGTCGCGACGGTGGCGGCAACAACCTCTTCCAGCGAATGATTAATATCAACCACTAACACGTCCTGCTCATCTGAACCCGGCTCTTCCAGCGTGGCAAACTGGGTAACCAGCATTTGCGGCTTAAAGAAATGGCCTTTACGCGCTTTCAGGCGGGATACGATGGTGTCGAAATCGCCCTGCAGATAGACGAATGACAGGTTGTTATTGTCCTTACGCAGGATATCGCGATAGCTTTTTTTCAGCGCTGAGCAGACGATAATCGAGATATCGTTAGTGCGCTGCATGGCGAAAGCGGCATCGTTCAGCGACTGTAACCACGGGCGACGGTCATCATCATTCAGCGGGTGACCTTCGGCCATTTTCTCGATATTGGCGCGTGGGTGCAGGAAATCGCCATCCAGAAACGCGGTTTTTAACTGGTAAGAGACCTGGTTAGCAACGGCGGATTTACCGCTGCCAGATACGCCCATCAGGATAAACACATGATGTGACGAGGAATTCGTTTTCATTATTTTAACTCCGGCAGATGAGTATTCGCATGTTACCGATAACAATCGTTAATCACATTCTCAGTACGTGCGTTGGTAATGGCAACCGTTATGCCGGGAAAAGGTGGTAAATGTGAGATACCTCAAAAAAATGAAAGAATCAGATGCTACCGCCTTCAGAAATCTCAAACCCGACATTCACCGGCGTTACAGCAGTTTTATCACCGCCAATGCGCGCCAGCAGCATTGAGGCGGCTTTACGCCCCATCTGTTCGCGCGGCGTCAGCACCGTTGCCAGCTGCGGATTCACTACCTGAGAAATATCATGGCCGTGGAAACCGGCAATGGCGAGATCGTCTGGCACGCGAAGTCCCTGGCGCTGGCACTCAAACATCGCCCCGACCGCCAGGTCATCGTTTGTACAAAACAGGCTGTCGACGGCCGGAAAACGGCGTTGCGCTTCGCGCAGCAGATCGGCACCGGCGGTAAACGAGGAGGCTTCTTCCATCATCACGCTCTGCGGCTGTAAACCGGCCTCGCACATCGCGATTTCATAGCCGCGCTGTTTCAGCAAGGTTCGTTCATCCAGACGCGCCCCCAGATAGACAGTATGACGATGGCCTTTGGCAATAATCGCCCGCGTCATCTGCCGTGCCGCCTCGGCGTTATCAAATCCGACCGCCATATCCAGACAGGGCGATACGCAATCCATCATCTCAATAACCGGAATACCGGCTGTTTCGATCATCCGCAGGCTGGCCGCAGTATGGCTACGCTCGGTGAGGATCAGGCCATCAATATTCCAGCCAAGCAGCGAACGCAGCTGCAACTCCTCTTTCTCCTGATTGTAACCAAAGTGGCTGAGCATGGTCTGGTAGCCAGCCGCATCAGTGACGGTTTCAATACCGCGCAATACATCGGCGAAAACCTGGTTGGTCAGCGAAGGGAGCAGCACGCCAATGGCGCGGCTGGTGGCGTTGGATAACATATCCGGCGCACGATTGGGAATGTAGCCCAGTTCATCCAGCGCGACCGCGATTTTTTCACGCAGTGCGGCAGAGACCTGCTCGGGATTACGCAGGTAGCGGCTGACGGTCATTTTGGTGATGCCAATTCGGTCGGCAACATCCTGCAGGACGGGTCTTCTTTTTTTCATCGTTATCAGACTGTGTAGTGAGGTTACGATGAGTCTATCAAAAAATATCGCGGTAACATCGTGGTGATACCACAGGATAAAAAAATGGCCAGAATAATCTGGCCATCATTTATCACAGATAAATCAGACGGGTGGCAGATCAAACAGCAGGATTTCGGCATCGCTGTCGGCCTGAACTGACAGCACACTTTCGTCCCAGATTGCCAGCGCGTCGCTGGTGGTCACTGGCTGACCATTAACCTGCACATCACCTTTCACCACCTGAATCCAGATACGACGTGCGGCATCCACGTCGATCGCTGACTGCTGGCCTTTTTTCAGCGCCCAGCGCGACAGCGTCATATCCTGATGCACTTTCAGTGAACCCTCACGGGCGTCCGGCGACAGCACTAACTGACGCCCTTCAACATCATCGAAGCGGCGCTGCTCGTAACGCGGCGCAATACCGGCAGTATCCGGAATAATCCAGATCTGATACAGATGCAGCGGCTGGTCTTTGCTGCCGTTGTACTCCGAATGACGCACGCCGGTGCCCGCACTCATAATCTGGAACTCACCCGCCGGAATCTGTTCTTTGTTGCCCATGCTGTCCTGGTGTTCAACCACCCCGGACAACACATAGGTCAGAATTTCCATATCTTTATGCGGATGGGTACCAAAACCCTGACCCGCGTCGATAACGTCTTCGTTAATCACCCGCAGTGCGGAAAAGCCCATAAAGTCCGCATCATAGTAATTAGCAAAGGAGAAAGTATGCCAGCTGTCCAGCCAGCCATGGTTTGCGTGACCGCGATCTTCAGCCTTACGTACATAAATCATATTCAACTCTCCTCAACGTTTTGACCTAGTCTGGACCTGATTCGAGCCGGATGATAGCTGAAAAACTTCACTCCTCTGTTCAAAAAAAATGAACGATTACTGGCACCGTTATTCGGTCAGTTCGACCGACGATAACGGCGATATCAGCAAAGACTATCTCAATGAGTTTTTTTAAGACATATCACACTATTTGAAACCCAAAGCTCATTCAGAACAGGATAAACCCTGTTGAAACAGAGCGTCGGCAGCGCGGGAAATGCTGCAAAATCATCGATTAACGCAGCCATTCGCATCGAATCGTTGCAGATTAGTTCGGTTTTTCCTTGGTATTTGCTCGGCTTTGCTGCCTTGGTAACTTTTTTTACCGACGTAAGATGGCCTGACATTGGTACGCAACTGCCGGATTAGCAGCAATTCCAGGGAATGAATATGACAGACACTACAACAGTAAAACCCAACAGCCCGATTACCCGCTTTCTTAATACCGTTGAGTGGCTGGGAAACCTGCTTCCTCATCCCATCACCCTGTTTGCCATACTGTGCGCGTTTATCATCGTTGCGTCAGGCATTGCGGCCGGATTTAACCTCAGCGTGATCGATCCGCGGCCCGAAGGGGTAAGCGGTCGCGCCGCCGATGGGGTGATTCATGTGGTAAGTCTGTTCAGCGCCGAGGGTTTACAACGCATTATCAGCAACCTGGTCAGCAACTTTACCAGCTTCGCACCGCTGGGGACGGTACTGGTCGCCATGCTGGGCGTGGGGATTGCCGAGCACTCCGGGCTGCTGTCAGCCGCAATGCGTGCACTGGTGTTCAGCGCGCCTAAAAAGCTGATCACTTTTACCCTGGTGTTCGCCGGGATTATTTCCAACAGCGCCTCCGAACTCGGTTATGTGGTGTTAATTCCGCTGGCGGCGATGCTGTTCCACTCTTTAGGACGTCACCCGCTGGCCGGGCTGGCTGCCGCTTTTGCGGGCGTTTCGGGTGGCTACAGCGCCAACCTGCTGCTCGGCACCGTTGACCCGCTACTGTCAGGCATTACGCAAAACGCCGCGCAGATTATTGATCCCAGCTATACCGTCGGGCCGGAAGTGAACTGGTACTTTATGGCGATCAGTACCTTTGTGATTTCGCTACTGGGCACCTGGATTACCACCCGCATCGTCGAGCCTAAGCTGGGTAAATATCGTGACAGCGACGGTGATGCGCCAAAAGGGGATATGGGTAAAGTGACGCCGCAGGAGAAACGGGCGCTGAAAGGCGCGGGGATCACCTTCCTGCTGCTAAGCGTGCTGGTGGCGCTGACGCTGATTCCGGGTTACGGCATCCTGCTCAATCCGCAGACCGGCGGCTTTGCTGGCTCACCTTTCCTGCATGGCATCGTGGTATTTATTATGCTGTTTTTCGCCATTCCGGGTTACGTCTATGGCCGGATGCTGGGCACCATGCGCAGCGATCGCGACGTGATTGCCGCGATGTCGAAAAGTATCAGTATGCTGAGTATGTATATCGTGCTGGTGTTCTTCGCCGCCCAGTTTGTCTCACTGTTTAACTGGAGTAACTTCGGTACGGTGATTGCAGTGAAAGGTGCCAGCCTGCTGTCAGCCATAGATATCAGCGCCCCACTGCTGTTTTTCTGCTTTATCCTGATCTGCGGCTTTATCAATCTGATGATTGGTTCATCATCGGCACAATGGGCCGTCACCGCACCGATTTTCGTGCCGATGCTGATGCTGGTAGGTTTTGCGCCCGAGGTGATCCAGGCGGCTTATCGCATTGGTGATTCCGTGACCAATCTGATTACGCCGATGATGAGTTATTTCGGTCTGATTATGGCGGTAGCGGCGCGTTATCAGCGCAATCTCGGTATCGGCACGCTGGTGGCGATGATGCTGCCTTACTCCGTCATCTTTATGATCGGCTGGAGCTTACTGTTTGTGATTTGGGTATTTGGCTTTGGTCTGCCGGTCGGGCCGGGTGCAGCCACTTACTATACGATGTAGTTCGCGCCGGAAAACAGGCAAAAAAAAGCCAGCACCCGAGCTGGCTAAGAAACACTGAAGCAATGTGAGCAATGTCGTGCCTTCACAGCAGGTCCAGGGTGGACTTCCTGAGAACGCACGACAATAATAATCATTATCATTCGCATCTGTAAAGATCTTTTTGCGATTAATTTTCAGTTGACCTTTTGCACAAAGCCCCTGATCTTCAAGAGGAATAACCCACCAGCAAAGGAGCAGCACCATGAGTCAGATTGAGATTCGCCATGTCACTATTGATGATGCACCGGCCCTTCAGCAGCTGTATAGCCAGCCAGATACGCAGGCGAATACGCTACAGGTGCCGTATCCGTCATTAAAGCTCTGGCAGGATCGTCTGAAGGATCTCCGTGCTGGTGTGCATTCCCTGGTGGCCTGTCTTGACGATCAGATAGTGGGACAAATTACGCTGGAGGTGCATCCGGCATCACGCCGCCGCCATACCGCCAGCTTTGGTATGGGCGTGGACGTTAACCATCGCGGTAAAGGGATCGCGACAGCATTGCTGGCGGCGATTGTCGATCTTTGCGATAACTGGCTGGGAATCGAGCGCATTGAACTGACGGTATTTACCGATAATGCAGCGGCCATTGCGGTCTATCGCAAGTTTGGTTTTGAAGTGGAAGGCACCGCGCGCCGTTATGGTTTACGCAACGGTGAGAAAATTGACGCGCATTTTATGGCGCGTCTGCGTGATTAACATTGAACGGGCGGCGAGAACGTCGCCCGATTTAACTCAATAACCGGCGGTTAAATCATCCACCGAACGTGGATCGGATGCACCGTATAACATGCCATCCGGCCCAATCATAATGCTCTGCGTGCTGCCCATCGCCGGCTGCACTTTCACATGCTGCCCTTTACTTTCCAGCAGTCGCAGGGTATCCGGGCTAAAGCCTTTCTCAACGCGCAGCTGATCCGGTAACCACTGATGATGGAAACGTGGCGCATTGGTCGCTTCGGCGACGTTCATGCCGAAATCGATGCTGTTAACCACCATTTGCAGCACCGTCGTGATAATCCGACTGCCGCCCGGACTGCCGGTCACTAACCAGGTTTTGCCATCTTTGGCAATAATGGTTGGCGACATGGAAGAGAGCGGACGCTTATAAGGCTGGACCGCATTGGCTTCTCCGCCGACCAGGCCGTAAACATTGGGCGTTCCCGGCTTGGCAGAAAAGTCATCCATCTGGTTATTCAGCAGAATGCCGCTGTTACCCGCCACAATACCGCTCCCGAAGTTGGTATTAAGGGTATAAGTCACCGCCACCGCGTTGCCGTCTTTATCCACCACCGAGAAGTGAGTGGTTTGATTACTTTCGTAAGGCGCGAGATTACCGGGTTTGATTTCCGACGACGGACGCGCCTTCGCCACATCAATCTGATTTGCCAGTGTTTTGGCGTAGGCTTTACTGGTCAGTGCCTGCCACGGCACTTTGACAAACTCCGGATCGCCAAGATATTCAGAACGGTCAGCATAGGCATATTTTTCCGCTTCCGCCATCACCTGGATAGCATCCGCGCTGCCAAAACCCATTTTCGCCAGATCAAAGTTTTCGAGGATATTCAGGATTTGTACAATATGAATACCACCGGATGACGGTGGTGGCATCGAAAACACCTCGTAGCCACGATAGCTGCCGCTGATCGGCTGACGTTCCACCGCGCGATAAGCCGCCAGATCGGCCTTGCTGATCAGTCCACCATGCTGAGCCATTTCACCAGCAATATCGTCAGCAATTGCGCCCTTATAAAAGGCGTCCGGCCCCTCTTTCGCAATCAGCGTCAGGCTACGCGCCAGATTACGCTGCACCAGGCGTTCACCTTTCTGATAAGGCGTGCCGTCGGCTTTGAAGAAGATCGCTTTGCTGTTGGGGTGATTAACCAGCACTTCAGTGCCGTAGGTTTTCAGGTCGTCCGCCAGTGAATCGTTAACCACAATGCCGTTGCGCGCCAGCTCAATGGCGGGTTGCAGCAAACGGCTAAGGGGCAGCGTGCCGTATTTCTGCGCCGCTAAGGCAAAACCAGCCACGGTGCCCGGCGTGCCGGAGGCGAGATGGGACGTGAGGGATAATTTGCTGTCGGCGTTGCCCTGCGCATCAAGAAACATATTCCGGCTGGCTTTAACCGGTGCCATTTCACGGAAATCAATCGAGGTGGTGCGGCCTGAGGCGGTGCGCAGCAGCATAAAACCGCCGCCGCCAATATTACCGGCCTGCGGGTGCGTCACCGCCAGCGCGAAACCGACCGCGACCGCCGCGTCGACCGCATTACCGCCCTGCTTCAGAATATCGACGCCAACCTGCGTCGCCATCGCATCCACCGAGGCCACCATCCCGTGCCGATCTTTTACCGGATGAAAGGTATCCGCATCGATACCGTAAGAGACCGGAGGAGCGGGTTGTGCCGCATTAGCACCCTGCCAGAAACAAAAACATACCATCAGCGACCAGGAAACGCGTCGCATATTGCCGGTTTTGATCATCCTGCCACACCTTTTTATGATTGTTTACAATGGTTTTACATCTGGTAAGTCAGTACCAGATAAGCAAAAAGGCCAATGCAAAGTCAAATTCGGATCACTCCTGAATTCAGAAACTGTGGGGTGCGTTAGACTTGTACGAGGCGACAACAGGTTCTGGCGGATTTCTGCCTGACCGGCAAGACACACAGCATCCGTCGCCAGCCTGATGGAGGAACAACAACGATGAAAAGATGGTTAATGATTTTTGCTGCGCTGGTTCCGCTGAGCGGGATGGCCAATACGCTAAACAATAACACGACTCAGCAGCAGCCGGGCTATAACCCGAGCCAGCAACGCATGCAGCAGCAGATGAAAACTCAGCAACAGCAGCAACAGCTAAAACTGAAGCAGGATCAACAGCGTCAGAGTCAGGATACCCAGCGTAAAATGCAGGAGCAGCGGGACAGTGCCCAGCAGCGCGTGATTCAGTCGCAGCCGGGCAATAACACTAAGCAGACGCCTTAAACGAAGTCCGGCCCGAGGGTGTCGATGCGGTCGGTACAGATGGCATCGACGCCCCAGCTCAGCAGCTCACGCGCCCGCTGCGGCTGATTAACGGTATACACCAGGATACGCAGCCCGGCGGCTTTCAGCGCCGCCGTGCGCTCAGGGGTAAGTAATTTATAATTAAGATGAATCGAGGTGCAGGCCAGTCCGTCAGTCATCTGCTGCCAGTTATCATCCCACTCATCCAGCAATAAACCGCGTGGCAGCTCAGGCGCAGCCTGCATCGCTGCGTCCAGCGCATCATAAGAAAATGACGACAGCAATGGCGCAGTCTGTCCATGCCACAGTTCGCGTGCCGCCAGCGCCACTGTCGCGCCGGTTTCCCGTTCGGTTCCGCGGGTCGGTTTAATTTCGATATTCGCCATCATGCCGTGTTGCGCACAGCGCTGCGCCACGTCGCTCAGCAGTGGCAGCGGTTCATGCTGAAACTGATTGCTGAACCAGCTTCCCGCATCCAGCTGCTGCAACTTATCCCACGACAGTTCACCGGCCACGCCCCAGCCGTTACTGGTACGATCCAGCGTGTCGTCGTGCAGCAGAAAAATCTGCTGGTCCTGCGACAATTTGGCATCAAATTCAATCATGGTATGACCATATTTCGCCCCGACATCAATCGCTGCCAGCGTATTTTCCGGTGCCAGTTTTCCGCCGCCGCGATGGGCGACAATGGTCGGATAAGGCCATGCTGTAGTTATCATTCCAGACGCATTCCCGTAGTCGAATCGAAAAAGTGTAGCGCGTGAGCCGGCAGATGCAGCCACAGGGTCTCCCCCATCGCCGGTCGCTCAGTATGCGACAGGCGGGCAACGACATTATTGCCGCCCCATTTGCCGTGCGCCAGGTTGTCTGCACCCAGCATCTCCAGGGTTTCAACCACCAGCGGGATGCCGCCGGCTTCAGGCGTCGACAGCTGAATATGCTCCGGGCGCACGCCCAGCGTCAAGGATCGGTTGGCCCATTTCGGCCGGGCCTCGCTCAGCGGCAACGCAAATCCCGGCGACAGCTCAAAGCGCGAGCCGTCTCTGCTGACGCTACCTTCCAGCAGATTCATTGACGGCGCACCAATAAAGCTGGCGACAAAGCGCGTCGCCGGCCGCTCATAGACTTCTACCGGCGTGCCGAGCTGCTCGACCACGCCTTTATTCATTACCATCACCCGCTGCGCCAGCGTCATCGCCTCAACCTGATCGTGCGTGACATATAAACTGGTGGTATTCAGGCGACGGTGCAGCTGTTGCAGCTCAAGGCGCATCTGCACCCGCAGGCGCGCATCGAGGTTAGACAGCGGCTCATCAAATAAGAATACCGCCGGTTCACGGACAATCGCCCGTCCCATCGCCACGCGCTGGCGCTGACCGCCGGAAAGCTCGCGCGGACGGCGTTGCAGCAGCGCATCCAGTTCGAGGCTGCGCGTCGCTTCCAGCACCCGCAGACGAATCTGCTCTTTGCCCATGCCGCGAATTTTCAGCCCCCAGGCAATATTCTCTTCCACCGTCATATGCGGATAGAGCGCGTAGTTCTGAAACACCATCGCGATGCCGCGATCCTTCGGCTCCATCTCGGTGACGCGCTGAGTATCAATATAGATATCGCCGGAGGTGACGCGTTCGAGTCCGGCCACCATACGCAATAACGTCGATTTACCGCAGCCGGATGGCCCGACCATCACCATAAATTCGCCGTCGTTCACCGTGACATCCAGCGGCTTGATCACCGCATTTTTGCCATCGTAAGATTTGGTCACCGCCTGAAGTTTTACGCCTGCCATCTGCTATTTCTCACTCTCAACCAGACCACGCACAAAGGCGCGCTGCATTACCATTACCACCACCACCGGTGGCATCAACGTCATTAACATCGCAGCCATTACCAGGTTCCACTGCGTTGATCCATCACCACTGGAAATCATGGTTCTGATTCCCGCCACCGCGGTGCCCATACTGCTGTCACTGGTGACCAGAATCGGCCAGAGATACTGGTTCCAGCCGTAGATAAAGGTGATAACAAACAGCGCCGCCAGATTGGTTTTCGACAGCGGTAATACAATGTCCCAGAAGAAGCGCATTGCGCTGGCACCATCAATCCGCGCCGCCTCAATCAGTTCATCGGGTAATGACATAAAGAACTGTCGGAACAGGAAGGTCGCGGTGGCCGAGGCCATCAGCGGTAACGTCAGGCCGGTGTAACTGTCCAGCAGTTGCAGGTTGGCGATGACTTCCACCGTCGGGAAAATACGCACTTCAACCGGCAGCATCAGGGTGATAAAAATCAGCCAGAAACAGAGATTACGCAGCGGAAAGCGAAACCACACCAGCGCAAAAGCCGAGAGGATCGAGACGCTGATTTTTCCAACGGTAATGCCGAGCGCCATAATGGTGCTGTTCAGCAACAGGATGCTGACTGGCGCACTGTTACTGCTGACGCCTTCCTGCCAGATGGTGCGAATGTTTTCCCATAAATGGGTGCCGGGGATCAGCGTCATCGGCACCTGATAAACCTGCACGTTATCCAGCGTGGCGGTGACAAACGCCACATACAGTGGGAACAGAATGGTCAGAATGCCGAGAACCAGCATGATATGGCTGAAAATCGTCAGCCCGCGTCGATTCTCAATCATTGGTAGCGCACCTTTCGCTCGACATAACGGAACTGAATCACCGTCAGGCCAATCACTAACAACATCAGCACCACTGACTGCGCGGCCGAAGCGGAGAGATCGAGTCCGGCAAAGCCTTCGCGATAAATTTTATAGATCAGAGTGGTGGTCGACTGCATCGGCCCACCGCCGGTGGCGGCATCAATAACCGGGAAGGTATCAAAGAAGGCGTAAACCAGATTAACCACCAGCAGGAAGAAGCTCACCGGGGCGATCAGCGGCAGCGACAAATAGAAGAAGCGACGCACCGGGCCAGCACCATCAATCGCCGCCGCTTCAACCAGCGAACGCGGAATCGATTGTAAGGCGGCAAAGAAGAACAGAAAATTGTAGCTAATCTGCTGCCAGACCGAGGCGAGCACCACCAGAAACATCGCCTGACCACTGTTCTGCGCATGGTTCCAGTTATAACCCAGTAGATCAAGGAAATGGGTAATCAGACCAAGGCCAGGGTTAAACAGAAACATCCACAGCACGGCGGCAATCGCGGGTGCAACCGCATAAGGCAGCAGCAGCAGCGTCTGATAGAAACCCTTCATCCGCAGCACATAATCCACCAGTGCGGCGAAAAACAGCGAGATCAGCAGGCCACAGCCAGTCACCAGACCGCTGAAAATCAGCGTGGTCCAGAATGAGGCCAGATAATATTGATCGTCAAACAGTCGGGTAAAGTTTTCCAGCCCGACAAACTGGCTGGACATCCCGAACGGATCGACGCTTTGCACTGAATACCACAGTGCTTCTCCGGCGGGCCAGATAAAAAAGATGGCGGTAATCAGCAGCTGTGGCAGAACCAGGAGATACGGCAGCCAGCTGGAGCGAAAACCGGGACGAACTGAGGACATAGTTTAGCTCGGAGATCAGAAAGGGTTGCGAGCGGCGCGCACGCCGCCCGTACGGTTACTTGGTTTGCTGCTCAAAGCGGCGCAGCAGCAAGTTGCCACGCTCAACGGCGGTATCCAGCGCGGCCTGCGGCGTTTTCTTACCGGTCCAGACGCCCTCCAGTTCTTCATCCACAATGGTACGAATCTGCGGCATATTGCCCAAACGCATCCCTTTGGTGAACGGCAACGGCGGCTTATTCAGCATCTGGCGGGTAGCGATATCTGCCCCTGGGTTTTTATCGTAGAAGCCCTGCTTACGCGTCAGCTCATAGGCTGCGGTAGTGATCGGCAGATAACCGGTTTTCTGGTGCCATTCGGCGGCATTCTCCGGCTGGGCGAGGAACTGCATAAACTCCGCGACGCCTTTGTAGGTGGCCGCATCTTTATCTTTCATCACCCACAGGCTGGCACCACCGATAATGGCGTTCTGCGGCGCATCGGGAACGGTAGCGTCGTAAGGCATCATGCCGACGCCGTAGTTAAATTTGGCGTAGTGGCGAATATCGGCCAGTGAACCGGAGGATGCGGTGGTAATGGCGCAGTCTCCGTTATAGAACTTCTCGGTAGACTCATCCTTGCGGCCAAAGTAGGTGAATGTCCCTTTCTTATTCATCTCTTCCAGCAGCTGAATATGACGCACCTGCACCGGCTTGTTAAATTCCAGCACCGCATCGGTACCACTGAAGCCGTTATTTTGTGTTGCAACCGGCAGAGCATGCCAGGCGCTGAAGTTTTCAATCTGAATCCAGCCCTGCCAGCCGCTGGCGTAGCCACACTTCATCCCGGCTTCACGCAGTTTGGCGCTGTAAGCGGCCAGATCCTGCCAGGTTTTCGGTGGCTGCTCCGGGTCCAGTCCGGCTTTCTTAAACGCATCTTTGTTGTAATACAGCACCGGCGTGGAGCTGTTAAACGGCTGGGAGAGCAGTTTGCCCGTTTTGGCATCGGTGTAGTAACCGGCTACCGTTGGCACAAACTGTGACTCATCAAAACTGATGCCTGCATCCTTAAACACTTCGTACACTGGCTTGATGGCTTGAGACGACATCATGGTGGCAGTGCCGACCTCATACACCTGCAAAATAGCCGGTGCGCGGCCAGTTCGTACCGCAGCAATACCGGCGGCAAGACTCTGTTCGTAGTTGCCCTTATAAACCGGGACAATTTTGTAATCAGGGTGCGTCTGGTTAAAGCGCTGAGCCAGTGATTCGACCTCTTTCCCTAATTCACCTTCCATGGAGTGCCAGAATGGGATATCGGTTGCGGCCAGCGCGTTGCCGGTGAAAGCGAAACCCAGCACGATGCTCAGTGCGGTATGACGAAATGTGAAGGATGACATATCAGTTTCCCATGACATGATTGTTACGCGCGATTTCACGCATTTTATGTTCGGGATGTAACATGACATGCAAAAATGACAGAGAGATAAACGTCTTATGACGACAATGTGACAGGCGGGTTACGGGATTACACGGGAATAAAGCGCGCCTAATCCTGGCACGGGAGCCGTTTTCGCCTCCCGTGCTGATGATATGCCGCGTGCCAACCCCCGGCACGGGCGGCGAGAACGCCGCCACTACGGGTAAGTGGTTGATATTATTCGAGAACGCCCCTGTTACCCGCCCAGATAAGCACTTCGCACGGCTTCGTTAGCCAGTAGCGCTTCGCCGCTGTCTTCCAGCACCACATGACCGTTTTCCAGCACATAGCCACGGTCAGCCAGCTTCAGCGCCTGATTGGCGTTTTGCTCGACCAGGAAGATCGTCATCCCCTCCTTTCGCAGCTGCTCAATGGTGTCGAAAATCTGCTGAATGATAATCGGGGCCAGCCCAAGCGACGGCTCATCCAGCAGCAGCAAACGCGGCTGACTCATCAGCGCACGACCAATCGCCAGCATCTGCTGCTCGCCGCCAGACATGGTTCCTGCCCGCTGCACACGGCGCTCCAGTAAGCGAGGAAACAGCTCGTAAACGCGTTGAATACGCTGCTGATATTGCTGCCGCTCAGCGAAAAATCCGCCCATCGCCAGGTTCTCATCCACCGTCATACGCGAAAACACCCGACGACCTTCCGGCACAATCGCAATAGCCTCGCGCATAATGCGTGCGGTTTGCCAGTCGGTAATGATTTTACCGTCGAAAGTGATGGAACCCTCGGTAGCACGCGGTTCACCGCACAGCGTACCGAGCAGCGTGGTTTTCCCCGCGCCATTAGCACCAATCAGGGTGACAATTTCTCCCTGATTAATATGCAGACTCACCCCGTGCAGCGCCTGGATTTTGCCATAATGCGCACTGACGTTATTCAGAGTTAAAATCGGGTTCGCCATTTTACGCCTCACCTAAATATGCGCGGATAACATCCGGGTTATTGCGGATCTCTTCCGGTTTGCCATTCGCCAGCGGCGTTCCCTGATTCACCACGTAAATACGGTCGGAAATTCCCATCACCAGTTTCATATCATGTTCAATTAATAGCACCGAGACCTGATGCTGGCCACGCAGTTCGGCAATCAGCTCATCCAGCTCATGGGTTTCACGCGGATTCAGCCCGGCCGCCGGTTCATCCAGCATCAGAATTTCCGGCCGCGTCACCATGCAGCGGGCGATTTCCAGCCGACGCTGCTGGCCGTAAGCCAGATTCCCCGCCTGGCGGTTCGCCATCTCCAGCAATCCCACGCGCTCCAGCCAGGTCGCGGCGCGATCCAGCGCTTCACTTTCGCTGTTACGAAATGCCGGGGTTTTCAGCAATCCGGCAAACACGCCGCTTTTCAGATGCTGATGCTGCGCCACCAGCAGATTCTCAATCACCGTCATTTCGCGGAACAATCGCACATGCTGGAAAGTTCGCACGATGCCCATCCGGGCGATTTTCTGCCCCGGCAAGCCTTCGAGATGCTGGTCACGCAGTTTGATGGTGCCGCCCGTCGGACGATAAAAACCGGTCAGGCAGTTAAATACCGTGGTTTTCCCCGCGCCGTTCGGGCCAATCAGCGAGACAATTTCTTGCGGGTGCAGCTCAAGTTTTACATTGTTGACCGCCAGCAGGCCGCCAAAGCGCATCATCAGGCCATCTACCGCTAACAAAGGCTGACTCATGCCTGCTCTCCTTTCCCGTCACGCTTTAACTTCAACTGCGGGCGCTGCATCGGTAACAATCCTTGCGGACGCCAGATCATCATCAGCACCATCAAGCCACCCAGCACTAACATGCTGTATTCATTCAGATCACGCATCAGTTCACGGGAAACCACCAGCAGAATTGCCGCGAGGATCACCGCAAACTGCGACCCCATACCGCCCAGCACCACAATCGCCAGCACAAACGCCGACTCGGCAAAGGTAAAGGATTCCGGGCTGACAAAGCCCTGACGTGCGGCAAACAGCGTACCGGCAAAACCGGCAAAGGCCGCACTGATGGTGAAGGCGGTCAGCTTGATACGACGCGGACTTAAACCCAGCGAACGACAGGCGATTTCATCTTCACGCAGCGCTTCCCACGCTCGCCCCAGCGGCATACGCAGCAAGCGATTGATAACAAACAGCGTCAGCACCACCAGCAGTATCGCCACCAGATAAAGGAAGATAATGCGGTCACCCGGGTCATATTTCAGACCAAAGAAATTATGGAAGGTATCCCAGCCACCGTCGCGCACGCTGCGGTTAAACTCAAGCCCGAAGAAGGTCGGTTTCGGGATCTGGCTGATGCCATTCGGCCCACCGGTGATTTCGGTGTTATTCAGCAGCAGAATACGCACGATTTCGCCGAAGCCGAGGGTCACAATCGCCAGATAGTCGCCGCGCAGGCGCAATACCGGAAAGCCCAGCAGCAGGCCGAACATCGCCGAGACCAGACCCGCCAGCGGCAGACACTGCCAGAAGCCGAGGCCGAAATGTTGATTCAGCAGCGCAAAGGTATAAGCGCCAATCGCATAGAAACCGCCGTAGCCGAGTACCAGCAGGCCGGATAAACCGACCACCACGTTAAGACCGAGACCCAGCATCACGTAGATCAGCGTCAGGGTGGCGATATCCACCGTGCCGCGCGAGACGAAAAACGGCCAGACTACCGCCGCAATAATCAGCGCCGCCGCCAGCAGTTTCTGCGGCGTCGTGGTGCCGTCAAAGCTCGGTAAGACAAAAGCCGGGCCGGAAATTTTTTTCAGGCCGCTCTGAAACATCGGACGCAATAGCTGGAAGAAAAACACCACCGCACAACCGACGGCGATCCAGTTCCAGCGCACGCTACCGGCGTTATTGACCACCAGCTGCGTGCCGTCAAGGTTCAGGCGCATCCCCATAAAGAAGGAGGCCAGAATCAGCAGCATCAACGCCGACACAATGGCGTTAACCAGATTAAGCTGTTTCATACTTTTTCTACCTCCGGACGACCAAGGATTCCGGTAGGCATCACCAGCAGCACCACGATCAACAGCGCGAAGGAGACCACATCTTTATATTCTGTACTGAAATAGGCCGAGGTCAGCGCTTCAGCAATGCCGAGGATCAGGCCGCCGATCATTGCGCCAGGAATACTGCCGATGCCGCCCAGAACCGCCGCGGTAAAGGCCTTCATTCCGGCCATAAAGCCAATGTAAGGGTTAATCACGCCGTAGAACTGGCCGAGCAATACGCCCGCCACTGCCGCCATCGCCGCACCAATTACAAAGGTCAGTGAAATCACGCGGTCGGTGTTAATCCCCAGCAGGCTCGCCATTTTCAGGTCTTCGGCACAGGCACGGCAGGCGCGGCCCATACGCGAATAGCGGATAAACAGCGTCAGTGCCAGCATCGCAAGGAAAGTTACCGACCAGATAACAATCTGCATGGTGGAGAGGGTGGCGGCAAAGCCGTTGCTTTCACCCAGCGTCCACTGACCGGTGATCAGGCTCGGCAACGCCAGATCGCGTGAACCTTGCGTCAGGCTGACGTAGTTTTGCAGGAAGATCGACATCCCGATGGCGGAGATCAGCGCGATCAGACGTTTTGACGATCGCACCGGGCGATAAGCCACGCGTTCGATACTCCAGCCGTAAGCGCTGGCAATCACAATCGCCATAATGAAACCACCGGCAATCAGCATCCAGCCAACATCAATGCCCATCATCATCAGGGCGGCAATCACGATAAAAGAGACATAGCTGCCGATCATATACACTTCGCCGTGGGCAAAGTTGATCATGCCAATAATGCCGTACACCATGGTGTAACCAATGGCGATCAGCGCGTAGGTGCTGCCCAACGTAACACCGTTGAACATTTGTTGCAGGAAATAGAGAAACTGCTCGGACATACCTGATTACCTTACTGATCCGTCCGTTAACGGAAGGTACAAAAAACGCCTGGCATCATTACCAGGCGTTATTATTACCGGCCTGCTGGCCGTGGAAGTATCGCCTGGGGCTACTTCACCGCTGTTGAGGTGCCGTCTGCATGCCATTTGAAGACGCCGAACTCAAAGCCTTTCAGATCGCCTTTCGCATCCCAGCTCAGGCCGCCCATTACGGTCGGCACCGGCTGGCCTTCTTTCAGATTTTTCACGATATCTTCTGGCTCTTCACTCTTGCTGCGTTCCATACCGGTAGTCAGCGCCTGCAACGCGGCGTAGGTGGTCCAGACAAACGGCCCGGTTGGGTCCAGTTTTTTCGCTTTCAGCGCATCAACAATCGGCTGGTTGGCGGGCACCTGGTCATAACGCTTCGGCAGCGTCACCAGCATGCCTTCGGAAGCAGCACCGGCAATATTGGACAGCGAAGAGTTACCCACGCCTTCCGGCCCCATAAACTGGGTTTTCAGACCCGCGGCACGTGCCTGGCGCAGGATTTGCCCCATTTCCGGGTAGTAACCACCGAAGTAGACGAAATCGATATTCTCTTTCTTCAGACGCGCCACCAGGGTGGAGAAATCTTTATCACCGGCAGTGACACCCTGGAACAGCACCACATTACCGCCGGATTTTTTCAGGTTGTCCTGCACTGAACGCGCCAGACCTTCACCGTACTGCTGCTTGTCATGCACCACGGCGATACGCTGCGGTTTGATTTCATCAAGAATATATTTCGCCGCGGTTGGCCCCTGGTCAGAGTCCAGACCGGTGGTACGCATAATCATTTTATAACCACGGGTGGTCAGATCGGCATTGGTCGCCGCCGGGGTGATCATAATAAGGCCTTCATCTTCATAGATATCAGAAGCCGGCTGGGTAGAAGAGGAGCACAGGTGACCAATAACGTAACGAATGCCATCGTTAATCACTTTGTTCGCCACTGCCACCGCTTGTTTCGGGTCACAGGCATCGTCGTATTCCACGCCGACCAGTTTGTTGCCATTCACGCCGCCTTTGGCATTGATATCAGCAATGGCCTGTTTTGCACCGGTAAATTCCATATCGCCATACTGAGCCACTGGACCAGACATCGCCCCAACGATGGCGATTTTAATGTCTTTTGCCATTGCCGCGTGGCTCATCGCCAGCGCAACGCAACCCGCCAGAAACGCGCTACCTTTACTGATTTTCATCCGGACTTCCCCATCTGTTTGGTCTGTTGTGTGATTGCAGTTATTTTTTCGCCAGATTTAAGCAGAAACTCGTTAGCTAATAACGGGTTATCAGAAAAACCGGCTTTTTCTTGTAATAAGGCTTTATTTTTCAGTTTATTAAACAGGAATTTTATTCTGTAAATCAACTGACATATGTAGAAACTCGCGGTCTGAACAGCATAATCACCTGGAGTTTCCGGTGGCATAATCGGCAATTTACCAGCGCGTTATGCTGACAATATAGTCACTAGTTGATTTTTTGCTCGGACAATAAGCCAGATAAAAAACAGATCGCATCGTTTTGGCAGGATAAAAGTTACGCGCCCCGCGCTGCACATATTCGCTACAATATGCCTTTGCCAGCATTTCAGGTGAGATGGATGAAACTGACTATTATTCGGCTACAGCAACTTAGCGCGCAGGACCGGCAGGACCTGAGCAAAGTGTGGCCAGAAAAAGATATCGCTGCGACAGAAAAGCAGCTGGATGATCGGCATCAGCTGTATGCCGCGCGTTTTAACGATCGACTGCTGGGCGCATTGCGTCTTGAAATCGTCGGCACCGAGGGCAAACTTTATGATTTGCAGGTGCGGGAAGTGACCCGCCGTCGCGGTGTCGGTCACTATTTACTGGCCGAAACTCTGGCGCAGAATCCGTCGATTAGCCACTGGTGGATAGCCAAAGATGGCAGCGAACAGCCGCAGGTGATTGCGGCATTTATGCAGGCATCCGGTTTTCAGGCTGAGGCCAGCGGCTGGACGAAAAACCGGCCAACGGAGTAACCTCACCTGCCAGCAAACTTACGGCGTTCTGGAGAAACGGGGAATAATCAGCGGTTTACCCGACTCCGGATCGTCGATAATCCGGCAATCGAGGCCAAACACCTGCGCCATACTGTCCTCAGTGACCACCGCTTGCGGCGCGCCCTGTGCGACAATTTTTCCCTCTTTCATCATAATCAGATGCGTGGCATAGCGCAGCGCCTGGTTAATATCATGCAGCACCATTACCAGCGTTTTCCCCTGCTGATGCATGCCACGGCACAGTTCCAGTAGCTCAATCTGATGGGCAATATCCAGCCAGGTGGTCGGCTCATCCAGCAGAATAATCGGCGTTTGCTGCGCCAGCGTCATGGCAAACCAGGCGCGCTGCCGCTGTCCACCGGAAAGCGCCTGCACCGGAGTCTGCGCCATCGCGCTCAGATCGACCGCCGACAGCGCCTCGTTGACCACCTGCTCATCCTGCGCTGACCACGGGCGCAAAAAACTCTGATGTGGATAACGCCCGCGTGAGACCAGATCAAACACCGACAGCGTATCGGTCAGCAGCGAGCTTTGGCTGAGCAGCGCCAGCTCACGCGCCACCTGCCGGGGTTTATGCTGATGCAGGTTGATATCATCCAGCAAAACCTCGCCGGACTGCGGCATCATGCCGCGACTGAAAGCGCGCAACAGCGTGGATTTGCCACAGCCGTTAGGGCCGATAATCACGCTGAATTCCCCTTCGCGCAGCGCCAAATCGACGTGCTCAACAATCGGCTTAGCGCCGTAACTCAGGGTCAGTTGACGCGCCTGTAAACGTGACGAGGAGTGGGTGGCTGACGTCATGCGGGCGATCTCCGTAATTCAGTATAAAGTAATAGCATCAGATAGCTGCCGCCCAGCGCGGCGGTAATCACCCCGACCGGCAGACGCCCGGCAGTGGGCAATAACAGCGTAATCAGATCGGCGAGCAGCATCAGCAGTGCGCCGATCAGTGCGGCACTAAACAGACCCGCGCCCTGCACCGCCATCAGCCGACGAGCGATATGCGGTGCCGCCAGCGCAACAAACGCCACCGGCCCGACCACCAGCACCGCGGCACTGGCCAGTACCACTGCGCAGAGAATGCTGAGGATATTTGTCAGCCGCACCGGCACGCCAAGCGTATTGGCGACCACCTGCCCGACCATAACAAATGCCAGTTCGCGTCGTAGCCAGAGCAGCGGCGGTATCAGCACCAACAGCACTCCGCCAATTAGCCAGACATCACGCCAGCGTTTGTTCGCCAGACTGCCACTCAGCAACGCCGCCAGCTGCTGCGCCACTTCAATTCGCAGCTGCGATACGGCAAAGTTCACCAGCGCCAGACAAACCGCCGCCACGGCGATACCGGCGATCACGATCTGCGTAGTCTGTAACTGACCAAAGCGCCCCATGCTGCCGCTATAGACCAGAACCACGGCGGTCAGCGCACCGAGCAACGCCCCCAGCGGCACCGGCAGCACGCCCGGCCAGACAGTCAGGGTGGCGACAATGCCCGCCGCCGCCCCGGCATTCACACCAATAATATCCGGGCTACCCAGCGCATTGGCGGTGGTGCGCTGAAACAGCGCACCGGAGAGTGCCAGTGCCGCGCCAGCACCGATAGCGACCAGCGCACGCGGGGCGCGAAGCTGCCATAACACATAATCCTGCCAGGGCGTGACTGACTGCGGCCACCAGGCACCCGGCTGTTGTAGCGGCAGCAACAGCGTCAGCCACACCAGCAGTAGCATTAATATGATCAGCCCGCCGCTGATCATTCGGGCGCGTTGACGTAGCGGGTTATGACGCGACATCATTAAACCTCCGGCTGCGTTTCGCCACCAGCCACAGCAACATACCGCCGAGGCTGGCGGTGACAATCCCGACCATAATTTCAGCCGGCGCGACGATCGAGCGCGCGACAATATCGGCCAGCAGTAACAAGCAAGCCCCCGCCAGTGCGCTGTACGGCAGCAGCCAGCGGAAATCGCTGCCCACCAGCGCGCGCATCAGGTGCGGTGCCGCCAGGCCAATAAAGGCTATCGGGCCAGCCATCGCCGTGGCGGTCGCCGCCAGCACCGTCGCCACGATCAACGTCTGCAAGCGCACACGTCTGATATTGATCCCCAGCGCGCTGGCGCTGGCCTCGCCAAACGCCAGCACATTGAGTGATGAACCCAGCAGCGGGGTCAGCAGCAGCACGGGCATCATCCACGGCAGCATCGACAAACTCTGGCTCAGGCTTTGCTCACTGAGTGAGCCAATGGTCCAGAAGCGATAGCTGTCCATAACGCGCGCATTCAGCAACACCACGCTCTGCACATACGCAAACAGGCAGGCGTTGATCGCCGCGCCAGTCAGTACCAGCCGCGCCGCAGAAGTGTGACGCTGCCCGCCGCCCAGCATAAAAAACACCAGGGTTGCCAGCGCCGCGCCGCCGAGTGCTGGCCAGAAGCGCGGCAATGCTTCAAGTAGCGGAAAAAAGGAGAAGGTCACCACCATTGCCGCCGCACCGGCATTTACGCCAAGAATGCCCGGGTCGGCCAGTGGGTTACGCAATAGTCCCTGCGTCAGCGCGCCGGAAAGCGCCAGCGCCGCGCCCACCAGCAGTCCGGTCAGGGTGCGTGACTCGCGCAGATTGATCACCAAATCGTTATAACCGGTTTCCTGCGCCAGCCAGTAGTGCCGCCAGACATCACTGAGCGGCAGAGGTTTCGAACCCATCGCCAGGCTCAGCATCACGCACAACAGCGTGATCAGCAGCAGCAGAATCAGCCCGATACACCGGCGACGGCGACGCCGCTTAATCAGTTCGGCGTTTAACATGGGCAATCGCCTCCTGCAACATCGGCATAAAACGGTGAATGCCCCAGCGAACGCTAAGCGGCGTGCCGTAACCCATCGCCACCACCAGTGCCTGATCCATCATCGGGATATAACCGCCTTGCTGATAGGCGCGAATCGACCGAAACAGTGGCTGCGCTTCAACGCTGTTGCGGTCGCGCTGATTCAGATACCAGCTGATAACAATATCGGCGTCGTTCAGCCGCTCGGCATTTTCCAGCCCGATAAAGCTGGTAAAACTGCCAAAGCGCGGTGTTTGCTGCGCCAGACTCGGCAGCAGCGTCAGGCCAAGGTGCGTCAGGGTATCGACACGCGGATCGCCACTGGCATAGGCCGTCAGCGTACCGCCGGATGCGCCACCGCGAATATAAGCAAAGGTGTAGCGATGGATATCAGGAATCGTCGCCGCCGCTTGTTTTAGCGTTAGATCGAGATCATTGAGTAAAGGCTGAGGATCACGGTTTAACGCCTGCGCAATCAGCTTAATTTGCTGCGACGGCGTGGTCAGCCACGGGCTTTTCGGCCAGGCGACTACCGGCACAAACCAGGAGAGATGATCAAACACTTCCTGCGTCATACCCGACTGGGTTGCTACCACCAGATCCGGCTGCAGCTGTAATATCGCCTCAATATCGGTTTCCGGGTAAAGATTCAGGATCGCCGGCAACGCGGCATTGCGCCGCTCCACCTCTTCGCGAAACCACGGCAGGTATCCCTGTTTATCGCCGCCCCAGTAATGGGCTTCGATACCCACCGGGACGGTCCCCAGTTGCAGCACAATATCCTCGGCACCGGCACCCAGCGCCACAATACGTTTGGGTGCGGCTTTAATCTCTGCTTTGCCCAGTCCGGTGACCAGCGTCAGAGGATAGCCCGGCGACTGCGCCGAGCTCAGCAGCGGGGTCAGTATCAGCAGCAATAAAAATCGTTGTCGCCACAGCATGTTATTCACTCACCAAAAGAAAAAACTCCCCTTCCGCGCCGGGAAAGGGAGTCGGGTTACTGCCCGTCAGAAACGATAGCGCAGCGTGGCTTCGACGTTACGCGGAGTACCATAGTAGTACTGGGTATACTGTCCAAACTGGGAATAGTATTCCTTATCAAACACATTATTCAGGTTAAGCGTCAGCGACAGATCCGGCGTGAACTGATAACGCCCCATCAGGTTAACCACCGCGAAGCTCTTCTGTTCCGCCAGCGTGCTGCCTTGCGGACCCGCGACCGTCAGCCAGGTTTTATCCTGCCAGTTAACACCGCCGCCGAGCGTCAGATTGCTGAACGCACCCGGCAAGGTGTAAGTGGTAAACAGTTTGAACAGTTTATTCGGCGCACTGGTATTGATACGCACGCCATCCGGATCGACCGCACGGAACTGGGTATAGCCGGTATAGACACGCCAGTTGTCGGTAATCTGACCGCTCACCTCGGCCTCAAAGCCACGGGTTTTGGTGCCATCAACGGCGCGATACGGCGAGCTGTTATCCGGCAGGCGCGGCGCTTCCGCATCCAGAACCGACAAATTGTCCTGACGGATCTCAAAGACCGCCAGTGAGTAATCAAGGCCGTTATCCAGCGCAACGCCCTTAATTCCCAGCTCATAGTTCTGGCCGGAAACTGGATCGATCAACTCATTGTTACGGTTGCGACGATATTCCGGGTTAAAGATGCCGGTATAGCTGGCGTAGGTGGAGAAGTCATCGGTAATGTTCCACACCAGACCGCCGTAAGGGACAAATTCATCGCTGTAGCTGGCGTTTTGCGCGGTGCCGAAGTTATCACCACGGGTTTTCCAGCTGGTCATGCGCCCACCGACAATCAGCGTCAGCGGATCCGCCAGTGAAATCTGCGTGACCGCATAGCCTGCAGTCTGTTCATTACGCCCTTCTGAGCCGTAACTGCGCTCGCTACTCCAGGACGGTTCGGGATAGCTCCAGCCCGGCGCGGTGAAATCACCCAGTCCGGCGCAGCTTCTTGTCAGCATACATTCGGCGTTGAAATAGTCGTTCTGAAAATCCTGGCGCTGATGGTTGAAGCCAAATGCCACGCGATGGGTGCGCCCCAGCAAATCGTAGCTGCCGTTAACCTGCAAATCATAGTTCTGCTGACGGCGCTCACCTTCGATGCGCGTCATGCTGCCCGGCATCATGCCGATGTTGCTGGCACGATCCGGGAAGCCGGTGGCCCAGAGAACATGCTCATCCAGCGTGTTGTTGTCGTAAGTAAAGCTGCCTTTCACGTTCCAGCCGTTGTCGAACTGGTGTTCAAGGCTGGTGAAGGTGGTAAAGGTGCGGGTTTTCGAGAATGCCCAGTCCGGGGCAAAGCTGTCGCTGCGGTCATAGTCGGTTTTGCTGCCATCGGCGTAATAGATCGGTAAACCGCCAAACATACCGCCGTGAGTATTAGAGCGCTGATAATCCACGCCGACGGTAAACAGGGTGTTGTCCGTCAGATCCGCTTCCAGAATGCCGTAGATCGGGTATTTATTGGCGCTGAGGCGGTCGATATGACTGTTGCTGTCCTGATAAGCGGTCACAAAGCGGCCACGCACGCTGCCGGTATCATTCAGCGGCCCGGAGAGATCCAGCCCGGTGCGCCATTTATCCCAGGAGCCAACGCCAGCGGTCACTTCACCGCGGAAGTCGCGGGTCGGCTTTTTACGCACCAGGTTAACCGCCGCTGACGGATTACCCGGCCCGACCATCAGACCTGCCGCGCCGCGCAACACTTCGATGCGGTCGAGGGTGACGGTATCCACCAGGTTGTCGCCGTAGTTAAAACGCGTGTCATAAAAGGTGGTCACGCTGTCGCGCAGAATATTATTCACCCCCATTCCACGCGAACTGAAACTGAAACGGTCAGCATCCAGTTGGCGCACAAACATCCCGGTGGTGTTGTTGACCACGCTGGCGGCATTGTCGAGATTCTGATCAATCATGCGCTGTTTCGTCACCACGCTGACACTTTGCGGCGTTTCCCGCGCCGACAAACTCAGTCCGGTTCCTGTCACCATGGTGGTGGTGTTATAGGCACCGGTATCTTCGGTCACGCCTTCGTCACTCGCCACGGCGTTTACCGTCATGGTTTGTTCGGCAGCGAAAACCGGCCCGGATAGCGTGACAGAAACCAATAATGCCAGTGTAGTTTTCTGACTCATTCCCTTACCGACGCTGCCGGTTGCGCACTGCTTTTGCTTCATCTTCTTCATCCACTTTGCGCTTCTGCGCTTTTTTGTTATTCCCGGAGAGTATTGAGACGTCAGTTTTTTATCAGGCTACGGATGCAGCAGATTCTCCCGCGTCCCGGCGAAAAAAGAGGTTATTAATCATTCAGATAAGCACAATAAAATCAGGGTTAACGGCCCTTTAATTATTGCAATATATATCATCGCAATAATAAGAATACAAATAGTTATCATTAGCAAAATCATTAGTGACATTGTTGAATCAACAACGAATTGCAGCATGCAGTAAACCCTTAAGGCGTTATTAATCACTGGCCGGAACCTGCGCCCGTTTTCATACACTCATTACTTTTTAAGGCTTAACAGGAGAACAAAGATGGGTTTATGTGGATCAAGTCAGCGGCTGGGCACGGTGGATTCCCCCACCCAGTCCGCCCGCGTTCATCAGCATGAAATGCAGCCGCAACAGCGCATGACCATCGCCGATTTAATTGCCAGAGGTGCCAACCAGAACGATCGCGCCGTCGGCCATACCGGATTCAGCCATATTTCCGATCTGACCGCTTTCAATCAACGCTATCCGTTGCCGCGCTACGCCTATCGCGCGCACTTTGGTGACACTGAAGAAATTCAGCAATATGGTCTGGAGCGTTCGGGGATCAATCAGCAACGCGGCGATGATTATCTGGTGCAGATTCTTAAGCATTCCGCCAGTACCGGTGGCAGCGGAGGGGAAGTGTTGTCATTATCGGGTTCGCAACGCGTCGCCAGCGGTTTCGCGGAAGGCAGAACCTTAGCGCGGGTGGATACCCAGGCCGATCCCGGTAAGTTTATGACGCTGGCGCAGATCCTGTTGCAGCATGGCGACAGGCTGATGGCAGAAAATAAAGTTACGCCGAGTATCGTACTGAAAGCATTGCAGAATATGGTCAGTGAAGGGGAATATGAGATTTTTCATCTCGATGGCGACGTTCCGCGCCATGCGGTAGTCGATTTTCCATCGCGGTTGCAGCGCTAATAAAAAAAGCCCCGTGTGCAGCACAACGGGGCTTTTTAACTGGGTGAGCGGCTTAGGCTTCAATCGCCATGCGCAGTTTCTTCATCGCATTTTTTTCCAGCTGACGAACACGCTCTGCGGAAACACCGTACTGATCGGCCAGTTCCTGCAACGTGGTTTTGTTATCGTCGTCCAGCCAGCGAGCGCGGATAATATGCTGGCTGCGTTCGTCCAGCCCCTGCATCGCGTCACTCAGCTTGTCGGCTGCGTGGTTTTCCCAGTTATCCTCTTCAATGCCATCGGCAAAGTCAGAGGTTTTATCCTGCAGATAAAGCACCGGTGCCATGGATTTGCCTTCGCTGGATTCATCATCCGACGACAGGTCAAACGTCATATCCTGCGCTGCCATACGCGATTCCATTTCACGCACGTCTTTACTGCTTACGCCCAGCTCGCGCGCCACCATTTCGACTTCATCCTGGTTAAACCAGCCCAGACGCTGCTTGGTTTTACGCAGATTAAAGAACAGCTTACGCTGAGCTTTAGTGGTAGCGACCTTAACGATACGCCAGTTGCGCAGCACGTATTCGTGAATCTCGGCTTTAATCCAGTGCACGGCAAAAGAAACCAGGCGTACGCCCACTTCCGGGTTGAAGCGACGCACCGCTTTCATCAGGCCGATATTCCCTTCCTGAATCAGGTCCGCCTGCGGCAAGCCGTAACCAGAATAATTACGAGCGACATGAACAACAAAGCGTAGGTGAGACAGGATCAGCGTCTTAGCCGCATCCAGATCGCCCTGGTAATGCAGCCGTTCAGCCAGCGCCTTCTCTTCTTCTGCCGACAGCATCGGCCAGACGTTGGCAGCCCGAATATAGGATTCCAGGTTACCTAAAGGTGCGATAGCTAAAGTTTGCATTTCTTTGGTCATTCAAACCCTCTCAATTAAAATTGCCCGTTGCCACGCGATTCCTTCGCGCCATTCACACACTACGTGAATTACTTGCAGAAATCGAAAGCAATCTGTGCTGGTTCGACGGCAAAGTTATCCACAAGTTCAATTTACCGGTGCGTATTTTACACACAATGCGGCGATGAGTGAAGATGGCTGGGTGACACAGAAGGAACTAAAGAGGAGCACTTCCTCTGCGGCACAAACTCTCGCAGCAGAGGAAGATTATAGCAAAAAAACGTTGCTATGGGTTACTGGGGCGTAAATCGACGTAAATGTTGTACCGTCGCCAGCCACGCAGCAATCCAGCCAATCATCGCGGCAATCAGCAGTAACAGCAGGCTCTCATCCCAGGATAAACCGCTCAGGGTAAAGCTGGTGCCGAATACCGAGGCCACCTGCGTCACCACCGATTCCAGGCGCAATACCAGTACTTCCGACAGCACCAGTGACAGCAGCGCACCCGCCAGACCTAACAGCGCACCGCCATACAGGAACGGACGCAGGATAAAGCCATCGGTGGCACCAATCAGTTTCTGCACATTAATGGTATCGCGGCGGGCGAAAATACTCAGCCGCACACTGTTACCAATCACCAGGAATACCGCGACAATCATCAGAATCCCGATCATCGCCGCTACCTGGCCAACCAACCCGGTAAGCGCCGCCAGACGGGCAAACCAGCTGTCATCCATGCGCACTTCATCCACACCGTTCACCGCTGCCACCCGATCGCGCAGGGTTTGCATAGTGTCCGAACTCTGGAAATTCAGTTTTGGCGTAATGATGGCCACCGCCGGCAGTGGATTCTGCTCCAGCATATCCAGCGCGCCGCCAAAGCCCGACCAGTTGCGGAACTCGCCCATTGCCTCTTCTCGCGACAGGTAGTTCACCTTGTCGACGCCATCTTCTTGCTTCAGCTGCGCAATGACGTTCTCAGCCGCGCTGTCATCCAGCGTTTTACTGAGATAAACCGTCAGTTGCGGTGCCGGATACCACTGGTCGGCAGCCTGGCTGACGTTTTTCCACACCATATAACAGACGCTTGGCAGCGTCAGCGAGATGGCAATTACCATCACGGTTAACAGCGTTGCCAGCGGCTGACGCCACATATCCGACAGCGAGCCGTGCAACGCATAACGCCACTGTTCCTGCCAGCCGCCTTTCAGCGCCTTGGTTTTCGACGGCTGTTTCGCCTTCGGTGCCGGCGCGCGTTTATTACGTTTATTCACCATCATGGCCTCCGTACATCCGTCCCTGATTCAGCGACATCACGCGGTAATTACGCCGCGCAATCAGCCCCATATCATGAGTCGCCATCAGTACGGTCACGCCGACACGGTTAAACTCCTCAAACAGACGCAAAATATCTTCCGACAAGGCGTCATCAAGGTTACCGGTCGGTTCATCGGCCAGTAATACCGCAGGTTTGTTCACCACCGCACGGGCGATGCCGACACGTTGCTGCTCACCGCCGGAGAGTTGAATCGGGAAACTCTTCGCTTTGTCGAGCAGGCCGACTTTATCCAGCGCGGCCGACACGCGGCGGCGGATATCTTCACCGCTGGCACCCGCAATAATCAGCGGAATCGCTACGTTGTCATATACCGAACGATCCATCAGCAGATGGTGGTCCTGGAAAATCATGCCAATCTGACGACGCAGGAACGGCACTTCGCGGCTTTTCAGGCGGCTGATATCATGCCCGCCAAACCAGATATGCCCGGCGCTGGGCCGTTCAATGCCACAAATCAGCTTCAGCAAGGTACTTTTCCCTGCCCCGGAGTGCCCGGTCAGGAACGACATCTCTCCCGGACGCAGATGGAAATCTACCCCCTGAAGCGCTTGCCGACCGCCGAGATAAGCCTTACTGACCTCTTCAAAGCGAATCATCCTAATTAGTCCTCTCGGGCAAACAGTGCCTCAATAAAATCGTCGGCCTTAAACGACCGCAAATCTTCGATACCTTCACCGACACCAATGTAACGAATCGGAATACCAAACTGATCGGCCACCGAGAAAATCACCCCCCCTTTCGCGGTACCATCCAGTTTGGTCAGCGTAATACCGGTCAGCCCAACGGCTTCATGAAACAGCTTAGCCTGGCTGATGGCATTCTGGCCGGTGCTGGCATCAATGGTCAGCATCACTTCATGTGGCGCAGCATCATCCAGCTTCTTCATCACACGGGTGATCTTTTTCAGCTCTTCCATCAGGTGCGCTTTGTTCTGCAGACGACCGGCGGTATCCGCAATCAGTACATCCGCGCCACGTGCTTTCGCGGCCTGAATCGCATCGAAAATCACCGAAGCGGAATCAGCACCGGTTTGCTGGGCAATCACCGGAATGCTGTTGCGCTGACCCCATACTTGCAACTGCTCAACCGCCGCAGCACGGAAGGTATCACCCGCCGCCAGCATCACCGATTTGCCTTCCGCCTGATACTGACGCGCCAGCTTACCGATGGTGGTGGTTTTACCGACGCCGTTTACGCCAACCATCAGGATAACAAATGGCGTTTTGCCAGTGACATCCAGCGGCGCTTCCACTTTCGCCAGAATCTGCGACATCTCGGTTTTCAGCAAGCCATACAGCGCTTCCGCATCGCGCAGCTGTTTGCGGTTAGCTTGCTGAGTCAGGCTGGCAATGATGCGACGCGTGGTATCCACACCGACATCGGCAATCAGTAACTGCTCTTCCAGCTCTTCAAACAGATCGTCGTCGATCTTCTTGCCGCGGAACAATCCGATAAATCCTGAACCCAGATTCTGTCGCGTTTTGACCAGGCTGCGTTTCAGGCGGGCAAAGAAGCCCTCTTTGGTCGGGCGCTGCTGTTCAGCCAGCGCCGGAATCACTTCAGTGGCTTCTGGCTCTTCCGTTTTGCTCAGCTGCGGCTCGATATCGGCCACCTGATCAGGCGTTAACTCTGGCTCAGCTTCCGGCCCGGCGACAACCTCTGGCTGTGCGGCGACTTCCGGTTCAGGTTCAATAACCACTTCCGGTTCAGGCTCAATAACCCCTGCCGGTTCAGGCTCAATAACCACTTCTGGCTCAGGCTCAATAACCACTTCTGGCTCAGCAACCTGCAATGGTTCAACCGGTGCATCTTCCGGCAGCCACTCTTCAGCAACCGGCGACAGTTCAGTCGGCTGAATCTCTTCAACCGGCGGCTGTTCTTCAACTGGCGCAGCGTCGGCCACTACCGCAGGCAGTTCTTCCGGCAGCAACTCTTCTTCAATAACGGGCGCAACGGGCTCGGATTCTTCAGTCGCTTCTGGCGCGGCGCGCTCTTCTTCAGCGACCGTTTCGGTAACGGCGACAATCTCTTGGGCAAGTTGCTCAGGGGTTTGCGCGTCAGCGTCAGACGGCGGGAGCGTTGCGGCATCCGATGCATTTTCAGCAGCAGGCTGTTGTTCCTTTAACGTCTCTTTTTGTTCCTCCTGCGGTGATGACGGCTCATCACGTCCAAAGCCCAGCCAGGAAAAAAAGCCACGTTTTTTATCTTTTGCCATTGTGCAACTACACTCCTCGATGGCTAAAACCCGGTCGACTGCGCGTCCTGGGTTATGAGAAATAACCTGATAATGAATCTCTTAGTCTAACACTTTCCATGCAACGCAACACCAGCACCCTTTTTAACGTTTCCACCGTCCAATTAGCCCGTTAAACTACGCAACAAATTATGACGAGTTGTGAGCAAGATGAATAAAAAACCCCGCAGCAATGCCGCCGGACAGATTCGTATTATCGGCGGCCAGTGGCGTGGCCGGAAGCTGCCAGTGCCGGACAGCGCTGGCTTGCGCCCGACAACCGACCGGGTACGCGAAACCCTATTTAACTGGCTGGCGCCGGATATTCAGCAGGCGCGCTGCCTCGATTGCTTCGCCGGAAGCGGTGCGCTTGGGCTGGAAGCGCTGTCGCGTCACGCCGCGTCTGCTACTTTATTAGAGCTGGAACGACCGGTAGCACAACAGCTGGAAAAAAATCTGGCCACGCTGGGAGCCGCTAATGGGCGGGTGATTAACACCAACACCCTGAGCTGGCTGGCGCAAGCGGGCGAGCCACACGACCTGGTGTTTATCGATCCGCCGTTCCGTAAAGGGCTGCTGGAGCAAACCCTCAGCTTACTGGAAAGCCAACACTGGCTGGCCGATGGCGCACTGATTTATGTTGAAAGCGAAGTGGAAAACGGCATGCCGCCAGTGCCGGTAAACTGGCAACTGCACCGCGAGAAAATCGCCGGTCAGGTAGCTTACCGTTTGTATGTGCGTCACACCATCAACAAGGAGAATGATGATGCTGCTTAATCTGGGACGTTTAGTGATGCTGTGCGTTTGGGCGTTTCTGCTGCTCAATGTGGTGCAGCCGTTTCCGAAACCGTTGAAGTATTTCGTTGATATCGCGCTATTTTTTATGGTGATTATGCACGGTTTACAGCTGGTGCTGCTGCGCGCCACCCAGCCAAAGGACGGGCCGAAACTGAGCAAACTGACGCAGACGAAAATCTTCTTCTTTGGCGTGTTTGAGCTGCTGGCCTGGCAGAAAAAACATTATCCAAAACAGTAATCTATTTACAGGAGCGGCGTTTTCGCCGCCCTCTGCCAACGCGTAGCTACTGCATCACCGGGCTAAAACTGACAAAACGCGAACCTTTTACCTGCAATTGCCCTTTCACACCTTTATCAATCTGGTGATAGTCATTCGCCGTCAGCACCAGCTTAAAATCTCCCGCACCATTCAGCGGATGAAACCAGGCTTCATAGCGCATCTCCTCAACCGGGATCACTTCGCGCTGACGTGAGCGGCGATTAGACGCCGGGAATTCGCGTTTGGTTTTCACTTCAACCGGTATCACCCGTAGCGGTGAGGCGTCATTAACCGCCACTTCGCGCCGCTGCTTAATAAACTGGCGGGTGGCAAGAATGGCAATAATCGCCAGGACGATGAAAAAGATTAGCGGTGGCTTGCCCATATTTTTTCTCGTGCTCCTCAGGTCTGCGGTTGAAAACATTTAGCCGGGCAAAAGCATACAACCAGATCGCTACCATTGTCACATTCAGAGCGCGTAACCTAAACTGAGATCGACATTACGGGAAATGAACACTCATTATTTAAGGACATAAGTCCGCAAAAAAGGAATAAAATTATGCTTTGGTCCTTTTTAGCCGTGCTCTTTTCGGGCTGGTTGTATGTTGATGCTTCATATCGTGGTCCACAGTGGCAACGCTGGGTATTTAAGCCGGTCACGCTGTTGCTGCTGGTCGCCTGGGCATGGCAAGCGCCAGTGCTGAATGCCACTGACTATCTGATTATGCTCGGCCTGCTGGCGACCCTGATCGGTGATGCCCTGACGCTGCTGCCGCAACAGCGCATGCTGTACGCTATTGGCGCGTTTTTCCTCTCTCACCTGCTGTACACCATCAGCTTTGCCGGTCATATGACGCTGAGCTTCTTCTGGCCAATCCCGCTGGTGATGCTGTTAATCGGTGTGGTGCTGATTGCCATCCTGTGGACGCGACTGGATGAGTTACGCTGGCCGGTCTGTACCTTTATTGGCATGACGCTGGTGATGGTGTGGCTGAGCGCAGAGCAATACTACTTCCGCCCTGATGATTACAGCTTCTCGCTGCTGGTCGGTGCCATTTTCCTGCTGCTGGCGAGTAGCGTCTGGTTTATCAGCCATTATCGCCGCCGCTTCAGTGCCGATCGGGCCATTGTCGCCGCCTGCTACTTCGCTGGTCACTTTATGATTGTGCGCTCACTGTATCTGTAAGCCAGCAGACGCCACGCGATAAGAAAAATTCGCCGCTGGATACTTGACTCTGGAGTTAGCTCCAGAGTGTAGGATAAGCCAACAGTCGGGCAGCCTCGCCCGCTGCCTGACTTTTCGGGAGGCTTTATGCACCAGCACTCTTCCTGCGGTTGTGGCTCACGCCACGCCGCGAAAAAACCGGCCTGTCCCCCTGCGGCACGCCCGGTTATCCAGAAAATCACCCGCCTTTCCAGCGCCACCCGCGACGATTCCTGCTGCCACGATAGCGGCGGTGGTTCGGGCGAAAACGCCGACGACGAAGGCGACAGCGCCCCCGACGGCAAAGGCTATAGCTGGCTAATTAACGACATGGATTGCCCCAGCTGCGCGCGAAAAATCGAAACCGCGGTGCAACGGGTCGATGGCGTCAGCCACGCGCGTGTGCTGTTTGCCACGGAAAAACTGGTGGTTATCAGCAAAACCGATCTCAGTAAACAGGTCGAACAGGCAGTTAAACAGGCGGGATTTAGCCTGAAAACCAACGAAAAAGCGCCAGAACCCGGCTTCTGGCTACAGAATCGCGCCATTATCTTGCTGAGCCTGCTGATGCTGGCCAGCTGGCTGCTGAGCAGCGTGGATGAAACCAGCGGGCGCATCGCCTTTATCGCCACCACGCTGGCGGGGATCTGGCCGGTGGGTCGCAAAGCGCTGCAACTGATCCGCAGCGGCACGCCTTTTGCCATTGAAACCCTGATGTCCGTAGCCGCTATCGGCGCGCTGTTTATTGATGCCAGCGCTGAAGCCGCGATGGTGCTGTTACTGTTTTTGCTGGGCGAACGTCTGGAAGCTTTTGCCGCCGGTCGCGCCAGGCAGGGCGTCACCGCGCTGATGGCGTTGAAGCCCGACGAAGCGGTGCGAATTCGTGGCGATCGGCGTGAAAGCGTAGCCATCGACGATCTGCGCCCCGGCGATATTATCGAAGTCGCGGCAGGCGCCCGTTTACCGGCCGATGCCCGATTACTCATTCCCTTTGCCAGCTTTGATGAAAGTGCACTGACTGGCGAATCGGTGCCGGTTGAACGCCAGCAGGGTGAAACGGTCGCCGCCGGCTGCACCAGCGTTGACCGCCAGGTGCGGATGGAAGTGGTGTCTCGCAGTGGCGAAAGCGCTATTGACCGCATTCTGCATCTGATTGAACAGGCCGAAGAGCGCCGCGCGCCGATAGAACGCTTCCTTGACCGCTTTAGCCGCTACTACACCCCGGCGATTATGGCGCTGGCGCTGCTGATCACCGTGGTGCCGCCGCTGTTGTTCGCTGCTGAATGGCAACCGTGGATCTACAAAGGGCTGACTCTGCTGCTGATTGGCTGCCCTTGTGCGCTGGTGATCTCGACGCCAGCCGCCATCACCTCCGGCTTAGCGGCGGCCACCCGACGCGGCGCTTTGATTAAAGGCGGCGCGGCGCTGGAAAATCTGGGCGCAGTACGCACTATCGCTTTTGATAAAACCGGCACGCTGACCGAAGGAAAACCGCAGGTTACGGATGTGGTGCTGCTGAACGGTGAAGATAAAACTGCGCTGTTACTGAAAGCGGCGGCAGTTGAGAGCGGTTCGTCACATCCGCTGGCACGCGCCATCGTCGCGCACGCCGCCACACTGAATCAGGCGATTCCCGTCGCCGAAGGGCAACGTGTTCTGGCAGGCAGCGGTATTGAAGCCTGGGTCAACGGGCGTCATCTGCTGCTTAGCGCACCGGCAAAACTGACCCGGCTTACAGAAGCGCAGCAGAAGCTGATTGCTATGCTGGAATCGGCGGGCAAAACCACCGTGGTGGTGCTGGAAGAGCAGCAGCCCATTGGCCTGATTGCCCTGCGTGACAGCTTACGTAGCGATGCCCGCCAGGCGATTAACCAGTTGAAAGCACTCGGCATCAGCTGTGTGATGCTGACCGGCGATAACCCACGTGCTGCGGCGGCGATTGCTGGCGAACTGGATATCGACTATCACGCCAGCCTGCTACCGGAAGATAAAGTCCAGCTGGTGGATAAACTCAATCAGCAGCAGCCGCTGGCGATGGTCGGCGACGGCATTAACGATGCGCCAGCGATGAAAGCCGCCACTATTGGCATTGCGATGGGCGGCGGCACTGACGTGGCGCTGGAAACCGCCGATGCGGCGCTGACGCATAACCGCCTGACCGGTCTGGTGGCAATGATACGTTTGTCACGCGCTACACATGCCAATATCCGGCAAAATATTGCGATTGCACTTGGCCTGAAGGGGATTTTTCTGCTGACCACCTTGTTGGGCATTACTGGATTGTGGCTGGCGGTACTGGCCGATTCAGGCGCGACAGCACTGGTCACGGCGAATGCTTTGCGGTTACTGCGTAAAGAGAATTGATAAAACATCGGCAGGGGTGCATACTTTTTGTACGGCATAGCGCCGTACAAATTTATAAATATATTGAAGGTGAATATCATGTCAGCTTTGGCTAAAAAAGAGCGCCTTGAACTCCGGGTAAGCTCGGAATCGAAGGCCAATATTGAAGCTGCCGCTCAAATCAGTTGTATCAGCGTTTCACAGTTTATTGCCGAGTCAGCACTTGAGCGTGCAGAGAACATCATTAATGAACACCGTCGCATACAACTCACGGAAGACGCGTGGCAAAAGGTTGCACAGGCTTTAGATAATCCGCCAGCGCCTAATCAACGCTTTCGCCGTGCAGTTGAGCGCATGAGCGAGGATGACGTCTGGAAATGGGACAACTAAAAAAAGGCATTTTTCCTTTTGACCACTCCGCTGATTACCACACTGAAAACTTCGACTGTGGCAGCGAGGAACTGAATCGCTTTCTCAAAACGCAACTGGCGCGGCAGCATAAGCTAAATGTGCTGCGCGCCAATGTGCTTCTCACCGATGAGCCAGTACCTGAAATCATGGGCTACTACACCCTTTCAGGTGGCTGTTATGAAAAAGCGGGTATGAGCAGCAAACGACGCCGGGAAGTCCCTTACGAAAATGCGCCCTGTATTCTTCTTGGCCGTCTGGCTGTCGATCGGCGTATTGCAGGTAGAGGTTTCGGCTCAATGCTGGTGGCACATGCGGCAAAACGGGTATATCAAGCCGCCCAGTCGGTGGGAGTTTACTCACTCTACACCGAAGCGAAAGATGAACAAGCCGCCGGATTTTACCAGCAGCTGGGATTTACTCGACTGACAACCACCGATGGCAAGCTGATGTACTTCTGTCCGGTAAACGCGATTGAACCGCTCATCGATCTCTACCCTTTTTGACTCACAGCCCTTTCTTCAACAGATACTTATATGGCGTCTGTTCAACAGACTGCGCCAGCAAGGTGTGTTCCATAAAGCGGCAAAAACCGGGAATATCGCGGGTGGTAGCCGGATCGTCAGCAATAATCAGCAGCGTTTCGCCCGGTTGCATCTGTCGCACGGTTTTACGCACCATCATCACTGGCTCAGGGCAGCGCAGACCCAGCGCATCTAAGGTCTGGTCAGCATCGGCGAAGATATCGCTCATAACACTCTCATCAACGGAAAGACAACATTGCGGCTTATTTTACCCCTGAGCGCTAAGCACGCAAGTAAGATACCGGACGTTAACGTTTGCGCTAAAATTAACCATTGCATTGAAAAGTGAAATCGGTAAGATTCCGGCCGATTGTAAGCATTAGCTTGCTATCGATAAGGCTTCCGAATTCGCTGGGTTCCCTCACCCCACTGTTAAAAAGGCTACATATGATTTCGTTTACCCCGCGTCAGCGCACTTATGCGCTGGTATGGCTCGCGCTATTTCACCTGCTGGTGATCACTTCCAGTAACTATCTGGTTCAGTTGCCGATCTCTGTTTTCGGTTTGCACACCACCTGGGGCGCGTTTAGCTTTCCGTTTATCTTTCTCGCTACCGATCTGACCGTGCGTATTTTTGGCGCGCCGCTGGCACGACGCATCATTCTGATGGTAATGATTCCGGCACTGTTTATCTCTTACGCGCTTTCTTCACTGTTTTATCAGGGAGAGTGGCAAGGCCCAGAGGCTCTACGCCAGATGAACCTGTTTGTGGCCCGTATTGCCTGCGCCAGCTTTATGGCTTACGCGTTGGGGCAAATCCTTGATGTGCATGTGTTTAATCGTCTGCGCCGCAATGCCAAATGGTGGATTGCTCCGGCGGCGGCGATGTTCCTTGGCAATATCAGCGATACCCTCGCCTTCTTCTTTATCGCTTTCTATAAAAGTACCGACCCGTTTATGGCGCAAAACTGGATGGAAATCGCCCTGGTGGATTACAGCTTCAAAGTGCTGATCTGCATGGTGTTCTTCCTGCCAGCCTATGGCCTGTTGCTTAACGCCGCGTTAAAGCGTCTGGCCGAACGCAGCAGTAACGCCGGGCTGAATTTCGGATAACACCGCAGCCGCTTTATCGGCAAAGGAGTTAATCTGTCACAGTAAGTTTGTTGCATTTAGTGACTGATTTAGTTTGTATATACCCTGATAAATTCGATCTGCCGATTGAAGTATGGCGGGTATCAATGCCTGAACATCCGTACGCGAATAGATAAAGGGAACCTGATGCGTCATTTAGCGAAATATGTGGGAATAGGTTTACTGGTGATGGGCTTAGCGGCCTGTGACGGAAAAGATGAGAAGGCCGCCGCCGACAATGGCGTCAGCAGCAGCCAGTCCGCTCAAACTATCAGCCTGCTGGACGGCAAGCTGAGCTTTAATCTGCCAGCAGATATGTCAGACAAGAGCGGTAAGCTGGGTACTCAGGCCAATAACATGCATGTGTATGCCGACGAATCGGGCCAGAAAGCGATTATCGTTATTGCCGGTGATACCACCAATGAAGGGCTGGATGTGCTGGCGAAGCGCCTGGAAACCCAACAGCGTAACCGCGATGCGCAGTTGCAGGTGGTGACCAATAAATCCGTTGAACTGAAAGGCCAGACGGTGCAGCAGCTAAACACCGTGATCTCAGCGAATAACCAGTCAGCCTGGTCTTCGGTGATTCTGGCAAAAGTGGATGGCAAACTGTTGACGCTGCAAATTTCCCTGCCAGCGGATAATCAGCAGCAGGCGCAGACCGAAGCGGAAAATATTATTAATACCATTACGCTGAAGTAAGCCGAAAACCTCCGGTATGGGCGGCGATAACGCCGCCCGTACGGTACAGATGATCAAATCCCCGCCGTCTCACGGATATATTTACGCGCTTTCACCGCATATTCGAACGGATTCGCCAGCGCCGGATCCTGCTCCGCCTCTACCACCATCCAGCCTTTATAGCCGTAATCGTCGAGAATTTTAAACACCGGTTTAAAATCGATGACGCCATCGCCTGGCACAGTAAAGGTGCCTTTTTTAACGCCATCAAGGAATGACAGCCTCTCACTGCGCACCTGCGCAACAATCTCATCACGCACATCTTTCAGATGGACATGATTGATACGCGGCAGATACTTCTGCAATAACGCCAGCATCTCCTGCTGCGAACCTTCCGAATAGTAAGCATGGCCGGTATCAAACAGCAGGAACACATCATCATTGGTCAGCGACATAAAGCGATCAACTTCCGCATTGGTCTGAATCGCCGTCCCCATATGGTGATGCAGACAGACCTGCATGCCCTTTTCAGCGGCGATTTTTGCCAGTTCGTTATAGCCTTCTGCCGTCCGCTGCCACTCTTCATCGGTAAAATGCGGCTTCTGCTCCAGCACCGCCAGCTCAGTACCCTGAATGCTTTTGCTCTGCTCGGAACAACCGATCACTCGGGCACCCATCGCATGCAGGAAGTTCATATGGTTAACGAACTCGTCGATGGTTTTCGCTTTATCGCCCTGGGCAAAAAAGGTACTAAACCAGGCGTTACAAATCTGGATACCGCGGATTTCCAGCATCGGCTTTAACACCGCCGGATCGCGCGGGTATTTACTGCCCACTTCACTGCCGGTAAAACCGGCCAGCGCCATTTCACTGACGGTCTGCTGAAAGGTATTCTCTTTACCCAGCTCCGGCATATCATCGTTGGTCCAGCCAATCGGGGCGATCGCCAGTTTTACATTATCTTTGTTCATCATCATGTCTCCATGAGCGGCGATCCCGCCGCCCCTGCGGGTACGGTTATCTGACCAATAATTCGCGCTCAATCAGCTCGCGGGTTTCCACTGCCTGATACTTCATTTTTTCCGGATAACCAAACAGTGAAGAGGCAATAATCGGTTCGCCGCCCACTTTGTAGCTGCGGGTCGCAAAATTGGTCTCGCGCAGGGTCTGGAACAGGGTGTCAAAATCGACCTCCCCTTCACCGACACCCACGTGCTGGTGAATGGTGGCATCCACGCCCGGCGGGTTAACGATATAACGGCAATGCTTGGTATGGTTCATGGTATCGGCAATTAGCACGTGCGCCAGATCGTCACCGGCGTACTCCAGCATGCTTTTCACATCGCCCTTTCCTTTGTCATAAAAGAACGTGTGCGGCACGCTGTAGAGGTATTTGACGTTCTCACTGCGGAACGACTTCACCAGATCGACGGTTTCATTGTTCTCTTCGCAGAAGTCCCACGGATGCGACTGAATTTCGATACGGATACCTTCGCGCTCAACGATCGGCAGCAGCTCTTCCATCGAGCGATAGAACATCTCTTCACAGATTTCCGGCTCGTTCGGCGTACCGGACAGCTCGGTATTAATCACCTGCACGCCCATTTCTACCGCGATCTCAATCATGCGCTTCCAGTTGCGCACCGCCGCCTGACGACGGGCTTCATCCGGGCCTGACCAGCGGTACACCACGATAAACGAGGAAAGCTCGACACCCGTGGCTCTGAGCGCGTTTTTATATTCCGTCATAATTTCGCGGCTGGCTTTCGGATGTTTATAGAACGGGTTGATTTGCGGATGCGGCGACTGCTCAATATATTTGTAGCCCCAGTCAGCAACCTGGTGAACCATTTTAGTGATGCCTAAATCTTTAATGACATCAACATCAAAAGCAATTTTCATCAGTCTCTCCCTGGATGAACAACAGAAGATAAAGTGGAGATAATCCCCGCCCGCACAAAGCGGGGATTTTTCGGCAATTACTTGTCGTAGAAGGTCGGACGCGTCGGCAATTCAACCGGCTCAATGGCGCCGCTGTTCTGCGCTTTGATGCAGGCATCTGCCGCGACGGAGGCTGCATAACCATCCCACGCTGATGGGCCTTTCAGCTGACCTGCGGTGGCATCGTTGATAAACGCCTGTAACTCAACGTCATACGCATCAATAAAGCGGTCTTTCCAGTCGGTCAGAATGGTTTCAGACAGTTTGGCCTCTTTACGCATCAGCACGGATGAAGGCTCTGGCAGTTTAGCAATACCGGTTTCACCAACCACTTCGCACTGGATATCGTAGCCATAAGCACAGTTCACAAAGATTTCGACGTCGATACGAATGCCTTTGTGGGTTTCAAACAGCACAATTTGCGGATCTCTCAGTTTGGCGTGTGCCTTTGAAGTAGTGCGCGGGAACACCACCTGCACTGATTTGTAGTCATCTTCCGTCAGCCAACGCAGCACATCCAGCTCGTGGATCAGGGTGTTGGTGATCGCCATATCGGTGGTGTAGTTCTCCGGCACCGTCGGATTGCGGTGCGCGCAGTGCAGCATTAGCGGCTCGCCAATTTCGCCCGCGGTGATCACTTTTTTCAGCGCCACATAGCCCGCGTCATACGGGCGCATAAAGCCAACCTGCACCAGACGCTTTCCGAATTTGATTTCAGCATCAACAATACGGCGGCAGCCTTCGGCAGACATCGCCAGCGGCTTTTCACAAAATACCGGTTTACCGGCGGCAATCGCGGCGAGAGTGAACTCTTCATGGGTTGGATCCCACGAGGTCACCAGCAGCGCATCAACGTCACCCGATTTCACTACTTCATGACCGTCGGCATACACTTCTGCATTGAGGCCGAGCTTCGCAATCGCCGCGCGCGCGCCCTCAACATTGATATCAGATACCGCCACCACTTCTGCCCCTTGCAGCACTTTACTGCAGCGACGGATATGTTCTTGTCCGATGGCACCTGTGCCGATAACACCTAAACGTAGCGTCATGATAACTCCGGAATTTTGTAGGGTTGAGGCTGATTTTTTTATGTCAGGTGCAGGTTATCCCACACCCAATAATGTCGATAAATCAGTACTTACGCGCCTGGTCGACATGTTCGTTTAGCATCTGAGCGACAGCATCAACGCGCTCTGAGGTCGACACCTGCGCGCCACCAACGTGCCACCAGCTGAAGTATTTATGCACCATGGTTTTTGGCAGCACTTTAATGTCGATCAGCGTGGAAACGGTTTGTTTGCGTGCATCTTCCAGCGCCTGTTTCAGCTCCGTCAGCGTGGTGACGCGATACGTTTTACAGCCGTATCCGGCGGCAATCGCCGCGAAGTCCACCGGCACAAACCCGCCATTCAGCTTGCCGCCTTCGGCATTACGGAAGCGGAACTCGGTGGTGAAGCTGTCCATCCCGTGTTCCATCTGCAAATTGTTAATACAGCCGTTGGTCATATTGTCGAACAGCACTACGTTGATTTTTGCGCCTTCCTGGATTGAGGTCACCAGCTCGGAGTGCAGCATCATAAAAGAGCCGTCGCCAACCAGCGTATAGACCTCACGATCCGGCTCGGCCAGCTTGACGCCGAGCGACGCGTTCACTTCATACCCCATACAGGAGTAGCCATATTCGACGTGGTAGCTGTTGTAATCTTTGGTGCGCCAGACGCGTTGCAGATCGCCAGGTAAACTACCCGCAGCGGCGACGATCACTGAATTCTTTGGGAGCTGCTCATTAAGCGTGCCGAGGACGCTGCTCTGCGTCAGGAAAGAGTCAGTCAGACGATTAAATTCCTCGAACAGCGCTTCACGGTCGATATGATCGGCGATTTCCGGAATAAAATCGGCACCGCTGTACTCCACCTGGTAAACGCGTTGGGTCTCTTTTAACAACTTACTCTGCGCCTGGTTAACCTGCTCGCCCCAGCCGCTGGTAAAGCCCTGTGCAGCCAGGCGACCATCCAGTGCCGTCAGCGCTTCACGCGCATCGGCCACCAGCTGAACGCCGTCCAGCTTATAACTGTCGAAATTACTGACGTTAATATTCAGGAAGCTGACATCCGGGTTCTGGAAGATCCATTTAGATGCGGTGGTGAAATCGGTATAACGGGTGCCGACACCAATCACCAGATCGGCCTCTTTCGCCAGCAGGTTGGCCGCCAGACACCCGGTTTCACCCACACCGCCGACATTCAACGGATGATCGGAAACGATCGTGCCTTTACCGGCCTGCGTTTCAGCAAACGGGATATTGTGGCGCTCGGCAAACTGGCGCAGCGCTTCACCGGCTTCGGAATACTTCACCCCGCCACCGCAAATAATCAGCGGCTTACGTTTGCCAGCCAGCAGTTTCAGCGCATCATTCAGCTGGGCTAAGGTCGGCAGGCGGCGATCAAGACGGTGCACACGTTTCTGGAAGAAGTAGTCCGGGAAGTCCCAGGCTTCGCCCTGCACATCCTGCGGCAGCGACAGGGTGACGGCACCGGTTTCCGCCGGATCGGTCAGCACGCGCATTGCATTAATGCAGGCGGTCATCAGCTGTTCAGGACGGTTAATCCGGTCCCAGTATTTGCTGACCGCACGGAAGGCATCATTGGTGCTGATGCTCAGATCATAACTCTGCTCAATCTGTTGCAATACCGGGTCGGGCTGGCGCGTGGCAAACACATCGCCCGGCAGCAATAACAGCGGGATACGGTTAGCGCTGGCGGTACCGGCTGCGGTAATCATATTCGCCGCGCCGGGTCCGACAGACGAGGTACAGGCGATGATTTCACGGCGCAGCTTCTGTTTGGCGTAGCCAATTGCCGCATGGGCCATCCCCTGCTCATTACGCCCCTGATGCACCACCAGATCGCCGCTATCCTGCTCCAGCGCCTGACCGAGGCCGAGCACATTTCCGTGGCCGAAAATGGCGAAAATCCCTTTCACGAATTTAGTTTCCACACCGTCTACCGACAGATACTGGTTATCCAGAAATCTCACCAGCGCCTGTGCCGTGGTTAATCTAATGTTGCCCATGTGCTCATCCTTTACGTATCGGGTGCTGCCTGAGCAGGCACGCCGCGGTTCGCATTTTGTGGCCGCCCGCGTGAGAAGAAACTGAGGCGACAGCTGATAAGTGAAACGTGAGGCGATTATAAACAAATATTTTTTCCACTAAATACAATTACAGAAAAAACATTTCATTTTGCGAGAGAGATCAAATTCTGTGATGAAACGGCATTTCAGCTGCTGTCAGCACCGCTTTATTGCAACATCTCACTTTCACTGTGGCATAAAAAGGAAATTTCATTCCACTTCAACACCTTCCTTTATATGGCAGTCCGGTGTTGCGATATGGCTGACCGCTTTTTGGCGGGCGGGAAATAGCCTGAAAATCCATGACAGGACACGGCGGTTAGCCAGAGTTTTATCTACCTCACAATTTTGGGGTGATAATTTCATTTCATATTGAATTTGGAATTTTTATTCCTCATACTAAAAAACATGTTAAATCCGGTTCGATCGGCTTTCGAATTTATCCGCCTGGCCACTATCAGCGTGATGATGGGGTGATGTGGCGCAAAGCCCGACAGAGTCTGCTTTTCACAGAAGGAAAACACAGGTATGAGTACACAACAGAAGCGGCTTGATGTGATTTGTATCGGGCGCATCGCCGTTGATCTTTATGGTCAGCAAATTGGTGCGCGACTGGAAGATATGAGCACCTTTTCCAAATATCTCGGCGGCTCGTCCGGCAACGTCGCTTACGGCACCGCGATTCAGGGGCTGAAATCAGCGATGCTGGCGCGCGTCGGGGATGAGCACAATGGCCGTTTCCTGCGTGAAGAGCTGCAACGCGTTGGTGTGGATACCGAATCGCTGATCACTGACGAGTCGCGGCTGACCGGGCTGGTGATACTTGGGATTAAAGATGAAGATACCTTCCCGCTGATTTTCTACCGTGATAACTGTGCGGATATGGGGCTGAAGCCCGAAGATATTCGTGAAGAGTACATTGCTTCTTCACGTGCGGTGGCGGTCACCGGCACGCATCTGTCACACCCGGATACCCGTGCGGCGGTGCTGAAAGCGCTGGAGTTCGCCAAACGTCACGGTCTGCGCACCGCGCTGGATATCGACTACCGTCCGGTACTCTGGGGTCTGACCTCACTGGGCGATGGTGAAACCCGCTTTATTGAATCACAGCATGTCACGCAGCAACTACAGGAAGTACTGCACTACTTTGATCTGGTGGTGGGTACCGAAGAAGAGTTCCATATCGCCGGTGGCAGCACCGATACCCTGACCGCGCTGAAAAATGTGCGTCAGGCGACCCACGCCACGCTGGTGTGTAAACGCGGCCCGCTGGGTTGCGTGGTGTTTGAAGATACTATTCCGGACAGTTGGGAACAGACCCGCCTGCACAGCGGTGTGCGGGTAGAAGTGCTGAATGTGCTCGGCGCGGGCGATGCATTTATGTCTGGCCTATTACGTGGCTGGCTCAATGATGAAGGCTGGGAGCAGGCCTGCCGCTATGCCAACGCCTGCGGTGCGCTGGTGGTTTCCCGCCACGGCTGTGCGCCAGCGATGCCGACCAAAGAAGAGCTGGATGATTTCCTCGGTCGCGATAATGACGTGAAACGCCCGGATCTGGATGCCCGTCTCAACCATCTGCATCGCGTCACCACCCGCAAACAGCAGTGGCAGGAACTGAATGTCTTTGCCTTCGACCATCGTAAGCAGTTGGCCGATATGGCGCATGAAGCGGGCGTGGATGAATCACGCATTCCACAACTGAAAACCCTGTTGCTGAAAGCGGCTGAATCCGCAGCCACCGAAGCCGGTCTTGATCATCGCAGCGGCATTCTGGCGGACACCACTTATGGTCAGACGGCACTGAATGCGATTACCGGTAAAGGCTGGTGGATTGGCCGTCCAATTGAACTACCCAGCTCGCGCCCGCTGCGCCTTGAGCATGGCAATATTGGCTCGCAGCTAATCGACTGGCCGCAGGAGCACGTGGTGAAATGCCTGGTGTTCTATCATCCTCACGACAGCGCAGAGATGCGTCAGCAGCAGGATGAACTGATCCTCGACGTCTGGCGCGGCTGCAATAAGTCGGGTCATGAACTGCTGCTGGAAGTGATTCTGCCGGAAGATAATCCGGATCATCAGCCGTCTTACTATCACGATATGCTCAGCCACTTCTACAGCCTGGGCATCCAGCCAGACTGGTGGAAACTGCCACCGCTGCCGCTGGAAAACTGGCAGGCGATTGGTCAGCTGATTGAGCAGCAGGATCCGCACTGCCGGGGCATTCTGTTACTGGGGCTGGACGCACCGGAAGAGAAGCTGAAAGCCGGTTTTGCGGCGGCGGCTCAAGCGCCGTGGGTAAAAGGCTTTGCCGTTGGCCGTACCATTTTCTCTCAACCTTCACGTCAGTGGCTACAGGGTGAGCTGGACGATCAGTCGCTGATTAATCAGGTGAAGAACAATTATTTGCGGCTTATCGGCTACTGGCGCGAAGCGCGCCCGTCACAATAAATCTGCATTAACAGTAAAGGCGACCAGCAGGTCGCCTTTTTTAATCACCGCCGAACGCTATCAGAGTCTTTGCGGCGAAAGCGTCGACAGAATGTGAGGTGATTCATATTGCCATGAAATAAATTAGGCAATAATCGTCATCAAGTGAAATTTTCCATTCATCTGGTAGAATATCGTTCAGCAAAACGCCAATAATTTTAGCGAGCCGAAGTCATGACCAATAACCCTACACAACTCTCCCTGTTGCAGGACGACATTCGTCGTCGTTACGACACTCTCAGCAAACGCCTGAAACAGGTTGCTCGCTATATTCTTGATAACAGTAACAGTATTGCTTTTGATACCGTTGCCTCGATTGCGCAGCAGGCCGATGTTCCTCCTTCCACTCTGATTCGTTTTTCCAATGCTTTTGGCTTTAGTGGCTTCAACGAAATGAAACAGGTTTTTCGTCAGCATCTGATGGAAGAAACGGTCAACTACACCGAGCGCGCCCGACTGTTTCGCCAGACCGCGACTGATGAGAATGCCGCCGCGCCGGAAAATCCGGCTGAGATCCTTAACGTGTTTACCATGGTTAACTCGCAGGCACTGCAACAGCTGGCGATGCAGACCAATCCTGAGCAGCTGGAAAAAGCCGTGCAGATGCTGAGTGAGGCGGAAAATATCTATGTTATCGGCCTGCGTCGCTCGTTCAGCGTCGCCTCTTATCTGACTTATGCGCTGCGTCATCTTGAGCGCCGTGCGTTTCTGATCGACGGCCTTGGCGGCATGTTTACCGAGCAGTTGAGTATGGTGAATCCTAAAGACGTGGTGATTGCCATTAGCTATTCACCTTACGCACGTGAAGCGGTGGAACTGGTGGAACTGGGAGCCAAGCGCGGCGCACATCTGATTGCCATTACTGACAGCCAGGTCAGCCCGCTGGCCGCCTTCAGCGATATCTGTTTTGTGGTGCGTGAAGCGCAGGTGGACGGCTTCCGTTCGCAAGTGGCGTCATTATGCCTGGCGCAAACGCTGGCGGTCTCGCTGGCACTGAATAACGCGCAGTAACCACGAGAAACAGTTTCTTTCAGTTATCGTTTTGACTGTGATGGCAGCAGGCGTAGAACAGGAGGTGGCAGCTAAACTTCAGCTGATTCCAGGGAGGATTTGATAATGAAACGTTCACTACGACTGTGCCTGCTGATTATCGCTCCAGCCATAATGATAACCGTCAGCCAGCCAGCACTGGCATGCAGAAGTCAGAGAGATGCCTGTTACCGCAATTGCAACCGCCTGGAGAGTAAAGTCGCGCGATTTTTCTGTTATCTGGGCGGGACAAAAAAAGAGAGCTGATATCAGCTCTCTTTTTGTGCAGGGGCGGCATGTTCGCCGCCCCACAGAAATACCGGCGTCAGCGACCACCCGTCATTTACTGCGCGGATACTCTTCACTGTTTACCCAGGCGTGATCTTTCTCCCAGGTAAATTTCCACAAACGCACCGGCCCGGCCATCACGTTCAGATAATAGTTATCATAACCGGCAAGGGTTGCCACCGGATGATAACCACGCGGCACGGTCACCACGTCGCGGTTATACGCCGCCATACACTCATCAAGCGAACGGTCGTCGGTATAAACACGTTGCATTGCAAAACCCTGCTCCGGGTTAAACCGATGGTAATAGGTCTCTTCCAGATAGGTTTCGTTCTCTGCGTTTTCCTGATCGTGCTTATGGCTTGGATAAGAGCTGGTATCGCCCTCATCGGTGTACACTTCCACCACCAGCAGGCTGTCAGCGGGTTTATCGTCCGGCAGAATATTGTGCACCAGGCGCTTATTACGCCCTTTGCCACGCTGCTCGACACCCACATCGGCTGGCGCAATCAGACGCGCTGGCAGGTTGCCGCTGCCGGGTGCATTACACACCGCCAGCTCAAGATCGGAATCGGCCACCACTTCCACTTTATCGCCATGCGGCACATACACCGAGTAAGGCGGCGTGCGTTCAAACGGTGACATGCGCTTGCCGATCCCCGGAAACTCCGCATTCCGGGTTTTGACCGACGCCAGTCCGGCGACCAGCACCAGACACAGCTCTTTATCACCACTTTCCAGCGTCAGGGTCTGCCCTTTTTTCAACTGGTAAGCATCAAACCCTACATAGCGCCAGCCGGCACTTTCCGGCGTAACATGCTGGATGCGACCACTGGCATCCGGTTGTTGATATTTGGCTAGCAAAGACATCGGCTTCTCCTGTGCTCGCTGATTATTCCAGAGTTGGCATACTGAATTCAGATACTGTCTGCTGACCGCTTGGCCAACGCACGGTGGCCGTTTTCATCCGGGTGTAGAAACGCACGCCGTCCGGCCCATGGACGTTCAGCGCACCAAACACCGAACGCTTCCAGCCGCCAAAGCTGTGGAATGCCATCGGCACCGGCACCGGCACGTTAACGCCCACCATACCTGCCTGCACTTCGCGGACAAAATCACGACCGGTATGACCATTGCTGGTGAAAATCGCGCTGCCGTTACCAAACTCATGGCTGTTAACCAGTTTCAGCGCGCTTTGATAATCTGGCGCACGCATGATGCTCAGCACCGGGCCAAAAATCTCTTCACGCCAGATCACCATATCCGAGGTAACGTTATCGAACAGCGTGCCGCCGACGTAGTAACCTTCGGCATAGCCAGGGACGCTGATATTGCGGCCATCGACCACCAGTTTCGCCCCTTCCTGCTCGCCTTTATCAATATAGCCGAGCACTTTCTTCTGATGCGCCGCGGAAACCACCGGCCCCATCTCATTTTCCTCTTTGCCTTTCTGGATGCCCGGGCCGACACGCAGGGCTTTAACCAGCGGCGTCAGTGCCGCAATCAGCTTGTCGGCAGTGTCATCACCCACCGCCACCACTACCGGCAGCGCCATGCAGCGTTCGCCAGCGGAACCGAAGGCACCGCCCATAATCGCGTTAACCGTGGCATCCAGATCGGCATCCGGCATGACGATGGCGTGGTTTTTCGCCGCGCCAAACGCCTGTACGCGTTTGCCGTGCGCGCTGGCGGTTTTATAAATATGCTCCGCCACGCCAGACGAGCCAACAAAGCTCACCGCCTGCACGCGGGGGTCGGTATACAGCTGTTCAGCATCTTCATTGGAACAGTGAATCACGTTAAAGACGCCATCCGGCAGTCCCGCTTCCGTCAACAGCTCGGCCATACGAACGGAGGCAGAAGGGTCAAGTGCCGGTGGCTTCAGCACAAAGGTGTTGCCGCAGGCCAGCGCGATCGGGAACATCCACAATGGCACCATCGCCGGGAAGTTAAATGGCGTAATCCCGGCCACCACACCCAGCGGTTGCATCAATGAGTAGCTGTCGACACCGGTGCCGACATCCGCCGAGTTTTCGCCTTTAATCAGGTGTGGAATCCCGCAGGCAAATTCGACCACTTCGAGGCCACGCGTCAGTTCGCCCAGTGCATCCGACCAGACTTTGCCGTGTTCACTGACAATCAGCTCGGCCAGTTCATCACGATGCTGTTCCATCAGCGCTTTAAAATTAAACAGAATGCGTGCGCGGCGCAGAGGCGAAGTGCGGGACCATCCATCAAAGGCGTTATGTGCCACTTCAATCGTGTTGGCGACTTCCTGCGCGGTACTTTGCGTCAGTTCGCGCACCGGTTTGCCCGTGGCGGGATCATAGACCGGAATGGTTTCGTTGCTGGCACTCAGCGAGGTTTTACCGCCAATAAAGTTACCCGTGATATTCATGTTCTTGCCTCTTTGATGTGATAGATCCCTGCAGGCAGTCTTTAACTTGCCACGCTACCTGACCGGGCAAAACCCAAATGCGTGCTAAGAAAGTATTATATTGAAATAAATTTTTCAAATATTTCTCTTTGGAAAATTCATTTTTAGCGGCGTGGATCGCATTTTTGCTGCAAGCCAGATTACACGATCTCATACGTGACGCTGACACGCGGGCAAACCGCATCAGTGCTGGCCTGTCCGGCAGGCTGCTTACCCCGGCGATTACCTGCAAACCCCCGGTGGTTAATGCCTGTTCCGTGCACTGTTCAGCCGCTGCGGCGACGCTTTTTTGCGATTTTATGCGAAGCCGATCTAAAAATTTAAATTTCACAATTAACTTACAGTGAAATAAATGTTCTTTTATGCGGCAGATGCTTGATCCCCTTTTCTCTGTCCGCAGGAGTGACAATATGGCCATCGATCCAACCCGTTTTTGTATTAACCGCAAAATTGCCCCAACGCTGTCGATCAACAGCTTTTTTAAGCTGGTGCAGCGGCTGGGCCTGAATAAAGTCGAACTGCGCAACGATATGCCTGGCGGCAAAGTCACGGACAACCTCAGCCATGCTGAGGTGCAGGCGCTGGCAAAACAATACGGGCTGGAAATCGTCACCATCAATGCGGTCTACCCGTTTAATCAGGCCGATGACGCGCTGCTGGCAAAAGCGGAAGGATTACTCAAAGATGCGCAAGGCGTCGGGGCGAAAGCGCTGGTGCTGTGTCCGCTCAACGATGGCACGGCGGTCGCGCCGGAAGACACCGTGGCAGCGATGAAAAAGCTGGCTCCGCTGTTTGAGAAATACGCTATTCAGGGGCTGGTGGAACCACTGGGCTTCCCGGTCAGCTCGCTGCGCTCGGCAGTGCAGGCGCAGGCACTGATCCGCGATGCGCAGGTACCGTTCAGCATCGTGCTTGATACTTTCCACCATCATCTGTACGAAAATGCCGAGCAGGAATTTGCCGGGATTGATATTAACCGCATCGGACTGGTACACCTGTCCGGCGTCGAGGATGCCCGTCCGACGGCGGAACTGACCGATGAAGAACGCATTATGCTGAGCGAAGGCGATCTGCTTAAAAGCGTTGAGCAAGTACAGCGACTGGAACGCCTTGGTTATAAAGGGGTTTACGCTTTTGAGCCATTCTCCGGTGAACTGGAGAACTGGAGCGAAGCGGATATCGAACGCGAAATCCGCCAGAGTATTGCGCTGTTGCAGGGATAAGCGCGGTTACGATTCCCGCCGGGGCGGCTTTTCACCGCCCCGTCATTAAACCCCGGATTTCATCCGCATCCGCAATGTCACCACCAGCGCCACACACACCAGCAGCCCGCTTAGCAGGTAAATCACCGGCACACCGGCATAGCTCATAATCAATCCGGCAACCGGCCCGGTGATCCCCAGAGACAAATCCATAAACGCGGTATAGGTTGCCAGCGCACTGCCCTGATTCTGTGGCGGCACCACTTTTACCGCCACGACGCCAATCGCCGGGAACACCAGTGAGAAGCCCGCACCGGTCAGCAATGCGCCGAGATGTGCCATCCACGGCAGCGACGAGGCCGACACCAGAAACAGCCCGATAGCTTCAACCGCAAAGCAACAGATAGCCACCTGCAATCCACCGTAGCGGTTAATGCTGTTGGGAAACAGCAGCCGGGTACCGACAAAGGCGACGCTAAACATTGTCAACGCAAACGCTGCGCCGTCCCAGCCTTTATCCTGATAAAACAGGGTAATAAAGGTGGCGATCACGCCGAAACCGGCAGATGCCATCGCCAGAATCAATCCGTAACCATAAATCTTGCCGAGCACCGCACGAAACGGCAGCGGCTTCCCTTTGCTGCCTTTAACTGCCGGACGCGGCAACGCCAGCACCACAGCAATCACGATAATCGCCATGATGATGGCCGACAGCAGCAGCAAGCCGCCAAGCCGGTAGATCAGTACTCCCAGCGGAGCGCCGATAGCCATCGCGCCGTAAGTGAAAATACCGTTCCATGAAATCACCCGACCAATATGCAGCGAGCCGACCATGCCGACGCCCCACAGCGTCGAGCCGGTACCCGCAAAACTTTGCCCGACGCCGAGAATCAAGCGCCCGGCGCACAACAGCCCGAGGCTCAGCAGCGGTATCGCTGCGCTGAGGGCAGCCAGCGCGTAACAGACGCCACTGATAAAACAGCCACATAAGCCGACGATGACCACTTTCTTCGGCCCCCAGATATCGGCATAGCGTCCGGCATGCGGACGGCTCAGGAGCGTTGAAAGGTATTGCAGACTAATCACCAGCCCGGCCCAGAACGCACTGTAGCCCATAACATCGTGGACATAGCCGGGCAGCACCGCCAGCGGCAGGCCGATGGTCAGGTAACTGGCAAAATTAAAAATGACGGTTGAGATAATGCGCAGATTTAAGCGTAATCCGCTCTGGACAGCTTCCGTAGCAGGTGGCTCTGACATGAAATTTCTGGCTCGCAATCTGATATTGGCGTAGTGCGGAAAAATAACTATACGCTTTTTTTAGCGCTTTTGGAGTAACAAATGGTCGCTAACTGTTCAATTCCCTTTATCAGTCCCTCTTTTCCATTACTCCTAAAATCATCAAGTTACCTGCACAACGACTACACTTGCAGTGCAGACACTCTCTCAGGAGCCTTAATGAACGCACCGCTGCAGGAAAAAATAGGCCAGAACATGTTGCTGAAAATGGCGATGCTGGTGATCATCCTCGCCGGGATACGCGCGGCAGCTGAAATCATCGTGCCGTTTCTGCTGGCCAGTTTTCTTGCCATCGTGCTGAATCCGCTGGTGACGATGTTAATGAAACGCGGCATTCGCCGTAGTGTCGCCATCTCACTGGTGATTGTCGCCATCTTAATCGTGATTACGCTACTGGTGGCAATGCTTGCCAGTTCCGTTAATGAGTTCAGCAACCTCTACCCGGAAATTCGCGCCACGCTGGAGCAGAAGCTGGGAGTGGTACAACATCTGGCCGCCACAGTGCATATCAATATCTCCGCTGAGTCGCTGGCCGCACGGCTCGATCCTAACTCGCTGATGAATGTTGCCACCATGGTACTGACGCAATTTTCCGGCGCGATGACCAATTTTGTACTGCTGATTCTGACGGTGGTATTTATGCTGTTTGAAGTGCGCCATCTGCCCTACAAACTGCGTAATGCACTGGTTAATCCGCAGATTCGCATTGCGGGCATGCATAAAGCGTTAAAAGGCGTCACTCACTATCTGGCGCTGAAAACCCTGATTAGCCTGGTAACCGGTGTCGCCGTCTGGCTGACATTGCTGCTGTTAGGGGTGAAGTTCGCGCTGCTGTGGGGCGTGGTGGCATTTGTGCTTAACTTTATCCCGAATATCGGGCCGATTATCGCCGGGATTCCGCCGCTGATTCAGGCGCTGGTACTGAACAGCGTCTACGATGCCGCGCTGGTGGCAGCGCTGTTTACCGCCATCCATATGGTGTTTGGCAATATCCTTGAACCGCGCGTGATGGGGCGCGGTCTCGGGATGTCGACGCTGGTAGTTTTTCTGTCGTTGATTTTCTGGGGCTGGCTACTCGGTCCGGTCGGTATGCTGCTGTCGGTGCCGCTGACCAGCGTCTGTAAGATTCTGATGGAGACCACCCCCGGCGGCAGTAAGCTGGCGATTTTGCTCAGCGATGGCCGACCGGTAAAAAAAACCGGTTAACGGATGCCAAACTCGGGCGGTAATTTCCAGCGCAATCAAGGCTTCACGCATCGATGGTCGGGATCGCCATCACGGCAGGCGGACAGGATTAACGCTATTCTTGCTCCAGCGGCCTGACCACTGGGCCAGACGGTTTACATCGGCGGTAAGCTAACCGCCCCTGCGTGGAGATAAACAATGGAACACACCTGGCGCTGGTATGGCCCAAAAGATCCCGTCTCGCTGGATGATGCACGTCAGGCCGGAGCCACCGGCATCGTCACCGCCCTGCACCATATTGCCAACGGAGAAGTCTGGCCGGTGGAGGAGATCAAAGCGCGTCAGGCGCTGCTGGCGGAAAAAGGGCTGGTATGGTCGGTGGTAGAGAGCATTCCGGTACATGAATCGATTAAAACCCAGCGCGGTGACTATAAAAAATATATCGCCAACTATCAGCAGTCGCTGCGCAATCTCGGTGCCTGCGGCATTGATACCGTCTGCTACAACTTTATGCCGGTACTTGACTGGACGCGCACCGATCTCGAATACCCGCTGGCGGATGGTTCGAAAGCGCTACGCTTTGATTTCGTGGCCTTTGCCGCTTTTGAACTGCATATCCTGCAACGGCCTGGTGCGCAGCAGGATTACAGCGCCGGGGAACAGCAGCAGGCGGCAGATTATTTTGCGGCGATGAGTGCCGAGCAGGTCGAAAAACTGACGCGCAATATTATCGCCGGCCTGCCGGGTGCGGAAGAGGGTTATACTCTGGAACAGTTCCAGGCGCAGCTGTCGCAATATGATGGCATCGACAAAACCCGGCTGCGTGAGCATATGGCCGAGTTTCTGCGAGCTATTGTGCCGGTGGCCGAAGCGTCCGGCATTGTGCTGGCGGTGCATCCGGACGATCCACCGCGTCCGATTCTCGGTCTGCCGCGCATTATTTCCAATATTGACGATATGCAGTGGCTCAAACAGACTGTCGACACTATTCATAACGGTTTTACCTTCTGCACCGGCTCTTATGGCGTGCTGGCCGAAAATGATCTGGTGAAGATGGTGGAAACCTTTGCCGATCGTATTCACTTTGCGCATCTGCGTGCCACGCTACGCGAAGAGAATCCGAAAAGCTTCCATGAAGCGGCACATCTTGGCGGCGATGTTGATATGGTCGCCGTGGTAAAAGCGATTCTGGCGGAAGAGCAGCAGCGCAGTAAACAGGGCAAGACGCGCGCCATTCCGATGCGACCGGATCATGGTCATCAGATGCTCGATGACCTGCATAAGAAAACCAACCCAGGCTATTCAGCCATCGGTCGGCTGAAAGGGCTGGCAGAACTTCGCGGCGTCGAGCTGGCGCTGAAGCAGAGCTTTTTCCAGCATTAATCTCTCCCGCTAACCTTCCCTCGTGTGCGGGGGAAGGCGCAGCGGATGGTGGCGACTATCTCTCTGTACTGCGATAAAACGCCAGCAAGCATTCGACTAAGGCACTCGGCGCTTCTTCCGGAATATAATGCCCCACACCGGCGAACACGTTGCCCTGCACTGTATCGGCCACGCTGCGCAGTGTGTTAATCAGCACATCGCCAACGCCATATTCCGCACCGCATGCCAGCACCGGCTGCGTTAATTTACCTGTTGCGCGTTGCTGAGCGGTTGCCACGCCTTGCGGGCTAAACGCGTGGCGGTAGTAGCTCAGCGCGGCGCGCAAGGCTCCGGGCAGCTGATTGACCCGGACATACTCTTCCAGGTCGGCACCATCAATCGCCCAGAAATTGGTGGCTTTCGCCGCAAATAGCCAATTAAGAAATGGCCGTTCACGCCCGTTAATCAGAATTTCAGGCAGATCGTCGAGCCGGTTAAAGGCAAAGTGCCAGGACTTCACATTGGCTTCCGCCGAGGGAATCCCTGCCGGAGCCGGCGGAGTGATACCCGGCAATGCCGCGTCAAACAGAGCCAGCCGTTTTACATCTTGTGGCCAGTCACTCGCCAGCGCATAGCCAATCCAGCTGCCAATATCATGGCCTGCCACATCGACAGCGCCGAGGTTTAATTCAGCAATCAGCTGATGGATATCTTTCGCCACGCTGGTCATATCATAGCCTTCGGCAGGATGGGCTGAATCCCCCATGCCGCGTGGATCCACCGCAATCACCCGCCGACCGGCGCTGACCAGTTGCGGCATGACATAACGCCAGGTGTACCAACTCTGCGGCCAGCCAGGCAGCAGTAACACCGGTTCGCCAGCGCCGCCTTCAACATAGTGTAAGCGAGTGCCATTTACGGCAACGGAACCATGATGAAACTGCTCCGCAAACACCGCGGGGTTAAAAGGTTTAATGGCTGGATCATAAGATTGCGCTGACTGAATCATTGATAAACTCCTGTGAATAATTAGAGAATTATTATTTCCTAATTAGGCAAAAAAATCAGCTGACCAGCGTCAGAGCCGTTGCGACCATAAGTTGCATATCGTCTTCGGTGACGCCGGTTTTCCCCAACACCCGCATACCCTGGGTGATACACAGCAGCAATGCAGCGATGGCTTCAGCATCAATGTGAGAGGGAACCGAACCATCCTGCTTCCCTTGTGCAATGCACTGTTGGAAGCGCTGGCGATAATGCGCCATTAATTGCGCGATGCGCCGGGCGATATCGGGATGAAGAGTGGACAACTCAACCGCACTGGCAACAACCAGGCAGCCACGCGCGCCGCGCGCACCAAAACTGTATTCAGCATAGTGGCGCAGAATGCCTTCGATCTGCTGTCTGCCGGATGACAACTTCGACAGTCGCTCAGCCAGATGCCCCCCACGTACCGCCAGATAACGATCGAACGCGGCAATAAAAATCGCATGTTTATCCGGAAAGGCTTTATACAGACTGCCGACGGTCACATTCATCACCGCAGAGAGATCGCTGACAGAAGTGCCGTAGTAACCCTGCTCACTGAACAGGCCAATGGCGCGATCAAGCGCCTCGTCGAGATTAAACTCGCGCGGGCGGCCTGGGCTGCGTTTTGATAATGAAAAAGCGGAGGAAGATTTCATCGCCTGAATATAGGAAATGATCATTCCCCAATCAAGCGATTTTTTACACTGTTTGCGGGCTGGAACAAGCTGGGTTCTCCAGGTTACAACGCTTTTCTCTCCCCGATGCCCGGCTGGTATCACCGCCTGCCACGCCGTCGTGCCAAGCGCGATGTTGCTAAGTTTTATTGCCTTTACCCAATATCTTTTCGTTTCCGTTATCGGCACTTCTGTATAATCAGCAGCAACTTCGGTCGTGCTATTCTCCAGTCAAGACTTCCGTTTTTATTAGCCGTACTTTCGCTGCATCTGATGAGTGAATAAGGGGAAATAAGTGGTGCCATCCATGCGAAAGAAACGCGAACGCAGCTGGCTCGTACTGCTTGCTGCGGGTCTGTTACCGCTGATTTTGGGGATCCTTTTTACCTTTATTGCCGCACAGAGAACCGAACAGCGTCAGCTGGAGACCACTGCTGAAGTGGTGCTAAATCATGCGGAAAATCTCAGCGACCATGCCTGGGATATGGTACGACAACTGGAAAAATACGATCCCCGCGCCTGTGGCTACATTGGTAAAGATATCCAGCGTATTGGCTCGGTTACCGCCTATTTTCGCTCGGTCGGTTTAACGAAAAATAACGATGTTCTCTGCTCTTCGGCTTACGGTCAGCATCCGGGGACCATTGAAGGCATGATCCGCATGCCGTTACCGACGCCGATCCCCGATCGCTGGATCCAGTCGGTCGCCGGCACGGCTGGCGCACCGCAGCGCCCGGCAGTGCTTTTTTTCCGCCAGCAACCAATGGGATATGGCGCTTTTGCGCTGGTTGATGGCCAGTATTTACTCGACTTTATGCATGCGCTGGGCATGCCTCGCGCTTATCAGGTTTCGATTCAGTTTAACCACGGCTACCGTATTGAAACCGGCCATATTGCCGCGGAAAACCACTTATTGTTCAACAGCCTGGTGTACCGCACCACCTCAGCTCGCTATCCGGTTACCATTAGCATCATTTCCCCGCCCTCGGAAGCGCTTAAAGCCTGGCGCCAGGTCTTCCTGACTTTCCTGCCGATGGCGGCGATTCTGTCACTGTTATTTATGGCGCTGGTCAGTAACTGGCTGAAGCGCAGGCTTTCGTACCATGATGAGCTCCGCCGCGGGATCGCCAATAATGAGTTTTCGGTAAATTATCAGCCAGTTTATGACATCTCTTCCGTTTCCTGTGCTGGCGCTGAGGCGCTGCTGCGCTGGCAAAGACGTGACGGTGAATGGGTGCGTCCGGATGTGTTTATTGCTGCCGCCGAAGCCGAAAGCATGATTATTCCGCTGACCCAGCACCTGCTGGAACTGATCGCAGCAGATGTGAAGCAATGGGACGTGCCACCGGGTTTTCATCTGGCGATTAACGTCGCTGCCGAGCATTTACAGCATCCTTGTTTTGTCAGCGATATTCGTCAGTTTGCGACGACAGTGGCGGAGAAATCGCTGGTTATCATTCTTGAACTGACCGAACGTAGTCTGATCAGCGAAGGCCAGGAGGTGGCTGAAAAGCTGTCCTTGCTGCGCCGTGAAGGGATTGAAATTGCCATTGATGATTTTGGCACCGGCAACTGCTCGCTCTCCTATCTGCAAACTTTTGAACTGGATTACCTGAAAATCGATCGCGGTTTTATTAACGCCATTGAGTCGGTTGACGGCGAGACGCCGGTGCTGGATGCAATTATTAATCTTAGCCATAAGCTGGCATTACAGGTGTTGGGTGAAGGGGTGGAAACACCGATGCAGCTGGAGTACCTGAAGAATCATGGCGTGATGTTTATTCAGGGCTATCTGTATGCCAGACCGATGAGCAGCGAGGCGTTGGCCCACTGGCTGACCAATGAAGGCAGATTACCGTTAGTTTCCGGCCTTAGCGACGACGCTTCTGCGCCGCTCTGAGCGCCACATTCACCGTCTCATCCGCCTGCGGATACTGTACCTCTTTTGTCAGGGTTGCCGCCGCTGACGCATGCCGTTGCGCCGCCATGCGTCGATTAATTCGTTCCAGCGTGGGTAGCATCTGGTCGACAACATCATGATGTTGCGGATGTACTGCCGAGGGGATTGCGGCGTGAGGTTTCAGAAACAGAGCTTTGCGCAACGCGTGAATACGCCCAATAATTCGACGAGAATGTGAAGAACAGTCAGGAGCACAATAATACTTAAGATTTGCTTCTGTACTATCCAACATATTAAGCCAGTCGTTACCATCGTTTCTTCTGTTACTTCGACTCATCCCTCTCTCCACAGCAGCGAGGGGATGAGTATCACTGATAGCAAAACATCGATCAAGCCACCAGCTTGCATAAACACATTTACCACTCTAATCATTCCCCCTATATCAGCAAACTGAGCGGCCCTTTTTTCGTCCCGCGCAGCGCTGCAGAGTGTGGAAAATTCACACCGCTCCACAGCAAAACAGCTGGCTCTGACTAAAAAAGCAACAAACGGTTAATCTGCCGCAGAATTTTTTTGGCCTGAGCATCTGCTGGCAAAGCGCATGATTGCGCTATTAAGCGCGAGAATAACTGACAAATTGCTCATAACAGCAACAGATAAACTGACCGAAAATTACATATCGGGCTATTCAGGCGATATACTGTAATATCGGAGGGTACCGATTTCCTCAGGAAATAGTTTTTCCCGGTACTTCTTTGACATGGCTACCAAATGGCCATTATAAAAATTTATCCTGGCCCTGGACGGCCTGTTCACACAGTGCATACCGGCCAGTGAGAATTTTCAATTTTTGGGTAAATACAGGGCATTTTATATGAAGCTACGTAGGAAGCGTGTAAAGCCAATTGCACTGGATGATGTAACCATCATCGATGATGCAAGATTACGTAAGGCAATCACCGCGGCGTCACTCGGTAACGCCATGGAGTGGTTCGATTTCGGGGTTTACGGCTTCGTTGCCTATGCACTCGGTAAGGTCTTCTTCCCTGGTGCCGATCCTGGCGTACAGATGATTGCTGCGCTGGCAACCTTTTCAGTACCCTTCTTAATTCGCCCTCTGGGCGGACTGTTCTTCGGCGCACTCGGTGATAAATACGGTCGTCAGAAGATTCTCTCCATTACAATCATTATCATGTCGGTCAGTACCTTTGCCATCGGCCTGATACCCTCCTATGCCAGTATCGGCATCTGGGCACCGGTACTGTTGCTGCTGGCGAAAATGGCACAGGGCTTTTCGGTCGGTGGCGAGTACACCGGTGCGTCAATCTTTGTTGCGGAATACTCTCCTGACCGTAAGCGTGGCTTTATGGGCAGCTGGCTGGACTTCGGTTCAATTGCCGGTTTCGTCCTCGGTGCTGGCGTGGTCGTGCTGATTTCCGCGATCATTGGCGAAGAGAAGTTCCTCGACTGGGGCTGGCGTATTCCGTTCTTCCTCGCACTGCCGCTGGGTATCATCGGCCTCTACCTGCGCCATGCACTGGAAGAGACCCCGGCATTCCAGCAGCACGTTGAAAAACTGGAACAGGGCGATCGTGATGGCCTGCGCGAAGGTCCAAAAGTCTCGTTTAAAGAGATCGCCACGAAGCACTGGAGAAGTTTACTCGCCTGTATCGGTCTGGTGATTGCCACCAACGTGACCTATTACATGCTGTTGACTTACATGCCAAGCTACCTGTCACACAACCTGCACTACTCGGAAGATCATGGCGTCTTAATTATTATCGCCATTATGATCGGTATGTTGTTTGTGCAGCCGGTGATGGGCCTGCTGAGTGACCGTTTTGGTCGTCGTCCGTTTGTGATTATCGGCAGTATCGCGCTGATGGTGTTCGCGATTCCGTGCTTTATGATGATTAACAGTGACGTCCTCGGTCTGATCTTCGCCGGCCTGTTAATTCTGGCGGTGATTCTTAACTCGTTTACCGGTGTGATGGCCTCCACTCTGCCAGCCATGTTCCCGACGCATATTCGCTACAGTGCGCTGGCCAGTGCCTTTAACATCTCGGTATTGATTGCCGGTCTGACGCCAACGCTGGTCGCCTGGTTAGTCGAAAGCTCAGGCGATCTGTATATGCCGGCTTACTATCTGATGGTGGTGGCAGTTATCGGCCTGATTACCGGTATCATGATGAAAGAAACGGCTAATAAGCCGCTGCGCGGCGCCACTCCGGCAGCCTCTGACCTGGCAGAAGCGAAAGAAATTCTGCAAGAACATCACGATAACATCGAACAGAAAATCGAAGATATCAACGATGAGATTGAACAACTGGAACAGAAGCGTAAGCATCTGATTAACCAGCATCCCAATATCAACGAGTAATCTGTCAGTCCCCTCAGACAACTGAGGGGACTTTTTTTTTGCCCTGCCAGCAGCACCAACCACGCTTACTGGCTGTATTGCAGATTAAACGGCAGTACCTCAGTAATTTTTTCGTCAACAGGGATAAACGTATCGCTGCTGTCCCGCCTCAAAGTGATTTGTGAAAAAATAGTGTAGCCATCAAAGTGCAGCTCCTGTTGAGCGACTTTTGCCGATCTTTTTTTTACTTTATTCTTAAATTCAATCTGATAACCATCACCCAGCCCATGTTTATTCACCCGCTTCAGGGTCAGCGGCTGCTTCTCTTCACGGCAGGCAGAGAAAACGATCTGTTTATAACGGGCATAGTCTCCTCCCCGTCGCATCTGATCTATCACATCCTTTAGCGTTTTAAGCTGCTCTGCTTCGGGCTTCACCGTTAACACATCGATTTTTTCTTTACTGTTGATCCGGTTGCCCCACACAGCCGCGGTAATTTCCTCCCGGGGCGTTCTTTCATAGTGGCTGATACTGTAATTAATACTGTATCCCGGTTTATCCGTGCCCGCGCTGTCCAGATGCCATGTGGCTACATCCCTGGCAACATCCCTTTTTTCCACGATAATCTCTTTATTGACCAGGCTGGCATAAAAAGTCGGAGTCTGCTTACCGACACTGAGTAATCGCTCGGTCGGCAGTAATCCATCAACTTCTTCGGTTTCGAATAGAATTTTGCCGTGCGGGCCAAGGAAACTCAGTGTCTTATCTGCCGGAATCCGCAACAGCGGTGACTCGCGGGTAAAAAATCCGTGTGACAGTAACACCAGCTTGTCAGCCGGATCGTCCCTGACAGTGGTTAAACTAAAACTGGCTGTTTCAAAGGTCTCTACCCTGTCGCGCAACTCCGGATGATTCTGCTCCAGAAACATCAGCTGGACTCTCGCACGAGCCTGACGCTGGTTATACGCCACCCTGCCCAATTTAGATTCGCTAACCGTACGCTCAGGATTCAGCGCATTTCCGCCATGGGTTCGCGGCCGGTTCAGGTTACGATTTAGCTCTGGCAGCGGATTTTCTTCGAGGTCGCCGGTTTGCTTAACAATGGCTTGTTTCTCTGACTGACCGATTTTGCTGGCTGCCACTGGCTCCTCATGCAGCATATCGGACAACACACCCAATTTATTGATCTCACTGAGATTATGGCAGCGAACCTGCTCTCTCACCGTACTTAACGTCTGTCGCGACCAGAGCCTGACCTGGCGATAGCGTTTAAGTAACGTCGTGATGCGATTTGCTCCCTGCCTGGCGAGTGACGTGCCGCCGATTGTCCCACTGATTCCACTGAGAATCGTCGCCGATATCGCTTCTTCTACGAATGCCTCAGACTGATCTGGCCGATCGACGATATGGGCTTGTATCGCGATAATGCCGATATAAGCTGCATCTAAACCCACGCTGACAGCAAAATGACTGATGCGCGTCAGTAACGAGCCGGTACCGGGTAAGGCGATCATCAGTAACGGGGAGTAAATCATTAAAATCAGTTTCATTAGGTTCAGAGCTTGCAGGCTCAACTCTTCACGACGCGTCAACACCAGGGTGTCGATATCAGATTCCAGCCGCTGCATAAGACCTGCCAACAGATTGTCAGCCAGATCATACTGGTTACCGCCAGGCCGGGAACGGAAGGGATGCAACAGCACTTTCCCCATTTCCAGACCAGAAAAAAGCAGGCGACTGCGTACTGCCGTGCGGATGACGAAAGCCTGCCGGTCATTGGCATATTTCATCGCGTAGTAAACCGGTATTTTACTCAGTACCCAGCGTTTAAATTCCTCTGTGCGTGGATAACTCATTATCTTTTCGGTTTTCTTGAGCCCTCCCTGCCAGTATTGACGCTCCCGGGTTCTCAGGTAAAAGAACTTCGGCTCATCCACACTCATCAGCAGCCCTCCATCCCCAACCGGGATCAGAAAGACGCCGTTTAACAGATTTTCGTGAAACAACAGCTCCCGCGCCTCTAGCTTCCCGTCAAGGAACGCCAGTAATGCCGTGCGGTATGGCGACGCCTGGCGATACCTGTCGAGGAAGGACAGGCAGCGTAGAACGACCATTTGCCGATAGAATTTTTTTAATCCACTGGTGAATTCGGGATTATTACGCCAGGCGTCAAGATCGGCCTTCATGCGCCGCTCTAAATTCTCCTCGGTTAACGCTTCAATTAATGCCTGGTGCGTCATTGAGTCAACCCGATAGCTTCTGCCGAGAGCATCGCGCTGCTGATTAATTTCACGCTTATATTGCCCGGTAACAATATCCACAACCGAGTAATTAAGTTGCACTGGCAGTGGCGCTTTCGGCCCTTGTAAGTTCATATTTTGTGAAACGATGGGTGAGCAGGTCACCTGTATAGTGCTGTTCGACCGCAACCCGGTGCTTATCCCGTTGGCTTGCTCATAACGAGAAATACCTTCAGTGATATAGTTTTCGAAATAGTCTCTGGGATTTAATACCGGATGGTAAATGTGCTGCAAATTGTTCAAAGAGTGCAAAGCGTACTGATGAAATATACGGCTCTCTTCTTCGGTTAAATTTAATGGCTGCGCTCCTCCTGACACGTTGTTCCACGGCATCAGCTGGCTGAAGGCACTGTTCAGTGCTTTATCGATCCATTGCCCGATGGTATTGATGCCGTCCCACCATGTTGTCGTCAGTTGCTCAGTGCCGCTTTCAGCACTTTCAGCCTTCGGGCGGGCGGTTTCAGCATGTGGATAACGCACCGGCAGCGCTGACGGGCCAGGGTAACGACAAGCAATGTCGTCAGTGCTATCGGGATTGACCACATTCAGCATCGAAGCCGCCAGCATCAGCGCCCCTTTCGGCTTAAGGCGCGGCGTAAAATTAAACGTCCCGCGATTATTCAGCTGCTCACGCAACTGATGAGCCTGCCAGATGAGCTGTGCACTTTGCGCCTGCCACTGTTGTTGAAAAACACATCTCTCCTCTTTTAGCTCGGGTAACTGTATTCCCATCCCCTGCTCCCGGCGTTGTTGCCACAACACACTGATTTGATCACTGACTGATTCAAGTCGCTGATACAATCCACTGCGCAGCGCCAGAATATCCTTAGGGTTGACGCATTCCGGATCGCATTGCTGCCTAATTGCCTGCAGCGCACGAAACAGCGCATTGTCGCCTTCGACCTCAAGCAGACGGCCATCAATCTCAACGTAATAGTTTTCCTGACCACAGCGGATAACTATCGCATTATCACGTCGCGGCAGTGACAAACTGGCGAATGCCACCCAGCGCGCTGATAACTGGGGATCAAACGTTGCCAGCGGTTGTCCGGAAATATCAGCCAGCACCAGCGCATTACCCTGTAGCACATCAGGATGGAAAGCCGCCGCAAGGCCGATAAGTTCCAGTGCCTCAAGACGCGCGTTACCTGAAGCTTTTAATTGCTCATCAATTTTCACTGCCCACTTGTCTTTTGATATTTTCCGCTGAGAAAAACAATTTGAATCAATATAATCAACTGTTACAGCTCTACTAATAAACATCTGACACCCTTTTTATCGACAGCTAAGACTGATAATTATTTTATTTTGCATTAGAATGATTAGCGCTCACTTCCAAATAAAGCTCATCTAAAAAATTCAAGTGTATTTATATTGCGTCGGGAATTTAAAATAGTTCACTCATGAAGTTTCAGACCGGGTATTTTATAATCTCAGGAGGAATTAACATGATCACTATGATTAACTCACTCAATGCAACTACGTTTAATGCGATAGATAAATTAGCGAGAGAAGTAAAATCTTTTATCAGAAATCTCAGATCGGTTCGCCAAAGCCCTTTGCAACTTCCTTCCGCGAAACCCACCCTGGAAAACTCAGCAACAATCAAAAATTCATATAGTTATATAAAAATCACTTTATTACCCATCGCAGAAACGGCGGTGAAAACGAATCAAGAATCCTTGTATCATGAGCCAGATTTTGCTGATAAAAAACCCGCGACGGTTGCTGCAATAATTCGTCATGGCAATGAAATAAACTATGATATCCCACGACTATTCACCGAAAGTGAAATATCCTTAAGAAATAATATAGCCACACAATTAAACGCAATTGATTATTTTGAAAACCTGTACGATGAAATCCCTGTCAAAACGTATAGAAAACAAGTGTTAAATCACGAAAACTCAGCAGAAAAAACAGGTATCAGCAAGGAAAAGAGCTTATACGTTAATCTTCTTACTGAAAATAACAAGCCAGCAGCACAAAAGGAAACAATTAATAAAGTTGCCAACCATATTAATGCTTACTATCAACAGCAACTTAATATTCTGCATCAAATTATAGAGAATCAGGTACATCAGATTAATGATAGCTGTGCGGAATCTCCGGTTAAACTGAAATATACAGAGCTAGCCGGTGTTACTGTGGAAGATCGCTCCCCTAAGCTCCCGCCAAGGAACAAAATATTTTAACTGCTTATCATACGTGATAAATTTTCATCAGGTTGATAGCAAAGTTGATATCAGATGAGAAATATAACGATCAAGGATATTGCGCAACAGGCGGGCGTGGGTGTGGCCACCGTTGACCGGGTGCTAAACCGACGCGCGCCAGTTCGTCAGGAAACGGAAGCAAAAGTCATCGCGGCAGCCACAGGTTTAGGCTACCGCTTCCCGCAAGGTCAGCCCCCGGCTTCTCAGCCGGTGAGGGCAGGCCAGACGGTTAAAATGGGGTTTATTCTGCTGCCAAAGGATTACTCCTTCTATCAGCAGTTTTGCCAGCAGCTGATGCAGCAAGCGGCTCCCTGGCATCATGACGATAGCCCGCCGGAATTTTACTTTCATGCGATCAACGCCATTGAAGCCACCGCCGCACGCATCCGCGAACTGGCAACCCGGGTCGATGTTATCGGGCTGGTTGCGCTGGATAATGCGCTAATTCGCCATGCGGTTGAGGAAGTCACTCGCCAGGGCGTGAAAGTGTTTGCGCTGTTATCCGATCTCTCACCCTGTGGTCACGCAGGTTATATCGGGCTGGATAATCGTAAAGCGGGCAGAACCGCCGCCTGGGCAGTGGAAAGGCTTCAGCGTAAAAGCGGTAAAATTGGGATTATCATCGGCGATAATCAGTTTCTTTGTCAGGAAACCTGCGAAATCAGTTTCCGCTCCTATTTACGTGAACGACTGGTCGGCCACCAGATCCTCGAACCGGTTAAGAGCTATGAAAATATTGCGGGTGGCTATCTGGCTACAACGCAATTGTTGCAACAGCATCAGGATCTTTCGGTCATCTACGCACCCTGCGGCGGCGTAGAAGGGGTGATCAACGCGATAGAGGAACATGGCCGACGGGAAGCCATCACCCTGATTTCTCATGGTCCATTTGATAACAGTGACCTGGCGTTGATTAATGGCACGGTTGAGCTGATTGTCGCGCACCGACTGACAGAGCTCTCCGCTGCAGTGATCGCTGCTTTCAGACAAAGTGTGCTGGAGAAAAACAGCGGCTTTATCAATCATACCTGTCCTTTCGAACTGCTTACCGCCGAAAACTGCTAGTTTTCACGACAGCATACACAGGCCCCACGTATGCTGTAGCCCCCTCGCACAGCACGTGCCATAACTCACTTTATGCGGATTGCGCCCCTAAATGATAGATTTCTATCATTTTAAACTATCACAAATAATTTGATCGCTATCATAAAATAAAGATTCCACCATTGATGGTTTTGGAACATCTGTTTAATACTCTCGTCAACATCCTGTGACGATCCGCGATCGATTCACAGCGCCGCAGATCCTTTAAACCTGTTAATGATGGAAAACGCTATGACCCTACATATTGCTAATGCCCCGTGCAGCTGGGGAGTCGATGACCCGAAAAACCCCTTTTTGCCACCCTGGGAAAAAGTACTGCAAGAGGCTGCGCAGGCGGGTTATCGCAGTATTGAATTAGGTCCGTGGCGCTATTTACCGACCGACAGCAAACAGCTCACGGCGGCGCTGAATCAGCACGGTTTATCGCTGGTTGCTGGCACCATCTTTGACGATCTGGTCAGTGAAGCCAACTTCGACAATATGATTACGCTGACGCATAACATTTGTCGCACCCTGTCAGAAGTGCCAACCGCCGAGAAAACCCACGGCGATAACGCGCCTGCGCCCTATCTGGTGATTATCGATTTTGGTAATGCCGATCGCGCCCGACTGGCCGGTCAGTATGATAAAGCGCCACGACTAAGCGAAAGCGACTGGCAGCGCATGATGCAACACATCACCACTATCAGTGAAATTGCTCAGCAGTATGGCGTGCGCCCGGTGATTCATCCTCATGCCGGCGGCTGTATCGAATTCGCCGATGAACTGGAAAAACTGGTGGCGGATATCCCGCACAATATCGCCGGGCTTTGCCTCGACACCGGGCACCTTTACTACGCCGGTATGGACCCGCTGACGTGGCTGGAAAAATACTTCTCACGCATCGACTATCTGCACTTTAAGGATGTCAATCAGCAGGTCTTTGCCTCCGGCCTGAAGCGCGAGCTGGACTTCTTTACCGCCTGTGCTGAAGGCGTGATGTGTCCACTGGGCAAGGGTGCCATCGACTATCCGGCGATACGCGCTTTCCTCGCCGAACGCCATTACCAGGGCTGGATCACCATCGAACAAGAGCGCGATCCGCGCAACGTTGAGGGCAGCCTGCGTGACGTGACGGCCAGCCTGAACTATCTGCATTCCGTCGGCTTCTGACAGGAGAAACGAGATGATTAACGGCATAAAACCTCTCGACCGCTCACTGCGCTGGGGCATGGTCGGCGGCGGCGGCACCAGCCAGATTGGCTATATCCATCGCTCTTCCGCGCAGCGTGACGGCACTTTTACCCTGATGGCCGGTGCTTTTGATGTTGATGCCGAACGCGGCAAAGCGTTTGGCCGCGCGCTGGGCGTCGATGAGAATCGCTGTTACGCCAGTTATCAGGCATTGTTTGCTGGCGAAGCCGACCGGGAAGACGGTATTGAAGCGGTCTCGATCGCCACGCCCAACAATACCCATTTTGAGATTTGCCGCGCCGCACTGGAGGCCGGGCTGCATGTGGTCTGTGAAAAGCCACTGTGCTTTACCAGCGAAGAGGCGCAGATCCTTGCGGATCTTTGTAGCAAAAACCATAAGATCATTGGCGTCACTTACGGCTATGCCGGACATCAGTTGATCCACCAGGCACGCGCCATGATCGCCGAAGGATTACTCGGCGATATCCGTATTATCAATATGTCGTTTTCACACGGCTTCCATAACGACGCGGTGGAGCTGGATAATCCGAGCACCAAATGGCGCGTCGATCCGAAGTATGTCGGGCCAAGCTATGTGCTGGGCGATCTGGCGACCCATCCGCTGTTTATTGCTGAAACCATGGTGCCTGAACTATCCATTAAGCGCCTGATGTGTACCCGCCAGAGTTTTGTGAAATCACGCGCGCCGCTGGAAGATAATGCTTATGTGTTAATGGAATATGACAATGGCGCGGTCGGCTCGATGTGGTGTTCGGCAGTGAACTGCGGTTCGATGCACGGCCAGAAAGTGCGGGTAATTGGCTCGAAGGCCAGTCTCGAATGGTGGGACGAGCAACCGAATCAGCTACGCTACGAAGTTCAGGGTGAGCCGGTAAGAATTATCGAACGCGGCATGGGTTATCTTACGCCACGCGCTCTGGAAGAGGACCGCATTGGCGGCGGGCACCCGGAAGGTCTGTTTGAAGCCTGGTCGAATCTCTATCGCCGTTTTGCCATTGCCATGGACGCTACCGATCGCGCCGATCGGGCATTGCTGGAAAACTTCTGGTATCCCGATGTGCATGCCGGACTGCAAGGCGTGCGCTGGGTGGAAAACTGCGTACGCTCGGCGGAGTCTGGTGCCAGTTGGGTAGAGTTTCGCTAAAGCTTACCGCCCCGCTCAGGCGGGGCAAATGGATTACAGGCTAAAGCAGTCGCGAAACTGCTCCAGCGCCTCAACGCTGTCACCCAACGCCCAGCCTTCCAGCGCCACGACGCCACGGTAATCGATCTCATTCAGCACGCGGGCAATGGCACGGTAATTAATTTCGCCGGTACCCGGCTGATAACGGCCCGGCACATCCGCAACCTGAATCTCGCCAATGGCCGACGCGCTGCGCTTCAGCAATTCAATCAGATTCCCTTCACCAATTTGCGCATGGTAAAAATCGAGATTCATTTTCAGTGCCGGACTGTTCACCGCTTCCACCAGCGCCAGCGTGTCACTGGCTTTGGCAAACGGCGTACCGGGATGGTCGACCGCAGTATTCAGATTTTCCAGGGTAAAAACTTTTCCGGCTTTTTCACCCATTGCTGCCAGCTGGCTTAGCGTCTGACGGGCCTTTAACCACATCGCCCCGCTCACCACCTCGACCGGCTCAACCGGCAATCCCTTATCATCCAGACCAGTGCCGTGCAGATTGAGTGCCGGGCAGTTAAGGCGCTGCGCCACTGCCAGAGATTGCTGCGCACTGCTGAGCAGCGCGGCAATCTGCCGGTCATCAGTAAGATTACCGGACAGATAGCCGGTCATTGAGGTAAAACGCGCGCCGGTCGTCGCCAGCGCATCAATATCTTTATTGGCCCAGTTCCAGATCTCAACCCCAAAGCCCAGCTGGCTAATGCGTTTAACGCGTTCGATAAACGGCAAATCCAGAAAAACCATTTCCGCACAGACAGATAAGCTATAACTCGTCATTTTTTATCCTCTAAACACTTTCAGTAACCTCCGTGACATCACAATAAAATGTACATATCAGTTTTTTATGTCAATAAAATAAAAATTCCATTTAGAAAAATCAGCACTGCCGCACGTAAAAAAACAAATCTGCCTGATATTGCACCAGTCAGCCCCTGTTCGGGCAAAAACAGCCATCCCGGACACTCTAAGCCCGGCGCAAGCCGCTACACTGTTAGCTGAACCAAAAACTGAATCTGAGGTGAAGTGTGAAAATTAAAAGCTACGCAGCAATGGAAGCCGGCAAGGCTCTGGAATTATATGAGTATGATGCGGGCGCGCTGAGTGCAGAGGAAGTTGAGGTCGAAGTCGAATATTGTGGCGTTTGCCACTCTGACCTGTCGATGATTGATAACGAATGGGGCATTTCCCGCTACCCGACCATTGCCGGCCATGAAGTGATTGGTCGCGTGTCCGCGCTGGGCGAAGCCGCTAAGTCGAAAGGTTTGTCCATCGGACAGCGTGTCGGCATCGGCTGGACGGCAAAAAGCTGCCAGCACTGTGATGCCTGTATTAACGGTGAGCAGGTAAACTGCGAGCAGGGTAGCACCCCGACCATCCTGAACCACGGTGGTTTTGCCGAGAAATTGCGTGCCGACTGGCAATGGGTTATCCCGCTGCCGGAAAAACTGGATGCAGCCAGCGCAGGCCCGCTGCTGTGCGGCGGTATTACCGTGTTTAAACCGCTGCTGATGAGCAATATCACTGCCACCAGCCGCGTGGGCGTAATCGGAATTGGCGGCCTCGGCCATATTGCCATCAAACTGCTGCATGCGTTGGGCGCGGAAGTGGTGGCATTCAGCTCCACAGCCAGCAAAAAGCAGTCGATTCTCGATATGGGTGCCGATGAAGTGGTTAACAGCCGCGATGCCGAAGAACTGAAGAAACAGGCTGGTCGCTTTGATCTGATTCTCAGCACGGTAGCGGTTGATCTGGACTGGAAACCTTACTTCGATGCGCTGGCACCAAAAGGTAAATTCCATACCGTCGGCGCAGTGATGAAGCCGTTCCAGGTACAGGCATTTGATCTGATTACCGGCGATAAAGCCGTGACCGGCTCTTCAACCGGTTCACCAGGCCAGTTGCGTTCGTTGCTGAAACTGGCATCTCGCCGCGATATCGCGCCGCAGGTGGAGTTCTTCCCGATGTCGAAAATCAATGAAGCGCTGGATCATGTGCGTGACGGTAAAGCCAATTTCCGCGTAGTCCTGAAAGCGGATTTCTGAGTTACCGCTGGCGAGCGGTGATACACCGCTCGCCAGTCCTGTCAGCTCACCACCCGGAGATCACTGCGCACGCAGCGGCTGGTTTTTAATCAGCAGTGACAACAAAAAGGCGACCGCCATTACCCCTGCGGCAATCAGGTATACGCTATGGATCGCGCCGCCAAATGACTCAAGATAATCAGCGCGTAACTCAGCAGGCAACTGACGAATCGTTTCCGCGCCCATCGCCCGTGGTAACGCAGTGCCCTCTGGTATCAGCGCCATCAAACGCGTTTGTAGCGAATGGGTAAAGACCGCGCCAAATGCGGCGACCCCAATTGAGCCACCGATCGAACGAAACAGCGAAGTACTTGACGTGGCAACACCAATCTCTGTCGGCTCCACACTGTTTTGCGCCGCCAGCACCAATACCTGCATCACCAGCCCTAATCCACAGCCCAGCAGAGCGATATACAGATACAACCGCGACATCGCATCAGTATTTTTCAGTGTGCCCAACAGCAGCATCGCGATTAACGCCAGCAACGTCCCCGCAATCGGGAACAGTCGGTACTTGCCGGTTTTGCTGATAATCCGTCCGCTAATCACCGAAGTGACTAACAGTCCGCCCATCAGCGGCAGTAACTGTATGCCGGCTTCTGACGGCGTAGAGCCTTTAACCACCTGTAAGTAGAGCGGTAAAAACGTCACTGATCCCAGCAGCGCCATACCAATAATAAAACTTATCAGGCAGCCAAGCACAAAGGTGCGCTGACGGAAAAGATGTAAGGGGATAATCGGTTCTGCCGCCAGTCGCTCTTCATAAATAAAGCCGCCAAGGCAAACCAGTCCAAAAGCCAGAATGCACCATAGCTGGCCCGAATCCCATGGTAATACCGATCCTCCCTCGGTGGTAAACAGGATGATGCAGGTCAAAGCACCGGCAAGATAAATTGCGCCAGGGTAGTCAATTTCATGCTTAATTTTAGTCACTTGCGGCTGGAAAACCGCACCGATGACCAGTAGCGCAATCAGGCCGAGCGGTAAATTAATAAAGAAAATCCAGTGCCAGGAAAAGTGCTGCACCAGAAAGCCGCCGATCAGCGGCCCGACTACCGTTGCCAGCCCGAACACCCCGCCGAATAAGCCCTGATAACGGCCACGGTCGGCGGGCGGCACCACATCCGCAATCGCCGCCATTGTCACCACCATTAAACCTCCGCCGCCTAACCCCTGCAACGCGCGCATCAGGATCAGCTGCGTCATATTTTGCGCCAGACCGCAAAGGGCTGAGCCAAGCAGGAAAATAATGATCGCGATTTGCAGCACCCGTTTGCGGCCAAACAGATCGCCAAATTTGCCATACAGCGGCACCGCAATGGTCGACGAGAGCAAGTAGGCGGTGACCACCCACGATAACTTTTCCAGTCCGCCAAGTTCGCCCACAATGGTGGGCAACGCGGTGGAGACAATCGTCTGGTCAAGCGCCGCCAGCAGCATCACCAACAGTAATGCCGAGAACAGCAGTCGTATCGACGGAGCCGGGGTAATGGCCGGTTTACTCCTTTCTGCCGAAGATGTGTGATGTGCTGTCATCGTGTTCGTGACCTGCTTGATATTAATTAACTAGGTAATTAATATATGGGTAAATTTTATCTCTGGTCAATGGATCTGATAAACCATGGTGATTAAAAAAAGCGTAAAACCCGCTGCGGCGAAAGCTGAACCGTCTGATAATTCAGACATTTCACCACGTAAACCGGGTCGGCCTGCCGGTGGCGCAAAAGGTGCGGATCGTCGGGCGTTACTGCTTGAAACCGCCCTGACGCTGTTTGCTCGCCAGGGAATTGCCGATACGCCATTAACCCTGATCGCCCGCGAAGCGGGTGTGACGCCAGCCATGCTGCATTACTACTTTAATACCCGTGAACAACTGCTCGATGTGCTGATAGAAGAGCGGTTTTTGCCGATCCGCGCCTCATTCCGCAATCTGTTCCAGCATGCCGATGCCGATCCGGTCACCACGCTGACGCAGCTTGCCGAACAGTTTATTGATATCTCTTTTAAGCATGCGTGGTTTGCTCCCCTGTGGGTGCGCGAGATTATCAGCGACAGCGGCATGTTGAAGAAGCGTATGGAAGAGCATTACGGCGATAGCCAGAGAAAGGCGTCTTTGCAGTGCCTGGTTCGCTGGCAGGAAGAGGGAAAACTGAATGCCGATATCAACCCGGAGCTGATTTTTATCTCGTTATTCGGGTTAACCTTTTTACCGGTGGCCTCTGCCAGAGTGTTAAGTCCGGCGCAGGGAAGCCAGCCCGATGCCGGCCAGTTGGCAAAACACGTGGTTGCACTGTTGCTGAATGGTCTTCGCCCACAGTGATCATCGCCCGCTGACGCGGGCGATGTGATAACGATTAACGCACCAGGTGCAGAAAGTGCAGATGCTTCTCATACTGGTCGAGAATATCGTGAATAATTTGTTCCTGCGTCCAGCTCATTACATCGTAATCCTGACCGCCTTCCTTCAGATAAACTTCGGCACGATAATATTTATATTCCTCATCGCGCTCTTCATCTTTCAGGCCAGCCAGCGCAAACGCCGGTTGCAAATAGGCGCGCAGGCGCACTTCATACACAAAATTCAGCTCATCACCCATACTCACTTCAAAGTGAATACGGTCGTCGGCGCTGTCATTGGTTGAAGAGAGCGTCCCCTGCTTTGCCAGCTCCGCTTTAACCATTTCCATCGCTGGCTGAATCACTTCACTCATAAAACGCCGGACGTTAGAGCGCTTCGGGAAATAAGCAATTTTGCGCAGACGCTGTTGCCATGAAATTGGGTTACGTGCCGCCGTCGGTGCGATAGTGGTCATCTGCTGACTGTCGCGTTTATAAGCGTCAACGCGCAGCGCTTTAAACAGGCCATAGATCGAGACCAGCAGAATAATTGAGAATGGCAAAGCACTGGCAATGGTTACGGTTTGCAGCGCACTCATTCCCCCCGCCAGCAGCAGCGTGATCGCCACCACGCCCATTAATCCGGCCCAGAAGATACGCTGCCAGACCGGCGTATTCTCGGTACCGTCTGCCGCCAGCGTATCCACGACCATCGCACCCGAGTCAGCCGAGGTGACGAAAAATACCACCACCATCGCCATCGCGATAAACGAAAGGATATTGCCGAACGGGAAGTGTTCGAGGAAGTTAAACAACGCCAGCGCCTGATCGTTCTGCACCACATTGGCCAGGTCACGTGCGCCCTGCTCCATGATTAACCAGATGGCACTGTTACCAAAAAAGGTCATCCATAACAGCGTAAAACCTGCCGGGACAAACAGAACGCCGGTAACGAACTCGCGGATGGTTCGTCCACGAGAAACCCGTGCGATAAACATGCCGACAAACGGTGACCAGGAAAGCCACCATCCCCAGTAGAGCAGCGTCCATCCTCCCAGCCAGCTGTTAGACTTTGGCTCATAGGCATACAGATTAAAGGTTTTACTGATGATCTCAGAAAGATAGCCGCCGGTATTTTCCACAAAGGATTTCAGCAACAGCACCGTTGGACCAAGCGTACCCACCAGAACCAGCAGCAGCACCGCCAGCCCCAGATTAAGTTCGGAGAGAATGCGGATGCCTTTATCCAGCCCGGAAACCACCGAAAGGGTCGCCATCGCAGTGATAACGACAATCAGAATCACCTGCACGGTCTGATTAATCGGCAAGCCAAACAGATGGTTCAGCCCGGCATTAACCTGTAAAACGCCGTAGCCTAATGAGGTCGCCACACCCAGCACAGTGCCAATCACCGCAAAGATATCGACCGCATGGCCAATCGGACCGTTAATGCGATCGCCGATAATCGGATACAGCGCTGAGCGCAGTCTCAGTGGCAGTCCGTGTCGATAGCTGAAAAAGGCCAGAATCAACGCCACAATGGCGTAAATTCCCCACGCATGCAGCCCCCAGTGGAAGAAGGTAATACGCATAGCTTCTTTTGCGGCTTCAACGGTTTCGGGGGTGCCAACCGGCGGAGCCAGATAGTGCATGACCGGCTCGGCCACACCAAAAAACATTAGCCCGATCCCCATACCAGCGGAAAACAGCATGGCAAACCACGAGAGATAGCTGAAATCCGGTTGAGCATGGTCCGGCCCCAGCTTGATATTGCCGTAACGCGACAAGCCGAGATAGGAGACACTTAATAAGATTAAGGCGACCGCGAGAATGTAAAACCAACTGGCATTGGCAAACAGACTGCCCTGCAATGCTTTAAGCTGACGGTCTGCCAGTTCAGGGAAAAGTGCTGCAAATCCCACCAGAAGAAAGATCAGCAGTGCCGAAGTGTAGAAAACGGGGGGATAAATATGACTGCGTTTAACCGGTTTATCTGGTGCAATATGACTCATAAATTACCTGTTTTTGTAAAAACAATTCTAAATGTAACAAGTAACTATGGTTTATTAATTCCTGATATGCAAATGCAACTGTCTAAAAAACATCTTCAAAATCTGGGGAACTGATACTTTTGCAGGCTTTCCTGCTGTTTCAACGGCTGACTCTGATTTCCCCTTACGCCGGGTGAAAAAAACGGAGATTTCTCTCCGTTTCTGTTTACTTATCAGTGCCAAACCCCTGTTGCTTCAGCGCCGGAGCCACCTGAGGGAAATAAATCTTCTGATAATAGCCGCTGACACTCTCACTCCAGGATTCGCCTTCAGTACGGCCAATATTTTGCCAGTGCTGAGTCAGTTGCTGGTTATATTGATTAATATTTTCAGTCAGCCCCTGGGTACGGTATTTCTCGTGATGGACAAAGGTCTCAACCGGCAGGCGAGGTTTGACATGAGAAGGCTGGTCAACATAGCCAATGGAAATCCCGGCCACCGGGAAAGTCATCTCCGGCAGGTCTAAAATCTCAATCATCTGCTGCGGATTCATTCTGATGCCGCCAATCGGCACCCCGCCTAACCCTTCAGAGCGCGCCGCGACGAGCGCTGAACCCAGCGCAATACCGACATCGGTCGCACCGGCAATCAGGCTTTCAACGCTCTGATGCGCAATCTGCTCTTTACCGACTGCCGCCATTCCCTGCGCGCTTTTATACATATCCAGAACAAAAATCAGAAATGCCGGAGCACGGGCAATCCACGGCTGGCCGCCAGCTAATGCGGCAATTTTTTGTTTATGCGCTTTATCCTGCACCAGGATAACCGACACCTGCTGCGAGTTGACCGAAGTGGGTGCATGGTACGCCGACATAATAATTTTGTTTAAAATATCGTCAGCAATCGGCGTCTCTAAAAAACTTCTGTCACTGCGGTGTTCGGTCAGTACTTCAACAACACTTTTCATATCTACCTCATGTAAACTTAAGGCGATATTTTACGGTGAATCGCTGAAAAGCGGCTTGCCACTCTGTGCCTGGGAGAGCGCCGTAAATCACCGGAATTTCTGGAATACCGTAGGGGAGCCGTTTTCGGCTCTGGTTCTGATGATATGCAGGGTGCTGGGCGGCGAGACGCCGCCCTACGAGAGAATCCAGGGCAAAGGTGCGTAATTATCGCGGCGCACTGACGCACGGTGCCTTGCGCAAGGCGCGTTTTAACACCATCAGACTGATCACCATCAGACTGGCGGCAGCAATCAGTACCACAAGGAAAGCTTTATCGAAGGCGTTGCGGGCCAGCTGTACCAGTATTTCAGCCCGGTCATTACTGAGCGTGGCGGCAATCCGCAGCGCTTCGTCAATGCTGTCATAGGCTCCGCCACCATCGACCAGCCCCTGCGGCAAAATCAGGCCGTGGCTGTAAACCGCCGTCATCACGCCGCCCAGTAATGTCACGCCCAGTACGCCACCCAGTTCCCATGCCACATCTTCAATCGCTGCGACCATACCGGCCTTCTCTTCCGGCGTGTTCAGCATAATCGCCGTCGAAGCAGCGGTGAATGTGCCACCCAAACCAAAACCGATAATAAACAGGCTAATCAATTGCAACAGCATATCGCTTTGCGCCAGCAGCACCTGACCAAAAATTCCCAATGCGGCCAGCGCAAAGCCGCCGAGGATAATGCGACGCTCACCAAAGCGCGGCATCAGCATACCCGCCAGCGGCGCGCCAAGTGCCGAGGCAACCGGCACCGGTAACATAAACAGCGCCGCCATCAGCGGAGACAACCCCAGTACCAGCTGCAAACGCTGGGTCAGCACCAGCTCAATACCGGTTAGCGCAATCATCGAGATAATCGCGATGGCGACGCCGCTGGCAAAATAGCGATTGCGAAACAGTGAAAAATCGATCATCGGCTGCTTTGACTGCTGCTGTCGACGAATAAATAAACTCAGCGCAAACACGCCGATCGCCGCTGTAATTAACAGGGTCAACAGCGAGATATCTCGCTTACTCAGCTCTTTCAGCGCATAAATTATCCCTGTCAGCCCGGCCATAATTTGCAGCGAACCGATCACGTCACACGGCCGCTGGCGATTGCCGGCGCAGTCCGGGATCAGCTTCCAGGCAAAGGGGATAACCACCAGTACCACCGGCACGTTGATTAAAAACACCGATCCCCACCAGAAATACTCCAGCATCACGCCGCCGATCACCGGCCCCAGTGCCGCCGCACCGGAAGCGACCGCCGCCCAGATGCCAATCGCCAGCGCGCGTTCACCTTCATCAGTAAACACCTGACGAACAATCGCTAAGGTCGCTGGCATCATCATCGCCGCCCCCACCGCGAGGAAAGCGCGCGAGGCGATCAGCAATTCAGCGCTGGGAGAAAACGCCGCACACCAGGATGCCAGCGCGAAGAACGGTAGCCCGGCCATAAACAGTCGCTTATGACCCATACGGTCGCTAAGCATCCCTGCGCCGGGTAACAGACCCGCCACCACCAGCGGATAAGCATTGATAATCCATAGCTTTTCAGACGCGGTCGCATCCAGCGTCTGCATAATGCGCGGCAATGCGGTATATAAAACCGTCATATCAATAACGATCAGAAAAAGGGTGCTGGTGATAATTGCCAGGATCAACCAGCGGTTGTTGGCGTGCATAAAAGGTGCCTCAGAGCATTTTTTTATTAAATTTGAGCGGACGCTCAACTGCGCGCACAATACTTGAGCAACCGCTCAAAATCAAGGTCGGGATGAGGAAGATTTAAGGATTGTTTAGCCAGTGAGATAAACCATGACCCGCCAGGCTTCGCAACCCAGGCGAGGTAAGGTATAGTCCGTTTTTTTACGGAGGAACCATGCTGACCAACCCATCCATTCGTCTTAACAAATACATTAGCGAGAGCGGAATCTGTTCTCGTCGTGATGCCGATCGCTATATCGAACAGGGCAATGTCTTTATTAACGGCAAGCGAGCCACCGTTGGCGCACAGGTGTTTGCGGGCGATGTGGTGAAAGTAAATGGTCAGCTTATCGAGCCGCGTGATGAAGAAGATCTGGTACTTATTGCACTCAATAAGCCGGTTGGCATTATCACAACCATGGAAGAAGGTGAACGCGACAACATCAGCGATTTCGTCAACCACAGCAAGCGCGTGTTTCCCATCGGACGCCTGGATAAAGACTCCCAGGGGCTGATTTTCCTGACTAACCACGGCGATCTGGTCAATAAGATCTTACGTGCCGGGAACAATCACGAGAAAGAGTATGTGGTCACGGTCAACAAGCTGGTGACGGACGAATTTATTCAGGGCATGAGCGCCGGTGTCCCGATGCTCGGCACGGTGACCAAAAAATGCAAAGTGAAGAAAGAAGCACCGTTTGTGTTTCGTATCACTCTGGTGCAAGGGCTTAATCGCCAGATTCGCCGCATGTGTAAACACTTTGGCTATGAGGTCACCAAACTTGAGCGCACGCGCATCATGAACGTCAATCTGAAAGGGTTGCCGCTGGGCGAGTGGCGCGATTTGACCGACGATGAACTGATTGAGTTATTTAAGCTGATTGAAAACTCATCGTCCGAAGAAAAACCGACGAAGAAAGCGCCAGCTAAACAACCTGCCGCGAAAAAGCCGGGCATTAACCGGCCAAAAATTGCCGAAAAGCCGGAAGGCAACGCGGCTTCGCGCAAGCGCTTTAGCCAGCCGGGACGTAAGAAGAAAGGACGTTAAGCGGGTGTGATAAAGAATAAATCAAAGGACGATGAACACGCTTTGATGATTTATTCTTTATCTTTCACATCACTTGCACATCACAGCGCCTGCGCACACGCCCACGCCGAGCTCCACGCCCACTGGAAATTATAGCCGCCTAACCAGCCGGTCACATCGACCACTTCGCCGATAAAGTACAAGCCTGCCACATCACGCGCTTCCATGGTTTTCGATGAAAGCTGAGTGGTATCGACGCCGCCCAGCGTCACCTCGGCGGTGCGATAGCCTTCGGTGCCGTTTGGCTGTACCCGCCACTGGTGCAGTGTCGCCACCAGTTCACTCTGCTGACGGCTGTTAAGCTGTTTCAGCGTGACATCCGGCACAACCGCCAGGGTTTGCAGCACCTCGATTAAGCGCTTCGGCAGCACTTTTGCCAGGGTGTTTTTCAGGCTCTGATTCGGGTGACCCGCGCGTTCTTCATTAATAAACACGTCCAGATCCTGCGCGGGGGACAAATCGATGGTGACAAACTCTCCCGGCTGCCAGTAGCTGGAGAGCTGTAATACTGCCGGACCAGACAGGCCGCGATGGGTAAACAGCATCGCTTCTTTAAATACCGTGCCATCTTCGGCGGTCATCACCGTGGGCAGCGAGACGCCGGAAAGCGTCTGCAAATGGTCGAGCAAAGGTTTGTGCAGGGTAAATGGCACCAGCGCGGCGCGCGTCGGGAACACCCGCAGGCCAAACTGCTCGGCCAGCTTGTAGCCAAACGGCGTCGCACCCAGACCGGGCATGGATAAACCACCGCTGGCAATCACCAGTTTTTCCGCCTGCACCGTGCCGCCATTCAGTTGCAGGGTATAGCCATGCTCATCGCGTTCAACATTCAGCACTTCACTGCGCAAACGCAGCGTGACATTGCCCTGCTGGCACTCTTTCATCAACAGCTCAACAATCTGCTGCGCTGAGTCGTCGCAGAACAGCTGGCCGAGAGTTTTCTCGTGCCAGTCAATACCGTGACGGTTGACCAGGTCGATAAAATCCCACTGGGTGTAGCGCGCCAGCGCCGATTTAGAAAAATGTGGGTTGTGCGACAAATAAGCCGCCGGTTCGGTATACAGATTGGTGAAGTTGCAGCGTCCGCCGCCAGACATCAGAATTTTGCGCCCGGGCTTTTTGCCGTTATCCAGCAACAGCACCCGGCGACCACGCTGGCCGGCCTGTGCGGCACAGAACAGTCCTGCGGCCCCTGCGCCGATAATGATAACGTCAAACTTTTCCACAACTCACTCCTGCCGGCTGGCAAAAAACGCTGATTGTAGAGAGTTGCTGGCGGTGATGCCAGCGTAACAAAATTGCAGGGAAAGTAACACAATGTAACCGTCTAATTTATAGGCTTTTTTCACCCCCTGATCGGGGCTTATTACGCTTTAATGTCAAAAAAAGTCTATATTTCACTTTCCCCCGGCGCGGTTTGTCGCTGATAATGCGCCGCGTTCATGTCCTCCAAAATGGCGTAACGCTTATGCTACATCTGTTTGCTGGTCTTGATTACCATACCGGCCTGTTATTAGTACTCGCACTGATGTTTGTGCTGTTCTACGAAGCGATCAACGGCTTCCATGATACCGCCAACGCAGTGGCCACTGTTATTTACACTCGTGCAATGCGCTCGCAGTTAGCGGTTGTTATGGCCGGGGTATTTAACTTCTTTGGCGTTTTGCTGGGCGGTTTAAGCGTTGCCTATGCAATTGTCCACCTACTCCCCACCGATCTGCTGCTCAATGTAGGATCGGCTCACGGGCTGGCGATGGTCTTTTCCATGCTGCTCGCCGCGATTATCTGGAACTTAGGCACCTGGTATTTCGGTCTGCCTGCGTCCAGCTCCCATACGCTGATTGGTGCCATTATTGGTATCGGTCTGACCAACGCGTTGCTGACCGGCTCCTCGGTGGTCGATGCGCTGAATATTCCCAAAATGATCGGCATTTTTATGTCGTTAATTTTGTCTCCGATTATTGGTCTGGTGGTCGCAGGGGGTCTGATTTTCCTGCTGCGTCGTTACTGGAGCGGCAACAAAAAGCGTCGCCGTATCCATATGACACCTGCCGAACGTGAGAAGATCGACGGCAAGAAAAAGCCGCCATTCTGGACGCGTATCGCCCTGATCGTTTCCGCTATCGGCGTGAGCTACTCACACGGTGCGAATGATGGTCAGAAAGGCATCGGCCTGATTATGCTGGTATTGATCGGCGTGGCTCCTGCGGGCTTCGTGGTGAATATGAATGCTTCCGGTTATGACATCACGCGTACCCGCGATGCGGTCAACCATCTGGAGCAGTATTACCAGCAGCACAGCACCACGCTGACGCACATCATTGAGATGGCGCCACCTGCGGTGCCCACGCCGGAACAGGTGCCAAGCGGGCCGAAAGAGTTCCATTGCGACAGCGCACGCGCTCTGGCGGCAATTCAGCAAACTCAGGGTCTGCTGAATAATTTGCAGAGCTATGACAGCCTGAACGTCGATCAACGCGCCCAGATGCGTCGCCTGCTGATGTGTATTTCTGACACCGCCGATAAAGCGGCGAAACTGCCGGAAACCAGCGCAGACGACAAACGCTTCCTCAATAAGCTGAAAGGCGATCTGCTGAATACCGTTGAGTATGCACCGGTGTGGATCATTATTGCGGTTGCGCTGGCACTGTCGATTGGCACCATGATTGGCTGGCGTCGTGTGGCGACCACCATCGGTGAAAAAATCGGTAAGAAAGGCATGACTTACGCTCAGGGGATGACGGCGCAGATGACCGCGGCAGTCTCCATTGGCGTGGCCAGTTATACCGGCATGCCGGTATCCACCACGCATATCCTCTCCTCTTCCGTAGCCGGTACGATGCTGGTTGACGGCGGTGGCGTACAGAGTCGCACTATCAAGAATATCGCGCTGGCATGGGTGTTTACCCTGCCGATCTCGATTTTGCTTTCCGGTGGATTGTACTGGATTGCATTGCAGTTTATTTGATAGCAGTGTCTTTAAGGGCGGCAGCGACAAACTGCCGCCCTTTTTCATTTCAGCGCCGGAACTCAGTGCCAGATAGCTAATCCCACCAGACTGAGTACCACCAGCCCACAGAGCGCGCTGGTCAGAATAAACTGCCCACGTAACCGCTCACAGCGGCGAATAAATTCATCGTCATGATGATCGCGATAACGCTCCGCCCAGATATAGCGCACCAGCCGCACCTGCTTACTCGGTTGCCCATGCGAGGTAAAGAAGCCTGCGCCGTCAACATATTGATAAAGTAATGGATCGCAGCCGCGCAGCACCACCAGCAGCGCACGCAGAGAAGAGTAATACCGCGCCATATTCACTAAACAAACCACACATAACGCCCAAAACAATGCGATGGTGCTGATCATGATCCCCTCCCGGCTATTACCGCAAGGACAGTTTTCAACGGGTCACGCTGAACACGCCCCACAACGTATTGCCAACCATTATTGAACCGGACCGAATTGTTTATTATGAAAGAAGATGGCGACCACCAAGCGATGTTGAGACCGTCATACTTCAGTGTAGGAGATCTGCTCAATTATTTTCCAGCGATGTTTCACCGCAGGCGACAAAATGGAAAAAAATTCACCTTGATCGACATCGCAAAGGATGCGCCGGGCAACAACATCTGTTAACAATTAGCGCTATACTCAAGACATAACAAAGTGATGCGGACAGCACTTGCGCCTCACGGCAGGCATCTAATGGAAGGAGTTTAATCATGTCTTATAAACATATCCTGATAGCAGTCGATCTCTCCCCGGAAAGTAAACTGCTGGTCGAAAAAGCAGTCTCACTGGCACGCCCTTATGACGCCAAAGTGTCGCTGATTCATGTTGATGTCAATTACTCCGATCTCTATACCGGACTGATTGATGTCAATCTTGGCGATATGCAGAAACGTATCTCTGAAGAGACCCACAGCGCGCTGACCGAGCTGTCGCAGAGCGCCGGTTACACCATCAGCGAAACGCTGAGCGGTAGCGGCGATTTGGGCCAGGTGCTGGTTGATGCGATTAAAAAGTACGACGTGGATTTAGTGGTTTGCGGACATCACCAGGATTTCTGGAGCAAGCTGATGTCATCCGCACGCCAGCTGATTAACACCGTCCACATTGATATGCTGATCGTGCCCCTGCGCGATGAGGAAGACGACGAGTAACCCTCGCGCGCGCTGATTCCGACCTTCCCCCATCACGTGGGGGAAGCGGGATTATGTCAGCGGTGGATAAATATCAAAGCGATGGCTTTTGGTGGTCACTGCTGATTGCGTGACCACCTCTGCCAGTGGCGGCGCATAGTCAGGGCGCTTAACCACCACGCGCTTCTTCGCCAGTAAGCGAGCCGGTTCCAGCAGGCCATCCGCATCTTCATCGGCACCGACCAGGGTCTGAAATACCCGCATCTCTTTCTTCACCAGCGCACTCTTCTGCTTGTGCGGATACATCGGGTCGAGATACACCACATCAGGCTGCGGCGTAATATCGGTCAGCGCCGTCAGGCTGGACGCATGTAATAACGTCAGCCGCTCGCGCAGCCAGCCGCCAATCTCCGCATCCTGATAGCCGCGTTGCAGGCCATCATCCAGCAGTGCCGCCACCACCGGGTTGCGTTCCAGCATCCGCACCCGGCAACCCACGGACGCCAGCACAAACGCATCGCGTCCCAGTCCGGCCGTCGCATCCACCACATCCGGCAGATAGCCACTTTTGATACCGACCGCTTTGGCGACCGCTTCTCCACGCCCGCCACCAAATTTGCGGCGATGCGCCATCGCGCCGCCAGTGAAATCGACAAAGATACCGCCGAGCTTCGGCTCATCACGCTTGCGTAACTCCAGATGCTGCGGCGTCATCACCAGCGCCATCAGCGCCTCGTCGTCATGCTCAAGCTGCCAGCGCTGTGCTAAAACAGATAAGGCGTCGTTATCGACGCCTGATTCATTGATTAAACAGATTTTCACGCGCGGCGTTATCCCTTAATGCCGTAGTGATCCAGCATCGCGTCGAGCTGCGGTTCACGGCCACGGAAGCGTTTAAACAGCTCCATTGGCTCTTCAGAACCGCCGCGCGTCAGGATGTTATCGAGGAACGACTGACCGGTTTCGCGGTTGAAAATACCTTCCTCTTCAAAACGCGAGTAGGCATCCGCCGCCAGCACATCAGCCCACAGATAGCTGTAGTAACCGGCTGCATAACCTCCGGCAAAGATATGGCTGAAGGCGTGCGGGAAACGCCCCCATGACGGGCTTGGTACGACCGCCACCAGCTTCTTAATCTCTGCCAGCATGGTCAGGATTTGCGCGCCCTTCTCAGGTTCGAACTCGGCGTGCAGACGGAAATCGAACAGGCCAAACTCCAGCTGACGCAGGATAAACAGCGCCGCCTGGTAGTTCTTCGCCGCCAGCATTTTGTCCAGCAGCTCCTGCGGCAGCGGCTCGCCGGTTTCGTAGTGACCGGAGATAAACGCCAGCGCTTCCGGTTCCCAGCACCAGTTTTCCATAAACTGGCTTGGCAGCTCGACTGCATCCCATGGCACACCGCTGATACCTGAAACCCCCGGCGTTTCAATGCGCGTCAGCATATGGTGCAGGCCGTGACCAAATTCGTGGAACAGCGTGGTCACTTCATCGTGGGTAAACAGCGCAGGTTTGCCGCTGACCGGACGGTTAAAGTTACAGGTCAGGTAGGCGACCGGCTTTTGCAGCGTGCCGTCCGCTTTACGCATCATGCCCACGCAGTCATCCATCCATGCACCGCCGCGCTTGTGCTCGCGCGCATAGAGATCAAGATAGAAACTGCCGCGCAGTTCGCCGCTCTCATCGAACAGATCGAAGAAACGCACATCGTCGTGCCAGACATCGACATCTTTACGCTCTTTCGCCGTAATGCCGTAGATGCGTTTGACCACTTCAAACAGGCCATTTACCGCGCGTTCTTCCGGGAAGTACGGGCGCAGCTGCTCGTCGCTGATGGCGTACAGATGCTGTTTCTGCTTCTCACCGTAGTAAGTCAGATCCCACGGCTGCAGTTCGCTGATGCCATGTTGTTGCTCAGCAAACGCTCGCAGTTGTGCCAGCTCCTGCTCGGCCTGCGGACGCGCGCGTTTCGCCAGATCGGTCAGAAACTCCGTGACCTGCGCCGGGCTTTCCGCCATTTTGGTCGCCAGCGATTTATCGGCATAAGAGTCAAAGCCCAGCAGCTGTGCCAGTTCATGACGCAGCGCCAGCTCTTCCGCCATCACTTCGCTGTTATCCCACTTACCGGCATTCGGCCCCTGATCGGAAGCACGCGTTGAGTAAGCACGGTACATCTCTTCACGCAGCGCCTGGTTATCGCAGTAGGTCATCACCGGCAGATAGCTCGGGATATCCAGCGTCAGCAGCCAGCCCTGTTGTTCTTTGGCTTCAGCCTGCGCTTTTGCTGCCGCCAGCGCGCTTTCCGGCATACCGGAGAGTTCCGCTTCGTCAGTAATCAGCTTGCTCCAGCCCATTGTGGCATCCAGCACGTTGTTGCTGTAAGTCGAACCCAGTTCCGACAGGCGCGCCGCGATTTCGCCATAGCGCTTCTGCTTCTCTTTCGATAAGCCGATACCGGACAGCTCAAAATCACGCAGCGCATTATCTACCGCTTTTTGCTGCGGCTGACTGAGCGCCGCATAGCTGTCGCCCTCTTTCAGATTGCGATACGCCTGATACAGGCCTTCATGCTGACCGACCCAGGTGCTGTACTCTGACAGCAGCGGCAGCGTCTGCTCATAGGCCTGACGCAGCTCCGGGCTGTTTTTAACTGAATTCAGATGGCTGACCGGCGAGAACAGACGACCGAGGCGGTCATCCACTTCGGCTAACGGCTGGCAAAGATTATCCCAGGTGTAAGGCGCGCCCTGAGCCACGGTTTTCTCGACCGCAGCACGGCAATCATCAAGTGCGGCCTGAACGGCTGGCACAACGTGTTCTGGTTTGATTGCGGAAAAAGGAGGGAGCGTAAAAGAAGAAAGTAACGGATTGGTCATAGCGCAGTCCTTATGGTTGTGAGTGGCGCTGCTTTGCGCGCAATCTGGCAATCTGATTAACATGCGGTTAAGTGTAGCGAAAATCAATGGTGGCCGGGCGAGTTGTCGACAACATAAGCAGGTCGATAAAAAACCCGCGCCGACTTTTCAGCAATTTTTCTCTCTTCCAGGTATACTATCGCCATACACGCGCCCGCATCGTCTGCGCAGCTATCGCCCCTCTCCTGTTTCGTCAGGAACGCACCGGATATCACCAAAGTTATGTTGAGTTATCGCCACAGTTTTCACGCCGGCAACCACGCTGACGTTCTTAAGCACACCGTACAAAGCCTGATCATTGAAGCGCTGAAAGAGAAAGAGAAACCTTTCCTTTATCTCGACACCCATGCGGGTGCCGGACGCTATCAGCTGAGCGGTGAGCATGCAGAGCGCACCGGCGAATATCTGGAAGGCATTGCGCGCATCTGGCAACAGGACGATCTGCCGGAAACCCTGCTGCCTTATATCGATGCAGTTAAAGCGCTAAATAAAAACGGTAAACTGCGGTTCTACCCAGGTTCGCCGCTGATTGCCCGCCACCTGCTGCGTGAAGATGACAAACTGCAGATGACGGAGCTGCACTCCAGCGATTTCCCAATGCTGCGTAATGAATTCCTGAAAGATAACCGTGCGCGCACCGAAAAGGCCGATGGTTATCAGCAGCTGAAATCGAAACTGCCGCCGCACTCTCGCCGTGGCCTGATTTTGATCGATCCGCCTTACGAACTGAAAACCGATTATCAGGACGTGGTCAAAGGGATTCAGGAAGGTCATAAGCGCTTTGGTACCGGCGTGTTTGCGCTGTGGTATCCGGTGGTATTACGCCAGCAAATTAAGCGCATGTGTAAGGATCTGGAAGCCACCGGCATTCGCAATATTCTGCAAATCGAGCTGGCGGTGCGTCCGGACAGCGATCAGCGCGGTATGACCGCTTCCGGCATGATCGTGATTAACCCGCCGTGGAAACTGGAAAAGCAGATGCGCGACCTGCTGCCATGGCTGCATAAAACGCTGGTTCCTGCCGGTACCGGCCACACCAGTGTCAATATGATTGTCCCGGAATAATCACTGACCACGGTCTGAACCGATAAAAATCCGCTGGCGCGCTGCTGGCGGATTTTTTTTGCCCATTATTCGATCCCGCTCGACACTTCCACCGCATAAAAATAGTAACCTTACGCAATCAGTCAGGGCTGTTACCTGGCAGAAGCACAAGGATGCTGCGCAATGAAAACCACCCCGCAATACTGCCGGTTTGACCACGGCACCGTGACCCTGCCTGAAGGTTATCTTGACCGGACGGTAAATGTGTTTATCCCGGAACAATCCGGCGCACCGAACCTGAATATCTCTCGCGACACGCTGACCGACAATGAAACCACGGCAGCGTATATCGATCGCCAGCTGGTACTGCTAAGCCAGCAACTGACCGGCTGGAAACTACAGCTACGGGAAAATGCCTGGCTGGGCGTTCAACCACGGGCAGGGGAATGTGTGCACAGCAGTTATCTGCACGCTGGCCGCCGTATCTGGCAACAACAGGCAATATTTGCCGTCGATCAGACGCAACTGCTGGTGTTTACCCTGAATAAATCCAGTCCGCTCAATGCCGATGACACTCAGCTGTTCAGCAGCCTGCTGGGCAGCTTTGCTGTTCATTGTTAACAACAAGGATTGTTGCTATGTATGAAGCCGCACGCGTCGGTGACGATATCGGTCACTCGCATGCGCTGGCCGGGATGCTGGCTGGCACATTGGTGGGTGGCCTGATTGCGGCGGCCGGTGGCATTGCCGCCGGAGCCCTGTTAGTTGTCGGGCTGGGCGCTGCCTGTTTCGGCGTCGGCCTGTTGCTGGTCGCTGCCAGTCTGGCGGTCGGTTATCTGGCCGGCGAAGCCGCCGCTGCCGCACGCGACGCGATTAGCGAGAGCGGCAGACACAAGGTGCGCAAAAGAGGCACCATTTGCAGCGGCTCACCCGACGTATTTATCAACGGCAGGCCTGCCGCGATTGCCGGTGAGAGTGAGGTACATTGCGACGACGACGGCCACTCGATGGAGATGGCCGAAGGCTCATCCCGCGTTATCATCAACGGTCGCCCGGCGGTGCGCATCGGTGACCGCACCAGCTGCGGCGCGAGGGTGAGTACCGGTTCGAACAATGTTTTTATCGGCGGCGAGCCGGTGCAGACCGGGGAGATCAAAGCCGAAGCGCCGGAATGGCTGTATCAGGCCTCGGATCTGACCTTGCTGTTCGCCGGCCTGCTCGGCGGTGCGGGCGGCGTGGCGAGCAAAGCCGGGGCGCTGGCGAAAATGCTCAGCAAACTGCCGGGAATTAACAAACTGGGGCGTGTCGTCTGCCGCGCCGGGGCGCTGATGACCGGCGCGACGGCGGCAGGTATCGTCGCGCGTCCGGTGGATATCGTCAGCGGCCAGAAGTTTCTCAACGGCGACGATGAGCTGGATTTCGTGCTGCCGTCGCGTTTAGCCGTGCAGTGGCAGCGCTGCTGGCGCAGCGGCAACCCTGGCTCGAGCGTGCTGGGTCGCGGCTGGAGCCTGTTCTGGGAAACCCGGCTTGAACGCTGGCACGACGGACTGGTGTGGCGCGCACCGTCCGGGGATTACGTTTCCTTTCCCATGGTGCCACAGAGCAGACGCAGCTGGTGCAGCGAAGAGAAGTGCTGGCTGGAGCATCACGCCGACGACAGCTGGTCGGTATACGACATCAGCGGCGAACGTTATCACTATCCGCCGCTGGCTGACGGCCCTTCCCTGCTTTCGCGTATTTCTGACGCCTGCGGCAACGATATCCTGCTGCACTGGCATAGCGATAACACCCTGCGCGAACTGATCGACAGTGCCGGGCAGCGGGTGACGTGCCGTTATCAGAACGGACGGCTGACCGGTGCCTGGCTGGATGACGACGTCTGCCTGGTCAGCTACGCTTACGACGACAGCGGCCAGCTGATAACCGTCAGCGGGCGTGGCGGTAGCGTGCGCCGCCGCTTCGGCTGGCGCAACGGGCTGATAAGCAGCCACGAGGATGCAAATGGCCTGCTAAATGAATATCTGTGGCGTGAACTTGAAGGCCTGCCGCGTGTAGTGGCGTACCGCAACAGTGCCGGTGAGGAGCTGGGTTTTCACTACGATTTTGCCGGCGGCCAGCGCAGCGTGCAGCGCGACGACGGTGCGCGGGCAGAATGGCTGCTGGACGACGATGACAATATTGCCTGCTTTACCGACTATGACGGCCGTCAGACCAGCATGCTGTATAAAGACGGAGAGTTGTGCGGTCTGGTGCTGCCGGGCGGCGGCGTTCGCCGTTGCCAGTGGGACCGCTATGGCCGCCTGACCAGCGAAACCGACCCGCTGCAACACAGCACCCGCTGGCGCTGGCACCGACTGAGCGATCGCCCGGCGCAGGTATTCCATCCGGACGGCAGCCAGCAGCACTGGCAGTATGATGCTTTCTTGCGGCTGGTCAGCGAAACCGACGCGCTGAATAACGTCACCCGCTGGCACTACCCTGATAACGAGGAGAGCCTGCCCTGCCAGGTCACCGACGCCACCGGTGGCGTGATTTCGCTGAGCTGGAACCGTCAGGGACTGCTGACCCACCACACCAGCTGTTCCGGCAGCATCACCTGCTACCGTTATGACCGATTCGGCCAGCTGGTCAGCACGGAAGATGCACTGGGCAATATCACCCGCCGCGAGTGGACCGCTGCCGGACAACTGTGTGCGCTGATTTACCCTGACGGCAGCCGCGAGACGCTGGAATGGAACCCACGCGGCCAGCTTAGCGCCTGGCGCGACCCGGCTGAAAGCGCGACACACTGGCAGTACGATGCATTCGGGCTGCCTGTCGGCATAACCGACCGCATCGGCCGCACCCTGCGCTGGCACCGCGATCCGCGCGGTAACTTACTGCGGCTGGAGAATGGCAACGGCGGCGAATATCACTTTGCCTATGACGCAACGGGCCGCCTGATCGCCGACAGCGGCCCTGATAAACTGCGGCGCTTTTATGATTATGGCGATGACGGTCAGCTGAGCATGATGCGTGAGGCCGGTCAGCCCGCCGCCGACGGCGGTATGGCGCAGCGTTTTCACTACTTTCGCCACAACGAGGCCGGGCAGCTGGAGTGGCGCGCCCATGACCACGCGGAGTTTTACTATCACCGCGACATACGCGGCAGGTTGACGGAGCTGGAGCGCAGACCGACAGCGGAAGGTGCCGTGCGCGGCGTGGAAGCCGACCGGGTCAGCCTGAACTATGACCACGCGGGCAACTTGCTTAGTGAACGGGGTGTCAACGGCAAGGTGGATTATCGGTGGGACGAGCTGAGTAATCTGTCGTCGCTGACACTGCCAGGCGGGCAAACGCTGTGCTGGCTGCGTTACGGCGCAGGCCACGTCAGCGCGGTAAAGTTCGGCGAGCAAATGGTCAGCGAGTTCACCCGCGACGCGCTGCAACGTGAAACGACGCGCTGCCAGGGTCAAAGATTGCAAAGCCGCGAATATGACCGGCGGGGACGCCGCATCCGGCAATACGGCCTGTTGCACACACAGCCTGCGCTGCCGGAGCGGCAGATTGCTGAGCGCGCCTTCCGCTATAGCCTGCGCGGCGAACTGGCAGGCGTCCGTGACAGCCTGCGCGGCGATATCAGTTATGGCTACGATGCCGAAGGTCGCCTGAAGAGTCATTATGAACCGCGTCAGGGGCTGGCGGGTGCTCACTTTACTTATGATAACGCGGATAACCTGGCTGATAGCGCGAATCCGGCCACCCCGGATAATCGTCTCCGGTGCTGGCACAGTCTGTCTTTCAGTTACGATAGCTGGGGCAACCTGACCTGTCGGCGCAACGGTCTGCAAGAGCAGTGCTACTGTTACGATGCGGATAACCGACTGACCGAGGCGCGCGGCAGCGGCCCACAGGGCAAGTTTACCGCCCGTTATTATTATGACGCGCTGGGACGCCGCACCCGCAAAGAAGTGACGACAGTTCACGGCAGCACAACCCGCCATTTTCTCTGGCAGGGTTACCGGCTGTTGCAGGAGCAGTCCGGCGAGCACTTCAGTACATATATTTATGACCCGGACGAGTACTGGAGTCCGCTGGCGCGGGCTGATCATCTGGCAGATGACGCTCAGGGGGATATTTACTGGTTCAGCACCGACCTGAACGGCGCGCCGCTGGAAGCCAGCGCGGAAAACGGGGCGGTACACTGGAGCGGCCACTACACAAGCTGGGGCGAAGTCATCCGGCAGAGTGACGGCTTTCTGCATTCAGTCGGAAAACCTCTGACACTGCGCCAGCCGCTGCGCTATGCCGGTCAGTACGCCGACGATGAAACCGGGTTGCACTATAATCTGTTTCGCTACTATGATCCGATGGCGGGACGGTTTACGACTCAGGATCCGATCGGGTTAGAAGGCGGTATAAACTTATATGCGTATGCGCCTAACCCGCTGACGTGGATTGATCCGCTGGGGTTGAGCCGGGAGTGTTCAACAGTACGAACCCGGCATGTACCTAACCGTCATATAAGGCGCCACAACAATATAGGCAACAGTAAGTTTACACCTAAGGAACTAAGTAAGTTACAAATTAAAAGCAAATACAAAAAACCGGGCCAATATCAAAAGTTGGAAGATAGAACAATGAGAGACCCAAGCAGAGTAATAAACCAGGCAGATGGAAGGATTAGATATGAGCGTGACTATGATCGCGTAATTGGTACCCGTGGTGAACAAGGTCATGTCACGGTGTATGATCCAGCTAAAGATAAAATTATAACCTCATATCCAGCAGATTTTTAAAGGTGTGTATATGATTGATTTTTCATATTTATCTGATAAAACCGGCGTTGAACCATCATTTATTATCAAAGACGCTGAACTTAATATCTTCGAGGAGGCTTTTATATATCTTAAAGAAAAAACAGGTATATATATTGATCCTTACAGTAAGACAAGAGTATATCCAAGCCACCAAGGCATTTTGATAGAATATTTTAATAAAAGTGTCGAAAAAAGAGCTAAAGAATTTGTCGAATATTTAAAAATTTCGCAAAAAAAGGATGAGGTACTGATAGCTGATGGTGATTAATCTCTTAAAAAATTGCGCCGTTCGCAAAAAGTGTTTAGAAAATGACCGGCTAATATCAATTTTACAAGTTCGGATGGCTTATGAAATATGATGTAAAAATGAACGTCTATTATAACTAAAACCGAAAGTACAATTCCAAATATGGGCATTTTAATTTGCAAGATCCGATAGGGTGAAAGGCGGGCTGAATCTTTATCAGTATCCGCCAAATCCACTAAGCTGGATCGATCCGTTTGGTCTTGCACAAATATTCGACTCTGATATTGCATTTCTGCTTATCCCGGAACACATGTTGGCGATACAGATCATTCGCCTCCTTATTTGGATGTATAAGATTCCGGTCATGAAACTCGTGTACTTATGAACCGAAATCTTCTGGCTGATTTTAATCTCATCAGCGTGCGGGATTTATCAACGACAACCTGAAAATGAAGGTAAATTTCAAACGGAATCGACGAGGAGAAAAAGATGGCGAGAATATGGCATAAGCGCAAAACGGGTAATAGTTTCCGCTTACCCTTAATTACATACCTGATTGCCAGCGGCCAACGCATTGGCTGGCCGCAATACCCTACACCTTAAACACCGAAAAATCCCTTGCCAGTTCAGTGGCGGGAAAAATCTCCCGGCATTCGGCCAGCAATCTTTCACTGTCGGCAAAATCATAACGCGCGCTGAAATGCGTGGCGATTAGCCGCTTTGCACCCGCCAGCTTTGCGGCAGTCGCGGCCTGAACGGTAGTGGAATGACCGCGGCTATTGGCTTTTTCAGCCATCGACGCTTCCAGCGTGGTTTCATGCACCATCACATCGACATTCGCCGCCAGTTCGCTGGCTGCCGGAGTGGGTGCGGTATCACCGAATATCGCCAGCGATTTCCCTTTGATTGATGGCCCCAGGTAGTCCTGCCCGCACACTTCGCGCCCGTCTGCCAGCAGCACGGTTTCGCCACGTTTCAATTGCTGGAACCAGTTACCCGCCGGAATGCCCTCCGCTTTTAAACGCGCAGCGTCCAGCACACCCGGTTTATCATGTTGTTCTATGCGATAACCGTAACACTCAATCACATGCGACATCGGCCATGCGCTAACCCGTATCTGGCCGTCGTCGCACACTTCCCCGGCGGTAATTTCGACTATTTCCAATGGAAAAGTGACATAAGAAGCACTGAGGCTCAGCGTGGTCTCGACAAACGCTTTAATCCCCACCGGGCCATAAATGGTTAATGGCTCCGTCACTCCGCCCATTGAACGGCTGGTCAGCAAGCCCGGCAAACCAAAAATATGGTCGCCATGCAGATGCGTGATAAAGATTTTTTCCATTTTTCCCGGCTTCAGCGGGCTGCGCATCATCTGATGCTGCGTACCCTCACCGCAGTCAAACAACCAGTAACCTCCGCTGCCACTGTTGCCCAGTGTCAGCGCGATAGCGGTTACATTTCGCTCCCGGCTGGGAGTACCGGCACAGGTGCCGAGGAAAAGAAGTTCCATGCTGAATAATTCCAGTTTTACTCATCAAATCAGAAGACTGAATCGGCTATATTAAGCCAGTTAATCCCCACCCTATCACAACCATAGACGCAAACTTTGCGGCAATCCGCCGAGTGGCGTTACACTCTATAGCAATTTCCTACACAACTTATGGAACAGGTTCGATGACCAAACATTATGACTACCTTGCAATCGGTGGCGGCAGCGGCGGAATCGCCTCCATTAACCGCGCGGCCATGTACGGACAGAAATGTGCGCTGATCGAAGCAAAAGATCTTGGCGGCACCTGCGTCAACGTGGGTTGCGTACCGAAAAAAGTGATGTGGCACGCGGCTCAGATCGCCGAAGCTATCCATCAATATGGCCCGGATTATGGTTTTGATACCACGGTAAATCAGTTTAACTGGGATATCCTGGTTAAAAACCGCAGCGCCTACATTGATCGCATTCACACCTCCTACGACAACGTATTGGGCAAAAACAAAGTTGATGTCATTAAAGGTTTTGCCCGTTTTGTCGATGCGCATACCGTGGAAGTGAACGGCGAAACCATCACTGCTGATCATATTCTTATCGCCACCGGCGGCCGCCCAAGCCACCCGAATATTCCAGGGGCGGAGTACGGTATCGACTCCGACGGCTTCTTTGAGCTGGATGCCTTACCAAAACGCACTGCCGTGGTGGGTGCCGGTTATATCGCCGTAGAAATTGCTGGCGTGCTGAACGCGCTGGGTTCCGAAACTCACCTGTTCGTGCGGAAACATGCGCCATTGCGCTCTTTTGATCCTCTGATCGTTGAGACGCTGGTCGAAGTGATGAACACTGAAGGGCCGACGCTGCATACCGAATCGATCCCGCAAGCGATCGTGAAAAATGCCGACGGCAGCCTGACGCTGACGCTGGAAAATGGTAAACAGCAGACCGTTGATTGCCTGGTATGGGCGATTGGCCGTGAACCGGCAACCGATAACCTGAATCTTGATGTTACCGGCGTGGCGCTGAACGACAAAGGCTATATCAGCGTTGATAAGTTCCAGAATACCAACGTCAAAGGTATCTACGCCGTGGGTGATAACACCGGTGCAGTAGAACTCACGCCTGTTGCGGTTGCGGCCGGGCGTCGTCTGTCTGAACGCCTGTTTAACAACAAGCCCGACGAGCATCTGGATTACAGCAATGTGCCAACCGTGGTGTTCAGCCACCCACCGATTGGCACTGTCGGTCTGAGTGAACCACAAGCACGTGAGCAGTATGGCGACGACGACGTCAAAGTGTATAAATCGGCATTTACTGCGATGTACACTGCGGTAACGCAGCATCGTCAGCCTTGTCGTATGAAACTGGTGTGCGTTGGTAAAGACGAGAAGATCGTCGGTATTCACGGCATCGGTTATGGCATGGATGAAATGCTGCAGGGCTTTGCGGTGGCGCTGAAAATGGGTGCAACCAAAAAAGACTTCGACAATACCGTTGCTATCCATCCGACCGGTGCGGAAGAATTTGTGACCATGCGTTAAACGGTTCGCCTGCTTAACACATATACAGGGTGATAAGCTGCGGCTTATCACCCTTTTTTATCTCAGCAACGTCGTGGATGCCGTGCCAGCAGAGATTACTGATCAGGCAGCTGAATTTGCTCAGGTGAAATAGCCATAGCCTGCAACAACTCGATATTGCTGTAACCCTTCGTCAGAGCAATATTAATCATAGCCAAATCTGCATTTAAATGTTCAATACCCTCGTCATAAAGAGTAATGACACTCGCAGTGGACTTAATCTGGCCGAAACTGGAAACATTACCCTCGATATCAAAAACCTGAAGACCTTCAGCGCCTCTTTCAACAATCACATAAGCTTGTTTACTTCTGGCAATTTTTTGCGCCAGCATATCGCGTGGAATGCTGTTAATTTCTTCGGCTGATGTCCCTTGATAGATAAATTCAAAGGCACTATTCACCAGCGCACCATCCCGTTCAGACTGATTGGCTTGCTGCACATCGAGCCGATCCCCGCCCGATTTAATGATCTCGTCGGCAATATTAAGGATAACGCTTTTTACCTGAGTGTTTATCGCGCCATTAGCCACTGCTTTTGTCAATTCCCGGCTCAGGGCATCACGGCTTTGCAAGGCATCCTTAATAAATTCGGCAAGGCTATGGTAATAATTACCAAGCAACTTTTGCATTATATAAGGAATGGTGACTTTTTTGCTCTGAAAATCATAGGTCATCGCTGAGCCATGGCGCAAATAAACATTCGCCTGAATATTAACTCCTGGCAGAGAAGGATCTTCAAGATTGTTCAGATTGGGAAAGACGGTCCCATTATAATCGGCATAACCAACAGACAGGCCGAACCAGAGATAATTATCACGTTGGTTTCCGCCAGGCACTGACCACTCAAGGATTCTGTCCATCACCGCCGGTACCGATAGCAGCCCAATCAGAGGACCAAAAATTCCCGCCTGCTGAAAAGCATTATTCAGCAAAATTGTGCCTGCCGGCACTTGTGTCAATGTATCCTGGACGGCGTGCTGTAGTGATTTGGCAAGCGTACGGGTTTTACTGGTGATTCCCAGTTCCAACGCCAGTGTAAATTGTAGGCCAGATTTTCCGTAAGGAAAATCAAGTTCAAACCTTCCCAGCTCTTGCCGATTATAACTCAGGCGCTGTTCATTCCAGTTATATTCAATTCCCTGTTGCTTAACACCTAATACGTAGCCATTCACGGCGTCAGAACCCGTTTTAATCACCGTTCCTATTTCGGTATGCCATAAATAACCTTCAATATGATCACCCGCCAGTACCACCGTAGGGGTAAATTTGAAATCAATACCGGTATCGGGATCCTTTATTTGCGGTCCGAATTGCAGGATCAGATGATTAGGAATGGAGTTCTGCAGGCAGTTCTTTATACCAACCAGTTTTTCCCTTAGAGGGCTGCCAGAGGGAACGGGGGGCTCAGCAACTGAGGGTTCCGCCAATCGCGAACCGTTTGCGACTGCGGGCAGTGAATACAATTTTACGCTGGCTGGCTCGTTACTTGCACTGACCAGATTAGCAGCCAGGGCTGATACTATCTGATTTTCATCTGCAACTTTTAAAGTCGGCACGGCCATCGGGCTAAAATTTTCTATATGTGACATGAAAACTCCCTACGGGTAATATCAATAGATAGCTTGCTTATTAGTAAGCAGGAAGAAGCAATCATCTATTGCTAAAAATAGACATTAATATACTATCGATATATCATGCGGATACTCCAATTTTAATTATTGTACAATATATAATTTTATAGATAATTAATGAGGTGTACTATCATAATTCGCTCAGATAAATGTCCAGTCAAGAGGCAGAATACAGGTATAAAAAAGCCCCTGGCGTTACATCCTGCTAAGGACGATGATCATGCAGAGGCATCACAATAAACTGGAGATTGACCCAGCGTTAACGCTCCCTGCCATTCAGTCGAATAATGGCATCCAGTAGACAGACTTTTTAGGTAGCGATTTTTGTGGCATATTTTGCAGACGTTTAAGTGTTTTAATCGTATCACCTCCCTGCTTAACCAGCACGGCAGCATAGCAACAACTGACAAAGGCACAGGAATCACGATAATGTTGCACCTCGTGTAAACAAGCTGCCGCTTTATCCATCTGACCGGTTCGGGAAAATAAAATCGCCAGCAGACAATTAATAATGATATCGCATGAGCTGTCACGTCCTTTCATTTCTGTTGCGTAGGTGATAGCGGCAGCAGGATCTCCTGACAGTGTCAGGATTACTGCGTACAGTATTTTTGCGGCAAAAAAATCAGGATTCAGAGAAAGTGCCACGCCCGTCATAATCTGAGCTTTCTCATATTCCTTATTCTGCACCAGACAACAGGAATAGTAATAATAAACTTCGGCACTTAAAGGCGAAAGAATAATCGCCAGCTGAAAGTCTGACTCTTTCTGCTTAGTGTGATTATCACGGCAAATCAGAGTCTTCATTGAAATAGCCAGAGCATTACAGGGCTCTTCAATCAGTACTTTATCCGTAATAACGTTGATGATCTCCTCCGCCTTTTCATACTTCATCAGCCCCAGACTGGCCAGCGAAAAATAGCATCCCGCAAGGTGACACAATGTCACAGTATCATAATTATCGAGCAACAAAGAGCGTGAATCGACATTTTTATAGGATTCAAACAGAAAAAAAGAGTAATTATTATAGTTATTTCTTATCTGACAAAGTTTATTATTTGCTGAAACCAATGCCTTAGCAAACTCTTTCTTTTCGCAGTGCGTAATTTTATGCAGCAATAAAGAAATAATATTGTTAAACCTGACGAGGTTAAGTGAGTTATCTTCAGAAAGCACCACGGATTCACGGAAAACCACCGTCAATAAAGCACTGTCAATCAGCTCAACTTTAATCACCGTATCTGACCCTGTTTTCAGCTCGATACCCGTGAGAAAATAACGCACGCCGGTTGTGCGTAAATTGTTAAAACTTTCCGTCAGATTATGGATGTTTACCGTTAACGCGGCCGGTAAAAACCGAAAACCTTTTTCCTCAAAAATAGCACTATGATTGATAATAAAATCAAAAATTATCATCGAAAGCGTTTTATCCTGCATGACAAAAGGAAAAATGGCTAAAGTGTCTTTCTGCTCAGGTAACTCTTTAACGGGCTGTCGCGTAACCCTGATCACATTCATGACAAAAAGGTAGCCTTTGCCATAGACTGTATTAATATAACGATATGTCGAACTTTCTCCCAGTAACTTCCTTAACACATAAATACAGCGAGAGAGAGATTCATCCGACACCTCACCACCTTTCCATACCTCCCGAATAATATGATCTTTTGTAATCACCTCACCCGCATTTTTAACCAGTAATAGCAATACGGCCATTTCCTTAGGTGGAACAGTAACAATCCTGTCTTTGTGATACAGGACTTGATCACCGCAAAGTGTAAAATCACTGAAACGATAATTTTCCATGTCAATTTATCCATTTTTTGTTAAACAAGTTTTTCTAAAAAATGTTATCAACTGTTATATCCACTCTTCTCATGAAGATGACAAGATATACAGATGCTCGACTGTAAAAAAGATAATATAACGGCATCAGTTAATATGTGAAATCATAGGGTGATTATTGAGTTATGAGGGTACCAACCAAGAACATTCTTAATATATTAAGAATATAATATTATTGAAGGGTAAAAAGAAGTAAATTTATCGAAATTTAAGAAGGGGAGCAGAGAAATATTTTCAGATGTCTTCTCGAGTTATTAGGCAGAGTTCAAAATATCATTACTGGCTCACAGTGGAGATAGCCATTTTTTGCCTCTTGCCAGAACATTTTAGAACGTTGATTACTTTCGGATATTTCGATCAACTGACAAAGCTGCTGCAGACTTTTCTCATCACGTAAGGTGGTATTAAGGGTATCCCAGAAATTTTTCCTCTCTTTATCACTTAATCTGGCCAGCTGCTTACGCAATTCAGCTTGATGGCGCTGTTTACTACCCGTTCCTGGATTAGCCAGATAATCATGCCAGGTTTGTACCCCAGCAATAGCATAATGTGACGAGGCATTAGCATATTGCTTCACCCTGATGCAGTTAACCATATATTCATAGTGTCTTTCTGCCGTAAGGGAGCCCACTGAACCCGGCGAAATAGTCATGCAAACGCCCTGGATTGGGTGGTTCACCGCTGAGGGGGTCGAAACCCCACATCCTGCCGTCAGGATTAACATCAGCGGAATTAGCTGCCAGTAAAAAAATCGTTTATTGTTGATTACCACTCGATTTTACTCTCTTCATTTATACCACCTTGTGATAATAAAATTTCTACGCGCCAGCGATCTATTATACCTTGCATCATCACATCCATAATCGTCTCCACAGGAACGGTTACCGGAAACTCTTCGGCGTCATCAACTCGACTGGGTGTATTACTGATTGAAATATCCATATTTTCCATTACGTTATAGCAAAAGGGATTTAAGCTGTTCCCTGGATTCATAGCTTATGTTCCTGATGCTGGATTGAATAGCTTCATTGTTGTAAACCAGATGTCTGATTAGTGTTGCAATGAATTCATCTGAATTGAATTCGATAAGCTGATCGCCGGATTTTACCTGAAAAAAATCATAAGAATGAAACGTAACTTTAGGCTCAGACAAAATCTGATGGCGTAATCTGTCACAGAGTTGTTCTGCCATTTTTTTGTGCCGTAAGGGTAGAGTCAGTAAAATCTCATCGTTTTTCGAGACTTTATTTTTTTTGTACCAGTCGATAACGATATTTACAAATAAATCATTATCCCGAAAATTTTCCTGCAACATAGACGTTATTCTCTCTGCCAGTAGAGACTCCATTCTTTGCTGCTCTTTATCTAGTGCATTGAAATGGGAAATAATATGACCAATGCAATAAATAAGCCCTGTTTCAAAGCCATGATTAAATGCTTCCTTTTTAATTTCGTCACTTTTCTGCCATGCCTGATTAATAATCTTCTTGGCTTCGTCTCTGGCAACAGCATCGATACTGCTCGTCCGTTTTCTGGCAGAAAAATAGTCACGGGTAAGTAACGTATCCTCAATTGCCGCCAGCTCAAAGTGAGACGGTAAATTTTTTTGCATGTTGAATCGCCATAAAAAAAAACACAGAATCAAATCCTGACTTATTTTCTGTAGAAACCTCCCTTATCCCTGCCGGAAACAGCAATCTTAACCGTTTGATAACCGCTTCAGGTAATAATGAATGAAGAGGTAACAGCTCAGCGTAGGCCAGCTGCCACATTTTTATCTCATCAACTTTTTCTCTCCCGTATAACTCCGCCGGTATAATGTTAAGCATCATAAAAGACCGCACTTTAGGTGTCAGAAAACCCTGAGATTCATCGTGTAAAATCCATGCACGATAACGCTGGCAAGCCATATTCCATGCAGCTTCACGCAACAAATACCAGTTGTCGATAACGGCCTGTGCAATACTGCCCTCCGTTATCAGACTGTTGTCTTCATCAAGCGAAAATTGTCGCACTAAGTTTTTATTGATAATGCCACGGGGAATTCCTTCACAGCATAAATCTGGCAAGCCGGTCCTTGAAGGATGGATCCATGACACAGGGTCAGAAATAATTCTTTGAGAATGAGTTGATGACACGATAGCACTCTACATTTTCTTTTTAATATTAAGGTTAAATTTTTTAAATAATCGCCGTTTATCAGCAAAGAAAATAATGGCGACCAGCGTCATTAACACGCCGATAATCAATATCATACTCTTAAATTTCCCATTATTTTTATTCGTCTTTACCGGTGGAAGTTGATACGTCTCCGGGGCAGGCGTCATGATCACCGAAATATTGTCATATTCGACATTTGAAAAACTGTTTTTCAGTAAACGTGTCGCATCCGCAATCAAATTCCCTGGTGCATTAATCGCGGTATCATAGCGTAATAAAACCGCTACATGCATCGGCTTACCTTTTTTCTCCGCATCAGTATTACTGATATCATAACTGACATGGACACGCGATGAGACGATACCACTGATTTGATTCAAGGTCTGCTCAAGGCGCTGCTCAATGGCAGAGTAGATTCTTGCCACTTCAGCACGCGGTGAAGAAATTAATGTATCAACTGGAAACATTTCTGCAATTTCTACCCGTGGCTTAGAAGGTAAATTATAGATAGTTGTCAGATCCACCGCCGCTGAAAAATCAGCCATACCGACATAGACACTGTAACCCGACTTGGCAATATTACGTTTACTGGCTTCGATGTTGTTTTTTTGCAAGAGCGCGACGACTTCATTGGCCTGATTTTGATCCAGGCCATTTAACAGAGCTTCTTCTTTACATCCGCTTATCAACAGCAATGTGGCCAGCAACGTCACTTTCAACATTCTCATCATTAAGCACGTATTAATGTATCGACAGCCGTGACTGCTTTTCTCGTCATTATTGAGTAGAGAGAAAGCTTAATACCATATTCTGACGTTTTTAACTGATACTGATATATCTCGTCAATATCAGTTGCTTTTACCGGATCATTGGCGCTGGCCAGTACGGCCATTTTATCCTGATATTCCGCTGCAACATGGTGGATATAGGCTTGCCTGAGCAAGCCTTCCAGCGATCCTGTTTCAACGTCATTACCCATTTCCTGCGCCTGTCCGGCATTTTCAAGGGAGATAGTTAACATTATTCATTCCATAAATTCAGAGGTTATCTGAAGTTAGCAATAATTGAAGTTGCGACATCCTTGTAACTTTTTACCACACCCGATTGGGTCTGCCGGTATACCTGGTAATCTGAAGCCAGTGATTGATATTTTGCCAGAATGACTGGATCGGATGAATCACCCGTCAATTTATCCAATGCCTCCTGCACCTCTTTATTTAAACTTATGACTTTTTCATTAAACTCTCCAGACAGATTGGTCAGATAGCCGTTCCATGCGTCGCCGACGCTAAAATTATTAGCCATATTGCCTCATTAACTTTGCTCAGGAAAAAACCATTGTTCTGCGGCTGTTTTTACATAACCATCCGCGCCATAACGCCAGGACTTACCTTTTAGCCGATCCTCTTCCAGTTTAATATCAAACTGAATATATCCTCCGCTCCACTGTTTTCTGAAATCAGTGACAATATCCTTAATCGCATTTAACTCACTATCATTAATTTTACCCACTACTGAAAAAGTCACACTATCGGCATTTTGTCTTTTATTAAAGTAAGGAGTAATGCTTAATATTCCCTGCTCCGCAGTATTAATGATACTGTTATCGCTAATATAACTAAAGGTGAAGACCTTTACCCAGCTAAACAACATCGATAGTTTCGCTGAAATATTATTAAGCTGAGCAACAGGAATCATTTCTGCCCGCTCCTGACTCAGGATAATTTCAGGTTTTGCAGGGTCATCAAAGCGAATGCCATGAAACCTTACCTGCGGCCAGCGCGCCATTATCTCGCGGGAAATTTTTTCCTCTTCTGCTTTAGCGTTAAGCACGGTGACATCACGACTATCAGGGTTTTTAATCAGTGATTGCCATGCCCGGTTACTGCTTTGTGCCGTGCGTGCAAAAATATAGATCCTGCCGTCACCGCCGACAAAGCTGTTAAACTCTTGAGGTTTTCCTCCTAACGCCAGCGTCACGGAGTTTATTTCACACTCATTGCGGTCATAAAGAAGATAACAACCACTCAGCCCCATCACAGCCAGCAACAATAACAGCAACATTTTTTTCCACGGCTTGTGCGGCACTTTTGCTGGCGCGAAAATGTCGTTATCGCTGGCCTCTTCACTGCGACTGACTTCTTCGAGCGGCTGTTGCCACTCGCTGTACTCGGGGCGCAAGACAAAGTGCACCTCGTCGACATTGATCAATTGATGAAAGTTAACCGACCTTGTCACAGCCTGGCTTTCGTTCCCGATTACCAGCTGCGGCAGGGACATCGCGGCGCTAAACAGGATGTCGAATCGGGTGTTAATCCTGTCATCCAGCACATAAATAGTGGCAGGATCATCGGTATTCTGTTGAACAGATTCAAGGGTATGACGATCAGCAACGATATAGGTGGTTCTTTCCTCGCGAATCACATATTCGCAGCCCACCAGCAATGTATTCATGAAACGTATCACATAATGACGCTTCACGTCGTCAGAATCCATTTCCATCATCTGTTGATTACCGCACGCCCTTAAGATTATGACGCCACGATATCATGTCAAAATTATCGATACTTGACAGAATAATGATGAATTCCCATCTAACTTTTTGAGTCGAATTTTCTCGCTACCATGTTGATGGTAACGAGTGACACAACGTTTGGCGCAGAGCAACAGACTCACGAAGGTATAGCCTTGTTCTGATGTCATTGTTATTAATCAGAAGTAAAAAGAGACTAATTTCCATCTGAATAGCGGGCAAGAAAGGGAAAAAATTTACTGTGTAAATCTTTTCCCTCATTAAAATTAACCGTCAACACCTGCTAGTTTTTTCTCTACCAGTTGATAAAAATCAGCCACTTCTTCAATTATCGCCATCTCACTTTCACTGATGGCAATATTGAAGGCATCTTCGGTTTCATAGACGATATCGGTCAGCATCAGAGAGTCAATATACAGATCCATCGCCAGCAGTGATGAGTCAGTAATTAACTGACTGTCCAGATCGCTACATCGGGCAATAATCTGTTTAATATGCTCACGACGCGTCATCGTTATCTCTGCATCCTTATCACCACTAAAACCTTCAATACTGACCATTATCGCTGCGCCTTATTTAGGAATAAACGACAGCCTGACCATTGCATCCTGCTCAGTAAATTTATTCATTATCAGCACCCGTTGATCAAATGCTGAGCTGGCGTTAGTCGTTTTTTGCGTCAGCAGATTCATGCTGTTCTGCAGGCCGTCGGCATGTGAATAAAAACCGCTTTCCCAGGCATTATATTTCGCTGAGTTAAGGGTAATCGGCGTGTTGGGTCCCCCGCTCCCCAGGTCAGTAAGCGTCTTAACGATATTTTCCAGAGGTTTGAGGTCGACCTGTATCCAGTAACCGCTTCCTGCATCACCTCTCAGGCAATCCGACGGCAGCCCCAGTTGCTCCAGCCAGTTTTTGGCGATGGTCAGAGTGGTAGTACCATACTTTCCATCGGCATCGGCCTGGGGAAAGAGTTGACCATTTTTGCCACTGAAACGGTCAATCAACGCTTGCACCTCTTTGGCAAAATCATAATTTTTGAAGTTCAACTCGCCTTCTTTTGCGCCGGGTGAAAGATAGGTTGATAACTCCCCTTTCAGTTTTACAAACGCCTTATAAAACTCACTCATCTTATCGAACGCCTGACTAAACACTTGCAGATAGTTGATTTTCATCTGCCGGATCGTTTCCAGATGCTTCTCTATTAGCTCATTGCCGCTAAGCACATCGTCGGCCTGGTGATGGATATCATCGTCGAGCGTCTCCTGGATTGACTGGCGCATAAGGTGATATTCAAGTTCATCATTGGCGTCATCGGGGTGGGTTAGCAGATCCATATTACCCCGGCGGAGCTGATCTTCTGATGATGCCAGATAGCGGTTCAGCATGAGCCTGGCGTTATCATTACTGACTTTGACTTGCGCAATACTGAGGTCAATTTGTTGCTTTTCCAGCGCCAGCAAGTTGTCATTTTTAACTGGCTGCTTTTCCTCAACCAGAGGAGTCAGATTTCGCATAGATGAAGAGGACGAACTAATGTCTAAGGACATAATAATCTCGCTTTAGAAAGACCCTCTGACTGAGAGGGCGAAGGGTCAGGCGCGCAGGGTCAGTAAGTTGATGGTGGTGTTAATGCGGCTGTTATTGGCATTCATCATCTCCCCAATGGTTCTGATAATGACCTCCTTCAGCGCATCGGTTTTGCGCTTGTAGTCATCTTCGGTCGCCGCCGTCTGCTGAAAAACACGTGAGTTCTCCTCCAGAATTTTTGCCTGCGCATTGTTGGCAGTAGCGCTGCGCTGTGCTTCTGCCTCAATCATGCCTGACGCCGGCCGTTGCGTTTGAGTCAACAATGCACCTTCCGACTGCGTTTTTTGCAGCTTATGTTGTGCCGCACTCAAACTGTGATTAAGCTGCTCCAGCTCAACATTCTGATCATCGTTGCTGGCAGTAAGATTCTGAACTTCTTTTACCAGTGCCTCCATCTGCCTGTTCCGCTCAGCATCAGCCTGAACCAGCGTTTTTATTTCGCTTTCTTTAGCCGTAATCGCTTCCGTATTCGCTTTCAGTTTGGCCGTCAGTTCACGACGCTCACTCATCAATTTTGACACGCCGGTAATATCGCCGTCGGCTCGCGCTTTTATCAAATCCTGCTCAATCACCGTAAGCTTTGCGTTAATTTCCTGGTTTTCGGCTGTCAGGATTTTCGTTTCTTTCGCTAAACTACGTTGTTGTGTACCACTCTGGGCATTGGCATTTTCCAGTTTTTTTATGGCGGTATTTTTTTCAATTATCAGGGTCTTATTCTCACTGACTGAAAGATGCAAAGACTCCTTTTGCTTGACGATTTCTGCTTCTTTTTTCATATGAATACTGGTGCCCTTCACCGTTTTGTAGGTGCCCGCACCAGCAAGTGCAAAGCCGAATATGCCGGAGCCTATTGCCCCGTTTAAGCCGTTCTCACCGGCTTTTTTGGTCTTGTCAGAACCGGCCAATACAGAACTGAACTGACGCAAAATATTTGCTGCCTTGAATTCACTATCGACCTTCAACAGCAGCACCAATATATGTACCAATTGATCGAGCGAAGCGATCATTTTCAAGGACCATTTATTGGTATTGGACCAGTCATGATTTTCAGGCGATTCTTTTTTAACTTCTGCCAGCAGAGCGGGAGTAAAAATATCAAGTAGCGCATTCAGCTCTGCGGTTCTTTCTCTCATTGGTTTACGCAGCTCAGCTGGCATATTGCTAATCAGCTGGGCAACGGTGGTTGAGTGGTTAATACTCTGCCAATCGGCAAAAACCCTACGTGCAGCAGTCGACGTTTTTCCTGTTAACTTGAGAGGGATATCAGTTAATACGTTTTCCGCCACTTCAGTTTGCCAGGCGCTATGTAATGAAGTAATCAGTTCCATATTTTCCTCTTATATTGCTCGTACGATAGACATTTTCGCCTGATGGCTGGATTGAATTAACTCACTGAGTTTCTCCCCTTTCACTTTAATTTCAGCATTATCTTTCTTCAGAATATCCAGCAAGTCATCGAGTTTTTTGGATAACAGGTTCATCAGTTCGCGACATATCTGATATTCAGCCATCGCATCCAGAGCTTTCTTACTGTGTGCGCCGATAATAATGCCATTAACCATCTTATTGGTGACATCACTTAGCGTGATAACCTCGGCAGCTATATTGGCGACACGCGCCGCTTTAAGAGGCGTGTCAGGAGAGAGATGCAATTTTTCCAGGGTTTTGGAGGCTAAATCATCCAGCATCTGTTTGGTCTGCAGAGCGAAATCTTTCATCGCTTTACCGGCATTTTTCAGTAACTTTGGCATCTGTTGCAGTGCGGATTTAATCGCCGTTTTAACATAGGAAACCACTGCCCTGGCCAGCGTTTTGCCAAAACTTTTGTACAGCGCCTTACCGGCACTTTTCAGGATAAATGCCGCAGCCACAATCACTGCCACCGTTGCCGCTGCCGCCACCGCGGTGTGGATAGTGCTCATCATATTGGCGCCAGTGGCTTTATCGATGGCGTTAAGTAATGCGCCAATGGGCGTGTTATCGAAAATATCGCTGACCACATCTTTCATCGCGTTCATTAATGGCATAAAAACATGATCCATTAACGGCCCCATCACCTTCTCGGTGATCGAAAAACCAAACAGCTTCTCACTAATCGTATCCGCCACCAGCAAGCCGAGGCCAAGTGCCATCAGTGGTGCACCAGCCCCGCCGAACACCATCGTCAAGGCTCCCAGCGCAGTGGCAATGCCGCCAAAAATCTTGGTGCACTTGCTCATCTTCTCGGCCGCTTCAGCAGCCTTTTTCTGCTGCTCATCGAACTGCCTGGCTTTCTCCGCTAAACTGGTGCGCATCGCCTCCATGCGTATTTCGTTGAGTTCCCGGTCATTTTTTAGCTTATCAATACTGTCTTTACTAAAAACGGCAAGTATCTCCGCCATACGTCTCGACAGGTCCGCCGCAAAAGATAATTCCTTCTTCTCCTCGCTAATTATCTGTTCGAGATTTATCACCACCACACCAGCGTTATTGGAACTGATTACGGTAAGTTTTTTGATCAGGTCCCCATGCTGAATAAGCAGTGCCTGCGACATGTCCAGTTTGCTTGTGACTTCAGCCTCAGCCTTTACCACGGACTGTGAGGTGGCATTAATCGCATTTTTGGCCTGTCTGATTTTCTCCTGAAGCGCAATATAACGTGGGTCGTCCTTATCAACGCCCTCCAGCGCAAGGCTGCTCAGCTCTGACTGCAAAGAGGTAAGTTGCTGTTTCAGCTCTTTCAATAGGGCGGTATTTTCCTCCAGTGAGCCGATTGCCGTATCCAGCTCGAACATGGCGACCTGCAACTGCCCGACAGCCTTATCTATGGCTCGCGAAAGATCGGTGACTTGCTTTTGATGTTTCGCCGCATTATCGACCAGCTTTGAGATCAGTTCGCGCCTTTTTTTTCTCAAGTCTTCTGCACTGTTAATATCAGATTCCGCGTTGCTATTTACCCAGCCGGCACAGGTATCATCAGATTCGGTTAAGCGCAGCAGAATATTGCCATCTTTATCGAACTTTGCTGTTGACGCGACTTTGCGCAGCACATGATTGCTGTCCGTACTGTTATCAAAGTTATCTTCAATAACTTGCTCGGCGATATCATGAATAAAGCGGGCATTTGCTTCAGACACCTTATTAATATCGCTAAATCGGTTGGAAACCCTGCCACCTGCCGCCCGATCGCTATTTAGCGGATGTTCTTTGTTGCTGTAAAAACTGGCAAACGTTCCATTAATGGAAAAATCTGTTAGATCAGACATGACTAACTCTCCTTAGCAGCCTCGGTTGATTTTTTTTCTTTACTTAATACCTTTCGATTCTTTTTGATGGTTTCAAAATAAACCCGTGCTTTTTTTACCAGATCTTCATTCAGACATTTTTCAATCACCACTTCAAAACATTGCAGTGCTTTGATCACATCTCCCATCAGCAGCTGGCATTGTCCGCTGTAAAAAACCGGACTGTAATCATCTTTGGAAAAGATATAAGCCAGAGAATAAAGATCGCATGCTTTTTGGTACTTTTTTTGCAACTGATTAACCGCACCCAGACCAATAAAATAATCCGGATTATTCAAATCATACATACACAGCAGGCTAAAATAGTGTTCAGCCTCATCAAGCCGCCCCTGATAGTAAAAGTGATGGGCGTGGGCATAAATATCTTCCATCGTATCATCCGGGATGCCCTGCAAATCTTTCAGTAATACACCTTGCTGTACATATTCCATTAACATGGAACACATTTCAGCTTCATGGATTGTCTCGTTTTCCTGAGTCATCTCTCTTCCTTAGTTAAACCATCCATGACGAATGGTGTTATTAAAGCAAAATTGTGTTTTTTTTACTCACAAAGAACGCTCATCGTCAGCCGGGTTTATTGCACTTTGTGACCCCTTTAAAGATTTATCATCGATAACTTCTGCCAGCTGATTATCAGGGTGTTCAGCCATCCAGTTGTTCTCCACCTGTTCCAGCCAAAAAAGAATATCCATAACTTCGGTGAACATCTTCAGGCTAACAAATTCATGTTTTTTATGAGTACGACACAGCTCTCTGGCCAGTGAAATATTTTCAACCACCGGCACACCGACTTTTTCTGCATAATGACGCACCGCCAGCGCCCGCTGATTTTTCTCTATAAATGAGATAAAAGGGATAGGGGTGATCGCCGGATTAAGATAAATACCGATCGCAATATGTTTAGGATTGGCAATAACAACATTAGATTTCTTGATATCTTTCTTAAATTCTTCTGACAGTAGTTCCTGGTTGAGCGCTTTTCTTTTTTTCTTTATTTCCGGATTACCATTAATCTCTTTGGATTCGTTTGAAACCTCTTTCTTATCCATTTTTAGTTCTTTGATATAGAGTAAATATTCCGCTACGCAGTCGATAAGAATAATAACGAAAATACAACTAAAAAAGATGAGCAGCAGTGAATGCACCAACTGCCCCCATGCCTTTAGCATGATGGCCGGTTCTGACCAGACCAGGCTGACGATCAGTAAACGATTTTCTTGCCAGAAAAACAGCGTGGCCAGTACAAAGCAGCCGAGGTATAGCAATGACTTAATCAGATCCTTTAACGTTCTCAGATTAAATATTTTTTTAAAGCCTTTTAACGGGTTAATCGCGGAAAAGTTGAGCTTAAACGCCTTAGTCGCCAGCCTCATGCCGGTCTGGATAAGGCCCGGCAATAACGACGCGGCAATGCAGAGTACCGCAATCGGCAGGAATATTTTTATGCCAAACCAGACGCATTGCAAAATATAGCCCTGCAATGAGTAGTCATACTGACGCGCCACAATGCTGTGCAGAATGTCTGAAAACTCGCGCAGAGAGGTAAAATTGAGCACCACCTCGACCCCTGACAGCGTCAGGCAGGTGGTGATCAAATCCTTGCCCTTAAACGTCTGTCCTTTTTTGGCCGCGTCGCGTTTCTTTTTGTCGGTCGGTTTTTCTGTTTTACTGCCTGCCATGATTTTGTTCTCCTGCGCAGCCTCACTTTTACGTCAGCCACCGGGAAAAAAGATCTTTTCCAGCCCGATGACCTCAGAGGGCAGAACCGGTGAAAAGTAGAGCAACAGCACCATAAAACCGATCAAGGTTTTAACTGTTAACGCCATCGAAAATGCATTCATCTGGGGGGTGTAGCGCGCAAGCAGGCCAAGAAACAGTTCAGTGATCAGAAAGACAGAGATGACGGGTGCAGAGAGCCTGACGGCATGTTTCATCAACTCGCCGATAAATCTAATCACATTCTCCCAGCCGGGCATCGTCATCGATAACGGCGGCCACAGCCGGTAACTTTGCTGCATCACCTGCATAAAGGTCAGCATTCCTCCGGCCTCCAGAATAATTACTACTGCAATCAGGTTAAATAAGTTCGCCAGCTCAGAAGTATCAATACCGCTTAGCGGGTTCAAGGTGCTGCTCAGCGTCGCCCCGCGCTGATTATCGATCAGGCTTCCTGCCGCATGCAGGGTCCAGAAAGGCAGGCAAATAAAGAGGGCAATAATCAGACCAATAACGATTTCTTTGACCATCAAAGCACCATATTCCAGCACGCTTAATTGATAAACGGCTATCCCCGGCGCATGCCACAGCGAGGCGCCCAGCAAAAATGCCAGCGGAAATTTAAACAGTCCGGTCAGCGTAGAATTACTGAGATAAGGTAGCAGCATAAAAGCCGGAAACAGGCGGGCGGAACTTAGCAGCACCATAAACAGCCAGTTGTTCAACTCAAAATAGAGATCGGTTTGCATGTTTTCCATTATCTCTTTAGCGCGAAATAAATCACTTCCTTACCGTAAGATAATAATGTTTCGCCATACCATCCTGATAATAAAAATAGACAAATACAGACTCCCAGCAGCTTGATTCCAAAAGGCAGGGTTTGTTCCTGTAATTGCGTCACCGTCTGAAACAGACCGACCAGTAAGCCAATTACCGTCGCCACGACCACCGGCACGGCAGATAAAATCAGCACCAGCCAGATGGCCTTATTTCCCGCCAGAATGACTTCATTCATCAGAAAACCGACCCGGATGCGCTAAGATCAAGATACTGCTCAAGTAGTCCTTTAGAAATTAATGTCCATCCATCCATCACAACAAACAGCAATAGCTTAATCGGCACGGAAATCGTCACCGGACTCATCATCATCATGCCCAGCGTCAACAGGATGCTGGAGATTAATAAGTCGATGACGACAAAAGGCAGATAAATATAGAAACCGATTTTAAAAGCGTCTTTTATTTCAGTTAAGGCGTAAGCCGGTAGCAAGGCAAACAAAGAGGGCTCGGGCGGTTCTTCAGTATCGTCAGGCTCACCATCACGCTGCCGCTGAGCTTGCTCAAAGAACACCGCTAAATCGCGATCGGTATATTTATGCAGGTAAGATTTGTAGCCAACAAAACCACTGTCAATCCAGGATTCAATCGCTTCAGCACTGCTTAAATCAATCGGTTGCTGTTTGAAATGGTTATAACCTTCCTTCATGACCGGCATCATCACAAACACCGACAACACAAAGGCGATACCATTCAGGGTGATATTGGAGGGAATTTGCTGTAATCCAATCGCGTTCCGGACCATCACAAATACGATAGAAAATTTGATATAGCTGGTGCCACAGGCAATCAGAAATGGAGCCAGTGAAGAGAGAGCCAGAACGGCAATCAGCGAAATATCATTTTCCATAATGTGCCTCATAGCACAGCGTCTGAATTTCCACTCCCAGCCGTTCATCAACCATGACCAATTCCCCTTTCGCCAGCAGCGCACCATTGGCACAAATAGTGATGCTGTTTTCTCCCCCCGTTCCTGTCGCTATTACATCGCCGATATGCAGCACGGCTAATTCATCCAACGTCAGGGTCATTTGGTTAATAATAAAGGTGAGTTGCACCGGGATATTATTAATACCCATCAGTTGCGGCTGAAGTTCCTGATGCTTATGCAATGGCGTATATTGCTCGTGTTCTTCCTGTTCATCGTAGATATCTTCCAGCATGAGATAGTCCTCCTGTTGTCGGTATTTAGCTAACGTCCTGTCGCCTGTAAGCACCGTCTCGAGCAGTTGATTCACCAACAGCACGTCGCCCCGCTGTAACTTTTTCAGATGGCGATAACTCAGCGCGCTGCTGCCGAGCATAAAGTCCAGCCGGAATGGGATCATGCCATGCAGCAGTGACGGCAACGCCTGACTGATATGACTACGATAGTGCGCATTCACTGCCGTGAGCCATCCGGGGCCGCAACTGGTGTTAACTATCGGCATCGCTTTGTCACGGTAATCATCCGCGGCGACCAGAGATGAGATAGTCAGCGGCTCTTCGGCTTCACCCGGCAACTGCAATGTGAGAGCCGCGCCGCTGTAGTGAAACAGATCTCTTATTTCATCAGGCGAGATCAGATCGGCGCGTAAGCCGCTTTTTTCCGGCAGGCTTTTGCCAAACCAGGCACGTACATCGACCAGCAATTCGACACCGGTTAATTGCGCCGTTGCCCTGGCGAGCACGGCTCCGGGCGGCGGCGTAGTTATCTGCACCGGCTGGTACTGCATCTCCAGATAGCGAAAAAACAGCTTCAACGCGCTGGATTGCGCGTCGTAACGTCGTATCGCCAGGGCTTTCATTCTTCATCCACCTCAGGCGGCTGCTTATCCCGTTCTTGCTGCTGCCCATCGCCAGCACGATCTTCCCACAGCGTCATTTCTGTCACCGGAGGGCGGGTGATGATTGCATGCTGCAAACGGTGGCTGACCAGCGCGTCAGAAGGCGTCATGATCACCGATAGCTGCTGGCTGCTGTCACGCACAGAAGTCAGCACCACCCGGTGTTGACTTCCCCATGAGCTAAAGGAGTAGCTGATTCTGTTTTGCCCCTCTGCTACCGGGACAGATTTGATCTGCCGGGCGTGGGCCTCTGCCGGAAGCGGTTGCGAGCCCCTTTTTGGCTTTAAAAGCGGATCTTTTGCGACCCATCCCTCACCGCTTTGCCGCGCTGGCGACATGGCAGGTGAAGGCACGGTGCTGCTCTCTTCGCGACGAGCTTTATCCAGCGGGCGAGCCGTTGGCGCGTTATTGCTGAGTAATACCGTACCGCCCGGCGCTGCCAGCCCCTCGCGAGTCAAAGGGGCTGGCGCGGGACTGTTCACCTCATGCGGCTCCGGCAACGGGCTGATGTTGTGAGTCACTGACGGCGCATCGCGCCTGAGCCGCGCGCTATGTTCCGGATAAAATGCCGGAGCTGGGCTGCTCACAACAGGCGATATTGGTGTCGGCGCCACTACCGGGCTAATGTTGCGGGGCAGTGATAACGCATCGCGCACCAGCATCGTGCTGTGTGGTGGCAATTGCGCCTCTGGCGGGACGCTGCCGCGCACCACCGGCACCGACATCGGCAATGGCAATGGCAATGGCAATGGCAATGGCAATGGCAAGGCAGCCTGCTGCATCAGCACAGAAGCTGGCGTCACGGATTGCGGCGGAAGCTGACTGTTACCCGCCTGAAAGTCGGTTTTCACTTTCAGCGCCGCATGATGGACGAAATGCAGTGCGGCAGGCGGCGGTTCCGCCAACATCCGTGGTAGTGGCGGCATCAGGCTGGCCAGCGGTATCGCTTCCGGATAATGCTCCTTTTTGGCTTTTTTCAGCTGTTCATCCAGTCCGTTACCGCAACCGGCATCACTGCTGCGGTCTGGCGGCCGAAAATCTGCCGCCATGCGGCCAGTTATCTTTGCCAATTTAGCTGCTCCTCAGTTTCAGACTCGTGCTGACGCTGTCTGCATTGCACCTGATGCTGTTGACGCTGCCGCAAATGGGCAGTCATTTTTTCTGACTTTCGCTGCAACTTATTACGCTCGGCTTTCAGGCTGGCCTGCTGCTGGCTCTGCTGCTCCAGTTGATAATGTTTATCCGCCAGCAGCAGTTCCATTTCCGCGACTTTGCGCTGCAAAGAACCTTGTCGCGCCTTATTTTCCAGAATGGCTTCGAGGCTGGTGCTTCCGGCGATAACCAGTGAGGACAGATGCCTGAGCAGCAGGTCACGTTGCTGGTCGCCCGCCGTAATTTCTGCCTGAATATGACGGGTTCGGTGCTGGACGGTTTGCAACGCACTTTCTTTGCTTACCACGCGCTGGTCAATCCGACGAATAACGACAGAGAGGTTATTTAACAAGCTGTTGCATCCTTATTAGCGTATCGGTGAGCGCGAACTGTTCCTCTACCGGCTGACAGAGGAAGCGGCGAATTTCAGCGCTGGCGTTAAAGGCCATATCATTGTCAGGATTGACCCCCGGCTGGTACTCGCCGAAGTCGATCAGTACCTGCAACTCCTCGATTCTGGCGAGCATATTACGTATGTTGCTGGCGTAAGCCTGGTGGCCATCGCTGGTGACTCGCTGGCAGACACGGCTGACGCTGCGCAATACATCAATCGCCGGGTAGTGATTTTTGCTGGCCAATTTGCGACTTAGCCAGATATGGCCGTCAAGGATTGAGCGAATCTCTTCCGCGACGGGATCGGACTCCTCTTCATTTTCCAGCAGAATGGTGAAAAACGCGCTGATGCTGCCGCGCTGCGTTTTGCCGGGTCTCTCCAGCAAAGCGGGCAGTTTTTCAAATACCGAAGCCGGGTAGCCACGGCGCGCGGGGGGTTCTCCGGCAGCCAGTGCCACGTCTCGCAATGCGCGGGCGTAGCGCGTGATCGAATCCAGGAACAGCAGCACGTTCCGCCCGCTGTCGCGAAAATATTCGGCAATGGTCATCGCCACCGACGCAGCATTAACCCGATCCAGCGCCGGATAGTCAGAGGTGGCATAGACCACCACACAACGTGATTTTCGCTCCATTCGCCGCAGCGCTTCGACAAACTCCGTCACTTCGCGCCCACGTTCGCCAATCAACGCCACGACAAAAACGTCAGCATCTGCATTGTTAATCAGCATCTGCATCAGTGTGGTTTTGCCGCACCCGGCGGCGGCGAAAATGCCCATTCTTTGGCCAATGCCGCAGCTCAGCAGGCCATCTATCGCCCGAATGCCAGTGATTAACAGCTCATGGATGCCACAACGTTGATCCCAGGCAGGGGGGGATGCATTGATTGGACGACGCTCCACCGCCGTATCTTCAGCCGCGGGTGACAACCGCTCAGACACCGTGCCTGATGGGGTGAGTACCGCGCCCGTCAGCATCGCTGACACCTCCATCATCAACCCGTGACCGGTTGGACTGATCACGATGTCGCGAGACAAGCCTTCAGACGATCCAATCAGGCTGAGTATGGTTGAATCTCTTTCAAAACCGAGCACCTGTGCTCTGGCGACGAGGGTTTTATCTCTGTCACTTTTCAGCACATTACACACTTCGCCAATGGTGACCCCTGTCAGCCGGGCTTCGAGGATCGGGCCGGTGACACGCAAAGGATGCGCCTGATAGCGCACCAGCGTTTGCCATGGCATTAGCGCAGTACCTCACAATATTTGCGCAGGCTCAGATAAAAGGTCTCGAGCGCATCCACAAACATCGCTTCATTAAGGCAGCTCTCTTCCAGTACGCATTTCAATACCGTTGAATTCTCTTCTTTGGCGATCTGCAACTGACCGGTTATTGAATATTTTGCCGGTTCAAGCAGCAGCTCAAGTATCCGATCGGCTACCTGAGAAAGAACATGCATGTTGTGCTCACAAAGCTGAGACCAGAGCACAACCTGTTTATCTACCACACTGACTAAAATGCCGGGCATACCGTCGAAATCTAACAAAATGGTAGAGTGACCATCAAAATTGTTGAGCAGCGAAGCATCGCAACCGCCAGAGCGGAGTGATTCACGTACCAGAGAGGCAATATCAATATCCATCTGAGAGTCCCTTATTATTGAATTGATTTGATTACATCAATTGAAATGCCTTCTGAAATTTCGCCAAAAGAAAGCACCTCAAGGTTTTTGAATTTGTTTTCCAGAAAGCGTTTCACAAAGCGCCGGATATCGACCGACGCCAGAATGACGTAATCCTTCTGGGACATGAGAATGTCGCTTAATCCCAGAGTAAAAGTGTCCATCAGCTTTTCCGACGCCGCGGGTTCCAGATTAAGAAAAGTGCCTGCAGCGGTACTGCGAATCCCCTGGCGTAGGGTTTCTTCCATTTCAACGGAAATTAATACCGCCTTCAGCGCGTTACCGACGGCAAATTTATGGCTGATATAGCGACACAGGGACGTGCGGACATGTTCAACCAGGGTAATGACATCTTTTTCTCGCGGCGCCCAGACTGAGAGGGACTCCATAATCAATTTGGTATTACGCACCGAGATTTTCTCGCCGAGCAATCGTTGCATCACCTCCGACGCGCGTTGCACCGTGGTGTGACGCATCACTTCTTTAATCAGATCGGGATAATCTTTTTCCAGCTTATCGATATGCGCTTTGGTCTCCTGCACGCCAAAAAACTCACTCACATTGCGCACCAGCGCGTTGGCAATGCAGTAGTAAAGTTCATCGACCGGCGTCCGGGTGTGAAAACCCAGCTCGGTAAGCTGTGATCGCTGTTCAGCCGCCACCCATACCACACCGCCATAACTGCTCCATGGAATGCCAAGATGCTCAAGCTCATCAGAGACATTCACTACGGTGATTTGGCCGAGCAAAATATCAAACTGCTCCGCCTGAATTTCATTAATCAGCAATTCCACTTTGTTCTGCTGCTGATTTTCAGCCGCACGAATCACCACTGGCGGCAGATGTATGCCGTAATCGACGAAAAACTGGCTGCGGAAACGGTCAGCGGCATCAAGTTGGTTAAGGTAATCACCGGCCAAAGGACTGACCCGAAGAATTAACGGGATAGTCACCGGCGTGACCTGATCGAGATTTTCAATCAAGCCGAGTTGGGTATCAGCGTCGGCAGCAGCAGGTATCGCTTCATCAGCGGCATCGCTGCTGTGCTTCGCACTGCCCGCTTTACCCCCCAGCGGAGTGTTTTTCGCCTCTCGCCACTTGAAGAAAAATAGCCCGCCGGGAATCAGCGCCAGCAGCAGAAAGATAAACAGCGGAAAGCCCGGCAAAAAACCGATAGCAACAGCAATGATCGCGGCGATGATTAATACAAACTGATTATTCATCAGCTGCGACATCATGGTGATGCCCATATTGTCGCCCTCGCCGCTGACGCGGGTGACAATAAATCCGGCGCTGATAGCAATCAGCAGCGAAGGAATTTGCGCCACCAGACCGTCACCAATGGTCAGCATGGTGTAGGTCGACAGCGCCGTGGACATATCCATGCCGTGCTGGTTTACACCCACGCTGATGCCGCCAATAAAGTTGACAAAAATAACCAGAATGCCAGCGATGGCATCCCCTTTAATAAACTTCATGGCACCGTCGAAAGAGCCATATAACTGGCTCTCTTTCTCAAGAATGCTGCGCCGCTGGGTCGCCTGTTCCGCATCAATCGAACTGGCACGCAGATCGGCATCAATGCTCATCTGTTTGCCGGGCATCCCGTCCAGCGAGAAGCGAGCCGCCACTTCTGCCACGCGTTCCGCACCTTTGGTGATCACCATAAATTGCACAATGGTCACAATGGAGAAAATGACGAAACCCACCACCAGATTGTCACCAATAACAAACAGACCAAATGTGGCAATAATTTCTCCGGCATCGGCATCATTCAGTATCAGCCTGCTGGTGCTGATCGATAATGCCAGCCTGAATAGCGTGGTAATCAGCAATACCGCGGGAAACGACGAAAAGCTCAGAATGCGATCAATGTAAAAAGAAGAGAGAAAAACCAGCGCCGAAATAACAATATTCAATCCAATCAGAAAATCGACCAGATAGGTTGGCAACGGAATAACCAACATGGCAATAATCATTACCACCAGCAACAGAATAAATAATTCCGGATGCTTCCTCAGATTGATAAAAAAATCATTGACCATGTCTGATACCTGATATTTCAACGGAGATTAAGTTTAATAATTTCTGCTCTCTGCCAGCTCAGCCTGATAGCCATGGCCGATCAACGATTTAAAATGCTGATGCAGCAGTTTTTGCTGGTCATCACTGTCAAAAATCACCGGCGGAAAATCGCGCACAAAATGATATATCTTCTGGATAAAACACACTTTTTCTCTCTGAGATATCCGGCTTAATATATTGTTTCCAAGCTGCCTCAGTTGATCACATAACAGACCAGCATCATGCAAAATGGGTAGAATAAACAGCAGCCAGTCATCTTCAGAAAAATTAAAACGGCTGAAAAAATTATCGTTACTGACGCGATGAATAAATAAAGCATCACTTGAACGAATAACTCTTATTTGCCTCAGACGCCCCAGTAAATTACCAAATTCAATATCGCTACATCCCGGATCGCTGGAAATCATATCCGCCCATAACGCACTCTCCATAAAATTAATCAGCATATGACGTCTGGCTCCGCCAAACATTAATACCCATCCCTGATAAATCCTGCGTTCATTCTCGTCGCTCTCAATAAAGTTACGATAGCTCTCACGAATCACTGCCGCAGAAAGATTTAATTGCTTACCAAATAAACGTGCTTTCAGTGCCACATTGATCCCTGACTTCAGACGCGCCGGGCTGGCATCATTTTCAGCGCGGGCCAGTGCTTGCTCTATAATTTCGCGCTCGATTTCAGATAAATTGCGATGCTTCAGCATTTCCCGCAGAGCAACCACGCGATTACTTTCATCGGGAAACAGCGTTCTTGCCTCCTGCAGTAATCGCGCAGCAGAGTTTGAATCCTGGATTTTTACCACCCGCCACAATGCGGCAATTTTTGCGGCGGCATCATCATCCAGCAGTTCGTAGATCTCCGCAGCGGCAGAGAAATCGCAGCGCCCGGCAAGATCTCTTAGCCTGCGAACCTGGCTGATAAAGGCCGAAAACTCATCGATGGAATTAAGAAATTTTCCCGCACTGGTTATCAGGCTGTCATCATCCACCGCGCCGCCGGGACGGCTGCCGGAATTAGCCGGCGCGGAGCTCAGATTGCCGCTAAGTAGCGTGTGCTTTTCTGCCACCAGCGACGCAGACAGCATCGATCCGGACAGTGCACCCGTTGGGCTAATCACCGCTGCGCATCCAGGAAATTATTCATCCAGTCAAACAGCGGGGCATCAGCAGATTTATTGCGTAGGCCGGCCACCATTCGCGACCCGTCGCGCGCTTCACGGCCATCAATTTCTTTGGGCTGAATCAGAAAGATACGCACCATATTGGCACTGCGGTTCTGACGATAGTTAAACAGGCCACCAATCAGCGGCAAATCTCTCAACCCCGGAATTCCCTGCCGTAAATTGCTGTTTTCATCGCGGGTATAGCCGCCTATCAACAGGCTTTTGCCTTTCGGTACGCGTGCCACCGTGCTGATATTGGTACGTCCGACTTCCGGCAAGCTGCTCTCTTTATCGTTATCCTGACGATACTGATTACCATCTTCGACACTCAGCATCATTTCTATCTCTTCCGCATCGGTAAAGCGCGGCAGAACACTGAGTGACGTTCCATAGGTCACCTGCTCAAGGCTGGTGCTGCGTTCGCCAATCAGTTTGGTGTAAAACGTCCGGCTGTTATCAAAAATCGCCGGTACATTTTCCTGCGTCAGCAACATTGGGCGTGACACCACATTGGCGCGGTTTTGCTGCGACAGCGCCATAATCGCCGTCATAAAGCTGGCACCATCGACAGTGCTGGAAAAGCCGCCATTAAATGAGGCACCAAACTGGTCGGTTAAATTAAGCGATCCGCGCCAGGTCACCCCCAGTTGCTCCAGTTCGTCTTTTTGCAGATCGACAATCCACACCGACATTTCAATATGACGTTTCGGTATGTCCAGCAAACTCACCAGCCGCTTGATATTTTTTAGCTGTTCAGGCGACCCCTTAATCAACAAGCTGTTGTTATCGGGATTAGCAATCACCACCATATCGCCTTCAACTCCCACAGCCGCACGCGTTGCCGGTTGCCATGTTGCTTGCAGCGCTTTGTCTGCCACATCATCGGTCATGGCTGGCGACTCCGCCCCCTCTTCTGCGGCATCCTTCTGCTCAGCCGTCGGTCGGTTTTCCATCTGCGTGGCCGCGACGCCGTTAAATGTCAGGGCACGAATCACCGAAGCCACGCCGGGAATGGTAATCACTTCGTCACGGTATTTATATTTTCGATCTTCAACGAAGCTGTTATATAACGGGATCGCCACCAGGCTGGTTGCTTCAACTTCTGTTACCGCCAGCTGATCAAGATACGTCGCGGTCTGCATAACTAATGTGAAATAGACCGGCGGACCGGCGAGATAAAAAGTCTGGCTACCGGGCTCAGAGCGTAACGGATAACGCTCGTCGTAAAGATCGGAAGCCAGCAAAAACTTTTTCAGCTCTGCTACTGAGCTATTCTTAAGACGGAAAACACCATTTTTTAATTCACTGGCATCATAAATATAAATCGTATTGCCGTCGTGATACCAGACCATTCCCATATTACCGGTGATATTATTCAGTAATGTTTCCGGAGCGGAGAAATCAAAGTTACCGCTGATTCTTTTCTTCGCCGCCAGATTGCTGACAATAAACGGTATTTTCATTCTGGCTGACAAGGCATCAAAGAATTGTTTCACGCCGTCTTTCGCGGCAACATAGCCCTGAGCAGGCATTTTCTCCGCAACCGGCGTGTCAGCAATCGCCAGACAGCAATACATCAGAGAAACCGCAAAAAAAAGTAACAGAAGAGTTGAGCGCTTCATTTAAGCAACTCGCAGTTGATCATTTTTTTTAAGTCCCTTGGCGGAATACCAAATCTGTTTTTAACATCCCCGGAAAAATGCGACAGCGATGCATAACCATGTTTCATCGCAATGGCCGTCAGATTTTGCTCATCGCCCATAATATCGAGAATGGCCCGAATTAAACGCCAGTCGCACATTTCCACCTTCGCCGTATTTCCCAATGCTGATTTACTTAAGCGACGGAAATGCGAAACGGAAAGTCCGTAACGTCCACCGATTTCCCGCAGCGATTTATATTCATCCGCCCGGGTCAGTAAATAATTCACGATCCAGTAGCACTCATTATCACGAATCAGCTGGACGATATTATCCATTCCCTGGCACTGCTTAACGCTCTGGCTAATTAACCAGTATTCAAATTTTTTGCGCGACAACTCTTCAGGACGTCGGTAACGGCTGAAACCAAACAGCGTCTCTCTTTTTTTGGCATGCCCAGGCGTGCGGCTACCGGCATCGATAAAAGCCTGCAATTTTGCCATGGCAATCACCTTTAATTCGACACCTTGCACGTTGCCGGATTTAATCAGCACTTTTTTACTTTTCACCGCAAACATACCCGTCTCACCGGCTGCCAGATTCAGGCGAACGCAGCAACCATTTTGGCTGATGATCATTTCGCACCCTTCTGTCTCGCTGGCTTCTAACCAGAATAAACGCGTCATGGCCGCTGGAAGTTCATCGCCTGGGGAAAAACTCACCGGATATAAGAAATCGCCCTCATACATGCTATCTGAGTCCTTTTAGTCTGACGTCCGCTGAAACCAGTCGTTCACTCACTGCGACAAAAGTGAAGGGTGCATTGGCGCACCGGTTTCACTCTGGCGCTGATTATCTCTGGTCAGTAGCGAGCAAGCCTGATGAATATTTGATTAAATATCTAAACGGAGTGTCGTGACGATAGCAGGGCCAGCAACTGTGGCCCTGAGCAGGAAGGCGGGAGAAAAGTGCAGACAGTTACGCGGCCGATTTACGGATATAACACCACCAGGTAATCACACCGCATAGCGCGTAGAACAGCAGAAAGACCTTTAAAGCGCCTTCTGCCGATCCGCTTAGCGCCAGTGAAGTCCCAAAAGCTTTTGGAATAAAGAACCCCCCGGCCGCACCAATAGCAGAAATAAATCCCAGCGCGGCAGAGGAATCAGTGGCGGCTTCCTGTGCCGCTTGCCGATCATTGCCTCCGGCCTGTTTTACCCGACGCAGTGTATCGGCGCGAATAATCACGGAAATCATCTGAAAGGTGGAACCACTGCCCAGCCCGGCGGTAAGGAACAGGCCGAGGAACACCGCAAAGAATGCGCCGAATGCACCCTGCTGCCCGTCGCCCGGCAGAGTAAAGAAAATCAGCGTGGCAAAAATCACCATCAGCACAAAGTTGATTAAGGTGACTTTCGAACCACCAAAGCGATCGGAGAGCGCGCCACCGACCGGACGCGCCAGCGCACCGATTAATGGCCCCCAAAAGGCATAATGCAGGATCACCACATGTGGGAACTGTGTTTTCGTCAACATGGCGAAACCGGCAGAAAAACCAATAAAAGATCCAAAGGTCGCCAGATACAGTAGCGCCATAATCCACATATGTGGGCGCTTTAATACTGGCAGCTGTTGTGCCAGTGAGGCTTTGGCGGTGGCGATATCATTCATCAGAAACCAGGCGGCAACGGCAAAAATTACCAGCGGCGGCACCCAGATAAACGCCGCGTTCTGTACCCAACGCACGTCACCGGACGGGCTAAGCTGACCGGCACCGGACAAGGAGCCAAAAACCGCCATGCCCATCACCAGCGGAGCAACCAGTTGCATCACGCTGACGCCAAGATTGCCGAGACCACCATTCAGTCCCAGTGCGCCGCCCTGCAAATGTTTGGGAAAGAAAAAGCTGATATTGCCCATACTCGACGCAAAATTACCGCCCGCCACGCCGCATAATAAGGCGATAACCACAAATACCCAATAAGGGGTCGTGGGTTGTTGCACCGCATAGCCCAACCACAGCGCTGGCACCACCAGAATAATAGTACTGAAAGCTGTCCAGCGACGGCCGCCAAATATCGGAATTACAAAGGAATACGGCACACGCATAATTGCGCCAGCCAGTGAGGGAAGGGCCGTCAGCATAAATAGCTGGTCGGTGGTAAAACGAAATCCGGCTCCGGGTAAGTAAAGCGCAACGGTACTGAATAACATCCAGACGCAGAACGACAGGAGTAAACAGGGAATTGAAATCCAGAGATTTTTAGCGGCAATTTTTTTTCCACTTCGTTCCCAAAAATTTTTATCTTCGGGAGTCCATGTAGCCAGCACGCCGCGGCTGCTTTCGGCTTGAATGTCATTTTTATACGACACAGATCAATATCCTCTCAATGTTTTCTGACATGCTATTGGGAAAATTTGACCGGTTTTATGACATCACTTTTGCCGAGTGAATTGAATTCTGGTTGATCGCAGGTGAGTTTGTAAAGTGTTCTGTGAAATTAATTTCTACTCACTTCGGGTTAGCGAGACGGTAATTTCATTACGTCAGTTAACCCTTATTGAGTAGCACGTTAGCAAACTGAAATTTTATTAACTGATCACGCCGAAATAACGCGTTTATTCGCGAATGATAATAAATCGTTTTTGCAGTTATTTGATCTGTGAGGAGTGTATCGAATGAGTAAGTTTCTGGATCGGTTCCGTTATTTTAAGGAACTGGCAGAGCCCTTTGCCGATGGTTATGGTCAGACGCTGGCAACCAACCGCGACTGGGAAGACAGTTATCGTCAACGCTGGCAGCATGACAAAATTGTTCGCTCCACACACGGTGTGAACTGTACCGGCTCGTGCAGCTGGAAGATTTATGTCAAAAACGGCCTGGTCACCTGGGAAACTCAGCAAACGGATTATCCGGAAACCCGCCCCGATCTGCCGAATCACGAACCGCGCGGCTGTCCGCGAGGTGCCAGCTATTCATGGTATATCTACAGCGCCAACCGCCTGAAATATCCGCAAATTCGCCAGCAACTGCTGGAAATGTGGCGTGAAGCGCGCCAGCAGCATCAGGATCCGGTGGATGCCTGGGCAAGCATTATTAACGATCCCGAAAAAGCAAAACGTTACAAACAAGCACGTGGCCGCGGCGGGCTGGTGCGCTCCAGCTGGCCAGAGATGAATGAGCTGATTGCTGCGGCCAACGTCTACACCGCTAAAACCTTCGGCCCGGACCGCATTGCCGGCTTCTCACCGATTCCGGCGATGTCGATGGTTTCCTATGCCGCCGGTGCGCGCTATCTGTCATTAATCGGCGCAACCTGTCTGAGTTTTTACGACTGGTACTGCGATTTGCCGCCTGCGTCACCGATGACCTGGGGCGAGCAGACCGACGTGCCGGAATCCGCCGACTGGTACAACTCATCTTACCTGATTGCCTGGGGGTCAAACGTCGCCCAGACCCGCACCCCGGATGCCCATTTCTTTACCGAAGTGCGCTACAAAGGCACTAAAACCGTCGCGGTAACGCCTGATTACGCCGACGTGGTGAAGCTGTGCGATCAATGGCTGGCACCCAAACAGGGTACCGACAGCGCGATGGCGCTCGCCATGGGCCATGTGATTCTGAAAGAGTTTTATCTGCAAAAACCCAGCCGCTATTTTATCGATTATGCCCGCCGCTACAGTGACTTACCGATGCTGGTTATGCTGGATCAACGTGAAGATGGCTTTTATGTTGCCGGGCGCCAGCTGCGCGCCGCCGATCTGCTCGGCGCACTGGGTGAAAGTAATAACCCGGAATGGAAAACCATCGCCGTTGATCAACAAGGCGAGCTGGTTGCACCGCAAGGCTCCATTGGTTTTCGCTGGGGCGAAGAAGGCAAATGGAACCTGGAACAGCGCGCGGGCAATGATGGCCGCGAGGTCACGCTGCAACTGTCGCTGCTCGGCCAGCATGATGAAATTGCCAGCACGCTATTCCCGTATTTTGGCGGTATTGAAAGCGAACATTTCCGCCCGGTGGCACTGTCTGATGTGATTTCGCGTCCGATCGCCGCCAAACGCATTACGCTGGCGGATGGTCGCAGCGCACTGGTTGCCAGCGTATTTGATTTAACGCTGGCCAATTACGGTATTGCCCGCGACTGGGGCGATGCGCAGGTCGACGACAGCCAGAGCGCCAGCGATTACAGCGAGATCAAAGCCTACACCCCAGGCTGGGCGGAGAAAATTACCGGTGTGCCGCAGCAGGATATGATCCGTATTGCGCGCGAGTTTGCCGATAATGCCGATAAAACCCATGGCCGTTCGATGATTATCGTCGGTGCCGGTATCAACCACTGGTTCCATATGGATATGAATTACCGTGGCATTATCAATCTGCTGGTGTTCTGCGGCTGCGTCGGTCAGACCGGCGGCGGCTGGGCGCACTATGTTGGTCAGGAAAAACTGCGGCCACAAACCGGCTGGTTACCATTGGCCTTCGCCCTCGACTGGACACGTCCGCCGCGCCAGATGAACGGTACCTCATTCTTCTACAATCACTCCAGCCAGTGGCGCTATGAAACCCTGAGTACCGAAGAGATTCTCTCGCCGCTGGCGGATAAAAAGCGCTACAGCGGCAGCCTGATTGACTTCAATGTGCGCGCCGAACGTATGGGCTGGCTGCCTTCCGCACCGCAGCTCAATACCAATCCGCTTGGACTGGCGAAAGCCGCCGAGGCCGCCGGCCAGACGCCAAAAGAGTATCTGGTCAACGCACTGAAATCTGGTGATATCCGTTTTGCCGCCGAACAGCCGGATGCGCCGCAGAACTCGCCGCGCAACCTGTTTGTCTGGCGCTCCAATGTGCTCGGCTCGTCGGGTAAAGGCCATGAGTACATGCTGAAATACCTGCTGGGTACCGAACATGGCATTCAGCAGACCGATCTCGGTGAGCAAGGGCGTCAACGCCCGGAAGAGGTCGAGTGGCTGGAGCAAGGCCGTGAAGGCAAGCTGGATCTGGTGGTTACGCTGGATTTCCGCATGTCGACCACCTGTCTCTATTCCGACATCGTGCTGCCCACCGCCACCTGGTATGAAAAAGACGATATGAATACCTCGGATATGCATCCGTTTATTCATCCACTGTCGGCGGCGGTCGATCCCTGCTGGGATTCGCGCAGTGACTGGGAGATTTATAAAGGTATCGCAAAAGCCTTCTCACAAGTCTGCGTCGGCCATCTGGGGGTGGAAACCGATGTGATTACCGTGCCGTTGCAGCATGATTCCGCCGATGAGCTGGGGCAAACCGGCGATATTAAAGAGTGGAAAAAAGGCGAGTGCGATCTGATTCCCGGCAAAACCGCGCCAAATATCGCGGTAGTCGAGCGTAATTATCCGGAAACGTATCAGCGCTTTACCTCGCTTGGCCCGCTAATGGATAAGCTCGGCAACGGCAGCAAAGGCATTTTCTGGAATACCGAAGAGGAAGTGGAACTGCTGGGTCGGCTGAATCGCCGTCATGAGAGCGGCAGCGCGCAAGGACGTCCGGTAATTAACACCGCCAAAGATGCGGCTGAAGTGATTCTGACGCTGGCACCGGAAACCAATGGTGAAGTGGCAGTGAAAGCCTGGCAGTCACTGGGCAAATTTACCGGCCGCGACCATGCCCATCTGGCGCTGCCAAAACGCGAAGTCAAAATTCGCTTCCGCGATTTGCAGGCGCAGCCGCGCAAAATCATCTCCAGCCCGACCTGGTCCGGCCTCGAAGACGAGCACGTCTCTTATAACGCCGGTTACACCAATGTGCACGAGCTGATTCCGTGGCGCACCCTGAGTGGCCGTCAGCAGCTGTATCAGGATCACCCGTGGATGCTGGCATTTGGTGAAAACCTGATGGCGTATCGTCCGCCGATTGATACCCGCAGCGCCCAGCCATTGCTTAACCGTCAATCGAATGGCAACCCGGAAAAAGCGCTGAACTTTATTACCCCACACCAGAAATGGGGTATCCACTCGACCTACAGCGACAATCTGTTAATGCTGACGCTGGCGCGTGGCGGGCCGATTGTCTGGCTGAGTGAAGACGACGCCCGCGAGCTGGGCATTGAGGATAACGACTGGATCGAAGCGTTTAATACTCACGGGGCACTGTCGGCGCGCGCCATCGTCAGTCAGCGCATTAAGCCTGGCATGGTGATGATGTATCACGCACAGGAACGCCTGGTAAATATTCCCGGCTCGGAAATAACCGGCCAGCGCGGTGGGATTCATAACTCGGTGACCCGTATCAGCCCGAAACCGACCCATATGATTGGCGGCTATGCCCAGCAGGCTTACGGCTTTAATTACTACGGCACCGTCGGCTCAAACCGCGATGAGTTTGTGGTGGTGCGCAAAATGCGCCGTGTCGACTGGCTGGATGGCGAAAACAGTGACAGTGAACAAGCGGCAGTGGCCAGGGGGAAAGTGAAATGAAAATCCGCTCACAAGTTGGCATGGTGATGAACCTGGATAAGTGCATTGGCTGCCACACCTGTTCAGTCACCTGTAAAAACGTCTGGACCAGCCGTGAAGGCATGGAGTATGGCTGGTTTAATAACGTCGAGACCAAACCTGGCGTTGGCTACCCGATCGACTGGGAAAATCAGGAGAAATGGCAGGGTGGCTGGATTCGTAAGATCAGCGGCAAATTGCAGCCGCGTCAGGGCGGACGACTCAGTATCCTGGCAAATCTTTTTGCCAACCCGCATATGCCGCAGATCGATGATTACTATGAGCCGTTCGATTTCGATTATCAGCATCTGCACACCGCGAAACCCGGCAAAGCACAGCCGATTGCACGTCCTCGCTCGCTGCTGACCGGCAAACGGATGGAGAAAATCCATCGCAGCGCCAACTGGGAAGACGATCTCGGCGGCGAATTTGCCAAACGCTCGCAGGATAAAAACTTCGCGCATATCCAGAAAGAGATGTACGGCCAGTTTGAAAGCACTTTTATGATGTATCTGCCGCGCCTGTGCGAGCACTGCCTGAATCCGGCCTGTACTGCCAGTTGCCCAAGCGGCGCCATCTATAAGCGCGAAGAGGATGGCATTGTACTGATTGATGAGGATAAGTGCCGTGGCTGGCGCATGTGCGTCAGCGGCTGCCCGTACAAAAAAATCTATTTTAACTGGAAGAGCGGCAAATCTGAGAAGTGCATTTTCTGTTATCCGCGAATTGAATCGGGTATGCCGACCGTCTGTTCCGAAACCTGTGTCGGCCGTATCCGCTACCTCGGCGTGGTGCTGTACGACGCCGATGCCATTGAGCAAGCCGCTTCCAGCGAAAGCACGCAGGATCTGTATGAGCGTCAGCTGTCGGTATTCCTCAATCCTCATGACCCGGCGGTGATTGCTCAGGCTGAGAAAGATGGCGTGCCGATGAGCGTCATCGAGGCCGCACAGCGTTCGCCGGTATACAAAATGGCGATGGAATGGAAGCTGGCGCTGCCGCTGCATCCGGAATACCGCACCCTGCCGATGGTGTGGTATGTGCCGCCGCTGTCGCCGATTCAGTCGGCTGCCGATGCTGGCGTGCTGGCGCAAAACGGCGTACTGCCGGATATCGAGTCACTGCGCATTCCGCTGCAATATCTGGCGAACCTGCTGACCGCTGGTGATACCCAACCGGTCGCCCGCGCGCTGAAACGCATTCTGGCAATGCGTCATTACAAACGCATGGAAACTGTTGAAGGTAAACACGATATCAGTGCGCTGGAAGAGGTTGGCCTGACTGAACAGCAGGCGAAAGAGATGTATCGCTACCTGGCGATTGCCAACTATGAAGACCGTTTCGTGGTGCCTTCCAGCCACCGCGAGCTGGCGCGTGATGCCTTCCCGGAACGTAATGGTTGCGGCTTTAGCTTTGGCGATGGCTGCCACGGCAGCAACAGCAAATTCGACCTGTTCAACGCTAAGCGTATTGACGCGATTAATGTCGATGCCAAAACCACCGGAGGCCGCCGATGAGATCGTTACTGATACTTTCCCGGTTACTGGACTATCCCGATGACGCTCTCTGGCAGGCAAAAGAAGAACTGCTGGCGGCGGTGGACGAGTTAGCGGAACTGAACGCCAGTCAGCAGGCGATGCTGAAGCGCGTCATTGAGTGGCGTATCTCCGGCCGCTTGCTGGATGCGCAGGCCGATTACGGCAGCCTGTTCGATCGTGGCCGATCGCTGTCGCTGCTGTTATTTGAACATGTACACGGCGAATCACGCGATCGCGGTCAGGCGATGGTCGATCTGCTGGATCACTATCGTCAGGCCGGATTCGATCTGAACAGCAATGAGTTGCCGGATCATCTGCCGCTGTTTCTTGAATTTCTCGCGCAGCTCAGCCCGGAAGAAGCCACCAGCTGGCTGGAAAGTATTGCGCCGATTCTCGCGCTGCTGGCCGCCCGTCTGCATCAGCGCGACAGCCACTACGCCCTGCTTCTCGAGCTGCTCACCCAGCTTTCCGGCAGTGACGCCAGCAGTGAGCATCTGCAGGAAAAGGTAGAGCAGGAAGCGCGTGACGATACCCCCGCCGCACTGGATGCGGTGTGGGAAGAGGAACAGGTGCGTTTTATGGCTACGCAGCAGGGGGATTGCGGCGAAACGCGTCAACATCAGCAGCGTTTTTCCGGCGCTGTCGCCCCGCAATATCTGAATATTGCACAAGCGCAGCCGAATTATCGGGAGGGAAAATAATGTCGTTCTTAAACCTGTTTTTCTTTGATATCTACCCGTATATCGTCGGGACGGTGTTTCTGCTCGGCAGCCTGTTACGTTATGACTACGGTCAGTACAGCTGGCGCGCCGGATCGAGCCAGATCCTGGATAAACGCTGGATGCGTCTGGCGTCAAATCTGTTCCATATTGGCGTTATCGGTATTTTTTTCGGTCATATCGTAGGCATGCTGACACCGCACTGGATGTATCAGTCATTTCTGTCTTTGCCGGCCAAACAGTGGATGGCGATGGTGCTGGGCGGCATCTGCGGCGTCACCATGTGGATTGGCGGTATGATGCTGCTGTTCCGTCGCGTGTTTGTGGCGCGAGTGCGCGCCTCGTCCAGCGTCGCCGACATTCTGATTCTGGCGCTGTTAATGGTGCAGGTCACGCTCGGTCTCGCCACCATTCCGTTTTCGGCGCAGCATCTCGACGGCAGTGAAATGATGAAGCTGGTTAACTGGGCACAGCACATCGTGACCTTCCGCTTCGGTGCGTCACACTTCCTCGACGGCGTGGCACCGATTTTCCGCGTGCATCTGGTGACTGGTATGACGCTGTTTCTGCTGTTCCCTTTTACGCGCCTGGTGCATATCTGGAGCGTGCCGCTGGAATTTATGACCCGCCGCACCCAGCTGGTGCGTAAAAGAGGGTAAGCGCGCAAAAATAACGGCATCCCCCGACGGAGGATGCCGTTATATTTTTAGCGGCTATTTCTTACGCAGACGTACAATTAGCAGCAGTAATAACAAGGCGATAAATACCCCCGCCGCAATCAGATAATCAACATAGCGCACGATAAATGGCGCTTCGCCACCGTTACGCAGAGTTTTAACCTGATCCGCTGAGATATCCTCATTGATATTGCCAAACTGATGGCGCACGTAGTGAGTCACAGCCGCGATTTGCGCATCATTTAATTGCTGATCAAACGCCGGCATGCCGACATCACTGTCACTGCCTTTGCGATGGATACCCTCAACAATCGTCATCACCAGATTCTGCGCCGTCGGGCCAGAAACCGCGCTGTTATGGGTCAGTGAAGGATAGAAGTTATCCGCCGTGCCTTGCCCTTCGCGCCCGTGACAGCTGGCGCATGCGCCGTTGTACAGTTCAGCGCCATCGGTTGAGCGGCTGTCAGCCAGCGATGCCTGATCGCCCTGTCCTTTCACCACCTGATTAATATCCACCTTTTCTGCTGGCTGAGCTGACGGCTTAGCAACCGGCGTAGCGATCGCTGGCACCTGCTTAATCCAGGCGGCAATGGCATGCAGATCTTTATCATCGAGATAGCGGAAACTGTGCTCAACGGCTTCACCCATCGGCCCGGCAGCCTGCGCTTTGCCAGCCAGATGCCCGGTTTTCAGGTAGCTGACAATATCGTCCTGACTCCAGTCACCAATCCCGCTGTTATCCGGGGTGATATTCGGCGCATACCAGCCACCCAGCGGGCTACCGGCCAGATACTGACTGCTGTCTTCGGCCATCATCATATTGCGCGGCGTATGACAGGTACTACAGTGCGCCAGCACATCGACCAGATACTTACCGCGATTCAGCTGCTCAGATAAATCGGGCTTTTTTTCAAACGGTTGATCATTACGGTACAGCAGATTCCAGCCCCACATGATTTGCCGGATATTAAACGGGAAACTCAGACGGGTATGCTCATCCGGCGCAAAATCGGCCGGTTTTACCGCCAGCATAAAGTAGCTGTACAGTGCATGAATATCGTCGTCAGTCATCCCCTGGTAAGCGGTATAAGGCATCGCCGGATAGAGATTGCTGCCGTCGGCGGCGACCCCTTTACGCAGCGCATCGGCAAACTGCTGCTCGGTATACTGTCCAATGCCATATTGCTTCGACGGGGTGATATTGCTGGCAATAATGCGCCCCATCGGCGAATCAATGGCGTAGCCGCCGGCAAAGGGCGCGCCGTCCTCCGTGGTCTGACGATGGCAAGCGCCGCAGTCTGCCGCGACGGCGAGATACTCACCGCGTTTTACCCGCGACGCATCGGCAGAAGAGGGTTCAGCGCTTAGCGCGGCGGTGCTGCCGAAAGAGGCCAGCAGCAGTGTGGCGGCGAAAAATTTACTGGTGATCTGCATAATTAAATCTCCCGATCGATGATTTCAGCCGCACGAATACTCAGTGCAACGCCGGTCAGGGTCGGGTTAATCACACCGGATGCCGGAATAACGCCGGTGGTCGCGAGGAAAAGATTGCTGTGATCCCAGCTGCGGCACTCATGGTTCACCACCGAATCTTTCGCGTTATCTCCCATAATCACCGTACCCATCAGATGGTCACGGTTCTGCCAGCCGGTGTTGTCCTCAATCACCGTGCCGCCCATCAGGCTGACAAACTTCTTATAATCTGCGTCCACTACCGCTTTAGCGGCTTTAACATAGTCATCAACTTCGTAGTTAACGGTCAGCATCGGGATACCGAGCGCGTCCTTGCGGGTGGTGCTGGGGCGCACGGTATTGCTGGCATGCGGCAGGATTTCAAACACGGTGGAAATATCCACCCAGCGCGCTGCCTGATGACGAATCTGCTGATCCAGTTCATGACCCAATACGCCATCCGCGATCAGTCGCTGAGCAATATTCATATTCGGAACGTTATTGGAAATGGCATGTTTAATCGCGGCGTGTTTATTACGGAAATCGCCATCGCGGAAGTTGAAAATACCGCCCTGCTGTACCGCACCGCGACCCGGCCAGACCGGCTCATCCGCAAGGAATTGCAGGCCCATGCCAGTGTGATCCATCAGGTTACGTCCCACCTGATCGGAACTGTTAGCAACATCAGAAATCAGCAACAGCTTAGGGGTTTCCAGTCCGTGAGCCGCGACAATAAAGTACTTCGCCGTCAGCCGTTTATCTTCGCCTTTTGAACTGCGAACGTGTACCGCAACAATATTGCCGTCAGCACCTTTTTCCAGCTTCCAGGCAGTGGCATCGGTCATCAGCTGCGCACCGGCATCTTCCGCATGCTGAGCATGTTTATCGCCGCTGTACATCGAACCAATCGGGCAAACCGGCATACAGTTATTGTTGCCGCTGCAAGCCGGACGACCGTCATACGGACGCGTCGCGCGCGCATTCGGCTCATGAATAAAGTGGTAACCCGCCGGGCTGATGCGGCTTTTCAGGCGCTGGAACAGGTAAGTTTCCCCTTCCGGCTCCATCGGATAAGGCTGCGAACGCGGTGGAAAAGCGCTGCCGCCTTGCCCGCTCTGGTCATCGGTGTCGCTACCGCATACGCCCATTGCCAGCTCAGCTTTGACATACCACGGCTCTAACTCGCTGTACTCCATCGGCCAGTCACGACCAACGCCATACAGCGTTTTCAGTTTCATATCATTGGGCAGATAGCGCCAGCAGGCGGAAGCCCAGTGCCAGGTCGTGCCGCCCACCAGTTTCAGCATGCCGGGACGGAAATCAAACGAGCCGGTATTTTCGATATATTGTTCGTCGTAAGAGTGGTGCGCCCACGGCTGATTAGGATAAGGCGAGTTGTAGTTGGCCTTTTTCGGGGAATTACGGAAATTTTCGACAATTTTCCAGCGCGGAATTTTCTCACCGGCTTCCAGAATAATCACCGATTTGCCTTTGCGGGCAAGGGTGGTGGCGGCATTGCTACCCAATGCACCCGAACCGATGACTATCACATCGGCATCATAGTGTTTGCTCATGGTGTTGCTCACAATAAGAAGAAAAAGATTAATCGTTTTTTATGGTGGCTGGCGGCTGCGTCCAGTAATTGGTATGCCCACGCGAATAAGTCGGAATAACCGTGGCATCAAGCGTTGGCGTATACATCAGGGCATCGGTGTAGGTGACAAAGCGGGTGTTATCAACCGCACGCAGCGATACCGGCGTGCCGGTAAACCCGAGATACCAGGCGGAGACAATTTTCTTTACCGTTTCGCCAGCGAGGCGATTTTGCATCATCGGGTGACCATTTAACTGGTCGGCATCGGTAATATTCGCCGTGTTTAATGCCGCCACCAGCGCATGCATTTTTACCAGGAAATCGGCATCTTCTGACACCAGACAATGCAGCGCACGGGCAGACACTACCTGACTTAATGCCGCACGCTGGGTCAGTAATTTCGACAATGTATAGAACACACCCGGATCGGACGCGGCGGCGGGCGTTGACGCCCATGACAAAACCGGATTCAGTGCTGCAAACCCGCCAAGGGCTGCACCAGAAATGAGAACCTGCCTGCGAGTTATCATCTAAACCTACATTTTTGAAACATGAAAAGGTGATATATCTCACACTCTGTCTATAGATTTGTAAAGATTTATTAACTTCTAAAGTGTTGCAAAAAATGAGAACGGCGGTTAATTAACCTGTTGATTGTTAATGGATTTTAATAGATTACCGGCAGTAACTAACCTTGTGGCGGCAGGAGAAAGGCAAATTTCACGCCCCGATTTGATAACCAAAAATGAATTCAGGGCGAGATAGCGGGCAGGGTCAGACAGCAACGCCGTTACAATAATGGCAATTCGGTGGTCTGTTTATAACACTGCATCGGAATATCGGTTTTAATACTGGAAACGCCACGAATACGCGTCAGATGATTAATCTGTAACTGACGATAATCATCGAGGCTGGCGGTAATCACCCGCAACAGATAATCACACTCTCCGGCCATCAGATGACACTCGACCACTTCAGGTAACTTCATAATTTCAGCCGCAAAATGATCCACCGTTTCAGCATCCTGCCGGGTCAGCCAGACGCGGGTAAAAATGGTGACATTACGTTGCACTTTAGCACCGTCAATCAGCGCCACATAGCCCTTGATCACCCCACTTTGCTCAAGCTGCTTAACCCGCCGCAGACAGGGAGAGGGTGACAGGCCAACCTCACGCGCCAGGTCAATATTTTGCATGCGGCCATCGCGTTGCAGCGCATTAAGGATTTTGCGATCGGTAAGATCCAGATTCATGGCATCAGCTTCCATTTTTTGCGAAAAATTAGCATTTAAGTGCCAATTGATAACGAATGCCTGGCAGATTAGCAACCCAATTTCACGGCGAAAAGCGTATAATTCCCCTCCTTCAGGAGGTGATATGAGCGACACAGATTCGGTCTGGCCGGTTGCCAGTAACATAACAAAAAAATCAGAGTTCTGGCGCGGTGTCAGAGCCAGTTTACCGGTGCTGTTGGGCGTGATTCCGCTGGCGCTGGTACTTGGCGCACAGGCGGCGAAAAAAGGCTTTAGCGCCATTGAATTGCCGCTGATGACCGGCCTGAATTTTGCTGGCGGGTCGGAACTTGCAGCCATCGAATTGTGGACGCATCCACCCCATATCCTGGTGATTATGATGATCACTTTCCTGATCAACAGCCGCCATATTTTGATGGGTGCCGCCATCGAACCGCATCTGCGTCACCTGCCGAAACGCAAAGCCTTCGCCGCGCTGTTTTTTATGACCGACGAGAGTTGGGCAATGGGCATGGCCGATGCCGCTAAACGCCGTCAGGCTGGCATCGTCAGTAGTTTCAGCATTCCTTACTACGCCGGGGTCTCGGCTTCGCTTTATATCATCTGGGTGTTGTTCACCACTTCCGGCGTACTGCTGGGGCCGCTGATGGGCGATATCAGTCAGTGGGGATTTGATATGGCGTTTCCGGCCATCTTTCTGGTGCTGTTGCGCGGCATGTGGCGTGGGTTCCGTGCGGCACGCCCGTGGATGGTCAGCCTGATCATGGCCGCATCGACTTACTACCTGATTCCGGGCGCGTGGTACGTTCCGGTGGGTGCACTGTCAGGGATGATGACCGCCCTGTTTTTCGTCGGGAAGAAATCATGATTAGCGGCATCACTGTATTAACCATTCTGCTGATGGCCAGCGTAACCTGGCTGACGCGGGTGATTGGCTATATCGGTTTACGCAACCGCGAACTGGGGCCGCGCGCCAGAGCGGTGATGGAAGCCGCGCCGGGCTGCGTACTGATTTCGGTCATTGCGCCCTACTTTGTCACCAACAATCCGGCCGACCTGCTGGCCATCGCTATCACCCTGATTGCCGCCAGCCGCCTGTCACTGTTTTCCACCGTGGCCGTAGGCATTGTTGCGGCGGCACTGTTACGTCATCTGCTGTAATCATTCCACTGCCTGGCGGTACTTATCCACCAGGCAGGCACTTCACCAACCGGGTTGTCTACCTCCGTCGGCGCTATTGTCTCGCTGGCCTTGAGCCTGAATGCGTTCCATCCGCCGGTCGCGTTTTATTCCACCTTTGCCGTCGGGCGTATAGATTACAGGCCTGCTCTCCACCCGGATGGGCGGTGTATCCTTGCTGGTATCGTAATGCCAGGGCGTGCAGGAAATGGCGAGAAAACCTGCCGCACATATCAGTAAGCGCTTTGGCACAGAACCTCCTTGTCGATAAGAAGGTTGATCAATAAATTGTCGCTGCCATGCCGTCAATATTTTCGGGCGAGAAATGAAACAGAACTGCCTGGCGGTTAACGGTTGGTTGAATCACTGCGGAACGTTACCGATTTATCGCGCTGAGAAGCAGGATGATTTTCCCGATACTGGCCGGGAGTAATACCAAACTGGCGCTTAAACGCTTTATGGAAAGTTTCATGGGACGGAAAGCCATGTAACAGCGCCACGGTCAGGATCGGTCCGGGCTGGGTGCGCAACATTTTCGCTGCCGCAGCCAGCCTTTTTTCACGACAGTAGGCCGCTAACGGCTGGCCGGTGGTCTCACGAAATATCCGCTGAATATGCCATTTTGAATAGCCTGACTTCTCAACAAAATCGTCAATTTTCAGGCGATTATCGATATTTTCATCAATCCAGACGATCAAATCAGACACGATATTATCCCTGAACATTGTGCACTCCGGTTTCTAAAGTCTCTGTTAAACGCACTTACCCGGCAGCCGTCAGGGTCATGGCAACCAGCCGTTGTTCCATATGCGGAAACAATTCGGTGGTACGCACACGATGCAGCAGTGAAGAAAACCACAGTCCGTCGGATGCCAGTCTTGCCACTTCCAGCTGCGGATCGCTGTCGGTATGCTGATGTTGTTCCAGCCGGTTCGCCAGCCAGCTATCCCATTTGCGGGTCAGCTGAGTATCACTGCCGAGGGTAAAGCTGAGGACTGCCCAGCTATTCTCGGTGTGGCTATCGAGAAACACCGTGCGAATATAGGCGCGACTAAAGCAGCCGTAGTCCAGCGAATCCACGGCAATAAACTGGTCGATATCGTGATCCAGCTGCCGAATAACCTCATCAAATAAGCCTTCAACCAGCGCCTGCTTACTGGGGAAATGGTGGAAAAATCCGCCCTTCGTCACCCCTGCCGCCTCGGCCACCGCGCTGACGGTAACACTGGCCGGGCCTTTTTCGACTGCCAGCCGTGCGGCACTGCTCAGCAATTGCTGACGCACATACTCCGGCTGTCTTTTGCGCGCTTGCGGTTTATCACTCATTAGTGCGAGACCATTTTAGAAAATCCATTCACCACCACCACACCGGTCACAATCAGCGCAATACCGACAATCGCGGGCAGATCCAGACGCTGCTTAAAGACCACCACACCCATTGCCGCTGTTAATACAATACCCAGCCCGCCCCACGAGGCATATGCCACCGCCAACGGCAGCGTTCTCAGTACCTGCGACAGTAAATAAAACGACAGGCCATACAGCATCACCGTCATCAGTGAAGGATAAAGACGGGTAAATTGTTCTGACTTACCGAGAAACACGGTGCCGGCGACTTCCATCACGATGGCACCCGCAAGCCCCATCCAGGCGAGAAAAAGGTTCATAAGGTATATATTCCGGTTAAGGGGCAGGAAAAATCCAGCCGACATATTACATACCTACCGGTCGGTATGTAAATTTGTTTTTGCTGACCTCAGCCGATTTCGGCGCGAAACGATTAAGGCATCAGCGCGGAGATTTGTTGGCGCGCAGTCTGATGGATGCCGGTAACCAGCGCTGAAGCGGTTCCGGCGAGCGCTGTTTAATCAGGTCGGTGATCATCTCAAAGCAGTTCCATGCCAGCAGCCGCTCATCCTGCGCCACGGTATCAATTGGTATGCAGAGCGAATCATATAAATAGTGATCGTCAAAACTGCACAGGCGGATATCGCTTTCCAGCAAACCGTGCTGACTGAGATAACGCAACACCCCTTCTTGCAAGCCACACGCGGCGCAGAACAGCGCTTGCGGCACGCGTCCCAGACGCGAGCAGAGATCGGCAAACAGTTCATAGCCTGAACTGGAATGGTAATGACCATAAATTACCCATTCCGGTTGCAGCTCGACACCGGCACGTTGCAGGCCGCGCTTAAATCCTTCCAGACGATCGCGGGTGGGAGAGATACGCGGCTGCCCGCCAAAGAAATAAAGCTCGTCATAACCTTCACTGGCTACGTGCTCAATCAGCTTCGCGGTGGGTTCAATGGCATCGGTAATCACCAGCGGCAACGACGATTCGCCGAGGTGACGGTCAAATAAAATCACCGGCAGCTGCTGGTTTATTTTCTGATACTCACCGTCACTCAGCATACTGGAGGCGACAATCAGCCCGTCGACCTGACGCTGAATCAGGTTGTTGACCGCCAGAATTTCCTGGCTGGCGTTCTCATCGGTACAGGCAATCAGCAGCTGGAGACCATCATCACGACAGAGCTTTTCCAGCTCATGGGAGAAGACGGCAAAGCCGTGGTTAGTCATCTCCGGCACCACCAGACCAAGGGTATTACTGTGCGATGAGTTCAGCGCGCGGGCGTGGATGCTGGGCTGGTAATGCTCCTGCTTCGCCACTTCCATCACCCGCAAACGGGTGCTTTCGGCCACCCTCAGCTCTTTACCCCGCCCGTTCAGCACCAGACTGGCGGTGGATTTCGAGACGCCGGCCAGTCGTGCAATATCATTGATGGTGACACGTTTGCTTTTATTCACATTCTGCTTAGTGATGGTGGCTCATGGCCTCATTCTATCACGCATCTTTTCAAGCTCCAGTGATGCAACGCCAGCATGCTGTGCCCCTGTAACCGCAGCTGCGGCTGGCTGCCGGGAAAATAGCGCGCTGACATCACCGCTTCACCGTGATTGATAAAAATTTCCACGCTGGAGCTATCGCACAGGATTTGCAGATGCGTTACGGTTCCACGCCAGTAACGATGTTCGGTTTCTCCACTGCGACGGTTGCTGCGCGTCAGAGTCAGACCGAGCCGGTCACAGTGCAGTTGCAGAATGCCGGCAAAGCTGGCGCTGAACTCGCCGTTTACCGCAAAATCGATTTCAGCGCTGGCGATATCCAACTCAGGTAGCGAAGCGGCCTCGCCATTAAAGGTGCGGGCGCAGCTGCGCAGCTGACGTAGCTCCCGCGCCGGTTGCTGGAACAGTTTTCCCGCCTGCCAGCTCAGTTCACGCGGGCAGGTCATGGTATGAATCCACCCATGATCAATGGTCGGCTGATAAAATTCATCCTGGTCCGGCACGCCCATCCAGCCAATCAGCAGGCGACGACCCTCGTCGCTGGCCGTAGTCTGCGGCGCATAAAATTCAAAGCCGTGATCCAGCTCGTGAAACTCGCCATGGTGATAGTGACCCGCGTCGTAATCCAGCTCACCGCTGAAATAACCGCTCTGGAAGGTGTTCAGATAGCGGTATGACTCCGCCGCCAGCCCCTGCGGACAGACCACCAGAATATCCTGATCCGCCAGCCGGAACAGATCAGGACACTCCCACATATAACCAAACGCCCCTAAACCGCCCAGCCCACTGCCGGCGATTTCGCCCTTTAGCGTCCAGCTTTGCAGATCGGGCGACTGTAACAGCAGCACTTTGCCTTGCAGATCGCTATCCTGCGCGCCCAGCACCATCCACCAGCTCTCCTGATGTCGCCAGACTTTTGGATCGCGCACATGACCGGTATAGCCCGCGGGTAACGCCAGCACCGGCCCCAGCTTATCGAATTCGCCTTGCGGATTGAGCCGGGCGAGACATTGCCAGGCGGTGCGACCCTGCTCGAATTTCACATTGCCGGTGTAGACCAGCGTCAGTACCCCGTGGTCGTCCACCGCCGAACCGGAATAACAACCGTGGCTTTCATACTCTTCAACCGGTGCCAGCGCCAGCGGCTCATGTTGCCAGTTCACCAGGTCGGCAGAACTCCAGTGCCCCCAGAATTTTGCGCCGTGGGCGCAGGCCAGCGGGTTCCACTGATAGCACAGGTGATAACGCTGATTAAACTGAATAAAACCATTTGGATCGTTCATTAACCCGACCGGCGGTGCCAGATGCCATAATGGCCGATGAGGATCTGCTGCCGCCCGTTGCTGACCCGCCATCACCGCACGCAGGGTTTGTTTAAGCAGATGTGGCTCGTTCATTACCTGGCCTCGATTTTGTATTTCAGTAACAGCGAAACGGTAAACGCCACACCAAAGGCGATTAGCATACCAATCAGATAGTTAACCATAGAGCTGGCCTGCACAATTGCCAGTCCCGGCAACGCCGTCAGGCCCACCGCCGTCATATTGACCTGCATCGCAACCACCCAGGCACCGCCCAGCGCACCCCCGATGATTCCGGCAATAAACGGCTTAATAAATCGCAGATTAACGCCGAAAATGGCCGCTTCGGTAATCCCCAGCATGGCGGAAAATGCAGATGGCAGCACGATGCTGCGCGTTTTTATATCGCGGGTTTTAAACCACACCGCCAGACAAGCACCGCCCTGCGCCACATTGGCCATTGACCAGATCGGCAGCAGGAAGTTAACGCCAATCGACGGATTGCCTAATAGCCCGGCTTCAATAGCATGGAAACTGTGATGGACGCCGGTAATCACAATCACCGAGTACAGGCCACCGAATACCATCCCCGCCAGCCATCCGGCATGGGCGATTAAGGTACTGAGTACCAAAGAGATACCGTCGCCAAGCATACGGCCCGCCGGACCGATAATCAGTAAGGCGACAAAACCAGAAATAATCACCGTCAGGAATGGCGTCAGAATAATATCCAGCGCATCCGGCACAATTCGGCGCAGACGTTTTTCAATCAGGCTCATAAACCACACGGCCAGCAGCACCGGAAACACCGTGCCCTGATAGCCGATCATGGCAATTTCCAGCCCGAAGAAATCCATGGTGTGGAAACCGCTGGCCACGCCCCAGGCATTGGTCAGCGCCGGGTGAGTCAGGATACCGCCGAGCGTTGCGCCCAGATAAGGGTTGCTGCCAAACTCACGCGCGGCGGTGAAACCAATCAGAATCGGCAGAATGATAAAGGCCGCCGAGCTGCACATATCCAGCATCACAAACAGCGCGCTGTCGGCATTGACCCAGCCATAGGTTTTCACCATGCCGAGCAGACCCATCAACAGGCCGGAGGCAACAATCGCCGGAATAATCGGTACAAAAATATTCGACAGCAGTCGCGCCAGGCGCTGGAAAGGATTGAGTTTTTTCGCCGCCATATCGGCCGCTTCATTTTTACTCGACTCGCTGATGCCCGCCGCCTGAATAAAGGCCGCATGCACTTTATTAACGAGACCGCTGCCGAAGATAATCTGAATTTGACCGGCGTTGCTAAAGCAGCCTTTCACGCCGTCCAGCGCTTCAATCGCCTCTTTCTGTACCAGCGCGTCATCCACCAGCACCAGCCGTAAACGCGTCGCGCAATGCGCCGCGGTGGCGATATTCTCTTTACCGCCCAACAGTGGCACCAGTTGCCCGGCTACCTGATTAACATCCATACATCCCCCCTCTGTTCACTACGGTGGCCTGCGTTCGCTTAGAACCAGGTCTCCATTTGTACGCCGAAGTTCCATTCACCACCGGCGGTAAATCCGCTGCTGCCAAACGCATCATCACTGGCGTAGTTATCCAGCGACTTGTCCCAGTCCATCCAGCTGGCGAAAAAGCGAATTTCCGGCCGGGTAAAAAAGTCACCGATATCTGCCACCTTGAAGGTCGGCGCAAAGGTTAATTTGTAGTAGCTGCCGTTCACCGCCTGGCGATTTTTATAGCCCAGCGGCGAGAGATCCATGTACTGGTAGCTGCCTTCATAAGCCAGCGCGAAGTTCTGCGTGATTTCCTGAATCAGCCGGGCATTGAGGGTGACCCAACGGTATTCATCGCCATTGATATAACGATCTTTGCTCTGCTGAGCCAGCAGCGCCGGAGCAAAACTCCAGCGCGAATTCAGCGGCGTGACGCCATAGGTTGCCAGACGCCAGGTATTGGCATCCTGCGTCAGGTTACCGTCAGACCCCAGCCCCTTCACTTCCGCACCCAGGCCGTGACCGTACAGCAGCGCGGTTTTCGCCTGACCGTCGCGCAGACCATAGAAACTGTCGTTATGCAGCGCCAGCATGCCGTGAATCCCGCTGTCACCCGCATGTTCATTGCGCTGCGCCGGGGAGATGCGCCGATCGTTATCCTTTGCACGCAGGCCGCTCAGCATAAACTGCCACGGCCCGGCAAAGTTGTTGGCAGTGACGATGTAGTTTTGAATAGTGTTATCAATCGCTTCAATATCGCCGAAGTTACGCCCATAAATGGAGAAGTTACTCTTCAGCGTCTCGTTCCACTGCACATCGTAGATACCGCCTCCGGTTCCGGCGAGGAACAGCACGTCGGAATCCAGCCAGTGAATATCAAAGTTATCGCGGTCGAAGCGTTTACCGGCCCATAACGTGCTGTTTTTAAATACGCCGTTAAATGTTGGCAGGCTGCCCAGTTCAACAAATGCCTGACGAATATTGAGATCGCTGGTGTCGCCGGTCCAGTCGTTATAACTCTCCTGCCCGTCTGCCAGCATCACTTTAAAGCGCGTAGTGGCACCGTTTTCCAGCCGCTGTTTATGCTCCAGATTCAGCTCAACGTAGGTGTTGTTTTCGTTGCCCAGCCGCCCGACCGCACCGCCGGTTTCTCCGGCAGGCGTCAGATAAGGGCCACTTTTGGTCGCTGAAGCCGCATCATTCATGATCAGACCAGAACGCGCGTAGCCATGAAATTCGAAGCCATCCGCTGCGCGGGTTTTATTTTCGATTGCCGCAGTGCGTTCGGTGACCTGCTGCGTCGCCTGCTGATTTTGTTGTGCCTGCTGACGCAGCTTTGCCACATTCTGCTCGGCATCGCTGGCGCGCTGTTCTGCCGCGGCGGTACGTTTCTCCGCCATCTGCAAACGTTTTTCCATCGCGGCTAATCGCGCTTCGAGGCTGTTTAGTGTGGTTTCGGCATAAGAGGTATTGCCTGCCAGGGTTAATCCGATGGCGAGTGCCAGATGGCTTTTTCTTATCATTGTCTGTTCAGCTCCTGGATGAAGTACCGGAATTGCTAAACCGGTTCGACAAGGAGATTATTGGAATCAGCGAGAAGAAGGCAATGAGATTTGCTAACCCGGTTAGTGAATTGTGACCGGGTTGGCATTTTCACCCTTGGCAATCAAGCGGAAAGCAGATCATTGGCGTAGGGCAGCGCGGTCATCGCGCCTTTAGCGGTGGTGGCGAGTGCGCCGCAGCGTTGTGCCTGGGCAATGGCGGCAGAGAGATCGTCAGGATCAAGCGGATCGGCCTGTTGTGCCAGCGCGGCCAGCAGACCAGCCACAAAGGCATCGCCAGCGCCGGTGGTATCGACCGCCTGAACTTCGGGCGCAGAAAAGTGCTGCAACTGATTGTTTTTCCACAGCGTAACACCGGATTTCCCCTGCGTGACCAGCAGTAACGCGGGCTGATATTTTTCGCCGAACCGGCAGATGGCTGCGGCCGACTGCTGACCTTCGCTAAGCAGCGCCAGCTCTTCCAGTGACAGCTTAATAATATCCGCCTGCTGGAAAGCGCGGTCGAGCAGCGTCGCCATCAGATGTTTATCCGGCCACAGATCGTCACGCAAATTCGGGTCAAAACTCACCCAGCCACCGGCCTGTTTTATTGCACTTATCGCCTGAAACGCCGCGCTGCGTGACGGCTCGGCAGATAAGGCTATCGAGCAGAGATGTAAGCCTTCTGCTGCCTGAAATGTTGGCAGATGATCGACGGTAAGAAACAGATCGGCACTCGGGCGCACCATAAAGGTAAAGTGTCGTTCGCCATAAGCATCCAGGCTTACCAGTACCGTCGAGGTACGCTGATGACTGAGCTGATGCAAGTAATCACTGTCCACCCTTTCCGCAGCCAGTACCTGACGCATAAAGTCGCCGAAGGGATCCCCGCCAACGCATCCGATAAACGCACTGTTTCCCGCCAGACGGGCAATACCCACCGCGACATTAGCCGGCGCGCCACCCGGGCACTGCAACAGCCGGAGAGACTCTTCAGGCAGCAGATCGACCACGGCATCGCCCAGTACCCAGACTCGTTTTGTCATTTTTAACTCACCCTTTTACGCATTCAGTTAAACAAGCTAAACCGTTTTAGCTCGTTTTGAAAAGAATAGCCAGCGCATCGTGCAAAGGGTCAGAACGGCAGAAACGCCGACGGCCTTGACAACGTAGCGATGAAAATCACGCCAGTTGCGCAAGACCGCAGGGTTTAAACGAGTCAGGCATACATAATAAAACTCGACGGCGGGTAGTTAAGTTCCGGGAGATTTTGCGAGATCACCACAACCAGGCCACCTAACATCCATTTCATATAACGTAGTAAGCGCATAGTTTCATCCTGTTTGAAGGTCATCGGCTACTGAATAGTCTGCTCACTGCTGCATTATCGCAGGTATTAATACAACAATTACTCACTGCCGGCATTCATTAACATCGACAGAGCTTCGCGCAAAACCTGTTGTTCTGCCGCATCAGACTCTGTTTCAAGACGTTCAACAATCACTGCCAGCAGATTTTTGCGCACCGCATTACTGGATGGTGCGATAAGCTGTTGATTAACCGCCTGCAGAATATCAGCGGTACTGCCAGGCGTGCTTTGCGTTAACTGCGAATTATTCAGATGAAGACGTAGCTCTTCATCAGTCGTGAGCTGAGTACTCATCGTTCTCTCCCGGGTATAAAAAAATCCGCTCCGGACAGGGAAGCGGAAAGCAAAACAGATAATCTGAAGCATAAGGAATGTCGTTCATGCGCGGTGTTCTTGGCACATTGCATGATTGTCGCTTAAATCTAGTCGCAAACTCTCGATACGCCAGTATCTGTCGTTAATTTTAGAGATTTTTCTCGGCAGGCAGGGTAGTGATGGGGTCAACACGGTCATCTGCCGGGGTAAACCAGATTGTTGTCGGCGGCGTTTTGGCAAGCCTGGCTGCGGGTCCGGCAAGGAAGATATACAAACCGCTTTCCAGCCAGCTGTCATATTGATGCTGCTGGCTGAGGGTCAGCGCACGATCGCTCCAGATCATAATATGCTCGGCCTGCACCCGGCTGAGATCGGGCTTAATAACGGTGCCACTCAATACTTCGACGCGAAAACCGTCGCCTGCATAGCGTATCGCTTCCAGCCATAGCTCCAGCGGGTCTTTCGCGCTAAAAGACATAATCAGCATGGTTGCCGCCGGGCGCTTGCGCACGCTACTTAACAGAAAGGTGGCATATTCAGTCAGCGCGGAATCCAGCAGCAGGCGCGACATATCCAGCTCGGGCTGCTTACCGGCGTTCAGCCAAGAGCGCAGCGGACGAATCACTTCATCAACAAAAATTGCCGGTGGGATTTCGCGGCCGTAACGCCAGATCAACGCCCGCAGCTTTTGCGGTCTGAACGCTTCGCAGTGGGCAAGAATTTGTTGCTGACAGGTCATCCAGCCCGAGGTCTGACGCAGGGTTTCGCCATTGATCAGCGCCAGCATATCGCTTAATGCCACCCCTTTTTTCAGCCAGGCAACGATGGTATTGATGCGGTTGATATGGCTACTTTCAAAAAAACGGTGACCGTTTTCATCACGCAGTGGTTTCAGCAGCCCGTAACGCTGCCAGCTACGGATATTGGCTGGCGTAACGCCGCACTGGTCAGCAAGCACATCAATCGTGAAGTGAGGCATGAAATGTCCCGAACGCGCGGAAATCCGCGAAGAGTTAACGTTTAAAAGCCGGCCGATGTCAGTGACGGGTGACCGCGCAAAACGCGGCGTTAGCCAATAACAGCAAGGCTTTCACGGTTTCGAACATTCACAAAGAGAAAGGCAAAAAAATAATGGGTGATTTACGTGTGGGATCACACTTCGTCGAAGCGGATCCCCACTCCGCAGCTAAGCTTATCACAGGCTAATCGGCCTGAGCCATCTCGCCAGTCTGGCGAGGACAGATCCCAGGAGATCATTATGAACGAAGATCGAATCAGCGGTAACTGGAAGCAGTTTAAAGGGAAAATTAAGGAGAAATGGGGCGATTTGACTGATGACGATATGACTGTGGTGGAAGGTAAGCGCGAGCAACTGCTGGGTAAAATCCAGGAGCGTTATGGTTACGGTAAGGATCAGGCGGAGAAAGAGCTGAAAGAGTGGGAAGACTCCAATAAATATCACTGGTAATCCTGCCGTGACAACACGCTGGCTGAAAAGCCAGCGTGACAGGCATTAACCGCTAATCGCCGCGATTGCGTTCATCGGCGCGCCCATTGCGCCCGCGCCATTGATGATGGCTGTCCTGAGTCGCAGCACCATCATTATCATTGTCCGCGTGGTTACCGCGTGCAGCATAAGATGGCAGAGTAAAGCCGGTTGCTGATTGCCTGATATGGCCCAGTTTTTTGCGTGCATTCCAGTAAATCAATACACGACGGTCATCGGCCTCGATTTCACCTAATTGCTGCAATTTCGCCATTACCGCATTTTTACTTAATACTTGCCGGTCGTCGGCCAGCAGGATAGTCGCTTCGCCAATCGCATGCTGAAGACTTCTTTTTTCATAATCAGTAGTCAAATCAGTTCCTCCGAGTTAAAAAAAATCGGCCGGGCAGTTTTGGTACTGTTTCCCGTCTTTTAAGCGGGCCACCGCGGCGGGCCGTTAAATTTACAGCGTGCCGGTGCCGCCATCAGAGCACCATACCTGACCTGAAGTGAAGCTGCTTTCCGTCGAGGCCAGCGTCACATACATCGACGCAATTTCGGCAGGCTGGCCGGGACGACCCAACGGTGTGTCTGCCCCAAACTGCTGAACTTTCTCCTGCGGCTGCCCGCCACTGGACTGCAACGGCGTCCAGTAAGGCCCTGGCGCGACGGCATTGACGCGAATGCCCTCTTTACCTAACTGCTTCGCCAGCGATTTGGTAAAGGCCACGATACTGGCTTTGGTCTGCGCGTAATCCAGCAGAATTTCGCTTGGCTTATACGCCTGAACCGAGGAAGTATTGATAATCGACGCACCGTGCGGCAGATAATCGAGCGCCGCTTTGGTTATCCAGAACATCGCATAGACGTTGGTTTTAAAAGTCGCGTCGAATGATTCGGTACTGAGATCGCGAATCGACTCGGCAAATTGCTGGCGTCCGGCGTTATTAACCAGAATGTCGAGACCACCCAGCTGTTCGGCGGCCTGATGCACCAGGCTTTTGCAGAAGCTTTCGGAAGTGATGTCACCGGGAATCGCAATCGCTTTGCGCCCCTCGGCCTTAATCAGCGCAATCACTTCTGCCGCATCGGACTCTTCTTCCGGCAGATAGTTAATCGCCACATCGGCACCTTCACGCGCATAGGCAATCGCCACCGCACGACCAATGCCGGAGTCACCGCCGGTAATCAGCGCTTTTCGGCCTGCCAGACGCCCCGAGCCACGATAGCTTTTCTCACCGTGATCCGGCACCGGGATCATCTTACTGGCAAGTCCGGGAATCGGCTGTGGCTGCTTTTCAAAAGGCGGTGCCGGATAGTCGACGGTCAGTAGCGATTTGGATGACGCTTTGTGGTGATCACTCATGCAGTACTCCTTCATCATTAGGATTGCCGTACTATTAAGCGTAGCAGATGTGATCGAACTCACATTGAGAGGGGCTAAAAGGTGGGACAGTTCCCGGCAGGGGCGGCGCGAAAGCCGCCCCTAAAAAATTACCGGATTCAGAGTGACTTTTTGGCATCCTTGCGCGACAAATTGTCGAGATAACCCATCACAAATGCGGAAAGGACAAAGGTCAGATGGATAATCACGTACCACATCAGTTTGTTATCGGCGATGTTGCGCGCATCCATAAACACCCGCAACAAATGAATCGAAGAGATGGCCACAATCGACGCCGCGACCTTGTTTTTCAGCGAGCCGGAATCCATTTTGCCAAGCCAGCTTAACTTCTCTTTGCCTTCATCAATATCCAGTTTGGAAACGAAGTTTTCATAGCCGGATAACATCACCATGACCAGCAAACCGCCCACCAGCGTCATATCAATCAACGACAGCAGCACTAACACCAGATCATTCTCGGCAATGGTCAGCACATGCGGCAACAGGTGGAAGACTTCCTGAAAAAACTTGATTGCCAGCGCCAGCAGGCCGAGGGATAAGCCGATATAGACCGGCGCCAACAGCCAGCGTGAGGCATACATAAGATTTTCTGCGAAACGTTCCATAGCATCCACTTCAAAGTTAAACAGCCGACAGTATAACTGATGCTTTCTCATCTTAATCAACAGCAACCACGGGATGTAGCAGGAAATTTACCGCACTTTACCTGTGGAGCCTGTCTGGCCTGATCTGCACGTAAAGCCATCGCGACTTATCCACAATATGCCAGGCTTAATCAGGCGTTCTTCCGCTTTAATTCTTGCAGAAAGGAAACAATAACCATGGATTTTCTGGGCTGGACTGCCGCAGTTGGCGGTCTGCTACTTTTAATGTCTTTAGCATCAGGGTGGATCCATCGCGGTCCGATCACCTCCTTTGGCCTGTATCTGGTCGCCGGGATAATTTGCGGCCCGTGGGTACTGGACCTGCTACAAATCGATATCGTTAAACACGCCACACTGGCATCACATATCACTGAAATTGCCATGGCGGCTTCGCTGTTTATAACCGGGCTGAAGTTACGCTTACCGCTGCGTGCGCCGGACTGGCGCGTCGGGATGCGGCTGGCATTTCCGGCGATGTTGTTAACGGTTGCCGGCGTGGCCGTAGTGGCGCACTTTCTCGCCCATTTCGACTGGCCGCTGTCGCTGGCATTCGGTGCCATTGTTGCCCCCACCGACCCGGTGCTTGCCAGCCTGATTTCGGTTAATGATGCACGCGACAATGACTCGCTGCGCGTGGCGCTTTCCAGTGAAGCAGGCATGAATGACGGCTCGGCACTGCCGCTGCTGATGCTGGCAATGCTCATGATTGTCAGTGAGCAGCCACTCTCGCTGGGTGTCTTCGCGCACTGGGCAGCAGTCGATGTGATTTGGGCGCTGGCCGGAGGAATCGCGATCGGTTTTGGGATGGGACGATTGATCGGCGTACTCACTACCCATCTGCGCAGCGCGCATCAGGATATTGCACCCAATGACTTTCTCGCGCTGGCACTGATCGCCCTCAGTTACGCGGCGGCACAGGCGGTGGATGCCTCCGGGTTTCTTGCGACTTTTGCTGCCGGCGTCGGTCTGCGCCGCGCGGAACTGCGGGTAATGATGCGACATCCACCGGAAAATCTGCCGGAGGACGATCAGCATCCCCCGGCGGAAATGCTGGTCGATATCAATCAGCGCCATCGCTACAGCGGTGCCGGGCTGACCAAATCAGTGGGTCTGGTGGTCGGCGATGCCCTGTCGTTTGGCGATACCATTGAGCGCCTGCTGGCGGCAGGGATGGTGCTGATTCTCGGTGTCACCCTTGCCCACCACTGGAACCTGACCGGTTTATTGATCGCGGCGATACTGTTTCTGCTGATTCGCCCGGCGGCGGTGTATCTGACGACTATCGGCACTGGCATGCCGCGTATGCGGCGGTTGCTGATCGGCTGGCTGGGCATTCGCGGCATTGGCAGTATTAACTATATCGCCTTTGCCTCAATGCACGGGCTGGCAGGCGCAGATGCGCAACGGATGGTCGATATGGCGTTTACCCTGGTGGTGGCCAGTATTGTGGTACACGGCATTACCGTCACGCCACTGGAGAATCGCCGTCAGGCGTGGCTGCTGGCAAGCCGCCAGCGGCAAGATTCCGAATAATCAACGCAGAAAGGCACGCATCACCGGGTTATTGATTGAGAGTTAGAGTGATTTTTATTATCATTTAATTTTCCAGCGATAATTATCACCATGCGTGCTTTTCTGCTGTTCCTGCTGCTGTTCTGCCATACCGCTCTCGCCAAACAAGTCACCGATATCACAGGTCAAACCGTTGAAATCCCTGATAATCCGCAGCGCATTGTGCTGGGCGAAAGCCGTATGCTGTACACGCTGGCGCTGCTGGAACCGGGCTATCCGGCGCAACGCATTGTCGGCTGGCCTGCCGATCTCGCCAAATATGACGCGCAAACCTGGGCGCTGTATCAGCAGAAATTCCCGCAAATTAGCAAGATTACTCAGCCTGGCTCCGGCAGCGTGCGCGATCTGAATGCCGAAAGCGTACTCAAACTGGCACCCGACCTGGTCATTCTGCCGCGACTGGCAAAAACCACCCATGAAGCTGCGCACTTCCGACAGCTGATGCAGCAGGCCGGTATTCCGGTGATTGTCGTCGACCTGCGGGTTGACCTGTTAAATAACACCGTGCCGAGTATGCGGTTACTGGGAGAAGTGCTTAATCAGCAGCAGCGCGCCGGTGATTTTATCGCTTTCTATCAGCAACATATGGAGCGTATTCGTCAGCGACTGGCTGATTATCACGGTGCAAAAACCTCAGTCATGCTGCATCTGCATTTAGGCCGTCGCGATACCTGCTGTACCACGGCTGTAAAGGGCAATCTCGGCCAGCTGCTGGCGTTTGCCGGGGGCGACAATATTGCCGCACCGGTGGTGAAAGGGGTATTTGGCGAGTTAAACCAGGAAGCGGTGCTGGCCGCCAACCCGCAGGTGTATATCGCTACCGGTATGGCCGCGCCGGCCGCCGATGCCAGAACGCTACAGCTTGGCCCGCAGGTTACAGCACAGCAGGCGCAACATAGCTTCCAACAGATTATGCAGGCGCACCCCATCCTCAGTCAGCTGAGCGCGGTTAAGCAGCAGCGCGCCTTTGCACTGTGGCACAACTTCTATCTCAGCCCGTATCACGTGGTGGCGGCCGAATTTTTTGCTAAGGCGCTCTATCCACAACTGTTTGCCGACGTCGATCCGCAGCAGACCATGCAACACCTTTACCAGCAGTTTTTGCCGCTGGAATTTTCAGGGACCTTTTGGAGTCAGTTACAACAATGAAAAAAATCACCACCTGCCTGCTGGGCAGCCTGCTTTTGCCGCTCAGCAGCCAGGCTGAAGAATCCACGCTGATCGTCAATCAAGCGAGCAGTGACCAGAACGAAAGCGGTTATCAGCCGCACACTGCGACTACTGCCACGCGCAGCGCGGCAAAAATTATCGATACGCCGCAAAATATCACCGTGGTGCCGCATCAGATTCTGGCAGATCAGGACGCCAGTAACTTCGACCAGGCGCTGCATTACGTCAGCGGAATTACCCAGACCAACACCCTTGGCGGTACGCAAGATGCAGTGATGAAACGCGGCTTTGGTGATAACCGCGACGGCTCCATTTTGCGCGACGGCGTGCGCTCGATTCAGGCACGCAACTTTACCCCCACCAGCGAACGCGTTGAGGTACTGAAAGGCCCGTCTTCAATGCTGTACGGCATGAATGAGCCTGGCGGACTGGTCAATATCATCAGCAAAAAGCCGCTGCTGACGCCGCATGTTCATCTCGAAGGCCGCACCAGCAGTTTTAACGGCGGCGGCGGTCAGCTTGACGTTACCGGCCCGCTCGGCACTTCCGGTTTTGCCGGTCGCCTGATTGTCGATCACGATGAAACCGATTACTGGCGCAATTTTGGTCGTAACCGCCAGACGGTGGTCGCCCCTTCCCTGATGTGGTTCGGCGAAACCACCACCGTGCGTATCGCGTGGGAACATATGGAGTATCTGACGCCGTTTGACCGTGGCACCCTTATCGACCCGAATAGCGGTAAACCGGTTAACACCCCGCGCGATCGCCGTTTTGACGAAGGCTATAATGCCACCCGTGGCGATCAGGACACGCTGACTTTCCAGCTCGATCAGCAGCTGAGCGATAACTGGACCTCACAGCTGACTTACGCCTTTAGCCGTAATCGTTACAGTGATAATCAGGCGCGCGCCACCGCTTTTGATGCTGATACCGGCATCCTGACCCGTCAGGCGGACGCCACCGTCGCTGCGCAAAGCCGCTCGCAGGCGGTACAGCTGACGTTTAACGGCGACGTTGACTGGGGTAAGATCAATCACCAGCTGCTGGCCGGTTTTGACTATGAAGCGGACCGCACTTTCCGTGGTGATATGATTCGCGGCACAAAAAACAGCGACTTCAATATTTATCATCCGGTTTATGGCCTGATGCCTTCCTCGACCGCCGTCAGTGCCAAAGACAGCGATCAGCGGGAAAATATCGACAGCCGCGGCGTCTTTATCCAGGATGCGATGCGCCTGAACGACGCCTGGTTGCTGATTGGCGGGCTGCGTTACGACAGCTTTGACGTGATGTCCGGCAAAGGCCGTCCGTTTGTCACCAATACCGACAGCTCTGACAGTCGCCTGGTGCCGCGTGCCGGCGTGGTTTACAACCTCAACAGCTGGTCCAGTCTGTATGCCAGTTATACCGAGTCGTTTAAGCCAAACTCATCCATCGCCACGCAGATTGATGCGCTGCCGCCGGAACTGGGCAAAGCCTATGAAGTGGGCGCAAAAGTGGATCTGCCGAACGGTATTACCGGCACGCTGGCGCTGTTTGATATCAACAAACGCAATGTGATGGTCAGTGAGTGGGTGGATGGCGAAAGCGTGACGCGCACCGCCGGAAAAGTACGCTCACAAGGGATTGAACTGGATGCTTCCGGTAAGCTGACCGACTCGCTGAGTGTCATCGGTAGCTACGCCTGGACCGATGCGCGCGTCACCTCCGATCCGGATAATAACGGCAATCAGCTGACCAACGTGGCGCGTCACACCGCTGCCCTGTTTCTGACGCAGGATTTCGGCGATACCGGTCTGTTGCCGGCGGATAATCTGCGAGTCGGGATGGGTGCGCGTTATGTCGGCCGCCGCCCGGGTGATGCCGCCAACAGCTTTTATCTCAGCGACTACACCGTTGCTGATGCCTTTGTCGGCTGGACCACGCCGATTGATAGCTGGCAGGTGAAGTGGCAGGTCAACGTGAAAAACCTGTTTGATAAAACTTATTATCCTTCCAGCGGCGGCAATCTGCGCGTGGCGATCGGCGAGCCACGTGAAGTGGTACTGAAAGCCAGCGTCGATTTCTGATCCCTTGCCGCAGCCCGGTCAGTCCATGCACTGGTCGGGCAGTTAACCCGCGTAATGCAGAATTTTCTCCCTCACCCTTCACTTCGGACACTCTACACTTAAGGGTAAAAGGAGGAAAAAATTCATGTTCAAACTGGTTCGTTCACTGTTTTCCAGCCCGGAAAAATTACTGCAAGTACTGAATCGTAGCGATATTGAAGAGTCGATTGCCGACGGCGAACGCATCATTATTGATGAAGATGGCAACGCCACGGTGAATATCCTCAGCGAAGAGGTGCAACATGATTTTAATGAGCACGTTAACGCGCTGAAGAGGGCCTGAGATGGGTACCGCGATATTTATGGTGCTGATGGTATGCGGATACTGGTACACCAGCCGCGACCTCTCTACCCGTTTTAAAATCAAACGCTCTTTCGGCTGGGACGTCTACTTTTTGGTGGCGCTCTATGGTTGCATTTTTGTCCTGCAAGGGGTGATTGCGACCGGCCTGACCTGGCTGATTTTGCTGGCCGTGTCGGCCACGCTGAATGTCCTGCCGCAGTTTGCCGCTTTCGGCCACCATCATTACCAGATTGAGTTTATGACCTGGAGTTTCCTCGGCATTCAGGCACCGGTGGTGGTAATGCTGTCATTCGCGGTACTGTTCTGTCTCTATCGCTCAAACTGGGCGCCCAGTGCGCGTCTGAGCAGCAGCGGTCGCCAGCGGCTGTACAAACGCCTGACCCGCTCCAATGGCGTGGAAGGAATACTGTATCAGTGTATGGAAGAAGGTGAGCTGGCGTGGGTGACGCTGAAATCGCGGCGTATTTATATCGGCATGATCCACACCGCCTCATTCGATAATACTACCGCCAATAATCTGGTGCTGATCCCGATGCTGAGCGGTTATCGCAGCAGTAAGTCACTGGAACTCTGCATTGAGCACAACTACAGCGCCTGGTATGCAAAACATAATATTACGCTGACCTCGGAACCAAGATCGGCGATGATTTTCCGCAAGGTGATTCTGCTCGATCAGATTGAGAGTCTGTCGCTGTTTGATCCGGCCAGCGCCATGGCCTTACAGATGCATGCTGATGAGAAGTAACGGCCCGTCGGTGCGCTGATAATCTCAGACAGTCCCTGCCGATTTGCATTACACTCGATTTTTTATGCCAACGGAGCCTGTTGATGTCTTTCACCACGTTGACATCGTTGTCAGCACTGCCCGCTGCTGAATGGGACGCGCTGCTGCCGGACGATAATCCGTTTCTGCGCCACGCTTTTCTCTCCACGCTGGAAGAGAGCGGTTGTCTGAGTCAGCACAGCGGCTGGCAGCCTGAACATCTGCTGTGGCATCAACAAGGCACGCTGCGTGCGGCGATCCCCGGCTACCGTAAAAGTCACTCGCGCGGTGAATACGTTTTCGATCACGGCTGGGCAGACGCCTGCCATCGTGCCGGTATTGCTTATTATCCCAAATGGCTGGGTGCGATTCCTTTCAGCCCGGTAACCGGTGCCAGAGTGTTGGGCGAATCCGCAGCGGCCAGCCAGCTGCTGGCGCAGTTGCCCGACTATCTGCTGCGCCACGGATTATCTGGCGCACATATCAACTTTACCGACGCCGAGGCGGACAGCCTGCTGGCCGCGCAGCCAGCGTGGCTGGAACGCCATGGCTGCCAGTATCACTGGCATAATCGCGGCTACCGCGATTTCCAGGATTTTCTCGACAGCTTAATGTCGCGCAAGCGCAAGCAACTGCGCAAAGAGCGCGAGCAGGTCGCCGCATCCGGCATTGAATTTAGCTGGCTGGAAGGTGCGCAGGTGACGGAAAATCAATGGGATTTTATCTACACCTGTTATGCCAACACTTATGCGGCGCGCGGACAACGCCCTTATCTGACGCGGGAATTTTTCAGCCTGTTGGCACAGCGGATGCCGGAAAATATTCGCGTAGTGCTGGCGCAGCTACGCGGACAGCCACTGGCCATGGCCTTTAGCCTGGTCAGCGGCAGCACATTTTATGGTCGCTACTGGGGCGCGATAGCCGAGTTTGATCGGCTGCATTTTGAGGCCTGCTTTTATCAGGGAATGGATTACGCCATCGCCGCCGGACTGAGCCGTTTTGATGCCGGTGCGCAGGGAGAACATAAGCTGGTCAGAGGGTTCGAACCGACGCTGACCCGCTCATGGCACCACCTGTGTCACCCCGGTTTACGTGCGGCGGTCGACGATTTTCTTCAGCAGGAGCGCAGCGGCGTCGCCGACTGGATCGTCGAGGCACGCGACGCCCTGCCGTATCGTAAAAACGATTAATCGACGCCGACAAAACCACCGGTCTGATGCTGCCACAGGCGGGCATACAGGCCGTTTTGCGCCAGCAGCTCACGGTGGCTGCCTGACTCAACAATCTCGCCCTTCTCCAGCACCACCAGCCGGTCCATCTTCGCAATGGTCGACAGGCGGTGGGCGATGGCAATCACGGTTTTGCCCTGCATCAGGGTTTCCAGGCTCTCCTGAATGGCTGCCTCCACTTCGGAATCCAGCGCCGAGGTCGCTTCATCCATCACCAGAATTGGCGCATCTTTTAACAGCACGCGGGCGATGGCGATACGCTGGCGCTGGCCGCCGGACAACTTGACGCCGCGTTCGCCCACCTGCGCATCCAGTCCGGTTCGTCCCTGTGGATCGGAGAGCAGCGGGATAAACTCGTCAGCACGCGCACGGTGAATCGCGGCAATCAGCTCCTCCTCGCTGGCATCCGGTCGGCCATACAGTAAGTTATCGCGAATCGAGCGGTGCAACAGCGAAGTATCCTGGGTAATCATGCCAATCTGTGCCCGCAGGCTTTGCTGGCTGACCTGAGCGATATCCTGACCGTCGATCAGAATGCGCCCCCCGTTGATGTCATACAGACGCATCAACAGATTCACCAGCGTGGATTTACCGGCACCGGAAGGGCCGATTAAACCAATCTTTTCACCGGGTTTAATATTCAGATCGAGGCCGTTAATCACCTGGCGGCTGCCGCCATAATCAAAGTGCACCCGATCAAAATGAATCGCACCACGCTGAACCCGCAACGGTTCAGCATCCGGCTGGTCGGCAACGGTAATCGGCTGAGAAATAGTTTTCAGTCCATCCTGCACCATCCCAATATTTTCGAAGATGCCGTTAATCACCCACATAATCCAGCCGGACATATTCACAATACGGATCACCAGTCCGGTTGCCAGCGCAATCGCACCCACGCTAATCAGTGATTGCGTCCACAGCCAGAGCGCCAGACCGGTGGTGCTGACTATTAACAGGCCGTTTAGCGTCGAAATAGTCAAATCCATACTGGTTGCCATGCGCGTGGCCTGGCGCATTTTATCGGTCTGCTCCTCTATCGCCTCACGCGCGTAGCGCTGTTCCAGATCGGTATGAGCAAACAGTTTCAGCGTGGTGATATTGGTGTAGCCATCAACAATACAGCCCATCAGTTTGGATCGTGCATCGGAAGAGGCCACCGAGCGCGCTTTGATGCGCGGCACAAAGAAGCGCATCGCGCTGATATAACCCACCATCCAGATAATCAGCGGCACCATCAGCCGCCAGTCGGCCTGCGCAAATAACACTAACGCGGTGACGGCATAGATCAGCACATGCCACAGCGCATCCACCGTCTGCACGGCGGAATCGCGCAGCGCATTACCGGTTTGCATAATGCGCTGGGCAATACGTCCGGCAAAATCATTCTGGAAAAAATTCAGGCTCTGACGCAGCACATAGTTGTGATTTTGCCAGCGGATCATACTGGTCATGCCGGGGTTAATACTCTGATTAACCAGCAAATCGTGCAAACCGATAAACACCGGACGCAGAATCAGCGCCACAAAGGCCATCCACAGTAAAATCCCCCAATGTTCGCTGAACAGCGTGGCGGGCGAGGAATTATTTGCCAGATCGATAATACGGCTGAGATAGCTGAACAGCGCCACCTCAATTAGCGAGGCCACCAGCCCGACCGCCAGCAACGCGGCAAAACTGCGCCATACCTGGCGAAGATAGTAGAAATAGAATGACCAGACCCGATCTGGCGGTGCCTCGCTGGGCGCATCCTGAAAAATATTGATCAACCTTTCGAAGCGGCGAAACAGCATAGACAGCCTCTCTTGCAATCCATTATGAGACAGTCAGCTTAGACTTATTCACTACGGGCTTCAGCTTAAATGGTCAGAAAAAGCACAAATAATGACTTTCATGGCAATATCCTGCACTGACAGATACGCGATGAAAAAGTATTCTGGTACGTGAAAAACAGGCTGAATCAAGCCTGCAACAATTACGTGACCTTGTTGCTGAAGGATTAGCCAGTGGAGAAACCACGGAGTGGGATCGCAATACATTCCTCTCAAGGGTGAGAGGAGAAGTCAGTGATGAAGAGCAAAAGGATTAATTTAACCCCAGGGCCGAACAGGATTTAGCAGTTCATGTTCTGCATCAATCTCAGGATGCACTTCAACACATTAAATGGTTGTGAATGCACCCGATTCAGGAGTAAAGATGGCAAAAAGTTTAATCATTATGCTGCACGGTGTCGGCAGTAACGGCGACGATCTGGCCGGTTTGGGCAGCCACTGGGCACCGGCGTTACCCGGCGCGGCTTTTGCTTCACCAGATGCCCCGTATCACTTTGAACATGGTGCAGGTTATCAATGGTTTAGCCTGAATGGTGTTACCGCGCAGAATCGTCCGGCGCGAGTGGCTGAGGCGCGTGAAGCCTTTGACGATACACTGCGGAGCATTGTCGACGCCCATCAGATGAGCGACCAACTGAATCGGGTCGTGCTGGTCGGTTTTTCGCAGGGATCGATTATGGCGCTGGATGCCCTGGCCACCGGCCGCTGGCCGGTCGCTGCGGTAGTGGCATTTTCCGGGCGGCTGGCGTCGCCTGAACCCTTTACCCCGGCGACACAAACGCCAGCGCTGCTGATTCACGGCCATGCCGACGCGGTGATTCCATGGGCAGAAAGTGAGTCTGCGGCGCTGCGGCTGATCGCTGCGGGCGTACAGGTAAAAACCCAGTTTGAACCGGCAACCGGACACACCATTTCCGGCCAGGGCGCGCAAACCGCGGTTAAATTTATTGCTGATTGCCTGAAGTAAATCTGCAATAACGGGCGGCGAGAATGCCGCCCCTACAACCCACTGTTATTACAGGAATTATGTAGGGGAGCCGTTTTCGACTCCCGTGCCGAGGGCATGCAGCGTGGCATCCTTAAAGCACCGTAATTAACGCAAAACCGGCAAAGGTCATCAGCAGCGATCCGATCACATGGGTGATAATGCTGAGCATCGCCCACAGATAATTACCGCTTTGCAACAGCAGCATAATTTCGGCTGAAAAGCTCGAAAAGGTCGTCATGCCGCCACATAAACCGGTAACAATCAATAATTTCCACGCCGGATCCAGCTGCGGATTTTTCATAAAATACGCCAGCGCCATGCCGATAATAAATCCGCCGACCAGATTCACAATCAGCGTTCCCGGCGGCAGATTGGGAAATAACGCATTGAAACGCACTGAAATCAGCCAGCGCAGCACACAGCCCACCGCACCACCGGCCACTACTGCCAGCAAAGATTTAACCATTATTGCCACGTCCTCACGATCCCACTGCACCCTACTCTGTCAAAGAGGATACGTGCGCCAGACGTCATTGACTACACTATGGTGCATTCTTCTGCAGAAAGTGACCATCGGCGACAACGCGTTTACCGCGGCCGATAAACAGAAGTATCGCGAGGCGTAACCCTCGCGCAACCGGCGTAATTTCAGAAGTGAATCACGCCTTTAATTAACTGCCGGTTGTTAATCACCTGCGCCTCAAACACCTCGGCCAGACTGGCAAACTCGAAGTGCTGATTCAGCATCATCGCGGCGGTGATTTTGCCTTCCGCCATTAATTGCCTGACCCGGGTAAAATCCTCCAGCGTGGCGTTGCGGCTGCCCATCATGGTGGTCTCTTTCTTGTGGAACTCCGGATCTGAGAACTGCAAATCCCCTTTAAACAGCCCGACAAACACAATCGTACCGCCATGACGGATCAGGCTGATGGTGTTATTCATTGCCTGCGGGCTGCCGGTGGCATCGATCACTTTGGCCGCCAGCATCCCGGAGCAGTGCTGACGCAATGATGTTTCAAAATCAGCGTCGAGCGGATTCAGTACTGGCAAGCCCAGCGCACGGGTGACATTCTGACGACGAAACTCGCTGGTATCAGCAACCACAACATTCGCCCCGGATGCTCTGGCTATCGCCGCCACGCCGAGACCAATTGGTCCGGCACCCACCACCAGCAGATCTTCATTTGGCTGCAATCCGGCGCGGCGCACTGCATGGGCGCTGATGGCAAAAGGTTCGATCAATGCCGCCGTTTCCGCTGGCAGGTCGTCAACCGCCAACAAATTCGCCGCAGGCACACTGAGATAGTCGCAAAAACCGCCGTCCTGATGGACACCAATCACCGAAATATTTTCGCAGCAGTTCGTTTTGCCGCTGCGACAGGCACCGCACTCTGAACAGGACACATACGGAATCAACGTCGTGCGCTGGCCAATATGCAGATGTTTCACCTCACTGCCGAGTGCCACCACTTCGCCGCACAACTCATGGCCTAATACGCGTGGATAACTGAAAAAGGGCTGATTCCCTGCCCAGGCATGAATATCGGTGCCGCAAATCCCGGCAGCGATGATTTTTATCAGCGCTTCATTCGCCTTTGGGGCCGGTTTTTCAACGTGCTGATACACCATTTTTCTCGGTTCTGCGCATACCAGCGTGTTTATCATCGTCATGGCTACTCTCCTGTTGTCTGTGCGCTGTTATGGCGTAAAAAACCGGCGCGGAAATTTCATCAGTGCAGAAGTGTGACAGGAGACTGATTTTTTGGTCCTGATGTGGTTTTTAATGGATTTAAAAACCGGGAGACACCATGAGCCGATCGCTGGAACTTCGTCAGAATGTGATTAATCAGATGATCGATGCCCTGGTGCATGGTCAAATCCGTTCGCCGCTGCCCCCGCAGGCAGCGCTGGCCGAGATGTTTAATATCAGCCGCACCACCGTGCGCCATACGCTGGCGCATTTTGAGCAATGTGGCGTGCTGGAGAAAGTGGCTGAATGCTATCTGATTGCCCGCCAGCCCACTCAGCATGACGGCTTCAGCGAGCTGTATCCGCCGGTCGATAAACAAACGGCACTGTTTGAACAGGCTTTTTTCCAGATGATTAACCAGCGTCAGCTCAAGGCGGGCGACACCTTCTCGGAAATCAAGCTGGCGCAGTCGGTAAAGGTCAGCCCGGTAGTGGTCAGGGAATTTTTGCTGCGCTTCTGCCGCTATAACCTGATTGAACAGGTGCGGCGCGGCTACTGGCATATGAAAAAATTCGATCAGAACTACGCGGAGAAGCTGTTCGAGCTGCGCGAAATGCTGGAAACTCACGCGCTTAACCGCTTTATGAATTTGCCCGGCGATGACGGGCGCTGGATGCAGGCCAGAGATTTGCTGGACCGCCATCGTCAGATGCGCGACACCATCGCCAGCAGTTACCGCATGTTTGCCCAGCTGGATAAAGAGATGCATTCTCTGATCCTGTCAGCGGCAAATAATCCCTTCTTCAATCAGTCACTTGAAATTATATCCGTTATTTTCCATTCGCATTATCAGTGGGATGAGAGCGATTTAAAATCCCGCAATATCGTCGCGCTGGAGGAACATATGGCCATTCTCACCGCCATACTGAGCCGCAATGATGTGGAGGCCCATTGTGAACTGCATCGCCATCTCTCCACCGCCAAGCAATCGATGATTCGCTCGATTAATCAGTATAGCTGAGTCCGCTACGGCAATTTTTATCGCCCTGTCGGCAGAAAAATCGATTAAGTACCGATAAAAAACCGCAAAGCATTAGCTGCCGCACGGAAATGAAACAACTTCGTAACACGCTCACTTTTTACCCTCCAGGATGCTGATCTGTTAATCCCCAAACCCCGACTGGCAACTGACCTTCTGGCGATGTTGCCGATGCAAAATAATAAAACTCTACACATTCCGGGAGTGAGTAATGGAAAATAGTCGCAGCGTAACCGGTAACGAAGCCAGTACCGTGAAGGGCACCGATCCGGTTGATTTCGTGCCCGCTCGCGGCGCGATTTTACGATCGCCACGGATCAAAAAGATCCAGACCACCGCAATGATCTTGTTGTTCCTTGCAGCCATCATTAACTATCTCGATCGCAGCTCACTGTCGGTCGCGAATATGACTATCCGCGGTGAACTGGGTCTGAGCGCCACTGAAATTGGCTTCCTGCTGTCCGCTTTCTCGCTGGCCTATGGCATTGCCCAGTTACCTTGCGGTGCGCTACTGGACCGCAAAGGACCGCGAATCATGCTGGGTATTGGCATGTTCGTCTGGTCATTTTTCCAGGCGCTGTCCGGGTTGGTACATAACTTCACCCAGTTTATTCTGGTGCGTATCGGGCTGGGTATCGGGGAAGCGCCAATGAACCCGTGCGGCGTTAAAGTGATCAATGACTGGTTTAATATTAAAGATCGCGGGATGCCCATGGGCATTTTCAACGCCGCTTCCACCGTTGGCCTGGCGATCAGTCCCCCGATCCTCGCGGCAATGATGCTGGTGATGGGCTGGCGCGGCATGTTTGTTACCATCGGGGTATTGGGGATGTTTCTCGCGGTGGGCTGGTACATGCTGTACCGCAACCGCGATAACAGCACCCTGACGAAAGAAGAGATTAATTATCTGGAAGCGGGCAGTGTGCGCGCCAGTAAAGAGCCGTTAAGTTTCCGCGAGTGGCGTGGGCTGTTCAGAAACCGCACCATGTGGGGCATGATGATTGGCTTCAGCGGCATTAACTATACCGCCTGGCTGTATCTGGCCTGGCTGCCGGGTTACCTGCAAACCACTTACAACCTCGACTTAAAAAGCACCGGTCTGTTATCCGCCATTCCGTTCCTGTTTGGTGCTGCGGGTATGTTGCTGAACGGTTTTGTCGTCGATGCGCTGGTGCGTAAAGGCATGGAGCCGTTGAAAACCCGCAAAATCTGTATTGTCGCCGGAATGTTGTTCTCCGCCGCCTTTACTGCGGTGGTGGTGCGTGCCGATAACACCGGCAGTGCGGTGGTGTTAATTGGGATGGCGCTGTTCTGCATCCACTTTGCCGGTACTTCCTGCTGGGGACTGATTCATGTGGCGGTTAACTCACGCATGACCGCTTCCGTCGGTGGCATCCAGAACTTTGCCAGCTTTGTCTTTGCCTCATTCGCGCCGGTGGTCACCGGCTGGATCCTCGATACCACCAACTCGTTCAGTCTGGCGCTGACCATCTGTGCCTGCGTCACGGTGCTGGGCGCGATGTCCTACCTGTTTGTGGTACGCGACCCGATTATCGATACGAAACTCTGAGTCTGTAACCGGCTGGCGGCAGCACTGCCGCCAGCTTTCGTCAGTTTTTAAAGCTCACTTCATCGCTGGTCAATACGGTGACAAACGGCCCCGAAAGCAGCTTATTATGATGAGCCACGATTTGCTCAGCGCTCAGCACACCATTATCGAAAGTGCTGTGAGCATCGCTGACCAGTACGGTGTCCAGACCCAGATCGCGGCCAGCGCGACAGGTGGTATCAACACAGTAATCCGACTGCATTCCCGACACGATCAGCTTATTGATACCTTTCTCTGCCAGCAGGCTCAGTAACGACGTCGGTAAAAACAGCTTGGCCGCGTTTTGGTCAGATAACTGTCGTGCTCTTCCCGCTGCAATTCGGGCGCGATCTGCCACATCTCGCTGCCTTGCGCCAGAATCGTTCCATCCGGCCCGGTATGCTGCACAAAAATGATGGGTTGCTGGCTTTCACGCGCTTTGGCGATCAGCTTATTGATATTACTCAGCAAACTTTCTTTGGCCCACGGCGTCTTTTCGCCATTTACCAAACCATTTTGCATATCAATAATCAGCAGAGCAGCAACGTGTTGACTCATGGTTTTCTCCGGTTAAATCGTCCATAAGGAAAGCCAGACTGGTTTAACTAATACATTGCCTGATAAGAGAAAAATAGCAAGAAGAGAGAATTTACCGGAAGAAACGGAGAGGTTTGATAACCATCGGTCGATCCTTAACCGTGGCTATCGAGGGTTCTTTGCAGACCGGTTTCGCGATGGAAACTCAGTGCAGTGCGCCCGGCGGTACGTGCTTATAAGCTTCAACGTAGGTGCGGAACACATATTTAAAAAATTTTTTCATGATACTACCTGGTTCAAATTTTGTTGAATAACGCTAAAAATTATACAAGCCGCGCGTTTTTCAGGCAAATTTATTTGAGGTAGATCACAGAAACTGACTAAAGTATGCAAAGATTAAGTTAAACAAAAGCTAAACGAGATGGGATTTTAACCTTTAGCAAAGGCAGATTAATGCCACATGGGAAACCGATTTCGGCTCCCGTCCTGCTGGCAGGGTTCCTTCTCAGCTCAGCAACCCTAAATGTTCCACCAGAATGCTGCAACCGATACCAATCAGTACCACACCACCAACCACTTCGGCCCATTTCCCCATTACCGGGCCAATAAAGCGACCTAACAAAATTCCGCTTGCCGCCATCAAAGCAGTCATTGCGCCAATCGTCAGCGCGGTGGCGACAATATTCACCTGCAGGAATGCCAGACCCACTCCGACCGCCATTGCGTCGATACTGGTGGCTACCGCCGTGGTGGCCAGCAGCAAAAAACCGTGGCGTTGCGGTTGTTGATATTCTTCCTGTTGCGGACGGCGAAAGCCTTCAATAATCATACGCGCACCCAGTACCAGCAGCAGCGTGAAGGCGACCCAGTGATCCCACGCCATAATATACTGACTGGCCGCGAGGCCGATGGCCCAGCCGATTAACGGCGTTAAAGCCTCAATGGTGCCAAAGATCAGCCCGGTTCGAATCGCCTCTTTGAGCGTCGGGCGGTGCAATGCAGCACCTTTACCAATTGCAGCGGCAAAGGCATCCATCGACATAGCAAAAGCGAGAATCAGTGTGGCGTAAACGTTCATTGTTTTTATACCGACTGCGTGCTGACGAAAGAAAAAGCCTGCTATTCGTCAAAAATTGCGCGAACTTTTCAAAAGAGCGCGCATGCTATCACGCAGCAGTGAATATAAAAAGACAATAAAATCATGGCTTTGAGTATAGCCAAGGCTATACATTTTAACGCAGGCTAACTTGCCGAATGCTGATGTTGGTGAGCCAGACGAAGCTGGCCCGAAAGATCAAAGCGTTATCTGCGGAAATGCCTGCGAAGAAAGATCGCCATACGAACCCGATTGCGGGCCACCGTCATATAACAGTTCCAGTTTACTGGCGTCTTTCACTGACCCTTTGGCGATAAAACGCCGTGAAGAGTTGTTGCTTTCAATCTGTCCACCGGCGAGGAATAGATTGCCCGTTGAATCAAATGCGATACCGATATAGCGGGTATATCCGCCAGCAAAAGTTAACTGCGGGAAACGGAACAGATAACGCGTTCTCCATTCCGTAGGTGAACGGGTATCTTCCACCACCCACAAATCACCGTAAAAGCCGATAAGCCAGGCGCGGTCATTACCATCAAAGACAATATCGGTAATCCACTGCTCTTCCAGTGAACCAAATGCCACGCGGGATTCCCCTGCACCCGGCAGTACCGTCAGGGTATGACGCGCAATATTGGTGGTGGCAGGGTCGTGACTGAACCACGACACTACGTTTTTCATCCCACGAAACATATAACCGGTGTTGTCTTTACGGAAGGCAAAACCATCAAGATATTCTCCACCGGAAAGCGAGCTCATCAGTTCAAAGGTTGCCCCTTCCTTACCACGATAGACGGTGCTGGTATCGACAGCCATATAGTGATAACCGTCGGTGGTAATCGCATTGCTCTGACCCATTCGCTGAGCGCTATCCACCGCTTTACGCTTCAATGCGCCGGTTTTCACATCATGGGAATAGATATCGCCATTATCATCCTTGTTTCCTTTCCAGATATAGCTATTGGATTGCAATACAATCGCAAATAACTCCTCATCTTTCGGCGCTTCAGGTACGGCAGGTAGCTCCTGCGGTTTGGCTGGCGCCTCCTGCTTTTCCGGAACTTTGCCATCAGGCTGTTTAGGTGAGGTGGCGGGCGTCGGTGAGTCGCTAGGCTTATCTGAACTGTGATCATCGTGACCGTGACAGCGGCAAGGCTTTTTGCCACCTTCCTGCGGTTTACAGGCAGTAACCAGTTCTTTTAAAACATCAGCAAGGGTATTGACCGCTTTAACAATCTCTTCCTGCAAATCGCAGATGCCTTTTGCCGGCGGTGTGGCGTGATCGTCAGTGGGTTTAGCGGTTTGATCGGCTGGTTTTTTATCCCGATCGCCGGGATCCTGATCCTGCGGATCCTTATCTTTGCCATCCAGTTGCTGCGCTTCGTCTTTTTTATCCGCGATGCTTTCATCTACCGGGACTTTACTGGCACAAATCGTCTCTTCCAGCACCTGTTTAAAATCCGCTACCCCTTTGGTATAGATGTAATATTCACCGCCGGTACGCAACGCCAACCGCTTGTACTCTTTGGTCATCGCTTCTTCGTCTGCCGGGGTTTTAAACGGCTCGTGAGGCGTGCCCTGATAGGTATGCACCTTAACTTTATTGGCAATGGCGGTATCAATGGCCTTGTCATTGGCCTGACGCGTTGTGTCCGTCACCACATAACCGCCGCCTTCAAGTCCTTCGTCACCGAGGATAAAAATTGCCCGCTCAGCACCCGGTCGCCAGTCATAGTAGCGGCTGATATCTTCAATCGCCCGAGCCAGATCCTCCTGTGCGCCAGCGCCGGGCACAGTACCCTTAACGCGCGCGGCCAGTTGACTGGCCTGAATACTCAGGTTTTTTGTCAGATATTCACGGGTGGTTTTCGTAAAGTTGGTTTTAGCAAATTTGCCTTCGATACCCAGATATTCGGTGCGTAAATCAGACGGACAGGAACGCTTCGCTTCTTCAACCGCGGTGTTAACCGCCTTGCTGAGTGCCGCCGCTTCATCCTTCATCGAATCACTGGTATCAATCACAATCACCAGATCAACTTTCTTCAAATTCACTGTGCTCATCACGCCTCCGCTTAGTTAAATTAATTAATATGACTTATGTTTTTTTGGCAAAAATAAGCATAGGCGTTACGAAAAACCATGAATGAGATCAGCAGAATAAATAAAATAAAAATCATTTATTGGTTGTTTATAATAGAAAATACGCTAATAAACGCAGATCTTATATGAGACACTAGTCTATTTAGACCTTAATATAACCAGGGTTAAATAGTTAATTTAATAAATGTAAATTTTGCTCAATATCGCTGCGGAGGGCGATTCCCATTGCCATGATGGTCAGGCATTGCACCAGCATGCAGGCTCGGCCTTGAACATTGAATCTGATGAGATATTGTCTGACAATGCAGGCTCACTTTAGCGAACAAGTCTGAATGCATGAAAAGCACCTTTGAAACCTTTTTGATCCCGATGGGCATCCTGATGCTCGGTTTTCTGTCAGCCCTGCTGCTTCCGGCACCGTGGTTTGGCGTGCAGCTGACTAAATCGCTGATGGCCACTTTCCATCTGCAGGATATTGGTCAGCTGTATACACTGGTATTTTGCCTGTGGTTTCTGTTGTTAGGCGCTATTGAGTATTTTGTTATCCGCTTTATCTATCGCCGATATTTTAAAATCTAATCGCTAAAAGGCTGGCAATCACGATGTTAAAACGGACAAAAACCTGGCTTAAACGCACAATAATTTTGTTTGTTATCCTGGCAATAGTGTTGCTGGCAATACGTATTACCGTGACCGAACGCGGGCCAGATCTTGAGCTGTGGCATACCTATGTGCCGGATGAGCTTAGCGCAAGCGCGATGGACAGAGCCGACTGGGCAGCGTGGACGGAAAATGAAAGCCGCGTGTTTGCTGAAGTCAAAGCCAACGTCACCGACAAACTCAGCGACGATCAGCCGGAAACCTTCAACCGCTATGCGGCGAAAAGCCCGGTTTATCCGGAAAGCTTTGCCCACGACTGGAACCGTTCTTATATTTTGCAGCCGCAGGGAAAACCGCGCGGAGCGGTGGTGCTGTTACACGGCCTGACCGACTCCCCTTACAGCCTGCGTCACTTTGCGGAAAATTATCAGCAGCACGGCTTTGTTGCCGTCGCCATTCGCCTGCCGGGGCACGGCACCGTGCCTGGCGGGCTGACGCGCGTCAATTGGGAAGACTGGATGGCGGCCACGCGGCTGGCGGTGCGAGAAGCCCGCCAACGGGTTCCGGCCGATGCGCCGCTGCATATCATGGGATTCTCCAATGGCGGCGCGCTGGCGATGAAATATGCGCTCGACGCGCTTGATGATCCGCAACTGGTGGTGCCGCAGCGTTTAATCCTGATTTCACCGATGATTGGCGTCAGCGGCTACGCGCGCTATGCCGGGCTGGCCGGGCTGCCATCGTTGTTACCGGCGTTTGCCCGCACCGCCTGGCTCGGCATCCTGCCGGAGTTTAATCCTTTTAAATACAATTCGTTCCCGGTAAAAGCGGCGCGGCAGTCTTATCTGTTGACCCGCGCGCTACAGAAAGAAATTCTCGATATTTCGCGCGCGAATCGCCTGAACCGATTACCGCCGGTTCTGACCTTCCAGTCGGTGGCGGATGCCACCGTCAGCACGCCAGCGGTGATCAATGCGTTATATAATCAGTTGCCCGCTAACGGCAGCGAACTGGTGCTGTTTGATGTGAATCAGTCGGTACGCTTGTCACCGTTAATGCGCAGCAGCTCGCTGCATGCCAGTGAGCACTTGCTACCACCTCCGCCAAGGCGCTATACCACAACGCTGATTACCAATGCTTCGCACACCAGTAGTGAAGCCGTCGCGATACGCACACTGGCCGGGGAGAGCGTCTCGGTGACTGAGCCGCTGGGAATAAAATATCCGATGGATATCTATTCACTGTCGCATGTCTCACTGCCATTCCCGCAAAGTGACTCGCTGTATGGCCGTTACCCCACCACACCCAATGAATTTGGCGTCAGTTTTGGTAGCTTAACGCCGCGCGGTGAGCGCTCGGTGCTGATTGTCAGCCTTGATATGCTGATGCGCATCTCATCCAACCCGTTCTATTCATGGATGTTACAGCGCGTCAATCAGACCCTGCCGGAGTAACCACCGGCAGATGCGCGTCAACCAGCTGGCGCAGCTGTTGCGCGCACCGTTCAAAGCCGTCGGCTGGCATATTGGTTGCTCCTAACACCAGACCATACTGGCGCAGCTCATCACGCTGAAACCATGCTGACAGCGGCGAGGGTGCCATGCCCCAGGCCAGCGCTTCACGGGCAATGGTGCGATCGGCGATCCCCGTCGGTAGCTGCACCACCACCGCCAGCCCGCCGCGCCGCAACTGGGGAAAATGCGGTTGCAGCGCCGCTATCATCTTCTCCAGGCGCTCGGCATACAGACGTTTCATCCGGCGTAAATGACGTAAGAAGTGGCCTTCCCGCAGAAATTCCGCCACCGCGTTATGCACGACGACCGAGGACGCCGGAGCCATTACGGTGGCGATATCGCCAAAACGCGCCGCCAGCGCCAGCGGCACCACGACAAAACCGAGGCGCAGCGTGGGACTAAGGGTTTTACTAAAAGTGCCAATATGTATCACTCGCCCGGCGCTATCGCGCGATGCCAGCGCCGGTGTTGCGCGGCTGCTGAGCTGGAGTTCACCCAAATAGTCATCTTCAATAATCCAGCGGTTATTTTCCTGCGCCCATGTCAGCAGCTCACTGCGACGCTCTGGCGACAGCGCCATACCCAACGGCGACTGTTGCCCGGCTGTCACCAGCGCAAAGCTGGCAGCAGGAGCGCGATCTCTCCCTTCGTTGACCCTGATACCCTGCTCATCAACCGCAATCGGCACCGGCTCAATACCAACTAATCCCAGTGCCTTACAGGCCAGTAAATAGCCCGGCTCCTCAATCCACGCCTGCGTATTACGGAACCCCATCGCCAGACAGATCAGCCCCAGCGCACCGGCATAGCCGTTAGTAATGATGATTTGTGCCGCCTGGCAGCTGATGCCGCGCGATACCGCCAGATACGCCACCAGTTCCTCGCGCAGTGCCAGACTACCGCGCGGATCAGGATAACCGACCGGCTGAGTGGCACTATTGCGCGCATGGCGTTGCAAAATACGTGACCAGACACTGGCCGGAAACGCATCGGTCGCCGGCACGCCCATCTGAAAAGTCAGTGGCGACGCATCAAAGTCACTCGCGATATCTGACAAGGGCGTCAGCGCCGGTGATGGCGCTTTACTGGCGATTGCCACTGGCGGATAGCGGGTAATAAACGTTCCGGCCGCGCCTTTCGCCTCCAGCAGCTGACTGTCGGCCAGCATATCGTAGGCGGTTCGCACGGTGCCGCGCGCCACGCCAAGTTGCGCGGCCAGATCGCGGCAGGATGGCATTCGCGCCCCCGGCTTTAGCCGCCCCTCGCCAATCGCCTGGGTAATGGCACTGCGAATCTGCTCGGTTAACCCGGTACGCTCATCACGATTGACGCTCAGTCTGAATGGACCACTATTTTTGTCAATTCCTGGCACTTTTTCTATTCCATCGCAGAGAAGAGAATACTCACCAACGCCCCAAGGCTATCCCAACATCAATTATGGCAGGAGAGAAACAATGAGCGAACGTATTGATTTTTCACAGGTTGCACCAGCAGGCATGAAAGCACTTGGTGCGGTTTACAGCTATGTCTCGCAAAGCGGTCTGGCGCATGAGCTGGTTGAACTGGTGTTTCTGCGCGTTTCACAAATTAACGGCTGCGCTTACTGTATCGATATGCACACGAAAGCGCTGCACACTGCGGGCTTAAGCTGGGAAAAAATTGTGCTGACGCAGGTATGGCAGGAGTCGGGCACGCTGTTTAGCGCCAGAGAAAAGGCGGCGCTGGCATGGGCTGAAAGCCTGACGCTGATCGCGAGCCAGGGTGCGCCTGACGCATTGTATGCGCCACTAAGCGACCAGTTCAGTGAGAAAGAGATTATTGATCTGACGATTGCGATTGGCCTGATGAACACCTATAACCGGCTCGCCATCAGTACGCGTAAATTACCGGACAGCGCACCGCGCAATTAATCCGTTCCGAAAATTTTTTTGCAGAAATAATTTTTGTTAACATTTCAGGCTGATACCCTTATCAGCCTTATCGATTCAGCCTGCCAGAACCCCGCTACAATTTTTAAATTTTAAACAATTTGTTCAAAAAAATTTCAAGAATGTTATATTTCTGCTCGCATGTATAACGTGCAGTTAAGCAAGATAACGCTTTATGTTGCTTTACTCGTGAGTGTCCTTTTTATCGTGGTGGAAATAGATTAACCGCTCATCAGAAGCTGGACCTATCGCACCTGCAAAGAAATGTTGAGAAATCAACGGTTGGAGATGTCGCATAATGCGCAAAACAGCATTAATTCTCGCGCTGTGTATGAATGCTTTTGGCTTTAGCAAACAAGCAGTTGCAGAACAAGAAAAGAACGTCGATGTATTACTGATCGGCGGCGGGGTAATGAGTGCCACTCTTGGGACTTACCTGCATGAACTTGAACCAAATTGGTCCATTGAGATGGTCGAACGTCTTGATGGCGTAGCACAAGAGAGCTCGAACGGCTGGAATAACGCCGGTACCGGCCACTCAGCGCTGGCTGAGATGAACTACACGCCGGAAAAAGAAGATGGCTCGATTGATATCTCAAAAGCGGTTGAGATTAACGAATCCTTCCAGATTTCACGCCAGTTCTGGTCTTATCAGGTACAGAAAGGCGTGCTGCAAAATCCACGCAGCTTTATTAACAGCACCCCGCATATGAGCTTTGTCTGGGGCGACGATAACGTCGAATTCCTGCGTAAGCGCTATGCCGCCCTGCAACAGAGCACGCTGTTCCGCGGTATGGAATACTCAGAAGATCACCAGCAGATTGAAAAATGGATTCCACTGGTGATGGAAGGCCGCGATCCTAAGCAGAAAGTTGCCGCAACGCGTATCCCAATTGGTACTGACGTTAACTTTGGCGAGATCACTCGTCAGTTAGTGGCTTCACTGTCAAAAAGCGACAAATTTAATCTGCAAACCAGCCACGAAGTGCGCGATATCAAGCGTAACGACGACGGCAGCTGGAATGTCACCATCGCCGACCTGAAAAATAACGGCGCAGAGAAAACCATTAAGGCGAAATTCGTCTTTATCGGTGCCGGTGGCGCAGCGCTGCCACTGCTGCAGAAGTCCGGTATTCCTGAAGCGAAAAACTATGCTGGCTTCCCGGTTGGCGGCGAATTCCTTGTGACTGAAAACCAGGAAGTGGTAAAACGTCACCTGGCGAAAGTGTACGGTAAAGCCTCAGTCGGCGCACCGCCAATGTCCGTTCCACACCTCGATACCCGTGTGCTGGATGGCAAGCAGGTTCTGCTGTTTGGTCCGTTCGCCACCTTCTCCACTAAGTACCTGAAAAATGGTTCACTGTGGGATATGTTCGGTTCCATCACCACCTCTAACGTGATGCCAATGATGCATGTGGGCCTGGATAACTTTGATCTGGTGAAATACCTGATCAGCCAGGTGATGCTGTCTGACGACGACCGTTACGAAGCGCTGAAAGAGTACTTCCCGGACGCGAAGAAAGAAGACTGGCATTTAGTGATTGCCGGACAGCGCGTTCAGATCATCAAGAAAGATGCAGAGAAAGGCGGCGTACTGCGCCTCGGTACTGAAGTGGTCTCCTCACAGGATGGCTCCATCTCCGCACTGCTGGGTGCTTCACCTGGCGCATCAACCGCAGCACCGATTATGCTGGATCTGATGAAGAAAGTGTTTAAAGACAAAGTCGCAACGCCAGAGTGGCAGGCCAAACTGAAGGAGATCATCCCTTCTTACGGCCAGAAACTGAATGGCAACGTTGCAGCGACAGAAAAAGAGCTGGGTGATACCAGCCGTATTCTGCAACTGGATTACACGCCTATGACTCCAGCGGCGAACGACGATACCGACGCCAGCGAAACCCCGGCAGCAGCACCCGCCGCGGCAGCGCAGCACTAGTCGGTAACTCATTTTGTCTGATCAACGGCGGCCACTGTGCCGCCGTTTTTTATGCCAGAGGAGAAATCTCGTTGTAATCAGGCTTTCTGACCAGAGTCGTTAATTCAGGCTGGCGCTGCTCAGTCAGCGAGGGCAGTTCGTAAGCCACCACCGCAATTTCCCCTACAAATACCCCAGCGCTTTAAACCAGAAATAATTCAGCGGCAGCAGCACCAGCGCACTGACTACTGCGACAACCAGACAAAGCTTCAGACCGTCACGCGCCGGAACATTGCCTAATCCCATCGCCACCACAATTGGCGAGGCCTGATACGGCAGTAATGGCGTGGCATAGGCAAACACCTGAATCATCACCACCGTCAGCACAGAAAAGCCAGAGGCTTCTGCGAAGCTTTGCGCCATTGGCGTAAACATCGCCGGCACACCATTGGCTGTGACCACAAAATTAAGCACCGAGGTCATGGCATTCAGGGATATAAAACTGAGGAACGGGCTGTCTTCATGCAGCGGTGTGACCGCCAGCAGCGCGCGGGCAATGGTATTGCCGAGATTCGACTCCACCACCACCGCCGTCACGCCGAGAATCGCCGCTACATACAGGCAGGTACGGAAATTAACGCCGCTGCCAAAGGCGTCGCTGGAGATAAAACCGATACGTGGCAGCAGGCAAAAGCAGGCGGCGGTAAGTCCGACCCAGGCCGGGGAAATACCGTGCAGGCTATCGGTCATCCATAACAGCAGTGTCAGCAGCAGTACCGCTATCAACCGTAACTCTTCGCCGCTCAGCCTGGGCAAGCTTTGCTGCTGCGTGATGCGCACTGGCGTCGCCGGAAACAGCTTGCAGATACACAGCGTGAGCAGCATACCTTTTAGTAACCCCACCACTGGCGTATGCAGAAACAGCCACGGCATATAGCCAGGATGCAGACCAAACGAGTTCTCAGCCGCACCGATCATCACCAGGTTCGGCACGTTGGCCGGCAAAATGCTGGCCGACAGCTGGAAGGTGCCAAAACCCACCGCCAGCGCCAGCCCAATCCAGCCACGACTGCCCGGATGCAATCCGGCCTGTTTCGCCAGCGCGCCGACAATCGGCATCAGCAGCGCAATACGCCCCATATTCGACGGCATCACAAACGCCAGCAGATAACTCAGCAGAATCACCCCGCCGACCATACGCGGCCAGGAGGCGGTCAGCGGCGTAGCCAGCAGCTGTGCCAGCCGGTCGGCCAGCCCCACTTTGCGAATGGCGATGCCGAGGATAAAGCCACTTAATACCAGCCAGAAGGCCGATGACGCAAAGCCACTGAATACCGTGGCCGCCGGGGCAATATGCAACAGCATGGCGGCGGCAAAAAACAGCAATGCGGTGATAAATTCCGGCAGTAACGCGGTGGCCCACAGCAAAATGGTGACAGCGACGACGATCGCCGCCAGCCAGAGTTCAGGAGAGAAAGAGGTCAAAACAGTTGGCTCCTTGCACAAGTTAAGAGGAAAAAAGGCCAGTAAGTCCTGGCTGATGTTTTTTTCTTCCGTTGTGGCTGGAGTATTTAATTATTGATGTTGCAGGTAAAGTTTTCTTTTTAACCGTTCGCACGATTAGCAACATACTCTTTTCGATGGTGTGGATTTCCTTTGCAGCACGGTGTCACTTTCATCAACATTCTAAGATAAAGAGAGATAAGTTATATTTCCCTGGCATTGAGCAATGATAACTTCAGTTGATTATTATAAAATACTTGCAAGGTAATCAGTTATTAAACACACAGACGCTACATTATCAATATTTTGGGTTTAATTTTTATTCATATAGCGGCTGGGCCATATTTCTTCAGGTGCCACCCCAATTTCACGGGAAATAATTTTCTCTCCACGCGGCCAGGGTCTCTGTAGGGCATTAGTCAGTGTACCTGATGAAAGGCCATTTTCTCTTGATAGTGCAGCTAGCGACTTTTTCTTTTTCCTGACAGCAGCAAGGATATCTTCCCGATGCCAGTCTTTTAAAGTGATTCCATTCATGTTATCTCCTGATAAGACAGTTGTAATTTAAGAGTTAATACCAGGCTCTGTCAGTTTGATAGACCTCCCTTATTCACTTTCCGTCCCACATCTGGCTCCCCATAAGCTGCCAAACCAGTCAGCCAGTAGAACTCATGAAGAAAATTAACTTTTTACCTCAATAGAAGTCAACATAAAATAATATATTTTATCAAAGTAAACGTAAAAGAATACAGTATGCATAATAAAATGTATTCAATGAGAAATTATGTAATTACATTAACAGTTAACACATAAGACTTACTTCTCAAGGGTAAGAAGCATAGCATTTTTTAATATATTTATACTTTCCTTTATCATTAACTTATAGTAAAGAAATAAGAAACATAAATATTTTTAAACGGTTATGTACAAGGCAGGGAAAGCTTATCAATGAAAGCATCGGGGTCTCAAAGAAAAGAAAATATAATCAATAACATAGAATACATTATGCGAAGTCGTGGTGAAACAAAGGTTTCGTTTGCAAACCGTACTGGAGTAACTCGTGCAACGTTATACAAGATCCTTGAAGGTAAGGTAAATAACGTTCAACACTCAACCATAACCCGTATTGCAGACTTTTTTGGCGTTACTTGTGATATCATTGAAAACCATGATTTAGAGCAGATTGAGTTCATTGAAAAAATGCTATCTCCCGAAGGAGATAAAAATCCTGCGGCGATTCCAGTGATCCCGCAGTCAGATTTTCTTTCCTGCTTTAAGATGAGAATAGGATTTCTGGCTACGCAATACCCAGTTACATGGTATTTTGGCGACGTCTCCAACATGGTTGCATTAAGAGTAGAAGACAATATTAAAAATCTATTTTTTCCTGATGATATACTTATTATAAGGCGTCACACCCCTCCATCAAATAAACAGCTTGGACTGTTTTACTCAGAAAAGGATGGGATGTATTTTAGACAAAACAACCCCCAGGAAGACCATATACATAAATATGATGAAATCCTGCTGGGTGCGATTGTTGAAGAAAGAGTGAGCTTGAATGAGGTGTAGTTTAAATATTTAAGGATAAATATTTTATGGACTGCAATAAAAAATACAAACTATTGGGTTTTAGTCGCTCTGATACTATAAAGGCTAATATTATGGTACTCGCCACAGGCAAGTATATTAATATCGGCTTACAAGAGCTGGAAAACAGCATCATTACTGACGACTTTAATCGCAACGAACTTAAAGCACTTTATCGCCGTCTGTATGGTGATACCAACACCATAACATCCTACGATCTGGCGGATCGGCATGAACGATCCTGGTATGCTTATTTGATACTTAGTGTTGCTATGAGTGTGATTTATATTCTCTGCACCATCAGCGGAATCAAAGCTATCCATATCACGTTGATCAACTTCGTTGTACCACCGGCAATATTCTTTTATCCACTGACCTTTATTTTCGTGGATATTCTTAATGAATTCTTCGGGATGAGAATGGCCAGAAGAACTATTCTTATCTCTTTTATCGCCAATACTTTATTTGTTACCGGACTATGGGCAACCAGTCTGCTGCCTGGGCTGAGTGAATGGGAGCTGAATAAATCTTATAGCGAATTTGTTGAAAGTATTGTCGCCGTACTCTTCGCTTCCAGCTGTGCTTACCTGATATCTGAAAACATCAATTCATGGCTGTTATGCAAAATAAAAGAGCTGACCAATTCCCGTTTTCTGTTTATCCGGGTGATCACCAGTACGGTTATCGCTTCGGCGATAGACAGTGTCATATTCTGTACCCTCGCTTTCTACAATGTACTGAGTAGCGAAATAATAAAAACCATGATAATTTCACAACTTATTATAAAGTTAGCCTATGCTGTTATCGGCGTCGGTCCCATTTACGCTTTTCGTGAATTATTCAGACGATATATCAACGCACAAAACAAAAAGGAATGCAGATGAACAATATGGATGGAATGACCTTGCTGGGCAAGAATACTGACTATATTCAGCACTATTCACCTGATTTACTGGAAACACTGCCGCGGAGTTATGGCCGGAATGAGATCAATATCAAATCTGATAATTTACCGTTTTTGGGCTTTGATCTCTGGACCGGATTCGAACTTTCCTGGTTAAACCATCGGGGTAAACCGGTTGTCGCCATTGCCGAATTTATTATTCCGGCAACAAGCAGTAATCTTATCGAGTCGAAGTCCTTTAAGCTTTACCTTAATAGTTTTAATCAAACTAAATTTGACTCGCCGGATCAGGTGGCAACAACACTTGAAAATGATCTGACACTGGCTGCCAAAGGTGAGGTGAACGTTAAAATTTACCCTCACCTCAATCATTATCCATTATTAACGACATCACTGCCTGGAGAATGTATAGATCATCTTGATATCCAGATTGATGACTACCATTTCAACCCAGAACATCTGACCGATGCCGCTTCCGGCGATTATGTGCATGAATCACTCTCTTCCAATCTGTTGAAATCTAATTGCCTGGTGACTAACCAGCCTGACTGGGGCAGCGTAGTGATCAAGTATGAAGGAAAAAAAATCGACCGGGAAAAATTACTTCGCTATTTAATCTCCTTCAGAATGCATAATGAATTCCATGAGCAGTGTGTCGAACGTATTTTTAGCGATATCCTTCACGCTTGTCGGCCGGATAAATTAAGCGTCTTTGCCAGATATACCCGCAGAGGAGGATTAGACATTAATCCATTCCGCAGCAACTTCGAAGAAACGCCTGCTGTGCCGCGTTTAATAAGACAATAAACCGATGCCCCTCGCTTATCACGAGGGTTATTCAGTTAATAGCGTTCTGGTGCAATAAACATCAGTTTTGCAGCGCCTCAATCAGCATCCACAACGTAGTGACCACCAGCGACAGTGCCATGACGCTATTAAATAACTTCAGCTTCCACGGTATTTGCAGATGATAGCGTAAACGATCGCCCATTACCGCCCAGACCAGGATGCACGGCAGGTTAAGCAACATAAAACCGGCCATTACGGTTAATACGCCGCTACTGGCACTGTACAACAGCGCGATATTGGTCGCCATCAGCCAGGCTTTCGGATTCACCGCCTGAAACAGTGCACCACCTGTCAACGTCATTGGCCGGGCGTTGGCGCGCATTTCCGGGGCTGATGAACGAAACAGTTTCCATGACAGCCACAGCAGATAAACACAGCCAAGCAGCGTCAGGGGCAAACGCACCTGGCTCATCCAGTGCAGTAGCACCTCCAGCAACACTCCTGCCAGCATGGTTTGTACCGCACAGCCGATTAAAATACCAAAAACCATCGGCAGCGTTCGACGCAAACCAAAGTTAACCCCCGAGGTTGCCAGCAACAGATTATTCGGGCCGGGTGTAATCGACATCACGGTGACATAACTGAAAAATGAAGGATCGAGCATGGTGTCTGCCTGCTAACGGTTAATCAGAGCACCAGTGTAGGAATTACCGCGCGATGGTAACAGACACACAAAATGACTATTGTATTGAGTACAGTTTGACGTAAATGTCAATTGTATCTATCAGGTCAGGAGGAAATTGTGTCCATTATCGAACCGCAGGAAACCACGCTTTATCATCAGCTGGCCGAGACCTTCGCCACGGCGATTCATCACGGCACTTATCCTTCTGGCAGCCGTTTACCGGCGATTCGGCGCGTAGCAGGCTCGCATCAGGTTAGCGTCAATACGGTGCTTAATGCCTGGCGAATCCTCGAAGATCGCGGCCTGATCGAGGCACGCCCCCAGTCCGGTTACTTTGTGCGTGGCGTACTGCCGTCCGTCACCAAAGCCAGCAAGTATCTTGCGCAGGTTTCATCACCGAGCAGTGAAAAACTGGATCTGATTGACACGGTTTTTGCCGCCCAAAACCATCCTGACTACACCAATATTTCGCTGGCCTGCCCACAAAATGGCGATTTCTATCCGGCAGCGAAACTGAGCCGCATTATGGCCTCAATGCTGCGACGCCAGCCGGGCATGATTGGCCGCTATGCCTTGCCTCCCGGCAGCCTGCGCCTGCGCCGCGAAGTCGCCAGGCGCGCAATGGATTCCGGCATGGCGCTGGTCGCCGACGATATTACGCTGACGCACGGTTGTATGGAGGCACTGCAACTGGCACTGCGCGCGCTGACCAAACCGGGTGATTGCATCGGACTGGAAACGCCGACTTATTTTTTCCTGTTTCCGCTGCTCGCCAGCCTCGGACTGAAATCGATCGAAATCCCCACCGATCCGCAGCGCGGACTGTCACTGGATGCGCTGGAAATGCTGTTAACGGAGAAACGTATCGCGGCGTTGATTGCCATGCCGAACGTGCAGAATCCGCTGGGTTGCAGCATGACACTGGAGGATAAAAAGCGGCTGGCAGAGCTGGTTAATCGCTACCAGGTTCCGCTAATTGAGGACGGCTTATACGGTGAGTTACAATTCTGCACGCCACTGGCTCCGGCGGTAAAAGCCTTTGATCGTGATGGCTGGATAATTTACTGCTCCAGTTTTACCAAAACGCTGGCACCGGATTTTCGCGTCGGCTGGATGGCGGCAGGCCGCTTCAGTGCCGAGATTGCGCGACTAAAGGCGGTGTCATCAATGTCGGAATCGGTGCTGCTTTCGGAAACGCTGGGGCATTTTCTGGAATCGGGCGGTTACGACCATCATTTACGCAGCCTGCGTCGTCGCTATATCAGCCAGATGGATGAAGCGCGTGGCCTGATCGCCCGCCACTTCCCGCAGGGCACGCGCGCCACCTTGCCGCAGGGTGGCTTTGTCTTCTGGGTTGAACTGCCGGGCAATGTCGACGCTACTGAACTGTTCCATCGCCTGCTACAGGAGAAAATTTGCGTCACGCCGGGCGCACTCTACACCCTGAGCGAACGCTGTAACAGTGCGCTGCGCCTCTCCTGCTGCTACCCGTTTGATGAGCGCTATACTTACGCGATTAAACGCACCGGCGCACTGGCCTGTGAGATGAGCGGCCTGTCGCCGGGTATCAGCTAAGCGTCAGGGCGTGCCGTTACGCCCCCAGGTGGCATAGCCGCTGCGCTCGGTCAGACGCTCATAATAGGCGCGCACCGCAGGCAAATTCGGGTGCTCCAGCGGCGTTTCGTACCAGCGGTTCACCGACAAGCCGACCGGAATATCCGCCAGCGAAAAATGCTTACCCGCAACATACTGGCCGGTTTTCTCCAGTTGTTTATTCAGAATGCCCATGGTGTGCGACCAGCCTTTACAGGCGGCGGCCAGCAACCGCGGGTCCTGATGTGCCGGAGAATTACGCACCAGCGACATAAACGCGTAGCGCCAGGAGGTGTTCAGTTCGGTGGCTTGCCAGTCGATCCACTGGTCAACCGGCGCACGGGCGCGTGGATGCGGCGGATAGAGCCATTCGCCGCCATACGCGTTTGCCAGATAGCGAATAATGGCGTTCGATTCCCACATCACAAACCCATCGTCCTGAATCACCGGAATCATGGCATTCGGGTTAAGTGCTAAAAATTCCGCTTCATCAGGCGATTTAAATCCTTCACCCCACTCTTCACGGTGAAAATCGATATCCAGTTCGTCGCACAGCCACAACACTTTTCTGACATTAATCGATGACGCTCTTCCCAGAATTTTCAGCATAAAACCGTCACTTTCTCTTAAGGTACACAGTGTTATTCATAGACGCATTGGTTGACGATGGCAATCTCTACACAGTAGTAATAGTGCTTATTCGTCTTCATCACGAGAGCGCCATGGCACAATTTATTCCGTTTAAACAAGTCGATGTTTTCACCCGTTCTGCTTTTAATGGTAATCCGCTGGCGGTAATTATGCAGGCCGATGGCCTGAGCGACAGACAGATGGCTGATATTGCACGCTGGACCAATCTGTCGGAAACCACTTTTGTCCTGCCAGCCACAGAAGCCGATGCCGACTATCGCCTGCGCATCTTTACGCCGGATTATGAGTTGCCGTTTGCCGGGCACCCGACGCTGGGCACCGCCCATGCGTTGCTGGAGGCCGGGATCGAATGTAAAAACCCCGGCAAAATTGTGCAGCAGTGTGGTGTTGGTCTGGTGACGATCAACATTGCCGATGACGGCGCACTGGCCTTTGCCGCCCCGGCCGCTACGTTGACGCCATTCAGTGATGCGCTGTTAGCCGGCGCGTTAAACAGTGATGCCTTTGATCATCAGCAACCGGTAATGGTGGCGGATATGGGGATTCGCTGGCTGCTGGTGCCGATGCTTTCGGCGGAAGCCGTGCTGGCGATAAAACCGAACCTGGCGGATTTCGCGCAACTGATGGAACATGCCGACGTCAATGGTGTGATGCCATTTGGCCCACTGGCGGAAGGCGACGAGCAGTACGAAGTGCGTGGCTTACTGATTGAGCAGGGTTCACTGACCGAAGATCCGGTAACCGGTAGCGCTAATGCCTGCCTTGCACGCTATTTGCTGGCACAAGGCAATACCGCAGATTATCAGGTGCGTCAGGGCACGGCGCTGCAACGCAATGGCCGCGTACAGGTTAACTACCAGCCTGATGGCATCTGGATTGGCGGCCAGACAGTGACGGTGATTGACGGCACTATCCGGGTTTAATCCACGACGGCGGTCGATTTTACCGTGGGGGCGGCGTGAACGCCGCCGCTACGAATAAACCGGTAGCGATGCCACCTCAGATAAACATCCCGCCGGACACTTCAATACGTTGCGCATTAATCCAGCCGCTTTCATCGCTAAGAATCATCGCGATCGCATCACCAATATCATCCGGTAATCCGACGCGCCCCAGCGCAGTTTGCGAGGCGATAAAAGCATTTAACTGACTGTTATCCCTGACCGCACCGCCACCGAAGTCAGTTTCGATGGCGCCTGGCGCGATAATATTTACCGCAATGCCGCGTGCACCCAACTCTTTCGCCTGATAGCGCGTCAGCACTTCCATCGCGCCTTTCATCGCCGCATAAGCGGAGTAGCCCGGCAGGCTGAAGCGCGCGAGTCCACTGGAAACGTTCAAAATCCGGCCGCCATTGGCCAGCAACGGCAACAATTTTTGCGTCAGGAAAAAGGGACCTTTGAACTGGATATTCACCAGTTGATCAAATTGCGCTTCGCTGGTCTCTTCAAAGGAGGCGTGAATGCCAATACCTGCGTTGTTTAATAAAGCATCAAAATTATTTCGCTGCCACACGGTTTTCAGCTTATGGCTCACCTCAGTAGCGAAAGCATCAAAGCTGCTGCTGTCCGATACATCAAGCTGAAGCGCCACCGCACGGGCTCCGAGCGCGTGAATCTTTTCAACTACCGCCTGCGCTTCCTGTTGTTTGCTGTGGTAAGTCAAAATGATATCACTGCCCTTTTTAGCCAGCTTCAGGGCTGAATTTTTACCTAATCCACGGCTGCCACCGGTGATCAATACAATTTTACGCGTCATTTCTGTACCTCGGAGAGGAGTGGGGATGAAAATCAGGATATTCCTCTGATTTTGATCTATAAACACCTGTAGCTACGCTTCATTGTTTCACTACAGATAACAATCGGTGCACAAATGGATAAATTTCACGCAATGCAGGTTTTTGTCACCGTGGCTGAAATGCAAAGTTTCACCCGTGCTGCTGAAAGTCTTGGCTTGCCGAAAGGCAGCGTTTCGCGTCAGTTACAGGCACTGGAAAATCAAATGGGCACCCGGCTGCTGCATCGCACTACGCGGCGCGTTCACCTCACCCAGGATGGCATGATCTACTATGAACGCTGTCGCGATCTGCTGGCGACGCTGGATGAGATGGATTCACTGTTCCAGCACGATCCCGCGACGCTCAGCGGACGTTTGCGGGTGGATATGCCGGTCAGTCTGGCGAGCAATTTCGTCATTCCGCGGCTGGCAGAATTTTTGCAGCACTATCCGGGTATTGAGCTGGAACTCAGCAGCAGCGACCGTCTGGTTGATGTGATCAGTGAAGGCTTTGATTGTGTGGTGCGCGTCGGTACGCTGAAGGATTCCGGCCTGATTGCCCGCCCGCTCGGGCAGCTGCCGATGATAAACTGCGCCAGCCCCGACTATCTGACACGTTTCGGTACGCCGCAAACGCTGGATGATCTGTCACAACACGCCATGGTGCATTACAGCCAGCAACTGGGCACTCCACCCGTCGGGTTTGAATTTTTTGACGGGCAGCGTTGCCACAGGATTCAGACCGGTGGCGTGGTCACGGTAAACAGCACGGAAACCTATCGCGCCGCCTGCATCGCCGGGTTAGGGATTATTCAGGTCCCCCGCGTCGGGGTGCAAAGCGCGTTAAAAGCCAAAACGCTGCAAGAGATTTTACCGGCATATCGCGCCCGGCCGATGCCGGTTTCACTGATTTATCCCCACCGGCGTAATCTGGCTCGTCGGGTGCAAGTGTTTATGGAATGGCTGACTCAGGCGATGAAACGCTACGCGGAGTGACAGCCGGGCTATAATTGTTATTCAGGCAGTCAAAATAAGGACAAGAGCGGTTAATGACGGATAAGCAAAATCAACTCAGCCAACAACATGAAGTGGCAGAAGAAAAGCCACTGATCTCGATTAAAACCGGTAATAAGACCGTCGATCACTCGATTACTCGCGTGTCGCGTCTGGTCAGCTGGTTCCAGGCGATTCCTGCTGTTGCGCATTTTATTCGCGCCGGTGAACGTTTTAACGATCGCCTCGGCAGCCAGTTTGGCGCCGCGATTACCTATTTTTCATTTTTATCGCTGATACCGATTTTAATGGTCTCGTTTGCCGCCGTCGGTTTTATCCTCGCCTCGCATCCGACGCTGTTAACTGAACTGATCGAAAAGATCGTCAGTAGTATCAGCGATCCAACGCTGGCGCAAACCCTGAAAAATACCGTGAACACGGCGATTCAGCAGCGTACTACCGTCGGTCTGACCGGTTTGCTGATTGCGCTCTATTCCGGGATTAGCTGGATGGGTAATTTGCGCGAAGCAATTCGCGCCCAGTCGCGTGATGTGTGGGAGCGCAATCCTACCGATAAAGAGAAGATTTACTTTAAATATACCCGCGACTTTATCTCGCTTACCGGACTGGTACTGGCGCTGATTATTACCCTGTCGCTGACCTCGGTAGCCGGTTCGGCGCAGGCGGCGATTGTCCGTGCCCTTGGCCTCGATCATATTGAATGGTTACGCCCGGCCATGACGGTGATTGCCCTGTCGATTTCGATATTTGCCAACTATCTGTTGTTCTTGTGGATTTTCTGGATCCTGCCGCGTCATAAACCTCGCAAGAAAGCGCTGTTTCGCGGCACCTTGCTGGCGGCGATTGGCTTTGAGGTGATTAAATTTATTATGACCCTGACGCTGCCGAAACTGGCCTCATCCCCTTCGGGTGCCGCATTCGGTTCAGTGCTGGGGCTGATGGCGTTTTTCTATTTCTTCGCGCGCCTGACGCTGTTTTGCGCCGCGTGGATTGCCACCGCGCAGTACAAAGACGACAAGAAAATGCCTGAGTCAGCAACAGATTCTGCCGCGCAATAATGCCACCTTGCGCCACCGGGAATCACGGTGGCGCACGGCTTTCATAGCCCCGAAACGCGCCGAAAACAGTTAAAAATCTCGTTATGCGGTTGAATTCCGCGCAATAACCAGCATTTATCGCTGACAGCTAACTTTTATTTCGCCCTTTACTAGTGGTTCCCACTGAAAAATTGCTCGATCGCCTTGGCATTCGCCAGCAAATATCCGTTGATAAAAATTATCAACTTTTCGGCCGCTAAGTCCCGATTTGACGCGGGTTTTCGCCATTGAATGCGGCTTTTGCTGTGCGTAAGATTCCCTGACACGTATTAAAAATAAGAAATAATTATGCAAGCCTCCATCGCACCAACTCTCGACGCCGAACACGATGCCACGCCAGTTAACTCACGCGGAAAAGTGGTAGTCGCTTCGCTGGTCGGCACGGCTATCGAATTCTTCGATTTCTATATTTATGCCACCGCAGCGGTCATCGTCTTCCCGCATATTTTCTTCCCGCAGGGTGATGCGACCGTTGCTACGCTACAGTCGCTGGCCACCTTTGCTATCGCCTTTATCGCGCGGCCGATTGGCTCTGCGGTGTTTGGTCACTTTGGCGATCGCGTGGGCCGTAAAGCCACGCTGGTTGCTTCACTGCTGACCATGGGGATTTCTACCGTGGTGATTGGCCTGCTACCGGGCTATGCAACCATCGGTGTATTCGCGCCGCTGCTGCTGGCGCTGGCGCGCTTTGGTCAGGGTCTTGGCCTCGGTGGTGAATGGGGTGGTGCGGCGCTGCTGGCGACCGAAAATGCCCCGGCGAAGAAACGCGCGCTGTACGGCTCTTTCCCGCAGCTCGGCGCACCGATTGGCTTCTTCTTTGCTAACGGCACCTTCCTGCTGCTCTCATGGTTACTGACCGATGAGCAATTTATGGAATGGGGCTGGCGCGTGCCGTTTATTCTCTCCGCAGTGCTGGTGCTGATTGGCCTGTATGTGCGCGTATCGCTGCATGAATCGCCGGTATTCGCCAAAGTACAGAAAGCCAATGCGCAGGTTAAAGTGCCTATCGGAACACTGTTCAGCAAGCATATGAAGGCGACGATTCTCGGCACCTTTATCATGCTGGCGACCTATACGCTGTTTTATATTATGACCGTTTACTCAATGAGTTACGGAACCGCAGCCGAACCGTCTGGCCTGGGCTATTCGCGTAACAGCTTCCTGTGGATGCTGATGGTAGCGGTCATTGGTTTTGGTGTGATGGTGCCGATTGCCGGTATGCTGGCGGATCGCTTTGGCCGTCGCAAAACCATGATTGTCATTACGCTGATGATTATCGCCTTCTCGCTGCTGTTCCCCTCAATGCTGGGTTCCGGCAATCAGTGGCTGGTGATGGGCTTCCTGCTGCTGGGTCTGAGCATTATGGGTCTGACTTTCGGCCCAATGGGCGCGCTGCTGCCGGAACTGTTCCCGACCGAAGTGCGTTATACCGGCGCTTCATTCTCTTACAATCTGTCGTCGATTCTTGGCGCATCAGTGGCACCTTATATCGCCACCTGGTTAGCCACCAGTTACGGTCTGTATGCCGTGGGTCTGTATCTGGCATCAATGGCCTGCCTGACGCTGCTGGCGCTGATTGCGACTAAAGAGACGCGGCACCAGACGCTTTAGTCCCGGTTAACACAGACTAAAAAGCCGGACAGCGTCCGGCTTTTTTATGCGGTTTATTCCCGTTATTCTCACGACGATAAGAGCGGTAATGACAAAAGATTCTGTAGTGAGATGCTCACCCTCGCCGCGATAGAAAAACGTGGCAGTGATATAAAACTATCCACCATGAAACGCTATGTGGCCGCGTTGGGTGGAAAAATACCTATCGGGATCGCGTTTCCGGACGGAAAACATATCGCGCTCGATATGTAATACATAACGGCTTAACAGCTCGCCGGGGCAAGCCCTCTCACCCCGGCTCTTCGCTATTTTTTCGACTTCATCTGCTGTAAGACATTACTGCACTGATTGTCATCACCATCGCTGGTTGAAATCAGCGCCAGCAGTGCCGCCGCAGGCGCAACCACCGCGCCCAGCGCCACTGCCGCCGCACCGCGCGCAATCAGCGGACCGGCTTTCACACCCGCATCCGGATTTTTAAAGGTGCCACGAACATACAGCGGCGAACGCAGGGTAATAATACGCATGCCTTTACTCTCCGGATCGATCGATAAATCGAGCCGTTCACTGGCAAAATTAGTGGTGCCGGAGATATTGATCACCGCATTTTCCGTATCAAAAACAAACAGCCGTGTCGACGCCAGACCATTGCGCACATTCAGGTCGGCGGCCGCACAGTTGATGCGCACCTCGTCATCGCCAAACAGTTTGCCGACCACATAGTTACCGACATTAAGCCCGACAATCTCCATCAGGCTGCGACTGATCAGACCGTCATTCATCAGTAATTTCACATCACCATTGCTGGTTGCCAGCAAATCCGCCACCGAATTACCGGTACCGGTCAGCGTCGCATCACCGTTCATTTGCCCCAGACTGCTCTGCATCGCCTCAACTCCGGGGAATAGCTGGCGCAGCTTCAGTTTGCGGGCATGAATATCGGCGCGTCCACGCATCGGCGTTCTGTCACCTTCCAAATGAATGGTGGAATTCAGGTTGCCACCGGCCATGGCAAAACGCAGCGGATCGAGACGTAAATCACCGCTTTTCAGCACCAGATGCGTATAAAGATCGCTTATCGGCAGCGAATTACTGTGCTCGATGCGCTTGCCGCTGAACTTCACATCCGCATCCATCACGTCCCAGCTTTTGGTGTCGAATTTATCGTGCGGTAAGATTCGGTCAGCGGGCTGGGTGGACGCCTCACCGCGTTTGGCCTTCGCCTGTTTAGTTTTCTCACTGCCCTTACCCGAATCGACGCCGATCAGCGGCCCTAAATCGGCCATACGTAGCTGACGTGATTCAAGTGAACCTTCCAGTTTCGGACGGGGCTGGCGCTGGCTGTAAGTCAGAGAGCCGTGGATATCGCTGTCGCCAATCTTGCCGTTGAAGTTCTGATAACGGAAGAGCGCGCCCCCTTTTTGCTGGAATCGCGCCTGTAACCGACCATCAGTTTCATACGGCGGCGTGTCAGGCAGCAACACGCCGGTCAGACCATACAGGTTGGCCAGCGTATCGCCAGAAAAGCGCAGGCGCAGATCGACACCGCCAAGATTCATCGGGTCCTGTACGGTACCGGCGACGCGTACGCGGGTGGTGCCATTGCGCACGTCGGCCTCAATCGGGAAAGGGGTGGTTTTACTGCGTAAAGAGAGCATGCCGCCGATCTTGCCATCGCCGTTCAGCTGCTCATTATTGTAGGTACCGCGCGCTTTCCAGCCGAAAACAAAGTCGGCTGCATTTTTCTGTTTATCGTCACCGCCAGCCAGTTGGCCGTAAGGCACCGGTTTGCCCAGTGGGTCAACCAGCACCTGCACTTTGGCTTTATTGATCGCGTCGCGATAATCGATCTGCCCACGGTCAAACATAATATTATCAAGGCGGAAGGACCAGGCGGATGGCGGCTGACTGTCGTCTTTGTTTTCGCTGCCAGCCAGATTAAACGTCCAGTTATTTTTACCGTCAGCGGTCTGGATCAGTTTGGCATCCGGCTGCTGCAATTTGATCCACGGGATCCACACCTGTTTGCCAATCAGCGCCAACGGTGCCAGCGTGGCGTCGACCCGTTGCAGATGCACCATGCTGACTTCAGGAATTTCAGGCGGGTTGCCAAGCAGAATATCTTCGGCGTGAACATGCGGCCAGGGAACCCAGCTACGCCAGCCAGGTTCATCACGATTACGCTGCCAGGCAACACCCAGATCGCCCCGAATCGCGAAAGGTCGATTTAATTCCGTCGAGACTTTCTGGTTGATGGTAGGTTTAAGGCGATTCCAGTCAAAGAAAGCGATAACCAGCACCACAATAACGACCAGCAACAAAAAAATCCCGACGATCCAGCTTATTATTTTCCCGCTACGCGACATCTCCCACTCCTTGCTCATCCCATATCTCTGTTTAAAGATAGTAGAGACCAATAAGATCGGCATCAGGCCAGTTGCAGAGGAAGGTCGGTTAGCTGGTCAAACGGCACTGGCCGCGAGAAAAAATAGCCCTGTGCAGCAAATGCCGGAGAGCTCTGCACCTGCGCCCACTCTTCAGCGGTTTCCACGCCCTCAACAATCACGCCCTTGCAGTAGCGATTGATTAACGCCAGCAGCATCAGAAAAAGGTGACGACCTTCTTCAGTTTTACGCAGCAGAACAAACAGCTCACGCGCTAACTTGATGTAGTCATACTTTAATTCAGTCAGTGCAGAAAAATTTGCCATACCGGAGCCAAAATCATCCAGCCACAGTGGCCCCAGTTCGGGCATCTGCGCCACAATCTCTTCCTGCGGCAAGACATGATGCTCAACCAGCTCAAAGCGCACCCATGGCAGCCGGGCAATCAGTGCCCGAATCTGGTGGTGATGCTGAATGGCGAGTAATGATGGCCCATCAATATTGACCGATGCCACCAGATCACCGTCAACAAATTTACTTTCCCATTGGATCAGTAGCTCAAGCTGTTCCTGGACAATATGTAGCCGCTGGGAAATATCAAGCGCGGCAAAGTAGTCTTCGGGCGATAACCTTTGACTCGGCGCGGCAGGATGAAACACCGCGGTAAGCAACTCAATTGCCATCAAGCGACCAGACACCTGGTAGATCGGCTGGAAAGTGTACAATCGCTGGCACTGTTTCCAGTACAGACGCTCTTCCTGATGTTTTTGCACCACAATTGAGGAAGGAAGCCGATGACTGATATGTTTCAGCATCATGGTTTACATCCTGGTTATTTGAGATTGCCTGCAAATGGCATCCCGCTCAGCAAGTATCGGCACTGGCCTGCATAACTTTACCGGCATTGAAAGCCAGTTTCACACCCTCCAGCTTATCAGCCACTTAACTTTTCAATCCGGTCAATAGCGGCCACTTTAACCGCTAATCAGGCTATTTAATCATCGCGTGGCGACGATAAAAAAATTTAAAACAGCGTTTTAAATCATTGACTGAGTTTGACCGCAAGGCGAGACTAAAGGCCGATATTTCCTGAGGCTGGAAACCATGACGCATAAAAAAATTGCCATTATTGGCGAATGCATGATTGAACTGTCGCAAAAAGGCGCAGATTTAAGCCGTGGATTTGGCGGCGATACCCTGAACACCGCGGTCTACCTCGCACGTCAGCTGCCCGCCGACACCCTCGCGGTGGAATATGTCACCGCACTGGGAACCGATACCTTCAGCAACGAAATGATTGACGCGTGGCAGCAGGAAAATGTTCATACCTCGCTGATTCAGCGTATGGAAGACAAGCTGCCGGGGCTCTACTTTATTGAAACCGATGCCCAGGGAGAGCGCACATTCTGGTACTGGCGCAATGAAGCTGCCGCACGCTACTGGCTGGAGAGCGACCGCGCCGATGAGCTGTGCGAAGAGCTGGCGCTGTTCGATTATATCTACCTGAGTGGCATCAGCCTGGCGATCCTTAACCCCCAGAGTCGCGCCCGGTTAATGTCACTGCTGGCAGAATGTCGCGGTAATGGCGGCAAGATAATTTTTGATAACAACTATCGCCCGCGCCTGTGGCAAAGCCGTGATGAGGCGCAGCAGACCTACGCCGCCATGCTGGCCTGCACCGATATCACGTTTCTCACGCTGGATGACGAAACCCTGCTTTGGGGTGAAGCGAGCATTGAGCAAGTGGTGGCCCGCACACGCGCAGCGGGTGTTGAGGAGATTGTGATGAAACGCGGTGCCGATTCCTGCCTGGTGGCATGCGGCGATGCGGCATTACTGGAGGTGCCAGCCGTAAGACTCGCCAAAGAGAAAGTGGTCGATACCACCGCAGCGGGCGACTCATTTAGCGCCGGTTATCTTGCCGTACGTCTATCCGGCGGCAGTGCAGAACAGGCCGCCGCACGCGGGCACCTGACGGCCAGCACCGTTATTCAGCACCGCGGTGCGATAATTCCCAAAAATGCCATGCCGCAGTAAGGGTGATTGATTTTTCAGTCAGTGCCCTGCGGGGCACTGTTAACGTCATGATCTCGCCAGAAAAACCCTTTTTTGTGCTTTTTACGCTAATAAATCACCGCCGGTAATTAATTCGCGTTGCGAATTTTATTTCAAATTATTAACCCTTTTTTCATATTGTTAATGTCCATTATTGACTCCCTTAGTTGATAACAATTACCATTTACAAAAGGAAATGATTATCAAACTCAGGGAATATATGCGTAAGCTCGTCGGTTATTTGATCTATTGTCTCGCCGTACCGGCGGTACAGGCAGCAACTGAAAACAAAAGCACGCTCAAAGAATCACCCAAATCGATACTAAAAATTGAGGACTTTCTTCCAGAGCGGAAGAGCTGGTCATTTGGTGCGGGTGTGAATATCCTGAACAACAGCAATGAAGGGAGCCAGCCCGGATATTATATTAACCAGATAAGCCCGGGGCAGTATATTATAGACCGTACAAATCTGGCCTATAAAAAAGAAACGAATGGGTTGTCAGGTTATCTTTCCGGGATGTATGGCCTGACCAGTCAGCTTTCTTTATCAGCAACGTTAAATGGACAGTGGGTAAACACTAAGTACTCTACCGAAAATAATACCAGCTCAAATAAAAGTGAATATAAGTTTAACGGTATAGGCTTTGGTGCCAGTTATCAGCTTTACCGTCTGTCAGATTTTACCGTTTTGTTTGGGGGCGTAAATGCTAAAGATGGTACGGTCAACAGCTACGTTTTAGGCACATCCCTTAACTGGATCTATGACCCTCTGGTACTTAATTTTTCACTTGGCTATCTGGATGGCATTTCCAGAGAGAAATTTTCTAACGACTACACGGCGTATACGACATCCGGCAAAGTTATCTTTGCGGTTAATCCAGAGATAAACCTGAGCTGGGGATTCTCTAAAGATTTTATTAACGCCAACAACTACTATCTTAATAAAAAAGAGTGGACCAGCACGACTTCTGTGTTAGCCGGAATGAGCGTGAATCTAATGGAAGACCTTGCAGGAAATATTAATCTAAAAGGAGGTGTGGGAAATAATAAAAGCTCAGTGATTTCTTTGGGGCTCAGTTATAAACTATAAGGAAATAATCATGAATAAAAGAATTTTCATGGCAGCCGCTTCCGTGCTTTTTGTCGCCCCCCTGTCTATTGTTGCTTACGCGATTAATAGCGACAATCTTGTCCCGGCTCAGACCACTGCGGCAAGCCTTAACTATGCTGACTTTGACGTCATGAATAGTCAGGAGATGGAGGAGACCAGGGGCAAGGTGGGGCCAGCCGTTATTATCGCCGGCCAGGGCGTTGCCGGCGCGGCAGCGGCCATCGGCAATGCCTACGCATCCGCGCCCAATAACTCCCCAGGCACCTCGGAGGTGATTTCTCAGGGAGTCGGCGGCTTCGTCGCCGGCGGCCTTAACCCGGTTGTCGGCCCAGTCGCCGCAGGCGCGTTGGGATTAAGTGCCTACGGTGCCACACAGGCAATGCTGGGCGGCGGAGGCGGTGGTGACAGCGGATGCCAAACCTGTCATGGAATGTCAAAACAATGAGTGTTGTGTCAGGAGTATTGTTGATATTTCTGTATATCGTCACATGCCGTATTATTTTTTATGGCAGACGTACGGGAGCCATTATTTTCACCGCACTGTTATTGCTGGCTTATAGCTGGGGATATCATTTCAGCATAAGTAGTTTATATTACCTGTTGGCCAGCGTGATAGTTAATATTATGATCATGATCTCCCTGAGAAACAGAGAACGCTTTGCTAAACTTCGGGATGCTGTTTTTCTGTTACCACTGGCAAGCTTAATCAGTTCTGCTGCACACTTCATCAGTTAATGACATATTTCAGGGAGGCTTCCTCCCTTTTAAAAGGGGATGGCGTGCGATTTATCGTAATTATTTTACTGATGATAGCCAGTCAGGGCGTGGCGCAGGCCAGCTGGACAGCACAACGCTTTGACGGGCAAAAAAAGCAAATACATGACAACACCTGTGGTATTGCTTCTTTAGTTTTCATTCTGGAGAAGTATTATAAACGGGGCGTATCCGAATCGGAGTTAATTGGTTTAGCTGGCATAAAACCCGAATATTCCTTTCTTGACCTCGCCAGACTGGCGAAAAAACATTCGATAAACACCCTTGGCGTAAAAATAACGTCAGACCAACTCGAAAAAATCCACTCACCGACCATTTTGTATATTAAGCGATTCGGTCAGGATCACTTTGTGGTTTTTCAGGGAATCACCAACCATCTGGTTCAGATTTATGATCCGGCATGGGGCTATCTTAATTATACAATACAGCAGTTTGATCATTACTGGCGTGCAGGTGATGACGCTGGCCGCGCATTGATTTTTTTAGACGATATCAAGGTCAATATCAATCCGGATATCATTTTTCAAAAACGCATTCCTGTAGAATAGCGTGGGAAACCGCTATGCTGGATGTTCATGATTCCGCCATCAGGAGTACGACAGCATGCTACAAGTCTGGGGTCGAAAAACCTCTTCCAACGTTCAGGCCTTAATGTGGTGTATTGGCGAGCTGGAACTGCCTTACCAGCGTTACGATATCGGCCATAAATATGGTGGTAACGACACGCCCGAATTTCTGGCGATGAACCCAAATGGCCTGGTTCCGGTCATTAAAGACCTGCATGGTCCGGCGCTGTTTGAGACCGGCGCGATTCTGCGCTATCTGTCGGGCAGCTATGCCAGCGCCCCTTTCTGGCCTGAAGATATTGCCCAACGTACTCAGGTCGATATCTGGGCCGAATGGGCGAAGACCAGTGTGGCAGCGGGCTTTACCGCACCGATTTTCTGGCGAGTAGTGCGAACGGCAGCGCGGGACCGCGATCCACAGGCTATTGCTGCCGCCATTCAGCGCCTGACCGCGCTGCTCAGAATTGCGGATGCGCGACTGGCGCAGCATGACTATCTGGCAGGGAATGATTTTACGCTGGCGGATATCCAGCTCGGCCATCTGCTTTATCGCTATTATGATATCGCTATTGATCGCGCTGATTTACCGGCACTACAGCGATATTATCAGCGCCTGACTGAGCGTCCGGCTTATCGCGAACATGTGATGGTCAGTTATGAAGAGTTAAGAGTGGTTTGAACGCGCTTAGCGTTACAACCGACTGATTGACGCCCAGGCTTTAAATAAGTTAGTGCTCACACACATTATAACTAACTGATATAGCGCTTATTTTCCTGGTTTTTGCCCATATGGCAGCGATAACAGCCAGGTTTCGCGCTGCGCCTGTATCACGACTCCCCGCTGCGACGCACTTTGATGTTGCGGCTGAAAGTTCGCCTGCTGAATCCAGCGCTGATAGCGCTTATCGTGTAGCCGATTATCCGCCAGCGACAGCAGCGGTATCAGCCTTACCCCAACGCGATCCCGCGACGGATAAGGCCAGACACGCGCATCATCGCTGTAAGGTGCCATAAAATCCAGCGCGCGGATCAGGCCCGCCTGCTGTGCATTCTGGTAATGCCATAAATCTCCGGCTCCGGCTTTCGCCGCCAGTTCCGCCAGGGCGGTCAGCGCCTGTAAGTTGAAGTAGCTGTAATGAAATGAGCGCGTGCGTGCCAGTTCCAGCGGTTGCGAACCATCGGCAGCAATCTGATACGCCAGCTTACTTTCCGCCAGCGCCACCATCTGTTTAATTAGCGCGGGCTGCTGTAAATACCAGCCCAATGCGGCCAGCTGAACAGCATACCAGTTACCGTGATTATTCTTCGCCTGCGCTTCTTTTTTCGCCAGTTTACTGGTTTGCATCCAATGTAAGTACTCACTCATCCATTGGTGCATTGCCTGTTCGTCGCTGCTGTTCCAGCCTTGCGCCTGACGTAGCTGAATCAGTGAATCAACAATCCGCGTGGCTAAGTAACGACCATCCAGCACACCCGATGCGCGCCCGTCAGCAATACCCGGCACGCCCTGCGCAAAATTAAGATTTGGGTTCATGCGCGTTTCCGGCGCGATAAACCAGTGGCGCAGCTGAGCGATGGCTTTATCGGCATAGCGCTGCTCGCCCGAGAAGTACCATGCCAGCGTCAACGCCTGCACATCAGCGGTAAACGCCGCCAGCCTGACGCCGTCCGATTGCGCGTTCTTACTGGCCGGATTCACCTCACCGTCGCGTCGAATCCACGGCAGGCCGTCACTTTTACTGCTGTCGGGCCACCAGTAGGCACTAAGACTCAGATAGTCATGCTTTGAGCCGCTCGGCGGCGTGAGGATTTTATCGGTTACGCTCATCAGAGGATGTTGTAGTGCTTTATCCGCCTGATGCTGTAATGCCCGCCAGGCCTGGAGGGTTTGGGGAGCGGCACGCTGCTGCGCCAGTTGCTGTTTCACTTCTGCCAGCTGGGTATCCGACAGAAACGCCAGCGAGTCAGCTTGCACCGCGAAGCTGGCGCACAGTGTCAGCCACAGTGCGTAGAGTAAGCCGCAGCCGAAGCGGTTTCTCATACCGTTCTCCCTGAAACCTGCGCAATGTGTAGGGGGCGTTTTCGGCTCCCGTCCTGAGGGTATGCAGAGTGCTAACCCTCGGCATGGGCGGCGAGAACGCCGCCCCTACAACACATTTATCAGGACTGTGGAACAGGTATATCTGATACTTCTGGCTTATTGTCTTCGGCCGGTGCGCTGACCGTCGCGGGCGGCGTCATAATGCGCTGCCAGCTCTCCTGCAGTGATTTGACGTTGGTTTCGGCTTCACCCTGCGGTTGCATCAGTACCATCGTCAGCTCCTGAGTTAACTGCTGGCGCAACTCCTGATTCAGCATCGGCAGCGTTAATTCGGAGAGGAATGTCTGACGCAACTTCTGATATTGCTCAGGGGCAATATCCACCACGGCATTCTGTTGTGAACGCAGGCGCTGGCTCATCAGGACATCAGTATTGGTGCGCGCATAGGTGGCAAACAGTTTATTCAGCTCAGCGGTTTTCTGCGCCATCAGCGCATCGAACTCATCCTTTGGCAGACCGTTATCACGAATATTCGCCAGCTCACGGGCAATCATATTCATATTTTCCTGCAACGTGGCATTGCTGGAATCCATATTGATTCCGCACTGCGCGCGCTGATAGAGAACACGGCAATCGAAGCCCACCTGGACGCCCTGCGCTTTGCTGTCGCTCAGTACCCGCTGAACATGCCAGAACAGCGCTTCACGAGCCAGATCACTCTGCCAGTAACGCGTAAGGTTCTGTGAATCGCGAATCGGCGGCCATGCGGTATCCCAAATCAGCGACAGACGATCCTGGCTGACGGCATTATTCACCAGATTGACCGGCTGATGCGGCAATGGCGAGAGAGTGGGCATCGGTGAAGGCGTTTCACGTTTGCCTTCCAGCGGTGAAAACGCTTTATTGATTTGCTCAGACAGACTGCGGTTGTCAACATTACCCACCACAAACAGCGTCATCGCATCAGGGGTATACCACTGCTTGTAGAAGCTGCTCAACTGGTTGATATCAATCGGTGATTTGGCCGGTTCCGACGGGTCGTGCCCCAATAACAGCGAGCCTTTCAGGCGATAACGCCACCAGACATCTTGCGGGTTAGCCGGCCAGGTCGCCACCGGGTCATCAGCGCCAATCGCGGTATTGACCACCTGATCGTTAATCGTCATTTTGCCGGCAGTGGCGGCCAGCCAGTTGAGAGCATCCTTGACGACTTCCGGGCGATTATTCGGCAGGCTGAGGTTGTAGATAGTGAAATCATACGAGGTAATCGCAGGCGGCAATGGACGGTTCGGATCGATACCCTGCGTCCACAGTGCTCGCTGCTGAGTGGTATCCAGCGCGGCATTATGCACCAGCGCCAGACGTGGTAATAAGTGGCTGAATCCGATCTGCTGGGCAGTCTCCACCAACGATCCGGTATTCACCAGCAAACGGATTTCGACTCTGTCACTGGGGCGCTGCGGCGTGGTGAGCACCTGCCAGTTAAATCCGTTCGCTAATTTACCCTGCTGCCAGGCAGGATCAGGTTGTAGTGTTTCAGCCTGCACCGTGTAACTGACAGTTGCCAGAAACAACCCACCAACCAAAAGACCTATTCTGGTGCCCTGCATGTGAACCCCTACTCAATAACAAACCAATAATAATCACTGGCGCTACGTAATCCTTTGTTATCAATTTATAAGATCACAAAGGGAAGCTGCTGCTTTTTAAGAGAACAGCTTCTTAGACCACGCGATCACAAAGATGTCGCGCAACGAAGTGAAATACCATGAAAAAAATGCTAAGTGGGGATTATTATGCAAATGCCCGCAGCAAGGGCAAGCTGCTGCGGGCATTTGAGGGGCTTTTTCACTGAATTAGTCGCTCAGCGCAATTTTTCAGGCGGTTTTTTCCGTTTTAGCGGGTGCAGACAGTGTCTCTTTCATCTTTTTCTCGTCCAGCTGCCCGACCCATTTCGAGACAAACACCGTCGCCACACCGTTACCAACCAGGTTGGTCAGCGCACGGGCTTCCGACATAAAACGGTCAATACCGAGGATCAGTGCCAGACCCGCCACCGGCAGATGGCCTACCGCAGAAAGGGTCGCCGCCAGCACGATAAATCCGCTGCCGGTTACCCCAGCCGCGCCTTTTGATGACAGCAGCAGTACCACCAGCAGGGTAATCTGATGCACGATATCCATATGACTGTTGGTCGCCTGCGCGATAAACACCGCCGCCATAGTCAGATAGATTGAGGTGCCGTCAAGGTTAAACGAGTAGCCGGTCGGAATCACCAGACCCACCACCGACTTCTTGCAGCCCAGTCGTTCCATCTTCTCCAGCATACGCGGCAGCGCTGATTCAGAAGAGGAGGTGCCAAGCACAATCAGCAGCTCTTCTTTGATATAGCCAATAAATTTGAAGATATTAAAGCCGACGTAACGGGAGATCAGCCCCAGAACCACCACCACAAACAGCACGCAGGTGATGTAGAAGCAGATAATCAGCTGCCCAAGCTGAACCAGCGAGCCGACGCCATATTTGCCGATGGTAAAGGCCATCGCGCCAAACGCGCCTATCGGTGCCAGACGCATAATCATGTTGATGATGCCAAAGATCACTTTGGAGAAGCTCTCGATGACATTAAAAATCATCGTGCCTTTATCACCGAGGCGATGCAGCGCAAAACCAAACAGAATGGCAAACAGCAGTACCTGCAAAATATTACCGCTGGCAAACGCGCCAATCACGCTGGAAGGAATGATATCGAGCAGGAACGGTATGACGCCTTGCTGCTCAGCCTGCTGGGCATAGACCGCTACCGCTTTCGCATCGAGCGTGGCAGGATCGACATTCATGCCTGCGCCAGGCTGCACCACATTGACCACCAGCAGACCGATAATCAGCGCAATGGTACTGACGATTTCGAAGTAGAGCAGCGCCACTGCACCGGTGCGGCCGACCGCTTTCATGCTTTCCATGCCGGCGATACCGGTGACTACGGTACAGAAGATGACCGGGGCGATGATCATTTTAATCAGTTTAACGAACGCATCGCCGAGAGGTTTCATCTGCGCACCCAGATCCGGATAGAAATGTCCGAGCAGAATACCGATGGCAATAGCGGTAAGAACTTGAAAGTAAAGGCTTTTGAACAGTGATGTTTTCATAAAAGCGTTTCCGTTTACAGCAGACCATGCGATTTACATCGCTATCATTAGAATTGAACGACAGCGCGGAAAATAACACCGGGTTAACAAGATTGATATATCTTGACACAACCTGTAGAAAGCATAATCGATAACTATGAACTGAAACGCTTCAGCATGAAAATCCATAACCCTGGATTAACATAAACTGTTATCAGGAGGGATCTGATTTCAGATAATCCGCACGCGGCAGCCATTTTTCAAAGCTTGCCAGTGGCAGTGCCGCAGAATAGAGATAACCTTGACCGATGGTGATACCGCGCGCCAGTAACCAGTCGCGCTGTTCGGTGGTTTCCACCCCTTCAGCCACCACATCAATATCAATAATTTCGGCGATCGCCGCGATGATTTTCACCATCGTATCGTCAGCAGGCAGGGCCGAAACAAAGCTGCGATCCATCTTCAGCTTGCTGACCGGCAAGGATTTAAACTGCCGCAGGTAGTTAAGATTGGAGTAGCCCATACCAAAATCATCCAGCGCTACCGCTACGCCAACTCGTTGCAGTTCACTTAACAAGGCCACGGCCTGCTGCGGATCGCCAATCTCGGCGGTTTCCGTAATTTCCAGCACCAGACTGCCGGGCAGAATGCGGTGACGCGCCAGCAAATCCTGTAAATGCGGCACGATGCCGGGATCGCGCAGCTGTACCGCAGAAATATTGACACTGAGCGGCAGGATAATATCGCGCTTTTGCCAGCCCGCCAGCACCCGGCAGGACTCTTCAAACACCCAGCGCCCCAGATCGCCGATGACGCCAAGCTCTTCGGCACCGACAATAAAATCTTCCGGCAGGTTGTAGCTGCCGTCCGGCTGGCGCATGCGTAACAGGGCTTCCGCCCCCACCAGCTCGCCGCTTTGCATATTGACCTGCGGTTGCAGATAAAGTGCAAACTGCTCCTGTTCCAGCCCGCGCAGAATGTCATGCTCCTGCGTCAGGCGCTTTTGCGCACGTTCCGTCAACAACGGATCATAAAACAGAATCTGGTTTTTACCCTGATGACGCGCCGACATCATCGCTGAGGTCGCACGCCCAAGCAGCTCGACCATCGTCAGGGTAGCCGCATCACGCTGTGCCATGCCGATACTGACCGCCGGGCGAATTTGCATATGTTGCAGCGCGACCGGTTGTGTCAGGCGCGTCATGACGTTGCGCGCCAGACGAATGGCGCGGAACGGACTGTTGGCTCTTTTTGCCAGCAGCGCAAAATCGCTGCCGCTCAGCTGCGCCAGCACCGTCCGATCATCCAGGCAGCTGCGAATTTTTTCTGCCAGCGTCAGGATCAAGGTATCGCGCTGTTCGTCGGTCAGAATGCCATTGGCTTCCTGCAAGGTCTCAACACGCAGCACTATGACGGTGAAACCACTGAGGCTGCCTGCGGATTTCATATGCTGCTCCAGCAGAGCGAGAAACAGGGTTCTGTTCGGTAAATCGGTCAGTGCATAGTGGGTAGTCAGCCGGCTCATCTCATCATGGACTGATTCCAGCACCTGCTGATTGCGGTTGTAACTGCGAATCAACATGCCAATTTCATCATCACGATGCAGCGGCGGAATCGCCAGTTTGTGAGTGAGAATATCCTGCGGCGGCAATTCCTGTAGCTCGCGGGAGATATCACGCAGCGGATGAACAATCAGCCGGTTAATGCACCAGCTAATCGCCACCGACAGGATCAGCGCCAGCAGCAAATACGTGGTCAGCATGGTGGCAATGGTGCTGAGGATAAACTGATAGACGCGCCATGAGTCTGCCTGCAACACCAGATAAGCCAGCGGTTTAGGTGCAGCAGTGCGCTCCATGGCGTAGAGCGGCACCGTAATCTGCACCGGCAGTTCAAACACCCGTGCCACCAGCCGTGGTACCGGTTTTTCCGGGTCAAAATCCGTGTGCAACGCCTGAAATGCGTTCGGCAGCACCACATCGGCTCGCGACAGAATCCCGGCCGGTTTAAGCGAGTTAAGAATGCGTTCAGCCTCGGGGATATCGGCGCGCAGTACCGCTTCCGACAACGGCTGACGAACAGTATGCGCGATGTTCTCCATTTGCTGGGCGTAGTCGACCCTGCGCTGCTGCACAAAATGGAAAAGCTGAATAACGATAAAGATGCAGATGGTGATAATGGCAACCGCTGAAACCGTCGCCATCTGCTTGATCGTGAGTGAACGACTGACGCGCAAAGCTGTTCTCCAGGCTCCTCGTAAGGAGTAAGAAGGAAAAAACTGCTCCGAGTATATCCCATGCTCCCGGTTTTATCAGACAGCAGAATGCCCGATAGCCGTGTTTAAGTGTTTTCCGAGGAAAAACCGCCGCTCAGCAGCAAAATTAACAGCGTTTTATCGCCACAGACTATTTGAAATCGGCATACGGCGTCAGCGGTTGTGGCGGAATATCCAGATCCCCTTCCCAGCCCGCCAGCGAATAGCGCACATACAGCAGTCCGTGGCTGGGGGTGTAATCCTTCGCCTGCTGAATATCGACGCCAACACCCAGCGTCCAGTGCGCGCTTAAACGCCGCTCAACCAGCGCGTGCAACGTGTAGCCAGTTCCCGTACCGGAACTGTCGGATGAGACCGGATTCGCCGTGGTCTGAAAACCCGGGTTAACCGGGTAACGCGCCTGAGCTTTGGTTTTTGAGTGTGACCACGATACTGAGCCGCCCAATTCATACGACCAGTTTTCGCTGCGCTGACGCCAGTTCACTGGCACCGCCAGTGAGAAATAACGTTGCGGGCTGTAGTAACCGCCCTGACCAAATGAGTAGTCGCTCAGATCCTTCTGGTAGTGCCACAACATGCTGTTCAGACCAATAGTGGCACGGCGGTTATTTTCATTGATCAGCTTATAGTAGTAACCCGCCATCAACCGTTCGCGCGAGTTGTCCGCCACATTTTTTCCGGTGATTTGATGTGCGCTGAGATCCGCCCATACACCATGCGCGCCCCCCTGGTCATAGCTCATGCCGACGCCGCCACCGGTCGCAACGACTCCGCCCCAGCTGCGCCCGCCCTCGCTACTCGGGTCGCGGGCACCGGCATAAGCCAGCAGCGAACTGGAGATGGGACGCCGTGAGGCGGTGAATGACAAACCGATATTCCTGACATCCGTCTCCCAGCTGACACCACCAACCCAGTTCACCACTTCAAAACCAACTGGCGTAGTGCCGATATCGGCAGCCCAGCGGTCATTACGCCAGCCAATCGCCGGAGCCGTGCCCTCGGCACGCTGTGTCAGGTCGCGGCTACAGCCGTTGGTATTATTGTCCGCACAGCTGCCAAACACCTCAGTGTGAGAACCGTTAGTGGTGGAGAAACTGCCTGCCGAAACGGCGACATGATCCAGTCGCAGAAAGCCTTTGCCATCAGCGAGTGGCATTTCCGCCTCAAACATCGTGGTATGAGCGGTAAAGTCAGAAATCCCGCCGGTCCCTTTATTCCGCGAATAATCCTGCTCCAGCGTCAGCGTCGTGTCCTGCTGGCGATAAAGGTCGGCAGCATCGCTGCGTATCCCCCGTTTCAGCCAGTCATCACGCTGGTCGTTGCGCATCAGGCGGGTGAATTCGACATTATCCTGCGGGAGTTGTTGAGTGATGTCGCTGGCAACCATCGCCTGGCGATAATCATCCAGCGCCGCTTGCGGCTGGCGCTGCTGCGTTTCCAGCCGCGCCGCATCGCGGAACACCAGCGCACTGCTTTGTGAAGGCATCTCTTTGGCTGCGCGCGTTTTCAGCCCGCGATACAGTGTGGCAGCACGCTGGCTGTCGCCGACGCTTTGCCAGGCACTGGCAACCCGACGCTGCGTGTTAATGCTCTCGCCGACCGCCTCTGCCGGCAGCTGTTGCAGTGCGCTACGCGCATCGTCAGTACGCTTCAGCGCCACCAGCGCATCAATACGCCCCAGCGCGGCATCACTGTCTTGCGGTAGTCGTTTGAGAACCTGCTGATAACCTTGCAACGCCGCTGCGCTATCGCCGCGCGCCAGCGCCCAGTCCGCCAACGTATTATCACGCCGCGTCGAGAATGGCTGCTGCTGCAACAGCGCAATTGCCGCCGCTTCATTGCCGCCGTCACGTAACGCGTTGGCTTGTTCAAAGAGTTTATCCTGCTCCAGCCGCGTAGACAGATCGACGATATCTTCGTCCCATTGCGCCCTGGGCAGAGTGTTTAGTTGTGCGATGGCCCGATCGCGCCGATCGCTGGAAGAGAGGTACAGGCCGTATGCATAAACCTGCGCCGGATCGCTCGGGCGCTTGCTGGCCATCGCCGACATCACCGAATCCGCCTGCTCCGCTTGCCCTGCCTCACGCAGTGCGCCAGCCAGACGGTAGTTCAGCCAGACATCATCCGGCGCATCGCGCTGCGCCCGGCGATATTTCTCCACCGCCTGCGCCCAGTTACCCTGCGCGGCCAGCGCGTCGGCTTCCGCGCGCACTGCATCGCTGCGCAGGTCATTCAGCGTACTGCCCAGCGCACGTTGCTGGGCGGGCGTGAGACGGTTGATAAAATCGATCGCTTTTTGCGGCGATTGCTGCTGATACAGTGCCGCCAGACGACGAGCCGCGGTACTGTTACCCGGCTCAAGCCGGAGGGCGCGCAGAAACTGCTGTTCGGCACTGGCGTTATTTTTCTTCGCCAGCGCCACATCGCCGAGACCAATCAGCGCATAGCTGTCGCTGTTATCCAGCGCGCGCGCATGCTGATACTGGCGCTCTGCGGCGGCAATATCGCCTTTCGCCAACGCCTTGTCGCCGTTATCAATCGCCAGCCAGTAGCGATTCGATGTCAGCAAACTGCGCCATTTACCAATACTGGTACTTTGCTGACCCGCCCGGATCGCCCGTTCAAAATAGCCGATAGCGGCCGCCCGACGATTAGCACGTGACTGCGCCTGCCCCATTGCGCCAAGCAGTTCAGCATCATCAGGCGTCGCCCTGAGCGCAGCCTGTAACGCGGGGATCGCTGCCGCGCCAGCGCCGCCGTCAACCAGCGCCAGCCCACGCTCACGCTGGCGAAATGCCGGGTCTGCCAGCAGTTTTTGCTGTCGCGCCAGCTCCTGCTCACCATTGCGCTGAGCATCGCCAGAGGTAAAGGTATCGATATACCGTTTCAGTTCGGCGACAGTTTGTTCGGAAACCGGCTGCGACTGGATTCTCGCCAGCCATAAGGCACCGGCCTGCTCACGGCCAGCCGGGTTATCCGCCACCTTTTTCAGCTCCTTAAAAGCCTCAGCGGTGTTATCGTCCCGCAACTGCATCTGGGCAATCAGGAGCCGCACCCCCGTATTACCGGGATACTGCTGATCCAGCGCCTGCAATTGCACCAGCGCCAGCTGCTCCTGACCGTCAATGCGCGCCACCAGTCGCCAGTACTCCAGCGCAATATCCACGCCCGGAAAGATGCCATTAAACAATTTATCAAAGGCGACTTTCGCCTCTTCCGGATGGCCGGAGGTCGCCAGCAGACGGGCTTGTTGCAGCTGCTGACGTCCTTCGGGGGTGAGTAGCAGCATGCTGGCGGCGGACTGCCGGGTCGCCGCAGAATCCGGCGCGGTTTGATTCAGTTGCGTCATCAGGCGCTGAGCTTTCGCCTGATCGCCCTGGCGCAACGCCAGCCGCAGCTGCGCCGCCAGCACTTCAGGATTATCCGGATCGATTTTCTGCAAACGATACAGCGACTGTGTCACCAGCAAGGGTTTATTCGTCGCCTCACCAATGCGTATTTGCTGTAGCAGCCATGCCACTGGCGCAACCTCTCGTGGCGCTGGCGGATCTGCTGCCAGCGCGACCGGACCAAAGCACGCCATGCCGGGCAATAACAGCCCCAGCCATGGCAAAACTTTCCTGGCCACTACTTGTTATCCTCTTCGCGAAGGCGACGGCGGCTGACCAGGCTCATCACACGCCAGATAAGCAGCGCAAACAGAATCACCACGATAACGGCAAACACGGCCAGCCATACCGGATGGGTGGCCAGCGCATTCCATACCCGCTCCCACCACGGCAGATAACCGACATAATAGTTATCGCCAACCCGCAGGCTGTTAACGCCGGATTCGCGCACAATCGCCACCGAACCGTAAATCGCCGCACGTTTTCCGCTATCCAGCAGCGCATCGTTAAGTAATTGCCAGGCACGTGGACTGTCGGCCAGTAAAGCAATCACACTACGCTGCTCATCAAACGGTGACTGGAAACCCACAATAGCGGCAATCGGCCCGGCGGAATCGATCGCTGTGATGCTCTCCGCTTGCCGATCGCTGTCGGACACATTGTCGTTATTCAGTGTGGTCTGACGAACAGGTTTTTTTACCCAACTTTTCGCCGCATCGACCAGTAAATTGATCCGGGTATCATCGCGCAGATTCTCCGGGATCGTGCCGATCATCAGCAGGTCGCGGTCACTCTGTTGCGCCTTGCTCCAGTCATCGGTCAGCTGGATTTTCAATGCCGGGTAACCGGTCTGCGCACCGACTATGCCCAGCGCATTCAACAGGGTAGTAGTCTGCTCCGCTGAAGGCTTCTGATTCACCAGTACCAGAGTTTGCGCCAGATCGGCATTGCGGCTGAAAGGGAAACCGGCATTGGCAAAGGCGCGCAGTGACGGCATTTCGATATAGTGGCGATAGCCGGAGAAATCCACCGTCGAGGTGCCGTCGATCACCACATGATTACTGACCGGCGCGACCGTTTCGCAGCGACCATCACTGGTGCCGCCGATAAAGGTGGTGGCATAGTCAAAATCAAAGCGCATCTGGTTGACGACCCCAAGGCGCAGCGCCGGAATCGTCAGTTGTGTTGTGCTGTCCTGCAAACCCTGAATCAGCGGAATATGCAGCAGCTGGTTGCCCTTATCCTTTTTCGCCAATAACGGGTAATCCTGCATAAACTGATTGTTCAGGTGGATAGCCAGACGCGAACCATCGTTATCTTGCAGCGGCGAAGTATAGCGATAGTGGATATCCATATTGATGCCGCGCGCCCGCACCAGGAACAGATCCGGCGGCAGATTCATATTCAGCGCAATCGGCGCAGGCTGCATGCCACTGGATTGCAGCTGATTTTCGTACGCCTGCAACTCGCTAAAGGCGGTCAGACGGTCAGTGCGCACCCAGCGTGGCGCATCGTAAGGCTTTCTTGGCTCCAGTGATTTAACGCTATCAACTGTTGAGGTCTGGCCGCGCAGCAGCACATCCCCCTGAGCAATCCCCTGTACCGCGGTGATCAAATCCTGGTCATCGCGCCCCAGAATCAGCAACATTTTCTGATAAGGATTATCCGGCTGACTGGCGATTTCAACCGTCGGTTTCTGTACCGCAGGATAATCTTTCAGGAAGTCCGGACGCTTATCATTGGTGGCAAATACCACCGCATGCTGTTGCTGCGGCAGCTGGTTATACAGCACCGGATAAGACTGACCGCGCCACTCCGCTTTCACGCCAAACCATGAGGCCAGCATCGCCGCAGCGTGCTGCTGAGCCACATCCGGCTGAGCGCTAAATACCATCGGCAGCGTCAGCGGACGGTTGTCGCGGGCGTCAAAGAATGGCTCCGGGAAATGCGACAAATCATTTTTCACCAGCAATTTCTGCATGGTCAGATCCAGCGTGCTCTCTTTACCGATATCCAGCCAGATTGAGGAATAGGCCGGATTTTCACAGACGTTAGTGTAATGTCCGACCAGCTCAATGCGTATCTGGTTAAAATCGCCAATAAAACGCGGATCGATATTAATCTGCGCCTGATTATCTTTCCCCAGCTGCTCGGCGGTGACCGTAATCAGCCCGACTAACTCTTCGTTAAGATAAATTTTCAGATGCGACAGGGTGGGTAGCAGCGCCGGAGAGGGGCGAAAGTGCAGATTCAGCAGTGCTTTTGTCACCACTTCGTCACTGCGCACGCCAAATTCAATCTGGCCCTGGGGGCGTATACCGCGCAGGTTAAAACTGCCGGGCGGTGGCGCGACCTTGCTGAATGGCAATGCCACATCACGCAGCGGAGCAGACGGATCGACCGGCATCGGCGCGAAATCAGCGGTGGCTACCGGATTATCTCGCGGCACAGCAGCGGGCTGCGCCTCTTCCTGAGGTTGCAGCGGGACGATGCCTTCAGGAGCCGCATGGGACACCGGCATTGTTGCCATCATCAGTGCGGTAAACCAGCTTATTTTTCTCGTCATAGTGTCATCATCATGTAGTGAGTTTCGCCGGGCTTTTGGGGAAAAACGAGGCGATCCAGAGAATAAAGGTGGTTAATAGCCTGAACAGTCGACGCACGCCTGCTGGCCCATATTCCGCCAGACGGATATAGCCTTTAAAGCCCAGCAACATAATGTCGGCCAGACTTTGCATCGGCTTATCTTCCGGAAAACCGTCCTGCCACAACGCCCAGGTGTCAGCACGGGCAAAGGTGCACTGAATAAATTCGATATTCTGTTTCGTGGTCAACGCTTTCAGGCTGATGCCAATTCGCCTGCCAAACACTCGCTGCACATAGCAAGGGAAGCTGAACTCCTGCTGGCCGCGTTTAAGCAGCAGAAAAATTTGCTCGTTATCCTGCAACAGTCCCTCTTCACGCAGTTCAATACCGACGCTGGCATCGGAGTAATCACGCAGAGTGCATGGCAACATATGTCCGTCGGCGCGCATTATCGCCGCGGGCATGGCAATTTCTACCCGGTGAGATTCACGGATCTGGCGCGCCTCAACGGAAACCGCCACCGCACCGCCAAGAATAATCATGTTGTAGAACACCCAGATCAGGCTGACCAGCACCGTTAATACTTCCGTCTGCGGACCGTAACTAATACGCCAGATGGCGGCGGCGACCCCGGCAAGATTCAGCAGTACCAGGAACATATAGGGCCGGGTAATGACCCAGTCGAGATGCTGATTTTCTACCAGCCCGCCTTTGGCGGTGACGTTAAACTTGCCTTTATGCGGATTAAACAGCGCCACCGTAGTGGGTCTGGCGATATACCAGGCGAGCACGGTTTCATAGATATCGCTCCAGAAAGAGTGGCGATAACGCCCCTGGATACGCGAGTTAGTCAGGCTGGTATGTATCATATGCGGCAGGACATAGATGGCGATGGCCAGCGCGGGCGCAAAAATGATGTAAGCGTGGAACAGCAGAAAAGCCAGCGGTGCCAGCAGGAAAATCAGCCGTGGAATACCGGACAGGAAATGCAGCATGGCATTGGCATAACAGAGCCGTTGTACCAGCTTTAACCCCTTGCCGAGTAACGGGTTATCCAGCCGGAAAATCTGCGCCATACCGCGCGCCCAGCGAATACGTTGGCCGATATGGGCCGATAAACTCTCGGTCGCCAGCCCGGCCGCCTGCGGAATTCGGATATAAGCTGAGGTATAGCCTTTACGGTGCATGCGCAATGAGGTATGCGCATCTTCGGTGACGGTTTCCACCGCGATACCGCCCACCTCATCCAGCGCTTTGCGGCGAATTACCGCACAGGAACCGCAGAAGAAGGTCGCATCCCATACGTCGTTGCCATCCTGCACCAGACCATAAAATAGCGTGCCTTCATTGGGCGTACGGCGAAAACGGCCAAGGTTGCGCTCAAACGGATCGGGTGAGAAAAAGTGATGCGGCGTCTGCAACATCGCCAGCTCCGGCTCTTTTATAAACCAGCCCATGGTCATTTGCAGGAAAGAGCGGGTTGGCACATGGTCACAGTCAAAAATCGCCACATATTCACTGCGGCAGGCCACGCGCAGCGCATGATTGATATTGCCTGCTTTAGCATGTTCGTGGCTTGGGCGGGCGATATACTGAATCCCGACGCTGTCAGCAAATTCGCGAAACTCAGCACGATTGCCATCATCGAGCAGATAAATGCAGACTTTTTCGCGTGGCCAGTCCAGCCCCAGCGCGGCATAAATTGTCGGCTTCACCACGCTAAGCGGTTCATTGTAGGTTGGCACCAGCAGATCCACCGTCGGCCAGCGGCTGATATCTTCAGGCATGGATACTGGCTGGCGGTTAAGTGGCCACAGCGTCTGGAAATAGCCGAGTACCAGCACCACCCAGGAGAAAGTCTCAGCAGCAATCAGCATCAGTCCAAAGGTCAGGCTGAGCGGATCGTCCCAGTTAAGCGTTGACGTATAGCGCCACCATAAATAGCGACAGGAAACCGTCAGCGACAGCACAATCAGCATGGTGGTGGATAAGCGCCCCGGCACCCGGCGCACCACCATCGCCACCGCCCACAGCAGCATGACAAAGATAAACTGGGTAAACAGATCGAAAGGCTGGGAAATACACAGGATTGCCAGCACCGTGCCGACAATAGCGCAAACCCCGTACAGCAGCTTGCGCACTGCCGGACTCAGTTGCTCCAGCCGCCCTTCTGAGCGCTGTCGCAGATTTTTTCTCTCTGCGTGCCGGGGCAAATTATCCAGCCACAGAATAACGCGCTGACGCCAGCGAGACAGCGTATGAAACGCATTGAAGCGCTGACGTTCACTGCGAATGGATGGCAGAAACAGGATTAACCACAGCGTTTGCACCAGGTAACGCAGGGCATCAGCCGGACGCGGCCGTTCCGGGGAGATTTGTGGGTACAGTGAGCGACGCCGTTCAGTAATAGTTTGCCAGCCAGGCGTTTCCAGCCGCAGCAGCGACCAGCCAAGAATAATCCACAGACACTGAATAGCGGCGGCCAATCGGCTGGCACCGTTGCGCCGCCAGGCCTGATAGCGCTGGCTCAGCGCCTGGCGGGCAGGCGGAATCAGTAGCCAGCGTAGCGGGTTCATCGCCGTGCTCCGCCGAAATTAATCAGTAACCAGTTAGCCAGCGTGGTGAACTCTTCCGCCGCCAGGCTCTCCGGCCGATATTCACCGACCGGCTGTTTGAACAGCAACGCTTCCGCCACCGCTTCGTCACGATGAATATTAACCGGAATCAGAGGGGTCAGCGTACTGAGCCATAACTGCTGCAAATCCTGTTGCGACTGGCTGATGGCGTTAAACTGATTGAGTAAAAAAAAAGTATTACTGCTGAAATGGCTTTGATGTAGGCGAATCTGGCAGTTGGCATCGGCGGTGACCACGCGAATGATATGATCGGCATGGGCCAGAATGTCGCGCGACCAGCGGCTCTGCTGCGCCGGAACATCCAGCAGCAGCCAGTGATAATCCGCTTTCAGTTGCGTCAGATGCTGGAGCCACGGCGTCAGATACTCTTGGCTGCCGGTTTCGAGCGCCTCACGCTGCTGATTATCGAGCAGGCCAAACGGCACCACATCCAGCCCGGCCTGATAACGTAAAGCACTCTGCTGCCAGTCGCCGTTATCCAGCGCCACGCGCATCCAGCCGCGCACCTGCCCGACCGGCACATTAAAATGCATCGCCAGTTGATTACTGCTGGAAAAATCCATTGCCAGCACGGTTTCACCGAGCTGATTAACAGCCCAGGCCAAAGCCGCGGTGACAGAACTGGTTCCAGTGCCGCCGCGAAGTCCCTGTAGTGCGATAATCGGCATTAATTAGGGTTCTCCTGCTGAACCGCAACCAGCTCCTGCAACAAAGGCCAGCGGGTGAGAATATTTTCGAGACGTTCGTCTCTTGCAATATCAATATAGTGAAAAGCAGTGAAAGAGAATGCCTCACCCAACGCGGTGATATCATCATGCTGCCCGCTGGCATTCGCTACAATAGAAATGTCTTTATCACTTTTATCATCAATCGCCATGAAAACCCGCCTTTTTTCTTGCGGTAAATATACGGCAGAGCCCCATGGCTCATAAAAAATATTACTGCTTATTAAAGTTGCAGGCGACATTTTTAAATTACAATTAGTGCCAGAGATATCTTTCTATAATACATTAGTCGTGGTTTACCAACTTTGCGAAACTTCACATGACGCTATCATTTACGCTTGGCATTGACCAGCTACAGGGTGAGTTGCTCCAGATGCAGTCACCGGGTTGCTACTGGATAACCGCCGATCGCCAGCCAGATGCACGTCGTCTGGCAAGGCAGGTTATTGCCTCTCAGCAAGCGTTGACCCTGATTAGCAGTGCCGAAAAACCGCAGGAGTTGTTCACCCCGCCACCCGACGGTATCACGATCAGAGTTCCTATGTACTCCCTGCCTGCAACGCGTAAGGCATTAATGAATCTCGATGAGGATTTGTCACGTGCGTTGTCGCCACAGCCAGGGCTGATACTGCTTTATACCGCCTATGCGTCATGGCAGACCTTAACCTCCGCCGAAATCTCATCATGGCTTAAGAAAATTACCTCACTGCTAGCCACGAAACAATCTGCACTATTAATTATCACCTCGGGAACAGGCGTTAATACCCTGCGTAGCCAGTTACAAAGTTTTTTCCGCTATCTGGATGGGACTTCACATCTGGAATGGCAACAGGACAGCTGGGATTACCGAATTAACTGGTGGTTTAATGGCGATCGGCTGCTAGCCGATCGGAAAGTTCGCCTCGACAATAATAATGAGTTTTTTTCATTATTAGCCGATGACGCTCAGAACACGCCGTTAACCTTAAATGATGAGACAATTTTTATTGCGGAAAAGCAGGTTTTAGAAGGTGCGCCACCATTATCACTTCAGTGGCTTGTTTTTGACAATAATGAAGCGGTCTATTCACGCGCACAGCAGGCCAGCTCAGCCACGGTTATATTTAATCTCAGTAACAATCAGCAAATAAATAGCCTGGCCGAAAACATTCACAGCCTGCGCCGCACACGCGGCAGCGCACTGAAGATTGTGGTGCGTGAAATGCAAACCAGTTTGCGTTACAGCGATGAACGCCTGTTGCTGGCCTGCGGTGTAAACAACATTGTGGCTTTTGGTACCAATCTGTCGAATTTTCTTACCACGCTGGAAGCGATTCAGGGGCAAAGCTACAATCGCCATGTTCCGGCTGACCTTAAACAGTTACAGGCTTCCATGCAGCCACTGCATGAGAAAGGTTATCTGCCGCTGGAGCGTTTCTGTCATGCCGTGACGCTGCTGATGAATAACACCCAGCTGCCGGAAAATGGCAAGGGGCTACTGGTAGCGCTGCGGCCGGTGCCGGAATTACAACCTCAGCAAGCATTAACGCTGTGTAAGATGCGGCGTTATGGCGATCTGGTGACCTTAATTGACGACCGGTTGTACCTGTTTCTCTCCTCCTGTCGCTTTAACGATCTCGATATCGCCTTAAAGTACATTTTCCGCCTGCCTCACGATGAAATTTTCACCAACCGCATGATTTGGTATCAGGATCTGCAAATTCTGTCGGAAGTGAGGCAAATTAAAGGGCTGATTCCCACCGACTGGCACGACGTAGCGCCTGAGAGTGAAGCCGGAGAGGTTATTGAAAAAAATCATAAAATGCCTGTTTCACGTCGCGTGCCGGAGCCCATCACACTGGGTAATGTCACCCGCGAGGTGAGCCGCCGATGAACATAATGGATGCCGTGCAGATCCTGATTCTGCTGCTGTTGATTTTGCTGATTTTAAAGCCATTTTATACTCGCTGGCTGCCGGCAAAATGGCACAGCATTGTCCATCGTGTTATGCCGCCACGCGCTCTGAAATACGAGACAACGTGGCGAAAAAAATCCTTAAATAAGGACGACGATAAGTCATGAGCGAGCCAAAACCTTCATCCACTTCTTCCGGTCAACTGTGGAGCTACTGGCGCGGTCTGGGCGGCTGGAATTTCTACTTTTTGCTTAAATTTGCCCTGCTGTGGTTTGGCTATCTCAATTTCCATGCGTTAAGTAACCTGGTGTTTCTTGCCTGGCTGCTGTTTCCGATCCCTTCGCTGCGCTGGCACCGTGTCCGCCACTGGATATCGCTGCCGATGGGTTTTGCCCTGTTCTGGCACGATACCTGGCTGCCTGGCCTCACCAGTATGCTCAGCCAGGGAAGCCAGATGGCCGGTTTTAGCGCGGCTTATCTGCTGGATCTGGTGAATCGCTTTATTAACTGGCAAATGATCGGCGCTGCCTTTGTGATGCTGGTGATTTACCTGTTTATTGCGCAGTGGATTCGCGTCACGGTGATCGTGACCCTGCTACTGCTGTGGATTAACCTGGTAAATATAGCCGGACCCGCGGTTTCCCTGTTGCCCGGCAAGTCGGCAACGCCCGAAGTGGTGTTAAACAATCAACCGCCAGCCAGTAAGGATGCCGCTCAGCCGAACACGCTCGATCAGTCAGCACCGCCGACCAGCGCCAACCTGACGGCGTATCTCAATCGTTTTTATGAGCAGGAAAAACAGCGCGTTACCCACTTCCCGGATACGCTACCGGCGGATTCTGCCCCCTTTGATGTGCTGGTAATTAATATCTGCTCCCTCGCCTGGTCGGATGTTGACGCCGTCAATCTGCGCGACCACCCACTGTGGAAGCATTTTGATATTCTGTTTAATAACTATAATTCGGCTACCGCTTACAGTGGCCCGGCCGGGATTCGTCTGCTGCGGGCCAGCTGCGGACAAACCTCGCATCACGATCTTTATCAGCCGGTCGATAACCAGTGCTATCTGTTTGATAACCTCGCGAAGCTGGGCTTTAAACAGCAGTTAATGATGGACCATACCGGTGAGTTTGGGGGCTATCTCGACGAGCTGCGTAAAGTCGGTAATATGCAGGCTCCGCTGATGTCACAGGCGGGCATTGACCCGGAACTGACGTCATTTGATGGCTCGTCGGTATTTAATGATGCCCAGCTAATGCAGCGCTGGCTGGACGATCGTCAAAAGAGCAGCGACGCGCGTAGCGCCACCTTCTATAACCTGATTCCGCTGCACGACGGCACGCGTGAACTCGGCAGCACCAAGGTCGCCGCCTACCAGCCACGGGCAAAAGTGTTGTTCGATCAGCTGGATAACTTCCTGACCAACCTGGATAAATCCGGGCGTCGGGTGATGGTGGTGGTGGTGCCGGAACACGGTGCTGCCGTCGAAGGGGATAAAATGCAGATGTCTGGCCTGCGTGATATTCCCAGCCCGGGCATTACTCATGTGCCGGTGGGGATTAAGTTCGCCGGTATGAAAGCACCGCATCAGAATCAGCCGCTTAGCGTTGAAGCGCCTGTCAGCCTGCTGGCCATCTCCGATCTGATTTCGCGGGTGGTGGATGGTCAGGTGTTTAATGCCGCCAACGTCAATATGTCGGTGTTAACCGAAAATCTGCCGCAGACGCCGGTGGTGTCGGAGAATGATAACGCCGTGGTGATGATGTATCAGGGCAAGCCGTGGATTCGCCTGAATGGTGGGGATTGGGTGGCTTATCCGCAATAGGGTATAAGCCACCAGCCCGGTCAGGTTAGTGTGTAATGGCGGTCCGGCAGCATTTTTTCCGGCAGCGGGAATTGGTCATTCATTTCCCGCATATTGCGCTCAATGGTGTTACAAATAGCATCCAGCGGCAGGTCGTTGGCGGCCATGCCGAACGGATGCTCCAGCTCTTCGGCCAGCGACTCCAGCGAAAGAAAGGTATAAGAGATAAATACCGAAACCAGCGGCGTCATATAGTGTAAATCCTCCACCAGCGCGAACGGCAGCAGGCTACAGAACAGATACACCGTGCGATGCAGAATCAGGCTGTAGGCGAAAGGAATCGGCGTATTGGCAATGCGTTCACAGCCGCCCAGCACACGAGCCAGCTGATCAAGATTGCGGTCCATCCCTTCATAAATCACATCAGAAACAGCACCGCGCTGCCGCTGCTCCCCTAACCACACGCCCATGCACAGCAGCAGACGATTGGTCGGATCGGGGCTGCGCTGTACCTCTTCAGCCAACGCCGCCGGCACCAGCCGCCGCAAATCGGCGTTGCCATCGGTCTGGCGTAGCTGATGTTTCAGGCTCCAGCTAAACGCCGTCAGCAGATCGGCAAAGATTTTCGCCTGCTCAGGTTGATGCAAAAACACGCTTTTAATCTGGCGCAGCAACGATCGCTGGGTTATCAACAGCGTCCCCCAAAGCAAACGTGCTTCGGTAAAGCGGGCATAGCTGGCGTTATTGCGAAAACCAAGAAAGATGGCGATAGCCACGCCGAGTAAACTAAAAGGGGCGGTGGTGAGACGAACGCCAAGTGCTTCGTACCACTGATAGCAAATCACCGCAAAAGCGGACATCAGCAGATTCAGGCTCAGACGAAAAAGGATTTTGGACAATACCGAGCCATGCCAGACAAACAGGCGGCGAAACCAGTGCTGATGCGGGCGGACAATCATAATGACCTGCGAAAAGTGACAGAGTAAACAAGGGAATAAGATACGGCATCCACGCCGCCAGCGACAATGTTTCCGTAGCGGAGCCGTTTTCGGCTCCCGTCCTGATGATATGCAGGGTGCCAATCACCGCCACGGGCGGCGAGAACGCCGCCCCTGCGGGTAAACGTCAGTTAGCCTGGCGGCTCTGCCACGCACTCCAGACCAGCAGCCGCAAGCTGGCAGAATAGTAGTTTTCCTGCGCGTCCAGACTGCTGGAGAGTTGCGCGGTATCCCCCATGGTCAAATCGCGTACCGCCAGCAACCCCCCGTCCATATTGTAAGGTGCGGCCTCATTATTGCTGACATTGATCCATGCTGGCGTCTGCAAGCGGGAATAGCCTGCCCAGAAATGCTGGAAAGGCACCAGTCGCAGGCTCTGTGGGTCATACCACCAGATATACAGCGGAATACGAATCGCGTCGTAGCTGAAACGCGGCGGCCAGGCAATCGCCGGAGCCATGCTGCCATCGGCATTGAGCGCCACCCAATCAAGCGGCAGCGCTGAACGACCAAAGTTATTCATTTTGCCCAGCAGCGTAAACCCATCCTCAATTAACTGATTCCATACTTTCAGATGGCTGCGGCGGGCAAAGTCGCGCCAGGCAGGAAACAGGAAGTAGGAGGGATTCAGTACCACATAGCTGGTTTTATTAAAGCCCTGCGCGCCCGGTAGCATCACCGAATATCCGCCAAAAGTGGTGACATTACGCGAGACAATCGACCGCTGAATTTTGTCCGACTGTTTTAAATAGTCCGCCACATTCCACTTCTCACCGGCACGCAATAACGCCCAGGCGATCAGCACGTCGCCATCTGACGCATTGTTTTTATCCACAATCGGATCGCTGGCATCCGGATTGTAGCGCCAGTAGAACAACCCGTTCTGAGCATTACTCAGATGCGAGCGGGTCCACTGCCACAGGCGATCAAAGCTCTGGCGATCGTTATTATCCACCGCCAGCAGCATGGCAAAGCCCTGGCCTTCGGTATGACTCACGTTGTTATTTGCGGTGTCCTTAATGCGCCCGTCGGCAGCCATAAAGCGACTTTTATAGCTGCTCCAGCCGTCATTTGCCGCCGCCTGCACGCTAAACATCCCCAATAAAATCATCATCAGCCAATGACGCCAGACTAACTTCACCGTAAAACCTCGCTAACTGTTTTGATAACGGAACAACAAGGCGGCATCGTCAGATACCGAATCACAGACCAGAGGAACCCGATCGCTGCCCCCCTGCGCCTGTAGCCAACCGGCATACAAACCGGTCAGCACTGCGCCCATCGCCGCACGCCAGCTGGCTGTTGCCAGTTGGTTATCACCTTCTGGCAACGCCATATGCGTCAGCAGCAAGGCATTTTCCCGCGGTTCGATATCGACGAATCCCCAGTTAAAGCGGGCTAACGCCAGATTCATCTGCACTTCGAGATCGCGCACCGTCTGAGCACTGTTCAGCGGATAACGCTGCGCCAGCTGACCACCCATCTGCTGTAAAAACAGCTGACTTTCCTGCTCGCCGGCATTTTCCAGCATGCCTGAAATAATGACGCTCAGCAGATCGAACCAGCCCGGCTGATGAGAGTGTAGACGTGATGGCTGAAAAGTGTGGTTCAGTTCACTCATGCTTATTTGTCTCCCAGCATATAGCGGAAATAGAGTTGCGCGGTGCTTTCGCTGTAGTCACCAAAGGTGTCGTAACCCAGCTGGCCGCCGACGGTGACATCTTTATTCACCTTATAATCGGCACCGGCATGCAGGTTGTAGCCGATACCGCTTTTGCTGCCACCGGAGTAATACGCTTCTTTGGCGTAACCGTTAGTGACGGCGGTTTCTAACTGATTCTGCCAGTCAGGATTGTTCGGGAAGTAAGCGCTGCGATCCTGTGAGTAGGATTGATAACCGGCTGCACCACCAAAACGCACCTTCAAATCGTCATACTTCTGGGTAAATTCCACCGGGAACGAGACGCTGACATAATCCTGCGGGCTGAAATAGCCGCCTTGCCCGTAGCTGAAATAGCTGAGGTTTTTCGAGAAATCCATCCAGCTGATGCTGATACCGGTCTTCAGCTCGCGGTCGTCATAATGATACGGTCGAAGATAAGCACCGGCGTTCGCCACCAGACTTTTATTACTGGCAACATTCTCGCCGAGATAGCTGTAAGCGCCGGCTCCGGCGTAAAAGCCCGCGTCACCGTCGTCGTAACTCAATAACGCGTTACCGCCATTTTTAGTGACGCGACCCCAGCTTTCGCCGGAAAGCTTATCGGTTGCGCCGACATAAGCGAGCAGACTGTCAGTGATCGCCCGGCGTTCGCCAGTCAGGATCAGCGTCAGGTAATCAGTGATCTTTGGTGACCACTGAATGCCGCCCACCAGCGTGGTCAGATCCTGCCCCAGCGGCGTACTGCCAAGGTCGATCTGGTAATGATCGCCGGTTAACGCCAGCTTCAGCTCAACGCCAGAGGCGGTCTGCGATCCCGGTGAGTCGACCGTCACTTCGTCCAGATTGGCTTTGTCGGTGGCATTGGCCAGCTTATTCTGCACACTTTGCAGCGTCGACAGGCCTTTAGTGGTCAAGGGATTAAGATCGTCAAAGGCGAAGGCGCTGCCGTCGCTCTTTTTAATTTTCTCATTTTTCAGCGTCTGTACCGCGGCGGAAACTGCCTGCGACAGCGCACCCGTGCCGAAACGGCGACTTGACTGACCGTCCGCGCTGCCGGCATTAAGCGACACCGGCGTAACGGTAAATTCAAAGCGTGAATCACCAAACGGCACACTCGACCAGCTCAGCGGCGCTTTGGCTTCGGTCAGCTTACTCAGCCCCGATTCACCATCGCGACCACGAATCTGCACGCCGCCCTGCGCCCAGGTTCCGGTGCGCTGTTGCAGATCGTCCATCATGCTGTCGATTTGATGCAGCGTGCGGCTTTGTGGCGAAGGCTCGCTGGCCGCCATCTGCCCGTCGATATCGCGATAGCTGCTCGCGCCCGGCGTCTGCTGCCACGGCATCGCGGCACCATAAGCCGAGGCGGAACGCCGCGTATCTGGCGTGCTGCGGTTGATAAACGGATTATCACTCAGTGCCAGACCGCCGACCACCGGCACGCTGCCGGTTTCCGCCCCTTGTAAGCCGATCATTTTGCCGCGCGCGGTGCGCAGATAGCTCAGCGCCTGATGATGATCGCCTTCCGCTTCGGCAACGCGTGCCATCAGTAACAGGCGTTCCGGCGTCTGTTCGCCGCGCAGGCCATTGGTTAACGCGCGGGCTTTTGGCACATCATTCAGCGCCAGCGCCACGTTAACCGAACCCACGCGCGCATCCTGCGTCGGGGTATCACGGGTTAACAGATAGTCGTAAACCACACCGGCTTCTTTGTTCATCTTGCCCGACTGATACAGGCGCGCCATGGCAAACATCAGATCGCGGTTTTGCGGATCGGTTTGCAGCGCACCAATCAGCTTGTCGTAAGCCGCCGCGTATTGCTTCTGCTCACGCAGCCGGTCGACTTCATTGATGATATCGCCATTACGGATGCTCGCCAGCTGGGCTGGCGTACTCCGCGACTGCAACGCCGGGCTGCTGAGGAAGTTGCGGGCTTCGGCGGTCAGACCCGCCTGGTTCAGCACCGCCACCTGCGCGGCATAATCACCGGCGTTACCCTGTACGCCACGCTGCATATTGCTACGCACCACCGCCACTGCGGTGGTGATATCACCGGCCTGCGCCAGGCTTTGTGCCAGCTTACCGGCATCCGCCGGGTTTGACGGCGGGTTAGCAGCCAGCGCTTTCAGCGTATTGGCTGCCGCCGCACTGGAACCCTGCGCCAGATACTGCCCGGCGGTAGTCATTTGCAGATTAAAGTTGGCGCGCTGTGCCAGCTCGCGCATCGCCGCGTTATGGCTGCGTGCCGGAATGCGCGATAACAAGGTACTCGCTTGCTGCCATGCCCCACTTTCGCTGGCATTCAGCGCCCCGGCGTACAGTTCATTACTGCTGGCGCCGTTACGAAAAACGGGCTGCATCACGCTGGCGGCGGCGGCACTGTCGCCCTGCGCACGATAGATGCGCGCCAGATCGAGTCGCAACCAGCCATCATTCGGAAAGCGTTGAATGCCCTGTTGCAACACCGCAACGGCTTGCGTGGCATTGCCTGCCGCCAGCGCCTGCTTCGCCTGCTGACGCAGCGGATCGCTGCTGCTGCCGGTACGTGGCATCACGCTCTGACGCACGCTGGCTGGCAGTGATGACAACAGGGTGTTGGCTTCCGCGCTGCGATTTTGCTGGCGCAGCACGTAAAACAGTCCCTCTTTGGCGTTGCGGTTTTCCGCTTCACTCTGCAATACCGCGCGATAAGTTTGTTCCGCCTGATCCAGCTGGTTCGTCCGGCGTAACACGTCAGCGCGGAACAGTTTGCCGGCAATGCCTTTTTCTCCGTCGGCCTGTGCCAGCGGCTCACTGAGCGCCAGCGCCTGCGCGGTATCACCGGATTTCAGCGCCTGCTGCGCCGACGCTAACTGCGCATAAAAACGCGCGTCACTGGCCTGTTGCTGGCGCTGCTGGCTGTCATTGCCGCCCAGTTTTGCCGAGCGATCAAGATAATCTGCGGCAGCCTGATAATCGCCGCTGCGCTGTGCGGCATAACCTAATCCCGCCAGTGCATCGGCATCCTGCGGGTTAGCTTTCAGTACCTGTTCGAAGGCCGTTTGCGCCCCGGCGACATCCCCGCTGTTCAGCGCGGTAAAGCCCTGGCCTTTCTCGGCACCACCGACATTTTTGCGGTAATACGCCATCACTGCGCTATCTTGCGGATGGCGCTGCTGCCAGGTCTGATACAGCGCGGCATCGTCCGGCTGCGGCGCTAACCACAGTAACGCCTGACGCATAGCGCGGTCGGCATCCGGGTTTCCGTCGGCGATGCCCTGCAACATCTGCAACCCTTCACGCCGCGTCGATTCCTGCCAGGTCAGTGCTTTCCCCAACGCCAGCTGGGCACCGGCATCCTGTGGATGCTGATCGGCGAACTGGCGCAGACTGTCGATGGCCTGCGGGCGCAAACTGCGGTCGCCCGCCATGGTCAGATAGTATTCTGCGGCAATACTGGCCGGCGGTTCATTACCGGAAAACGTATTACGCCAGGTCTGCAAAGCGGCGTTAACGTTACCGCTTTGCGCCTGCTGACGTGCCAGTGAAAGCTGAGCCTGCGGAATAGACTGCAGCTGGCGGACATTATCCAGTTCGCTCAGACGCGGATCCTGCGGTGACACCTGACTCAGGCGTTGACGCCACTGTGCCGCAGCCGCATTGTCGCCGCCCTGCTGGGAATAAAGCGCCATCAGATAAAGTGCCTGGGTATTACTGGCATCCACCATCAGTACTTTTTGCAGCGCATCTTTCGCCAGATCGTCATGGGCTTTTTGATGCCAGTATGTCGCCTGATCAAACAGGGCCTGCAAAGCCGGATTATTTTCTGCCGCCGCCAGTGCGGATGGCAAAGCGGCAGCCAGCGCACTGCTCAGCAGCAGTGCCTGACGAACTCTGGCGTTTAAAGGGGTTCTTTTCATGGTTGCATCACTTCTGATCGCCAGAGGAATCGTTATTGTTTTTATGTCCGTGCAGACGCCGCCAGGCATGGCGTTTCAGCATCAGATAAGTACAGCCGCCGACCACTGCCGACAGCAGCAACGCCATCAGCGCCATTAATACCGCGTGCTGGTTGGCATACCACACCACCATCATGTACCAGGGCATCTGGCCACTCGGGAACTGCGGTCCGACACGGAAACTGCGAATACCGTTTTCATCGGTGATAATGGCGGTATCGCCGCGAATACCGGCGTTGATACGCGCTGAACTCAGATCGTTATGTAAGTTGAGCAGTTGCTGATCGTTACTGGCGATGGTCATCACCACCAGATGCTCTTCACTCCATGGCGAACGATAACTGACAAACCCGCGCCAGGCTTCGTTAGAGGAGAAGTAGCGATCGGCATCCAGCTGCTGGCGATACCAGTCGCCGGTCAGCCAGCTGCGCATTTTTTCCCCGTTGTTCGGAGCTTTAACGCCAAAGGTATGGGCGCTGCTGTCATAAGGTGAACTGGCCAACATCTGTTGATTAAATGCGTCCTGTCCCAGCGTCGAGACGGCCAGCACGTCGCTGTTTTTCAGTCGTTGCAGATTCGCGCCGCCCGCCGGTATACCAAACATGACGCTGCTGTGATCAAGCGTCGCGCCGGTCGCATTACCCGCGCGTCCGGCCATATCCAGCAGCGCACTGATTTCAGCATCGGAAGGCTGTTCCGGCAGCAGCATCACGGTTTGTGAATAGTCAGCCAGACGCGAGAACGGGAACGAAGCACCGACAAAGTACGAGAGATTCGGCAACAGGGTAAAATGACGCGTGTTGCTCAGATCGATGGAGGCGTTCTCTTCGATGCGGCTCTTGATATTGTTGTTCAGCAGTACGCTACAAGGCGCATCGGCTTTCGGCTTAATATTGAAATAGAGCTGAAGCTGGTTATCACCGTAAATCAGATAAGGATCGAGGTTCAGGGTGTACTTTTCCTGACGCGCATCGCCGCCCAACCGGTGCCAGATATTCTCCAGCAGGCCCACTTTATTCACCGTAAGATTGTGCAGAAAAGTGCCGTTCAGCATCACGTTCAGGAATGAATTTTTCTCATCAATCCAGTTTTCTGACGGAAAACGATAATCAAGCTGAACCGGAATGGTTTCACCATCCCACAGGAACAGATCCGGCGCAGCACGGAAGTTCACCCGTAACGCATCATGCCAGATACCGTTGGCGGTCAGGCTCTGATCCTTGCGCAGCAGTTCGCTAAGCCGCACCGGCCGATCGGTATTAATCCAGCGCGGGGCATCATAAGGTTTACGCATTGGGATGGTTTGCGATGCCACGCTTAGCGTCGAAGCATCTTGTGCCAGCGGCGCGTTAATCAGACGGTACGCCGCCTGACGTAGCTGATCTTCATTTTTCCCGATCACCAGCATCAGCTTGTAGCCAGGATTGTCCGGATTATCCACCAGTTGTAGCGTCGGCCCGCTGACCAGCGGTAGCGTCAGGCTGCCAATTTTTTCACCCGGCTGACCAAACACCATGCCGTTTTTTTCGGGTAGCTGATTGCGCAGCACCGGGAAGCTGGCACCGCGATAGTCTGCCTGCAAGCCGACCCATGACGCGACCATCGTCGCCGCCGTGACTTGCGCTGGCGTGACGCTGGCAGAAAACACCATCGGCAGCGTGGCGGCGGTCATCTGCAACGGGTCGATAAACGGGCGCGGGAAATGGCGCATGCTGGTGCCAATATTCAGCTGCTGACCTTCCAGCGACAGACGGGTCTGCGGCAGGATAGTGACCCGATATTGATCGGTGCTGTCACGCTCACACAGCAGCTGATCGGCATCATTAATTTTAAAACTCAGGTTGTTACTCGACACCACCATCGCTGCCGGAATATCCAGCTGGAAACTGACGTTATCACTGTCAGAGGCGCTCAGCGGTAAGGTTCCCAGCGGCTGCCCGTTCAGCATCAGCTGCATTGAGGTATTGCGTGCCGCCAGTGCCGGGGGAAACGCGCAGCGACAGATCGAGGTGCGCATTGGTAACCACCTGGTCGCCCGGCAGGGTAAACATGATGCCCGACTGCAACTGGCCGCCGCTCAGGGTAACGCCATGGTGCTGACCCATTTGCGCCACGCTGATACTGCTGGAGATCGGCTGCCAGGCCATCGCGGGTGGGCTGCTGACCATCGGTGGCAGTAACGGCAGATCTTCAGGCAGTGCAGCTGCCGGTTCGCTGATACTGCTCTCTGCGCCCTGGCTTTCCGGCGCATACGGCATGGCACCGGCGGTAGATCGCAGGCTGCTCTCTGCCGCATCGACATCCGCTGGTGTGGCGACCTGCGCCAGCGCTGCACCCTCTTCGCTTACGCCCTGCTCCGCTGCCCCTGCGCCGCTCAACGCCAAACTGCCACCGATCAACGCTGCCAGCGTCGCCTTGAGAAAAAGTTGCTTCATGCTGCGTTATCCTCTTGCACCTTACTGGCGGCGGCTTTGCTGGCTTTACGTTTATCCCGGCGCGCCTGCCAGGTGAGCCAAAACAGCTCAAATACGGTGCGGATAATGGTTAACAGCGAACGCAGCGGGTTATCCGGCTGGTGCGGCGGCTGAATCCAGGCATCAGCACGCGCCAGCACCACACGCACCAGTTCGCGACGCCGTGATAACGGCATCTCTTCAAACTTCATGCGAATCACGCCGTCATTGGCACCCATGGTTTTCACCGGAATGCAGATCGCACCGGAGTGCAGCAGCAGGTCAATCTCTTCAATTTCATCATTTTCATGACGGTTATCCGGCGCGGTAATCTGCGCGCCACCCATTGAAAGGTTCACCGTGGTAGTCCGCGAAGAGATGCCGCTGGCATAGTGAATAATCACCGGGATTTTCACTTCAATACGAATGGTTTTACGTATCTGGCGGGTTTCGCGCGCCACGGCAATCGCTGCCATCAGAATAATCAGACTGAAAATAGCCCAGCCGACATTCAGTGCGATAACGTAAGGGTCGACGCCAAAATAGTCGTGCGCCACCGCACGCGTAATACCGGCAACCACGCCGACCAGCAGCAGTACGGCGGTGATCACGTGCGGTCGCACGATATTAAAGTCGAAGAAACCAACGTCCAGCAAACCGCCTTTATCAGTAACGTTAAATTTGCCGTGTTTCGGCGACAGCATGGTCAGCAGCGTCGGGATCACCAGATGGAACGCCATTACCGTTTCGTAAATCTCACCCCAGAAGGTGTAGCGGAAACGGCCGTTCATCCGTGAGTTCACATACAGCGACATCACCAGATGCGGCAGGACATAAGCAAAAATCAACGACGCCGATGAGTGAATGATATTCAGGTTAAACAGCAGGTAGGCCAGCGGCGCGGTGAGAAACACCACGCGTGGCAGGCCAAACTGGAAATGCAGCATCGCATTGAGATAACACAGGCGCTGCTGCCACTTCAGACCGCGGCCAAGTAACGGGTTATCCACGCGGAAAATCTGCGTCATACCGCGCGCCCAGCGGGTACGCTGTACCACATGCAGACCCAGACGTTCAGTGGCAAGCCCGGCCGCCAGCGGGATCGCCAGAAACGCCGAGCCCCAGCCCAGACGCTGCATTTTCAGGGCGGTATGTGCATCTTCCGTCACCGTTTCTACTGCAAAGCCGCCGATCTCTTCCAGCGCTGAGCGCCGGATCACCGCACAGGAGCCGCAGAAAAAGGTGGCGTTCCAGTTATCGTTGCCCTGCTGCACCGGGCCATAAAACAGCGCCCCTTCGTTTGGCACGTTACGCGCCGCACGCAGGTTACGTTCGAACGGATCGGGCGAGTAGAAGTAGTGCGGCGTCTGCAACAGCGCCAGCTTCGGGTCGGTCAGGAACGCCCCTGTTGTCGCCTGCAGGAAGGTACGGGTTGCCACGTGGTCACAGTCAAAGACGCAAATTAGTTCGCCTTTGGTGATTTTCATCGCATGATTCAGGTTACCGGCTTTCGCGTGGGAGTTATCTTCACGCGTGATATAGCCAACGCCGACATCGGCGGCGAACACCGCAAATTCGCTGCGCTTGCCATCATCCAGCAAGTAGATTTTTAGTTTATCGCGAGGATAATCAATGCACTGCGCCGCCAGTACCGTATCGCGCACCACGTCGAGGCTTTCGTTGTAGGTCGGTACGTAGACATCCACCGTCGGCCACAGGCTGATATCGTCCGGCAGCGGTTCGATAGTGCGTTTTAATGGCCAGGTGGTTTGCAGGAAACCGAGAATCAATATCAGCCAGACATAAAGCTCAGCAATAAATAAACCAATCCCGAGGATCGCTTCAATTTCAGAATTGAAATGCAAGGTTTCTGTGGCTCGCCAATAAATATAGCGCGTGGACATTAATGCCGAAAGAATCACCATCACAATGGAAACTTGCTTACTTTTACTCAGGCCGAGCAAAAACAAGAGAGAGATGCTGATTAAGCCAAATATATATTGTTTTTGACTGTCCATTGGCGTGATGACAATCACCGCCGCAACTGGAAATAATACCAGCAGCAGCAGGTAAAAAAGCGCTTTATTCATGGTAATCCTGCAAGCAAGGATAGATATTGACTGCTTATAAATAAGCTATTGTTGACCCGTTACGGGCACTGGCATCCTTGCCACAGAAACGTCAGAGCGAACGCAGGGTGGCGTGGACTTCGCCATCGCCAACCTTGATATTCAGCAATCCGGCCAGGCGTTTGCTGACCAGCTCGATATCAAAGGCCGCTGCTGAAACCGGGCTAAAATCGAAAATCGAGCGCTGAGAGGCGTTGGCTTCCGCCACGCTCTCATCACGATGCACCACACCAACCAGCTTCTCACCCAGGCGCTGCTGCATAAATGCGGTGACATCGCGGCTGATATTACGGCGCGTATCACTCTGATTAACAATAAAATAGTGTCCGGCCTTTTGGTTCAGCGCTTTACCGATCATCCGATCGTTTTCAATTTGCGGCAGCAATGACAGCGACGCCGTGTCGGCGAGCATCACCACCAGATGTAAATCTGCCAGCTCGGTCATCGCCTTCAGGGCCGGGCCTGGGCCAGGAGGGAAATCAGCGATAATCACCAGGCCGGGATAATTCAGTACCGTATCCAGCCCACGACGCAGGAAGTGGGGATCATTCGCCAGATTATCGTCAAACGCAACGCGTTGATCTTCCGAAACATCGCCGTAAGGCAGAATAAAAATATTGCCGCCGGTGGTCAGAATTGACTGGCTCCAGTCGGAATTTTCTGCTGAACGCGCGACAAATCCGCGCCCGTCGGACAGGGGAACGCCAAAATGCAAACGCAGCGCATTTTGTACATCAAAATCAATGGCAAGAACCTTACTGCCACCGCGTGCCAGCGCATAAGCCAGATTAGCCGCCATAGTGGTTTTACCCACACCACCTTTTGGTGAACACACACACACTAACGGCATACAGCAATCTTCTCCAGCAAGGGTTTTAGTAAGGCATCTTTGGTCACGCCAGCCGCCTGACCCGCATGACGCGAATTAAATAACTGTTTGTAACGCGGTGCATTTTCCGCTGGTGCAGGTATAGCGTTAAGCTGGGCAGCCGCCTGCTGTAATAGCGGTACTTGCGCGGGCGCTGGCCACGACAACAGCGCAGAACTCGCCACCGGTGTCTCTGCTGGCGGTGGTGTCGGCTCCGCCGGGGCGGACGCTGGCTCAGCGAGTGGTTTTAACGTCGCGGCAATACTGTCAAACAGCGACGCGTCCTGACTGGCTACCGAGGGTGCCGCGACAAAAGATTTTACGACCTGATGCGCACTGAGCTGGCTGGAGAATTGATTTTTATTAATGGGTTGCGGCTGAATGACATCAATACTCTGCCCACGTTCCAGCGCAGAATCACCGTTATTATCATTCAGTAATTGCTTGATGATCGCCCAATGACTGCTGTCTGATTCGAGCGTCTGCTCGGACATGTCCTTGAATTTTATATTATTTGTTTGCGTTTTTTCCTTAAAACGTTGCAGATCATCATAACTTTTCATAAGCGTTAAGGGTCTATAACTTTATTTGCGCGGAATATAACACACAATATATCTTTGAGTGAGAATATTCTGATTAAATAATAGCCATAATCCATCATTCTTTTTTATCTACAGGATTGAGTAATCGTCGATTAATTACTCTTGTTATTTATTATCCCGGTGACTGTTTAATAAAATTTTATGAATAACTGAGTAATTTATATAATGAGTAATGAGACGGCGGGACATTATAAACCATGACTCATTGAAAGGTTTTAAACATTGAGGGCGATAAAAAAGGCCGATGGATATCGGCCTGAAAGGATTTATACCGCCTGTTGTTGTTCATCCTGATCGACGGCAAAACAGGCAATTTGTTGTTCACCATACTGCTTTAGCTTCGGCTGCAACTGCGTGCAGGTACTGAAACGGCGGCGACAACGGGCATTGAATGCGCACCCCGGTGGTGGATTAAGCGGGCTGGGCAGTTCGCCCGTTAGCTTAATACGTTCACGACGATCGTCCGGATTCAGGCGCGGTGTAGCCGACAGCAGCGCCTGAGTATACGGATGGCGTGGGTTGGCAAAAATCGCCTCTTTGCTGCCTTTTTCAACACAGCGGCCAAGATACATCACCATTACCTCGTCGGCGATATGTTCAACAACCGATAAGTCATGGGAGATAAACACGTACGACAGGCCGAGGTCTTGTTGCAGATCCATCATCAGATTTAATACTTGCGCCCTGACCGATACGTCAAGCGCGGAGACCGGCTCATCGGCGATCAACACATCCGGGTCAAGCATCAGGCCACGGGCGATCGCGATACGCTGACGCTGTCCACCGGAAAACATATGCGGATAGCGGTCATAATGCTCGGTTTTCAGCCCCACTTTCGCCATCATTTCCAGCGTTTTTTCACGGCGCTCGGCTTTCGTCAGGCTGGTATTAATCAGCAGCGGCTCTTCCAGAATCTGGCTCACCTTTTTACGTGGATTGAGCGAGCCATAGGGGTTCTGGAACACAATCTGTATTTTCTGCCGGCGCAATTTTTGCGCCTGTGGATCATGTTTCAGCAGATCCTGGCCGTGCCAGAACAGCTGGCCTTCAGTTGGGGTTTCAATCATCGTCAGCAGGCGGCCAAGCGTCGATTTTCCGCAGCCCGACTCGCCGACTACCGCCAGCGTTTTACCGCGCTCAAGATTAAACGATACGCCGTCCAGCGCTTTAACCAGGCGTTCCTGGCCAAACAGCCCTTTCTTCACCGGATAGTGCTTTTTCAGATCGATAGCCTGCAACAGATACTGCTGCTCGAGCGATTTATCATGACTCATAAGTTGGTCTCCCGGCATCATCCAGAGGGAAATGACATTTGGACTGACGCCCGGCAATATCACGCAGTTCAGGCTCTTCAGTACGGCAACGGACGTTGGCATACGGGCAACGCGGATTCAGCAGGCAGCCTTCAGGACGGTCATATTTACCCGGCACTACGCCCGGCAGTGAAGCCAGACGCGCTTTATCGGTGGCAAACTCCGGCAATGCGCGTAACAGCGCCTGGGTATATGGATGGCGCGGCGCGCGGAAAATATCGACCGCTTTCCCGGTCTCCACCACTTGCCCGGCGTACATCACAATAATGTGCTGCGCCGCTTCCGCCACCAGCGCCAGATCGTGGGTGATCAGGATCAGCGCCATATTCTCCTGGCGTTGCAGGTCAAGCAGCAGCTCAATAATCTGCGCCTGAATCGTCACGTCCAGTGCGGTGGTCGGTTCATCGGCAATCAGTAATTTAGGACGGCAGGCAATTGCCATCGCGATCATCACGCGCTGGCTCATACCGCCAGAGAGCTGGTGCGGATACACATCAAGACGCGAGGCCGGGTCGGGAATACCGACCTGGTTAAGCAGGTCAATCGCGCGCTGACGACGGGTGCGGCGATTACCGCCCTGATGCACCTTAATCGCTTCCATAATCTGGAAACCGACGGTATAGCACGGGTTAAGGCTGGTCATCGGATCCTGGAAAATCATCGCCACTTCCGAGCCAACCAGCTGACGCCGCTCTTTCTCCGAAATTTTCTTCAGGTCGCGCTGGTTGAACTCCAGCTTGTCGGCCATCACTTTGCCGGGATAATCGATTAATCCCATGATTGCCAGCGAGCTGACCGATTTACCGGAGCCAGATTCGCCGACAATACCGACCACTTGACCCTGCTCAACCTGATAACTGATGCGGTCAACCGCCCGGAACGGTGCCTTTTCGTCGCCGAAATGCACCGATAATTTGTCTACATTTAATAACGCCATTTCGGTGCCTCTTTACTGCTTGAGTTTCGGGTCGAGGGCATCACGTAAGCCATCACCCATCAGGTTAAATGCCAGAACCGTCAGCAGAATCGCGACACCCGGGAAGGTGACGACCCACCAGGCACTTTGCGCATACTGCAATACGTCGGAGAGCATGGTGCCCCACTCCGGCGTTGGCGGTTGCGCGCCCATACCCAAGAAACCCAGCGCGGCCATATCCAGAATCGCGTTGGAGAAGCCAAGAGACGCCTGCACAATCAGCGGTGCCAGGCAGTTTGGCAAAATATTAACGAACATCTGACGCAGCGCGCCGGCACCGGCGACTCTCGACGCGGTAACGTAGTCGCGGTTTACTTCCACCAGCACCGCGGCGCGGGTTAAGCGGATATAGTGCGGCAGCGCGACAAAGGTCAGCGCAATCGAGGCATTGACGATAGACGGGCCAAAGATGGCGACCAGCACCAGTGCCAGCAGCAGACTTGGCAGCGCCAGCATGATATCCACCAGACGCATAATCGCCGCATCGACTGCCCCGCCAACATAACCAGCGATTAAGCCGAATACCACGCCGAGGATCAGCGACAGTACCACCACCATACAGCCAACCAGCAGCGACAGACGCGCGCCGTACATCAGGCGCGACAGCACGTCACGGCCCACATCGTCGGTTCCGAAAATAAACTGCCAGCTGCCGCCTTCCTGCCACACCGGCGGGCGCAGCAGTGAGTCACGGAACTGCTCAGCAGGCGCATGCGGTGCCAGTACGCTGGCAAACACTGCGATTAAAATCATGACCACCACGTAGACCAGGCCGATGACTGCGCCTTTGTTACGTTTAAAGTAGTGCCAGAACTCCTGAATCGGGGTCATCGGCTTTGGTGCAGCGCTGACGCTGCCCGGAGTAACTTGAGACATCCTGGCCCCCTTATTTTTTATGTCGGATACGTGGATTAACCACGCCGTATAGCAGGTCGACCAGCAGGTTTACCAGGATAATCAAGGTAGCCACCAGCAAGACACCGCCCTGAACCACCGGATAGTCACGACGCTGTAACGCATCGATTAACCAGCGGCCCAGTCCCGGCCAGGAGAAGATGGTTTCGGTGAGGATCGCACCGGCCAGCAGCGTACCAACCTGCAAGCCGATCACCGTAACCACCGGTAACATCGCGTTGCGCAGCGCGTGAACCACAATCACCCGCATCCGCGTCAGCCCTTTGGCGCGCGCAGTACGGATATAGTCCTCGCCCAGCACTTCCAGCATGGATGAGCGCGTCATACGCACAATCACTGCCAGTGGAATGGTGCCCAGCACCACCGCAGGAAGAATCATATGCATGACGGCGTCGTGGAAGTCGCCCGGTTCGCCCCAAATCAGCGTATCAATCAGCATAAAACCGGTCAGCGGCATCGTATCGTCAAGGAACACCGTATCGCCGATGCGCCCGGAGACCGGCGTCAGGTTAAGCTGTACCGATACCAGCATGATCATCATCATGCCCCACCAGAAGATCGGCATCGAGTAGCCGGTCAGTGAGATACCCACTGCGGTGTGGTCAAAGATGGAGCCGCGTTTCACCGCCGCCAGCACCCCAACCGGAATGCCGACCGCAATGGCGAACAGCATCGCGCAGATACCCAATTCCAGCGTCGCTTTAAAGCGCGGCACAAATTCGTCCCATACCGGAATACGGCTTTTCAGGGAAATACCCAGGTCGCCATGCATCACACCGTTGATATAGGTGAGGTACTGCTTCCACATCGGCTGGTCCAGCCCTAGCTGGGCCAGTAACTGGGCATGGCGTTCAGGAGAGATGCCACGTTCACCGGCCATAATCATTACCGGGTCGCCCGGAATCAGGTGAACGAAAGCGAAAGTTAACAGGGTGATACCAATAAACGTTGGGATAACCAAACCCAAACGTCGGAGTATGAACTGCAACATAATCCGTATTCTCTTTTTTTCCCGCGGCGCGTCGCCGACGGGATTATAATTGCTCACATCTTGCGGCAAACCAGACAGCGCTCACCGCGACGCTCTGACTCCCGTAAGAGACAGCTTGCGCCTTGACCAGTTTATTCATCCGGGAAAAGGGCCAGCCTGGCTGGCCCTACAGGGTATGACGACTTACTCTGCGATATCGACGTTAACGAAGTAGTGGCCGCCTAATGGATCGACGACATAGCCACTGACTTTCTTACTGACCGGCTCATAGACAGTAGAGTGCGCGATAATCAGAGCGGGCGCCTGGTCATGCATCACAACCTGAGCTTGTTTATAGAAAGCGATACGTTTTTCATGATCTTCAGTCGCGCGGGCTGGCTGGATCTGCTCTTCAAACGGCTTATAACACCAGCGTGAATAGTTAGAACCGTCTTTCGCCGCGGCGCAGCTGAACAACGTGGCGAAGAAGTTATCCGGATCCCCATTATCACCGGTCCAGCCCATCATCACCGTCTGGTGCTCACCCGCTTTGGCACGTTTCAGGTACTCGCCCCACTCGTAGGTGACGATTTTGGCTTTCACACCAATTTTCGCCCAGTCGGCCTGAATCATTTCGGCCATACGACGGGCATTCGGGTTATAAGGACGCTGCACTGGCATTGCCCACAGGTCGATATTAAAACCGTCCGCCATACCGGCTTCTTTCAGCAGCGCTTGGGCTTTTTCCACATCGTAAGGGTAATCCTGCACTTCATCGTTGTAGCCCCACATGGTTGGTGGGATCAGGTTTTTAGCCGACTGGCCTGCACCCTGATAAACCGCTTCGATAATCGCTTTCTTATTGACCGCCATGGTCAGTGCCTGACGCACTTTCAGGTTATCCAGCGGTTTTTTCTCAACGTTAAATGACAGATAGCCGACGTTCAGGCCTGGCTGCTCCATCAGGTTGATGTTTTTATCCTGCTTCATGCGCGCGATATCAGCCGGGTTCGGGTACGGCATCACCTGGCATTCGCCTTTCTGCATTTTCGCGTAACGCACCGAGGCATCTGGCGTGATAGAGAACACTAAGCGATCAACTTTCGGCTTGGTGCCCCAGTAATCGGCGTTAGCTTTATACAGAATGCGTGAGTCTTTCTGGTATTGCAGCAGCTGGAACGGGCCCGTACCGACCGGGTTCAGATCCACTTTTTCCGGGGTGCCGGCTTTCAGCATGTTGTCAGCGTATTCGGCAGACAGCACGGACGCGAAATCCATTCCCAGGTCAGCGAGGAACGGGGCTTCAGGACGGGTCAGCACAAAGCGCACGGTGTTATCGTCCACTTTCTCAATTTTGCTGATAAGAGCAGGCATATCCATGCCTTCAAAGTATTCGTAGCTGCCGCCGGAAACGCCGTGATATTTGTTGTTTTTATCCAGCTGACGCTCAAAAGTAAAAATCACGTCGTCGGCATTAAAATCGCGGGTGGGTTTGAAATCTTTGGTGGTATGCCACTTCACACCTTTACGCAGGTGAAAAGTATAGGTTTTGCCATCGGCACTGACGTCCCATTTTTCAGCCAGCGCAGGCTGAAGTTCGGTGGTACCGATTTTAAATTCAACCAGACGGTTATAAATCTGACGGGAACTGGCGTCATAGGTGGTGCCGGAGGTGAATAACTGCGGGTTGAAACCCTCTGGTGAACCTTCTGAACAGTAGACGAGGGTCTTCGCCTGGACACCTGCGGCAACGGTCATAGCGATCAGGCTCAGACCAACCTTCAGCATCCCTGATTTAGCCAAGGAAATACTCATGCTTATGCTCCAATTGTGATGTGTTGTTGTGTGCGTTACACCCGACCTGTGTTTTTTTAATGTGGTCAGGACATCAATGAAGAGTGTTGGATAAACACGGGTTATTTACGTCTGACTCGGTGGAATCCATCAGACGAATCCGCTTCCTGCCGCCTCACTGAGGCATCAATTTGTCAACAGTTGCAACTAACGTCAATACAACTGTCAGGTATTTACACAGAGTGTGAGAAACAGCAAGCAAACATAAAAAAAACTTCCCGCTAACAATTGCAGTCAAAAAACACACTACAGCGACCAATAACCAGACAAAGATCGCGTGTAACAAAAATTTACCAGCGATTTACACCATTAAAAAACAATTAAAAATTATCGTTAAATGCTGAATAACTGCTCGATTAGTTTTGTGATCCAGCGCCAAAGTAGCTAAATATGCTGGCTGGGTGGCATAAGAAACGGTCAACGAGCGGGAATCGGTCATAAGAAGAACGTGTCGCGAATTAAGCACTCAGCCCATATCCTGCAAGGGTTTAAGGTAAATTATCGCGGTCAGAGTATGAGAGAAGTATTTTAGGCTGGATAAATCAGCGGCAGAGAAAGGTTAAGCTGGTCAGATATGTATTAAGAAGCGGATGATTTTGGCCGGTGCAGAATGCAAAAAACCCCAGTCATTGCTGACTGGGGTTCTGAAGATGGTCGGCGAGAGAGGATTCGAACCTCCGACCCACTGGTCCCAAACCAGTTGCGCTACCAAGCTGCGCTACTCGCCGATGGGGGCGCATGTTACTGCTACCCCCTGATAGCGTCAATGACTTTTTGAAAAATGGTCGTCGATTGCCTGGAAAGCGTGCGCTCTACAGCTAAGTGGTTCATTTAAACCGGCTCAGGAGTGATCCTGCGCAGGCTTCGCCGGTGCCTGACACCAGTTATTAGCGGGATTAATGCCACCATCTGGTGAGGTGTAACCTAAACATCCCAGGATGGTATCAAATAGCTCAACATGGCGATGGGTTTTACCCAGACGCTGCTGCGCCTGCAAGCGCTCAAAGGCACGCTTATTGTCAGCATCCGCCAGATATTTATCCGACGCCCAGACAATCATCGGCACACGGAACTGCTCTGGTGGCGCCATTTCACGCGGCGTACCGTGCAGATGCATATTCTCCGCGATGGATTCACCGTGATCAGATGCATAGAAGACAATCGCCTTCTTATCGCGCAGCTGGTCATAGATGCTGTCCAGCACGGTGTCAGTATAAAGTACCGAGTTATCAAAGGCGTTAATCAGCTGATCTTTACTGCAAAAATCATCAACCCCCATACACTCCGGCTGATAGCGCGCAAACTCACGCGGATAGCGCTGTGAATAGAGATAATGCGAGCCTTTAGTATGCAGCACCACCAGATGCTTGCCCTGTGGGTGACGGTCAACCGACGCTTTCAGCTCCGGCACCAGCAGCATGTCATCCACCGGTTTGCCCTGGTTGCGTTTCTCTGAACCAATTTGCTCACGGAAAGCGTAATTATCGGCATCGGTATTGTTGTAGAACCAGACTTCGCTCTGCATCGCGAACAGCTCTGAACTGAAGCCCAGCTCTTTCAGTACCGCAAACACATTCTGCTCTTTCAGCGTGCGGCCCGGATTATCCATCGCACCGCCTTCACGGACAAACATGCAGCGCAGCGAAAGCTTGGTCGCGGTATCGCAGGATTCACCCCGGAACGCCACCAGGTTCTTCTCTTTCGACAGCTTTGGCGTGGTATCGCGTTCGTAGCCGAGAATCCCCATATGATCCCAGCGTGTGGTTTCACCAATGACAAACACCACATAGGTATCATCAAGACCGGCAGGAGCCACATAAGTAAATTTCTGCGCCGGATCCAGCAAATCCTGGTCGTTCATCGACTCATCGGCACGGGTATAGGCAAATAAACCCAGCGCGGCCAGCCAGTTAGATGGCAAATACGAGTGCGCCACCACGCCGCCATAGCTTGGCAGATCGATATTGGTGATTTTCTCTTGTTTTGACTGCGCTTGATCAAAATAGCGAATTGGCAGATAGACCAGCGCCAGTGAGACCAGCATCACCATCAGCGGTTTAATACGCTGCCCCGGCGTTTTCAGCTGCTCAAGCAGCGTCAGGGTCAACTTATTACGCCAAATCATCAGCAGCGGAAGTGCACTGACCAGCACCATCCAGATAACAAACTGGAAACCCACCGCTTCTTTTGACAGGTCAATATCGGTGGTCATTACCGACGCCACGATGCCGTAGCCAATCACTACATTGAAAAATGCCATGTAGTAGCTGGCCGCAACGGAAATAAGCACCATTAAGCTGGCGACAATGCGATAAAAGATCTTTCCGCCGAGCGATAATATGCGCATCAGGAAAAAAGTCAGTAATACAATCGCCACTACTTCAGCCGTGGCAGACAACCAGCTTTTAAGTGATGAGTGAGTTAACAGAGGATCAAAACGTCGATAAAAGACGGGAAGATTCAGCAGGATACCAATATAGAGGGCAAGCAGAATGGATAACTTCTGTTGCGTTAACGATTTTATAAAATTCATTCGACCTTTTTTCCCGGCGTAACGAAGTAAACTCTAAACGCTAATCAGACCCTATTGTCGCGCCAGAGTTCGGGAAAAAGGTCAATTAGGCGTCCTGAACCATATGAACAGGATGATTCTGAAGCGGAAAACCGGTTGTTTTCGCCCAAAATCGCCGCGTAGTTAAACATATTAAGCGAAATTGTTCAGTGAAAAATTAAACGTCGTCACAAGAAACTGCCGCAAATGGCGCATTTGGGTAAACAGGCGGGGAAAGCAAGGGCGGCAAGAGCGCCGCCCGGACAGCTTAGTTAATGATATTCAGCGTCACATCAATATTATTGCGGGTAGCGTTAGAGTACGGGCAAACAATGTGCGCGGCATCAACCAGCTTCTGCGCTTCTGCGCTGTCCATGCCTGGCAGATGAATATTCAGCTGCGCTTCGATACCAAAACCGGTTGGCAACGGGCCGATCCCCACTTCACCTTCAATAAAGGCCTCTTTTGGCATCGCAATTTTATCGCGGCCAGCAACAAACTTCATTGCGCCAAGGAAGCATGCTGAGTAACCGGCAGCAAACAGCTGTTCCGGGTTAGTTGCTTCGCCACCGGCTCCGCCCATCTCTTTAGGCACGCCCAGTTTGACATCCAGCACGCCGTCGGAAGAGGTCGCACGACCATCACGGCCGCCGGTTGCTTTAGCTTTTGCACGATAAACGACTTTTTCTAATGACATAAACGATGTTCCTTTTTGCGGTAGGATTGCCCTCAGGGGCAGCTTTATACACTATTAAATCGCGAGCGATTTATTTCGGAAATCAATAAAAGTACTCATCATCAGTTTAGCTGATGGCGGCCTGCACACCCTGGCTAATCAAGCAACAGTGGCGCGCCGGGCTATTTTTTGACATTTTGGTGTAACGTCACGAAATAAAATATAGATAGTGCACTATATAATTGCAAGCAACTTTTTTTTGTGGGGAGATAACGGCATGCAAACACTGGAAGAACGGGCGCGGCGCTACGCCACAAAAGCGCATGCTGAAGCCGGACAACGGCGCAAATACACCGACGAGCCGTATATTGTTCATCCGGCGGCGGTGGCAGAACTGGTGCGCAGTGTCACTGATGACGAAGTGATGCTAACGGCGGCGTGGTTACACGACACGGTTGAAGATACCGACACCACACTCAATGATATTGAAAGTCATTTTGGGGTTGAGGTAGCTCAGCTGGTCGCGATGCTTACCGACGGCGCACAGCCGCAGGCCAAAAATCGCGCGATGCGCAAAGCGGCACATTTTCGGCATACTGCTGAAGCCAGCCCCGACGCGCAAACCATCAAACTGGCCGATATCATCGACAATACTCGTTCAATTATTCATTACGATGCCAGCTTTGCGCGTATTTATCTGGTGGAAAAGCGGGTGCAGATTACATTACTGAAGGACGGCAATCGCGAGCTGTGGCAGCAGGCCTCTGCGATTATTGAGCAAGGTATACGCCAGTTAAGCGAGCCGCCCTACAATATTCCCGCTGACTGGTTTACCCGACAGGCGGCACGTTACGTATAGTGCCAGTGTGGCAATCGCCACGGCTGTTAAGTAACTGCTGCAAGCCGGCTTGCGTTAAGCGATAACGCTGTAGCCGGCTTTGCGGTTTATCCACGGGGATCATTTCAAATCTAAAACCATTATATTTAACAATCAATCTCATTTTAAATAGTACAGGTAAATGGGCTTATCAGACAGATTGATAACTACATCAAAATTCATGAATTACAAATTTTCTTTATGTGGAGCATATTCAGGTTCATACATTCATTTCCTCTGAGGAAAATAAAATGCAAAGTGACCTGATTAAACTCAACCAGGAAGGAACGCCCTTATTCGATTTATTAAAAACTATTTGTCAAAAGGAAATATATTCATTTCATGCATTGCCCATTTCCAGCTTTGGTCATAGTGATATTCTTCCCTTTTGTGGAAAGGAGGATGTTTTTTTAGAATCCACTATTACAGATGAGGCTTTCGATAATTTCTTTTTCCCTAAAGGGGTCATAAGGGAGTCGCAAAAACTCACCGCGCAGATCTACAATGCCGACCGTTCATTCTATATTACCGGTGGCACCAGTGTAGCCAATCAGATCGCCATTACTGCATTATATGATAAGGAAGACGAAATCCTTATCGATAAGAACTGCCATCAGTCAGTTCATTTTCATAGTCATAGTCAAGCCCTGGGTGCGAATGTGGATTATCTTTGCCCTGATCTTATCGCTGAAGACGGGCAGCTCACAGCCTGGTCAATTGAGAAATTGACTAACAAAGTGTTGAGTAAGCAATCTGAGGAAGCAGGATATGATCTTATTATTTTGACAGCGCAATCCTATGAAGGTCTCATTTATGATATTCCAGCTGTACTCTTACATCTCTTGAAGGCTGGCGTGAAGACGAGAAAATTTTTTATCGATGAAGCATGGGGAAGTCTCAATTATTTTAGTGATGATACGCGACCTTATACGGTAATGAATATTGACTCTATTATTGAAGAGTACCCTAATCTGGAAGTTGTGTGTACACAGTCTGCACATAAGTCTCTTTTTTGCCTTCGTCAGGCATCGTTGATTCATTGTAAAGGAGGAAAAGAGTTACCTTATAAAATCGAAGTGGCAAAATTCAGAATACATACAACATCACCAAACTATGCCATTCTCGCGTCTCTGGATCTGGCGCAAGCATATATGCGTCAGTATGGCAATGAAATGGCTTCATATTCCAGAGCGTTAGTTAATACATTTAAGGAGGAGATAAATTCAGAGCCTGAGCTTGCTTTGCTGCATGCGGAAAGTGAAGTATTTCAGGACCACTGGCATATTCACCACGACCCAACGAAAGTCATGTTAAATGTAACGAGTTTAGGTGACAGCTCCGTAATCAAAGATAAATTATTGAGAGAGAATATATTTGTCAAAAGAATATTGAGCAATCATCTTTTGCTTAGCTTTCATATTGGCATTAATAAAGAGGCAGTCGGCGCATTAACCCGCGCATTAGTTTTAATAAGCCAGCCCAGTGTTATTAACAGAGATATCAAAATCAATAGCATATCCAAAACTTTTATCATTCCTTATCCACCCGGTGTACCTATCGTTTTCCCAGGTGATAAGATAAATGCAGAAATCACACAGAAAATAAAACAATATGAAGATAGCGGCATGCTTGTTATTTCTGCCTGATATAACAGCCTGTTCAGAAGACCGGGCAAGGGAATAATACAGTGATTACTTTAGATAAATTAAAAGAAATTGCCTCATATCACAGTAGCAACACTTGCCTCATTGATAAAGGAATACGTTATACGTGGCAACAAATCCTTAGTCGAGCAACGTCGCACGTGGCATTTTTGAAAAAAATGTATAATAATGAACAATTGCGTTCAGCCTGCTATTTATCAAAAAATAATGCAGATGTTATTTGTTGGCTTGCAGCCTTTACTACATTGGGTATTCCGGTCAATGGCCTCGATTATTCACTGCCTGTTGAGACGCTAACTACCTTGATCAAAAATATTAGCCCGGACATGTTACTCGTTTCGTATAACCTGTATTCAGCAGAAGAATTAAACCTGTTGCAGGTCACAGTGAGTACCATGTTGGCCATAGATACGCTAACAGCTCCGATAGTCCAGCGCATGGGTGAATCTCATACGCCCGATACAGATATGTTACTGAAAGACTATATTTTCCCACCATTTCGGGGGGTTTCATTGACATCAGGAACCAGTACTCTCCCCAAAATAGCACTACGCTACCAATCATTTGATGCGCGACGCTTTTCCTGGTTTCGTGAACGATATGGTTTCGGAAATGACGATGGATTCCTGCTTATCATACCACTGTACCATGCCGCAGGTAATAGTTGGGCAAGGATGTTCATGAGCCTGGGAAGTCCGATTTATCTTGTAGACCAGGATGATAATGACGAGATCGTCACAGCCCTTATACAAAATAATATAACAGCAAGCGTTATGACTCCCAATTTAGTGCGTAAACTGACCGATCTTGTTGATAACGGAGGTCATCAATTCCATCTTCGCTGGATTCTCGTTGGGGGCAGCTTTTTTTCTGTTAAAAACAAGCATGCGGCGATGAATGTATTTGGCCCTGTATTTTATGAATATTATGGTTGCACAGAGACTGGGGTTAATGTTCTGTCTGAACCAGAAGATATGATCCGTTACCCGCAAAGTGTCGGCAGAGCTTTTGATGGAAATCAGGTTGTCATCCTTGATAATAACTTTCAATCGGTAGAAGCTGGAATTAATGGTCGGGTCGCTATTGCTAGCTATATGCTGATGGATGAATACAGTGATGGTTTATGCCCTTTCCATGTTATTGATGGTGTCCGATATTTTTTAATGGCGGATCGTGGCCACCTGGACAGAGAAGGCAGGCTCTTTTTGATGAGCCGCAATGCTGATACTAACATCCTTTATGACCTGTATAGCATAGAGGAAGATATCCGTGACATTGCCTGCATTTCTGATGTTGCAGTTATTTCAGTCATAGAGAATGGAGAGATCGCCATTAAATGTATTTTCAGCACCAAAAATGGAGATAAAGCACAAGGAATTATAAGAAAAATTGAGCGAAATTTTAAAAAGCATCATATTAAAAACATCAAAACCAAAAGGGTTGATAAAATCCCTTATAGCCCCAGCGGCAAGGTTCGTTTTACTGAGTTTGTGGGAATGTAATCTTCGACTTTGCTAACTACTCTACAGATATCAGGATAGTTGATAGTGATATAAAAATTTACCAATATCCATCCCAAACGGATAGTGAAATAGTTAACTGCATCAGTGATGGTGCCAATACATTGGAACGTTCTAATTTAAGGATGATGGTCATGAATCACAGCTATTCAAAAGGTCTGATTTGCTGCTTGTTAGCGACACTCTCTTGGGGAGTAATGTTTCCGGTGATGACCGATGCATTGCAGTATATTGACCCATTTAATTTTACAACAATACGCTATGGCATTGCCGGGCTGGCCTTTTCTCTTATTCTCCTGTGCATGGAAGGAAAAAAAGGGTTCAATTTGCAAGGAGAACGTTGGGTGTTAGCCTGGTTGTTTGGCACCCTGGGGTTTGCCGGTTTTGGCTTTTTGGTTTTTCTCGGGCAACAAATGGCAGGTCCTGCTGGTGCTCTGACCGCATCCATCATGATGGCGACAATGCCAATGTCAGGTTTATTGACGGTATGGTTGTTAAAAAAAAGCCGTCCGCACGCCAGCACATTCGGATTTATTCTCATGTCATTTTCAGGTGTATTGCTGGTGATCACTAATGGTAATGCCACTGAGGTTGTGAACTCGCCATTAAATATGACAGCAAATCTATTGTTGATCACCGGCGCATTATGCTGGGTATTATACACTGTCGGTGGGAGTTATTTCCCTCACTGGAGTCCAGTGCGTTACACCACAATGACTACGCTGACAGGTATGATGAGTGTCGTCACCATTGATATGATACTGATGCTGACAGGCAACATCGCTGCACCCACTCTTTCAGCAGTTGGCGCTGTGATACCACATTTGTTTTATATGGCTTTCGTCGCAGGTTTGATGGCTGTTCTTTGCTGGAACGTTGGGAATAAAATCATTACTCCAACTAACGGCGTGCTCTTTATGGACGTGGTACCTGTGACCGCTTTTATTGTGTCCGCGCTGAGTGGGGTTGTACCATCATCAATTCAGTTAGTGGGTGCAGGCATCACGGCAACAGCACTGATTTTGAACAACCTGAACCAGCGCAAACTGGCTCAAGCTAAACTGGCTATAACTGTCAGCCAGCTCTGACCCCTAATGCTTCCAGAGCGCCTTCACCGATTCAATCAATGCCATAACGACCGGTGAAGACTCTCTGCTCCTGGCCCAGATAAAGCAAAGCTGACTCACAGTTTTCGCTTCAGGCCAGATACAGAGCTGCTCACAATCCTGTAGTGTCAGAGCAAGATCCTCACGCATCAACGTCAACCCCATTTCAAGGCAGACCAGCTCGGTCAGTGTTCTCTCCTGATCAGCGACCATGGACGGGGTAAATGTTGCGTTATTGCGTTCAAAAAACTGCCGGGTGATAGTTGAGAAGGAGCATTTTTCCGGCGTTGAGACCCAGGGGAATGTCTGAAGATCTCCCCACTCCGCAGCCTGAATCTTACTGCGCCACGCCCATGGCCCAACGATGCAAAGTGTAATCGGTAAAATTGGCATAACCCCCAGGTTTTTCTCAGTGAAATCACCAATCACAAACCCGGCGTCCATTTCGCCACTGACAACAGCGTCAATAATATGCCCGGAAATATTCTGACGAATGGTCAGGTTCACATTCTGATGACGCTGGCGAAGTTCAGACAGCACACCAGGCAGGTTCAGAATCACGGGCACGGAAATGGTTCCCAATGTGCAGGTGCCGACATTATTTAAGGAACGCGCTTTTTGTATACAGTTCCTGGCCGCCGTCAGAGCGACACGCGCTTCATCACACATCACAATCCCCCCAGCTGTCAGTTCCATGCCTCTGGGATTTCGATTAAACAGGCGAACCTTAAATTCACTTTCCAGGGATTTTATATGCGCACTAACAGCCGGCTGACTAAGAAAAAGCAGGCTGGCAGCACGCGTTAAACTCGATGTTTCTGCTACCGTGACAAAAGTCTTTAACTGATTAAGGTCCATGTCGTTAACTCTCCCTTTGATGAATCAGATAAAAGCGGGCAACAACGAAAAAGCGCCTGGCCGGTAAAACAATCGGCTGCTCAGGATCGATTAAGTAGGATGAATAAATTCAAGTTCATAGAAAAAAACACAACTTCAACCTGCCCGCCTGGCGGCTACAGAAACAATAAACCCGCCAGAAGCGGGTTTTAACATCATCTTAATCTAACAATTGTCGACCAAGAGTGGGATTCGAATGGAGCAACTGCATCAGTTTCTGCGCCGAGCCAGATGGCCTGGTGCGCTTTGCTTCCCAACTTTTCACTGAAGAAATACTCACGCCCATTACACGGGCAAATTCATCAACCTGCATACCGGTAATTTCCCGCAGTCGCTGCGGCTCCGGCATGGCGACAGGTTGAACCTGCAAAGCAGGAGCAAGGTTAACCACTTCACGAGCTAATACAATGTGTTCAAGGCTACTCAACAATTCAAACATTGGATCTTTATTTTCCATCGAGAACTCCTTACAACTCGCAATGAAATGACATGATCAGGACAGAGGAAGAGTGCCAAAAATCCGAGGCGCTCAAAACTGGCAGGCAACAACTGAAAAAGGCGTCAGGTCAGTTCAGAAATCCACCAGAACGGTAAGTATTAGTTGAAGCGCAATGTTTTGCGCCCCCTTTTTTGACTATTTTTCAAACTTGCTTTATGAGCCTGAAGTCTTATTGAGCAGCAACCGTTGTCCCGCCTGCTACGACGGTTTCACTGCACCTTAAAGGGGCATAAATGCACCATGATGGCGCAACGCACTCAGTGATGTTCCCTCGCACCAACTCTTGCCAGTTCTTTTTCCTCAACCCGAAGAAAAATAAATACCCTTATATATCATACACCTGAAAAATTTATCTTCGCTGCATTTTGAACCAATTAATTATTGGTTCGGTTCTTGCCTACGCTTTAATCAACATGATTGTGCGATTCATAATCTAAACCTCTGAATAATCGCCATAACAACACTTTTTCTGATGAAAAGATAAGCGAACCAATTATGGGTGATACGCCAGAAACAGCAGCAAACTCCAGTTCCGCGCTGGAAAAGCTTCGTCAATTAATTCAGCAACATGACGCTCATCCCGACTTAGCCTTGCCGACCGAACGCGAGCTGGCAGAACGCTTTGCCGTTGGACGACGTGAAATCCGTCGTGCGCTGGATGTGCTGGAAGAAGAGGGGCGCATCTGGCGTAAGCAGGGTAAAGGGACTTATGTCGGCCCGGCCGCGCCGGTACAGCCACTGGCGCTCCAGGATCTGCCACAGCAATCGAACCTGGTGGAAGTGATGGAAGCCCGCCTTCAGCTGGAGCCTGGCCTGGCCCGCCTGGCGGCGATACGCGCCAGCAAAGAGCAAATTGCGCTAATGCAGCGTTTGCAGGAGCGCATGAATCATCTTTCGCTCAGTGATGGTGATGAACATGAACTGTGGGACAGCGCCTTTCACCGCGCCATTGCTGAAGCGGCAGGTAACCGGCTGATGCTGGGCCTGTTTGATGCGGTTGATGCGGTGCGGCGTGAGCCTGCCTGGCAACATCTGCGCGTGCAGGCGCGCACCCCGGCACGACTGGACAACTACGACGACCATCATCACCGGCTGGTTAAACATATCGCCGCACGACAACCGGCCGAAGCGGCAACGGCAATGCGCGAACATCTGTTGGCGCTACAACAAGCGCTGATTGAGGCCATTAATTTTGGCGATGAGGAACCATTATGACGAGTTCTGCTGCCCGTTTACCGGTGCTAAGCCTGCGTAATCTCGATGTGCAATTTAGTGGCTCGCCGGTCACGGTGCTCGACAGCATTTCACTGACCTTGCACGCCGGTGAGACGCTGGCGTTGGTCGGCGAATCAGGATGCGGCAAAAGCATTACCTCGCTGGCGCTGATGGGACTGCTGCCCGGCAGCGCACGGATCAATCGCGGCGAAATGCATTTCAATCAGCATGACCTGCAGCGGCTCAGCGCACGTGATTATGCCGATCTGCGCGGCAATCAGCTGGCAATGATTTTTCAGGAACCGATGACCTCGCTCAATCCTGCCTTCACTCTCGGCGACCAGCTCAGTGAGGCGGTGATGCGCCATCGCGATTGCAGTCGCCGCGAAGCGATGCAGGCCGCGCGGGAGATTCTTGAAAAAGTGCAAATTCCGGCGGCAGAAATGCGGCTGAAAGCATATCCGCACCAGCTTTCCGGCGGGATGCGTCAGCGCGTGATGATTGCGATGGCGTTAATTAACCAGCCGCAACTGCTGATTGCCGATGAACCCACTACCGCGCTGGACGTCACCATTCAGGCGCAAATCCTCGCGCTGCTCAACACCCTGAAACAGGATACCGGCACGGCAGTGCTGATGATCACTCACGATTTAGGCGTCGTGGCCGAAGTGGCACAGCGAGTGGCCGTGATGTATGCCGGACAAGTGGTAGAAAGCGGCGAAGTTAGCGAGATTTTTAACGATCCACAACATCCTTACACCATTGGCTTGATGGGGTCGATACCCAGCCTCGGTGCACGCAGCGCGGCGCTGGCGACCATTCCCGGCAGTGTGCCACTCCCGGAGCAGATGCCGGCTGGCTGCCGTTTCGCTACCCGCTGCCCCTTTGCCGAAACGCGTTGCCACCAGCATAAACCGCCGCTGCATGCCATTAATGCGCAGCACCAGGTCGCCTGCTTTCGCGCGCCGTTGGAAGAGCATGTCACTCAGGAAGCTTTCGCATGACTACGCCAATCCTTGAATGTATCGATTTAACCAAAACCTTTGCTGGCCCACCGGCGTTGTTTAAACGTAGCAAGCAGGTGACGGCGGTTGACCGTATCTCTTTACAGGTCATGCCTGGCGAAACGCTGGCAATCGTCGGCGAATCCGGTTCCGGTAAATCAACCCTCGGCCGCCTGTTACTCCGTCTGCTTGCCGCCACTCAGGGTCAGGTGTTTTATCAGGGAGAAGAGATTACTGATGCCAGCGGCACCCGCCTGAACCAGCTACGCCGCGAGCTACAAATTATTTTCCAGGATCCCTTTGCTTCGCTGAATCCGCGTATGACGGTCGAAAATATCGTGGGCGAACCGGTATGGCTGCATGAATCGCTGTCACGTCAGCAGCGTAAAGAGAAGGTTCATGAATTACTGCGCACGGTGGGCCTGCCTGCCGCGTGGTCGCAACGCTATCCCCACGAATTTTCTGGCGGTCAGCGCCAGCGCATCGGCATTGCCCGCGCGCTGGCCTCCGGTCCGAAACTGCTGCTGGGTGACGAGCCGGTCTCCGCGCTGGATGTCTCGGTACAGGCGCAAGTGGTGAATCTGCTGGAGAGCCTGAAAGCCCAGTTTGGCCTGACGATGGTGATTGTCGCGCACGGTCTGGCGGTGATTCGCCATATGAGTGATCGTGTGGCGGTGATGTATCTCGGCCAGATTGTTGAGCTGGCCAGCGTCGATGAGATTTTTGATGCGCCGCTGCACCCCTATACCCAGGCGCTGATTGCCTCTGCACCTCAGCTTCAGCCCGGCGTTGAGCGTCAGATTCCGATGCTACAGGGCGATCTGCCCAATCCGGCCGCACCGCCCAGCGGCTGCCGCTTTCATACCCGCTGCCCGCATGTGCGCGATGAGTGCCGTCAGCTTGAACCGATCAATCAGATCTTGCCCGGCGGTCGCCAGGTTGCCTGCCATCGCTGGCAGGAGATCAATCGCGATCGCAGCGTGATTGAAATTGCCCCACCGTCACCTGCCTTTTTACGTCGCCGTGCGCTGTTCGATCAGGCTGCCAGGCAAAAACAATAAAACCCTCTGGAGAAGTGAAGCGATGAAAGTTCGTAAGACGTTTTTGGCCGCGCTTGGCGGTCTGATGTTGATGGGAGCCAGCGTTCCGTCACAAGCTGAAAGTACGCTACGTATTGGGTTAGGAGCCGATCCGGATATGCTTGATCCGCATCTGGCGCGTACCTATTACGGTCGTTTCGTGTTTGCTGCCATGTGTGATCGACTGGTCGATGTCGATGAACATCTGCAGGTGATTCCCGGCCTGGCAACCGACTGGGCGTGGAGCGATGACGGTAAAACGCTCACCATGAATCTGCGCCAGGGTGTGACCTTCCATGACGGCGAAAAATTTGACGCCGAAGCGGTGAAATTCAATATCGAACGCGCATTAACCCTGCCGGGTTCGGTGCGTAAAAGCGAAATCTCGTCGATTGAGTCTGTTGAAGTCAAAGCGCCTTACCAGGTGATATTTCACCTGAAAACCGCTGATGCCGCGCTGCTCAGCCAGCTGACTGACCGCGCCGGTGCCATGCTGGCACCGAAAGCCGCTGCCAAAGCGGATTTCACCACTCACCCGGTCTGTTCCGGCCCTTATCAGTTTGACAGCCGTGTGCAACAGGACCGCATCGTTCTGAAGCGTTTCGATAATTACTGGAATAAGTCCGCCTACCACTTCGATAAGGTGATTTTCCTGCCGATTCCTGATGCTTCGGTACGTCTGGCCAACTTACGTTCCGGCGATCTCGATCTGACAGAAGGGATTGCCGCCAGTGACGTAAAAACCGTCGAGGGCGATGCCAAACTAAGCCTGGCGAAAGTGACCGGTCTTGGCTATCAGGGCATCACTTTTAATATCGCTAACGGCAAAGTCGATCCCAATAACCCGTTTGCCAAAGATGCGCGCGTGCGTGAAGCCTTCTCGCTGGCCATTGATCGCGACGCGCTGAATCAGGTGGCTTTTGACGGATTATATACGCCGGCTAATCAGGCGTTCTCTACCGTCAGCCCGTATCACGTCAAGCTGCCGATCGCGGCGCGTGATGTGGAAAAAGCGAAAGCGTTACTGGCGGCGGCCGGCATAACCCCTCCGCTTAACGTCAAACTGCTGGTGACTAATAATCCGACATCGCAACAGGTCGGCCAGGTGATTCAGGCGATGGCCAGCGAAGCCGGTTTTAATGTCAATCTGCAGATGAGCGAGTTCGCCACCCTGCTCGATCGCCAGCAGAATGGAGAATTCCAGCTCAGCCTCTCCGGCTGGTCAGGGCGACCGGATCCGGACGGCAGCATCTTCTCATTTATCAACAGCAAAGGCACGCTGAACGACGGCCATTACAGCAACCCGCAGGTCGACAGTTGGCTGACGGAAGCACGCCAGACCAACGATCAGGCGGTGCGTCAGGCGCTGTATGACAAAGTGGTCAAACAGCTGCAAACCGATATGCCGATCGCTTATCTCTACTTTGAACCACGCATCTTTGGCATGAACAAAAAACTGGAAGGCTTTAAAGCCTGGCCAGATGGTCTGGTGCGTCTTGCTGGCGTGAAGATGGCACCCTGAGGGAGGCCGGAGGAGCACTGATGGTTGAATTGATCTGTAAGCGCCTGCTGCTGGCTATTCCGACACTGTTGCTGGTGAGCATTATGGTGTTCTCGCTACAGAAGTTGCTGCCCGGCGATCCGGTACTGGCAATGGCGGGCGAAGAGCGCGATCCGGCGGTGATTGCGCAACTGCGCGACGAATATCACCTCAATGATCCGATTCCGGCACAGTATTTTCACTGGATCAGTAATGCGCTGCGTGGCGATTTAGGTATGTCGCTGCGCACCAAAGAACCGGTAACCCAACTGATTGCCAGTAAGTTGCCGGTCACGCTGGAGTTGTCGCTGCTGGCGATGATTTTTGCGCTGCTGATTGGCATCAGTATGGGGATTATCGCCGCAGTGCGTAAAGACAGTTGGGTCGACCACACCACTAACTTTGTCGCGCTATCCGGCATATCCGTGCCGCATTTCTGGCTGGGAATTCTGTTGATTTTACTGTTTTCGGTTCATTTACAGTGGCTGCCCGCCTCTGGCTATGTACCGCTCAGTGAAAGTATTCCACAGAATATTAAAACGCTGCTGCTGCCCGCGCTGGTGCTTGGCACCGGGCTGGCGGCCACGCTGATGCGTCATACCCGTGCGGCAATGATTGCGGTGTTGAAAGCCGATTATATCCGCACCGCGCGTGCCAAAGGACTGTTGCCAAAACGGGTGATCCTCAAACACGCGTTTCGCAATGCGCTGGTGCCGGTGATTACTCTGACGACCCTGCTGTTTGGCGAATTGTTAGGGGGTGCGGTGCTGACCGAACAGGTATTCACCCTGCCCGGCTTTGGCAAGATGATCGTCGACTCAGTATTTAACCGTGATTATGCGGTGGTGCAGGGTGTGGTACTGGTGGTGGCGATCGGTTTTTTGTTGCTCAATCTGCTGGCCGATGTGCTCTACGTGCTGATTAACCCCAAAATGCGAGGCTGACCATGAGTGAAGTATTGGTGTCTGGCGCGGCCGCGCCGCTGCGCAAACCGGGTAATCGGGTACTGAAAAAATTTCTCGCCAATAAAAGCGCGATGCTTGGCGCGGTAATTGTGTTGCTGTTTGTCGCTATCGCGCTGTTGGCACCGTGGCTGGCACCGTTCGACCCCGTCAAAGCCAACTTTATGGCGGTACGAAAACCACCGTCAGAGTTGTACTGGCTGGGTAGCGATGAGCTGGGGCGCGATATTTTATCGCGCATGATTTGGGGGGCGCGCACCTCGCTGCTGGCGGGCTGTATTTCGGTGATGATTGCCATCCTGATTGGCGTGCCGCTTGGCTTAATCGCCGGTTACTGGCAGGGCATCTGGGACGGCGTGATTTCACGCGTTATTGAAGCACTGCTGGCCTGCCCGTTTCTGATTCTGGCGATTGCGCTGGGTGCCTTTCTCGGCCCCAGCCTCGGCAATGCGATGATTGCTATCGGTTTGTCGGCAATGCCGATTTTTGCCCGCCTGACCCGCGGTCAGGTGATTGCCATTCGCAATGAAGAGTATATCGACGGTGCACGGGCAATCGGCCTGCCCGACCGCTGGATTGTGCTGCGCTACGTACTGCCCAACGTGATGTCACCGATCCTGGTACAGGCCACGCTGGCGATTGCTTCGGCGATTATTACCGAAGCCAGCCTGTCATTCCTTGGCCTGGGTCAGCAACCGCCCGACCCGTCGTGGGGTGCAATGCTGAACACGGCCAAAGGGTATCTGGAACAGGCTCCCTGGATGTCCATTTTTCCAGGGATAGCCATTTTTCTCACCGTGCAGGGATTCAATCTGCTGGGAGACGGACTGCGCGACGCGCTCGATCCGCGCAACGACTGATGATTAAGGAATAGCGATGAGTGGAGAAATAGATTTTAACGTCGGGTATCCCTCCTGGCGTGCACCAATGATGGGTCGCAACGCCGTTGCCACCTCGCAGCCGCTGGCCGCACAGGCCGGGCTGCGTATATTGCAACAGGGTGGTAACGCGGTGGATGCCGCGATTGCTACCGCCATCGCCCTGACCGTGGTTGAACCGACCGGTAACGGTATCGGCAGTGATGCTTTTGCCATTATCTGGGATGGCAAACAGCTGCATGGCCTGAACGCGTCGGGCCGTGCGCCTGCCGCGTGGAAACACGAGACGTTTGCCCATTTAGCCGCCATGCCAGAAACCGGCTGGGATGCGGTCACGGTGCCAGGCGCAGTTTCTGCCTGGGTCGAGCTGGCCGAACGTTTCGGCACTCTGCCGCTGACGACCCTCGCCCAGCCGGCTATCGACTATGCACGCAACGGTTTTCCGGTCTCGCCATTGATTGGCGAACTGTGGCAGCGCGGCTATAACAAGCTGCGCGATCAGCCGGGATTCAGCGCCTGTTTTGCCCCGCAGGGCCGACCGCCGCGCACGGGTGAGCTGTTCCGCAATCCTGACCAGGCCGACACGCTGGAAAAAATTGCCGCCACCAACGGCGAAGCCTTCTATCGTGGCGAACTGGCGGAAAAAATTGCCGCCTTCGCCCGTGAGCATAATGCTGCACTGACTATCGACGATCTGAAAAACCATCAGGCTGAGTGGGTAGAGCTGCTGTCGCGCCCGTTTGCTGGCGGCTCGGTACATGAACTTCCTCCTAACGGTCAGGGCATCGCAACGCTGATTGCCCTTGGCATTCTTGAGCACTGGGATATTGGCCGCTATCAACCTGATTCGGTTGAATGGCTGCATCTGTCGATAGAGGCGATGAAGTTGGCGCTGGTAGATCTGGAGCGCTATATCGCCGATGAAGACCATATGGAGTTTGCCGCCAAACATCTGCTGAGCGATGAATACCTGAAAAGTCGTGCCGCGCTGATTGATGCGAAACAGGCTGGCGATTTCACCTTCGGCGCACCGACCCAGAGCGGTACGGTGTATCTCTCTACCGCCGACGCCGACGGCATGATGGTGTCCTTTATCCAGTCGAACTATATGGGTTTCGGCTCTGGCGTCGTGGTACCCGGCACCGGCATCAGCCTGCAAAATCGCGGCGCAGGCTTTGTGCTGGATAAAGCACATCCGAACGTGGTGGCGGGTAATAAGCGCGCATTTACCACCATTATTCCGGCCTTTGCGCTGGATGGCGACGGTCAGCCATTGATGTCGTTTGGGGTGATGGGTGGACCGATGCAGGCGCAGGGGCATTTGCAGATGGTGCTGCGTATTATGCTGCATAAACAGAATCCTCAGGCGGCGATTGATGCACCGCGCTGGCGAGTGGTGGCGGGTCGTGAAGTGATTGTGGAACCCTCAATGGATCGCAATACGCTGGCAACCTTGCGCGCCATGGGCCACAAGATAGTGCTGGAAGATCCACTGCAAACCTATAACTTTGGTGGTGCGCAGGCGATTGTACGCGATCCGCAGGGTTTCTATATCGCCGCAACGGAAAGCCGTAAGGATGGGCAGGCATTAGTATTTTAAGCCTGTTGGGGGCAGTGAAAACTGCCCCCTTTTACGTTTGGTCACCCAGTGATATTTCCGGGCGATGGAAAAGACATCCTGCTAATCCGCCTGATAAGGTAGCACCCAAATAATTCTGATAGATTTTGGGTGTCATACCCTGGAAATACACTCGGTCATTATCCTTTTAATAACTTACATTGATTATTTGACATCCATTAATGCCAGTTTATTTGAAAGAGGATCGCGTATCAGGGTAAGTCCAACCTGATAATAGCGCTTATCTATCCCGTTATCGAACCAGACTCCGTTAGAAAGGGTGTAACGACCTTCTTGCCAATCATCAAAACCAACAGGCAGGCACTTATTGAACTTAACAGGCAGGGGAGCATTATTCGGCTTGCCCGGCGTGGCCCAAATTATTTCATAATGCTTATTGATAACCTTTTCCAAAATAAAACCTTTATGCATTGGGTTATGTTGCCTTATCGCACGATCGCCAGGAATGGTAAAACAGGGTAAGTTATCAACCATTTTTATCTTGAGTGGATAAAACCATGGACGATGAAAGTAAAAACAACCGGTTAGTAATATAACTAATATCATTACGACAAATGGACGATAGAGCGGTTTCATCTTAACATTTTCCGCTCAGATAAATTGAGTTGCTGTGTTTCAGGATCGCGAAGCAATAGAAACTCAGCATGATAAAGTCGCTGCTCTATCTCATTATCAAACCAGATCCCAGTATCTATTGCATATTGTCCTTCCTGCCAGTCATCAAACACGTTGACTAAGCACTGATCCAGAATAACAGGAAAGTAGTTTGACCTTGCCATTATCGGTGCAACCCAGACCGTTTCATAACTCCCATTAATCAACCTGGATATCATTAAACCATTGTTAACCATTTGATGCCTGCGTGTTTTAATGTCTTCAGGAATAATGAAGCATGGCGCATTATTAACCATTTTAACCTCCATAGACCATGACATTTGACGATGAAACAGACACGCACTTAATAATACCGTCACTGACACTATAAATATAAATCGGATACAATGCCTCATCTTAAACTTTTAACCTCTTTAGCATCTTTAAGAAAGTAGACAAGAGTATCTTCATAAAGTTGTCGAAAATCAGGCCCAATAATGCCGATGAAATTTTTACGCTGTGCAAAACCATTCAAACCAAATCGTGTAATATAATAATAATCAGCAATAATTGAGGCCTGTTGTTCCAGACTATAGTCTCGCAAAGTTTTATAGTGTGGCAAACTGTATTTATAAGAAACTAAGCCACTAAATACCCCTCGCATTCTGACATTAACTCCCATCTGATATTGCCAGACATGAGCCATTTCGTGGATAAAAAGATGTTTCTCTCGCGGTGCCTCATGAGAAAAGTCATCTCTGTAAAGCATCGTCATAAAATAGATATTACCGTTAGGGGCCATCGCTACTTCATCCATTTGAAGATCAAATGGAAAATAACTGCGGTGATAAACCCTTACCCGACTATAATCAACCCCATTACGAAATACTGATCGAGCTAACGATATCTCACCTATGGTAAGTGGTCGCGACTGGCCTTTTGCTAAAGTCATCACACTCACTCCTTGAGTTATTTGCGATTACGCTATCACATCAGAAATAAAGTTAAAAAATAAAATCGGTTATTTCTTTTTAATCAGATCGATCTCACAAATCATTATTAGTGTTTAATTTAATGCGATCTTATTATTTATTCGAAGAAAATGGCCTTTGCACGCGAAGAAAGCCCGTTATAAAGGTATTCAGCGCAGACACATTAGACTATCCTTTAGGCTCGACATCTTGCTAAGCGTTATCAGGTAGTTAACCCTTCTCAATGACAGGAGTTTGTTTATGGCGGCAGGAATCTCCCGTGTCTGGGCCCGCGTATGGGTGCCACTGGCGGCACTGTTTATTGTCTTTCAACTGACCGGCTGCGGCGATAAAGAGCCGGATCAGCGTAAAGCGTTTATCGATTTTCTCCAAAACACCGTGATGCGCAGCGGCGAACATCTGCCCGCGTTAAGCGAAGATCAGAAACAGAAAATGGGTAACTACGCCAGTGATTACGCCATTATTTATGGCTTTTCGCAGCAGGTGAATAAAGCAGTTGATAACGGGTTAAAACCGGTGGTTGATGAGCTTCAGATGATTCGCGTACCGCAGGATTATCTGACCCGCCGCAATAGTTTGCGCCAGGCCAGTGGTTCGCTGAATGTGCTGGCGCAGCAGATTCAGAGTGCCAAAAGCCAGGCAGACAGCAGCAAGGCGACGCTGAAGCAACCGGATGATTTAAAAACGGTCTATGACAACGTGTATAACAAAGTGGTCACGCAGCCAGCTAATTCACTGATTCCTTTATTACCGGCTCTTCAGTCGCTAAGTCAGGATGTACTGCAAGCGGGTGACTTCCTGCAACAGCAGGGAACCAGCGTCACCTTTAATAATAATGGTGTGCAGTTTGCTACCCGCGATCAGGCCGCGCAGTACAACACGATTATGAGCAATTTGTCGTCGAAAACGCAGGCGCTGGACCAGGCGAAAAGTGCCGTGCAGGGTGGTTTCCAGTAAACACTTAGCCTTTGTTATCCGGCAATTCTTTTCTTAAAAGGAAAAGGATTGCCGTAACTTTCTTACATTATGGCTTTTGGTCAATTTATCTGCGCAGCAAACGGTGAGTTGGCGCATTTCAGCCCAAAAATAAATTGTGATATTCATCACAATTCAAATATAAATCCCCAGCCTTATTTCGTGATACACATCACATTTATTAGCCATTTCAGGCCAGATATTCGCCATCGTCCTTTTTTTACACGGTAATTATGTGATCTATATCACTTAAATCCCCCCTAAAGCCCCTTCATTAGCGTGATGAGCATCACACTTTTTTCACTCACTACGCAGCGTCATATTGGCGTGCTAGAGTCCGCCTGCATACAGTAATGGTGTAGTCGGCTCCCCGCCGGAATGTCTCATACAAAAATCAACGCGCTCTCTTATTTGTCAGCGCGTAACAATAAGGGGTGTGTTTTATGTCCTCATCAGATATCAAGATCAAAGTTCAGAGCTTTGGTCGCTTTCTGAGCAATATGGTGATGCCAAATATCGGGGCGTTTATCGCCTGGGGTATCATCACTGCGCTGTTTATTCCGACCGGCTGGTTGCCAAACGAAACGCTGGCCAAGCTGGTTGGCCCGATGATTACTTATCTGCTGCCATTGCTGATCGGTTATACCGGTGGCCGCCTGGTCGGCGGCGATCGCGGTGGCGTGGTCGGTGCCATCACCACCATGGGTGTGATTGTCGGTGCCGATATGCCGATGTTCCTCGGCGCAATGATTGCTGGCCCACTGGGCGGCTGGGCCATCAAATCCTTCGACCGTATGGTTGACGGTAAAATTAAAAGCGGCTTTGAAATGCTGGTTAACAACTTCTCTGCCGGTATTATCGGTATGTTGTTGGCCATTCTGGCGTTTCTGGCAATCGGTCCACTGGTTCAGGGTCTGTCGCATATCCTCGCCGCCGGTGTAAACCTGATGGTGCAGAATAATCTGCTGCCACTGACCTCAATCTTTGTTGAGCCAGCGAAAATCCTGTTCCTCAACAATGCGATTAACCACGGTATCTTCTCGCCACTGGGTATCCAGCAGGCAAGTGAAGCGGGTAAATCGATCTTCTTCCTGATCGAAGCCAACCCAGGCCCGGGGATGGGCGTACTGATGGCGTATATGTTCTTTGGTCGTGGTAATGCCAAACAATCTGCGGGCGGTGCGGCGATTATTCACTTCCTCGGCGGCATTCACGAAATTTATTTCCCTTATGTGCTGATGAATCCACGTCTGATTCTCGCCGTTATTCTTGGTGGTGCAACCGGCGTCTTTACCCTGACGTTGCTGAACGGCGGTCTGGTTTCTCCGGCTTCACCCGGCTCTATCCTGGCGGTACTGGCGATGACGCCAAAAGGTGCCTACTTCGCCAATATCGCGGCGATTGTTGCCGCCTTTGCCGTCTCCTTTGTGGTTTCCGCGATTCTGCTGAAAACCAGCAAAGTCAAAGAGGATGACGATATCGAAGCGGCCGCACGCCGTGTGCAGGAGATGAAAGCGCAGTCCAAAGGCCAGCACGGCACCGCCGTTGCCGCAGCTGATGGTCTGAACAGCGACCTGAGCCACGTGCGTAAAATCATCGTTGCCTGCGACGCCGGTATGGGTTCCAGCGCGATGGGTGCTGGCGTGCTGCGTAAGAAAGTCAACGACGCCGGTCTGAGCAATATTTCCGTTACCAATAGCGCTATCAACAGCCTGCCGGGCGATGTCGATCTGGTGATTACTCACCGCGACCTGACCGAGCGGGCGATGCGCCAGGCTCCTCATGCGCAGCATATTTCGCTGACCAACTTCCTCGACAGCGGCCTGTACACTGACCTGACTTCGCGTCTGGTTGAGGCCAACCGGTCAGCCGATCATCGTGAAAAAGTGATGACCACGCTGAATGACAGCTTCGACGAAGGTCAGGATCATCTGTTCAGACTGGGCGAAGGCAATATTTTCCTGGGTCTACAGGCAACAGAGAAAGAGCAGGCGATTCGCTTTGCCGGTGAGCAGCTGGTGAAAGGCGGTTATGTCGAGCCGGAATATGTGCAGGCGATGCTGGACCGTGAGAAATTAACCCCGACTTATCTTGGTGAGTCGATTGCGGTACCGCACGGCACGGTTGAAGCGAAAGATCGCGTGTTGAAAACCGGTGTGGTGTTCTGCCAGTATCCACAAGGTGTACGCTTTGGCGAAGAAGAGGACGATATCGCGCGTCTGGTTATCGGCATCGCGGCACGTAATAATGAGCACATTCAGGTGATTACCAGCCTGACCAACGCGCTGGATGATGAAAGCGTGATTGAGAAGCTGGCGGCCACTACCAGCGTGCAGGAAGTTCTGGATCTGCTGTCAGGTAAAAAATCGGTCTGATTAATCAGGCGGATAACACTTTCCCAGGGGCTGCGCATGCCCAGCCCCTCATTCGGGCCAGGCATGCCTGGCCCTTTGATCGTTTAAATGGGTAAAAATATGAAAGCTCTACATTTTGGTGCAGGTAACATTGGCCGTGGCTTTATTGGTAAATTGCTGGCAGATGCCGGTATCGAACTGGTTTTTGCGGATGTGAATCAGGCGGTGCTGGATGCGCTAAATGCGCGTCACGAGTATCCGGTTCATGTGGTGGGTGAAAATGCCCAGCTTGAGACGGTAAAAGGCGTCAGCGCCGTTAACAGCACCAGTGAGGAGATTATCACGCTGATTGCTGAGGTTGATATCGTTACCACGGCGGTTGGTCCGCAGATTCTTGAGCGCATCGCGGGTAGTGTCGCGCAGGGACTGGCCAAACGCAGTGATAGCGGTAATGTCCGCCCGTTAAATATTATTGCCTGTGAGAATATGGTGCGCGGCACCAGCCAGCTGAAACAGCACGTGCTAAAAGCGCTGCCGGAACAGTATCACGCCTGGACTGAACAGCATGTCGGCTTTGTCGATTCTGCCGTCGACCGTATTGTTCCGCCGTCCGAGGCTGGCAGCAGCGATGTCCTGGAAGTCACGGTTGAGACCTTCAGCGAATGGATTGTTGATAAGACCCAGTTTAAAGGCGAGCTACCGGATATTCCGGGCATGGAACTAACTGACAATCTGATGGCATTTGTCGAACGTAAACTGTTTACCCTGAATACCGGCCATGCCATCACCGCCTATCTCGGTCAGCTGGCGGGGCATCAGACCATTCGCGATGCGATTCTCGATGAAAAAGTGCGTCAGGTGGTGAAGGGCGCGATGCAGGAGAGCGGTGAAGTTCTGATTAAACGTTATGGTTTCGATGCCGCTAAACATGCTGCCTATATCGAAAAAATCCTTGGCCGCTTTGAAAATCCGTATCTGAAGGATGATGTTGAGCGCGTTGGCCGCCAGCCGCTGCGCAAATTAAGTGCGGGCGATCGCCTGATTAAACCGACCCTTGGCACGCTGGAATATCAGCTGCCGCATGACAACCTCGTTATCGGTATTGCTGCCGCGATGCACTACCGCAGCGAACAGGATCCGCAGGCACAAGAGCTGGTGGCGCTGCTGGATCAGCTGGGGCCGCAGGCGACGCTGGCGCAGGTCTCCGGGCTGGATGCCAACAGTGAGGTGGTTGCCGCTGTGGTGCAGGCTTATGACGGCCTCACCGCAAAATAATTGGCGAGGCAGCAAGGGCACGGCTCTGCTGTGCCCTCAGGCGCAATGACAGATATGCAGGCGATAATGGAAGAGAAGCAGGCTTTTGAAAATCGGGTGCTTGAGCGCCTGAATGCCGGTCGTTCGGTGAGAAGCTTTCTGATCGCCGCGGTAGAGCTGTTGGCCGAAGCGGTCAACATGCTGGTTATCCAGGTGTTTCGCAAGGACGATTATGCGGTGAAATATGCCGTCGAGCCGCTGTTATTGGGCGATGGCCCGCTGGGCGAACTCTCGGTGCGCCTGAAGCTGATTTACGGCCTTGGGGTGATTAACCGCAACGAATACGAAGATTGCGAACTGTTAATGGCCTTGCGGGAAGAGCTGAACGACGATGCCACGGAATATCGCTTTACTGATGATGAGATCCTCGGCCCTTTTGGCGAACTGCATTGCGTCAGTGGGCTACCGCCTCAGCCGCATTGGGTCAGCGAAGATGACGAACTGCGCGCCATGCAACGTCAGCGCTATCTGCAAGTGGTGCGCTCCACGATGGTGCTTTCCCTGACCGAACTGATTTCCCGCATCAGTATGAAACAAGCCTTTAAAAAGTAACGCCGCGAGCAGATGAATTTTGGTGTATCCTTTGCCGCATAGCGTCAATTTATCAGGTAACAATCATGAAAGAGCAGGAAAAAGCAGAAATTAAACGTCTGAGCGATCAGCTTGATGCCCTGAATCACAAAGAGCCAGCGCTGCTGGAATCCGGTGATGCAGAGAAACTCGGCGAACTGCTGAAAGAGAAAGATAAGCTGTTGGCTGAGATCGAACGTCTGAAAGGCGTGCGTGAGCAGAAGCTCAGCCTCGAAGCGCAGAAGTTGCAGCAGTTACCGTTCAGCCGTGCCATCACCAAGAAAGAGCAGGCTGATATGGGTGGCCTGAAGAAAGCGGTACGCGGCATTGTGGTGGTTCACCCGATGACCGCGCTGGGCCGTGAGATGGGTCTGAAAGAGATGACCGGTTTCGCCAAAAAAGCGTTTTAATCAAGCCGGGCCGGCGTTCTCGCCGCTGCTGGAATTTTATGGGTCGCATTTATGCGACCCATTTTTTTAGCTTATTTCTTTGCGTACTGCGCTTCTAAAGTGGCAAACCATGGGGCAATAAAGTCATCAGTCTGACCCCAGCCCGGAATGATGTTACTGAACGTCGCGACATTCACCGCACCTTGCTGGCTGGTGAGCAGCGATTGAGGGAGTGCAGCCGCTTTAAACTCATAAGTCGCAGGCGTTGATTCACCGGCAATCTTATTGGCAATCAGACGCATATTCACTGCGCCAATCAGTTTGGTATCCACCGCTACGCTGCTGACCCACGGACTGTTCGGCTGACGCATCAGTTGCAGATCCTGGTTAGAGATATCAATACTGTACAGTTTGATCTCGGTACGGCCATTCTCTTGCAGCGCTTTGTAAGCACCCTGACTGAACGCGTCCCAGGTTCCCCAGATCGCATCAATTTTGCCTTTCGGATACTTCGCCAGAATCGCGCCAACTTTATTCGCCGTATCGCCCTGCACGTCAGAAGAGACCGCACCAATTGATTCCAGCTGTTTGATTTCCGGCCAGGTTTTTTGCAGTTTTTCAAATTCGGCCTGACGACGTTCCATCGCCGGGAAGCCCGCTACCCATAGTTTGACGATATTGGCCTTACCGTTAAAGTCTTTCGCCAGCTGGCTGATGGAGAGATTCGCCAGCGAGGCGTCATCCTGCTGAGAAACCGTCACGCCCGCGACTTCACTGTTTACCGGCGTATCAAACACCGCCACTTTAATGCCTGCATCGGCAATGCGTTTTACCAGCGCGGTTGAGTACGGGTCGCGACCGTGGGAGAGAATAATGCCGTCATATTTCTGGCTGATGGCCTGATTAACAAAATCCTGGAAGCGCGCATCGTCGCCGTTGCTGAGGAAGGTGCTGACTTTAAAGCCCAGCTTCTTACCTTCCTGAATCGCCCCGGCAACAAATTGCGTGGTGTTATCGTCCGAACCGAGGTTACGGATCACCGCTACGCGGATTGGGCCATCATGGTTAGCGATAGCCGCCGGAACCGGAGTGGGTGCGGCAAAAGCAGGAACCGCGGTCAGCAGGCTCAGAGCCAGCAGCGATGTCGTTATTTTTTTCATTATCATTCCTGTGATTTACAGTGAGCAGCGCGTTAGCGGCGCTGGATATAAGTGATTGCCAGCGCGACCGCCAGCACTAACCCTTTAATAATGTCCATCGCGTAGTACGGCACGGAAAGCATCACCAGGCCATTTTGCAGCACACCAAGGATCACAGCGCCCAGTAAGGTTCCCAGCGCATTCGGTTTACCAGAACCCGCCAGCGACAGGCCAATCCACGCCGCCGCCACCGCATCCATCAGATAGCCGCCACCGGCGTTAACCTGCGAAGAACCGATACGCGAAGCCAGCAGAATGCCGCCGAGGCCCGCCAGCAGTGAAGCAATCACATACGCTGCCACACGGTAGCGAGTAGTGCGAATACCGGAAAGCCGCGCGGCTTCCGCATTGCCACCAATCGCGTACATCCGCCGACCATGCCTGGTCAACGACAGCAGCAGTTGGGCAACCACCGTCACCGCCAGCATAATAATCACGATAGTCGGCACCTGGCCGAGCAGGGAAAAACCGGCCGGAATCGTGCCTTCGGCCATATCGCCACTCGGCAGCACCATATTTTCGGTAATCGAACCGCCGAAACTGTAGGTCATCGCCACACCCTGCACGACAAACAGACTGGCCAGCGTGGCCAGCATGTCGGGAATTTTCAGCACCACAATCATAAAGGCGTTAAACAGACCGACCAGCGTGCAGAGCAGCAGCGTCACCACAATCGCCTGCGTCGAACCAAAGCCATACCAGACGAACAGGGAAATCACCAGCGAGTTAGCCAGTGACGCCGTGGACCCAACTGACAGGTCGAAACCGCCGATGGTCAGCGAAACCGAAACGCCGATGGCAATCACCGTCACGATGGCGATAGAGCGTAAAATATTGATGATATTATTAGGATCGAGGAAGCTGTCTGATGCCAGGCCAAAACCGGCAATCAGTGCCACTACCGTCAGCAACATTCCCCACTTGTAGAGAAATTCAAAAAACTGGTGACGCCACGATGGCGTCCCTTTCAGGGAAATGTCTTTGCTGCTCACGCAGGGGTTCCTCCGGTGGAATAAAGTAAAAGCGTCTCTTCGTCGACGTGACGCGCATCCATTTCGGCAACAATACGGCCATCCCATAGCACGCAAATGCGATCGCACAGTCCAACCAGCTCGGCGAATTCTCCGGAGGCATAAATCACCCCTTTCCCTTCGCGTGCCAGCCGATCGATCAGCACAAATAAATCAGTTTTGGCTTTAACATCAACGCCTTTCGTTGGCTCATCAAAAATCAGCACGTCAGCGTTATTGCGCAGCCATTTACCGATCGCCACTTTTTGCTGATTACCACCCGACAGGCGGCGCAGCGTCTGCTGTGGCCCGGTGGTGCGAATGCCAAGCCGGGTAATGATCTCCTCAGCCCAGCGGCGCGCCGCGGTACGGGAAAAGAAGCCGAAACGGGAGAAACTGTTATCCGCGTTGACGCTGAGGTTCATGCTGACCGGCTCGTCGATAAAAATGCCCTCTTTGCGCCGCTCTTCCGGCACCAGCGCCAGCCCTTTTTCAACCGAGGCATGGGGAGAAGCGGGTTTCCACGCTTTACCGTGCAGTTCGCCGCTGCGCACCCGGCTGCGGCTGGCACCAAACAGCGCCTTGCACAGTTCGGTTTTACCGGCACCGGCCAGACCGGCAATACCCAGAATCTCACCCTTGCGCAGCGACAGAGAGATATCCTGCAACAGCTTATCGTCGTGCAGGCCTTCAATGCTCAGCAGGGTTTCGCCCTGCAAATCAGGACGGCGCGGCGGATAAATATCCTCCAGCTGATGACCGAGCATTTTTTCAACGATCTGCTCGCCGCTCAGGTTTTGCATCGGCCCGCTTTCAATCAGACGACCATCGCGCAGCACGGTGAGCTTGTCACAAATCGCTTTCAGCTCATGGATACGGTGAGAAATAAACACCACGCCAATACCGTTGCGCTGCAAACGGCGCACCACGCTGAATAGCCGCTCGCTTTCATGCTGATCGAGCGGCGCGGTCGGTTCATCGAGGATCAGGAAGCGGCAGCGGTGGGATAGCGCTCGCGCCAGCAGAATTTGCTGTTTTTCCGCCAGTGAACACTGATCGATGCGACGGTTCACATCAATCTGCACATCCAGCTGCGCCAGCAGTTCACGTGCCTGACGGCGAATCTGGCCCCAGCGATACAGCTGCCCGCCTTCAGCCAGCCGGTCCAGCATGATGTTTTCCGCCACGCTGAGCGTCGGCACCAGCGCCACATCCACTTCCTGCTGCACCAGATGAATACCCAGCTGTTTCGCATCGCGCGGCGAGTTGATCGCCACCACTTTGCCATCCAGCAAAATATCGCCATGATAATGGCTATACGCCCCCGACAGCACCGCCATCAGCGTCGATTTTCCCGCGCCGTTGGCTCCCGTCAGCGCATGGATCGACCCCCCTTCGAGGGTGAAATCCACCTCAGTCAGCGCTGCGAAACCGCCAAAAGCGATGGAAATGTTGTGCATTTCAAGGCGATTTAACAGGGTCATCAGGATTTCTGCTCTCGGATTTTAGCGCCAGGTTGGTCGCATTCTTATCGGAATGATTGCTCTCGGCAACCAACGAAAGCGCATAAGCTAACACAAAATGTTATTAGCCATCCAGACATCCAGACATAACAGAGAGATAGCGCAGAGAAAAAGAGAATTTGCAGAATGAATCTGATAACAATTCGGATAAAAGCAACAGGATATGCTGGTATCAGCGATCGGCAGGCTGAACGACGGACATTAAAAAACCGACGAAGCCAGCTCCGTCGGTTTGGTCGTCACGCGTTAACGTGAGCAGGGAATCTTATTTAGCTGAAGCGAAACGCGCTGCGGCTTCGTCCCAGTTAACCACTTCCCAGAAGGCTTTGATGTAGTCAGGACGCTTGTTCTGATATTTCAGGTAGTAAGCGTGTTCCCACACATCCAGGCCAACAATCGGGAAACCAGAAACGCCGGAAATAGCTTCACCCATCAGCGGGCTATCCTGGTTAGCAGTTGAAACTACCGCCAGTTTGTCGCCTTTCTTAACCAGCCACGCCCAGCCAGAACCGAAACGGGTCGCAGCCGCTTTCTCGAATTCTGCTTTGAAGGCGTCAACGCTGCCGAAATCTTTTTCGATAGCCGCTTTCAGGTCGCCCTGTAGCGTGGTGCCGGTTTTCAGGCCTTTCCAGAAGAAGCTGTGGTTTGAGTGACCACCTGCGTTGTTACGCAGTACGGTTTTCTTGTCAGCCGGAACCTGATCCAGTTTGGTGATCAGCTCGTCGACTGGCAGGTCAGCAAATTCGGTGCCTTCCAGCGCAGCGTTAGCGTTGTTAACGTAGGTCTGGTGGTGTTTGGTGTGATGGATTTCCATCGTCTGCTTGTCGAAATGCGGTTCCAGTGCGTCGTATGCGTAAGGCAGGGATGGCAGTGAATAGCTCATGTTCATCATCTCCATTAATGTTGGGCGGCACTCATTATTTGGTTTAGCACCGCGTAAGCAGTCGGATCATTATAGTTAAATAAATGATCTTGAAAATGGTTATCAATGCCCCGAGTTTGGTGTGGTTATTTTTCGCCCACTTTCTCAGCAGGCTAAATCAGTCGCTGCGGGTGAGTATAAACCGTTGCGCGCCCCGGCTTACTGAAGCCGATTAACGTCAGATTGCTGCGCTGCGCCACTTCAACCGCCAGCCGGGTCGCCGCCGAAACGGCAAACAGAATTTCGACGCCACACATTGCCGATTTCTGCACCATTTCATAACTGGCGCGGCTGGAAACCAGTGCCGCACCCTGCGTCCATTGTTGCTGGCTGCGATAACCGAGCAGCTTATCCAGCGCCACATGGCGGCCAACATCCTCACAACCGCCAATCAGTTGACCATCAGGCATGATCCAGGCGGCGGCATGCGTACATCCGGTGTATTCGCCGAGCGGCTGAAATGCCCGCAGCTGACTTAAGGCCTGGTCGAGATGCTGCAAATCGAAAGTCTGGCTAAAAGGCAGCGGCGCGATCGGTTTGCCGATTTCGGCCAGTTGCTCAACACCACAGACGCCACAACCGGTGCGCCCGGCCATCGCACGACGCTGCGCCTTTAGCGCCATAAAGCGGCGGCTGGAAAGCTCCACCTGCACTTCGATACCGTGACAGGAGTCGACCACATCGATACCAAAGATATCCTGCGGCGCGTCAATGATGCCTTCCGACAGGGAAAAACCGATGGCAAAGGCTTCGAGGTCTTTTGGCGAGGCCATCATCACCACATGTGAAATGCCGTTGTAGACCAGGGCAACCGGCACTTCATCGGCCAGCCAGTCTGGCTGCGCATGCTGTAAGTCCTCTTTTTTCCATACCTGAACCGAGTTTATTCCGGCAAGCTGCTGCGGATTAATCACTGAATCCGGGGTTGTACCTTTCACGTTAACGCTACCTGTTGGTCATTATCTGTAGCGATTTTGAACCGTTCGGCGGGCCGGCGCAAAAAATTCGTTTGCCCGCCGCAGGCAAAATCGGGTTATGAATAAATTTTGAGCAGAAGTGGCACTTCATGGCTGCTATCATCAGCTAATCAGTTCTCAGTCCGTCGATGGCTGGCAAACCCTCACGGACGCAACACCACAGGAAAAATCCCCTGATGAGTATTCGCATCATCCCGCAACAGCCGCTGGAGGAAAGCGATCGACACGTGGCGAATAATATTCCCCCGCTGCTTTTCCCCCGACTGAAAAACTGTTATCTGCGCCGCGCCGCACGCCTGCGCGATCTGGCGAAGAAAAATCCGCTGGGTGACTATTTACGCTTTGCCGCGGTGATTGCCGAAGCGCAGGAGATCGTCTTGTACGACCATCCGCTGCAAATGGATCTGCACCCACTGCTGGTTGCCAGCGCGGCCAGTGGCAAACCGCCGCTCGATATCCATACCCTGCCCCGCGACAGCCACTGGCAACGTCTGTTGCAGTCGCTGATTGCCGAAATGAAGCCGGAAATGAGTGGTCAGGCGCTGGCGGTACTGGAAAATCTGGAGAAAGCCTCCTCGCAGGAGCTTGAGGCGATGGCAGATGCCCTGTTCAGTAATGATTTCGCGCAGGTCAGCAGTGACAGAGCGCCATTTATCTGGGCGGCGCTGTCGCTGTACTGGGCGCAGATGGCGGCGCTTATCCCGGGTAAAGCACGTACCGAAGCCGGCGATCATCGCCAGTTTTGTCCGGTTTGTAACAGCGTTCCGGTCGCCAGCGTGGTGCATATCGGTAGTCAAACTGACGATCTGCGCTATCTTCATTGTAATCTGTGTGAAAGCGAGTGGTATGTCGCGCCGGATCAATGCACTAACTGCGAGCAAAAACGCGAACTGCATTACTGGTCGCTGGATAGCGCCACCGGCGTGGTAAAAGCAGAAAGTTGTGGCGACTGCGGTACCTGGCTCAAACTGTTTTATCAGCAGAAAGATCCGGCAGTGGAGCCGGTCGCCGATGACCTCGCCACGCTGGTGCTCGATGCCCGCATGGAGCAGGAAGGCTTTACCCGCAGCAGTCTTAACCCCTTCTTATTTCCAGGTGATTAAGCGGACTTTGTTAAGCGAAACAATGGAGAAAGCGTAATGAAATTGATCGGCAATTACACCAGCCCGTATGTGCGTAAAATCTCGGTCATCATGCTGGAAAAGGGCATTACGTTTGAGTTTATTAATGAATCGCCCTGGCATGACGAGAGCCAGGTGCCGCAATACAATCCGCTGGGTAAAGTGCCGGCGTTGGTAGTGAAGCCTGATGAGGTGTGGTACGACTCGGCGCTGATTGCCGACTATCTCGATCAGCTGGAGATTGCTCCGGCGCTGCTGCCGTCTGACCGGCTGGCGTCGCTGAAAGTGCGTCAGATTGAAGTGCTGGCTGATGGCGTGTGTGATGCGGCGCTGGTGATTGTGCGTCATCAGATGCTGCCGCCGGAACAGCAGTCGGAAAGCGAGCTGTTGCGCCAGCGTAATAAAATTCAGCGCGGGCTGGATGCGCTGGAAAAGCATGCTGCGCAGCGGGAATGGCTGAATGGCGAGAGTCTGACGCTGGCCGATATCGCCACCGCCTGCACCATCGGTTATCTTAATTTCCGCCGCGTGGTGCCGAACTGGTGCGTGGCGCGCCCGTCACTGGTAAAACTGGCTGAGAAGATGTTTCAGCGCGAGAGTTTTGCCCGCACGGTGCCGCCTTCGGCATAAGAAAGGGCGGCGAAAACGCCGCCCATGCCGCAGAGTTGCAACTATCGCATTACTGCAACAGCGAAATATCCGCAACTTGCAGGAACAGTTCACGCAGTTTAGACAGCAACGTCAGACGGTTAATCCGCACCGCCTGGTCATCGGCGTTTACCATCACTTTATCGAAGAAGTTGTCCACCGGCTTGCGCAGCTGTGCCAGCTCGATTAACGCATCCTGATAGCGACCTTCCGCGAAGAAAGGTTGCAGTTTGCTGGTCAGCGCGGTGACGAAAGTCGCCAGCTGAATCTCTTCATTTTCCTTCAGCAGTGACGCCTGCACACTGTCGTTCAGCGTTTCCGTCGATTTTGCCAGGATATTCGAGACACGTTTATTCGCTGCGGCCAGTGAAGCCGCTTCTTCCAGCGTGCGGAAGTGCGAAACCGCCTTCATGCGCGCATCAAAGTCTGCCGGACGGGTTGGACGACGTGCCAGTACCGCTTGCAGGGTATCAATGCTGTGACCTTCTTCCTGATACCAGCTGCGGAAGCGGCCGAGCATAAAGTCGATCACATCATCAGTGGCCTGCGCGTTGGTCAGCTTGCTGCCGTACAGACGCACCGCCTCTTCCGTCAGGGTTTGCAGATCCAGTGGCAGATTCTTCTCAACGATAATACGCAGCACGCCCAGCGCCGCACGACGCAGTGCAAACGGGTCTTTATCGCCTTTTGGATGTTGTCCGATACCAAAAATACCGGCCAGCGTATCCATTTTATCGGCAATTGCCAGCGCACACGCCACCGGGTTGGACGGCAGATCGTCACCGGCATAGCGCGGCTGATACTGCTCGTTCAGCGCCACGGCAACATCTTCCGCTTCACCGTCATGACGCGCGTAGTGCATACCCATCACGCCCTGCGTGTCGGTAAACTCGAACACCATATTGGTCATCAGATCGCACTTGGACAGCAGGCCAGCACGGGTAGCATGATTCACGTCCGCACCGATCTGCGCGGCAATCCAGCCCGCCAGCGCCTGAATACGGTCGGTTTTATCACGCAGGGTGCCAAGCTGCTTCTGGAACAGCACGGTTTCCAGACGCGGCAGGTTATCTTCCAGACGCTTTTTGCGGTCGGAGTTAAAGAAGAACTCCGCATCGGCGAGACGTGGACGCACCACTTTCTCGTTACCGGAGATAATTTGCTGCGGATCTTTCGACTCAATATTGGTCACAAAGATAAAGTGCGGCAGCAATTTACCGGCGTCGTCATAGACCGGGAAGTACTTCTGGTCACCTTTCATGGTGTAAACCAGCGCTTCAGCCGGGACCGCGAGGAATTTCTCTTCGAATTTCGCCGTCAGCACCACTGGCCATTCCACCAGCGACGTCACTTCTTCCAGCAGGCTTTCGCTCAGATCGGCGTTACCGCCAATACTGCGCGCGGCGGCTTCGGCATCCGCTTTAATTTTGGCTTTACGCTCGGCGTAATCCGACATCACTTTGCCGCGCTCCAGCAGAATCTGCGGATACTGATCGGCGTTATCGATGGTGAATTCCGGCTCGCCCATAAAGCGATGGCCGCGAAGGGTGCGGGCAGAATCAATGCCGAGAATCGTGGCAGGAATCGACTCATCACCCAGCAGCAGGGTGACGGTATGCACCGGACGCACAAACTGCGTCTCTTTATCGCCCCAACGCATCAGTTTTGGAATCGGCAGCTTAGACAGCGCAGTCGCCACCATCGCCGGCAGCAGCGCCTGGGCGGTTTCGCCTTTGGTCTGTGCGCGATACAGCAGCCATTCACCTTTATCGGTGCTCAGGCGCTCGGCCTGATCGACGGTAATCCCGCAACCACGCGCCCAGCCTTCGGCGGCTTTCGTCGCCACGCCATTGGCGTCAAACGCGGCGGCAATCGCCGGGCCGCGTTTTTCAACTTCGCGATCCGGCTGCGAGGCGCTCAGGTTAGCCACTTTCAGCGCCAGACGACGCGGAGAAGCGAACCAGCTCACCTCGCCGTGCGCCAGGTTAGCGGCATCCAGTTCGGCAGTCACATGCGCGGCAAAAGATTCAGCCAGGTTACGCAAAGCCTTTGGTGGCAGCTCTTCGGTGCCGATCTCCACCAGAAACGTTTTTTCAGTCATGGCTGCCTCTTATTTCTTGTTATTGCACATCGGGAAGCCCAGCGCCTCGCGAGACGCGTAATAAGCTTCAGCCACGGCTTTGGTCAGGGTACGAATTCGCAGAATATAGCGCTGACGCTCGGTGACCGAGATCGCCTTGCGCGCGTCCAGCAGGTTAAAGGTGTGACCGGCTTTCAGAATGCGTTCGTAAGCCGGTAACGGCAGCGGTTTTTCCAGCGCCAGCAGGCTCTGTGCCTCTTTCTCGTACTGCTCGAAACAGGTAAACAGGAAATCAACGTCAGCGTATTCGAAGTTATAGGTGGACTGCTCCACTTCGTTCTGATGGTACACATCGCCGTAGGTGGTTTTTCCCAGCGGACCGTCGCTCCACACCAGATCGTAAACACTGTCCACGCCCTGGATATACATCGCCAGACGCTCCAGACCGTAAGTGATTTCGCCGGTAACCGGCTTGCACTCAAGGCCGCCAACCTGCTGGAAATAGGTAAACTGCGTCACTTCCATGCCGTTCAGCCACACTTCCCAGCCGAGACCCCAGGCACCCAGCGTTGGGTTTTCCCAGTTATCTTCGACAAAGCGGATATCGTGGATGGTCGGATCCATACCCAGCTCTTTCAGCGAACCGAGGTACAGCTCCTGAATGTTGTCCGGTGATGGCTTAATGATCACCTGGAACTGGTAGTAATGCTGTAAGCGGTTCGGGTTTTCGCCATAGCGGCCATCGGTTGGACGGCGTGACGGCTGCACATAGGCAGCAGCGATGGGCTCCGGCCCTAACGCACGCAGGCAAGTCATTGGATGAGAGGTGCCGGCGCCGACTTCCATGTCCAGTGGTTGAACAATGGTGCAGCCCTGACGCGCCCAGTAATCCTGCAAGGTCAGGATCAGGCCCTGAAAGGTCTTAGTATCAAACTTTTGCATGATGATTTCGCACGCGATACGAGTGGATTAAAAAAGTGTGCGCCAGTATACCCTTTGACCGCCATTTATGCAGCCCGTGATATTGATTCGTCAGGATTAAGCGCGGAAAGGCTGCTGATTAGCAGCCTTTAGTTATGCAGCGACTTGAGTATGCTTTCGGCGATCTTCTGCAATCAGAATCACGCCATATCGATTGTTGTCAGGATGAATGCTCCAGATCTCTGCTTCTGGAATGCTGATTCCCTCGTAACGAACACGTGTACCGTCATAAGGGAAAAATTTTCCTGTATCAGTATCAAGTACAAACACCGTTAGTTTTTTCGAAGACTTAGCGATTTTTTTCCATAATGCTTTGCCCCCTTCATAATGAAGATTATCACTCATCAGAGTAATGTTCTTGTCGATAACCAGGCACTCATACAACAGGGTAGCCAATCCCATATCCTGTAATGCAGGCTCAACCACCACGCCTTCAACCTTTAACGCATCGGTGTCCTGCCAGAAATCCTGTACGCTAAAAATCTCACCACATTGATCGCGACGTGCCATTTCCAGCGTAGCTACCACGCGATGGCGTGGCTCACCATTAATTTCAGAGACTTCAGCATTCACAATGGCAGCGAAAGGCGTTTTTTGGTCATAGAGCACCAGCCAGGTTGAACCGGCAAGAACCAGTTCATTAATCACTTCAAAACGCCGGTTAATCGTGCCAGGGCTGTATGCCTGCGGCATGTGATTCATCACCTTCCTTAGAATTTACAGTCATCCTTAACCCGGTATCTAAAACAGTATCATATTGAGCAATAATCAACCAATCCGCTTCAGTTTGCGCTCATCACCTAAGCTGATTCCGATTCCCGCCGCCAGAGGTTGTTGAATAGCCGTCGCCTGGCTAACCTCTTGTTACGCATTGATGCGCCAGTAAAAAGAGGAAGTAATGCAGCAAAAGATTGGCTGGATAGATAATTTACGCGCCGTGGCCTGCCTGATGGTGATTATGATCCATACCACCACCTGGTATATCACCAACAGTCCACAGGTTGCCGAATTCCATTGGGATATTGCCAATCTGCTGAATTCCGCCTCGCGAGTCTGCGTACCGATTTTCTTTATGATTTCGGGTTATCTGTTCTTCGGCGAGCGCAGCGCGCAAAACCGCCATTTCCTGCGTATCGCGCTGTGCCTGCTGTTTTACAGTGCGATAGCACTGGCTTATATCACGTTTATGACGCCGATCAGCGAAGCGATTTCCATCAGGCATTTACTGCAAAAACCGGTGTTTTATCACCTGTGGTTTTTCTTCGCGATTATCGTGATTTACCTGCTGTCGCCGCTGATTCAGGTTAAAACGGTGAGCGCGCGCTATGTGGCTATATTGGTGCTTATCGTCGCGGTGGTGGCAAACCCGAACACCGTTGATCAGTCGGTTGGCCCTTTTCACTGGCTACCGATCAATCTGTATATCAATGGCGATACCTTTTACTACGTGCTGTATGCATTGCTGGGACGCGCAATTGGCACGATGAATACCGAAAAGCGCGCTATCAGCTGGCTGGCTGGCGCATTATTTGTGGCTTGTGTGGTGGGCATTTCTCTCGGCACGCGCAAAGAGTTGCAGGTTAACGGCGCGTTCTCCGATACCTGGTATCTGTACTGTGGTCCGCTGGTGTTTATCGCTGCGCTTAGCCTGCTGGTGCTGTTTAAAAACTGCCTGAATCAGCGACCATTGCCGATTTTAGCCACCATCTCGCGCAATTCCCTGCCGATTTACGGCTTCCATGCGCTGTTTATTCACTATATGCGCACCCACGATCTCGATCATACCGGCCAGCCGCTACTGGATATTCCGCTAATATTCGCCATTACTCTTGGCGGTAGCTGGCTGCTGGCGCTGGGCCTGCGTCGGATTGATAAACATCATCTGGTGAGTTAAGTGCTTTTATGCCTACGGGTAGTTAAATTTTTTCGGTCGATAGTTGAATTCTTCCGTATTTTTCATCACTTCGATGATGCGTTCTTCAGCCTGGTTTTCTTTAAAGTATTGCAGGAAGCTGCTTATATACCCCTGTGGATTGCTAACCGTCGCGGTATCCGACACATAATCTATCGCTTTTCTGAGTGCTGATGATGATGCCACAGTGACGCTGCCAAGGAAGCCTTTTGTCGGCAGTTGTGCGCTTCTGGAAAATCCACTCGCAAAGCTGAATATTCCACCGTTGGCGGAATAGCAGCTTAGCGTTCGCGCATAACCATATTGATTAAAACGTATACCCATTTCATCTTTCATCCAGTTGGCCAGTTCTGCTCCGGACAAGGGAATGGATCGCTCCTGGTCGATGAAACCCACTGATATAGGAAAATTTGGCAGCAGTTCGCCATGCACAATAATATTGATGCGGGGGCGTTCTTTGTAAGTATCTTCGAAGATAAAGCTGCGAAAATTGCCTGGTCCTGAAGTTCGGCCAACAGGCCGGATGTTTCTGATATCACTGCCCAGATGGATGACCTCCGGCGGTGCTGAATGCTCCATCATCGACAACTTCCGGCTGGCGACGGATAGCAGCCCGGATCCCAGTGAAAGTACACCGGCTGCCATGGATATCCAGCCGCTGATGGCAGACAGCTTTGGCTCTTTCCGCTCACTGACGCCACTGACAATGCCGCTGATATCTCCGACCATCGACGCCGCGCCGCTCAGCAAATCCAGAGTGCTGACACTGGCTAATGCGCCATTGATACCCGCCACCGCAATCAGCGAGAAGTCAGCGGTAAATGCTGCGCTCAAAAGTCCCAGAATGCTCAGTCCGATTCCCAGACCGGCCTGCCAGCTCAAATGCCCGCCAGGGTCGGCGCGGTTTATCGGGTCCCCAACGCAGTAAACGTAAGGGTTAATCCCTCCGTCACCAAACGGACTCCAGCTATCGGGAGAGTGAAAACGCATCAATTGCGAATTGTAAGCACGATAACCATTTCCAAGATGCGTAACACCGCTGACTGGATCGCGACGCTCACCGTTAAATCCTGCAATGCTGACTGACATAATATGACTCCAGTGAAGGGGGAGTAGGCATATCACACGGTTTATCAGCCGTTGAGCAAATCAATTTTTATAAATTTAATCAATAAGTTATCATCACTATTCAACCTGCCAGCGCAACGCCGCACGCCGCAGCTGTCGCGACGATGAAAATCCGGCCGCCAGCGCCGCGCGTTCAGCGCTTTCGCCCTGTGTAACGCGCTGCTGCGCCACCGCCAGGCGCAGTTGCTCATGATAGTCGCGCACACTGATGCCGAGATGCTGACGAAACAGCCGCGTGAGGTGGCGCGCACTGACATGCACGCGCCCGGCAATCTCGTCCAGCTGCCAGCTTTTCTCCGGATGCTGAATCAGTAAATCCTGCGCACGATGAATTGCCGGGTTAAGGTGATTTCGGTGACTCAACCATGGCGATAGCTGTGGATCGTCACCCGATCGGCGAAAATAGACCACCATTTCCCGTGCCACATCCAGCGCCATTTGTGCACCACACAAACGATGAATCAGATGCAGCGCCAGATCGATGCCAGCAGTGATCCCGGCGCTGGTCCAGATACCGCGATCTTCGATGAAAATACGGTTTTCTTTGACTAATGCACGGGGATCGGCGGCTTTCAGTCGCGCCAGCACTTCATGGTGGGTGGTGCACTGCACGCCTTGCATCAAACCGGCGCGTGCCGCCAGCAGCGTACCGGAACAGACACATACCAGCGTGATGTTGCGCGCATAAATCGCCGGTTGTAGCTGCATCAACCAGTTACGCGCGGTCAGCGCCTGCGGCGTATCAAACCAGACGGTGGAGTCGAATGAGCCGGGCACCACCAGCAAGCTGCCGTCCGGTAAACTTTCCGGCAACGGCTCAACCCTGCTGATGGTCATATCGGTGGAGGTAGTGACCGTTTCCTGCGGACCAATATAGCGCAGAGAAAACGCGCCTTTTGCCAGCTTCAGCGTTTCCGCCGGACCGGTAACATCCAGCATCATTACGCCCGGTAACGTCAAAAACCACACCGGAATCGACATATTATTCAAGCTCCTGTAGGCATTGTTCCACGGTACGAATCTTCGCGAAGCGGTTGATTAACACACTTTCGGTATGATGGCGTAAATCCGCCACGCTTAGCGTCACCCCATTATGGGTAATCGGAAAAGTCAGCGTCGCTTCAGTGATATAAATGACGTTATACCCTAAATCCGAGGCAACGCGCGCGGTGGTTTCGCAACACTGTTCGGTACGCAGCCCGCTAATGATCACCTCGGTAATTTGCTGTTCACGCAGCCAGCTTTCCAGACCCGACTCCGTCAATGCGTTATGCACGTGTTTATAGAAGGTTTTATCTGCCTGGTGATGTAAAAAAGGCAGGCGTTCGACTAACCCTGATTCACGTGAAAACGGCCCTTCCGCCTCAACATGAAACACATCGATCAGTGGAATGCCTTTTTGCTGACAGCCGACGATCAGCTGGCTGATCTTCTGCTCAAAGGCCGGCGTTTCCGCGGTTTCTGAATAGCCACGCTGATAAAAAGATTGCTGGTTATCGATCAGTAACAGTGCAGTTTTGGACATTTCAGGACGCCTCGTCAGATGGGTTCAGCTCAATAATGACGGGAATCTTGCCGGTGATGAAGGCCAAAAACGGACATAACCGGCAGGGTTCAGGACGGATTAATGGGGCTGGGGAGCCATTTTCAGCAAATGCTGGTCACTTAAGAATTCCTGTCACCCGTTTTTGTCGGGGTGCCACATGGGTTACAGGTTTTACCGACCACACAAGGAGCAGGCTGACGTGGCCAGCCCTGACCATCGCGGAACCCTGCGCCATGTTCCGAAGAAAGAGCGTTGATTTTGCTTGGGGTATGATGGACCGGATTTAGCCTTTCAAATTAAAGATATTTTTTATGGTCGAAGACGAGAAAGACGCACCGGGCAATATCGGCTATTACCGGTATGAAATTATTGGGGATAACTCTCACCGGACCAACATTCACGGTACCGGAAAAGTCGTTCAGTGCCGGAGGGTGCCGGTCAGGATGACGGTGTGCTGGGACTCGGTTATCGATAAAAAGGCGTATGAGACGGAGATCTGGTTCAGCCGGGAGACCTGGCAGCAGATGCTCGCGGCCTATCCTGATACCTATCGTCCGGGAAAAACGTATTACCGGGATAACATGATTATCGGACTGGCCCCGGGAGGAACCGTGCGGGTCTGGTTTGAGAATAACGGCGATCCTGTAGTGCTTCAGCATCCCGCCCGGCAGCTCACCCTGACCGGGGATGATATGCTGATATGCAACGGGATAACGAAACATCCTAATGGCTATGTTTATTACGGAAAGACACCCGAGTTCATCAAAGGGAAAACCTATCCATATGGCGAGTGGTAGGGCATAACGATCAGCAAAATCAGAAGGGTTTTTTGAGATCCTTTTTTGTGCACGGAATCGCTAATCCAGAAACGAGAAAAATCGCCAGTAGCGATGCCCGGGGAGCAACTGCCTCAGTACAATGAGCTGTTGCGCCACATCCTGAAAGCGGGCGAGCGACTTATCAGGCTTCTCGCCGCCCGTCCTGATGACAAACAGGTGCTAATACCTGCCACGCACGTCGAAAACCCCGCCGCTACATCAAAGGTTCAAGCTGTTGATACAACCGGGCAAACGTCTCGCGCTGCGCCTGATACTGTTGATGGCGAGCGACATCCGGCTGGTGCCGCTGCTCAAGGGGTAAGGTCGGTAATAGCTCTGCCAGCGGGGTGTGCGGATGCAGTGCAATCAACGCCAGCCGCGCCGCGCCCAGCGCCGGGCCGACATCACCGCCGGTGCAATAGTCCAGCGTCTGACCGCTGATATCGGCCAACATCTGTCGCCAGAACGGACTGCGCGCGCCGCCGCCAATCAACATAATGGTTTGCGGTTTCACCCCGGTGTCATGCAGCACCGCCATCCCCTGCGCCAGCGCAAAGCCGACGCCCTCCAGCACCGCACGCGCCAGTTCCGGGCGGCGATGCTGATGGGTAAAGCCAAAAAATACGCCTTTGGCCTCGGGATTATTGTGCGGCGTGCGCTCACCGGAAAGATAAGGCAGAAACCATACCGGCGGCAGATCGGTCTGCGCCTGTTCCGCTTCCGCCAGCAGTTGCGGCACGTCCTCGCAGCCGCTGAGCTGTGCCGCCCAGTCGAGGCAGGAAGCCGCGCTGAGCATCACCGACATCAGATGCCAGCGCTGCGGCAATGCATGGCAGAAACTGTGCACCGCGCTTTGCGGATTACTGCGAAAACCGTCACTGACGACAAAATAGACCCCCGAAGTCCCGAGCGACAGCATCGCCTGGCCGGGCTGAAACATGCCCACCCCCAACGCGCCAGCGGCATTGTCGCCGCCACCGGCAACCACCGGTATTGAGGACATGCCCCAGCGGGCGGCCACCTGCGGGCTTAAATGACCGGTAATCTGGCAGCCTTCAAACAGGGCAGGCATCTGTTCACGGCTTAGCCCACACGCATTCAGCAATGCGTCGTTCCAGTCGCGCGCCGCCATATCCAGCCACAAGGTGCCCGCCGCATCGGACATATCAGTGGCAAACTCACCGGTCAGACGAAAACGCAGATAGTCTTTTGGCAGCAAAACTTTAGCGACCTGAGTGAAAATCTCCGGCTGATGCTGTTTGACCCACAGCAACTTTGGCGCGGTAAAACCCGGCATCATCAGGTTGCCGGTAATCTGCCGTGAGTCGCTGACGGCCTCTTCCAGTTCGCGACACTGCGCCGCGCTGCGTCCGTCATTCCATAACATCGCCGGACGCAGCACCTGATGCTGCGCATCAAGTAGCGTGGCACCGTGCATCTGACCACTCAGCCCGATGGCCTGCACCTGACTGAGATCCTGCTCCGCCGCCAGCGCCTGTAACGCCTTGTCGGTCGCCTGCCACCAGCTTTCGGGATCCTGCTCACTCCAGAGCGCTTTTGGCCGCGACACGCTGAGTTTTTCCGTTTTACTGGCCAGCACCTGCCCTGCGGTGTCCAGCAAGACCACTTTCACACCCGACGTGCCTAAATCGATGCCGATAACCATATTGCCTGCCCCTTCGTGCGGTTATTTGTCGAACAGATAGTGATTCACCAGATTCTCCAGCTGTTCCTGACGTCCACTTTGATGCTGTGGGTTTAGATTCTGCTGCTGTGCATGCTGCGCCAGCGCCGCCAGTGAATATTCACCGGTCAGGATCTGCTGGCCCAGCTCGCCATTCCAGCCGCTGTAGCGCTGCGCCACACGCTTATCCAGTTCACCCGCCTCAATCATCCGCGCCGCCACTTTCAGCGCCAGCGCCATGGTGTCCATCGCGCCGATATGGCCGTAGAAAAGGTCATATTTATCGGTGCTTTGCCGACGAATTTTGGCATCAAAGTTTAACCCGCCGGTGGTAAATCCGCCGGCTTTAACGATCTCATACATCACCAGCGCGTTCTCTTCCACGCTGATCGGGAACTGATCGGTGTCCCAGCCGAGCTGCGGATCGCCACGGTTGGCATCAACCGACCCAAAAATTCCCAGGGCGATGGCGCTGGCAATTTCATGGTGGAAAGAGTGACCGGCCAGCGTGGCGTGGTTCGCCTCAACGTTAACCTTAATCTCTTTTTCCAGCCCGAACTGTTTCAGGAAGCCATACACCGTTGCCACATCATAATCATACTGATGCTTGGTCGGCTCCTGCGGTTTTGGCTCAATCAGTAAGGTGCCCTGGAAACCAATTTTGTGTTTATGCTCAACCACCATCTGCATAAAACGACCAATCTGCTCACGTTCCTGACGCAGGTCGGTATTCAGCAGCGTTTCGTAGCCTTCTCGTCCGCCCCACAGTACATAGTTCTCACCGCCCAGTTTATGAGTGGCATTCATCGCACTGTTAACCTGCGCCGCAGCCCAGGCAAACACGTCAGGATTCGGGTTGGTGGCCGCACCGGCACCATAACGTGGATGGGTAAAACAGTTTGCCGTGCCCCACAGCAGCTTAACGCCGCTCTGCTGCTGCTTTTCCAGCAAAACATCGGTCATTACCGCAAAGTTTTCCAGATAGCTGTGCAGTGAATCGCCTTCTGGCGACACATCGACATCATGGAAGCAGTAGTACGGCACGTTCAGTTTCTGGAAAAATTCAAATGCAACATCCGCTTTGCGTTTTGCCAGCTCCAGCGCATCGCCCGGCTGCTGCCATGGACGGTCAAACGCCCCGACGCCAAACATATCAGCACCATTCCAGCAAAAGCTGTGCCAGTAACAAGCGGCAAATCGCAGATGATCGGCCATACGCTTGCCCAGAATCATCTCATCGGGATTGTAGTGACGAAACGCCAGCGGGTTAGTACTTTGCGTTCCTTCGTAACGAACACCATCCAGCTTGTCAAAATAAGCGTGCATATCCGGCTCCTCAAGGTTGCCATTTAATAAAACCGTTAACTTGCGCTGATTGTGTTATCGCAACGGCATCCACTCAATTACGTTATTTCACACCCGGATTAAGATAATTATTAAATGTGCGCCAGCTCTCAAAATAACCAAATCTGGCCGATACGCGAGAAAAGACGATCGCCGTCATAGTTTCGCAAATAAACCAAAAAACATAACGTCAGGAGGAAAATCTGTAATTGCCGTGAGAAACGTCTGTGATAACAATTCATCCGCCTGACTATGCGATTGTCAAAAGCAGCCAACCCACAAGGTGACGACGATGAAGATTAAACACGCTTTACTGGCGGTATGTGCCGCGCTGGCGCTGATCGGCCAGGCCGCGAGCGCAAAAGAAGTCAAAATCGGAATGGCCATCGATGACCTGCGTCTTGAACGCTGGCAAAAAGATCGTGACATATTTGTTAAAAAAGCCGAATCGCTGGGTGCAAAAGTATTTGTACAGTCAGCTAACGGTAATGAAGAAACGCAAATGTCACAAATAGAAAATATGATTAACCGTGGCGTCGATGTGCTGGTCATTATTCCTTATAACGGCCAGGTGTTAAGTAATGTTATTGCCGAAGCCAAACGCGAAGGAATTAAAGTATTAGCCTACGACCGCATGATTAATAATGCCGACATCGATTTTTATATCTCTTTCGATAACGAAAAAGTCGGGGAAATGCAGGCGAAAAGTCTGGTTGAGCGCGTGCCACAGGGTAATTATTTCCTGATGGGCGGCTCGCCGGTGGACAATAATGCCCGTCTGTTCCGCGATGGCCAGATGAAGGTGCTTAAGCCGCTTATCGACGCGGGCAAAATCAAGGTGGTGGGCGATCAGTGGGTTGATGCCTGGTTACCGGAGAACGCGCTGAAAATCATGGAAAATGCGCTCACCGCTAACAGCAATAAAATTGATGCGGTCGTGGCATCAAATGATGCCACCGCCGGTGGTGCCATCCAGGCGTTAAGCGCCCAGGGACTGGCAGGCAAGGTGCAGATTTCCGGCCAGGATGCCGACCTGGCGGCCATCAAGCGCATTAATAGCGGAACCCAGACCATGACGGTGTATAAGCCGATCAGCAAACTGGCTGACGAAGCGGCAAAAATCGCCGTAGAGCTGGGTAACGATAAACAACCCGAGTCCAATGCCAGACTGAATAACGGCCTGAAAGACGTCCCCGCCTTTTTACTCGAGCCGATTGCGGTGGATAAAAGCAATATCGACAGTACCGTCGTCGCCGACGGTTTCCACCAGAAAAGCGATCTCTGACGGTTCCTGTGACCGCCAGCCTGCCGCTGGCGGTGTCCTCGTGATGGCTAATCTGCGGAGGTCACAGTGACAACGCTGCTGGAAATGAAAAATATCACCAAGCTGTTTGGCGCGGTTAAAGCGGTCGATGATGTCAGCCTCAGTCTGCAAGCCGGTGAAGTGCTGTCGCTGTGCGGTGAAAACGGCTCGGGTAAATCGACGCTGATGAAAGTGTTGTGCGGTCTTTATCCCGCCGGCGAGTATCAGGGCACAATTCTGTTTGCCGGTGATGAGATGCAGGCCAGCGGTATTCGCGATACCGAGCGCAGAGGTATCGTGATTATTCATCAGGAGCTGGCGTTAGTGCGCCAGCTGACGGTGCTGGAAAACATCTTTCTCGGCGCGGAACTGACCCGCTACGGCATGGTGGACGATGAAACCATGACGCTGCGCTGCCAGCAGTTGCTGGCACGGGTCAAACTCGATGTGTCGCCGGATACCCGCGTCGGCGAACTGGGACTGGGCCAGCAGCAACTGGTGGAAATCGCCCGGGCGCTGAATAAGCAGGTGCGCCTGTTGATTCTTGATGAGCCGACGGCCTCACTGACCGAGCAGGAAACCGAGGTACTGCTGGCGATCATTAACAATCTGCGCGAGCACGGTATCGCCTGCGTCTATATCTCGCACAAACTGAATGAAGTGAAAGCCATCTCCGACACCATCTGCGTCATCCGCGATGGCAAACATATCGGCACGCGTGGCGCCGCGGTTATGAGTGAAGATGACATTATCACCATGATGGTGGGTCGTGAGCTGACTTCGCTCTATCCCAATGAACCGCATCAAATTGGCAGCGAAATTCTGCGGGTGGAAAACCTGACGGCGTGGCATCCGGTTAACCGGCAGATAAAACGGGTCGATAACGTCTCGTTCAGACTGCATCGCGGCGAAATTCTCGGCATTGCCGGGCTGGTGGGTGCCGGTCGTACCGAAACTGTCCAGTGTCTGTTTGGCGTCTGGCCCGGCCGCTGGCAGGGCCAGATTATGATCGATGGCAAAGCGGTAACCATTACTGACTGCCAGCATGCGCTGGCGCAGGGCATTGCGATGGTGCCGGAAGATCGTAAAAAGGACGGCATTGTGCCGGTGATGGGCGTGGGCAAAAATATCACTCTCGCCGCGCTCGATCAGTTCAGCGGCGCACTTTCCACGCTTAACGATGCACAGGAACAGCAGGCAATCCAGCAGGCGCTGGTACGGCTGAAAGTGAAGACCTCGTCGCCGGAACTGCCGATTGGTCGGCTGAGCGGTGGCAATCAGCAAAAAGCCGTGCTGGCCAAATGCCTGCTGCTCAATCCGCGCATCCTGATTCTTGATGAACCGACTCGCGGCATCGATATCGGTGCCAAATATGAAATCTATAAACTGATCAATCAGCTGGTACAGCAAGGCATTGCGATTATTGTTATCTCCTCAGAACTGCCGGAGGTGTTGGGATTAAGCGATCGCGTGCTGGTAATGCACCAGGGGCAAATTAAAGCCGACTTAGTTAACCAGAACCTGACCCAGGAACAGGTGATGGAAGCGGCACTTCGGAGCGAACACTATGCTTAAGACCGATTCGACTCAGCGCAGTCTGTTATCGCCAGCGGCGAGCGCATCCACCGGTAAGTTTCGACTGCTTAATTTCCAGGTACTGGTGATGCTGGCCGCGATCCTGCTGATTATGCTGTTTTTTACCTGGATGACCGACGGTGCTTACCTCAGCGCACGTAATATTTCTAACCTGCTGCGCCAGACCGCGATAACCGGCATTCTGGCGGTCGGCATGGTGTTTGTGATTATCTCCGCCGAAATTGACCTGTCGGTTGGCTCGATGATGGGACTGCTGGGCGGCGTGGCGGCGATCTTTGACGTCTGGCTGGGCTGGCCGCTACCGCTGACTATTCTGGTGACGCTGGCGCTGGGTCTGCTGCTCGGCGCGTGGAACGGCTGGTGGGTGGCGTATCGCAAAGTGCCGTCGTTTATCGTCACGCTCGCCGGTATGCTGGCGTTTCGCGGCATTCTGGTCGGTATTACCAACGGCACAACCGTTGCGCCCACCAGCCCGGCGATGTCACAGATTGGCCAGAGCTATCTCCCCGACGGCATCGGTTTTGGCTTTGGCGTGGTCGGGCTGCTGCTGTTTATCGGCTGGCAGTGGCGTTTACGCCTGCGTCGTCAAAGCATGGGTCTGCCGCAGGCTTCCGCCACCGGTTCGGTGACGCGTCAGTCGCTGACCGCGATTCTGGTGCTGGGCGCGATCTGGCTGCTGAACGATTATCGTGGTGTCCCGACGCCAGTGCTGATCCTTTGCCTGCTGCTGCTGGCCGGGATGTTTATGGCGACACGCACCGCCTTTGGCCGAAGGATTTATGCCATTGGTGGCAACCTCGATGCCGCGCGGTTATCGGGTATCAATGTCGCCCGCACCAAAATGGCGGTATTCGCGATAAACGGCCTGATGGTGGCAATTGCCGGTTTAATTCTCAGCTCACGCCTTGGTGCGGGTTCGCCTTCCGCCGGTAATATCGCCGAACTGGATGCGATTGCCGCCTGCGTAATTGGCGGCACCAGTCTGGCGGGTGGCATCGGCACGGTGGCCGGGGCGGTGATGGGCGCGTTTATTATGGCGTCGCTGGATAACGGTATGAGCATGATGGATGTGCCGACGTTCTGGCAGTACATCGTTAAAGGCGCGATTCTGCTGCTGGCGGTGTGGATGGACTCAGCAACCAAACGCCGCGTCTGATTATCGATATCGATCACATGACTCGCTAATTTTTTTCTGCTGGTTATGGCGGCGTGTTATTGAAATGGGGTGATTCACTCCGGGAAAGCCGCCATGGTTGAGAAACGTTTTCGCATCACTCTGTTGTTTAATGCCAATAAAGTCTATGACCGCCAGGTGGTCGAGGGCGTTGGCGAATATTTGCAGGCTTCGCAAAGCGACTGGGATATCTTTATTGAAGAGGATTTCCGCTGCCGCATCGACAATATTCGCGAATGGCTGGGCGACGGCGTGATCGCCGATTACGACGACAAACAGATTGAATCACTGCTGCAACAGGTTGATGTGCCGATTGTTGGCGTCGGCGGTTCGTATCATCGCCCGGAAGATTATCCGCCGGTGCATTACATTGCGACGGATAACGCCGCATTAGTCGAAAGCGCCTTTTCGCATTTAAAAGAGAAAGGCGTGCATCGCTTTGCGTTTTACGGTTTACCGCTGTCGAGCGGCAAGCGCTGGGCGCAGGAGCGTGAGTACGCTTTCCGGCAACGGGTGGCGCAGGAGCGTTATCAGGGCGTGGTGTATCAGGGCATGGAGACCGCGCCGGAAAACTGGCAGCATGCGCAAAACCGCCTTGCCGACTGGGTGCAAACCCTGCCGCCGCAAACCGGCATTATTGCGGTGACCGATGCACGTGCGCGCCATCTGCTGCAGGTTTGCGAACATCTGAAAATTCCGGTGCCGGAAAAACTGTGTGTGATTGGCATTGATAACGAAGAGCTGACGCGCTATCTGTCGCGCGTGGCGCTGTCATCGGTGGCGCAGGGATCGCGACAGATGGGGTATCAGGCCGCCAAGCTGCTGCATCGCCTGCTGGATAAGCAACCGCTGCCGTTACAACGCATTCTGGTGCCGCCGGTGAAAGTGATTGAGCGCCGTTCCACGGACTATCGTTCGTTGTACGATCCGGCGGTGATTCAGGCGATGCATTACATTCGCTTTAATGCCTGCAAGGGGATCAAAGTGGAGCAGGTGCTGGATGCGGTGGGGATGTCACGTTCCAATCTGGAAAAACGCTTTAAAGATGAGACCGGCGAAACCATTCATGCGCTGATCCACAGTGAAAAGCTGGAAAAGGCGCGCACTCTGCTGGTTTCATCATCGCTGTCGATCAATGAAATCTCGCAGATGTGTGGCTATCCGTCACTGCAATATTTCTATTCGGTATTTAAGAAAAGCTACGCCACAACGCCGAAGGAGTATCGCGAACGTTTCGGTGAGGTGACACTATAAGCCATCGTTTAGCGTGACCTGCCTTAAAAAAATGCCGCCCGGCAAAATATGATTAGTGCCAGGCCTAACAGAAATGACTACTATGCTGATTATTCTCTGTTAACCCATCTGGATAAACCGCCGTTGAAATCATCCCTCTCCTTTTTACTGGCTTTGATGGTTATCGCTTTGCCAGCACGCAGCGAGCAAAACAGCTCGCCCGATCCGCTACTGGCTTCGCAAATCGTTGATCGCTATGCGGAACATATCTTCTACGGCACTGCGGCCACCGGGATGGCGATGGTGGCGATTGATGGTAATCAACGGGTGTTTACCAGTTTTGGCGATACTCGCCCCGGCAATAACGTCAGGCCGCAAAAAGACTCGCTGATCCGCATTGCGTCGATCAGCAAGCTGCTGACCAGCGAACTGCTGCTGAAACTGGCCGAGGACGGGCGTCTGCGTCTTGACGATCCGCTGAGTAAATTTGCCCCGCCGGGCAGCAATGTGCCTACTTATGCCGGTCAGCCGATCAGACTGATCAATCTGGCGACCCACACCAGCGGCCTGCCGCGTGAACAGCCGGGCGGTAAACCGGTACGCCCGGTGTTTGTCTGGCCGACCCGTGCCGAACGCTGGGACTGGCTGCAAACCGCCCGCCTGACCACGCCGCCGGGCGTCAGCGCATCTTACTCGAACCTCGCCTATGATTTACTCGGCGATGCGCTGGTACGCGCTTCCGGAATGACGTATCCAAATCTGTTGAGCAGCAAAATCACCCGCCCACTGGGGATGAAAGACACCACCTTCACGCCGTCACCGGACCAGTGCGCACGCCTGATGGTGCCGGAAAAAGGGGCCAGCCCCTGTGTGAATACGCTGGCGGCGATTGGCAGCGGCGGCATTTACTCAACGCCGGACGATATTGCCCGCTGGATGCAACAGTTTCTCGACTCGGACGTGCATCAGCGCAGCCCGCAGGCCGACAGATTGCAGACGCTGATTTACTCCCGCAATCAGTTAACCAAACTGGAAGGCATGGATGTGCCGGGCAAAGCCGACGCGCTTGGCATGGGCTGGGTCTATATGCAGCCGAAGAACGGACGTCCGGGAATTATTCAGAAAACCGGCGGTGGCGGCGGGTTTATTACCTATATGGCGATGGTGCCGCAATATAACGTTGGCGTATTTGTGGTGTTGACGCGTTCGCCGTTAAGCCGTTTTACCACCATGAGCGATGGGGTCAATAACCTGGTAACAGAACTGGTGGGCAATCGCGCGGATTAATTATCGGCGAAGTTTAGCAGCAGGAGCCGAAAACGGCTCCTGTGGGGTGCGACCCGTCAATATTCATCACCGGTCACGCGGCTGCGATAGCTGTCCCAGTTAAAGCGTACCCACAGGCTTTTGCCGAGGCGCATACGATCCATCACGCGCTCACCCAGCAGCGTGTTCATGCCCGCCATATCGAGGTTAGACAGCATCCCGGTCGGGCGCTTGGAAGAGGAGCGACGATCAACAATCTGGTTGATAATCACCTTCTCATAGCGTGATTCGGTCTGCATGCCGATCTCATCGATCACCAGCAAATCCACGGTACTCAGATCGTGGATCAAGCTCTCTTCAGTAATGCCGCTGCTGCCGCTAAAGGTGCCTTTCATATTGGACATCAGATCGGCAACCGTCACCACCAGCACACTTTTCCCACGCAAAATCAGATAGTTACCAATCGCCGCCGCCAGATGATTTTTGCCGGTGCCCGGCTTACCGGAGAAGACAAAACTGGCGATGCTACCGTCAAACTCTTCCGCGTACTGCCGGGCACAATCCAGCGCGTACTGCTGCTCCGGGCTTTCCACGCGGTAATTATCGAAGGAACAGTTAATATGCAGTTCACGAATGCCGGAACGGCCAAGAATACGCTGCATTTTCATCGCGCGGTTTTCGCGCACAATGTCCTGCGAGCGAATACGCCCCTGCTCCTGGTTCCAGGCGAACAGCTCGGCGCTGTCCTTAAATCTCGGCTTGATATGTGCAGGCATTAAGCGCTGCATACGCTTCAGCAAATCGCTACTGTTTTTCATCGCAAACCTCTAAAGCCATCAGGAATGGATTGGTCAGGTTCCGGAAGTTGGTTAAGATCCCGTTTCTGCTGGCCACCGTTGGCCGCTCTGCTCAGCTGAATACTGCGCGCCAGCTTTTGCTGCCACTGGACATGGTGGAACACCCGACCTTCCGCTTGCCAGTAGCTGACAAACGAAGCCAGCTCGGCAGGCGTGACCGCTGAATTTAACGCCACGCCCCATATTGCTGCCAGACGCACAAAATCCGCATCCGGCTGCCAGCCCTGATACATCGCGAATTTACCGGCCGGAACCGGAATCGCATCGGGGTGAGCCAGCTCATCATCAAACAGACTCTCCTCCAGCGCCACATCCGAACGCGTCTGACCGGCGGCGGCTTCAAAAGCCAGCAGCTCTGCCAGCCTGTCGGGCGTGACCGCATACAGTACCGGCGCATTGTTGTCGAACACGGCGACTGCGCCTTGTTCCGCTGACGCCAGCGCTTCCAGCGGGTGATGACGGAATGCATCCATGCCGATAATGGTTGAGGTTAAGATTTTGACAGACATGGCTCAGTCTCTGGTTGGTGTTAATTTAAAGCAGCGGGAGCGAACAGCAGTTAACGTCCTTCCGCGATTCTAACAATTTTAGACCGGGAGATCGCCTGAATCCGGCGCGGAAGGTCGTAATCGCGACAATAAATTAGTTTTGCTGCTGCCACACCATCGCGGGCTTTTTCACCGTGGCGGTTTTCAGCTCCCACAGATAACGTACGCTGGCAAACAGGCAGAAGCTATAACCGAGCAATTCGCTGCCCTCTTCGGCGATATTTTTCACCGTGCGGTTATAACCGTCCAGCATCAGATGTTGCCACAGCTGATGCATACCAAACAGACGAGAGAAAACCAGCACCGTCAGCAAACCAGCAACCATCATATTCCACGCGGGATGTTGCAGCAGATGCACCAGACCGGACAGGGTTTTTGCCGGATGCTGCACGGCATTGCTCAGGCTAAAAGCGGCCAGCGCAAGGGCAAACCACACCCAGGCCCCGTGATGAATATCATCGAACAGGAAGTCCATCTCACGAATGAGCATACAGCCAAAGAACCCCCCCAGCAGCATCAGGCTCGGGCGATACTGCTCATGACTCGCGGCGGCAATGAAAAATGACGACGCGATCGCCGCCAGTATCACTTCCTGTGCAATTTCAGTAAAAGAGGACTCGTGAAGCGCATTATTCATCCAGTTCACGTCCATAAAAATCAGGCCCATCATCATTCCCATAAAGACGGCGCACGCCAAAAAGGCAAATAATTTATTACGAATAACAACAAGATCGGACTGCATAATATTTCCATAGTTATGATTAGCCCGATAATTATATTATTTAGCAATATTTTAACTTCACTTTTGATGCCCTGATTGCCAGCGAAGCGGCATGGATACTGGTTTTAAAGCCAAATCAGAAGCGCGCGCTGACGCCCAGATTATACATAAATTGTTCGCCCGAACTGAGGCCTCCGGTTTGAGAAAGTGAGGCAAATGCGGCGACATCTTTACCCAGCGGCACATTGGCGCCGACACTCACATCAACCCAGTTGGTGTCCTGTTGCGCGGTGTCACGCGTGAACGACGTCTGGGTTGATTTCAGTCCACCGCCTGCGCGCCAGACATTATCGCCAAACTGATGGTTATAACTGACCTGCGCCCAGGGATTCACCCAGCCAAGCTGCGAGTCAACACGCCAGCCAACCGCGCCAATCTGCGAATGGTATGTCTGATCGTTAAAGCGCATGGCGGTGAAAGAATCGCTCTGTTCGCTGTAGCCCGACACCTTGCTGTAGTCGAGCGCATATTGCAGCGTTGGCCCGGTGGTCAGCCAGCTGGCTACCGGGAAATCCCAGCCAGCGGTAATCCGGGCGCCCAGTTGCTTGCCGTCAGTACTGCCTTTTTCACTGCGGATAGCCGGGCCTAAGGTGATGCGGCGGATGATATCGTCATAGTCGGCGGCGGCAAAATGCAGATCGGCATTGATCCAGCCACCCGAGGAAAAGGCCAGCTCGCTGTAAGCTGAGATCAGCCAGCCACGCATTTTATAATCGTAGTCTGGCGTCGGTTGCTGGTTATCATCGGAGCCGGAAATCAGCGCACCCAACAGCCAGTTATCCGTCAGTTTATAATCAACCCCCAGCGTCAGGTTATGGGTGGTGGCATTGCCCTTACCCGCGACCAGATTACCGGCATAGTCATAATGCTGCCCGGCATAGCCGCCAAAGACGCTGAGCGATCCTTGCGGATTCTCGCTGTGACGCTGCTGTTGCAGATGGCTGTCGAGGGTATTGCGCATATCGCGCGACATGGCGAGCATGGCCTGATTCAGCGCCACGGCCTGCGCAGGCGCGTCCAGCACCGACTGAATATAGTCACCGATTAACTGATGGGTCGCCGGGCCGGGATGCAAATGATCGGCAAACAGAGAGTTCTGTGCACTGGAGAAGCCCGGCGTCGCGACGCCACACACCGCCGCCGACACGCCTGGTGGACAGGCCATACCTGCAGTATTACTCAGACCGTAGCGCGCCGGGTCAGCCAGCAGTTCATTAAACAGGCCGTTAACATCGACACGCACGATATTACCGCCCATTTTTGCCAGATAACTCTCTTGCTGCTGATTGTAACTGGCGGTCAGCGCCGATGCCTGGCTGCTGATGTGTTGCCAGGCAGCAAGTAGTTGATCGGCTATCGCTTTTTGCAGTTCCGGCACCGAGGTTGCGGTTCCGGCGGCGGCAAATAACGCGTCGTAAATGGCCTGCTGTCGCGCTGCCATGTTTAAGGTGGTCTGGCTATTCAGCGACTGGAAAGCGGCGGACAGTGCCGCATCCGCCACCGGCGTCAGTCCTTTCTGAATCACCGCTTCCAGCAGCGCCGGCGTGGCACCGATATCCGGCACCGTCGGGACAATCACGGTATTCGCTCCGGCAGACAGCAGTGCCTGAACCTGGCTGGCAGCCGCAAAGGCACTGTTGCTGACCATGCCTGGCGCCTCAACCGGGTTGATCGCCGCCGCCGCCAGATCGTTACCGCCGATCCAGTGAATATACAGGCCATCGGCATCAGCACGCCCGCCGTTGGCGGCGAGATAGTTTTGTACCTGATCCTGAGTATTATCTTGTGGGTTGAGTGCCGGTACTGCCACCGCGCCACCCGCCGCGAAATTAGTGCCGCCCTGTTTTGAGGGGTTCAGCACCTGATTAATCTTTGCCGCCAGAATATCGTCATAAAGCGGATGTGAACTGCCATCCCAGGTATAACGGCCATTATTTCCGCTATCACTCAGACTATCGCCAAAGACATATAACTGATCCCAGGCGTTTGCCGCCAGCGGATGTAACAAAATCCCTGTCACCATCACCGCTCCAGCGGATAAACGGCGACCTTTGCGCTGTCTTTTTTGCAGCATCATAACCACTCCGAAAAAGAGCCAAATTGGCGAAGTGTTTGTATTATTAATGAGCTAAAGTGCAATCTCATTCCATTGAGTAACTATTGACCGATTAAGCAGCAGTTCAGGGATAAAAACAACACATTTTGCGCCTCTATTGATAAGGAGTTTAGTCATGCAGCGATGCGGCTGGGTAACACAAGATCCGCTCTATATTGCCTATCACGATCGGGAGTGGGGTATCCCGCAAAACGACGGTAACGCGTTGTTTGAAATGATCTGTCTGGAAGGACAACAGGCGGGGCTGTCATGGATTACGGTGCTGAAAAAGCGTGAGAACTACCGGCGCGCTTTCCAGAACTTCGATCCGCAGGCAGTGGCGCTGATGGGCGAAAAAGAGGTCGATCACCTGATGCAGGACAGCGGTCTGATTCGTCATCGCGGTAAACTTTCAGCCATTATCGCTAATGCGCGTGCGCTGCTGGCAATGGAAGCCCGGGGCGAAAATTTTTCGCGTTTTATCTGGAGCTTTGTCGACAATCAGCCGCAGGTTAATCAGCTAAAAAACCTGGCAGAGGCACAGAGCAAAACCCCCGTTTCCGACGCGTTGTCAAAAGCATTAAAAAAGCGCGGTTTTAAATTTGTTGGATCGACCACCTGTTACGCATTTATGCAGGCCTGTGGGCTGGTAAATGACCATGTTATTGACTGTTTTTGCCATCCTCGTAATCTTTAGTCGCCAGACTTTACATTTTAAGACTTAACCTTAAGTATTTTCCTCATAATTAAGCGGCATAATCGTGCCGCTTATAGATGTACAGACATTGACATCTGTGAATTCGATTTGAGGGAAAACCCATGAAAAAAAACATTATCACTATCGCCTTGTTACTGAGCGGCACTATCGCGCTTTCCGGTTGTACCACTAACCCTTACACCGGTGAATCACAGGCCGGTAAATCCGGTATTGGTGCCGGGCTGGGTGCCGCCCTCGGCGCAGGTGTTGGCGTACTCTCTTCTTCCAAAAAAGATCGCGGTAAAGGCGCACTGATCGGCGCAGCAGCAGGAGCCGCTCTGGGCGGTGGAGCCGGATACTATATGGATGTGCAGGAAGCAAAACTGCGTGACAAGATGAAAGGAACTGGCGTTAGCGTCACCCGTAACGGTGACAATATTATTCTGAATATGCCAAGCAACGTCACCTTTGACTCCAGCAGCAGCTCACTGAAACCGGCCGGTGCCAATACCCTGACCGGCGTGGCAATGGTGCTGAAAGAGTATCCAAAAACCGCAGTGAATATTATCGGCTATACCGACAGCACCGGAACCCGTGCGCTGAATATGAAACTGTCGCAGCAGCGTGCTGACAGCGTTGGCAGCTCGCTGATCACCCAGGGGGTGGCGGCTAACCGCATTCGCACCAGCGGGATGGGGCCGGATAATCCGATCGCCAGTAACAGTACTGAAGACGGCAAAGCACAAAACCGCCGTGTGGAAATCACCCTCAGCCCACTGTAATCCCCTCGTCAGCAGGGGCGCGTGCAGCCCCTGCCCGATGCAGGATTAACGCCGGATAAAAAAGCTGTGCTAGTCTCTGGCTGAATCTGAACGCCAAAGGAAAGCCATGAAGCGCAAGGCTGCACGAGCCACCATCAGCGATGTCGCCAAAGCGGCAAATACCGGAAAAACCAGCGTTTCGCGTTATCTTAACGGCGAACAACACGTGCTGTCCGACGATCTGAAACAGCGCATCGAAACGGCCATTGCCAGTCTCGATTACCGACCCAGCCAGATGGCACGCGGACTGAAACGTGGCCGCACCCGCCTGATTGGCCTGATTATCGCCGATATTACTAACCCCTATTCGGTGGATGTCCTTTCCGGGATTGAGGCCGCCTGCCGCGCGCAGGGCTTTACTCTGCTGGTGTGTAATACCAATAATGAAGTCGACCAGGAGCGCCACTACCTGCAATTACTCAGCAGCTATCAGGTAGAAGGGATCGTGGTTAATGCCGTCGGCATGCGTGAAGAAGCGCTGAACATGTTGCAGCAGTCGCTGCTGCCGATGGTGCTGATCGACCGTAAAATCCCTGATTTCGCCTGCGATGTGGTCGGGCTTAATAATACCGAAGCGGCCACCGCCGCCACTGAACACCTGTTGGCTAACGGTTATCAGGCGATTTTATTTGTCAGCGAACCGCTGGGACTGGTCAATACGCGCCTCGAACGCTTAGAGGCGTTCAAATCGACTGCGCAGCGCCATCCGCAGGCGATCGCTGAGCAGGCAGAAGTCGCGCTCAGTCAGGGCGCGAAGCTCGACAATATCCTGCAAGATTTTTATCAACGTCATCAATACCATCGCTGCGCTTTAATGGTGGTCAATGGTGCACTGACCCTGCAAGTCGCACGTTCATTGCGGCGTCTCAATTTACACTGGGGCAAAGATATCGGCCTGCTGGGCTTTGATGAGCTGGAGTGGGCAGAACTGGCGGGCGTCGGCATCACCACGTTAAAACAGCCGACCTGGCAACTTGGCTACACCGCGCTGGAGCAGGTGATTCGCCGTATCGAAGGCAGCGAAGATCCGATCCGCGAGCAGATGTTTTCCGGTGAACTGGTGGTACGCGGCTCGACCTTGCCAGTATAATCCACAGGGGGAATGCATCCCCCTCCACTTTCGCCCGCCATAATTCAGACAATCCCGCACGAATAATTGCTCACATCGTGAGCGCGATCATAATTTCACACTCTGCTCCTTTGCTTTGGAACCGGTTCCATTTAACGTTTTTATAACGTCGAGGCGACTGGCCCGGAGAGAAAGATGAAAAGAGAAGTGATTGTAGTGACCGCCGCTTATGGTCATCAGCAGGTTGAAGCTCTCGGTGGGCAGCGTGCGCTGTTGCCGATTATTGCTGAAGCCGGCGCGGATGGCGTTGAGATTCGCCGTGAACTGCTGAGCGACACCGAACTGCAACAGTTAACCGAACTGGGAAGCGCGATTGCACAGCATCAGCTGATCGCCTTCTACTCGGTGCCGGAAGCGCTGTTTATGGCGGATGGCACACTTAATCCGGCGCTGGATCAGCGGGTTGCTGAAGCCAGGCAACTGAACGCCCAGCTACTGAAATTCTCATTAGGCCATTACCCACGCGGTTTTGACTGCCACGCGCTGCATCAACAGCTGGCGGCGTATCCGCTGCACGTGGTGGTGGAAAACGATCAGACCGACTGCGGCAAACAGCAGGCGCTGGAAGATTTCTTCCAGGATTGCGCCGACGCGCGTATGCCAAACAGCATGACCTTTGATATGGGCAACTGGCTGTGGGTCGGCGATGATCCGCGCGTCGCGGCCAACAGTCTGGGTCGTTTCGTCAGCTATATTCATGTTAAGGCGGCCACGCCTCATCACGATACTTTCCGCGCCATTGCGCTCGACGACGCCGATAATCTCTGGCGCGAGCTGCTTAAACTGTTGCCTGCGGCGGCTCCGCGCGGCATCGAATTTCCGTTAGAAGGTGACGACCTGGTGGCCGTTACACGCCACTACGTTAACCTGCTGCGAGAGGAGTAATCCTGATGACAACCCATAGCAATGGCATGCTGGATGCGGTCACTATCGGCGAAGCGATGGCGATGTTTGTCGCCCGCGAAACCGGCGATTTGGCCGCCGCCGAGAGCTTTATCAAGCGAATTGCCGGTGCCGAACTGAATGTGGCGATTGGTCTGGCGCGACTGGGGCTGAAAGTGGGCTGGGTCAGCCGCGTCGGTGACGACTCCTTTGGCCGCTTTACCTGTCAGCAACTGGATAAAGAGCAGGTCGATCATCGCCAGGTCACGACAGATAACCGCTACCCCACTGGTTTTCAACTGAAATCAAAAGTCGATGATGGCTCCGATCCGCTGGTGGAATATTTCCGAAAAGGCTCGGCCGCCAGCCACCTTTCGGTTGAAGACTTCAATCACGACTATTTTGGCGCCGCACGCCATTTACACCTGAGTGGCGTCTCGGCCGCGCTTTCCGACAGTTCACTGGAACTGTCGAAATATGCGGCGAAAGAGATGCGATCGCTGGGGAAAACCATCTCTTTTGACCCGAATCTGCGCCCGGTGCTGTGGTCCAGCGAACGTGAGATGGTCAAACAGTTAAACCTGCTGGCGGAGTATGCCGACTGGGTGTTACCCGGCGAAAAAGAGGGGAAAATTCTTACCGGCTACAGCCAGCCAGAAGCTATCGCTGACTTTTACCTCGATAAAGGCGTCAAAGCGGTGATTATCAAAACCGGCTGTGACGGTGCCTGGTACAAAACCTCCACCGGCGAGAAAGGCCAGGTGGAGGCGATCCGAGTGGAAAACGTGGTAGATACCGTTGGCGCAGGCGATGGCTTTGCGGTTGGCGTAATCAGCGCGTTACTGGAAGGCAAGTCGCTGCCGCAGGCGATCAAACGCGGTAATAAAATCGGCTCACTGGCGATTCAGGTGATTGGCGACAGCGAAGGGCTACCGACGCGCGCTGAACTCGGCGACTTTTAGCGTCGCGCTGATCGGCACTGCCCTGCAATAAAACAAAATCGCATCGATCCTAAGCGGACCAGAATGCGGCCACCTCAACAGAGGATTAGATTATGAAAAAGCATACGATCGCGCCTAAACGCTGGTGGTACATCATGCCCATCGTGTTTATCACTTACAGTCTGGCGTATCTGGACCGGGCGAACTTTAGTTTCGCCTCAGCAGCAGGGATTAATGACGATTTAGGCATTACCAAAGGCATGTCATCGTTGCTGGGCGCGCTGTTCTTCCTCGGCTATTTTTTCTTCCAGATCCCCGGCGCGATTTATGCAGAACGCCGCAGCGTCAAAAAGCTGATTTTCTGGTGTCTGATCCTCTGGGGTGGCTGTGCGTCACTGACCGGCATTGTCAGTAATATACCGATGCTGGCGGCGATTCGCTTTATTCTCGGCGTGGTGGAAGCGGCGGTGATGCCCGCCATGCTGATTTATATCAGCAACTGGTTTACCAAATCCGAGCGATCGCGTGCCAATACCTTCCTGATCCTCGGTAATCCGGTCACGGTGCTGTGGATGTCGGTGGTGTCGGGTTATCTGATTGAATCCTTCGGCTGGCGTGAAATGTTTATCATCGAAGGCTTCCCGGCGGTCATTTGGGCTATCGCCTGGTGGTTTTTGGTGCAGGACAAACCGGCACAGGCCAAATGGCTGAGCGAGGATGAGAAAGCCGCGCTGCAAGCCGAGCTGAAGAAAGAGCAGGAGAGCATTAAAGCGGTACCGAACTACCGTGAGGCGTTTAAATCACGCAATGTGATCCTGTTGTGTATGCAGTATTTCGCCTGGAGCATCGGGGTTTATGGATTCGTGCTGTGGCTGCCATCAATACTGCGCAACGGTACACAAATGGGTATGGTAGAAGCAGGCTGGCTTTCTGCGGTGCCTTATCTGGCCGCCACCATCGCGATGATTGTTGTTTCATGGGCGTCGGATAAGTTACAGAACCGCAAACTGTTTGTCTGGCCGCTGCTGTTGATTGGCGCGCTGGCCTTTTTAGGCTCCTATCTGGTCGGTCCGGGAAATTTCTGGCTGTCCTACGCGCTGCTGGTAGTTGCCGGAGCGGCGATGTATGCGCCTTATGGCCCGTTCTTCGCCATCATTCCGGAAATGCTGCCGCGTAATGTTTCCGGTGGCGCAATGGCACTGATCAACAGTATGGGCGCACTTGGTTCATTTACCGGCTCGTGGTTTGTCGGCTATCTCAACGGCGCGACCGGCAGCCCGTCAGCCTCTTATATCTTTATGGGTGCGGCATTGCTGGTTGCGGTCTGGCTGACGCTGATCGTCAAGCCCGCCGACAACAAACAGCAGCCGGTTGGCCAGGGCGCGAAACCCGCCTGAAAGCGGCCACCTCGTTAACACACGATCCAGGGCGGCATCCATGTCGCCCTCAGCACATTCAACTGCTTTAACAGGGAGAAACGCATGAAGCCTTCAGTGGTGTTGTATAAATCCTTACCTGACGATTTACGCCAGCGTCTTGATGAACACTTTACCGTGACCGAAATCAATGGCCTGACCGCGGAAAACCTGGAGAAGCACGCCGAGGCGTTTGCATCGGCAGAGGGAATTCTCGGTTCCGGTGGCAAAGTGGATAGCGAGTTTCTGGCGAAAGCGCCAAAACTGCGTGTCGCATCAACCGTTTCCGTCGGCTACGACAACTTTGATGTCGACGCGTTAAATCAGCGCGGCGTGCTGCTGATGCATACGCCAACCGTACTGACGGAAACCGTCGCCGATACCATGATGGCGCTGGTGCTCTCTTCCGCACGTCGCGTGGTGGAAGTGGCCGAACGGGTGAAAGCGGGCGAATGGCAAAGCAATATCGGTCCGGACTGGTTTGGTATCGATGTGCATCATAAAAAACTGGGTATTCTTGGCATGGGCCGCATCGGTCTGGCGCTGGCGCAGCGTGCGCACCTCGGTTTCAGCATGCCGATTTTGTATAACGCGCGTAAGCATCATGACGCGGCGGAACAGCGCTTCGACGCGCAGTATTGCGATCTTGATACCCTGCTGAAAGAGTCCGATTTCCTCTGCATCAGCCTGCCACTGACCGAGCAAACCCATCATCTGATTGGTCGCGAGCAGCTGGCAAAAATGAAGCCGAGCGCGGTGCTGATCAACGCCGGACGTGGCCCGGTAGTCGACGAACAGGCGCTGATTGAGGCACTGAAAGATGGCATCATTCACGCCGCCGGTCTGGACGTGTTCGAGCAGGAACCGCTGCCGGCTGACTCGCCGCTGCTGTCGCTGCCGAATGTCGTGGCGCTGCCGCATATCGGCTCCGCAACTCATGAAACGCGTTACGGCATGGCGAAAGATGCGGTTGATAACCTGATTGCCGCGCTGACCGGCAAAGTTGAGAAAAACTGTGTTAACCCGCAGTTGCTGAAATAATCTCGTGGCTCGGGCGGCGAAAACGCCGCCCGACAGTTTTTCAGATCCCCCGCCACACAATAGCCATTGCACCCCTTTTCTTCTGGCGTTAAGGTGACTCACCTTTGCGATAACAAATGATTTACACGCTATGAGCTTTTCCGTTTTTGGTGACAAATTTACCCGCCACTCAGGCATCACTCGCCTGATGGAAGATATGGGCGAAGGCTTACGCACTCCCGGTACAGTGATGCTGGGCGGCGGTAATCCGGCGCAAATTCCAGAGATGACTGACTATTTCCAGCAGTTGCTGCAGCAGATGCAGGATGAAGGCAAGCTGACTGAGGCACTGTGTAACTATGATGGGCCACGCGGCAAAACGGTGCTGCTGGATGCGCTGGCAGCGCTGCTGCGTGAACATCTTGGCTGGCAAATTTCGCCGAAAAACATCGCCTTAACCAATGGCAGTCAGAGCGCGTTCTTCTATCTGTTTAACCTGTATGCCGGTCGTCGTGCTGATGGCAGCAAAAAGCGCGTGTTGTTTCCACTTGCACCGGAATATCTCGGTTATGCTGACGCCGGGCTGGATGATGATCTGTTTGTTTCCGCAAAACCCAATATTGAATTACTGCCGGAAGGCCAGTTTAAGTATCACGTCGATTTCGAGCATTTAACCATTACCGACGATACCGGGTTGATCTGTGTTTCGCGTCCAACCAACCCGACCGGCAATGTGATTACTGATGAAGAGCTGATGAAGCTCGACGTGCTGGCGCAACAGCACGATATCCCGCTGTTAATCGACAATGCTTACGGCGTTCCCTTCCCTGGCATTATCTTCAGCGATGCGCGTCCGCTGTGGAACCCCAATATTATTCTGTGCATGAGCCTGTCCAAACTCGGCCTGCCGGGTTCCCGTTGCGGCATTATTATTGGCGACGAAAAAGTCATTTCAGCGATCGGTAATATGAACGGCATTATCAGCCTGGCACCGGGCAGTATCGGACCGGCAATTGCGAATGAAATGATTAAGCGCGGCGATCTGTTGCGGCTGTCTGACGAGGTAATTAAGCCTTTCTATCAGCAGCGCGTAACCGAGACGATCGCGGTCATTCGCCGCTATTTGTCCGCAGAACGCTGCCTGATCCACAAACCCGAAGGGGCTATTTTCCTCTGGCTGTGGTTTAAAGATCTGCCGATTACCACGGAAGTACTCTATCAGCGCCTGAAACAGCGCGGCGTATTGATGGTGCCGGGCCACTTCTTCTTTCCCGGGCTGGAACACGAATGGCCGCATACCCATCAGTGCATGCGCATGAACTACGTGCCGGACAGCGAAACCATTGAAAAAGGCATTAAAATTCTCGCCGAAGAGATTGAGCGCGCCCACGCGGAAGGGGTGTAAGCATCATAACCGGCAGCGTGCCGGAACAGCAAACCGCTGGCCTCGCCTGGGAGCGCGGATAGAAGGATAGACTTATGTCGGTCAAAGATATGTTGCTGGCTCTCTGTGTGGTGATGGCATGGGGCGTGAATTTTGTGGTGATTAAAGTCGGTCTCCACGATATGCCGCCCTTTCTTCTGGCCGGCTTGCGGTTCGCACTGGTGGCTTTTCCGGCGATATTTTTTATCAAACCGCCCAAAATTCCGCTCAGATCGCTGGTGATGTATGGCATGACCATTAGTTTTGGTCAGTTCGCCTTTCTGTTTCTGGCAATCAAACTGGGCATGCCAGCGGGTATTGCGTCGCTGGTGATTCAGGCTCAGGCCTTTTTCACCATTCTGCTCGGCGCGCTGATGCTGTCTGAAAAGCTCAAGTGGAACCATATTACCGGCATTCTGCTGGCCTCGGCCGGTATGCTGGTGCTGGCAGAAGGCGGGATGGCGAATCCGGGCGGCGGCGGTATCACGACCGTCACCTTGCTGCTGACCCTGGCTGCCGCGTTGTCCTGGGCGCTGGGTAATATCACCAATAAGCTGATTATGCGAAACCATCCGGTGCCGGTGATGTCACTGGTGGTATGGAGCGCACTGGTTCCGATCGGGCCTTTTCTCGTATGTTCATGGCTGTATGACGGCTCGCAGGCGATAGTCTCCAGCCTGATCAATATCAACTCAACCACCATTATGGCGCTGATTTATTTGGCCTTTATCGCCACGATTGTCGGCTATGCCATCTGGGGAAATTTGCTGAAGCGCTATGAAACCTGGCGGGTTGCGCCGCTGGCGTTACTGGTGCCGGTGGTGGGGATTGTCAGTGCAGCATTACTGCTGGATGAAACCTTGTCGCTGATGCAGATCGCCGGGGCGATGATTATTATCGCCGGACTGTTGCTGAATGTATTTGGCGGGATGCTGACGCCGTCGCGCATCAGGCGACAGCATCAGCAATAATTCAGCAGCCAGACGGTTGCTGGCTGCTGTAACGGCGAAACGATTAGCTGAGAATATCGATACGGCGTGGTTTCATGGCTTCCGGAACCACGCGTTCCAGATCGATATACAGCAGGCCATTTTCTAATCGTGCATCACGCACATGCACGTGCTCGGCCAGCTGGAATTTACGCTCGAAGTTACGCTCGGCGATGCCCTGGTAAAGATACTGGCGCTCAGGTTGCTCTTCAGCATGCGCACCGCGCACAATCAGCAGATTGTCGTGAGAGGTAATATCCAGTTCGCTCTGGGCAAATCCTGCCACGGCAATGGTAATTCGGTAGTGGTTTTCATCCACCAGCTCGACGTTATAGGGCGGGTAGCCGCCATTGCTTTGGCCCTGATTGGATTCCAGCAGGTTAATCAGACGATCAAAACCAATAGCAGATCGATACAGTGGAGAGAGATCAAAGTTACGCATAGTCATAGCTCCTGAATTTCAGCGAGTGAGTTAACAACCTTCCCCAATGGACAGGCTGTCAGCCACTAAAGCAGTACCCTGTCGGCGTACTCTTTTGTGACCGTGATTTAAGAATGGTGACAATCCTGCCGCTTTCAAGGCCTGGCCCTGTAAATTTTTTAACCATCTCGTGTTAAATGGCATACACTCAGCAGAGACATCGTTGAGAATCGAGCAAGAGTTACCACAGAGTAACCGGGAAGTTTCCCTGCTCGTCGGCGAGGAAACTCAGCCAGGCACTGCGTCCATGACTGAAGGGATAATTAAGATGAAAGCAATCAAGGCTTACCACTTAGCGGGTTTATTCGCTTGCTGTTCACTGGCAGGCACCACCGGTTGTTCGAGTGTGATGTCACACACTGGCGCCAGCCAGGGTTACTACCCCGGCACACGTGCCAGCGCCGCCATTATCGCCGATGACCAGACCAGTTGGGCGCTTAAGCCACTGGCGGTAATCGACCTGCCATTTTCCGCCTTAATGGATACGCTCTTGTTGCCGTGGGACTACGCCCGCTCGGATGATAATAAAGCGAAAGACTCTCCGCGCGAGCGTGTGCTGCAAAGTGAAAAACTGTCGCAAACCTATGACAGCATGAATGAAAGCGCACCGCTGGCGGCTAACCAATCGCAGCCGTAAAGATTTGCCGGTAGCCGTTGATATCGCGCATATAAGCCACCTGCTGACCGTCTGGCGATATCACCACGGCATCACCGCTCGGTGCGCTGTCACTGCGTGACGTTAATCTTTGCATCTTCCCGCTGACGACCTCGCATAACATCACGCTGTTATCGCAGATAAACGCCAGCGCGTTACGTTTCGGGTGCCAGCTGAAAGCCGACTGAATATCACTGGCGCTGCGGGTAATCTGTTGCGGTGTGCCACCATTCGGCGAGACGGTCCACAGCTGGACAATGCCGTGATCATCTTTCATCAGAAAGGCAATCGCGCTGCCATCCGGCGAGGCGCGCAACCAGTGGCGCGGCTGGCTGACAAGCCCAGGATAGCGGCGTTCGGCGCTAAACGTCAGGCGACGCTGCTGCACGCCACGCGGCGGAGCCGGTAAGCGCGTCTCACTGCCTTCCAGCGGCCAGTCGCCCGCCAGCGCGTAATCCTGCATTTTTTCCGGCAGATCAACAATAAACACCTCCGCCAGCCTGTCACCTGCGCTGCTCAGCGTATCGCCGATAAACGCCAGCGCCCAGCGCTGCTGGCTGCCGTCCGGCTTGCGGTAGCCCTGATTGCCAACCCAACCCTCTTCGTAAGCGCGGTTAATCTCATCGCTTCCCGGCGTCGGTTTTGATCTGGTCTGACTGACCAGCACGCAGAAATGGCTGCCGTCATATTCCCGTGGATGCTGTTTGACCGGGCAGACCGCATGCAGCGGCACCGCCACGCCAACGTTACGTAAATCTTCGCTGGCATCCCATTCATGCATCACATGATCGTTATAGGTAAAACTCAGACGCGAGCCATCAGGACTGAACACGTGCACATGCGACCCCCCGCGCAACGCGCCTGGGGTAAAAGGCGCGGTGATATCACAGGCATCGAGGTTTTCCGCCTGGCCGTGCTGAATAATCACGCCGCGACGATGGTGAAAATCATACTTCCAGTGACTGTCTGGATGTTCCGGCCCGTGAATACAGACGTAGCGCGGCGGTAAATCAGGGCTGGCAGTCACCACGCCGACGTGCGCACCCTGAGTGGCCTGATACAGCACTTCAGTCGCACCGGTGGCGCAATTCACCCGCTCAACCGTCAGGCTGGTAAACGACGCGCCGGACGGGCGCAGATCATAAACCAGCCACTGACTGTCGGCGGTCCAGACGTTGATATTGGTAAGCTGATGGTTCCGGTCATCAAAAGTAAGCTGTTTTTCCGTCATGTGTTTTACCCTTCACGGTGGTTCTGTTAAGGGTAAAACATTCGCTGCCATTAGGGTATCGGCGTGACCAGCGGATGACCGGCAAAATATGCCCGCACGTTATCCAGTACCCGTTGCGACATCGCCTGACGCGTCGACCAGGTGGCACTCGCCATATGCGGTGTGATCACCACATTGGCACGATTTTGCAGCGCCTCTGGCACGCGTGGCTCATCATCAAACACATCCAGCCCGGCGGCACCCAGCGTACCTTCGTCCAGCGCGGCGATCAGCGCCTGCTGATCCACCACACTGCCGCGCGAAATATTGATTAACGTGCCCTGTTTACCCAGTGCATCAAGTACCGGCCGATTAATCAGATGGCGGGTGCTGGCACCGCCTGGGGTGCAGAGCAGCAAATAGTCACTCTGCTGTGCCAGCGTCAGCAAATCCGGCTGATAGTGCCAGGGCGCATCGGCCAGCGGCGTGCGGTTGCAGTAAGCAATCGACATATCAAAGCCCTGCGCGCGTTTCGCCACCGCCATACCGATGCGACCAAGGCCGACAATACCCAGCCGCGACCCCGACACTTTGCGCGTCCACGGATAACCGCCCTGCGCCCAGCCTCCCTGCTGAATAAACTGTTGCGCCGCCACAATCTGCCTGGAGGTGGCCAGCATCAGCCCCATCGCCAGATCCGCGACATCATCGGTCAGCACCCCCGGCGTATGGGTGACTGCGACCTGGTGCTCACGCGCGGCCACCACATCAACGCCGTCATAGCCGACGCCAAATACCGCAATCAGCGCCAGGTTTGGGAGCGCGGCGATGAGTTCCCGCGTCACCGTGGCTTCGCCATTGGTCAGCAGCAACTGAAAGTCTGCGGCCATGGCGGCAAAATCCGCTGCCGTCAGTGTCTGATAGTCGATCAGCTGGTAGCGTTGTTGCAGTTCGGCGATTAACGGCGCGGGTAGCGCCGCCTGTAGCAAGATTTTCGGTTTCATTTTGGTGCCTGAGAGAGTGTGTTGGGGGTGGAATGGCGAGGCGGACGCGACACCAGAATGCCAATGATGCCGCCAATCATCAGCGCCAGCGCGACGATAAGCAGACCGTAGTGATAGCTGTTGGTCAGATCCTTGATTTTGCCGAGGATCGGCGGCAGACCAAGGCCGACAAAGTTGGCGACAGTATTGATAAAGGCAATGGAAGCGGCAGCAGCCACGCCAGCCAGTTTTTCCGTGGTGACCGCCCAAAAAATCGGCGTCAGCGCAAAGTTAAAGCCGACGGTTAAGATCAGCAGCAGATAGGAGAGCAGCAGACTGCCAGACCAGATGGCAATCGCCAGCGACAGGCCGGAAAATATCAGCGGTAATCCCAGATGCCATGAACGCTCGCCGGTTTTATCCGAATGACGGCCATTTAAATACATAAATAGGCAGGCAAAAATAAACGGCACCGCGGAAAGCAGACTGATAACAAAATTACTCTGCTCGGCGGCCATACTTTTTATAATTAACGGCATAAATAAGGTAATGCCGATCGATCCAAATGCCTGTAAGAACCACACCAGACTTAACAGCAGCACAGTTTTATTTTTCAGCGCGCTAAGCCAGGAGTGATTTTTTCCGATCTCTACGCCGACATTGTCCTGTTGCAATCGCTGCTGTAACCAGCTTTTCTGTTGCGGATTCAGCCAGCTGGCCTGCGCCGGTGTATCGGGTAAGCGCCACAACACCAGTACCCCCAGCACAACCGCCGGAATACCTTCAATGGCAAACAGCCAGCGCCAGCCAGCAACATCAGCAATACCGTGCATATTGAGAATCGCGCCGGAAACCGGCAATCCAATGATCGATGCGGCCACTGAGCCCATATAGAAAAATGACATGGCGCGAGCGCGGTTGCTTTTCGGAAACCAGCAGGAGATGTAGTAGATAATGCCGGGGGTAAAGCCCGCTTCCGCCATACCGAGCAAAAAGCGCATTACATATAACTGATTAGCCGAATGAACAAATGCCATACCGGTGCTGACGATGCCCCAGGTAATCATAATGCGGGCAATCCAGATGCGTGCGCCGACGCGGGTCATGATGATATTGCTTGGCAGCTCGAAAATAATATAGGAGATATAAAACATGCCGACGCCGAGCCCGTACATACTGGCGGATAAGCCTAAATCGGCATTCATCTGCAAGGCGGCTATCGAAATATTGGTTTTATCCAGATTGGCGACAAAATAACAGATCACGATAAACGGTATTATTTTGGCGTTGAGTTGTTTTAGCGTTGAGGAGTACAGGTCGGTGTTCATCATAACAACCTCTTTTATTCGCGTATCGCTAGCGGGGCAGCAGCAAGCCGCCCGCACACGACGCGAGGTTTATTAACCACTGGTGTTGTCCGTAATACGTCAGGCCTCGGCCAGACTGGCTGCAACTCGAATGATTTAAGCTATCTAAGAATTATTATTAGCTGGTTGAATTACCATTCTGCGACGGAACCATCGGGATAACGCCACAGTGGATTACGCCAGTCTGTCGCCTGCTGGCTGCGCTCAATCACCAGTTGCTCATTAATTTCCACGCCCAGCCCCGGTTTGTTCAGCGGTGCAAAATGGCCGTTGCTCATGCTGAAGTCCTCTTTATTGACCACGTAATCCAGTAGCTCAGCACCTTTGTTGTAGTGAATGCCCATGCTTTGCTCCTGGAACACCGCATTGCGCGAGACAAAATCCACATGCAGACAGGCAGCCAGCGCCAGCGGGCCGAGCGGACAGTGCGGTGCCAGCGCCACATCGTAAGCTTCCGCCATGCTGGCAATTTTTACGCACTCGGTTATGCCGCCTGCGTGAGACAAGTCGGGTTGCAGAATCGCCAGCCCACCCGCATCCAGCACGCGTTTAAATTCAAAGCGGGAATACATCCGTTCACCGGCAGCAATCGGCAGATGGGTTTGCGCGGCAAGGCGCGGATAATATTCCGCTTGTTCAGCCAGCACCGGTTCCTCAATAAACAGCGGGCGATACGGCTCCAGCTCTTTGATCAGTACCTTTGCCATCGGCGCATGCACGCGCCCGTGGAAATCGAGGCCAAACTCAATCTGGTTGCCAAAGGCTTCACGGATTTGCGCCACGGTATTGACCGCCGCATCGATTTTGCGCGAGTTATCAATAATCCCCAGCTCTTCGCACCCGTTCAGCTTAAACGTATCAAAGCCGATGGCGCGCAGCTTCCTGATGCCTTCAATCACCTCTGCCGGTCGATCGCCGCCAACCCAGCTGTAGGCCTTGATATTGTCGCGTACCAGACCGCCAAGCAGCTGATAAACCGGCACGCCCAGCGCTTTCCCTTTGATATCCCACAATGCCTGGTCGATACCGGCGATGGCGCTCATCAGAATCGCGCCACCACGATAAAATCCGCCGCGGTACATTACCTGCCACAGGTCATTAATCCGTGCCGGGTCCTGACCGATCAGATAATCAGAAAATTCATGTACCGCCGCTTCAACACTGCGCGCGCGCCCTTCAATGACCGGTTCGCCCCAGCCAACAATGCCCTCATCGGTTTCGATTTTCAGGAACATCCAGCGTGGTGGCAGGCGATAAGTGGTCAGTTTGGTAATTTTCATCGTATAGCTTCCTTATAAGCGTCTACAAAAGCCTGTGCTTTGGCGGCGGTGTGCGAAACCGGCTGGCCTGCGCGATACAGATCGCTACCCAGACCTGCCCCCGTGCAGCCCGCAGCCAGAAAGTCCTGCAGGTTTTGCGGCGTGACGCCGCCCACGGCAAACACCGGTATTTCCGGCGGCAGTACCGCTTTCAGCGCTTTGATGTAATCCGGTCCAAATGCTGACGACGGAAAAATTTTCAGCGCCTGAGCACCAGCCTGCAACGCGCTAAAAGCTTCAGACGCGGTGGCGCAACCGGCGGCAATGGTCATCTTTTTTTCTGCCGCGCGGCGAATCACGGCCGGATCGGTATTGGGCGTCACCACCAGTTGGCTGCCGATATCACTCAATATGTCGACCTGTTCGGGCGTCAGTACCGTGCCCGCGCCAATCAGCGCCTGCTGGCCATAGCGCTGCACCATCTGAGCAATACTGCGTTGCCACTGCGGCGAATTCAGCGGGATTTCAATTGCATCGAATCCGGCGGCAATCAGTGCGCTGACGTGCGCCTCCACCTCTTCCGGTTGGATACCACGCAGAATGGCGATTAATGGCAACTTAGTCGGCCAGTTCATCGGCAATACTCCTTATTCCATGCTGGAAAGCGTCATCACCACCCAGTCGTTGCGCCGGAATACCGGCAAATGTCATCGCCTGTTGATAGCGCTCTGCCAGCGAGCCGTCGGCAATCAGCGTCAGCGGCTGGCGACGATTCAGGGCGAATTGCTGCTGCATTTGCGCGACTTCGTGGCCAATCAGCAGGCCGGACAGGAATTCACTGGTCGATTCAGCGGGACGTGAACCCAGCACATGTGCGGCACGCACTTCAAACAGACGCGAGAGAATACTGCGGTCGTTACAACCGGTTTCCAGCCCATCGCGGAATGCAGCGTTATCAGGCTGCTGTGGCGGCAGCCCGGCACCCAGCAGGGAATGTTGCAGCAGCAGATGATGCAGTTCGCCGGTCATCACGCTGCGAAAATCATGGACGGTATCGCCGTCAGCCTGCACCCATTTGGCATGGGTGCCGGGCAGCACATAGGTTGTCGCGGCCGCGAGGTTTACCGCCCCCAGGAGCTGGGTCTCTTCACCCCGCATAATATTGTGATTATCACGGCGTTCGAGGCACAATCCCGGCACAATCCACGCTTTTCCTGCCACACGATTCAGGCGCGTCGCCAGCTGCGTTAGCGAAACCGGACAGGGCAAATAGGGAACCGCCTGCCAGCCAGCATTGCTGCCAACCATACCGGCCATCACCACCGGAAGCTGATCCACCGGCCAGCCTTCGGTCACGCTGGCAAACACCTCTGCCGGGCTGCGACCTGCAAGCCGGGTAACGCCCGCTTCTGAACGCCGCTGATCAATGCATTCACCCTGCCGGTAATACCAGGCACGCAAATGGGTTGAGCCCCAGTCGATAGCGATATAGCTGGTCACATCATGTCCTTAAATCGTCATAACGGGATGATGCGACCATTGTAGTACTACATTAATATATTGTACTACAATGCAGATCACAAAACGGACAGCCCGCTAACAGAGATTTAGCAAGCAATATTCAGGTCGGATTGGATAACGGGCCACGCGACGTGACCCGGAAATAAGGCAGGAATTACAGAACGAACTTCTCAATAGCGTGCGCGACACCCTCTTCCATATTGGTTTTAGTGACAAACTGACTGATGGCTTTTACCGAATCAATACCATTGCCCATCGCAACACCAGTGCCGGCAAATTCCAGCATCGCCAGATCGTTCTCCTGATCGCCAATCGCCATCACTTCATCGCGCGACAGACCCAGCTGGTCGGCCAGCGCTTTAACTCCGGCACCTTTATTAACTTGTTTATGAAGAATTTCCAGATAATAAGGCGCGCTTTTCAGAATGGTATAATTCTCGCGTGCTTCCGGCGGCAGGCGCTTAATCGCTTCGTCCAGAATCTCCGGCGGATCGATCATCATCACTTTCGGGAAAGTCAGGCTGCGGTCCATCTCTTCCACGCTGCGATAGCGCAATGGAATGCCGGTCAGCGACGCCTCATGGATGGTAAATTCACTGATATCTTTGTTTGCGGTATACAACAGTGATTTATCCAGCGCCTGGAAATGAACGCCCAGCTGACGAGAAAGTTGCTCAAAATAGAGATAATCAGCAAACGAGAGGGTCACTTCAGCGATACAGTCACCATTAACCGCGCGCTGCACCAGCGCACCGTTGTTAGTAATACAGAACTGACCTTCCTGCTGCAAATCCAGCTCCATCAGGTAACGCTGTACGCCGATAAAAGGTCGTCCGGTTGCCAGTACCACATGCACACCTTTGTCCCGGGCCTGGCCAATCGCCTCTTTCACGCGCGGCGTAATCAGGTGTTGATGGTTAAGTAACGTGCCATCCATATCAATTGCAATCAGTTTTATCGCCATAACATCCTCGTCAGATCACGGTTTGTTGTTCATGCTAGCGCGATCCCGCTCACATTGACCAGCCTGATTAATGCGGAATATGTGACAAGTGTCTGATTGGCTGACAGCACTTCGCACTTATAACGGACAAAGAAACTCCTGCGTATTAAAAACAAATAAAATATATAAAAAATCGCACTGCGGAAAATAAAAATCTGTTAATTTCCCTAATCTTCACCGATCTTTCACGTAAGTTAAACAAAATGTGATAACTCGCAGTGATGAAGTTATGTACTATCACCGTTCGAGTTTGCAGGACGTAAGCACAGGCCAATGAGTGATGATGGGATCAAAAAAGATATTAATTGTAGAAAATGACAGCAACATCGCTGAACTTCTGCAACTTAATATACGCAACGGAGAATATGAAATCAGTCACGCGACTGATGTGAATTCTGGCGTCTTGTTACTGGAACAGGGGGGCTGGGATGCCTTAATTTTAGATCTTATGTTACCGGGGGTTGATGGCCTTGAAATGTGTCGCCGCGCACGCCTGATGCCCAATTACACGCCGATTATTATTATCAGCGCACACTCCAGTGAGGTTCATCGGGTATTAGAGCTGGAGCTGGGCGCAGATGATTACCTGACCAAACCATTTTCGATGCTGGAACTAATGGCGCGTATCAAAGCACTGTTTCGTCGCCAGGAAGCGATGACCACCAATCTGCGCAGAGAAGCGGGAAAATTAAATATCGCTGACCTGACTATCGACCCGATTTCGCGTGAAGTGCAGCTGCTTCAACGCAATATCGATCTCACGCCGCGTGAATTTGATCTGCTCTACCATTTTGCCAAAAACCCCGGGAAGGTATTTTCCCGACTCAATCTGCTGAATCAGGTCTGGGGTTATCAGCATGATGGTTACGAGCATACAGTGAATACCCATATCAACCGGCTGCGGATCAAAATCGAGGCTAATCCGAGCGCACCTGAACGTATTCTGACTGTTTGGGGCAAAGGCTATAAATTTGTGTTACCCCCTCCGGAAATACAGGAGTAAAAAAAAAGGAACGGCAGTTGCCGTTCCTTTTTATCCACGTTACCGCGGCGATTAAATATCGATATTCGCCGCTTTTAGCGCATTCTCTTCAATAAATGCACGACGCGGTTCAACCGCATCACCCATCAGGGTGGTGAACAGCTGGTCAGCCGCGATGGCATCTTTTACCGTCACGCGTAACATACGACGGCTGTCCGGATCCATGGTGGTTTCCCACAGCTGATCCGGGTTCATCTCACCCAGACCTTTATAGCGCTGTACGGAAAGCCCACGACGTGATTCTTTCACCAGCCACTCCAGTGCCTGCTCAAAGCTGGCAATCGGCTGACGACGCTCACCACGTTCGATAAAGGCGTCTTCCTCGATCAGGCCACGCAGTTTCTCACCCAGCGTGCAGATTTTGCGATATTCGCCACCCAGCATAAATTCGTTATCCAGCGGATAATCGGTATCGACACCGTGGGTACGAATGCGCAGCACCGGTTCGAACAGATGCAGTTCACGATTTTCACGCACTACCGCATTGTAGGTACTGCCATGCTGCTCTTTCTCATTGAGGTAAATCACCAGACTTTCGATCCAGCTCTGCACCGCAGTTTCATTGCTCAGATCGCTTAAAGTTGGATGATAAATCAGGGAATTAAGCAACGCGACCGGGAAACGACGCTCCATACGCTTAATCATTTTCTGCGTACTGTTGAACTCAGCCACCAGCGTTTCCAGTTGCTCACCACCCAGTGCCGGTGCATCGGCATTGGTGTGCAGTGTCGCGCCGTCCAGCGCGATAGCGATCTGATACTGGTCCATCGCTTCATCGTCTTTAATGTACTGTTCTTGCTTGCCTTTTTTTACTTTGTACAGCGGTGGCTGGGCAATGTAAACGTGGCCACGCTCAACAATTTCTGGCATCTGGCGATAGAAAAAGGTCAACAGCAGCGTACGGATGTGCGAGCCGTCGACGTCAGCATCGGTCATGATGATAATGCTGTGATAACGCAGCTTGTCCGGGTTGTATTCGTCGCGGCCAATGCCACAACCCAGCGCGGTGATCAGCGTGGCGACTTCCTGCGACGAGAGCATTTTGTCGAAACGCGCTTTTTCAACGTTAAGGATTTTACCTTTCAACGGCAGAATCGCCTGGTTTTTACGGTTACGACCCTGCTTAGCGGAACCGCCTGCAGAATCACCCTCCACCAGGTAGATTTCGGACAACGCCGGGTCGCGCTCCTGACAATCCGCCAGTTTGCCTGGCAGACCAGCCAGATCCAGCGCGCCTTTACGGCGGGTCATTTCACGCGCACGACGTGCGGCTTCACGGGCACGCGCAGCATCAATGATTTTGCCAACAACAATTTTCGCGTCAGACGGATTTTCCAGCAGGTATTCAGCCAGCAGTTCGTTCATCTGCTGCTCAACCGCCGATTTCACTTCAGAAGAGACCAGTTTGTCTTTGGTCTGTGAAGAGAATTTCGGATCCGGCACTTTAACCGACACGACTGCAATCAGGCCTTCACGCGCATCGTCACCGGTCGCGCTGACTTTGGCTTTCTTGCTGTAGCCTTCTTTATCCATATAGGCGTTCAGCGTACGGGTCATCGCCGCACGGAAGCCCGCAAGGTGGGTACCACCATCGCGCTGTGGAATATTGTTGGTAAAGCAGTAGATGTTTTCCTGGAATCCATCGTTCCACTGCAGCGCCACTTCCACACCAATGCCATCTTTTTCCGTAGAGAAATAGAACACGTTCGGATGGATTGGGGTTTTGTTTTTGTTCAGGTATTCAACAAACGCCTTGATACCACCTTCATAGTGGTAGTGGTCGTTCTTACCGTCACGCTTATCTTCCAGACGAATCGAGACGCCGGAGTTCAGGAAGGAGAGCTCACGCAGACGTTTCGCCAGGATTTCATATTCGAAATCAGTGACGTTGGTAAAGGTTTCATGACTTGGCCAGAAACGCACGCGAGTACCGGTGGCTTCAGTTTCACCCGAAACGGCCAGCGGTGACTGCGGCACACCGTGCACGTAAGTCTGCTGATGGACTTTGCCATCGCGACGAATGGTCAGTTCCAGTTTTTGCGACAGGGCATTAACTACCGAAACGCCCACGCCATGCAGACCGCCGGAAACTTTGTAGGAGTTGTCATCAAACTTACCGCCAGCATGCAGTACCGTCATGATGACTTCAGCAGCAGAAACACCTTCTTCTTCATGGATGCCGGTAGGAATACCACGGCCATCATCCTGTACGGAGACAGAGTTATCAGCATGAATTGTAACGGTGATATCGCTACAGTGCCCGGCGAGTGCTTCGTCGATGGCGTTATCCACAACCTCGAATACCATGTGATGCAGACCGGTGCCGTCATCCGTATCGCCGATATACATACCCGGGCGTTTGCGTACCGCATCAAGCCCTTTCAGAACTTTGATACTTGAGGAGTCATAAGAATTCGACATCAACGTTTCTCGCTCATTTAATCTTCAGGTTGAACTGCTATTTTACCCTGTTCCACGTGGAACATCTTGCCCTTTTCATCAGTCATATCGATGACGTGTTCCGAACCGATGGCACTGACAAAAACCTGGGCCTGAGTGGCCTTCAGACGCGCCGCTAACAGGCGGCGACGACTCTCGTCCAGCTCAGAGGCAAAATCATCTATCAGATACAGGCAACGTCGCCCGTTCTGTCGGGTGAGAAACTCACCCTGCGCCAGGCGTAAAGCGCACATCAGCAGCTTTAATTGCCCGCGTGACAGTAAATCTTCCACCGGCGTCCCTTCAGCACGAATGCGGAAATCGGCTTTATGCGGGCCGCTGGCGGTATACGTTAACGCCCGATCGCGCTCAAACTGCCTTTCCAGCAGCCCGGCATAGTCACTCTCTTTATCCCAGCCGCGCTGGAAAGAGAAACTCAGTTGAAACTCAGGCAAAAATTGTGCGCAGGTGGCGGTAATATCCGCCGCGATCGCTTCACTGTATTCTGCACGCCAGCGGCTTATCTGCTCCGCCAGCGGTGCCAGCTCCTGATCCCAGGCGCGAATCTGTTGATAGCGTGACACCTGCCGCAACGCGGCATTGCGCTGTTTCAACAGGCGACGCAGGTTGCTCCAGGCGGTAAAGAACCCCGGCTCATTATGGAAACAACCCCAGTCAATATAGGCACGGCGGTACTTAGGCCCACCGTTGAGTAAGGTAAAACCTTCGGGAGTGATCAGCTGCATCGGCAACAGTTGCGCCAGCTCAGCGACTTTATGGCCGTCACTGCCGTCAATGCGCACTTTGCTGTCACCCTGACGATTTTTCGTCAGGCCCACCGACATTTCACGCCCGGCGGAGTCAATACGACCATGCAGCACAAACGCATCCTGCTCATGGCGAATCACACGTCCGGCCTGCAAGCTGCGAAAGGCGCGACCATGACCCAGGGTATAGATGGCTTCAAGCACGCTGGTTTTGCCACTGCCATTGGCGCCAACTAAAAAGTTAAAACCTGGCGCAAGCGCAAGATCCGCATTTTCGATATTGCGGAAGTCTTTGATAAGAAGGCGGGTTAAAGCCATAAATGAAGAAATTCCGCTGACTTGTAGTGGAGCCGTTATCGGCTCCCTTATCATGACTGGCACGGTGCAAAGTCTCGGCACGGGAGGCGAGAACGCCTCCCCTACGATAATTACAAGCGCATCGGCATGACGACATAGGCCGCCGACTGACTGGCGGCATCTTCGATCTGCACGCTGGAAACTGAATCGGTCAGCAGTAAACGCACGTTTTCACATTTCAGTGCATTAAGCACATCCAGCACGTAACTGACGTTAAAGCCAATTTCCAGATCGGTGCCGCCGTAGGTGACGTCGAGAATCTCTTCCGCTTCTTCCTGCTCGGGGTTATTCGCGGTAATTTTCAGCTGATTTTCGCTGATATACAGGCGAACACCGCGGAACTTCTCATTAGAGAGGATCGCGGCACGGGCAAACGCCTGCTTCAGCAGATCGCAGCCCGCATCCAGCGTTTTGTCCGGGTTTTTCGGCAGTACGCGACGATAGTCGGGGAAGCGACCATCCACCAGTTTGGAGGTGAAAATAAAGTCACCGACATGGGCACGGATGTTATTGCTGCCAATCTGCACCTGCAACGGCGTTTCACCACCATCCAGCAGACGTACCAGCTCAATCACTCCTTTACGCGGCACGATCACCGAATGGTTTGGCAACGACTGGCCGACCGGCATCGAACAAACCGCCAGGCGGTGGCCGTCGGTGGCCACAGTACGCAGCTCTTCACCTTCAGTTTCGAACAGCATACCGTTCAGGTAGTAACGAACGTCCTGATGCGCCATGGAGAACTGCGTGGCTTCAATCAGGCGTTTCAGCGTGGCCTGTGGCAGGGTGAATTCAACTTCACTTTGCCAGTCATCAAGATTCGGGAAGTCGCTGGCAGGCAGCGTCGACAGCGAGAAGCGGCTACGCCCTGAGCGCACCAGCATTCTGTCGCCTTCCAGCACCACGGTGATTTCTGCGCCTTCCGGCAAGCCGCGGCAGATATCAAAAAATTTGCGCGCCGGTACGGTGGTGGCGCCCGGTTCATGCGGCTGCGCCAGCGCCACCCGCGCTACCATTTCCATTTCTAAATCTGTACCGGTCAACAGCAGGCTGCCTTCATTAACCTGCAGCAGCAGGTTACCAAGAATAGGCAGCGTTGGGCGGCCACCTAACGGGCTGCTGACTTGCTGTAACGGTTTAAGTAAATGCTCGCGTTCTACAATAAATTTCATAGCGTCAGGAAGATAATGTTCTGATTAAATTTGAGAAATCTTCTTTAATGTCGTGACTCTCTTCGCGTAGCTGCTCGATTTTACGGCAGGCATGCAGCACGGTCGTGTGGTCGCGACCCCCGAAAGCATCACCGATTTCCGGCAAACTGTGGTTGGTCAGCTCTTTCGCCATCGCCATCGCCATCTGACGCGGACGCGCCACTGAACGAGAACGACGTTTGGAGAGCAGATCGGCCACTTTGATTTTGTAATACTCGGCCACTGTCTTCTGAATATTGTCGATAGTGACCAGTTTTTCCTGCAGCGCCAGCAGATCGCGCAGCGCTTCGCGCACAAAATCGATGGTGATCGCACGGCCAGTAAAGTTGGCGTTAGCAATCACACGGTTCAGTGCCCCTTCCAGCTCGCGCACGTTGGAACGCAGACGCTTGGCAATAAAGAACGCCACTTCGCCCGGCAGGCGAATGTCATTTTCGTCGGCTTTCTTCATCAGAATCGCCACGCGCGTTTCCAGTTCCGGTGGCTCGATAGCGACCGTTAAGCCCCAGCCAAAACGCGATTTCAGACGATCTTCCACGCCGTTGATCTCTTTTGGATAGCGATCCGACGTCAGGATGATCTGCTGATTGCCTTCCAGCAGGGCATTAAAGGTATGGAAAAACTCTTCCTGCGAGCGTTCTTTATTGGCGAAGAACTGAATGTCATCGATTAGCAGCGCATCGACAGAACGATAATAGCGCTTGAACTCTTCAATGGCATTATTTTGCAGCGCTTTCACCATATCCTGCACAAAACGCTCGGAGTGCATATAAACCACTTTGGCATTGGGCTTACGCGCCATGATGCCATTACCTACCGCATGCAGCAGGTGAGTTTTACCCAGGCCGGTACCGCCATAAAGGAACAGCGGGTTGTAAGCACCACCGGGATTATCGGCAACCTGACGTGCGGCTGCGCGCGCCAGCTGGTTCGATTTACCTTCGACGAAGTTATCGAAGTTATGTTTGGTATTGACGTTCGAGCGGTAAGACAGCTCCGCAGGAGCCGGAACATTGTCCCAGCTCGGGCGTGAAGGTGCCGGACGCACGCCTGCCGGAGCAGGTGGCGCACTGACGCTGGCGGTCGCCGCCACCGGTTGACTGATGGTTTGAGTCACAGGCTTACTGCCAACTTCAAAACGCAGTAATGGTGCATCCGTGCCACAAAACTCATTTAGTAGTCCGTTGATATTATTCAGATACTTATCACGAACCCAGTCGAGTACAAACCGGTTAGGTGCATACAAGGCCAGTGTATTGTCATTCAGTTCAGCCTGTAACGGGCGTATCCACATGCTGAATTCTGTGGCAGGTAGCTCATCCTGCAGACGGGCAAGACACTGTTGCCAAAGCGAAAGTGACACGGCGGACTCCACTCGAACAAAATCGATAAGAAAAAAGGCGCTGAAACGATAAATTCATCATTGTTGACGCATGCAGACGATACGCATACGAACCGCTATCTGCGGTTAATCCCGATCACGATCGCTGATTGGATCGTTAGCGGAAGGGCGGATCATAGCGCAAAGCGCGCCAGAGATCTTCACTTTCTACACAGTTTTTATCCATTTTATCCACAGGACAGCATCGCGCCGATAAGTTTACGCCAACCCGCTCAAAAGGCATTCAGGATCGTCTGTATTCGATGATTTTTCTTGGTGCCATCACGTTATTACCGCAAATTCCCTGCAATCGATCACGATTAGATCCTGGTCGATCCTTGCGCTTTATAATGGACGCCGTATAATTCTCGCCCCGACGTGTTGCGCTCTGGCCCGATTTGGCTGGTTTTGCGGGTCAACCCGGGTATCCAGGACGTGACTTAATGCGAAGTAAATTGACTCTGGACTGTACAATTATTACAATCCCGCCTCTTTATTAAAGACACACTGAGGCGTCGGTCGTTTTACTGGCCCATAAACGCGTCACCAAGTGAAATTTTTTTCAAGTTTAGGTAGAAATCGCCATGAAACGCACTTTTCAACCGTCCGTACTGAAGCGCAACCGTTCTCACGGCTTCCGTGCTCGTATGGCAACTAAAAATGGTCGTCAGGTCCTGGCACGTCGTCGTGCTAAAGGCCGTTCTCGTCTGACCGTTTCTAAGTAATAAAGCTAACCCTGAGTGGTTAAGCTCGCATTTCCCAGGGAGTTACGTTTGTTAACTCCCACTCATTTCACTTTCGTCTTCCAGCAGCCACAACGGGCTGGCATGCCGCAAATTACTATTCTCGGCCGCCTTAATCAGCTGGGGCATCCCCGCATCGGTCTTACCGTCGCTAAAAAAAATGTTAAGCGTGCGCATGAGCGTAACCGGATCAAGCGATTGACCCGCGAAAGCTTTCGCCTGCGACAACACGAACTCCCCGCAATGGATTTTGTGGTAGTGGCGAAGAAAGGGGTGGCTGAACTGGATAATCGTGCGCTGGCGGAAGCGTTGGAGAAATTATGGCGTCGTCACTGTCGCCTGGCTCGCGGCTCCTGATTGCGCTGATTCGCGTCTATCAACGCGTCATCAGTCCGCTGTTAGGACCCCACTGTCGCTTTCATCCTACCTGTTCTCAATACGGTATTGAGGCATTGCGCAGGTTTGGAATGATAAAAGGCAGTTGGTTGACGATGAAACGCGTATTAAAATGCCACCCTTTGAACCCGGGTGGCGACGATCCGGTGCCGCCAAAAACCGACGATAACAGAGAACATTAACGATGGATTCGCAACGCAATCTTTTTCTCATCGCTTTTCTGTTCGTGTCTTTTATGATCTGGCAAGCCTGGCAGACGGACAACGCTCCGCAGCCACAGCAAACCCAGACCACACAGAACACGACCAGCGCTGCCGGTGATGCCGCCAATCAGGGCGTTCCTGCCAGCGGTCAGGGCAAGACGATCACCGTTAAGACCGATGTCCTGTCTTTAAATATCAACACTCGCGGTGGTGATATCGAGCAGGCTCAGCTGCTGACTTACCCGGACAAACTGGGTTCTTCACAGCCTTTCCAGCTGCTGGAAACCACACCGTCTTTCCTGTACCAGGCGCAAAGCGGCCTGACAGGTCGTAACGGCCCGGATAACCCAGCCAATGGTGCACGTCCGCTGTTTACCTCCGAGCAGGATCACTTCGAGCTGGCCGAAGGTCAGAGCGAGTTGCGTATCCCGATGACTTACACTGCGGAAAACGGCGCGGTATACACCAAAACCTTCGTTCTGAAGCGCGGTGAATATGCGATTAGCGTCGATTATCAGGTGAACAACGCCACGCAGCAGCCGCTGGAAGTCGCCATGTTTGGTCAGTTGAAGCAGACTATCGACTTACCTAAACATCGTGATACCGGTAGCAACAACTTTGCATTACATACTTTCCGCGGTGCGGCTTACTCCACCAGCGAAGAGAAGTATGAAAAATACAAATTTGATACCATTGCCGATAACGAAAACCTGAGCACCTCAACCCCTAACGGTTGGGTCGCGATGCTGCAGCAATACTTTGCTACCGCATGGGTTCCACGTACCGCCGGTAACAACACGCTGTATACCACTAATCTGGGTAACGGTGTGGCAGCAGTGGGCTACAAATCAACGCCAGTCACCATCGCGCCAGGTTCACAGCAGAACCTTGCAGCAACCCTGTGGGTTGGCCCGGAAATTCAGGACAAGATGGCGGCAGTTGCTCCTCATCTCGATCTGACCGTGGATTACGGCTGGTTATGGTTTATCTCTCAGCCGCTGTTTAAACTGCTGAAGTTTATCCAGAGCTTTGTTGGTAACTGGGGCGTCTCAATTATCATCATTACCTTTATCGTGCGCGGCATCATGTACCCGCTGACCAAAGCGCAGTACACCTCGATGGCGAAAATGCGCATGCTGCAACCAAAAATGCAGGCGATGCGTGAGCGTTTAGGTGATGACAAGCAGCGCATGAGTCAGGAAATGATGGCGCTGTATAAAGCTGAGAAGGTTAACCCACTGGGTGGCTGCTTCCCGCTGATCATCCAGATGCCAATCTTCCTGGCGCTGTATTATATGCTGATGGGCTCGGTGGAACTGCGTCATGCGCCGTTCGCGCTGTGGATTCATGACCTTTCAGCACAAGATCCGTACTACATCCTGCCGATCCTGATGGGCGTGACGATGTTCTTCATTCAGAAGATGTCACCGACCACGGTGACCGATCCGATGCAGCAGAAGATCATGACCTTTATGCCGGTCATCTTCACCGTGTTCTTCTTGTGGTTCCCGTCAGGTCTGGTGCTGTACTACATCGTCAGCAACCTGGTCACCATTCTCCAGCAGCAGCTGATTTATCGCGGCCTGGAAAAACGTGGCCTGCATAGCCGCGACAAGAAGAAAGCGTAATTCGGTACGAATGACTGCAAGACTCGTAAGGGCGGCGTTTTCGCCGCCCTTGCTATATGCGGCACCGTTTCCGTGCTAAAAATCAGCACAATGGTTATCATAAGGCGGTCAATTGACCGCCTTATTTTTTGCATCAAACAGAGAGTTAAACATGAGCCATAGCGATACGATCGTAGCCCAGGCAACACCTCCGGGACGCGGCGGCGTCGGTATCCTGCGCGTTTCTGGCGCGAAAGCGGCCGAGGTCGCGCAACAGCTGCTGGGCAAACTGCCTAAACCCCGCTACGCCGACTATCTGCCGTTTCGCGACGCCGAAGGTCACGCGCTCGATCAGGGCATCGCGCTGTGGTTCCCTGGCCCAAACTCCTTTACTGGCGAAGACGTGCTGGAGCTGCAAGGCCACGGCGGCCCGGTCATCCTTGATCTGCTGCTGAAGCGCATTGTGGCACTGCCCGGCGTACGTATTGCCCAGCCCGGTGAGTTTTCTGAACGCGCCTTCCTGAATGATAAACTCGATTTAGCCCAGGCCGAAGCCATTGCCGACCTGATCGACGCCAGCTCAGAACAGGCCGCACGCTCGGCACTGAACTCGTTGCAGGGGGCTTTTTCCGCGCGCGTTAACCATTTAGTGGAAGCACTTACTCACCTGCGAATCTATGTCGAAGCGGCTATCGACTTCCCGGATGAAGAGATCGACTTCCTGTCGGACGGCAAAATCGAAGCGCAGCTACATACGGTGATTGCCGACCTCGATGCGGTACGTGCCGAAGCGCGTCAGGGCAGCCTGCTGCGTGAAGGGATGAAAGTGGTGATTGCCGGACGCCCTAACGCAGGAAAATCGAGTCTTCTCAATGCATTAGCTGGTCGTGAAGCGGCAATTGTTACTGACATCGCTGGTACCACGCGCGATGTATTACGCGAACATATCCATATCGACGGCATGCCACTGCATATTATTGATACGGCTGGTCTGCGTGAAGCCAGTGATGAAGTTGAACGTATCGGCATCGAGCGGGCGTGGAAAGAGATTGAACAGGCCGATCGCGTGCTATTTATGGTTGATGGCACCACCACCGATGCAACGGAACCGGCGCAAATCTGGCCAGATTTTATCGCCCGACTGCCAGCCAGCCTGCCGATGACTGTGGTGCGTAATAAAGCCGACGTCACCGAAGAGGCGCTGGGTATCACCGAAGTGAACAACCACTCACTTATTCGACTTTCGGCGCGCACCGGTGAGGGCATAGACCTGCTACGCGACCATCTGAAACAGAGCATGGGCTTTGCCGGCAATATGGAAGGCGGTTTCCTCGCGCGTCGTCGCCATTTGCAGGCGCTGGAGCTGGCCGCACAGCACTTACAACAGGGTAAACATCAGCTGTTAGGCGCCTGGGCCGGAGAACTGCTGGCAGAGGAGCTGCGTCTGGCGCAGCAGGCGTTAAGTGAAATCACCGGCGAATTTACCTCTGATGATCTGCTGGGGCGCATTTTCTCCAGCTTCTGTATTGGTAAATAACCTGACATAAGCCCAGGTTAGTTAGCGTCCACCAACCCGCATTAACAGACTGTTAATGCGGGTTTTTTATAGCCATACTTACGACCTTTTGCCGGACGACCGGCGCTGAAAGAACTGAAGATGGAATTCGGCGATTCCGGTTATGTGGCACTGTACCGTTACGAGGAATTTGCGTCCACAACCCTTCTTTTCATCGGGTTAGCGGAACTGGCTCCAAAACGCATCCCGGAATAAATTATCGGCATGGTCAGCATTTATCCATAAATCTGATGTGTTCAAACCCCGTGCGCCAAAGATTTTTTCTATGGGAATATCTTTATCATAAGCATCTATACCATAGGTAAGCATCAATTCATCAGACAGAGGATTGATGCCCGCTCTGTATAATTGCGAGGGCGTTGTAAAGGGGCTCACTCCCAAAGCAATCTCTCTCACTCGTGAAAGATACAGAGGGTTAATATCTTCAACTTCTGTTAATTCCGCTGAATTGAGTGAGACCACGGAGATTCTTCCTAAATTTCTTTCCGGCAAAACGACCGAAAGATCCTGTAAGTGACTTTCAACTTCCCGCAGCAGGGTTGTGGATGTGGCACGAAGCCTGTCTAACTCTCTGCCAGATAAATAATTCAACACTAACCTGAAATCGTCAGGGTGTTTTTGCGCAAATGATTGAAGTGTTTGAGCGACGGTTTTTTCTGTATGACTGACATTAACATGGGTAATAGCGCTTACCGTTGAAGCTCTGCCGCCATCTTCTCCTTCCATCGTCAGCCCGCCAAACGGCCGGTTACTGCTACCTTTTAGCAAACCTGACAGTGATTTTGCCCCCACCGCTGTCCGGGAAAGCGCTGCCGAACTTAGCCCGCTGAGTATCCCTGTTGCCAGCGCGGCCCACCCCAGTGCCGCTGCCGTTTTCGGGTCTGACTTTTCTAAAAACTGTTGTGCCATGGCCAGGCACGTGGACGCTATCCCGGATAACACGGAGAGTGCTGAAAGTGATAAAGCCAGAGATGAGCCCGCCGATAGTGGCGTAAATAACACCCCAAGGACGATGCCCGCAGAAATTCCCAGCCAGCCAGGGATACTGTGATGTCCACTCGGATCAGACCGGTTTATCGGGTCGCCTGCACAGTACGCATAAGGATTTATTCCGCCAGCACCGAAAGGAGTCAGGCTGTCCGGACAATGAAAGCACCTCAGTACCGGATTATATCCCCGGTAGCCGTTACCCAAATGTGTCGTCCCGCTAATCGGATCCCGCCGTTCACCGTTAAACCCCACTCTATTTTGCTTCATAACCGTTACCCTATTAACAGGAATATCCAGAAGCTTATTTCTATCCCACAAAGTTATCAGAAAGAAAAATAAAGTTTAATCACTGCAATATCATTTAGTTCAATCTATTAAATCTGTCGTTAACTGAGATTATTTATAGAAAAAGAGGGCTTTTTGAAATATCTCCCCGACATTTTGCCAAGGATAAAAGGGATGATTTTTAATCAGGACAGAAACTGACTTAAACACGTCTTTTTACTCAGAATCCGTATCCAAATGCTTTCGCTGGCAGCAGCGCCTGCTTCAGGCTGCACGAGACGCTGTTGTCTCCGATAAAAACGCCGTTCCGCCCGTGCGCCCTGACATTAATCCTAAATTCAGTAACCAGACAGAAAGAGCCGTGAAATTACTTCAGAAAATTCTTACAATGGGGTGGATGATTATCCGACCATTTTCACGGAGCGACAGATGGCAAGTCATTTTGTACGCTGGACGCTCGTCCAGAACCCGGCACGTTTACAGCGTTTGCCCCAGAAATTAATAGAAGATTCCTGGAATCATAACGAAAAACGTCGCATGCGTTTTCTTGCTGCTCGCGTGCTGCTGGCCGAACTGATGCTACGTGTTTATGGCATACAACAACTCCCGGCATTGATCACCATGAGCAGTGGCCGCCCCTGTTTTGCCGATCCCGATTTGCCCGATTTCAGCATCGCCTATGCCGGCAATCAGATCGGCGTGTTACTGGCAGAAGAAGGTGGCCGCGCCGGGCTTGATATGGAAATCGTCCGCGCGCACAGCCGCCAGACCGTGGAAAGCCAGCTTAAGCGCCTTTCGTCAGGTGAAAAGGCGTGGATTAATGCCCAACATGATCCTGTTGAGGCGGCAACTCAGCTCTGGACCTTGCGCCAGAGCGTGCTGAAACTGACCGGTGAAGGACAGCGCGATATCGACTCCTTGCGTCTTCATCCCGCCTCCGGTCGTCTGCGTTCAGCCGCCTTCCCCGATATTCAGGCGATTTGCGATGTTGATCCGCTGCTGGTGTGGTCGTGCGCGCTGTCGCCGGGCACCAATCGTCTGCGCCTGTGGGAGTTTGATGAGACTAACAGCTGGCAAGCTCTGCGCGATATCGAAGTGAATAAATCCAATATCGGGCCGCGGGCGCTGCGCCTGACCAGCATGCCGCAAGAGCGACAGCTGCAGCATTAAAAAAAGCGGCCGCAGAATCACTCTGCAGCCGCCAGTCAGTTAACCGTTATCGCCGGACGATTTAGTGCCCGTCGATAAACACAATCTTCAGTACAAACAGCAGCGCCACGACGATGACACATGGGCTGATTTCACGCCAGCGCCCGGTACCCGCCTTCATTACGCAGTAAGAAATAAAGCCCAGCGCGATACCTTCGGTAATTGAGAAGCTGAATGGCATCATTGCGGCAGTAACAAATGCCGGTACCGCTTCGGTCAGATCGTCCCATTTAACGCGAGCCAGGCTGGAAGTCATCAGCACACCCACGTAAATCAGCGCACCGGCAGCGGCATAGGCTGGCACCATCGCCGCCAGTGGCGACAGGAAAATCACCAGCAGGAACAACAGACCGGTAACCACGGCTACCAGCCCGGTACGGCCACCGATGGAAACCCCAGAAGAGCTTTCAATGTAGGCGGTAACGGAAGAAGTACCGATAAATGAACCGGCTACTGAGCTGACGCTGTCGACATAGAGTGCCTGTTTCATGCGTGGGAACTTGCCATTTTCATCGGCTAAACCGGCTTTATCGGTTACGCCAATCAGCGTGCCGGAAGAGTCAAACAGGTTCACCAGCATAAAAGAGAAGATAATCCCGGCCATGCCGATATTCAGCGAACCCGCCAGGTCAACCTGACCAATAACCGATGTCACCGACGGTGGCGCAGAGAAGAAGCCGGTATACTGCACATCACCTAGCGCCATACCGATCAACGTGGTCACCACAATCGATACCAGCACCGCCACGTGAATGTTACGCGAGGCGAGAATGGCGATAATAAAGAAGCCCAGCGCACCCAGCAGCACGCTGTGTGAAGTCAGATCACCCACCGCCACCAGCGTATCTTTATTGGGCACCACGATACCGGCGTTTTTCAGTCCGATCATCGCAATCAACAGACCAATACCGCTGCTGATACCCACACGCAGGCACATCGGGATATTGGCAATCATCCAGTAGCGCACGCGGAAAATGGTCAGCAGCAGCAGGCCAACCGCGCCCCAGAAAATAGCACCCATACCGGTCTGCCATGAAACGCCCATCGCGCCCACAACCACAAAGGCAAAGAAGGCATTCAGCCCCATCGCCGGTGCCAGCGCCACCGGTAAGTTAGCCACCAGCCCCATCAGAATACTGCCGAACGCGGCAATCAGACAGGTGGTGACAAACACCGCTTGCGTATCCATGCCAGCGACACCGAGGATCTGCGGGTTCACAAAAACGATATACACCATGGTCAGAAAGGTGGTGAAACCCGCGATCACTTCGGTACGTACCGTTGTGCCATGCTCTTGCAGTTTAAACAGGCGCTGCAATATACCTTGTTTGCTCATTATCAGATTCCGAACGAATGGAAAGATTGTCGACGGCTATCCTATACCAAAACGCCGCTTTTTGATGCGGATTACGGTGATTTTTCGCAACCGATTGCGCTCTTTTTACCGGTTTATCGCTGCCGTTAACCGTAATTGACATTTGCAGGTCGCATTCCTGACACAGTTAGTTAAAGTGGAGTGACATCTTCAGACATTAAGGACAGGCGCGATGAGTATTGAATGTGTGTTTTTTGATTGCGACGGTACGCTGGTCGACAGTGAGCTGATCTGCACCCAATCTTACGTAAATACCTTTGCGCAGTATGGCGTGACGTTATCTTTGCAGGAGATGTTCGAAAAATACAAAGGCGTGAAGCTGTATGACATTATCGATGATGTCTGTGCTCAGCATCAGCTGGATGCTCCGGTCGATGAACTGGAAGCCGCCTATCGTCAGGAAGTCGCCAGACTGTTTGATGCCGAACTGAAGCCGATTGCGGGTGCGCAACAGTTACTTGAAAAGATAAAAGTCCCGATGTGTGTGGTCTCTAACGGCACGGTGAAGAAAATGCAGCATTCACTTGGCCTGACCGGGATGCTGTCGCATTTTGATGACCGGTTGTACAGCGGCTACGATATTGCGCGCTGGAAACCCGATCCTGATCTGATGTTCCACGCCGCAGAAAAGATGCAGGTGCCGATCGAGAATTGCATTCTGGTTGATGATTCTGAAGCCGGTGCGAAGGCCGGGATTGCCGCGGGGATTCCGGTGTTTTACTACTGTGCCGACGCCCATAATCAGCCGCTCGATCATCCGCTGGTCACGGCGTTTGATGATCTGACACAGCTACCAGCGTTATGGCAGGCGCGTGGCTGGTCGATTACTGCTTAAGTAAAAAAGGGCGGCAATCACGCCGCCCTTAACACTATCTTTCAGATTAAATGTTGATATCAATGTTCACTAACATCGCCTGTTCAACACCATCACCTTTCTCTATCAGTGGCAGCATACCGGTATAACGGCCAGCCGGCAGACCAGGGTTATTACCGTACCAGAAACGCAGATCCAGATATGCGGAAGCTGGGGTCGAACCACAGCCAGCCACAGAGTTCATGATTCCACTGCCTGATGTGCAGCCGAATTTGCGCAATGCACTTAAATTCACCAGCTTCACTTCACCCTTCGCATTTTTCAGCGGCACCTGAATTGTCGTTGATTCACCGCTGGTAGCAGTGGTGGTGGCCAGTGGTCCCTGGCCCGGATGGACAGCAACAAAACCAAAATTACTCTTGTGAGTCACCCGCGGTGTTTCGAGGTGTTGACCGGTCATATTCACCGTAGTGACCTGAGTACCTGGGGTAAATGGCGAAGTAAACGGATCATAGTTGGTGAAGTTATATGGCATCACCAGGTTGCTCACCAGCTGATTATTTTGACGATCTGTCACGCGCAACGTCATCCAGCCGCTATACGCCGGAGACGTAAGCAGAGCGTTATCCTGAGGCAATACATTCATCTCAAGTTGACGTGTACCGGCAGTGCCGCAGGTTTGTGAGGCATTTAAATCCGTGAGGCCGCATGGGGTGCGAAGCTGCATACGAACATTCACCGATTCAATGCTGCCGCCTGTTGCGCGCAGTCTCGCCTCAAACAGCGAGTAGCTGCCAAAGTGCTTCAGACGATTGTTGTACAGCGCGGCAAGCTTCACATCCGCATTCGACCGCATAACCACTGGCTCAGCAGGAACACTGAGCGTCTGACTGCGATTAGCTACACTCAATTTCCCTTCGCCCACAACCGCGAAACTCGGATTGTTTGTCCATGGCATGGTCGATTTAATCTGATTGTAAACATACGCGGCGCTTGGACCAGAGTTTCCTTGCGCAACGCTGTGGATCGCCGCTACCGTATTGTCGACCTGTGCCATAACCGGTGCGCCTGATACTGAACCTGAACTATCGCAATTGAAATGTGCAACGCTATCGCTACCACCGCTTACAATTTTACAAGCATCCCCATCATCATGGCGGTCGGCTATCTTTTTCAACCCTGCCCAGACTGGATGTTGCGGAATATACACTGGTGTACCCACCGGCAATTTCTCCGCCGCAGGATTCAGTGCCAGGTTACCGAATATTGACTGGATTCCTGCTTCCATCCATGCCAGCGAATCGACCTGATAAACCGCGTAGTCATTTGCACCGCCGCCTCCAGACGCGATGACTTTTTCAGTACGAATCCCCAGATAATCTGACCGCTTATCTGAGTTACAGCTATCACTCTGGAAGTTATACTCCAGCAAATGAGATTTATTCCCGACACCACCGGCAACTTGATTACTCGTCATCACCATATAATTGCCAACCAGATTGAAACCTGAGCCGTAACTCGCGCCCTGCTCATGAACGTATATTCTCATCATAGCCAGGCTGCCTTTGTATAAACCAGGCTTGGTGTTTTCATAGCAAATGGCATCAACCATCTGATTGTCACCAATAATCGCTCTTTCATTATTATTGGCCAGTGAATAACTGAAATCAGAAATAATTACACGATCGTTATGCACCTGGCGGCTGTTGCGATCCGGATAAATCAGTTGTACCAGCGCGCTATCACCCTGGATGGTCATGGAGTCAAAACTTTCACCACTGCCGTCATAAAGCGCCGCGTGGTTGATGATTTCCGTCTGTTTGCCGTCCGCTGACGAGATACGCAGATAAGCACCAGGTTGCAGGCTAACCTCACTGAAATGAATATTCAGTCTGCTGGCTCCGGCTTTGGTCACTGTCACCGAAGAGCTACCATCCACCCCTAGTTGCTCTGCAAGGTTAACGTCCAGTTTCTCCGTAACTAAAACGTCTTTCTCTACCTGGCTCGACACATCAGTATTTGCACTCTTATCGGCAGCGTGCACTGCCGGCAGCGCACTGGCAATAACCAGTGCCAGCAAACTTTTTTTAATAATCTTTTTCACATTCATTTCCTGGTTTAAATTTTATAAAAGTATTAAGAAGTGTAACCGGGGCCAGTGTAGGTATCTGACTTATTTCCGTCAATTAGTTCACCTGACGCAGAACCGCCGGTGAAATATTTACACAATCTCAATTTAAGATTATAAAAGGCCTACTCATCTCCCGTGGAGATAATAAAATAAACATGAAAATCATGGCATTAGTAAAAATTAAACTCACATACATAAATCAGCTCAGCCGTGAGATGTTATTCAGAAACAACAACCCCGACAGGTAATTAAGGTTAATTTACTTAACTGATATTAAATTTACATTAGATCAGGCGCTATCTAATACCACCAAAGAATAATCTTATAAATAAAGTAATCATTCCGTGCTAGTGATAAAGATATTTTAGCCTGAGAATATTTAAATTTTGCAGGAATTAAGGAATGAAGGGATAAAGCAGAGGCCGGAAGTCCGGCCTCGAAGGGATTATGCGGGATTACTGCCACCGTCTTCACCAGCCAGCAGCTGGTCAAGCTGATCGCCGCCAACATGGCGGAAATCCTGACCTTTGACGAAATAGAAGATAATTTCGCAAATATTCTGGCAGCGGTCGCCAATACGCTCAATCGCGCGGGCGCAGAATAACGCTGTCAGTACGCTGGGAATGGTACGGGGATCTTCCATCATATAAGTCATTAGCTGACGAACGATGCCTTCGTACTCCTGATCGACCTTCTTGTCTTCACGATAGATCTGGATGGCTGCATTCAGATCCATCCGCGCGAAGGCATCCAGTACGTCATGCAGCATTTGCACGGTATGATGGCCCAGCGACTCCAGGCTCACCAACAGCGGCATATGCTGCTGACCGAATTTCTCCAGCGCGGTGCGGCTGATTTTTTCCGCAACGTCACCAATACGCTCCAGTTCAGAGATAGTCTTGATAATCGCCATCACCAGGCGTAAATCTATCGCGGTTGGCTGACGTTTGGCGATGATGCGCACGCAGGCTTCATCAATCTCCACTTCCATCATATTGACCTTGTGATCGCCCTCAATCACTTGTTTTGCCAGCTCGCCATCCTGATTGTGCATCGCGGTAATCGCATCGGTGAGCTGTTTCTCAACCATGCCACCCATGATCATCACCTGAGTGCGAATATGCTCCAGCTCGGCATTGAACTGGCCGGAGATATGTTTGTTCAGATTTAAGTTATCCATGTTGTCTCCAGTCAAATCAGCCGTAACGCCCGGTAATATAGTCTTCCGTCTGCTTCTGGCGCGGCTTAGTAAACAGCGTATCGGTATCGCTGAATTCAATCAGTTCGCCGAGGTACATAAACGCGGTGTGATCGGAACAGCGTGCTGCCTGCTGCATATTGTGCGTCACAATCACCACGGTGTAATCCTGCTTCAGTTCAGTAATCAGCTCTTCAATACGCCCGGTTGAAATCGGGTCGAGTGCCGAGCAAGGCTCATCAAGCAACAGCACTTCCGGGCGGATGGCGATGCCACGCGCAATACATAAACGCTGTTGCTGACCACCGGAGAGGCTGTAGCCACTCTGATGCAGCTTGTCTTTGGTTTCATTCCACAATGCCGCTTTGGTCAATGCCCATTGTACGCGTTCATCCATATCGGCACGCGACAGTTTTTCAAACAGACGTACACCGAAAGCGATATTGTCATAAATCGACATGGGAAACGGCGTCGGCTTCTGAAAGACCATGCCGACACGGGCGCGCAGCAGGGCAATATCCTGGTTAGCGGTCAGAATATTTTCGCCATCCAACAGGATTTCACCTTCTGCACGCTGCTCGGGATACAGCGAGTACATTTTATTAAAGGTGCGCAGCAGGGTGGATTTACCGCAGCCCGATGGGCCGATAAATGCCGTCACCTGGTTTTTAGCGATATCCAGGTTGATGTTTTTCAGGGCATGGAATTTCCCGTAGTAGAAATTCAGATCGCGAACCTGCATTTTCCCGGGAGCGTTATTGACCATACTCATTCTCTTTCTCTCTTATTCAGCACCGCCGTAGCCGCGCTGTTCAATTAATGTTTGCTCTTAGCAAAGATGACACGTGCCAGAATGTTCAGTAACAGCACACACAGCGTAATAATCAGCACACCCGCCCAGGCCAGGCTTTGCCATTCGGCAAACGGGCTCATGGCGAACTTAAAGATGGTGACCGGCAGGTTGGCAATCGGCTGCATCATGTCGGTGCTCCAGAACTGGTTCGACAATGAGGTAAACAGCAGCGGCGCGGTTTCACCGGCAATACGCGCAATCGCCAACAGCACACCGGTGATAATGCCGGAGACGGACGCTTTCAGCGTTATCGCGGAAATCATTTTCCACTTCGGCGTGCCAAGGGCGTAGGCCGCTTCACGCAGGCTGTCTGGCACCAGCTTCAGCATATTTTCGGTGGTACGGATAACAATCGGCACCTGCAACAGCGCCAGTGCAATCACCCCGGCCCAGCCGGAGAAGTGCTGCATCTGCGCCACCACGATGGTGTAAACAAACAGGCCAACCACAATCGACGGGGCAGAAAGCAGGATATCGTTAATAAAACGAATCACTTCGGCCAGCCAGGATTTACGCCCATACTCGGCCAGATAAATACCGGCCATAATTCCTAACGGCGTACCGAATATTGTTGCCCACAGAATTAACAGGCCACTGCCAGCGAAGGCGTTGGCCAGCCCGCCCCCTGCGGTATTAGGCGGTGGCGTCATTTCGGTAAACAGCGCCAGCGACATGCCATCGATGCCGCGGGTTACAGTGGAAAACAGAATCCACACCAGCCAGAACAGCCCGAAAGCCATAGTCAGCAGGGATAAGGTCAGCGCAATGCGGTTTTTCATCCGCCGCCATGACTGCATCTTGCGACGAGAGGCATCCAGCTCGGCGCGCGCCTGCATTTCAATAGTGGTCATGAGCGCGCTCCTTCACTTTTCGCCAGACGCATAACCATCAGTTTCGAGCAGGCCAGCACGATAAAGGTGATCACAAACAGAATCAGACCCAGTTCCATCAGCGCTGCGGTATGCAGGCCGGACTCGGCTTCAGCGAATTCATTCGCCAGTGCCGAGGTAATACTGTTACCCGGCATAAACAGCGAAACGCTGTCGAGCTGATAGGTATTGCCGATAATAAAGGTCACCGCCATGGTTTCACCCAGCGCGCGTCCGAGACCGAGCATCACGCCGCCAATCACGCCGTTTTTAGTGAACGGCAGCACGATGCGCCAGATCACTTCCCAGGTGGTGCAGCCAATGCCGTAAGCAGACTCTTTCATCATCACCGGCGTCTGCTCAAAAACATCGCGCATGACCGAGGCAATATACGGAATAATCATGATGGCAAGGATCACACCGGCGGCAAGAATACCGATCCCAAAGGCCGGGCCTTCAAACAGCGCACCGACAATAGGCACACCTGAGAGCACATTGCCTACCGGCGTCTGGAAATATTCGGCAAACAGCGGGGCAAAGATAAACAGGCCCCACATGCCGTAAACGATGCTGGGGATCGCCGCCAGCAGTTCTATCGCCACGCCGAGCGGACGACGCAGCCAGCCTGGCGCCAGTTCGGTCAGGAACAGTGCGATACCAAAGCTGACCGGTACGGCAATCAACAAGGCAATAAATGAGGTGACCAGCGTGCCGTAAATTGGTACCAGCGCACCGAAATTCTCGTTTGGCGCATCCCACTCTTTGGTCCACAGGAAGGCGAAACCGAATTTTTCAATGCTAGGCCAGGAAGCGATGATCAGTGAGACAATAATGCCGCCCAGTAGCAATAGCACAATCAGCGCAGCCAGTTTTACCAGCGCACTGAAGAGGATATCGCCCTGTTTGCCGGGGGCTTTGAATGTCGGCTTGGTAGCAGCCATAGAATTCTCGACGTTTGAAATTACAGGGGCGACAACACTGCCGCCCGAAGTAAGGGGCTGAATATCGTTATCCGCCCCCGGTAAACCTTGTTAGTACAGCGCTTTACCCGAGCTGTCTTTGATATTGGTCTTCCATGCTGCACGAATCTTATCGGTAACTTCTGTTGGCAAGGTCGCGTAATCCAGCGCATTCGCTTCTTTCGCGCCGTCTTTATATGCCCAGTCAAAGAACTTCAGCACTTCAGCCGCCTGCTCAGGTTTGGCCTGAGATTTATGCAGCAGAATGAACGTGGTGGAGGTAATTGGCCATGACTCATCACCTTTCTGGTTAGTCAGATCCTGAGCGAAGGTTTTGCTCCAGTCTGCGCCTTTCGCCGCATTGCTGAAGCTGGTTTCGGTTGGGCTGACTGGCTTACCGTCGGCGCTAATCAGCCTGGTATAAGTCAGGTTGTTCTGCTTGGCGTAAGCGTACTCAACATAACCAATTGAGCCAGGCAGACGCTGTACAAAGGCGGCGATGCCGTCGTTACCTTTACCACCCAGACCCGTTGGCCAGTTTACGGTTGAACCCGCACCAATTTTCGATTTCCACTCTTCGTTAACTTTCGCCAGATAGCTGGTGAACACGAATGAGGTACCGGAACCATCAGCACGGCGAACCACCGCGATATTGGTATCAGGCAGTTTTACACCCGGGTTCAGCTTAACGATAGCGGCATCGTTCCACTTTTTGATTTTACCGAGGTAAATATCACCGAGAGTCACGCCATCCAGCACCAGCTCACCCGATTTCAGGCCCGGAATATTGACTGCCATTACCACACCGCCAATCACCGTCGGGAACTGGAACAGGCCATCTGCATTCAGTTTTTCGTCAGACAGTGGCGCATCAGAAGCACCGAAATCAACGGTTTTCGCAATAATCTGTTTTACACCACCCGATGAACCAATACCCTGGTAGTTGATTTTATTACCAGTCTGTTTCTGATAGGTATCAGCCCACTTGGCATACACCGGCGCCGGGAAGGTCGCGCCCGCGCCAGTCAGGCTTGCTGCTGCCATCGCAGAAGCTGCACTCAAAGAAACGGTTGCTGCGACGATTCGAGCTAAGGTGCTATGCATCAGTGTCATATTCCCTCCGGGGGAGTAAAAAGTCAGGCTCAGTGCCGTTTTAATAAGATTATGTATTGCTGCAGGAGGGAAAATAGGACAGTTTGGTGACACTAAAATGTACTAATTGTGACAGTTTTATTACAGCACGCAGGCTGTACAGAGCGAAGTTTCTGCTGAAGACCAATTTCCCCGCCAGCTAAATTAATCATACTCCAATCACATTTATCCGATAACAATCAATAATTCTGTAAATGCGCGAGATGTTTCTTATTGCTATATAGTTAATTTAAATAACTGGATTGCCATTTTATTTTATATTTTCCCCGAGCAATCAGGATATTTCTTATTCCTTAAAAAACTTACTAAAATAAGAATACCTCTGATTTTAACTATCATGGATGAAATTAATATTATGTCGATAAAAAATAAAATAGCCCTCGTTCTGGTTGCTGGCGCAGGGCTTGCCACCACTTCACTGGCATTCGGTCATGGTGCAATGATCGATCCGCCTGCTCGCCAGGTATCATGTATACAACAAGGGCCACTGACCGGTATCTGTAAAGAGGCCAGCAATAAGAGTAATGATGGTGGTCAGTCAATTTATACCTGGCAGGAGTTGACCGGGTTTGTTGGCGGCGATCACAGTGCGGCTGAAGCCAGAAAAGCCATTCCCGGCCATTTGCTGTGCAGCGGTATCACTAAAGGCTCCGGCTTTAATATGGCCAGCGACAAATGGAAAACGGCAGTGCTTAAGCCAGATGCCAACGGTAAGGTAAACATGCGCTATGGTTATACACAGACACATGTTAAATCGTTTACTGAAATTTATATTAATAAAAAGAACGTCGACCCAACGAAAAAAGTTATTGGCTGGGATGATGTAGAACTGCTCGGTATCTTTACCGCTGCCGAAAACACCTCGCCGACCTCAGGTATGAAACCGTCTTATACCCGATATGAGGATTTCAATGTCGAAATTCCGGCCGATCGTACTGGCCGGGCAGTCATTTTTAGTCGCTGGCAACGAGTGGATCAGGGTAATGAAGGCTTCTACGGCTGTAGCGATGTGGTGATTACCTCACGCGGCAGCGATATCATCCCTCCGACGCCAGAGCCGGACCCGATTGAAGATCCCGCGCCGGTTGAATGGTATGAATACGCTAAATTCACCACCAATCAGGCTCCGGCAATCGGTGATACTGTTATCTTCCGTTTAATGGGCGGAACCCGAGGTGACGATCTGGTTAAAATCAGCAAGCCGATTACCGCCAGCAATGTTGCAGGCAACTGGATTAGCGAACTGGCAACGCAAATCAACCGCGACCACTCCAATCTGGTGCTGATCGGCCAGAAAAGCGCCTCCGGCAGCATTGCTTTCAATCCGCAGCAACCGCGAAATAACGCTATTTTCCTGAACGAGACCGGCCGCTCGGCAGTGCTGTCGGTAGAGGGGCCTGCTAACGCACCGATCGCGATTGTCCCTGCAAACTTTGAAGTGAAGAGTACCAGCGATGCTTCCGCAGCCTACACCCTTGATGGTTCCCAAAGCAGTAATGCTCTTTCTTACCGCTGGAAGGTGGTGAGTGGTCAGGGCACGTTCTGGTTGCAGGAGCAACAAGGGGGTATATGGGTGTCCTCTTCCCAAAAACCGGTGGTGCGCGCCCTGATTCCGGCAAATACCACCGGCACAGCGGTATATGAACTGACGGTAACCGGGAAAAACGGCGCAACCCATTCAAATCGCGTGACCGTAACCGTTAAAGACAATAACGACGGCGGTTCTGATGAGTACCCACAGTGGCAGCAAGGTAAGACTTATGTCTCGGGCGATAAAGTTATCCTGAATGGCGTCAGGTATGTTGCGGGTTACTGGAATCAGTCTCAACCTGGCAGCAGTGATGCCTGGAAACTGGCTGATCCAGCACAGGTTGTTGAGTGGAATACATCAATGACTTATATCAGCGGCAATAACGTCAGTTATAAAGGAAAAAACTATAGCGCGAAACAGTGGACTGTCGGCAATCAACCGGATCAGTATCCCAATATTTGGGCGGTTAAGTAAGTCGTAGCAAAAAAATGCCGGTCAGTGGCCGGCATTTTTCTATAAATGAGTTCCTCGACGGTAACTGATTTCACTGCGGTCATTATAAAAGCCATCCTCTTGTTAGCAGGAATTTACATTTATTATATAACCCTTCAATTTAGTAATTAAATGAAAATTACATCACCCCTGAGAGCAGTTAAATCTGCAATTTCCAAGGATTATTTTCGTTTATTTTAATAATGACTCAATAAATAATAACGATACATTTTATACTTTATGGTTTTTTATATTATGCCTAAAAAAAGAAGTTATAAGCCATTTTTTTGGCGGCGCCGGAATGTCAGTAACCTCACTGGCTTTTAGTCATGGTGCGCTAATCGACTCTCCTGCTCGTCAGGTCGTATACGTACTGGAAGGAACGTAGAATAGCGGCATTTTTTCTGAAGCCTATATGAAAAGCGGTAATGGTACATTATCAGGCGGATCAGGTGGTGATGTTCGAAGGTAAAAAAGATCGTTGCCTCCAGTCGCACCCGTCAGTGGTTCACTGGAGCCCAAAAGATGTCCAGGCGCTGTGGCAACAGCCTGACCAATAATGAATGACTGATTATTGCCCGTTGATTAAAAACGCCGGCCATTGGCCGGCGTTTTTTTGTCTGAAAATTCAGTTACTCAACGGTAACCGATTTCGCCAGGTTACGCGGCTGATCGACGTCAGTGCCTTTAATCAGCGCGACATGATAAGACAACAGCTGCAACGGCACGGTGTAGAAGATCGGAGCAATCACATCTTCAACGTGTGGCAGAGAGATAATCTTCATCCCTTCGCTGTCGCTGAAGCCGGCATCCTGATCGGCAAACACGTAGAGTAAACCACCACGCGCGCGCACTTCTTCAATGTTCGATTTCAGTTTTTCCAGCAGCTCGTTATTAGGTGCCACCACAATGACCGGCATATCCGCATCGATCAATGCCAGCGGACCGTGCTTCAGTTCACCCGCCGCATAAGCTTCAGCATGAATATAGGAGATCTCTTTCAGCTTCAGCGCGCCTTCCATCGCGATCGGATACTGATCGCCACGGCCAAGGAACAGAGCATGATGTTTATCAGAGAAACCTTCAGCCAGCGATTCAATCAGCTTATCCTGAGACAGCATCTGCTCAATACGGCTTGGCAATGCCTGCAAACCATGCACGATATCGTGTTCAATCTGCGCATCAACCCCTTTCAGGCGACCTAACTTCGCCACCAGCATCAGTAACACGGTCAGCTGAGTGGTAAAGGCTTTGGTCGATGCCACGCCAATTTCGGTGCCAGCTTTGGTCATCAGCGCCAGGTCAGACTCTCGCACCAGCGAAGAGCCCGCGACGTTACAGATGGCCAGCGAGCCGAGATAACCCAGCTCTTTTGACAGACGCAGTGCCGCCAGCGTATCGGCGGTTTCACCCGATTGCGACAGGGTAATCAGCAGGCTGTTTTTGCGTACCGCTGATTTGCGATAGCGGAACTCAGAGGCAATTTCCACATCGCACGGCACGTTGGCCAGCGCTTCAAACCAGTAACGTGACACCATACCGGAGTTATACGAGGTCCCACAGGCCACGATCTGGATATGCTCAACCTGGCTTAACAGCGTATTGGCATTGTCACCCAGTTCAGAGAGATCAACTTCCCCATGGCTGAAACGACCGGCTAAGGTGTTTTTGATCGCCACTGGCTGTTCATAAATCTCTTTCTGCATATAGTGACGGTAGATGCCTTTATCACCGGCGTCATACTGCACTTTGGATTCAATTTCCTGACGCTGGACGGTTTCACCGTGACGATCGACAATGGTCACATCACGGCGCGTCACTTCAGCAATATCGCCCTCTTCGAGGTAAATAAAGCGACGAGTAACCGGCAACAGTGCCAGCTGGTCAGAAGCGATAAAGTTCTCACCGACGCCACGGCCAATCACCAGCGGGCTTCCGGAGCGCGCAGCAATCACCACCGACGGATCGCGGCTGTCCATAATGACCATGCCGTAAGCACCGCGCAGCTGTGGGATGACACGCAGCACCACATCACGCAGTGTGCCGCCCTGTTTCTGCTCCCAGTGCACCAGATGCGCCACCACTTCGGTGTCAGTTTCTGAAGCAAAGCGATAGCCACGCTCAATCAGCAAGGCGCGCAGCGGCTCATGGTTCTCAATGATGCCGTTGTGAACAATGATGATATGTTCTGAAATATGCGGGTGCGCATTGGCTTCGGAAGGTTCACCGTGCGTTGCCCAGCGGGTATGCGCGATACCGGTCCCGCCCACCAGCTGAGTTTCCTCTGCGGCCTCGGCCAGCTTTTGTACTTTACCCAGGCGACGCAAACGCGTTACATGGCCATGCTGATCGACGACCGCCAGACCCGCAGAGTCATATCCACGGTATTCCAGGCGACGCAGACCTTCGATAAGGATTTCTGCAATATCACGTTGCGCTACAGCGCCAACAATTCCACACATAGTTAATTTCCTGACTGGATGGCGTTTCTGCGCCATCTGCGTTGTCTTGTGACCTGATTTTTCCGACGATTTACGTGCCTGCGCATCGAACCTGCGGATTCCCCGAGCCTTGTAGAGTGGGGAGTATTATGTTTTTTGTACTGCGGTGTGACGGGCGGTAATAACACCGCCTGATTAATATGGCGTTATTTCTTCTTCACCGGACGCTGCCAGCCCGCTTTATGATTCTGCTCTTTACGGTTATAGACCAGTTCAGCCGCCGTAACATCTTTCATTACCGTGGTACCCGCCGCGATTGTTGCGCCACTGGCCACCGTGACCGGTGCCACCAGCTGGGTATCGGAGCCGACAAAGACATTATCGCCAATCACGGTTTTAAACTTATTCGCGCCGTCGTAGTTGCAGGTAATAGTACCGGCTCCAATATTCACGCCGGCACCGATCTCTGCATCGCCGAGATAGCTAAGATGGCCCGCTTTTGAACCTTTACCCAGTCGCGCTTTTTTCATCTCGACGAAATTGCCGACGTGCGCGCCTTCTGCCAGTTCGCTGCCCGGACGCAAACGCGCAAATGGCCCGATGGTACAGGCGACAGCCAGTTCAGCATCTTCCACGACACTGTAAGGACTGATTTCGCAATCATCGCCAATCACGCTGTTTTTAATGATGCAGCCAGCGCCAATTTTGACGCGATGACCCAGCTGTACCTGACCTTCAATGATCACATTGGTATCAATGATCACATCACGACCGTGTTGCAGATTACCGCGCAAATCAAAGCGCGCCGGATCCCGCAACATCACGCCTGCCAGCAGCAACTTTTCTGCCTGCTCGGCCTGATATGCTCGTTCAAGCGCAGAGAGTTGCAGGCGGTTATTCACGCCTTCGGTTTCGCTGATACGCGCCGGATGCACCGCTTCAATCTTGCGGCCTTCCTGGTGGGCGAGGGCGATAATATCGGTGATATAGTACTCACCCTGCGCATTGTTGTTGGTGAGCTTGCCCAGCCAGCGTTTCATATCGCCACCGTTGGCAATCAGGATACCGGTGTTGATTTCGTTAATCGCCAGTTGCTCAGCATTAGCATCTTTCTGCTCGACAATCCCTACCACATCACCATCAGTACGCATAATGCGACCATAGCCGGTTGGATTATCCAGTTTTACCGTCAGTAACCCAATGCCGCCCTGCGGTTTGGCACTGCGTAAACGCTCCAGCGTCTCTACCGAGATCAGCGGTACATCGCCGTACAGCATCAGAATATCTTCGTTATCGGCAAAGTGCGGAGCTGCCTGCTGCATCGCATGGCCGGTACCCAGCTGTTCGGCCTGAAGTACCCAGGTCAGTGAATCATCTGACAGCGTGGATTTAAGCAGATCGCCACCATGGCCATAAACCAGGTTTACGTTGCGTGCGCCAAGATGCTTTGCCGCATCAATGACGTGTTGAACCATCGGTTTCCCTGCCAGAGTATGCAGGACTTTAGGAAGGTCTGAATACATGCGGGTTCCCTTGCCGGCAGCAAGAATAACCACGCTCATCGCGCTGTTTGACATACACATCCTGAGCATTCTTTTGATAAACGAAAGTAAAGCGGTTTAGGGGGTAGATTACTACATTTTTCTCGCAACGAAATTAGCTTGCTAACTGAAAGTAACCAGCAAAGCCGCCGGACACAGACAAAAAAAATGCCAGTCAGATAACTGACTGGCATCTTAAGACATAAAGCCTGGGTTACATCGCTTTCTTGGTCAACTCGATAACGCGCAGTTTGGCGATCGCTTTGGCCAGTTCAGCCGATGCCTGAGCGTAGTCGACATCGCCGTGAGAGCTGTTCATATGCTCTTCCGCTTTGCGTTTCGCTTCCAGCGCTCGCGCTTCGTCGAGATCTGTTCCGCGAATCGCCGTGTCAGCCAGCACGGTAGTCGAGCCTGGCTGCACTTCCAGCACGCCGCCGGAGAGGTAAATCACCTCTTCTTCGCCGTGCTGTTTAACGATACGAATCATACCAGGCTTAATGGCGGTGAGCAGCGGGGCGTGACCAGGGAAAATACCCAGTTCACCTTCGCTACCTGACACCTGGATTTTCTGTACCAGACCAGAGAACATTTGTTGCTCTGCACTGACCACATCCAGATGATAAGTCATAGCCATATCTAACCTCCTGGGAAACTGTTATTACAGTTTCTTCGCTTTTTCCACGGCTTCTTCGATGGAACCTACCATGTAGAAAGCCTGCTCTGGCAGATGGTCGAATTCACCTTCCATGATGCCTTTAAAGCCACGGATGGTATCTTTCAGCGACACATACTTACCTGGAGAACCGGTGAAGACTTCTGCCACGAAGAACGGCTGGGACAGGAAGCGCTGCATCTTACGAGAGCGTGCTACCACCAGTTTGTCTTCTTCTGACAGCTCATCCATACCCAGGATGGCGATGATGTCTTTCAGTTCCTGATAACGCTGCAGCAGGGACTGTACGCCACGCGCGGTGTCGTAGTGTTCCTGACCAACAACCAGCGGATCCAGCTGACGGCTGGTGGAATCCAGCGGGTCAACTGCCGGGTAGATACCCAGAGAAGCGATCTGACGGCTCAGAACCACGGTTGCGTCAAGGTGCGCAAAGGTGGTGGCTGGAGATGGGTCAGTCAAGTCATCCGCAGGTACGTATACCGCCTGAACGGAAGTGATGGAACCGGTCTTCGTGGAGGTAATACGCTCCTGAAGCACGCCCATCTCTTCTGCCAGAGTCGGCTGGTAACCTACTGCAGATGGCATACGACCCAGCAGTGCAGATACTTCTGTACCGGCCAGGGTGTAACGATAGATGTTGTCGACGAACAGCAGAACGTCACGACCTTCGTCACGGAATTTCTCAGCCATGGTCAGGCCGGTCAGTGCAACGCGCAGACGGTTACCCGGCGGCTCGTTCATCTGGCCATACACCAGGGATACTTTATCGATAACGTTGGAGTCGGTCATTTCGTGGTAGAAGTCGTTACCTTCACGGGTACGCTCGCCCACACCAGCAAATACCGAGAAACCTGAGTGCTCGATCGCGATGTTACGGATCAGCTCCATCATGTTTACGGTCTTACCAACACCCGCACCACCGAACAGACCGACTTTACCGCCCTTAGCGAACGGACACATCAGATCGATTACTTTGATACCGGTTTCCAGCAGTTCCTGAGAGCTGGACAGCTCTTCGTAGGAAGGGGCCGGACGGTGAATAGCCCAACGCTCTTCTTCACCGATGTCGCCTTTCATATCGATCGGCTCACCCAGCACGTTCATGATACGGCCGAGTGTTGCAGTACCTACTGGTACTTCGATTGGGTGCTCAAGGTCAACCGTAGTCAGACCGCGCTTCAGGCCGTCTGAGGAACCCATAGCGATGGTACGAACCACGCCACCGCCCAGCTGCTGCTGAACTTCCAGCACCAGACGAGCATCACCATTATGAACCTCAAGGGCGCTGTACACTTGTGGTACTGCGTCCTGAGGGAACTCGACGTCCACCACGGCGCCGATAACCTGGACAATCTTTCCAGTAGCCATCTTGAATCCTCTACCTAATTCGTTTATACCCAGCTTCACTCAAGCGACAGCGGCGTAACATACTGACTTTCATCAGCTTTAGCGCTCTGCTGCCACTTCAGTTCCCTGGGTATACCTGGTTAAACCGCGGAGGCCCCCGAGACAATCTCGGTAAGTTCCTGGGTGATGCTGGCCTGACGAGCTTTGTTGTATACCAACTGCAGCTCTTTGATCAGGTTACCGCCGTTATCGGTTGCAGCTTTCATCGCCACCATACGCGCGGCCTGCTCGCTGGCCAGGTTTTCTACAACACCCTGGTAAACCTGAGACTCTACATAGCGACGCAGTAAAGTATCCAGCAGCCCTTTCGGATCCGGCTCATACAGGTAATCCCAGGTCTTCTTCTTCAGATCGCCTTCGTCTTCTGCCGGAGGTAATGGCAGCAGCTGAGTGATCTGAGGAGACTGAGACATGGTGTTGACAAATTTGTTGCTGACGATAAACAGCTTATCTAAGCGGCCTTCATCGTAAGCCTGCAGCATAACTTTTACCGGGCCAATCAGTTCGGATACAGAAGGTTTATCTCCCATACCGGTGACCTGAGCAACCACGTTAGCGCCTACAGAGCCGAAGAATGACAGACCTTTGGAACCGATAATCGCCAGATCACTCTCGACGCCTTTATCAGCCCAGGCTTTCATATCAGCCAGCAATTTTTTGAACAGGTTAATGTTCAAACCACCACAAAGCCCGCGGTCGGTAGAAACGACCAGGTAGCCGACGCGCTTAACGTCGCGCTCCTCGAGGTAAGGGTGCTTGTACTCCAGATTACCAAGCGCAATGTGACCAATCACTTTGCGCATGGTATCTGCATAAGGACGGCTGGCCGCCATGCGTTCCTGCGATTTACGCATTTTGGAGGCGGCGACCATTTCCATCGCTTTGGTGATCTTTTGCGTGTTCTGGACGCTTCCGATCTTACTACGTATCTCTTTTGCGCCGGCCATAAGCTTCTCCTCAAAGCCTTGCGGCCTGCCCTAAAAGGACAAGCCGCCAGACGTTACCAGGACTGGGTTGCTTTGAACGTTTCGAGGAGGCCTTTCAGCTTCGCTTCGATTTCGTTGTTATAGTTACCCGACTGGTTGATTTCAGCCATCAGCTCGACGTGATCGCGATCCGCGTAAGCCAGTAGCGCTGCTTCGAAGCTACCGATTTTCGCCAGTTCGACGTCATTCAGGAAGCCACGCTCAGCAGCGAACAATACCAGACCCTGCTGTGCAACAGACATTGGTGCATACTGTTTCTGCTTCAGCAGCTCGGTCACTTTCTGACCATGGCTCAGCTGTTTACGGGTTGCTTCATCCAGATCAGAAGCGAACTGAGAGAACGCAGCCAGTTCACGATACTGTGCCAGCGCGGTACGAATACCACCGGACAGTTTCTTGATGATCTTGGTCTGAGCAGCACCACCAACACGCGATACCGAGATACCCGGGTTAACTGCCGGACGAATACCGGAGTTAAACAGGTTGGTTTCCAGGAAGATCTGACCATCAGTAATCGAGATTACGTTGGTTGGAACGAACGCAGAAACGTCACCAGCCTGGGTTTCAATGATTGGCAGAGCAGTCAGAGAACCGGTTTTACCTTTCACTTCACCTTTGGTGAATGCTTCAACGTACTCAGCGTTAACGCGAGATGCACGCTCCAGCAGACGGGAGTGGAGGTAGAACACGTCACCAGGGAATGCTTCACGACCCGGTGGACGACGCAGCAGCAGGGAAACCTGACGGTAAGCAACAGCCTGTTTAGACAGGTCATCGTATACGATCAGTGCATCTTCACCACGGTCACGGAAATATTCGCCCATCGCACAACCGGCATACGGTGCCAGGTATTGCAGTGCAGCAGATTCTGATGCGGTAGCAACCACAACGATGGTGTTAGCCAGCGCGTTGTGTTCTTCCAGCTTACGAACCACGTTAGAAATGGTGGACGCTTTCTGGCCGATAGCCACGTACACACATTTGATACCGGAATCACGCTGGTTGATGATCGCATCGATCGCCATCGCGGTTTTACCGGTCTGACGGTCACCGATGATCAGCTCACGCTGGCCACGGCCGATTGGAATCATTGCATCGACGGATTTGTAACCAGTCTGTACAGGCTGGTCAACACCCTGGCGTTCGATAACGCCTGGTGCAATCACTTCGATTGGCGAGAAGCCGTCGTTATCAATGGCGCCTTTGCCATCAATGGGTGCACCCAGGGTGTTCACCACGCGGCCCAGCAGGCCACGACCGACAGGAACTTCCAGAATACGGCCAGTACACTTAACCTTCATGCCTTCGGCAAGGTCAGCGTATGGGCCCATCACGACTGCACCTACCGAGTCACGCTCGAGGTTCAGTGCGATAGCATAACGGTTACCCGGCAGGGCAATCATCTCACCCTGCATGACATCGGCCAGGCCGTGTACGCGGATGATACCGTCATTTACAGATACAATAGTACCTTCGTTGTGAGCTTCACTCACGACATTGAACTGAGCAATGCGCTGCTTGATCAGTTCGCTGATTTCGGTGGAATTCAGTTGCATATGCTCCAGTCCCCTTAAGACTGCAAGACGTCTGCCAGACGCTCAAGACGGCCGCGTACGCTGCCATCAATCACCATATCACCCGAGCGGATGATAACGCCTGCCATTACAGACTTATCAATTTTGCAATTCAGCTTAACTTTGCGTGACAGACGTTTTTCCATCGCGGTGCTGATTTTAGTCAGCTGTTCGTCACTCAGAGTGCTGGCGGAGATGACTTCAACTTCAGCGGTCGCATCATATGCGGCACGCAGTTGAATATACTGAGCCAGAACATCCGGGAGCGCTTGTAAACGTCCGTTTTCTGCCATTACCTTAATCAGGTTTTGGCCTGCTTCGTCGAGTTGATCACCACAGATTGCATTGAAAGATGCAGACGTAGCTTCCGGCGCCAGTGCGCCGGAGAGAAGTTCTGCCATCTGTTCATTGCTTGCCACTTCAGCGGCAAACGCCAGCATCTGCTGCCAGCGATCGACACTTTGATGCTCAACAGCAAAGTCAAAAGCTGCTTTGGCGTAGGGGCGAGCTACAGTTACAAATTCAGACATCAGCCCCTCCCTCCTTACAGTTCAGCGACCAGTTTATCTACGATGTCGCTGTTAGCAGCTTCATCCACGGAACGTTCAATGATCTTCTCGGCGCCGGCAACAGCCAGCATCGCGACTTGCTTACGCAACTCTTCACGTGCACGTTTACGCTCAGCATCAATTTCTGCCTGCGCTTGGTTCACGATCTTGCTACGTTCCTGCTCAGCCTCAGCTTTGGCGTCGTCCAGGATCTGAGAACGGCGTTTGTTAGCCTGTTCAATGATTACCTGAGCTTCTTCTTTCGCTTTTTTCAGCTGGTCGGTCGCATTAGCCTGCGCGAGATCCAAATCTTTTTTGGCACGTTCAGCGGAAGCAAGGCCTTCAGCAATTTCTTTCTGGCGCTTTTCGATGGCAGCCATAATCGGCGGCCATACGTACTTCATGCAGAACAGGACAAACAGGACGAACGCGATAGCCTGGCCGAGGATTGTTGCGTTAAGGTTCACAGCACAATGCCTCTTGTTAAGTTAACTTTATCTGCCGTCATCATAGACAACCTGCAGAATCCGTTCATCGCTCAACATTTAACGTGTTGCCGATGAACAATCTGTTACTACGCGACAGCGAACATCACGTACAGACCCAGACCAACAGCGATCATCGGGATTGCATCCACCAGACCCATGACAACAAAGAACTGCGTACGCAGCAGAGGAATCAGATCCGGTTGACGCGCAGCGCCTTCCAGGAATTTGCCTCCGAGGATGCCGATACCGATCGCAGCACCGATTGCCGCCAGGCCCATCATCACAGCGGCAGCCATGTACAGCAGATCCATATTCAGGTTTTCCATGACAGTCTCCAGTTTGTTTCAGTTATAACGCAGTAGTGTTGAGAAAAAAATCAATGTTCTTCAGATGCCATCGACAGATAGACAATCGTTAAGACCATGAAAATGAAAGCCTGCAGCGAAATGATCAGGATGTGGAAAATGGCCCAAGGCACACTCAGAACCCACTGTGACCACCACGGCAACAGACCGGCAATCAGGATAAAGATCAATTCACCCGCATACATGTTGCCGAACAGTCGCAGACCGAGAGAAACCGGTTTGGACAGCAGGCTCACACCTTCAAGAATCAGGTTGATAGGGATGAAGATCGGGTGATTAAAGGGTTGCAGGGTCAGCTCTTTAGTAAAGCCGCCGATGCCTTTCATCTTGATGCTGTAAAACAGAATCAAAATAAATACGCCCAGTGCCATCGACAGCGTGACGTTAACGTCAGCGGAAGGGACAACACGCAGTGCTGGCAGACCGAACCAATGCTCACCGATGTACGGCAGCAGGTCGATAGGCAGCAGATCCATGAAGTTCATCAGGAACACCCAGACGAAAATCGTCAGGGCCAGCGGAGCGATAAGCTTGCTTTTACCGTGGTACATGTCGCGAACGTTACCGTCGACAAAACCTACCACCAGTTCAATAGCAGTCTGGAATTTCCCCGGAACACCGCTGGTGGCCGTTTTCGCCACTTTACGGAACAGTACCAGGAACAGCAGGCCCAGCACCACGGAGAAAAACATGGAATCGATATTTAATACCCAGAAAGACGCGGGCGCGTCGTGCGGGTTCACTAACTCGAAAGTACGCAGGTCCAGCTGAAGGTTATTCAGGTGGTGACCTATGTAATCTTGCGGAGTAGAGATTTCTCCTGCAGCCATGATGCCTCTTACCCTTTGTTGTTAATTACAGCCGGTGCCAGTATCTGCACAACCAGCACCGATAACCACGTCAGCCCGAGCGGCATAAATACCGCGCCGAACACACCCAGCGCCACGACAAGAAGAATAATCGTGGCAAACACCTTCAACACTTCACCGATGGCGAAGCTCCAGGCAACACGGCCTTTCGCGGGTGTTTGCGCCTGAAGGCGCCAGGCTAAAATCATAAAAAACACGCCAGGCAGCCAGGCTGCCAGTCCACCGGCGATGGCAGATGCGCCCCACGTGATATCTTTCAGAGTGAACAGCAGTCCGATTACGACAAAAGTCACCAGCTGAATAAGCAGCACGGTCCGGGCAAATTTCAAACTGTAAAGAGACACTGACATGACGCTTAACTCCCCTGCCCCGTTCGGGGTATGTCGCGTGCCGTATAAAACTGCCTTTACTCATTTGAGTCAAGCAGCAAAAAACGAGCAAATTATACGGGGCGCACCTGCGATTTCAATCGATAAGTAGAGAAAAGGTGAACAATTATTTAAATTTCTTTCTGAGGCCCTATTTTTCAAAAGCGCAAAGAACGGTAAACCGAAGTAAATTTGTCGTAATAAGCCCGACGCCTTGCTCATAAAGCGTGCTTCAGATCACAAATCAGTAATGTAATGGCGAAATATTATACGGTTTTTTTACTAAAACAGTAGAAACACGAATAATAAATAACTATAAAAACAGACAGTTATCGTAAAATAATTTGAAAACGGCAATTAAGATCGATTAAAAGCTTATATTGACATCGCCAGCAAACTTTCAATGTCGATAATCACATTACTCACGCCAACTTATAATGCAGATATATTTTCATGCGTGACTATCTAATCACTTTAACAATCCGCTAAAAGTGATAATCATGATAATAGAATGTGACATTAACGTTAAATGTAACTGACCATGTCTGATAATTTCTGTTGGTCGATTTAACCTGATCAAATCTGAATCGCCGACAAATTTTTTTTGCGAAAAATGAACGACCGGCGTTTTATTGTACAGCATGCACTTTACGCGAAACAGGGCATGCAGCAATGTCCCAACTAACTAAAGGGTTAATTCGCCTTAATAATCACCAGATGACGCTCACCTTCCAGCTGCGGAACCTTCAGACGCACGGTCTCTGTCACGCGAAAACCGTCGGGTAATGCCGAAATTTCATCGCCTGGCAGCACGCCTTTCAGCGCATAAAATGCACCATTTTTGCCCGGCAGGTGATGACACCAGCTCAGCATATCATTCAGCGAAGCAAACGCGCGGCTGATCACACCGTCAAAAGGCGGCTCTGAAGGGAACTCTTCCACCCGGCTCTGTACCGGCTCGATGTTCTCCAGTTTCAGCTCATGCTGCACCTGGCGCAGGAAACGCACACGCTTACCCAGGCTATCCAGCAGAGTGAAATGGGCATCAGGTCGCACGATGGCCAGCGGCACGCCTGGCAGCCCTGGTCCGGTGCCGACATCAATAAAACGATTCCCCTGCAGATGCGGCTCGACCACAATACTGTCGAGAATATGGCGTATCAGCATCTGTTCAGGCTCACGTACCGAGGTCAGGTTGTAGGCTTTGTTCCACTTGTGCAGCATCTCAACGTAGCCCACCAGCTGTTGCTTTTGCTGATCGGACAGGGAAATGTTGGCGGCGTTGAGCAGGGAGGAAAGTTGGTTAATCACAGCAGGTTCCGTCAATATTTGTTGTCTGAATAGGGGCGACGAGAACGGCGCCCTTACAGGATTCTGTTGCAGGAGCGGCGTTCTCGCCGCTCTTTGCCAGCGTCAGGCGCTTTTACGGAGCAAACCCTGTTTTTTCAGGTAAATCAGCAGAATCGAGATCGCAGCCGGGGTCACACCGGAAATACGCGAAGCCTGGCCGATAGAACCCGGTTTATGATCGTTAAGTTTGGCGATCACTTCGTTCGACAGACCGGTAACCTGATGATAATCGAGCGTGGCAGGCAGCAGGGTATTCTCATTGCGCTGCTGGCGATCAATCTCTTCCTGCTGACGGGCAATGTAACCTTCGTACTTCACCTGGATCTCAACTTGCTCGGCAGCCTGCACATCACTCAGTGCCGGCGCAAACAGGCTCAGGCTCATCAGTTTTTCGTAAGTCATTTCAGGACGGCGCAGTAAATCTTCACCGCTGGCCTCTTTAGTCAGACCGGCGCTCAGCACGCTATTGATCTCGTCGACACTGGCGGATTTCGGGTGCACCCAGATATCACGCAGACGCTGACGTTCCAGCTCGATGCTTTCCAGTTTCTGGTTATAACGCGCCCAACGGGCATCATCGACCAGACCCAGCTCGCGACCGGCTTCCGTCAGTCGCAGATCGGCGTTATCTTCACGCAGCATCAGACGATATTCGGCACGTGAAGTGAACATGCGGTACGGTTCTTTGGTACCGAGGGTGCAAAGATCGTCCACCAGCACGCCGAGATACGCCTGATCACGACGCGGCGCCCAGCTCTCTTTATCAGCGGAGAGGCGGCCCGCATTCAGTCCTGCCAGCAGACCCTGCGCCGCGGCTTCTTCGTAACCGGTGGTGCCGTTGATCTGACCGGCAAAGAACAGGCCGTTGATATATTTACTTTCCAGCGTCGGTTTCAGATCGCGAGGATCGAAGAAATCGTACTCGATCGCATAGCCGGGACGCACGATACGCGCGTTTTCCATGCCCTGCATCGAGTGGACGATTTGCATCTGCACGTCAAACGGCAGGCTGGTGGAGATACCGTTCGGGTAGATCTCGTTGCTGGTTAAGCCTTCCGGCTCAAGGAAAATTTGGTGCGCGTTACGATCGGCAAAGCGCATCACTTTGTCTTCGATAGACGGGCAGTAACGTGGGCCAATTCCTTCGATAACACCGGCATACATTGGGCTGCGATCGAGGTTATTACGGATCACGTCATGGGTTTTTTCGTTGGTATAGGTGATGTAGCAAGGCACCTGTTGTGGATGCTGAGACACATTGCCCATAAACGAGAATACCGGCATCGGATTGTCACCGTGCTGGGGTGCCAGTACGCTGAAATCGATGGTGCGCGCGTCGATACGCGGCGGAGTCCCGGTTTTCAGGCGGCTCACGCGCAGCGGTAATTCACGCAGTCGACGCGCCAGCGGGATGGATGGCGGATCGCCAGCACGGCCACCGCTGTAATTATCCAGTCCGATATGAATTTTGCCGTCAAGGAAAGTACCGACCGTCAGCACCACGGCTTTGGCGCGGAATTTCAGGCCCATCTGGGTCACTGCGCCGACAACACGATCGTTTTCGACAATCAGATCTTCCACGGCCTGCTGGAAGATCATCAGGTTTGGCTGGTTTTCCAGCGCGGTGCGAACCGCCTGGCGATACAGTACGCGGTCAGCCTGAGCACGGGTTGCCCGTACCGCCGGGCCTTTGCTGGCGTTTAGTATCCTAAACTGAATGCCCGCCTGATCGATGGCGGTCGCCATCAGGCCACCCAGTGCATCCACTTCCTTAACCAGATGTCCCTTGCCGATGCCACCGATCGCCGGATTACAGGACATTTGTCCCAGCGTGTCGATGTTGTGGGTTAACAACAGGGTTTGTTGACCCATTCGGGCAGCAGCCATCGCGGCTTCTGTTCCCGCATGACCACCACCGATTACGATGACGTCAAAAGGATCTGGATAGAACATGGTACTGCACCTCGCGATTGGACGGTCAGGGAGATTTCCCTGGGGCGTGGATTCTACTCAACTTTAGCCGATGGCGAAAGCACCGGGATCGTCAGGGTTTAAAAAGAAAGATCTTTTTTATTTAAGGATCTCTTTATTAGATCTCTTATTAGGATCGACGATCTCTGTGGATAAGCGTTTTTTGATCAAGGCGATCAAGTGATTAGCAACGATCGATTGCTGTGAATGATCGGTGATCCTTTTCAGTATAAGCTGGGATCTAAATGGCAGGTTATACACAGGCTCAAAGAGTGAACAACGTTGTTCTTGGGATAACAACCGGTTATTAGGGGGTCAATACAGTAGTTATCCACAAACGATCGCCGTTAAATTGCACAAAATAAGTATAAAAAAACGAGGATCCGGCAAAAAAAAGTCTTAACAGCAGCAAAAAGAGGCTCAGCTGCCCCCCTTTAAGGCGATTAAATCAGCGATTTCCAGCTCCCGACCCATACCTCAGCCGGATCTTCGGGGATCTCATGTTCCATCACGTCGATATCCAGACGGTCACCGATCCGTTTAGCACCACGTGCGGTTAACAGGTTGTCCATCTTATCTATTGCACCGCAGAACAGATCGTATTCCCGGTTGCCAATGCCCACGGCACCATAACGCACCGCCGACAGGTCGGGTTGCTGCTCTTCTATTTCTTCAAACAGCGGTTGCAGATTGTCAGGCAGCTCGCCTGCACCATGGGTTGACGTCACGACCAGCCAGACACCTTGCTGTGGCAGTTCCGCCAGCTCCGGGCCATGTAAAGTCTCGGTCGTAAAGCCTGCCTCTTCCAGTTTTTCTGCCAGATGTTCAGCAACGTACTCTGCGCTGCCTAAGGTGCTGCCACTGATTAAGGTAATGTCGGCCATGATGCGATCCCTGAACGATAAAGGGGGGCATTGTACGCTGTGATCACGTTGTGATCTACCTGTGGAAAAGCAGGGTCTTTCTGAATCAGCTTAAACGGCGCAGATAACGCCGTTGCGGGCAGGGAGTTTAGATCATAAGTGGATAAAGTTGTACACCGTTCAGGGCTTAATGGTGCGCATTATCGGGTTTTGCAGCGAGATCAGGGTTTCGGTGGACTGTATCTCATCGATGGTCTGGATCTTATTGATCAACACCTGTTGCAGCGCGTCAATCGATCGGCACATCACCTTAATAAAGATGCTGTAATGGCCGGTGGTATAGTAGGCTTCCACCACTTCATCAAGACTTTCCAGTCGCGCCAGTGCAGAAGGATAGTCCTTGGCGCTTTTCAGGATGATGCCAATAAAACAGCACACGTCATATCCCAGATGCTTTGGGTCGATCTCCACCCGCGTACCTTTAATGATTCCTGCCTGTTTCATCTTCTCTACCCGCACGTGGATAGTGCCAGGACTGACGTTGAATTGCTTTGCCAGCTCGGCATAGGCGGTACGCGCATTATCCATCAGCGCATTAAGAATGCCGCGATCGAGGTTATCTATTTGCAGATTGTCCGCCACGTTCAACTCCGGTGAGGGGGATAGTAAGACCAGTTAACGATTATCGGCCATTTCAGCACAGGTTAATAGTTGCGGTAGCGAAGGGGAAGGGATCACAGCCCGCAGAGGCAGGCTGTGACAGAGGGATTATCGTTTACGCCAGACGGTTAACTGCGCCACGCTATGCTGATATTTACGCGCGGTTTCACGAATCACAAACGGCACATCCTGCGCCGGAGCCATCTCTTCAAAATCGGCGGCCAGCAGACGTTGCAACGCCTGATAAGTGGTCAGGGCCTCACCGTTTTCGCGGATGCCTCCCAGCCAGTTCTCTTTCGCGGTGAACTCCTCCAGCCAGGTGTAAGGCGATGACAGCATTAATATCCCACCGGCGCGCAGCATGGTGGTGATGTCCTGAAGAAAACGCGCTGGCTGGCGCAGACGGTCGATCAGATTGGCGGCCAGCACCAGATCGTAATGATCCTGTTGCGGTTTCAGATTACAGGCATCGCCCTGTACGAACTGAATGCGGCTGGCCTGTTCCGCGCCGAGATCGAAATCCTTCAGCCGCACCTGACGGTATTCCACCAGCTCACCCTCTTCCTGAGTGACGTAACGGAAATCTTCGCCGCTGGTGAGCTGTAATGCCACGTCAATAAAGCGTGCGGAGTAATCCATGCCGACGACCTGGTCGAAGTGACGTGCCAGTTCGAAGCTGGCGCGGCCAGTGGCGCAACCGATATCCAGTGCGCGGCCACGTCTGTCGGTCAACTGACAGGCGATATCCACCAGCGCCTTGCCGTAGTTCGGTACGCCAAAGTATTGCGGGCCATACTGAAAATCGAGGTACTGCGACACCATACTGTCAGTTTCATACGGATTCAGCGTCATCTTCTCCTGATGGGAGGAAACCACATAGCGGAATCCCGCATGCTGGAAGAAATGGCGGCGGAAGGCATAGCGTGAGGATTTCAGCGCTTCATTGCCGGTGGAGATCCAGCTGCCACCTTTAATCAGAGAATGTTTACCGTCAAAGGTCGGCGTCGAGAAGTCGTCATACAGCGGATGAACCTTAAAGCCTTCCAGTCCGTTGATCGGGGTGGTGGTCCATTGCCAGACATTGCCGATCAGGTCAAAGAATTCGCCCTGAGCAAAGCAGTCGACCGGGCAGGAAGAGGCCCAGTAAGCCAGATTGATATTGCCCGGTGCCTGTTGCCAGTCCGGCTGATCGCCAGCCAGCTGTTCACGCAACAGATACCATTCCGCTTCGCTGGGTAACTGAACAGAATTGCCGGTTTCCCCGGCCTTCCAGCGGCAAAACGCCGCAGCTTCCAGCTGATTAACTTCAGCCGGCCAGTCCCACGGCATTGCCACTTCTTCAGCCATCAGACGCAGTTTTAGCTGATCGGGTTGCGTAATATCGCCGACCCAGAAGGTCGGTTTATCCGCAGCGGCAAACTCACGCCAGCCCCAGCCTTCATCATCCCACCACTGTTGCTGCTGATAACCGCCTGCGGCGACAAAGGTACAGAACTCAGCATTACTGACCAGCATCTGGCTGGCTTTAAACGCTTTGACATCGCTGTGCAGCGTGCCGTACTCGTTGTCCCAGCCATAGGTATCGTCGCGCTTACCCTGCGTGACCGAACCCGCCGCCACCGACAGCAGACTGTTTTGCGGTACCTCATGGCGATTGTGGCGTGCCTGCGGGCACACCGGCCAGTGTGGCTGCGGCGTAACCCACTCAACCGGCAGCTGACGGATCAGCACGCTGGAGGTTTCCAGATGAATTCGTTCGTGCTCGATGCCCATTAAAATCACCCACGCCGGACTGTTCCAGTCAATTGGCAGGGTGAGTGGCATAGTTTTGATAAATTCGCTGACCGTGGTTTTGACTTTACCGCGATAGTCACGCAGTTCTTCCACGGTTGGCCACGGATAGTGGCTGGTATCAAGATCGTCCCAGCTCATTTCGTCGACGCCAATCGCCATCATGGCTTCGATACTGTCATCAATACGCCGTTCAAGGTACTGACCGGCCATCAGTTTATTAATATAGAAAGTCGCCGTATGGCCAAAGTAGAAGATTAGCGGATGTCGTAAGGAGATCGCCTTAGTAAACCAGGCGCGTCGATCGGCGAGGCAGTCGAACAGATCCTCATACAGCTGCCAGGTCTGGCTGAAGTAATCGAGGATCTCCTGACGTTTCTGTTCAACATTGTTGCCGCTTAAAAGTAACGTGCGGGTCGGTAAAGGTAAGCCTGCATTGCTGTGTTGTGGTTGCTGAGTCACTTTTTGCTCCCGGGTTGCCAACTGGCGCAAGGGTAATTTATGACTATAGCAAATAAGCTTTGCCGGAATGTTTCTTAACGTTTCCAGCGGCGCAGCAGGCGGCTCTTAAGTCCGGTGTCGAAACGCCAGATATGATCGAAAATTCGCAAAATGCCCGGCTTGCCATGCGCGGACATCGCCACCGCATGAAAGCGTTGCTGTTGCTGTATCTGGCGCTGCTTAATGGTTTTAATCAGTGTTTCCGGCAGGCGCTGGGCAATAAAATCGGACACGATCACCGCATCGGCTTCCTGCCAGAGACTGCCTTCCATTCGTTTTACCACCGCGTCGAGGCAGGCCGCCAGATCGGTGCCGCCGCGAAAGCGCTGGCTGAGAAAGCGAATCGCCTGCGCGATGCCGTCATCGCTGGTCAGCTCATAGCCCACCACGTCATGGGCAAACAGCATAATGTAGCAGCGGCGTTTATCGGCCAGCGCCACCTTCAGCAGCGCCAGGCAGAACGCTTTAGCACAACGTTCATTAAATCCGCCCATTGAGCCAGACGTATCGACACAGACGATAAATGGCCCGCGCGGCTGATCTTCATGTTGCTGGTGGGTGACCGGACGCTGAGTGATTTTTTCATGCCAGGCATCACCTTGCAGGCGGTACGTCAGCAGCCGCTTTTCCACCAGCCGACGATAAAACTCGATCTCCAGCTCGCTGATGCCAAGCGTCGCCAGTTCCGGAGGCAGCAGGCGCAGCACATCGTCACTTTGATGCAGGCCACTGACCTCTTCCGGCACGTTATCGGGCTGATGCACAAGCTGATGGAAACTTTCCATTGGCGCATCCTGTGACGGTACTGATTTGGCTTCACGGCTGCGGCCAAGCTGTTCTGCCAGCTTGAGTAACTCCGGTTGTTGAGCGAGAAAGTCACCGTACTGCACAATCAGTTTATAGTCGCCGTACTGTAACTTGCTGGCGCTCATATCCCATAAACGCCCGGCGGCGGCTTCGTCGTCATCCGCCAGTACCGGTGCCAGCTGTCCGCTGATCGCCAGCCGTTGTTGCAGTTCCGCCAGCAGCTTCTCGCGCTCCTGTTCCAGCAGCTGTTGATTGAGCGTCAGGGTTTGCAACGTCAGGTTTAAGCGCCAGCGTTGTAAGAACAGCGTGTGTTGTGCCTGGCTCAGATTCGCGCTCTCGCTGTGGGAAATCAGGGCGTTTGCTTGTTCGGTAAACGGGGACTGTAGGCTGTCCAGCTCCACCAGCAGCGGTGCCAGCTGCTGGCAGAATTGCGCGGTGCTGAAGGTTTGATATTGCTGAAACAGCGCGAACTCTTTTTCCAGCGCTTCGGGCACCGGGGTGGTTTTCAGGTTTTCCAGAATCTCCGCCTTCCAGCGCGGCAGATCGCGCAGCAGGGCATTTTTCATCCGCGGAAATTTTTCAAAAAACAGCGCCAGCTGTGGCGACGCCAGCAGCACCAGGATCAGCTCTTCAATCAGTTCACCTTCACCGATCGACAGCAGCGTGCTGAGCGTCTCCAGCGAGATCATTTACGCGCCTGTTTCAGCTGTTCCGCCACGTCCTGCAAGCTGGTTTCGATACGCGCCAGCCAGTCGTCGCTGATAAACAGGCAGCGCTGGTGCTGGCTGAACAGGGTGCGCTGGCCGCGCAGCTGGTTATCCAGCTCATCCAGCGCCTGTGCAATCTCTTCCGGCATCGCGGTCTGTTGTTTACCCGGCAGCATCAGGCGCGAGGCTTGCAGACTGACATCGCGCAATGTCAGGCAGTCATTCCCATCCACCTGCATATCCAGCGTCTGGGCAAAGCCGATACCGTTCAGTTTGCCGCGAATCTCACCCGGCTTTTGCAGCCAGTGATGCAGCGTTTCGCGGGCGATAACCACATGGGTGACCTGCATATCATGCAACATCAGCGGTTTTTGCAGCATCAGGGTTAACTGATCCTCGCTGAGCGCGGCGGGCAGTTCGTAATGCGGCTTGCGGCTGAACATGCCGCCATGTTTTTCCAGCTTGATCGCCTGCTCAATACTTTGCTGTTGCTGCAACGCCAGGCGGCGGGCACCAATCTGCTGTAATTTGATCAGTAACGGCTGCTGCTGCCAGGCATACTGGGTAATCAGCGTGTCGATTTCGCGATCGAGTAGCTTCATCGATTCAACGTCGTGCCACAGGCAGTCTTTTAACAGAATCAAATCGATAGGCGCAATGGCGTTACGTCCGCTGTAGAAGGCGCAGGCCTGCAACAGATGAATGGCTTTTTTCCAGCGGCGGTCAGAGATATAAGGTGCATCCGGCAGGTTCTCCAGCTGCTGACGCAACTGATAGATCAGCTCAAACACATTGTCCGGTAGCGAAACCCGGGTGATACCTTGCTGCCATTCGCGGTATTCGTCGTCGCTGATGCACAGGTTTTCGGCTACCGGATTGACGTTTTCATCCTGCTGGTGGGTCAGCATGCTGCGAAAGTTCTGCTTCTCATGCACATTATCCAGCCACAGGCGAATCAGCATGCGATCGTACAACGCTTCCAGCCCGCTGTCCGCTTCCGGCAATTCGTTGGAGGCGGTCACCAGCAGGCGCATCGGAATAGCATCTTCTTTGTCGCCGTTACGGAATCGTCGTTCGTTGATCGCGGTTAACAGGGTATTCAGGATTGCCGGACCGGCTTTCCAGATCTCATCCAGAAAGACAATTTCCGCATCGGGCAGATAGCCCCTGGTCAGACGCTGATAGCGCCCTTCATCTTTCAGCGCCTGAATCGACAGCGGGCCAAACACCTCTTCCGGGGTGGAAAAGCGCGTCATCAGATATTCAAAGGCGCGGGCATGTTGAAAGGCGTACTTGAGACGGCGGGCAATCAGGCTTTTGGCGATGCCGGGCGGGCCGAGCAGAAACACACTCTCACCGCTTAATGCGGCCAGCAGGCAGAGACGTATGGCGTGGTGACGCTCATACAATCCTTTCTCTAACGCATTGCTGAGGCGTGAAATTCTCTCTGCCAGTAAATGTGGTTGAGCCATAATCAGTAAATCATCCTTTATGTCCAGGCTGTGTCTCGCGTTAAAGGCGAGTGCAAACACTACTGGCTATCATGCTTGAAAGACTTGATAGCAGTCAGCTTTTTTATCGTGAAAGGGTGAAGATGCACGTTATTTGAAATTTCCGGACGGTTTCCAGAGGTAGGTTTTTATGGCATTTCGTGCATACTGTGCGGGTTTTGATGGTCTGGACCCTGCGCATTCCCGCGTCACTCCGCTTCAACAAAAGATAAAACTATGAGTTCTGACAAGAAGCAGTCCCTTGGTGCCGTCACGCTGGCGGCGATCGGCGTGGTATATGGCGATATTGGTACCAGTCCGCTGTATACCTTACGCGAATGTCTCTCCGGCCAGTTTGGCTTTGGTGTGGAACGCGATGCGGTATTTGGGTTCCTCTCGCTGATTTTCTGGCTGCTGGTGCTGGTGGTTTCACTGAAGTATCTCAGCTATGTGATGCGTGCCGATAACGCCGGTGAAGGCGGGATTTTAACCCTGATGTCGCTGGCGGGCCGTAATACCGGTGGCCGGGCGACCGCGTTTCTGGTGATTATCGGGCTGATTGGCGGCAGCTTCTTTTATGGCGAGGTGGTGATTACCCCGGCAATCTCGGTGATGTCGGCGATTGAAGGGCTGGAAATTGCCGCGCCTTCACTGGATGCTTACATCGTCCCGCTGTCGATTGCGGTACTGACGCTGCTGTTTGTGATTCAGAAACACGGTACCGGTATGGTCGGCAAGCTGTTTGCGCCGGTCATGTTGCTGTGGTTTATCGTGCTGGCGGTACTGGGTGTGCGGGGGATTCTCGGTAATCCCGAAGTCTTGCAGGCGCTGAATCCGTCATGGGCGATTCACTTCTTCATTGAATATAAACAGGTTTCTTTCTTCGCACTGGGCGCGGTGGTGCTGGCGATTACCGGGGTGGAAGCGCTGTATGCCGATATGGGCCACTTCGGCAAATTCCCAATCCGGCTGGCGTGGTTTACCGTGGTAGTGCCGTCGCTGGCGTTGAACTACTTTGGTCAGGGGGCGCTGCTGCTGAAACATCCTGAGGCGATTAAAAACCCGTTTTTCCTGCTGGCTCCCGAGTGGGCGCTAATCCCGATGCTGATCCTCGCAACGCTGGCAACGGTGATTGCCTCGCAGGCGGTCATCTCCGGGGTGTTCTCCCTGACGCGTCAGGCGGTTCGTTTGGGCTATCTGCCGCCAATGCGCATTATTCACACCTCTGAGAACGAATCCGGTCAGATCTATATTCCGGTGATCAACTGGCTGCTGTTTTTTGCGGTGGTGATTGTGATTATCAGCTTTGAGCACTCCAGTAACCTGGCGGCGGCTTACGGTATCGCGGTGACCGGCACCATGGTGCTGACCTCAATCCTTAGTTGTACCGTGGCGATAAAAAACTGGCACTGGAACCGTTTTGCGGTGGGGCTGATTCTGGTGGCGATGCTGTGCATTGATGTGCCGCTGTTCACCGCCAACCTGGTGAAAATTTTCTCCGGCGGCTGGTTGCCGCTCTGCCTGGCGCTGGTGATGTTTGTGATTATGACCACCTGGAAAAGCGAGCGCTTCCGCCTGCTGCGCCGGATGCACGAGCACGGTAACTCACTGGAAGCGCTGATTGCCTCGCTGGAGAAATCGCCGCCGGTGCGTGTGCCGGGCACCGCCGTGTATATGTCGCGTGCGCTGAATGTGATTCCGTTTGCCATGCTGCATAACCTGAAACATAACAAGGTGCTGCATGAAAGGGTGGTGTTACTGACGTTGCGTACCGAAGATGCGCCATATGTCCACAACATCCGCCGGGTGACGATTGAACAGCTTTCGCCGACCTTCTGGCGAGTGGTGGCCAGTTACGGCTGGCGCGAAACGCCGAATGTCGAAGAGATTTTCCACCGTTGCGGGTTGGAAGGACTGAGCTGCCGGATGATGGAAACCTCGTTCTTTATGTCGCACGAATCACTGATTATCGGTGATCGTCCATGGTATATGCGTCTGCGCGGCAAACTGTTCCTCGCCCTGCAACGCAATGCACTGCGTGCGCCGGACCAGTTTGAGATTCCGCCAAACCGGGTGATTGAGCTGGGAACCCAGGTCGAGATTTAACGGTTTTATGATGGGGGCGACGAAAACGCCGCCCCTGGAATAAACGACTTAATTCCAGCTAACCACCGCAATAAATCCACCCTCAGGACGATTAGCAAAATGCACGTGCATGCCGTGCAGCTCGGCGATATTGGTGACAATCGACAGTCCCAGACCGCTGCCCGACTTCTCCTGTCCCGGTGGTCGCCAGAAACGTTCACCAACTCGCGCCAAATCCTCTTCGCTGATCCCCGGCCCATTGTCGGCCACGTCAAATCCGTTGTTGCGCAGAGTGATATCCACCGTGCTGCCGGTGTCGCTGTAACGAATGGCGTTATCCAGCAGGTTGCGTGTCATTAGCGTAAGCAGTAACAGATGGCCGTTACGTTCTACCGCTTCGGACGGCAGATGCAGTTTTAATTCCACTCCGACCTGCTGCGCTTTGTTATAGTGATCGATAACCGCCTGTTGTAATAACTGTTGGAAATCGATGCGCTGACTGTTTTCCAGTGTCGCTTCGGCATCCAGCCGCGATAAGGTCAGTAACTGATCCACCAGCCGGGTGGCACGATCGATACCGGCATCAAGGTTTTGCAGCGCATGATGGCGCATCTGAGGATCATCATGTGCCAGCTGCACCACTTCGGTCTGGACTTTCAGCGCGGCCAGCGGGCTGCGTAACTCGTGGGCGGCATCGGAGGTGAAGCGGCGTTCGCGCAGCAGCATCTGATTGATACGCGCAAACAGGGCATTCAGCGCATCGACAATCGGCCTGACTTCCTGCGGCAGATGCGGCGTGGTGAGCGGTGAGCCGTCATCCGGTGAGCGCTGCTGCAACTGCAACGCGATGCGTTTTAGCGGCGACAGTTCGCGGGTAACCAGCCAGAACAGCAGGACTAACATCACCGGCAGGGCAAACAGCCACGGCGTCAGGTTAGTCTGCACAATATCGCGCGTCATATCATCGCGGTATTCCCACTCCTGGCCGACGACCACCACATAACGTTGATCGGGCGTTGCCAGCCATACCATGCGCCATAAATCGTCATCGCCACGCAGCTGGCCGTCGGTAAAGCCGTTCTGCTGATAGTTAAACAGGAAATCTTTACCGTCATCGCCGTCGTTCAGCACCATCTTGCCATCGCGGGTAAACACCGCAAAGGCCAGCGCATCATCTTCCTGTTCGCCGCGATGATGGCGCACCATCTTTTTGGTTTTCGGCAGCGAGTGCGGTTGCTGGCTGAGATCTTCCGGGTTCATGGTGGCAAGGCGCTTGGCAAACAGCATCTGCTGCGTATCAAACAACTCATTGATTTTATGACGGGTTTGATACCATGACTCAATACTGGCTGCGCCCCAGCACAGCAGTGTCAGCAGAATAAAGCCAATAATTAAACGTAAACGCAGACTCATGCGTCTCATACCGCCGCTCCCAGCGTATAACCGACGCCGTGCACGGTTCGAATAAACTCGCTACCCAGCTTTTTGCGCAGATGGTGGATATGCACTTCAACCGCGTTACTGGAGACATCTTCATCCCAGCTGTAGAGCTTCTCTTCCAGCTGGGCGCGCGTCAGTACCCGGCCAGGGTTCATCAGCAACAGTTCAAGGATTGCCAGCTCACGTGATTTCAGAACCAGCGGCTCGCCGTGCAGCGTCACGGTGCGTGAACCGGGTTCCAGCGCGACGCCGCCATGTTGCAATGTGGGTTGCAGCTGACCGTGGCGACGACGAATCAGCGCCTGCAAGCGTGCCGCCACTTCGCTCAGGGCGAACGGTTTACACAGATAGTCGTCCGCTCCCTGTTGCAGACCGGCCACCCGCTGCTCCAGCGCATCGCGTGCGGTGAGGATCAGCACCGGCACATCCTGACCGTTTTTGCGCCACTGCCGCAAAATATCCAGCCCGTCCATCTGTGGCAGACTAAGATCCAGCACCACCGCGTCATACGGGGCGGCATCCAGCGCCAGCAAGCCGTCGTTGCCGGATAAAAACCAGTCGACGCTAAAGCCCATTTTGATCAACCCGGCTTTAATGCCGTCACCAATCAGACGGTCATCCTCGATCAATAAAATTCTCATCGGCATCTCTTTGCATCGCGTGATTAACGGCTTTTATACGTAAAGGTAGGGCAGTTTGTACAGGCAGGATCGCGGAAAATCGGCTATTTACTTCAATATGAAAAAATTGAGTGTCCCGGACAGGGTTCTTAAGATCCTGTTAAGAACCTTTTGTTTTAATCACTTCCGAAGACAACTTACCGCGCAGCAAAATGCTGCAAACTCGACATGGATTAGAGGTGAATAATATGAAAAAGACAGCCGCTTTATTAGCCATCGCCGCTCTGGTTTCCACTCCGGTTCTTGCTGCGCAAAACGGGGGGTTTGTCGACCCTAATGCCCCGGCCGCCTCCGTGCAGAAAGGTGGCTTTACTGGCCCGAACGGTAGCGTCGTGACGGTAAAACAGGCGCAGGATATGAAGGATGACAGCTGGGTGACCCTGCGCGGTAATATCGAAAAACGTGTCGGTGATGAGGATTACACCTTCCGCGACGCCACCGGCACCATGACGGTTGAGATTGATCACAAGCGCTGGAATGGCCTGACCGTTTCGCCTGGCGACAAAGTGGAGTTGCAGGGTGAGCTGGACAAAGACTTCAACTCGGTTGAACTGGATGTGAAGCAAGTCCGTAAAATTCAGTAACCGACGCCAGCGCGCCGGGCTGGCATTAGCTGGCCCGGCTTTGCGCATCGAGCGTCTGCACCAGATGCAGCACCGATGCTGAGCGATCCCATTTGCGCCATGCCAGCGCAATATCCGTCGTCAGTGCCGGATCGTCGCAGTGGTGGAAAGTGACGCCGGGAAAGTTGATGCAGCACAGTGACGCCGGTACCACCGCAAAGCCAAAACCGGCGGCCACCATACCAATGGCGGAAGAGATTTGCGGCGACTGTGGCCCGGTTTGTGGCTGAAAACCGCTGCGCAGACAGGCGCTGATAATCGATTCATACAGACTGGGGGCCAGCTCACGCGGAAAAGTGATCATCGGCGTATCCACCAGCTGCGCCAGCGACAGTGTGCTCTGCTGATTTAGCGCGTGCGACGCGGGCAGCACAATGCGCATCGCCTCACTGGCGATAATCTTCAGATTAAAGGCTTTGCTGCTTTCACAAGGCAGACGTACAAAGGCCGCATCCAGTAAACCTTCCTGTAAATCATGCATCAGTGTCGCCATATTGGCTTCACGCGGCAGCAGCCGCATCGCCGGATAACGCGTCTGGAATTGCTGTAGCAGGTTGAAGATTGCCGAATGAAAGGCGATTGAACAGGCAAATCCCAGCGAAAGTTGCCCTGACACACCGCGGGCGATACCTTTTGCCTTCTCCAGCGCATTGCCGGTCAGTTCCAGAATCTGGCAGGCATCATCATAAAACACCTCGCCCGCTTCGGTTAACTCCACGCCACGCGTCAGTCGCTTCAGCAACGGCGTGCCAATTTCACGCTCCAGCCGCAAGATTTGCTGACTCAGCGGCGGCTGCGAGATGCCCAGCATTTCAGCAGCGCGGGTGAAGTTGCGCGTTTGCGCCACCGCTACAAAATAACGCAGATATCGCAGTTCCATATCGAAAACGTCTCAAAGTCACGGGAGTTCTATATTGGTATGTTGAGCTGAATCGAGTCAATATTCAGTTAACGTTTGCTAATATTTAATGCAGGAGAGAAACAATGGAGCATCATCTAACTGATTGTTTCTGTGCTGAAGAGCTCAGTTCTACCGTCACAGCATTGCAACAACAAAGGCCAGAAAGTGTTATCTATCAGACCTCTTTAATGAGTGCTCTGCTCAGTGGCGTGTATGAAGGCAGTACCACCATTGGCGATCTATTGAAGAAGGGCGATTTTGGTCTCGGCACCTTTAATCATCTTGATGGCGAACTGATCGCCTTCGATCGTGAGGTGTATCAGCTTCGCGCTGACGGTTCGGCTAATGAAGCCCGTCACGATCAAAAAACGCCGTTTGCGGTGATGACCTTTTTCCGCCCGCAGTATCGCCATCCCTTTTCGCAGTCAGCCAGTCGTGAAGAGGTGCATCAGGTCATTAATCAGCAGGTTAAATCTGATAACCAGTTCTGCGCGCTGCGTCTTGAAGGCCATTTTTCGCAGGTGGATACCCGCACCGTGCCCTGTCAGCATCGTCCGTACAAACCGATGATGCAGGCGGTTGAGCAGCAACCGACCTTCCATTTCAACCAGCGTAACGGCGTGCTGATCGGTTTCCGCACGCCGCAATATATGCAGGGAATCAATGTTGCGGGTTACCACGAGCACTTTATTACTGAGGATCGTCAGGGCGGCGGTCACGTGCTTGATTACCAGCTACATCAGGGGATCCTGACCTTTGGCGAGATCAGCAAGCTGGTGATTGATCTGCCTGAGGATGCTGATTTCCTGCAAGCCAACCTTAATCCCGATGACCTTGACGATGCTATCCGCAGCGTTGAGAGCTAATGACCAGAAACGGAGAGCATATGAAAACGGCGACTGATATCCGGCAGTGGGCCCATGGGGCCGATCTGGTGGTAGCGCAGCTTGAGGCGCAAGGGGTGAAACAGGTGTTTGGCATTCCGGGTGCCAAAATCGATAAAGTGTTTGATTCGCTGGTGGACTCCACCATTGAAACCATTCCGGTGCGCCATGAAGCGAATGCTGCCTTTATGGCCGCTGCGGTAGGCCGTCTGACCGGTAAAGCGGGCGTGGCGCTGGTCACTTCCGGTCCTGGCTGTTCGAATCTGATTACCGGTATGGCGACCGCCACCTCAGAAGGCGATCCGCTGGTGGCTATCGGCGGCGCGGTAAAACGTGCGGACAGTGCCAAGCTGGTCCATCAGAGTATGAATACCGTCGGCATGTTCCAGCCGGTGACCAAATACGCGGTTGAAGTCACTGCGCCGGATGCGCTGGGCGAAGTGTTATCCAATGCTTTTCGTAGCGCCGAACTAGGGCGGCCAGGCGGGGCTTTTGTCAGCCTGCCGCAGGATATTGTTGATCAGCCGGTGCGTGGCAACGTGCTGAATCATCGCGGCAATGTGTTGCTCGGCCCGGCACCGGACAGCGCCATTGAAGCCGTATCCCGTAAAGTTGCTGAAGCCAAAAACCCGGTGATACTGCTGGGATTAATGGCCAGCCAGCCGGATAACGCTGCGGCGTTGCATCGCCTGCTTGAGCGCAGCCATATTCCGGTGACCAGCACTTATCAGGCGGCCGGTGCGGTTTGCCAGTCACACTTTTCGCGCTTTGCCGGGCGTGTCGGCTTATTTAACAACCAGGCCGGAGACCGTTTGCTGCGCCAGGCGGATCTGATTATTACCGTCGGCTACAGTCCGGTGGAGTATGAGCCGGCGATGTGGAACAGCGGTAGCGCCACGCTGGTGCATATAGATGTGATGCCAGCAGAAACCGACAACTGCTATCTGCCGGATGCCGAGCTGGTGGGTGATATTGCCGCGACGCTTGATAAACTGGCGCAGCGCATCAACGCGCCGCTGCAACTCAGCAGTGCGTCGGCGGAAATCCTGCAAGATCGGCAGACGCAACGTGAGTTACTGGCGCTTCGCGGCCATCAGCTCAGTCAGTTTGCCTTGCATCCGTTGCGCATCGTGCGGGCGATGCAGGACATTATTAACAGTGATGTCACGCTGACCGTCGATATGGGCAGTTTTCATATCTGGATAGCGCGTTACCTGTATAGCTTCCGGGCGCGCCAGATTATGATTTCCAATGGCCAGCAAACCATGGGCGTGGCGTTGCCGTGGGCGATTGGTGCCTGGCTGGTTGATCCGAGCCGTAAGGTGGTGTCGGTGTCCGGTGATGGCGGGTTTATGCAGTCGAGCATGGAGCTGGAAACAGCGGTGCGACTGAAGGCGAATATCCTGCACATTATCTGGGTCGATGATGCCTACAATATGGTGGCAATGCAGGAAGAGAAGAAATATCAGCGGGTTTCCGGAGTAAAATTTGGCCCGATTGATTTTAAAGCCTATGCCGAGGCGTTTGGCGCTGCGGGTTTTGCGGTAGAAAGTGCCGATGCGCTGGAGCCAACGCTGCGCAAAGCCATGGATGTGGCGGGCCCGGCGGTGGTGGCGATACCGGTAGACTATGCCGACAATCACTTACTGATGGGGCAACTGCACCTGAGTCAGCTGCTGTAATCACCACGTTAATGCCTTAGGTTTAGTGCCTAAGGCAAATTTTTCCTGCCGCCAGCGAAACGTTTCGATGGCGATCACACTTCTTTCATATCCCCGTTGTTTTCCGCTGTGCTTTTTTTACACTGCCGGTCAGCGAAACGTTTCGCTCTGGAGTGGAAAATGAAAAAAGGCAGCTTACTGAATTCTGATATTTCTTACGTGGTGTCCCGACTGGGGCATACCGACAGCCTGGTGATCGGCGATGCCGGTCTGCCGATTCCTGCTGGCCCGCAACGCATTGATTTAGCGCTGACGCACGGTATTCCTGGTTTTATCCAGGTCACTGAAGCCGTAACGAAAGAGATGCAGGTAGAAAGTGCCATCATTGCGGAAGAGATTAAGCAGCACAATCCGCAGCTTCATAGCGAGCTGGTCGCTCTGCTCGAAAACGTGCAACAACTTCAGGGAAATATTATCTCCATTAGTTACACCAGTCATGAACAGTTCAAACAACAGACTCAGCGTAGTCAGGCGGTCATTCGCAGTGGGGAGTGTTCTCCCTATGCGAATGTCATCCTGTGCGCTGGCGTGACCTTCTGAGGCTGGCATGCAACCGTTACTGCAACTGAAAGGCATTGATAAATCTTTTCCGGGCGTCAAAGCCCTCTCCGGTGCCGCACTGTCGGTCTATGCTGGCCGCGTGATGGCGCTGGTGGGTGAAAACGGTGCCGGTAAATCCACCATGATGAAAGTGCTAACCGGGATTTATGCCCGCGATGCCGGTTCGCTGCAGTGGCTGGGCGAAGAGACCCGTTTTAGTGGTCCGAAAGCCTCGCAGGAAGCCGGGATTGGCATCATTCATCAGGAACTTAACCTGATTCCTCAGCTCAGCATCGCGGAAAATATTTTCCTCGGACGCGAATTCGTTAATCGTTTTGGCCGCATTGAGTGGAAGAAAATGTATGCCGCCGCCGATGCGCTGCTGCAACGGCTGAATCTGCGCTTTAACAGTCATAAGTTGGTCGGTGATTTATCGATTGGCGATCAGCAGATGGTAGAAATCGCCAAAGTGCTCAGCTTTGAGTCGAAAGTGATCGTGATGGACGAACCAACCGATGCGCTGACCGATACCGAAACGGTCTCGCTGTTCCGCGTCATCAATGAGCTGAAAGCGCAGGGCTGCGGCATCGTCTATATCTCGCATCGCATGAAAGAGATCTTTGAGATTTGCGATGACGTAACGGTATTTCGCGACGGCCAGTTTATCGCCGAACGCACAGTTGAAAGCCTGAGCGAAGAGTCGCTGATTGAGATGATGGTGGGTCGTAAGCTGGAAGATCAGTATCCGCGCCTTGATAAGGCTCCGGGTGAGGTGCGCCTGAAGGTGGAGAATCTCAGCGGGCCGGGTGTGGAAAATGTCAGCTTTACCCTGCGTAAAGGCGAAATTCTCGGTATCGCGGGCCTGATGGGCGCGGGCCGGACTGAACTGATGAAAGTGCTCTACGGTGCGCTGCCGCGTACCGGCGGTAAAGTGACGCTTGATGGTCGCGATGTGCAAACGCGCTCGCCGCAGCAGGGCTTATCCAATGGCATCGTCTATATCTCCGAAGATCGTAAACGCGATGGCCTGGTGTTAGGCATGTCAGTGAAAGAGAACATGTCACTGACCGCGCTGCGCTACTTCAGCCACGCCGGTGGGCGACTGAAGCATGCCGAAGAAGTCATGGCGGTCAGTGATTTTATTCGCCTGTTTAAGGTGAAAACGCCGTCGATGGAACAGCCGATTGGCCTGCTCTCCGGCGGTAATCAACAGAAAGTGGCGATCGCCCGCGGCCTGATGACCCGACCAAATGTATTAATACTCGACGAACCGACGCGTGGCGTTGATGTCGGGGCGAAGAAAGAGATTTATCAGCTCATCAACCAGTTTAAAGAAGAGGGGCTGAGTATCATTTTGGTGTCGTCGGAAATGCCGGAAGTGCTCGGCATGAGCGATCGCATTCTGGTGATGCATGAAGGCCGCCTGAGCGGCAATTTCCCGATTGAACAAGCCACGCAGGAAGCCCTTATGGCTGCCGCTGTGGGTAAGCAACACAGCGAGGAGTTAGCACATCTATGAGTACTCAAACCTTACCGGCACGTCGCCGCTTTTTTAGCAAAGCGTGGCTGCTTGAGCAAAAGTCGCTGATTGCCCTGCTGGTGCTGATCGCGATCGTTTCCAGCCTCAGCCCGAACTTTTTTACCGTCAATAACCTGTTCAACATTCTGCAGCAGACCTCTGTTAACGCCATTATGGCGGTAGGAATGACGCTGGTGATCCTTACTTCCGGTATCGATTTGTCGGTCGGCTCGCTATTAGCGCTGACCGGTGCGGTGGCGGCATCGCTGGTCGGGCTGGAGGTGAATGCGCTGGTGGCGGTCGCGGCTTCGCTGGCGCTGGGCGCGTTTATCGGCGCGATCACCGGCACGATTGTCGCCAAAGGCAAGGTGCAGGCGTTTATCGCCACGCTGGTGATGATGTTACTGCTGCGCGGCGTCACCATGGTTTATACCAATGGTAGCCCGGTCAATACCGGCTTTAACGAGAACGCCGATCTGTTTGGCTGGTTTGGTATTGGTCGTCCGTTGGGTATTCCGACGCCGATCTGGCTGATGGCCGGGGTATTTTTGCTGGCATGGTACATGCTGCATCACACCCGTTTAGGTCGTTACATTTATGCGTTAGGTGGGAATGAAGCGGCGACTCAGCTGTCCGGCATTAATGTTAATCGGGTAAAAATCATCGTTTATTCACTGTGCGGCATGCTGGCGGCACTGGCGGGGAGCATTGAAGTCGCGCGTCTCTCTTCCGCACAACCGACGGCCGGTACGGGTTACGAGCTGGATGCGATTGCGGCAGTGGTGCTGGGCGGTACCAGCCTGGCAGGCGGTAAAGGACGGATTGTCGGTACGCTAATTGGTGCGCTGATCCTTGGCTTCCTGAACAACGGGCTGAATTTATTAGGTGTTTCTTCCTACTACCAGATGATCGTTAAAGCAGCGGTCATTTTGCTGGCGGTGCTGGTGGATAACAAAAGCAGTAAATAACTCTCTATACCTGGACAGGAAATAACATAATGAAAATGAAAAAACTGACTGCACTTGCCGTACTGCTCAGCGCCACCCTCAGCGCCAACGCGCTGGCAAAAGACACCATTGCGTTGGTGGTGTCCACATTAAACAATCCGTTCTTTGTTTCACTGAAGGATGGCGCACAGAAAGAAGCCGACAAACTGGGTTATAACCTGGTGGTTCTGGATTCACAGAACAACCCGGCGAAAGAGCTGGCTAATGTGCAGGATCTGACCGTACGTGGCGCGAAGCTGGTGCTGATCAACCCAACCGATTCTGATGCTGTTGGTAACGCAGTGAAAATGGCGAACCAGGCGAATATCCCGGTTATTACCCTCGACCGCGTAGCGGCGCAGGGCAAGGTTGTCAGTCATGTCGCCTCCGATAACCGTTTCGGTGGCAAAATGGCCGGTGACTTTATCGCGAAGAAAGTAGGCGAAAGCGCCAAAATTATCGAACTGCAAGGGATTGCCGGTACTTCTGCGGCGCGTGAGCGCGGTGAAGGCTTTAAACAGGCCGCCGATGCGCACAAATTCGCTATTCTTGCCAGCCAGCCTGCTGACTTTGACCGGACTAAAGGTCTGAACGTTATGCAGAACCTGCTGACCGCGCACCCGGATGTGCAGGCAGTCTTCGCACAGAATGATGAAATGGCACTGGGCGCGCTGCGTGCATTGCAAACTGCCGGTAAATCTGATGTGGTGGTAGTGGGCTTCGACGGTACCGATGACGGTGTGAAAGCCGTTGAAGGCGGCAAACTGGCCGCGACCGTGGCTCAGATGCCGGAGCAGATTGGCGTTATCGGTGTGCAAACCGCTGATAAAGTGCTGAAAGGCGAAAAAGTGCAGGCGATCAATCCGGTAGACCTGAAGCTGGTCACCAAATAAATCAAAGAAAAGCAGGCACAGCGCCACCTTATCTGGTGGCGCACTTTTTGGGACGATTGAGTTATGACGAAAACCGGTAAACTGGCTGTTCTTGGCAGCATCAATGCGGATCACATCCTTAATCTGGCGCAGTTTCCTCGTCCGGGTGAAACGGTGATCGGTACGCAGTATCAGGTCGCTTTTGGCGGTAAAGGCGCGAATCAGGCGGTGGCTGCCGGTCGCAGCGGCGCGGATATCGCCTTTATTGCCTGCGTTGGCGAAGATGATATTGGTGAGCGTGTGCGTAAACAGCTGGCAACGGACCGCATTGATATCACGCCGGTTGAAGCGGTGGCAGCTACCGCGACCGGCGTGGCGCTGATTTTCGTCAATGGTGAAGGTGAAAACTCGATTGCAATTCATGCGGGTGCCAATGCGGCGTTAACCCCTGAGCGTGTCACCGCTCATCAGCAAACTATTGCCGATGCATCGGCGTTGCTGATGCAGCTCGAGTCGCCGCTGGAAAGTGTGCTGGCGGCCGCGCGCATTGCCCGTCAGCATCAGACACAAGTTATCCTGAATCCGGCACCGGCAACGCAGCTTTCCGATGAGTTGCTGTCGCTGGTTGATATGATCACGCCGAATGAAACCGAAGCCGAGATTCTTACCGGCATTCCTGTCAGCACTGATGACGATGCCGCTCGTGCCGCTGCGGTGCTGCATAACAAAGGGATCGGCAAAGTGCTGATTACCCTCGGCAGTCGCGGTGTCTGGCTGAGTGATAACGGACAAGGTCAGCGTATTGAAGGCTTCCGGGTGAAAGCGGTGGATACCATTGCCGCGGGCGATACCTTTAATGGTGCATTGCTTACCGCGCTGCTGGAAAAGCAGCCGATGGCAGAAGCCGTGCGTTTTGCCCATGCTGCGGCAGCAATTGCAGTGACGCGCCACGGTGCACAGCCTTCCGTTCCGTGGCGTGAAGAGATTGATAGCTTCTTGCAGCAGCAGGAGTAAGTTCGTTGGCCACGATGAAAGATGTCGCCCGTTTAGCTGGCGTTTCTACCTCTACGGTTTCGCACGTCATTAATAACAATCGTTTTGTTAGTGACGCAGTGCGCGAAAAAATCGATGCCGCTATCAGGCAACTGAACTATGCGCCCTCGGCGCTGGCGCGCAGTCTTAAACTCAATCAAACCCGTACCATCGGTATGTTGCTTACCGCCAGCAGTAACCCGTTTTATGCGGAAGTGGTGCGTGGGGTAGAAAATAGTTGCTATGAACGCGGTTACAGCCTGGTGCTGTGTAATACCGCTGGCGATGAAGAGCGCATGAACCGTAGCCTGGAAACATTGCTGCAAAAGCGTGTCGATGGCTTGCTAATTATGTGTACTGAAAGCCATCTGCCTTCCGCCGAAATCCTGAATCGCTATCCCACTATTCCTTCTGTGATGATGGACTGGGCACCGTTTGAAGGCAGCAGCGACATTATTCAGGATAATTCGTTGCTGGGTGGCGAGATGGCCACCGACTATCTGATCTCGCGCGGTTATACCCGCATTGCCTGTATTGTTGGCCCGCTGGATAAAACCCCGGCGCGATTGCGCCTTGAAGGGTATAAGCGAGCAATGGCGGCGGCGGGGCTACCTGTACTGCCCGGCTATATTGTTGACAGTGATTTTGAGTTTCAGGGCGGCTATAACGCCATGAATCAGTTACTGACGTTGAGTGAAGTGCCGCAGGCGGTATTTACCAGCAACGATGCCATGGCAGTCGGGGTTTATCACGCGCTGTATCAGGCCGGATTATCGGTGCCGCAGGATGTGGCGGTCATCGGCTACGATGATATTGAACTGGCGCGTTATCTGACGCCGCCATTAACCACCATTCATCAGCCAAAAGATGAGTTAGGGGAACTGGCCATCGATACGCTGATTCATCGGCTGGCCGATCCCGGCGCCAGCCAGCAAACGCTGGTGCTGACGCCGGAACTGGTAGAGCGTGCATCGGTCGCTGAACGTTAAGCCTTCTTGCTGCGCTTTTCACGATCGGCAATCAGATGACGGCCATCGCCGGGTTTCAGCAGCATAAAGACCAGCGCAGACAGCATAGTCACCACTCCCATGGTCAGGAAGGTGTAATGGAAGTTCTGCACGGTGGTGCCGTCGAAATTCTCATACATCCGCAATACCGCAGCACTGACCGCCACACCAAAGCCGATCGCCAGCTGTTGTGTGACCGCCAGCATGCTGTTGCCGCTGCTGGCATTCTCATCAGTCAGGTCTGCCAGGGTAATGGTGTTCATGGCGGTGAACTGCGTCGACATCGCCATACCTAATATAAAGAGTGGAATGACTAACATCATGACTCCCATTCCCGGTGTTTGCAGCGAGAAGGTGGTAATCAGCAGACCAATGATGACGGTAATCGAGACCAGTGTTTTGCGATAGCCGAACCAGCGCAATACCTGAGTCACGGTGGATTTCGCGACTATTGAGCCGAGTGCGGTGGGAGCCATCATGCAACCTGCCAGAATCGCCGAGTAGCCAAAACCAACCTGTAACATCAGCGGCATCAGAAACGGGATACAGCCGGTTCCCAGTCGCGAGGCTATATTGCCGATGATGCCAACCGAGAAGGTGCGAGTTTTAAACATCGGCAGACCAATCAGCGGCATTGGGTGTCGACGCGCATGTCCTATATAGAAGAGAAGCAGCACAATACCACTCAGCAGCACCGCCGCCGCAATCCATCCGGCAACAATCCTCTCACCAAACAGCTCGATGCCGCTGGTTATCAGCACCAGACCTAAACCAAACAGCAGAAAGCCGAGCAGGTCGAAGCGACGGCGGGGCGTGGTGAAGTCCGGCATATATTTCCGCGCATAGATAATGCCGGCGATACCAATCGGAATATTAATCAGGAAGATCCAGTGCCAGGTGGCGTAGGTGACCAGCACGCCGCCCAGCATGGGGCCAAGAATCGGGCCGACCAGACCCGGCATGGTGACAAAGTTGAGTACCGGCAGCAGTTCACTACGCGGATAAGCACGCAATAACGCGAGTCGGGCGACCGGCATCATCATGGCACCACCAATGCCCTGCACAATGCGTGAAATCACCAGCATGCTTAAGGAGCCTGACAGCGCGCAGGCCAGCGACCCCAATGTAAAGAGAGAAACCGCCACGATAAACACTTTGCGCGTACCGTAACGGTCGGCCAGCCAGCCGCTGACCGGAATCAGCATCGCTACGGTCAAGGTATAGCTGATAACGGCAGACTGCATTGCCAGCGGAGAACGATCAAGACTCTGCGCGATAGCCGGTAAGGCGGTATTCAGGATAGTGGCATCCAGTGCCTGCATAAAGAATGCCATTGCGGCAATCCAGGGAAGACCGGCCATACTGCGCGCGGATTTGATCATTGAGCATCCTTATTCTTCTATATAAAGCATCAAGGGGCGTCGGGATTTATTATTATCAGCAAGAATAGCATCTTCTTTCTCTGCACAATTATCCGTAAATGTCTGCATCAGGCGGCGGTTTGGTTGAAAATCAGCCGAAATCAGGGCGTTTTTGCCGCTTTTGCTGGAAATTAAATCAGTCAGAAAGTTTTTTTCAATAAACACTTGTCACCCGTCAGAAACTCCCTATAATGCGCCTCCACTGACACGGAACAACGGCTTACAGGCCACCGGGTCGGAAGGTTCAGTAAGATGAACCGCCGGAGAAAAACTTCTGAAAAAGAGGTTGACTCTGAAGGAGGAAAGCGTAATATACGCCACCTCGCAACAGCAAGCCAAATCGCTGATTGCACTGCTCTTTAACAATTTATCAGACAATC